>ERZ724563.2-NODE-2-length-214038-cov-5.120368_pt1 | contig 214038 bp, 189 predicted proteins | sample MGYA00375857_ERZ724563 | MGnify/ENA primary metagenome ERZ724563 (study PRJEB28725, sample SAMN03264850) | marine sediment metagenome | biome: marine pelagic biome; feature: marine oligotrophic desert; material: marine snow | place: Pacific Ocean:North Pacific...
TGTTTTATAACAGTCAGCGAATGCACTCATATCTGGATTACAAGAGTCCAAATCAATATGAGGCTGACATGGCTAACTTACAAAAAGCGGCTTAACTGGGTTGTGTGATTTTGGTTGACCACGTCAGGTCATGGTGAGGGGGCAGGTCGTACCCGCGTCTGCTTGGCAATGCATAAAGAGCAATGCGGCTCGCACGATATGGGCACTTCCCTTATTCTTGTGCTGCCAAGAATAGTTATGTACACCCTTGCTCATGGCACTATCCATAAGGCGGTGGTAACTCGGGTGAAAATGTACTTCATCTCTTCGCCGGCCATACCTATCGAAAAGGTGTAACTCAGGTTTATGTTTATTGGCGTGTTCACCGTCATCCATCAAGCTGTGCCCAGCCAGTTGGCCATAATGATGCAGCACCTCTGGCATTTCCCCTATGCTATTGCATTGTGTCCAATGCAATAGCATAGGGTCTTCTGACCATAGGTTATAAGGTGTGGGTGGGGTGGGCTGGTTTTCAACAATGTGGGTATCGAAGCGGTCAGAATAGCGCATGGGGCGATCTCGAGTGAAATAGGATAAATTAACTATTACTCTCAAATGTAATTATTGTCAAATTGTGTAATATTGATGGTGGGGTAGAATTCTGCATTTGTTGAACTCTGCTTTTGGGGTACAGTGTTTAAACATCTTTATTTAATAATTTCCTAGTGAACGCAATGCCATTCCTATCATCACCCTCGCACGCCCCTCAAAGCGCTAAGCCTGTTCCCCGCCATTTGCTGCTTAAGCTATTTAGTTCAAGAGAGGGGGTGAGAATGGATGTACAAAGTGCGGTGAGAACAGGCGCACTTTTTGGTATTTCGCAGAACAACATCCGGGTGACGCTGAATAGGTTAGTCGCCTCAAATTTGCTAAATAAAGCCCAGCGCGGGTGCTATACATTGGGCGCAGAAGGTGTTGCATTTGCACAGCAAGTGAATCACTGGCGCGAAGCCGAGTCTTTACTTTGCTCATGGCAGGGCGATTGGGTGTGTGTGAATACCAGTGAACTGAAAAAAAGTGACAGAAAAGCCTTTCGCGCTCGCGAACGGGCGCTGAGCTTGGTAGGCATGCAGCAACTTTCAGCTGATTTATACATACGCCCCAATAATATCCGCAATGGTGTCAGTGCGGTGAGGAGCCAACTGCATAGCATAGGGTTAGAAAAAACAGCCTTAGTGTTTGCCTTGTCACAACTCGATGATGAACATGAGGGGCAGGCGAAACGACTGTGGAATACCTCGCAACTGGAACAATCTTACAGGGAAAGCGCAGCCGCGTTAGAAACGTCTTTGTCGCAATTGCCGAAGTTGCCTTTAAACGACGCAGCAAAGGCCAGTTATTTAGTGGGCGACAGAGCCTTACGTCAACTTGTTTTTGATCCTCTCCTTCCTGCGCCCCTTATTGATGAGCAGTTGCGTAGAGACTTTACCGAGATAGTGAAAGCCTACGATAAGGTAGGTGAAGATATTTGGTTTAAGTTTTTACGTCTAGACGGTGAATGTAAAACGGGGTAGTTTGGTGACAAGATTTTCATTTTTCAAACGTTATTCTAATTGGAACCAAGCACAAATAAATGAGCCCCAAACGCCGTTCCTTTGGCCGTACCTTTAGCCGTATTTTGGAAGAAGTAGCATGAACGAACACCGCCCGCTTTTTAAACATATAAGAAACCACGCCGCGTTATTCAGCGATTTATCTCATTACCGTAATGCCGCCGTTGCTGAGCTTGGTTTCCCGCAGTATGAATTTCATAAAACCCCAAAGTTTGTGACCGATGACGGACAGAGACTGACCATAGAGCCAGAACGAAGTATTGTTTTACCGAAAGTGAATGTTTTAGAGGGGGTAAAATCAAAGTTGGTAGAGCATGTTCCTGGATTGAGCATGGTGAAGCATTCTGAAATTGGATACCGCTATCCCACGGCGGCGCTTGCCGGCTTAGATGCGCCTTTTATTAAACGCATGCGATCTGAATATTTTCATAAAGTAGATGAAGACAGAAGTATTTGTCGTCCAGTTAATTTGTCTTACGGAATTAAAAGCCGTGGTAAAGCTGACAACAGGCAAGAATACGAAGTTTGGATGCCTGACGAAGCGCCAGATCAAAATCCACTTCCTTTGTTAATAGAAAATTATGGCGAAGATTTGCCTAACGATGTGAGGCATTTTGTTGAACAGCCTTCACGCGTGCACGGATGGATGGGGGTAAAACGCGCGGCTTTCGAGGCCTTGTATAGAAATTCAGTCGCCTGTGGCGACCTTATCATTTGCGTGGCCATGAGTGTGGACGCATATAATATTGGTGCCCAACCTGACTTATCCTATTCACCTCAGGTGGAAAGCTCTGTGGCAGCCAGCAATGCAGAATTAGAATGGGAAGTTGAAGGTTATTATGCGCCACGGGGCTGGACGTTCGATCATGATGCTGTTTGGTCAGCCATATATCATACACTTGAAGCGGTGGGGGCGCCCTTAAATGACCTTTATAGCCATGCCATTTTACCGATAACGCAAAGCAAGACCGAGCGCATACTTTCTACATTGTCGTCGCTAGGTGTAAGCCAAGCTCATATTGATGAACTGAATTTACAACCGTGGGAGTTCTTACAAACGGAAAGCCAGCATAGAGTGAAGTCCCACGATCCCAGTCGGCCAGTGAACCTCTTGGGCAGACTAAACCGACTATTTTATCAACCAGAGCTGCAACTTCCTTCATTAAACTGGATGCATGATTTAATTTTGTAAGGGATGCATGTGCGCAGTGACGCTTTGTTCAATTCTTCTATTCTGTAATAAAATAACAAAATGCCCGCGTTTGGCGGGCTAGAATTTTCTGCTTATTTCCCTTTTCTACGGTTTTTTCCCCTCTCATTTTCGTTTTTCATCAGAATGCTCCCTCGAATTCAACGCAGCGCTTTGCCACGAAAGCCCAGAGGATACTAAGGTTTGAGGTAACTGAAATGCCATTTTTGTAACAAGTTTGAGGTAAATTATAACTTTTTGTAAATGAATTTCAGTTTTGGCGTGATCTTTACGTATAATTCCTATTTTTCGTAATAAAATTACAGAAAATGCTTTATTTTCTGTAATTTTTGGTCATAATGTACCCGTACTTTGATGAAAATCTAATTTAGTTACGAAATAGGAATACAAAATGAAACTGTCTACTCTTGCACTTGCTCTTACCTTCTCTGTTATCAGCGTATCGTCTTTTGCCAAAGATGTGGTACTTAAGCCTGTTAACGCGAATATTGAAACTCAAGCCTGTTTAACTGCAGCGACTGAAGGTTTCGGTCCAGCGCTACGCTTCATCAGAAAAAATGGATTCGATGCAGAAACATTCAGCGCAACAGTGCGTTGTAACGGTGAAAGCCTAAGAACATTTGCACACATGTACAGAAACAACGAAGTTTCTAGCAATGCAAAAACAGTGGCTCTTGTTGCTAAAAATGAAAACGTAGCATCTAAAGCATGCTTAGCAGCAATTAAAGTTGGCGCACGTCAAGCGCTAGCTCAGTACAACCTTGAAGGTGAAAACATCATCTGTAATAACAAGCAAATTGCAGATTTTGCACGTGAATACACTGCACAAGACGTGGTTGTTCGTAACCTGTCTGAATAACCTTAGCCTAGTTGGCTACGTAGTTCATTAGTAACTACTTGTATACAGTTTCATGGCCTGCTCGCCCTGAGCGGGCCTGATACTTAGCCCAATTCTCTTATGCGCTAAACACCTTCTTATCCCCACGCTGTTATTTATCACTGTCTGCCTAGATACATTCAACGACATTGCTCTTATACCCTATTTACCATGTTCTAAAGCTGAGTAAGGTTTATCAATATGATATCCTGTTCACCGTGCTTCATCACTTAATAGCTAGATGGAAGTGAGCCACACGTTTTCCCTTTAAAGCACGACATTCGTGTACTTATTCTTTGTATTGAAAAGCGACTATGCATCCGAACAATGCCCATAAAAATGGATATCCGATGGATAAGCTTTGTAAGCGTCACCCCGCGCTTAAAGCATTCATCACCCCAGCCAAAAGTGGCCAGCCTAGTATCGATTTTGCTAATCCTACAGCCGTTAAGGCGCTAAATACTGCGTTGCTTGCCTACTATTACAATATGACTTACTGGGATATTCCCACTGGATACCTATGTCCACCGGTGCCAGGTAGAGCTGATTATTTACATGGCATTGCAGATTTACTTCAGGCCGATGCCGCCAATAAAGCCCCAAGAGCATCTGGTAGTGAGGTGAAAGGTTTAGATATTGGCGTTGGTGCAAATGCCATTTACCCTATTTTGGGAAGTCAGCTGTTTGGTTGGCAATTTGTTGGCAGTGATATCGATAAAAAATCCATTGAGAACTGCCAAACTATCATTCAACGTAATCCCCCGCTTTCTTCGTTGTTTAGTGTGCGGCATCAGCCGAATAAAGCATGCATCTTTTCAGGTATCATCCATGAAGATGACTATTTTTCGTTTACTATGTGCAATCCACCGTTTCATAAATCTGCGTCTGATGCGAATAAAGGCAGTGTGAAAAAAGTAGCGAACCTGTCACGACATAAAAATAAACGCGCCAATAATAAAGGCCGGCTCCGTCTATCATCTAAGCCACCGCTGAATTTTGAAGGGCAGTCTAATGAATTATGGTGTGATGGGGGAGAGCTCGCCTTCATTCAAACAATGATAAAAGAAAGCGTTGTGGTGAAAAGCCAAGTGGGGTGGTTTACCTGTTTAGTGTCAAAGTCAGCTCATTTAAAGGCCATTAATACCAGCCTGAACTATTATAATGCTGCTGAAATTAAGACACTAAACATGGGGCAGGGGCAAAAACAAAGCCGGTTCGTGGCCTGGCGTTTTTAAACACTTATGCACTGATAGGTGTGGTCTTGCTCTCTATAAATACCTTGTTGACCTTTGTTCCAAAAAACCATGTCGCCATGGCGATACTTTGCCCCAGAGGCGCTTTTCTCTCGGTGGAGTGTCTGGCTTGTTGTTGCTGTGGTGAGTGTGATGGTTTCTGGCCCAACAAACATCATGGATATCATGCCAATATCTTCACACTGGAATAGGTGAGTAACGCCAGCGCTTGCGTCTTGGCGTTTCGGTTGGAGGGAAGATGCATGGGATGTCTTTAGCAGTTTAACCTGAACATTGTCGTTGTTACTGTTTTGTAATAGGATATAAGGCGTATTAATAGACAGTGTATTTACTGTCTCTAAGGAAGATATATATTGTTGCTCTTGATGCATAAGGGCTTCTGGGCACAGCTTGCGGGTAACGGCAAGTTGCGAAATATGCAGTGCGTCCCCCTGGCTTTCTATACTGCCCGTAAAGTGATTACAGCCTGTACTCCCTGAAACCTGATTTCCATTTACTCGCAGTGTTAACTGGCTGTAGTCGATAATTCCCCGTTTATTTACGTCTTCAACCGTGTATTGCCCTTGCAACATTGTGCTTGTTTTCAACGTCGTTTGCTGAGAACGGGTAGACGAGCAACCACCTGATAATACGAGAAAGAAGGCAAAGATAGGGGCTATCAAAATGAGGTGCTTTCGCATAAAAAATCCTTATTTACTGACATAGGAGCGTTGAAAAGACTGAGTATAGCTGGCCTGGGTGAACAGAATATGAATTGTCGTTAAGCTGACAGTTCATGTATGCCTGTCACGGTATGCTCACAGATAATTTGTTAATAGCGGGTGAATACAATGAAAACCTTAGAGCAACATTTATCTGAATACGCAAAATACCATAGGGATCAACGAAATATTTATACGCATTACATAGGCATTCCGCTCATTGTATTTTCTGTGTTTTGTTTATTGAGTCGACCTTATACTCAAGGGGTATTTCCATTTGTTGGTGAGTTTTTGGTTAGCCCGGCGGTCGTGGTGTGGTTCATTGGCAATGCCTTTTACCTCAAACTTGACCTAAGACTGGGGGCGGTCATGGCGCTTATTACGGCTGCCATGGTGTATTTGGCGCAACCGATTGCCATGATGACAACATCACTTTGGCTGAGTATTTCTATTGGCATTTTTGTGGGTGGGTGGATTTTACAATTTATCGGCCACCACTATGAGGGGAAAAAACCCGCTTTTGTGGACGATATTATGGGGCTTGCCATAGGCCCATTGTTCGTTTTGGCAGAGCTAAGTTTTGAGTTAGGGCTGAGAAATAAGCTTAAATCTGATATTGAGGATGTGTCTGGTCCAGTCCACTAGCGCTGGAAAACAGAGGGCGGTTTGTCAAACTGCCCTCTGTTTTCGTTTTCTATATCAACCTAGCTAACGGGGGAAGGTATAACCTAGACCCCCATTTTTTCTAAGGTTTCTTTTCTTAATTGGCGTTTAGATTCTGCAAATGCACTAGAAGGAAGCATTTTTAACTGAGCCGCATAACTCATGGCAGTGTTTAGCACGTTATCCTGCGGTACTGCCGCATCGAGATACCCCGCTTTCACGGCTTCTTCACCTTGATAAATACGCGAAAATAGTAATGCTTCGGTTAGCGAAGTACTGGCGAGACGCGCTTTCGCTAATTCCATGCCGAAACTAGGCAGCACCATACCTATTGCCGTTTCATTTAAACCGTATTTAGTGTCGCCATCTTTTCCAATGCGTAAGTCTGCAGCCATGAGAAAAATGGCGCCAAGGGCGATGCTATGGCCTTCGGCGGCCATAATAACAGGCTTGGGAAAGGCGTATAGCCGCTTAACGAGAGCCGCCCCAGCGCTGACCAACGCCTGTTGCTGGCCTTTGTCCTCGCCTTTCATGACTGAAAGATCGAAGCCGCCGCAAAATTTCCCCTCGCCGCCATAGATAACCACGGCCTTCGCGTCTGCTTCCGCACTATCGAGTGCCTGATTAAACGCGTCAATAAGGCCGAAACCTACAGCATTGACTTTGCCATCGTCAAAAGTAATAAGTGCAATTTCATTATCAATAGTCATATTGAAAGACATAACGTACTCACATCATTTTTGTGGTTAATGGGTTTATCCTAGTGTGAGAGTTAGTGCGGGTAAGGGCAACTTTTTATTAATAATGCTGTTTAGTTTGAATTTGTGATAGTGGTGCCACTTCGCTGACCACACGCTATACACGGGGGAATCGCTCAATCTATTTTTAAGTTACTGTTAATATTGTTTAAATCTGCTAAGTTTTGGTCTAATGTAAAGATGTTGTGTAGTGAGCTTGGCTCAATGGTGTCGTAGCAGTATAGATGTAGAAAGGAAAGCAACATGGAAGTAGGTTCGGTCATTCGGGGTCAAGATAACTTCACAGAGGTACTAAACCAATGGGTAGTTAGTAACGATCTTGATAGTGCAAATCAGTTGCGCAGCATGGTGTATTACCATCTTAAACATATTGTTAAAAAACAAATTCGCGGCGTAAAGCGGGTTCAACGTAAGAAGGATATCGCCGATAAACTGCCTAATACCACCTCTATTCTTCACGACATCATCATAGAATTGACCGCGCCAGACGAGATTTTCGACAGTCGGGAACAATTTTATACCCATATCGCTCTTTTTGTTCGTTGGATGATTCAAGATGAATTGAAAAAGCGCCTAGCAAAAAAACGTACAGCAGACTTGCAGTCTGAAGTGCTCTTGCCTGAACTCGCCACTGAATCCTTTTTATTTGTTGAATTTGACAATGCCCTTACCGCATTAGAAAAAGCCAATGAAAGATGCTATCGCATAGCCTTGCTCCACTTTTATCTTGGACAAGAAGTGGAGCAAATACAAACTCAGATGAGCCTGAGTAACTCCACGGTTTACAGCGAACTCTCTGCGGCGAAAGCCTTTCTCAAAGTTCAGTGTGCTCACGCATAAATTGACTTTCTAAACTTGCTCAAAGGCTTTTATGCAGTTTTCAGATGCGCTTTCGTTATTTACCCATTTAATTACGCTTGATGAAGAGCGTATGCGTGAAAATATATCTCGTTTTTGCGCAGAAGGTACGCCCTTGTTTGAAGAGACCCTCGCTTTAATTGATGCGCATTACACCGTACAAGAAAAAGGTGGGTTCACGTCTATCATTAGTGGGCAAGCCGAGTTTCTTTCTGATGATCACATTGAAAAATCTCTGGAAGGGCAGCAATTCGGCCCCTACAGATTAGTAGAAAAGCTGGGGCAGGGAGGGATGTCTTCCGTTTATCTCGGTGAGCGCAATGACGGCACGATTACCCAGCACGTAGCGATTAAGTTTGTTTTTTCGTCTATTGCGAATATTGCGGGCGAGCACTTTATATTACGAGAAGCTCAGTTTCTGGCGAATCTTAACCACCCGAATATTGCAAAAGTGTTCAATATTGACGTTAGAGACGACGGTGTTCCGTACATAGTTATGGAGTACATTCAGGGTAAACCACTCAGTGAATTTGGCCAGGAAAACCTGACTAAGTCGGCGAGGATTTCTTGTCTTATTCAACTGTGTAGCGCACTCACCGAAGCACATCAAAACCGTATAGTTCACGCGGATATTAAGCCTTCAAATATTGTACTGGATGACAGTCATCGCCCCAAGTTGCTTGATTTTGGCATAGCCTCTTCACTCAATGATGCGGATAGTCAGTACCTTAAAGCCGCCAGTTCAGATTTTTCTAGCCCGCAATTGCGAAACGGGCAGAAAGCCAATGTTACCGATGATGTATTTTCGCTGGGTAAGGTGATGGCGTTTTTATTCCCAGACACCCAAGACAAGGAAGTGGCTGCCATTATCGAAAAAGCCACAACCGCGACGCCACAAGCGCGCTTTAAAAGTGCGGAACAGTTTAAAGATGCCCTAGATGCGTACCGTGAAAATAAACCCCTTCGCTGGTTTAACAGTTCACGACGTTACTTAATGAAAAAGTGGTTTCAACGTTCGCCTACTACCGCCTTTTTAACCCTCGCGTTCCCATTGGTATTGCTTACAGGGATAAGTATTCTGTGGCTACAAAATAATAAACTGCTGCTTGAAGCAAACAAGAATGAACAAATTCTCAGTTTTTATCACGAGCTGTTTCAGGCAAATACACCCACGTCGGCGAAAGGTAGTGCATTAAGCGCAGCTGACTTTATTAAAGAAGGGGTGAAATTGGTCCACGGGTCGAAGGTAGTGGATGAAATGAGCAAAGCATCAATTTTATCTACTTTGTCAAATAGCCTGCTTAATTTAGGGTATTTAAAACAAGCGCAAGAGGTAATTTCTCAGTTGCCAAAACAAACCCCTGAGGGGTTCTACATTCAGGCAAAAGCCGCCTATCAGCGAGGCGAGTATGAAGAAGCTAAACTATGGGGGGAAGCGTATAACCGCGCTACTGACGTGACGAATTTTAATGGTCAGTTTTTAGCGCTGAATATTGCTAAAAAGCTTGATGACACCGTACCCATATTAGATGAGTTATCTCGTATTGAGCGTGAGTTTTCTGGCCATTTAACCGACGACCAAACTTTCTACTTAAATAAAGTCAGGTGGTCACACTGGTTAGCCACCGATCCTGAATTTCTTCTCACGTCATTAAGCAGTATCGATCGGTCAACCTATTCCTCTTATAAAAAAGCCTGGCTTCTTACCTTAAAAGCGCAAGCGGAAGCGGCGCTAGCGTTAAAAGAAGAAGGAAGAAGTACCCTACAAACGGCCTTATTGCATGCAGAGGCTGCGTTTAATCCTTTAAACCCCGAGCTAGCAGAAATATATGCTGGGTTATCTTCTGTTGCCAGCGACGTTGAAGACGAAGTCATGCTGGAAATGCTACTCATTCGTCAGCAAACCATCTACAGCAGTCTGCAGCCCCTGTTTGATGAGCAGCTACTAACGGTTCTTGAACAACAGTTTAATTATCACATGTATACCAAACAATATGCTCAGAGTGCGTCTTATATCTCTTTGGCGGTAAAACAGTGTGGCGAAAAGCAAAGTGCAAGGTGTGAACGAATTCGCGTGAAGCATCTCGCTGCTAGCTACTTTACCAATAAATTTAACGAAGTTGTTACCTACTACCAGTTATGGTTTAGCCGCCCCAATGAGCTGACTTCCAGCGCTCAATTTTATGCTGAATTACTACTGCTAGCGAGTAAGACTGGTTTAGCGCAAGAGGTGTCAAGCAGCGACGTTGATCGGTTAACGCAATTTGCTGTGGCAGAAGAAAATGCCGGATTGATTATCCATACAGCATTAAGGGCTGGACTGACTAAGTGGGCCGTAGAGTATGGTGAAAAATTGCGCAGCCCTAAAAGCGCGGCAAAGCTGGCGTTATTGGCGGCATATACAGAAATCCAACATACTGAAAAAGCGGCCGAAGTTTTAAATTCCCTTAACCAAGGCAACGAAGAACAGGACTTCCTTCGCCCGCTTGCAAGTGTATTAAATCCTGAGAGCCTACTATTTCCTGCGTTTGACAGTATAAGTGTGAAGACGCTTGTAGGAGAAAACATCATTTTCAGTAATCGACGGGTGACAGGTATAACTGCACCGGGGAAAGCTGAAATGCTGAAAATGGGCGAACTTTACGAGATTAAGTGGCTGCCTCAGGTACTGCCAGGCGATCAAATATCATTGTATATCAATCACCGACATCACTACGACGCAGAAGCTTTTTCTCTGTGGGATGATGTGCAAAAAACGCACTGGCACCGATTTGCGGCAAATATTGAAAATGACGGAAGTGAATGGATAGACCCCCTTGTTATGTCTGCAAACGGTATTCAGGGCTTTAAGGTAATGGCGGTATCAGATAAAGGTTATTGGGCATTAAGCGATGGGTTCTTCGGCATAGAATCCGGCCTGACAGAAAACAATGGGCTTAAGCAGCTCATGAACCAAAATTTACTGGTTGATGCCGTGCATCGGCCCCTCGCTTTTGAGGTGTACCAAGTGGGGAAGGCCAACAGCATTGAGTGGAATAGCAACACACTCAAGGGAGATACCGTCGCGATTTATGTCCTGCATGATAGTCCGCATAATATCGGTAGTGGAAATGGTGCTCATTACCCCACGGTGGTTAAGCGTCGCTGGTACATGGTTAGTGATAGAGTGGAAAACAACGGCAACTATACACTCGACCCAGCGCAATTTAACGGCCAAGGTAACGCCTATAAAATTCTTATCATTTCGAACACCGGATATTGGGCGGTGTCAGAAGAGCGCTTTACGGTGGTTAATCCGCACTAGTCTTTATCGGATACCTTCCGACGCGTTAAATATCAAAAGCGCAGTGGCTTTTAATAAATTCGCTAGGCGCAATGCCAACGTGCCTTTTAAATACCGTAGAGAATGTTTTGTGCTCATAGAACCCAAGTTGAGCTGCAATTACCGAGGGCCGTATTCCCTTTGATAATAGTTTTCTTGCTTTCCTGATTCTATAAATATCAATAAGTGCTTTTGGCGACTTTTGGTAATGTTTTTGGCATTGCCTTCTTAAATTAGAAACATCCATGTTGAGTCTCTTTGCTAACTCCTGAACCCGAATGTCCGAAACAATGAATACTTTAGGGTTTTGCCTTCGTGATATCTCCAAATTCAATTGTTGCTCAAATTTTTCTGCAAACGAACGGTAGAAAAGCGTGTTGTTTCCTTGCATGCCATCTTGCCTTTTTACTACGTAAATTCCGGTAAGGCGTCACTATGCAGAAGTGTCCACTCACAACGTAGTAAGAAAATTAAACGGCGTATTCCAAAAAAAAACAAAAAGATTTTTTCGGTAGGAAAAATAGGCGATTGCGCGAATTGAGGAAGGAAATGCAAATTAGGTTGCGATTATTATTTGTGCAGATTTCGATGGGTGTTTCGTCAGCGTTGAATTGATTTAACCGGAAAGGAAGTAGAATGTTGGTCTCAAAAAAATATAAAAAAAGTGTCATTGCTGCGTCACTTCTTGTGGCCTTGTGTGGCTGTAACGACGACGACAAAAAAGAGCCTGTAGAAGAAATTGCCAACCAAGCCCCCGTGGTAGATGCGGGCGATGATATCACCATAGATGAACTCACAGAGGTGACACTTGTCAGTTCAGTAACGGATGAAGACGGTGACGTTGTCACTTACCGTTGGGTCCAGGTAGCAGGTGCTACCGTTGAATTAACAGGCGCAGATACATCAACAGTGAGCTTCACAGCGCCGGATGTTAACCCTTCTGAAACACTGACTTTTGAACTCACGGTAACGGACGATGACGCAGACACTAGCGCTGACAGTGTGAATGTGACTGTTACCCATGTGAATGCCTCGCCAAGCGTTTCCGTGGCTGCCAAGGTGGTGGAAGAAAAGCAGGCCGTAAACTTAACGGCTGTAGCTTCAGATGATGGGGACGTGGTTTCGTATAGCTGGCAACAAACTCAAGGTACAGAAGTGACTTTAGTCGATGCAGACACGGCAACGTTGAGCTTTGATGCACCGTCGGTTGATCAAGATGAAACACTCACGTTTTCCGTGAGTGTCACCGACGATGAAGGCGTGACAGTCAGCGAATCGGTTAATGTCGAGGTGACGCAAAAGCAAATAAATTTGGAGATTGCAGGGCGAGTTACCGACTCACCGATTGTCGATGCTACCGTGACTTTTTTCATCGGCGACGAAGAGGTTACCAGCTCTGCAGATGGGCAAGGTGATTACGTAGTTTCATTAAGTCTAGATGACGATGATGGGGCGCAAATGATTTCTGTTGTGGCGCAAGGTAAGGATGACCAGTCACACGCTAGGTTGATGTCGATTTTGGGTACCGCCGATGCGTTAAATCAGGCTTCAAACGACAATGGCTTACTCACCAAAGACGAACTCTTTGATGTCAATGTTACCAATGTAACGACGGCAAATTCAGCACTTATTTTGCGCGAAAACCTAGGAGAGCCTGTTGTTGATGATGAAATGTTGGCAGCACTTAACCTAAGAGTGTCTCAAGAGGAAATGTTTGCGTTAGCGACGGCAATTAAAGTGGCCATAGATAAAGCGCCAGCCAATAGCAGTTTAGCACTGCCGGAAGGCATTGAAGACACATTGGCTTTAGCGCAAAACACAGACGTCGCGGCAGCGTACCTTGAGGTTGTCGAAAATACTCAAGAATATGAAGACGCCTACGAGGAAATTATCGCCGACCCTGATCTTATTGAAGTGAGTAGCGATAGTGACCCGAAAAGTTTTTATGTCTCTGATTATCATAACCCCCTCATTACTCACCCAGGTAGTTTTGTACAGATTATCGATGACAATAGTGCGCGTTTCACTGCCTTCGACACGGACGTTGAGGCTACCCTTACCAACGACGACGGCAAACTGATACTGCGCTTTAACGAGGGCGACTATACTGTTTCATCAAACACGAATATCGTCCTCGATGGTATACAGTATTATGTGCCCGTTGAGTATATTTACCATGAATTGCAGTATCGCTTGCTTTCAGACAAAGAAGGCATTCTTTCCCTTGAATTTTTCTCGGTATACACCACCCATTACCCAAATGGTGAATTAAGCGACGAGCTTCATAATAATGACCCGGTCAAACAGATAACGGCAATATCGGTAGATAATGTATCTGAGGTTGCGCTAAATAATGACAGTGAAACCATTTTATCCCTGCCAGTTCCAGGGATCTTGTTCCCTTCTCCTGATGACGCGATCACCGCTTACAATAGGGGGGCTGATATATTTAGCTTTTCACCTCAGGGCAGTGGAGAAACTCAGCTAGAACGCGCCGGGTTCACTTGGATTACACAACCTTCCACCGTGGATGATGGGGTGAATGAGCTGGTTATTACGTTTGATGATGGGGCAGAGCTGCGCTATTTACAGTTAACCAATAGTGAAGGGGTGACGTTATATGCAGTATCGGGAACATCTGCTGATGGAGCCGTAAACTCGTTTAAAGTGGATGCTGGTAGCAAAGTTGACAGCAACATTAAATTTGACATTGCAAATGTGCCCGGTGTTTACACATACGCTTTCGACGGTGAAACAATCAATGAGTTTTGGTGGGAATTATGGCCAAATGGAAAGGCCTACAGCATTGAAACGGCCGACGACAATGGTGACGGCGCTATTTCGGTCGATGAGATGCTCGTTATGTATGGGGAATGGAAGGTAACGGATAACGGTGGACTTAGCATTACCCGCAATCGGTTTGAAGATTATAGTTGGCCAGGGTGTTTCGGTTCCGATGCAGGCTGCTACCTTTACAATGAACGCCATTGGAATTTGTTCGCTTTGGAAGGGAACGCATACCACGTAACCAATACCCACAAATTCGATTTTTACACCTCGAGTGGCAGTGATGGATTCGACGGAGTATTCGATTACTTAACCTTCGATAATCGAAGAATATCAAAACAAATCGCGCGACCTGTACCTGTTCCACTGCCTGATAATCAATACCTTCCCACGTCTCCGCCAAAAGCGTATTTGGACTTAATAGACCCTAGAGCGTTTATAGGCTCCGAGCTTTACGGCGTTGCGCAAAATGAGGTAACCGAGTATGACGATGTAAGTTTCACCATTATCCTCAATGCTGACGGAACCTATGCAACAGCGTCTTCGATTAAAGGGAGTGCTGAGGGTGAATATGCCGTAGGTGCCGATAACAGTGTGTTATTCGATGAAGGCGCGACAGGGAAACCTACCTCGGTTGAAACCCTGCTTTACCGAAACGATAACTTCGTCGTGAACCTGTTTAATGAAGCACCTGCAATTGTGTTTTTTGCCTCATCTGATGCCGATGATTATGAAGCGCTACTTAGAGATAAAACATCTGCCGCCTCTTTTGGTAGCATTGCCGGCACGCCACTCGCACTTGTCGATGTGCAAGAAGACGGAACGTGGGGCATGGCCTTCGTTGAGTTTGCTGATGGTGAAGTAAATATCTATACCGACAGCCGTTTTGACGAGGTGGACGCCACCTATGCGTTTAGCAAAAACGACGATGGCAGTATAGATTTAGGGGGCAGGTTATACTTATCCCTTAGTGAAGGTGGTGTGCATATTTTCGTTACCGACGAAGAAGATGCAGAGCACAACGACTATAACTTCCTGTTTGAGGATATTGAGAAGGCAAAAAGATTCGTTGAGAATATCAATAATACCTTAAATGGTGAGTATCACTATTCTGACTATCAGTAGGGCAGCGTAACCTGTTCGCAATAGAGAGCATTAATCTTTCTTTTTAGGTCAGCCTTACGTGCTGGCCTTTTTTCCTTTTCATCTCATGTTTCTTCTACGCCAGATTTCAGTAAAATGCGATTACAGTTAACACGCTATAGTGTAAAGTGTCGCGCTTTTAGCACGTGTCAGTTAACACACTAGCGTGTAACTAAAATGCTCCGCCAATTGAATGCGTAAGTGGTAACCATGAAATTAGATGACGTAAAAAAGCTGCACCAAAAAAAGTACCGAAATCAGTTTAAACACTATTTGGTAGAAGGGGAGCACCTTGTTCTTGAATTGGTGAAAGCCAATTTGTCGTCAATGGGTGATATCACCCTTTATGTCACGGCTGAATACCTATCTTGGGCACAGGCGCTAAATCCCTCTTTTGAACTCGTCGAAGTAACCCAAAAGCAAATGTCACAACTGAGTGATACTCAATCTCCGCAAGGTATTATTGCTTGTGTCCCCATGCCGGCCAAGCCACAAGAGGTTGAAGTGACAGGGGGGAGGTATGTTTACTTACACGAAGTGCAAGACCCAGGAAATTTAGGAACAATATTGCGATCCCTAGCGTGGTTTGGCAATTTTAACTTGTTGCTTAGTCCAAATAGCGTGGACCCTTTCAATTCAAAAGTTGTTAGGGCAAGTATGGGGGCTATCTTTCATGTCCCCATTGAACTTGATGTGCCTTTGTTGAGTTTATCAGAAAGGTTTTCTCACTTTGCGTACTTAGATATGCAGGGCAAGGCGATATCCGACCCTGACTTTAGTGAATTCCAATGTTACTTGTTTGGCAACGAGGCGCGGGGCGTGCCCAGAGACACCTTAGTGGAAGTTAACGCTAGTGCATTTACCATTGCCGGCAGTGGTAAAATAGATTCATTAAACCTAGCTAGCGCAGTGAATATATGCGCTTATCAATTGTCTCAATAAGCGGCTTAATCCAAATTTTAATGCGGCGAGAAATGTCATGACGTGATCTCGCTGCCGCCAATAAAAAGGTGAATAACGTGGCGTTACAATGGTTTCCGGGGCATATGCACAAAGCCCTTAAAGAGATTAAAGAGTCTCTTAGTCAAGTTGATATTTTAATTGAAGTGCTGGATGCCCGCATTCCTTATTCCAGTGAAAACCCGGAAATTGCAAAAATTCGGGGCGATAAGCCGTGCATTAAAATTCTCAATAAATTTGACCTGGCTGATCCAGAGATGACGGCTCAATGGCAAGCACACCTAGAAGCAGAGCGTGGCGTGAAAACCATCACTACTTCCAGTGATAAACCCGGTAGCAGTAAACAGATTATGGGCATGATTAAAACAATGTTTGCTCACAAAGATGTGCAACACAAATCAATTAAAGCCATGATCACGGGGATTCCCAATGTTGGGAAGTCAACGTTAATAAATATATTGGCCGACCGTATTATTGCTAAAACCGGTAACGAGCCTGCGGTAACAAAAAGCCAGCAACGAATAAATTTAGGGGACGGAATTATTCTGTTTGATACCCCAGGTGTACTCTGGCCAAAACTAGAAAACCCTCATTCTATTTATCGGCTTGCCTCTTCGGGGGCTGTGAAGAACACGGCAATGGAATACGATGATGTTGGTTTTTTTGCTGCTGACTACTTGATCAAAGCCTACCCAGAGGTCATGAAGTCCACTTACAAATTGGACGATTTGCCGGACACTGAACTTGCCTTTTTAGAGGCAGCGGCACGAAAACGCGGCGCTATTATGGCTGGCGGGCGAGTAAACTTACATAAAATCTGTGAAGTTCTGCTTAATGAATTGCAATCTGGAAAGCTCGGCCGTATTACCCTGGAAACCCCCGCTATGGTGGAACAGGAAAAAATAGAAATAGCGGAAGCGGCTGCAAGAAAAGAGGCAGATAAAGCGAAACGAAAACAACGCTTTAAAGAGGGGTCGTTAACGCCTGACAAGCAGGCAAGGAAAGAAAAACGTAACGAAAAACGAGAAGCGCAAAGCAAGAGAATGAAAAAGCGTTAAGCCCAATGTGATATTGAGCCAGTGCTTCATCGCCTGTATGAATTAGTCTTTAGTCGTAATAGATGCGGAATGTTACACCCAGTTACGTAATTTAATGGAAAAGTATTTGTTAATTGCGTAACCTAATTCATACAACCTGCGCCCAAGATCGTGATTCAACAATAACTATAATCAAGGAAGATATGCTATGAAGCTTTCGCCTGTATTTACCTCTATTGCCCTAGCCTTAACATGCAGCTCTACGTCTGTCCTCGCAAAAGATTTTATCCCTATTGAAACCTTTCCAGAATGGTTTAAAACAGCGATGTCGAGAAGCATTGACGTCACCAAAGAAAGTGACTTTTCCCTTGCGTCCGTTGCAGCCAAAGGCAAAGTGAAAGGTGAGATTTCGTTAGTAGACGAAAGCGAAGGTACATGGTACTACCATATTGATATTGGCACGCCTACGCCTGTAGAGTGCTACGTGTTTAACGAGTACGATGGCCCGGCAAACTCGCTGCATGCTATTGTTGATTTAAGCTTAAATGGCGCCGCAGAATTAAACGGAAAAACCCGTTCGGCACAATTCAACTACGCCATTGATACCGGTGTTATAGGCAATACGCCTTACTTGCAATTAGATACTCTCTACCACTTAGGCGAAGGAGAAGAAAAGGTAGCTGGAATGATTAAGGCCTATTCTGCGCAAACCAACGACACCTTAGAAATTTGTGTGCACAACGAACTGGGTTACCGCGACATCTTTTTCGACGTCTTTTCGTCCTTTGTAAACACCTTTAACAGCGAGCCCGCCGATGCGCCCTTCTTCGAGTCTGTGTATGAAATGCGTATCAATGATATTCCTATGGGCTTCGCTGTAGAAAAGTATACTAAGGATGCCGATGGCGACGTCATGATAGAAAGCGAAACCGCGTTGTTGGTGCCGGTAGATGCCAATACCGTTTCGCGTACTGATTCGGCGGATATTTCATGGAGTCGTCCTGATGGTTCGCTTATTAACGGCAGTACGTACACTATTGATAATGGCGTTTTATCCTCAGAGTTTGAAATTTCAGTGGCTGACGATAAGTGGCATGTGGAAGGGCAGATTCAAGGCAAGGCGGTATCTGCAGACTTAGCCTATGATGGCTGGTTATTATCAGATTTTGGTAGTTATTTAGAAACCGCGGATTTAATAAAAAGTGACGCAGAAAGCGCCCAATTTAAAATGTGGACACCGGATGCTGACCCAGTGTCGGCTATTTCAATTACCTTGAGCAAAGTGACGGGTAACGAAGATGCCAACATGAAGATTGATATGGGCCCAATGGTTTTGGATTTCTATGCAGAAGATAACGGTATCTTTAAGCACGGCGTCATGGCGCAGGGGCCTATCAATATCTTTATGAAATCTATTTATACGCAAGGCGTACCCAGCCTATGATTTCGTGTAGAAAACACGTTTTGCCTTTGGTGTTGCTGTCATGCTTTGCCACTGCCACCTATGGGCAAAGTGACCCCTCCTTTGCGAACGTGGCAATTTCGTTAAGCGAAGATCATGAAGGGGCATTGGGGGAGCGAATTAGTCTCACTTTGTCGTCTAACTCTGCGCAAAAAATTGCGCAAACGTTAACGCAGTGGTCGGGCATAGAAGTGCAGCACGTTGCTAAAGATGCCCTTACTCTGACGATGGTATTGCGCCCAGAGTATCAGGGCGAAGTGATTAAACAGTATACTTCAGCCAGTTTCGTGATTGATTTGGATGAAGATAGCACGACTCAGTTTACCGCTGCTTTTGCCACCCAATATACAGGTCCATTTTCCGTCGAAGAGGCGGAAAAGTACGTCAGTGAATATATTGATGATACTACCTACATTCATGGGTTTAATTTTGCCTCTACAGTGGCGCGCGAAAAAAGCGGAGATTGTACAGAATTTGCGGTATTAACCACGGCATTAATGCGAGCACTGGGCAAACCGGGGCGCGTGGTGTTCGGCACCGTGATCATTGAAGATGAAGTAGGGGTCACCGCTTATGGCCATGCTTGGACAGAGGTTTGGCACGATAATAAGTGGCAAGTAATGGATGCGGCGCTATATGGTTTAGATGCAAATAAGCGCTTCTATTTACCGGGGTCGGTCATTGATAACGAAGGGCCGGGATATGGCATGTCTCTCGCTACCGGTACTATTCTAATGCCGGTGAAATTCTACGATGTAAAAAGCGCCTCTTAGGCGCTTTTTTTATGCCTTATTGTTGAAGTCCTAATTAAATATAGCCCTTTGCCTAATTGCAGTAATTTTCACTACCGGTAGGCTATTGGCTTTATTCTTCTGTGCAATCTCCACCCACAGGGGTTGAGCGGAACGCGCTACTTACAATAATGATTAATGGAGTTTACCAATGAAATATTTATCACCGCTTATCTTAACAGCAGCCTTGGCTGTCACCCCACAAAGTCATGCAGAAGGTTGGTTAGATTCGGTAAAAGACTTTTTCGGTATTTCTGAACAAACCGAGAACGGTCCAAGCATTCAGGCGATGGTGGCGGCAGTAAGTGATAGCGTAGGTATCACAGAAACACAAGCAGAGGGTGGATTAGCATCAATTTTCAATTATGCGCAAAACAATCTGTCTGCAGAGCAACTCACGCAACTCGCACAGTCCTTACCTGGCGTTGATGAACTAGTAGAGCAGGTTCCCGATGTTAGCCAGGTAACCTCTTCTGGCGCGTTAGGCGGATTGCTAGACAAAGCCGCGAGTTACAGTGAACAGCTTCAGTCCGTCAATGAGCTTAAAAAACAGTTTGACGCCTTAGGCTTAGACACTCAGCAAATTATGCAGATTGTTGAGGGGGCTAAAGCCTACCTTGATACTGAAGAAGGGCAGCAGGTAAAATCACTTTTATCTGACGGGCTAACGAAGCTTAATTTTTAAAGCCTTAACCCGTGACCTACCTTTATTGAAGGCGTGCATTTTACAGCACGCCTTTTTTTTGCTGCTAGGGTACTGCATCAGCTTCCACACACCTATTGCTATAAAAGTAGGATGCGTTATATGGTAAAGGTTTAGGAAAACCAAGCACAGGAAGCACAATGGCAGACGTGAAACTGTTCGACAGCGATGTTTTTTCATCCCTTAAAAGAGACGCCGAGTTAAGCCCCCGAAGACGCGCAAATTATAACGTTCATGAGCATTACGATGACGTGGTTCAACGCTTGTTTATAGCAATGATGCCTGACTCCTACGTCCGCCCGCATAGGCATACGCAAGCCCATAAATGGGAGTTTTTCATGGTGCTGGAAGGGAGTATCGATATTCTGTTTTTCGATGGTGACGGATGCCTAACAAAGCGTGTTACCTTGCAAGCGGGAGGAGAATGTTGTGGGTTACAAATACCGCCTTTAACATGGCATGCCACTGTATGTGATGCGCCAGTGATATTTATGGAAGTTAAGCAAGGCCCCTATGATGCCAACGAAGACAAAGGCTTTGCTGACTGGGCACCTCAAGAGGGAAGTCGTGAGGTTACCCAATTTTTAGGCAAACTAAAACATGCGAAAATAGGCACTTCCTTTTTTCCCATCAAGGGTTAGGAAAGTCCAACCTGTCTAGTTCGTTTGCAGCATCGTTGCATTCCCCAAGAATATGTACGCGATCTTCAGTCTCGTGGGTGTCAATTTCAATGTACCCATCACGACAATAGCGAGTTTCAGCAAGTTTTTCATCGAGAGCGTTGTAAAGCATATCCATTTGCTGCTCTTGACGATTGTTTGACCCACCGCGCGATTGCCCTTCTTCCCCATCTGGACGTGGGCCACGACCTTCGCCACGGCCACCACCGCCTCCACCTTTTCTACCGCCAGCCCCTCTTCCTTCAGGTTTTGGTGTACTAATGCTAAATGCGAACAGCTTTGTACCATCAGGGTTTATTTTTGTTTCAAAAAAGGTTTCACCTATTTCAGGCATAGGCGGTTTACTCGCACAGCCTGAGATCAGTGTAGTCACAGCCATTGCTGTAAGCGATAAAGTAGTTAGAGCATTCTTCATGTTTTTTTAATCGTAATTATCGGTGCACTTATGAACGGTAATTTAAGTCAAAGTTGCGGCTAGGTGTGTAAGTTTCACGTAAATTAACCAACAGAATGATGAGATTTGGGCGAAAGATAAAGAAAGCCTAACTGGGACTGGTTGAAAAGTGACAATGGGAAAACAGTTGTCATTACCTAAAATACTGGTATGGTTAAAGACACGAGCAGCAGGACTGAGCCTGCGCTAAGTCACAGAGAATTCATCATGCAAAACGTTTTAAACAATTATTTTTATAATTTTACCTACGCATAGCGCCTTGAAGCTAAGTGTTCAGGGGCTAGTATTCGCTTCTGGGCATTGAGAGTAAAAACGTTTTGTAAGAGCCCAGAAGTTAACAAACATCTGGGCTTTTTTTATGCCCAAAATTGGATGGCAATAAAATGAGAGAATTAACATTAGGCGAGATCAGAAAGCAGCACAGAGTCAAGCAAGAGGTCGTGGCGCTGGCGCTTTGCGTTACCGCATCGGGTGTAAGCAAACTTGAGTCTAAACGTATTCAAGACGTACCGCTTCACCGGGCAGCTGCCTATTTAGCGGCGGTAGGGGGAAGTTTAAAGGTTGAGGTAACCTTGCCTGATGGTGGCACGGTGAGTGTTGACGGAAATACGTCAGCTTGATTTTGTCATTATTCTTGAACGGGTTAGAATAAGAGAAACAGTTTAAAGGAAAGCATTATGGCCGTTCATGAAATTACTCACCCGCTTATTGCACACAAATTGGGTTTGATGAGAAACGCGAAAATTAGCAGCAAAGACTTTCGCGAATTAGCCTCGGAAGTGGGTAATTTGCTTACTTACGAAGCCACTCGAACGCTGCCTACGGAGCGTGCTGTGATAAAAAGTTGGTCAGGTGACGAAGTAGAAGTAAAACAAATTAAAGGTAAGAAAATTACCGTCGTCCCTATTTTACGTGCGGGTCTAGGTATGCTTGAAGGCGTATTGGAGTTAATTCCTAATGCGAAGATTAGTGTGGTGGGGCTTTATCGTGATGAAGAGACGCTTCAACCTGTTGCCTATTTTGATAAGGTTGTGAAGAATATTGATGAACGTACCGCGCTTATTGTCGACCCAATGTTGGCCACAGGTGGCACACTTATCGCGACCATTGATTTGTTGAAAAAGAAAGGGTGTACCAAAATACTGGGTTTATTTTTGGTCGCCGCTCCAGAAGGGATTAAAGCGGTCATTGATGCCCATCCTGATATTGAGATATTTACCGCAGCCATTGATGAGCGGTTAAATGAGAAAGGCTATATTTTACCAGGGCTAGGTGACGCTGGAGATAAAATCTTTGGAACCCGTTAGTGATAACGCTTGGTGACAACTCGCGCGCTTTTACATCATAGTGTTAATCGGTTATGTTAGCGTTCGTGTTAATCGTTTAAGAGGGCAGGTGGCAGTATGACTTGCCAATATTCAACATCCAGAATGCACGCGTGTATTGCAGTGTTGTCTCACCTTATTGATGAGACCTTAGCCCTCTTGTTTAAGAAGCAAACTAATGAACAAAAATAAGCTTACCCTTAAAGATGTGGCCTTGCAGTTAGGTGTGTCCACCGCCACGATTTCAAATGCGTTTAATCGTCCTGATCAGCTCTCCGCGGCACGACGAGAAGCTATCCTCGCTGAATGTGAAAAAATAGGCTATACGGGCCCGAATAAAGCCGCGCAAATTCTACGCAAAGGTCGCTCTAATATTGTTGCCCTTATTCTGGCAGACAGCATTGCCTATACGGTGAGTGACCCTGTGGCCAGTACCTTCATTAAAGGGGTTTCTCGGATCTTGCAACAGCAAGGCAAGCATTTACTCCTGTATGCGGGAGATTCTGAGTCTATTCTAGATGTGGTTGACTTTGTTGATGGGTTTATCTGTTACGGCGCACCAAGAAACCCCAAATTAGCGGAAGAAGTGGTTAGGCAAACTAAGCCTGCCATAACGGTAGATTTCAATATTGATGGCTTGCCGTCTATCAATATTGATAATGAAAAAGCCGCCTACGAGGTTGCCTCTCAAGCCATTGCCAATGATGATCATGTTGCTATTTTAGGGTTACGCCTTATCGATTCTCCAAGCACGTGTCGAATCTATGACAGCCCGCTTATCGAAGTTGAATCCTCAATATCACACCGTCGTTTAGACGGCTATATTCGCGCCATTGAAGAAAAAGGGCTGATCATTGAAAATGATTGGATATGGCATATCCCAGAGAGTGACAGAAGCTTTGCAAAACAGGCTGCCAAAGAAGTATTACATAGCAGCCCACGGCCTAATACGGTGTTGTGCATGAGTGATATTATTGCGCTTGAGCTGTTACAAAGCGCACTTTCCTTGGGCATAAAGGTACCAGAAGAACTAAAAATCACCGGCTTTGATGGTATCGAAGAGGCGGAACGGACACGCCCCAATCTGACTACTGTTTGCCAAGCGAGTGACAAAAAAGGTGAAATGGCCGCCACTGCGTTATTGGAAAGTCGCGATAAAGACGAAATACTGCCGTTTGAAATAAAACGGGGAGAAACCTTCTAATTGAAGAAGATTTCCTCATGCAAAGCGAGCGTGGGTACCCGTGCATGGCAAGTCGCGTTATTGCCCCGCTATTGCCATACTAGGGCTTTAAAGTGGCGCCTACACATAGACTCGTAACGGTCATTACCGCCAATTTGCACTTGGTCGCCAGCCGTCACCGCCTTTCCATTTTCATCTAAGCGCACCACAAAATTCGCTTTTCTACCGCAGTGACACACGGTTTTCAATTCAAAAAGTTTATCAGCCCAAGCCAGTAAATAGTGGCTACCTTCAAAGGTTTCACCTAGGAAATCGGTACGTAGACCGTAGGCCAACACTGGAATTCTAAGCTCGTCTACCACGTCCACTAGCTGACGAACCTGTTGTTTAGTGAGAAACTGCGCTTCGTCAATGAACACGCAATCTAGCTTTTGTTTGTTATGATCTTCACTGATAGCGGCGTACAAGTCGACGTCTTTGCTGTAAAGCTTAGCATCTGCTTGTAAGCCAATGCGTGATGTAACTTTTCCAATCCCATATCTGTCGTCTAAGGATGCAGTATAGATAAGTGAGTGCATACCCCGTTCGCGGTAATTATATGCTGATTGAAGTAGCGAAGTAGATTTGCCTGCGTTCATCGCAGAGTAATAAAAATAAAGTTGAGCCATGGAGATTAGTAGTTTTCGTTATACCAAGTTATAAGATCGCTCGATTGCATCGGCTTTGCGTAGTAAAAACCTTGGAAATAGTTAACACCTAAGCTTTTTATATGTAGCATTTGGGTGTTGGTTTCTATGCCTTCCGCTATTGTCTTACAGCCAAATTCTTGGGCAATGAGCATAGTAGCGCGCATAATAGTATCACTACCTTCACTGGTATTCTGCACAAATGAACGATCAATTTTTACAAAGTCGCAAGGCATAGACGCGAGACGACTCAATGAAGAATACCCTGTCCCAAAATCATCTATTGAAATCTTTACCCCCAACGCTTTTATGGCAGCCAACTGAGTTGCCACGGCCTTTTCGTTTTTTGCGAATACACTTTCAGTGATTTCCAGGTGCAAAAGAGAAGGGGATAGCGACGAGGTGTCGAGTGCGCGTTGCAATATAGAAATAAATGTATCATCGATAAGTTGATTGATAGAAACGTTGACCGAAACCGCAATTGAGTTTTCAAAATTCCACTGAGAGGCATCTATACAGGCACGGTTGAGCACCCAGGTTCCTATATCTATAATTAAACCGCTACGTTCGGCTAAGGGAATGAAATCAGTGGGAGAAATTTGCTCGCCTTGGTGTTCCCATCTCAACAGGGCTTCTACAGAGCTAATGCGTTGTTGTTGTGAACACATGATGGGTTGATAGTGAACCGACATTTCGCTTCTGGCAATAGCATGGCGTAAGTGTTCGCACAGATATTGTTCTTGCCTAATTTGCTCATGTAAAACTTCGCTAAAGACACCAACGGTGCCTCGTTGGCTTCGTTTTTGATCGTACATTGTCAAGTCAGCTTGCTGAATTAACGAAAGCGCGTCTTTGCCGTGTTGGGGGTAAATGGCTATGCCAATGGTGGCGTCTAAAGTGACTTGATTGTCCGATGCAATGATAGGCAGGGTAACGCCACTACGCATGGCATGCGCCACGGCCACTGCGGTATCAACAGTGGCATAAGGAACCACCACAACAAATTCATCGCCTCCCCATCGGGCAAGGTGATCTTTTTCGCAATATTTGGTAAGCCGGGTAGCAATTTCAGCCAAGACAATATCCCCAACTTTGTGACCTAAGCTGTCATTCACCTGCTTAAAGCCATCTAAGTCTATAAATAGTATGGCCAGGTTATTTCCTAGCGCTTTTGATGTATCTAAAAGGGCATTTAGGTGCTTTAAAAAACCGTTTCTATTCAGTAAATCGGTGAGAGGGTCGCGGTTCGATAGGCGAAATATGTCTTGTGTTCTTTTCTCAACCTGCTGTTCTAAATTTGCATTTGCGTCATCGAGTTGAGCATTCGTTTCTCTCAACATTTCATTAACTTTTGCTGTTTCCTGTCGATCGGAAACGAGCTGTTCCATTAAGTCGTTATTGTGCTCTCTTAGCCGAACGGTATTAACAATAAATCGATGGGTGCCTAATGAATTAGTGAGTATCCCCACCCAAAAAACCACACCTAATATACCTAATACAATAATACTTCGCTCATTGTCGAGAAGTGCACATAGCGACATGGGAAGCAACAAGGCAGTGCAATAGTAAGTCACTATCCACTTATTTGGGGCTAATACTGACGCAGCGCCACCGGCCATGGCAGCTAAAACCACCATAGTGGAGGCGAGCTCAATAGTGGTCATGGTATTAAAAAGCATTAAGGAGTAAGCCGCCCACACCGCCCCCGTGAGGTATAAACCTATAGCAAATAGTGCCTCTACCGACTTAGGGTTGTAATGGCTGCCTTTTAGCTTTATATGCCAATAGATACCATGGGTTAAGCGACATACAGAGAGGCAAACCATCACGCCCCAAAGTAGAACTTTTATATCGTGTCCTTCTTCATTTTGAAAGCCAAATACTAGCCCTGAGAAGGCAATTAAGGTCATGGCTAGGCCAGTAAATATGTTTCCTACCAACATATCCACTAAATCACGGTGCATTTGGACGCTAATGGTGGGAGATGTAACCGGAGGACTATATGAACTAGGGCTTTTCACAATGCTTAATCATTCCAAGAAAAGAAGAGACGTGACGAAAATTTAATTAGCTGATTAATTAAACAATAGCACGCATTTTTTTAGCACGCCTATTTTCGCTAAAACCTTCAGCCAAACAAGTATCTATTAGTCTATAAATTAAACCGTGTCTTTTTGTTTTTTATTGTTAAAAAATAGTATGCAAAGCGACCATTGAAATTTTTTTCTTCACAGGGTGTTTACAATTGCTGGCGCATACTATATCTTCTTTATCGTCTTCTTAATCGATTAAGTTGGTTGTTAAAAAAATCTGTGCCATGCTTATTAACACAACGGCTCACACACTGCCGGAGAAAAATATGAAAACACAACACACTAAAAGTTTGATTACTCTTGCCGTATGCGCAGCGTTTTCTAGTTCAGTAATTGCTCAAGATAACGCTGACGTCGAACAAAAGAATAAAGAAAAATTTGAACAAATTGTGGTCACTGCCGCTCCTGGAGGTGCCACAATGCAAGAAGCTAGCGTCTCAGTAAGTGCCTTTGACGAAAGTGACATTATTAAACTTGCACCTCGTTCTACGGCAGAAGTGTTTCGCGCACTGCCGGGAATTCGTGCTGAATCTTCTGGCGGTGGCGGTAACGCCAATATTACTATCCGTGGTATTCCACTCGCCACTGGCGGTTCTAAGTTTCTTCAAATCCACGAAGATGGCTTGCCTGTGTTGGAGTACGGCGATATAAATTTTGGCAACGCGGATAACTTCTTACGTTATGACTGGTCGGTAGCCAATGTGGAAGCCATACGCGGTGGGTCTGCATCTACCTTCGCAAGTAACTCCCCTGGCGGTGTTATTAATATGATCAGTAATACCGGCGAGCTAGGTGGCGGTGCCATTGGGACGTCTTTTGGTGTTGATTACGATGAGTTTCGATTAGATTTTCGCTACGGTGGCGAGATTAGCGATGACTTGTACTATCACATTGCAGGTTTTGCCCGCAATGGGGAAGGCCCTCGGGAAACAGGCTACAATGGCGATCAAGGTGGCCAAGTTAAATTTAACATCACTAAGATGCTAGATAATGGTCATATACGTTTCTACTACAAAAACTTAGACGACAAAGTTTCTACTTATTTGCCTTCCCCTGTATTGGTTAAAGGCGATGGTGAATACGGCGCTGTGCCAGGATATGACGCAAGCTCTCAGTCATTGAATTCAGCGTACAACACCAACATCTCAACCTTTGATGCCTATGGCAATGCTGAAAACCGTGATGTCCGCGATGGTATTGAATCGAAAGTAAGCTCGTTCGGCGTTGAGGTGGATTTAGAGGTTGCTGAAAATCTTTACCTACTGAATAAGTTTAGAATCTCTGATATTTCGGGTGGCTTTATAGCCCCTTTCACCAACAATTTTCCAGAAGGGCCGGGTGATGTCTCAGATTTCGCTGCCTCACTGTGTAGCTCTGCACTTGATGGTGATGATAATGCGTTGAATTGTGACACAACGACAGTCACTTTGGCTAACGGGCCAGATGCAGGGGAAGTTTATACAGGTGAAGCCTTTACGAACTTGCAATTTGATACCCGCATTAACGACTTAGGTAACATGATCAATGACTTTAGTTTACGCAAAGAATTTGATAATGGCTTTGATGTCACTGTAGGTTACTACTACTCAAATCAAGACATTGCAACAAGCTGGTCAAGCTGGCAAACCTTTATTCAAACCCTTGATGGCAGTAACTCGCAGTTACTTACCATTACCAATGGTGATGGCGTAGAACTGGTTTCAAATGGCTTGTTATCGCCGAGCTTTCTATCATGGGAATGGGATTTAAACTATGTGACCAAAGCACCCTACATGAACGTGGGATTTGAACTGTCTGATAACATTCTTATTGATGCATCTGTACGCTACGATACAACAGAGGCGTCAGGTGAATTAATATCCTCTTGTTGTGGTGGGAACGCTGATTACGATATTAATGGTAATGGCGTGATTGAACAAATTGAAGATGCCTCGGCGACAAACAGTGGCTTCATATACGGCGGTGTTATTAACTTAAATCGCGCTGGTGCCAGTTCACAGATTGTAAACTACGATGCCAGTAACACGTCATACTCTGTAGGAGGCTCATACCTATTGAGCGACACCCAAACCTTCTTTGCGCGCTACTCAAAAGGTGGCCGTGCTATCGCAGATAGATTGCTACAAATTAGTGGCACGCTAAACACAGATGGAAGCTTAACTGACACGACCTCTGGCTACGATACGACTAAGCAACTAGAAGTCGGTTTCAAATACGGCACCAAAGACCTGATGGTTAACGCAACCTTATTTGATACGGTAACAGAAGATACTCAGGCAGAAGTCACCAGTGGACTGACCTTTATGCGTGAATATGAAGCGACGGGTCTTGAGTTTGAAGGGCGTTGGACTGCAACAGATAATTTCCTTGTGTCAGGTAACCTCACCTGGACAGATGCTGAAATTAGTAAGGACGTAAATAATGCGACACTGGAGGGCAATACGCCTCGTCGTCAAGCTGATTGGATTTGGACCATTACACCTGAATACGTGACTGACACCTGGTCTGTCGGTGCGTCATTACAAGGTTCGACTGAATATTACGTGCTAGATAACAATGACCTGAAGCAAGACGGTTACAACCTGGTTAATCTATTTGCCACTTATTGGGTTAACGACCAATTTTCAGTGTCATTAAACGTGAACAATGCAACTGATGAGTTCATTATTACTGAGTCTGAAGAAGGGTCGGCTGAAGTGGGAAGCTATATCCGTGCTCGCCCACTCAACGGACGCACCACGGTATTGTCGATGAAGTACATGTTTGATTAACAGTTAGAAAACATCGTACATTAAGTTGTTACGCCCGCATTTAGCGGGCGTTTTTATATCTAAGGCGAACGCGTTAAGGTTTGGCTTCATTGAGTTGTTTAGCAATAGCCTGGGATAGCTTATCAAGTAGATGCTCGTGTTTCTTATGAATCACGTGAACAAGCGCATGCTCAACAAGGGGAACATATTCAATGCCTGCGCGCTTAAATTCTTCATGTTCAGAATTATCGCTAGGTAAGATGGCATAGTTAAATCGTCCATTGAGCAATAAAGAAATGACGTGGTGAAAATCATCAAACTCAAATATGTTGGCGGCAAGTTCTGACGGCTTAGCTTTCATGTTATCGAAAAATCGTGTGGTGGCTGCAATGGCACTGTTTGGATCATCGATAATACTTTTATCGCATTTTACCTTGCGCATACATAGTAAATAGGAAGCGCCGTGAGATAACGCGGGTTCGACAATGAGTATATTATTGTCTTGTTGCGATGCGACATCGTAGCGAATAACATCGGCATCCGTCATACCTTGATTGAGTAACCTTAAACCCCGTTCACCACCGACTTCTTCAAAGATTGGCGTAATGCCAATATCTTCATAGGCACGCTGAATAAGCGGCTTATAGAATGCGTTTACACGAGGGTGATTAATATAGCCAATAATGTATTTTTTATCCTCATGAGCCCCGTAGCTATTGGTACTAAATAACGCGAAAAACAGAGAGAAAACGGAGAAGGAAACTGGCAACATGAGATATCGCCTGAATAACATTTTCACTACACAAATCCTTGTTTGAGAAACGCTTTTAAAAGCGGGATAGCTTTAGCGTAGAAAACGACAAGAAAAAAGTCTATTTTTGTAAGGCATATTCAGTGGCTTTGCCGTTATAGAAATGTTGCAATCTTATTCATAATGGATTGCACGACGAAAAACAGCGCAAAAAAAAGCCCCAAACTCAGTTGGGGCTTTTTAGATATAACGTGGTGTTACGCGGCGTTTTTCCCGCCGTCAACAGCCTTTAACGTTTGCGACGCTGGCAGCAATTCCATGTCGAACGTATATTCGTCAACGCGAACGGCCAGTTTACGTTTTTCGTTGTAATCGTGAAGTTGCGCTGCTTCTTGCGCGTTCACAACACCTTTCTCTTGAAGCTTATTAAGGGCATGTTCAAAAGAGATGAAAGGTACAACAGGCTCTTTGCGCAGCGCTTTTTGCACTTTGCCAAGTAGGTGCGCTACCGCGTGCTTCGCTTTAAACGCTTGTTCGTTAATGTCGTTACCATCACCTGGGCTAACGCGAACTAAGTGAGTAAGTTGCGCTTTCACACTGTTGTCTTGCATAGATGCCATAGACAATTCACGAACTAGGTCATCACTAATACCTGCAACACTGTTTGAGTAGGTGTTGGTCAGTAAGCGCATTAGGCCGCGAGACGGCGTGTTCGGGAAATTGTTGATGAAGTTAACAATTGCCTGATCCGCTTGTTGTAATGACCACTGCATGGCGTATTCGAAATACGGTAGTGCAAGTTTACGATCTTCAATGCGCTGCTCGTAAAAACGAATCGCTGCCATTGCACCGTAAAGGTAACTCATTACATCACCCAGACGGGCTGAAAGTAATTCTGCCTTCTTAAGGTCACCGCCAAGTACGGCAAGTGATAAGTCAGCAAGTGGTGCTAATTTAGCTGAAATGCTATTTACACGCTTTTCGTACTTACGTACTTCAGGCAATGCGGACTCTGAACCGCGTAGGAAAGGTAGGTAACCTTTACCAAAACTACGGAATGCATTCTTAACACTAAAGCCAACCGTTTTACGTAGTACCTTATTGAATTCTTTATCAGCAGAACTTTCGTTGCTGTGAATAAGGTCAACCATGTCTTTCAAGTAAGGGTGACAACGCATTGCACCTTGACCGAAAATCATGAGGTTACGAGTAAGGATGTTTGCACCTTCAACCGTAATGGCAATAGGAAGTGCAGCATATCCGCCTGCAAGGGTATTTTGCGGGCCACGTTGAATTGCTTTACCTGCTTGAATATCCATCGCCGAGTTCATTACATCACGGCCAAGTTCGGTCATGTGATACTTAGCAATAGCGGTAACAACCGATGGTTTAACGCCTAAGCCTAAGCCTTCTGTTGTTAAAACACGCATAGCTTCAAGTAAGAATGTCTTACCAGCAATGTCTGCCATCTTCTCTTGAATACCTTCGAAGCGACCAATCGGCACACCGAATTGTTCACGAACGAATGAATACTCAACTGTACCTTTAAACGCAGTCTGTGCCGTTGCAACGCCCATCGCTGGAAGTGAAATACCACGACCTGCACCAAGACAGCTTACTAGCATCTGCCAACCACGGCCGATGTTCTTTTGACCGCCAATGATAAAGTCCATTGGGATGAACACGTCTTGACCACGGGTTGTACCGTTGTAAAAACGTACGCCCATGGGGTCGTGACGGTTACCAAGCTCAACACCAGGGTGAGACTTAGGTAATAGGGCACAGGTGATACCCAGCTCTAATTTGTCGCCAAGAAGTTGCTCTGGATCGAATACTTTAAACGCTAAACCAAGTACCGTAGCAATTGGTGCTAGCGTGATATAACGCTTGTCCCAACTTACTCGCAGACCAAGTACTTCTTCACCGTTGTACTCGCCTTTCGTCACGATAGCGGCGTCAGGAATAGCACCAGCGTCTGAACCCGCTTCTGGGCTGGTTAATGCGAAACATGGAATGTCACGACCATCGGCAAGGCGCGGAAGCCAGTAATCTTGCTGTTCATTTGTGCCATAGTGCATTAGAAGCTCACCAGGGCCTAACGAGTTAGGTACCATTACAGTAACCGCAATAGCGCCACTCTTTGCTGCAATCGTGGCAACAATGGTTGAGTTCGCGTACGGGCTAAATTCTAGTCCACCAAATTTCTTTGGAATGATCATAGAGAAGAAACGGTTTTTGCCCAAGAAGTCTAAAACGTCTTGTGGAATATGCTTGCCGTTTCCTAGTTCGAAATCGTCGATCATGCCCAGTAATTCAGTGACTGGGCCATCCATAAAGGCTTGCTCTTCTGCACTCAGTTTTGCCTGAGGGATATCGCGAAGCGCCTGCATGTCAGGCTTACCCTGATAAATAGAAGATTCAATCCAGACATCACCAGCATCTAATGCTTCTTGTTCTGTGACTGAAATTGGGGGTAGTACTTTCTTTAAGCTAGTTCTGATACTCATATTAACTCATCCACTCATCTGACCAGTTGTTGTGGGTTAATAGTACATTAGATTTCAAAAAGATCAAATTTTGTAAATAATGTCTATTTTTCAATTGCTTAGAATTATTATTCACGAATATTTTTACGTTTAACTAACAAAAAAGCCCTTTTGTGTACAAAATTTAATCTCTATGCTGGGGGGGAATTGGCAGAAATTGACAAAGCGTGAGGCAAATATACGGGTGAAAGTCACTAGAATGAGTAATCCAAATGGGCCGCGTTTAGGTAATAATCATCACAGTCACAGAATAATGGACCAACAATGAAGAACGAACTTGATAGTAAATTTTTATTACAGGTGTTTGATAAAATTCGTCAACATGGTTCGAAGAATGATGAACACTACCAGTTAAATGGAATAACCGCTTATACAGACTTAGACGGTTACACGCTTTTCGTAGAAGATGCCAACGTTAAACTGCAATTTGGTTTTCATAATCAGTACCATTTCGATTATGACTCGAAAGCGCATTTTGAGGTTTTTGAAAAACGGCTCATGCAAATAGACAGGGAGTATTAGTAGGAGGTCGCTTAATTGGTGTATTAAAACTGAATAGCCCTTTTCGGTGAGAGAGAAATTACCTTACTCCTCTCATCAGACCTTTCTACTCTCATTCCCTCTGGTACAATGTCGCGCAAATCAGCAGTAAGGAATAAACACGTTGGCGGCGGCAATAAAAGCACCTTCATTTAAGATCTCCTATTTAGGCCCCAAATACTGGGGTGTATGGATAGGCGTTATGCTTCTTTATATTATTACCTGGCTCCCGTTACCTGTGATTCAATTTATAGGGGCAAGAATAGGCAAACTAATTGCCCTCATTGTGCCAAAGCGCGCCAAGGTTGCCCGCCGTAACATTGAACTTTGGAACCCATCATTAACCGACCACGAAATAGACGCATTGGTAAAAGAAAATATCAAACGCACCGGTATGGCGTTATTTGAAACCGCCATGGGATGGTGGTGGCCATCGTGGCGAGTCAGACGCGCTATCGAGATTGAAGGCTATGAACATGTTGAAGCTGCTTTAGAGAGAGGCAAGGGCGTGTTCGGTATGGCACTGCATAATATGAATTTGGAATTCGCTTGTCGTGGGATTGGCTATTTTCACCCGAGTATTGCCTTTTACCGTAAACACAATAACCCTTTAATGGATTACTTACAGTATCACGGCAGAAACCGCTCTAATAAATACATGATTCACAAGCGTAACGCCAAAGCCTTACTTGAAGCACTTGATGAAAAAGAACTGTGTTTATACCTTCCAGATCAAGACTACGGTCGTAAGCAGAGTATTTTTGTACCTTTTGGTGGGGTTAAAGAAACGGCGACCACCACGGCCACGTTAATGTTTATCCGTCGCTCAAATAGTGTGCCTATGATGATCACATCCCAATACACCAAGCGGGGTTATAAAATTAAAATATACCCCCCTCTAGAACACCTAGGCGACATGGATGACATTTCTGCGCTTACTGAATTAAATACCCATGTGGATAGCGCAGTAAAAGAGCAGCCTGAAAGCTATTTGTGGATGCATAAAAGGTTTAAAACGCGTCCTACGCCTGAATCGCCTTCTTTATATGATTGATGCCTAACAACGAGAAAGAGAGAGAAGAGATACTGCGACATTAGGATGAATTATGGTGAGGCCGTATTGAGAACTGACTTATACTGGTATAAGTTTAGTTTATCTTTTCTCTTTTATTTTATTAGGCTTACCTCTTACCAATGGCTCAAAAAAGTTACTCAAGCTCAATGTTTTGGGCGCGTCAGATTGCACTGGCTGTGGTGCTGGTTATCGTTGCTGGCGTAATGATTTATGTGCAACAACGTAAAGAAAATGCACCTTTACCGGAAGGGGAAACGAAAGACAAAACAGTATCCCAGGGTTTAAGTGACTTTTACCGTGAATATCGTATGTCCTCTACCGACCCGCTTAAAGAGGAGCAAGGGGATTTCGTGTTGGATATTGCCGGCGTTGATCCACAGCTCGACACAAAATTAGCACGCATGTCTAGCGAGGCTAAGCCTGTGGATGAAAAATGGACGGGGGAACATAAATTTAGAACCTTTAAAGAAGGGGTTACCTTAAGAGAAGCCATATCCTCTTATGCACAAGCTGAGGGAATGCAGCTTATTTGGAATTTAGAGCAGGACTTTGTCATAAAGTACCAATTTCAACTGGATAACACGGTAGCAGGTTCGCTAGCAAAGATAGCGAGTGCTATCGACAGCAGCTTCTCTGGTACAGTAACCGCCTATATTTGCCCTGAACAACGTTCGTTGGTGGTCTCCGCCAGGGAGACCCCATTTTTAATTGAAAACTGCCAAGTCGTTCAAGGTTAGGTTATTTGCATATTTCGCTAAAAATGCCAGTCCAGTAACCAGTAACCTGCTCCCGTAGCTTAGCGAGTTGATCCGTTTGATCTGCGTATTTGGTATCGGCTAGCGTTAAGTGGTGATATTGCTCGCGTAACGCAAGGTAAGCATCCTGAAGCATTTTCGCCTGCTTGTCGTCAATAACCCCATGTTGGGCGGCTTCATTGAGAATGCGTAGATTGTCAGTGTAGCGTGTTATACTGGGTATTGTACTGGCATTGGCTAATACCCAGTATTGGGTCATAAACTCAATGTCAGTTATGCCTCCCACACATTGTTTTAAATCTACCTTTTGCGCTTTTTCATTTAGAAGATGTTGACGCATTTTTGTACGCATTTTACACACTTCGTCTCTTAACGCCGCTTTGTCCCGCGGTTGACCAAGAATTTCTGCTCTTACGTCAGCAAATTGGGTTAATAAGGTTTTATCGCCGCATACACCACGGGCTCTAACTAATGCCTGATGCTCCCAAGTCCATGCTTCTTCTTGTTGATAGCGTTTGAAACCGTCCAGATGGCAACAAAGCAAACCAGCGTTTCCAGAAGGACGAAGGCGCAGGTCGGTTTCATACAATTGTCCGAACAAGGTTTTCGTATTAAGTAGGTGCATGATGCGTTGAGCCAGCTTTATATAAAACTGTTGGGCTTCTATAGATTTAGCACCAGTCGTGGTGGCTTCTCTTGGCGCGTTATGTAGAAACACTAAATCCAAATCTGAACCATAACCTAATTCGTATCCGCCAAGCTTTCCATAGGCTACAACGGCAAAACCAGAATTGTCTGCGGTTAAGTGATTGGGTATGCCAAATCGTTCAGATATTTGATGCCATGCGGCGTGCACCACTTGTTCTAAAACTACTTCAGCCAACACGGTAAGCTTGTCACTTACATTGGCAATAGGCAGTGAGCCACTGATGTCACTTGCTGCAATTCGCAATTGCTGGCAAAGCTTAAACTGTCGCCAGGTATCCATCATGGCTTCTACATCATCAGGTTCTACTCTCAGCAAAGACTGTCTTAGCTCACTGATGTAATCGTTTTTGCTTGCCACAATGTCGGTATCTTGCTGCTCAAGATACAAAGGCGTCAATAACTCATCTAATAGCAAAGGAAAGCGTTTTATTTCATTGGCAACCCACTCACTTCGTTCACACAAACGCACTAATTGTTTTAGCACATCTGGGTTTTCTAATAATAAATCCAAGTAGGTGGTACGGCCTGTTATTGCTGAAATTACGCCTAACACGCGTTTGAGTATGTAAGGCACACCTTGTGCGTTATGGGTGATAAGCACGTATAAAATTTCGGGAATCAGTTTGTTTAACGTATCTTCGCCCCGTTGCCCTAGCAAATAGCGGCGCTGATTTTGGTTAAAATCCAAGAGCAAGTGCTGCACCCTTGACGCATCTTCAGGTGGTAAATAAGAGGCAAAGGTTTGACAAAACTCATGCTCTACCATCTGTAATTGCCATGCGTCGCAGCAGGCAGAAAATAAGCTGTCTTGTGGGTCATGGGCATCTTGAGATTCTTCAATAAGCTCGTTAAAGTGCCCGTGAATTCTCGCCATAACTGCGTCAAGATGGGTTAAAAACTGCGCGTAGTTTGGAAAGCCCATCACCTCTATAAGGGCCTGTCTTTGGTCTTCATCTTCTGGCAGGGTCTGGGTTTGTTGGTCACGGTATTGTTGTAAAGTATGTTCTACCTTGCGAAGAAACAGGTAGTCTTGCTTTAATGCTTCAACCACCTCATTTTCTACGATTTCATTCTCCTCAAGGGCCTTGAGTGTAGTAAGTAATGACTTACTTTGTAGAGAGGGTTCCCTTCCACCATGAATCAACTGAAAACTTTGGGCAAAAAACTCGACTTCGCGAATGCCGCCGGCACCCAGTTTAATATTGTTGTTTAGCTTTCTGCGTCTGATTTCTGTGGCGATGAGTTTTTTCATGTTGCGCAGCGCATCAAGGGTGGTGAAATCGAGATAGCGGCGAAAGGTAAAGGGGGTCAAAATGGCCTGTAGTGCCGCTTCATATGAAGAGTCATCACTGTTAATAACCCTGGCCTTTACCATAGCAAAGCGCTCCCAATGGCGACCTTGTTCTTGGTAGTAGTCTTCCATGGCATCAAAATGCAACACTAGGGGCCCAGATTCGCCAAACGGACGTAAACGCATATCTACGCGATATACCTGACCATCAACGGTGACTTTGTTGAGTGCCTGAATCAATTTTTGGGCAAGTCGGGTGAAGAACTGTTGGTGCTCTAACGATTTTTTTCCGCCTTGCGTTTCCCCTTTTTCTGGGTAAGTGAAAATGAGGTCGATATCGGATGAAAAGTTAAGCTCGTGACCGCCTAACTTTCCCATGCCCAATATGTACATAGGCATAGGCCCATGAGAACCAACTGGTGTGCCATGCTTGCTGCATAGCGATGAATACAACCACGTATACCCCTGCTGGATAAGGGCGTTTGCTAACAACGATACTTGCAGCAGAGACGCATCAATACTCTGCCTGTTCAGCACGTCTGAAAACGTAATTGCTGCCATGTGAAATTGTCTGCAACGCCTTAATGCCTTAGCCAACCCATCTTCGGTTTTCGCTTGGCTAACGTACTCACTGACTTTTTGATGATAGTAGCTTTGCGGCATTGATGGCGCGGCAAAATCTAACAATTCCACTAGCCACTCGGGGTGTTTTGCGCACACGTCGGCAACAAATGGCGAGCGAGAAAATACCCGTTTAATGTCGGCTTCATTCGCTAAAATTCGATTTTTGTTCGGGGTGTGGGTGATTAACGTTTCCCAGTATTTTTCCACAAGTTGCGTTTGGTTCATGCTATTTGTGTTGTCTATTGGCATAATATTGGCATCAATAATATTAGTATTAACATAATTAATAATTACAGTTAGTAAGCTGAATTAGTCTGGCATACTTCGCAGCCGGCCTCCAGCCATAACGTGATGTGACCAGAAAAAGGAGATACCGCTTTGGACACGCTAGTAAAGCTCGTACCTTTGAATAGAGATTTGTGGGGATACCTTGCCATTGATGTGGGAATAGCACTTCTCCTTTTATTGGTGATGAAATGGCTGTCAGGCGCTATGCGTGATAATTCTGTGGCCGAAGAGCTTGGGGTAAAAGACAATTTTGCGTTTGGGATCAGTATTGCCGGCGGCTGGCTATCCCTTTGTATAGTGCTAAGTGCAGTGGTAGGGCGGCATATAGGGCAGGGCTATTGGCAGGCGGTTGAAGGTATGTTGCTGTTTGGCGGCGTGGGTATTTTGCTTGTGAAAATTGGCCGATTTGCTCATGACAAGCTGGTGCTAAATAGAGTAGATACCCACGCCATGATTGCGGATAGAAGTGTCAGTATTGCGTTAGTAGATGCAGCAAGCTTGGTGGCAAGTGCCATTGTATTGCACAACATTATGGTTTGGGTAGACGGCACAGATATGAATGCCATCATTGCCATAGTTACAGGGTTCCTTGTAGTCCTTACTATGTTGCTTGTAATGACGAGGATACTTGAAGTGCGCTACGCTAAAGACAACCAAAATGATTCTTTCCAAGGAGCATTAAGAAAAGGGCAATTAGCGCTGGCTATAGAACATTCGGGCAATCTTCTTGGTACCGCGATGATTGTTTCTGCGGCGAAGGACGTGCTTATTTATTACCCTTCTGCGTATGTGAGTAATGTAACCGGCTGGTTGATTGTCAGTGTTTCTTTAGCCATTGCGCTTCATTTGTTGGTGCTGTTTAGCAAAAAAGTTATTTTGTTTGGCATGAACTTTCGACAGGAGGTAGACCAGCAACACAATGTGGGGGTGGCTGCTTTAGGATTTACCTTAAGTATTGGCACGGCCATGATCATTAATGGTGTATTAGGGGGCTAGCCGAGGTTGCTAGCAAAACTATGCACAACGGCTACCCATGAAATTGCTGCAATACGCAGTGACTATCGTGGAGTACCTTAGTGGTTACTATTTTACGCTTCTGTGCGCCACTCAGCTGTTTAACTTCATATTCTAACTGGGCTGCACGAGCTCTGCAGCCAATCTCAAAAAGCACTTTATACACAATGGGGGCTTTGCCTTTTAACGCCTTTGCGCCGCCTGCTAATAAACCGTTATGTTGTTTAATTCTGCGCTGTGGGTTGGTGGTGATCCCCGTGTACAGGTGACCTAATCTATTTTCTACAATATAAAGATACCAAGTACCTGGCAGGTTATGGGTATTCCCGTTCTGGGCTGTTATACTCTCAGGCAATTTGAAACACATCGATAAAGTTGTCTGATTAATGATTTTACCAGATTTTAGTCAAGCCAAGGTGCTAATTGTGGGTGACCTAATGCTCGATCGCTATTGGAGTGGCGGTACGGGTCGCATTTCTCCAGAGGCTCCTGTGCCTGTGGTTAATGTTAGTGGGTCGGAAGACCGGCCGGGCGGCGCCGCCAATGTGGCGGTTAACGTCGCCACATTAGGGGCGAAAGTTACCCTTTTAGGCATGTGTGGTCACGATGAAAACGCCCGTATCCTTAAAGAGAAACTCAGTTCTTTTGATATAAACTGCGAGTTTTTCGAGGTTCCAGAGCGCGATACCATTACTAAACTTAGGGTGATGAGTAGAAATCAGCAACTGTTACGCTTAGATTTTGAAAAGAGTTTTGCTGATGTTGATAAATCCGCGTTGCTCACTACCTTTAATCAAGCCCTAGACGATGTGGATATCGTTATTCTTTCCGACTATGCGAAAGGGTGTTTAAGTGACCCTCAATCACTGATTCGCGCAGCAAAACAAAAAGGTAAAAAAGTCATTGTCGATCCCAAAGGTAGCGACTTTGAAAAATATGCGAATGCAACCTTAATTACGCCAAACGTGTCCGAATTGTATGCAGTTGTCGGCGAGCAAGATAATGAACAATCGCTAGTGGCAAGTGCCCAATCATTAAAAGCTTCGTTATCTTTAGATGGCCTACTGCTTACCCGTTCTGAAGATGGCATGACGCTATTTGAAACCGGCGAAGATGAATTTCACTTACCGGCTAAAGCGAAGGAAGTGTACGACGTCACTGGCGCGGGTGATACTGTGGTGTCTACCCTAGCGGTAGCACTAGCGAGCCGCTTACCCATGCAAGCAGCTTGCGTATTGGCAAACTTAGCGGCCAGTGTCGTGGTAGGGAAATTAGGCACATCTACTGTGACCAACACAGAATTGGCGCTTGCTGTGGGTGAACAATCTGTTCATTTAGATGGTGGTGTGATGTCTGAAGAGCAGTTAGCGATAGCAATGCGCGCGTCTAAAAGTCGAGGTGAACGCATTGTGATGACCAACGGCTGCTTCGATATTTTGCACTCTGGGCACGTGAGTTATCTCGAAGAAGCCGCTCAACTAGGCGATAGACTCATCGTTGCGGTAAATACTGATCGTTCCGTTACCGAATTAAAAGGCCCTGGACGCCCGGTTAATAATGTGAATAGAAGAATGGCCGTGCTTGCAGGTTTGAGTGCGGTAGACTGGGTTGTACCTTTCGAAGAAGATACGCCGCAGCGTCTTATCGCCAGGCTTTTGCCGGACATCTTAGTTAAGGGCGGCGACTATAAAATTGAAGACATCGCCGGTGGAAAGGAAGTCATTGAAAACGGTGGTGAAGTCAAAGTGCTTACCTTTGAAGACGGCGTTTCAACCACAGGCATTATTGAACGTATCACTAAAAATAAGCTGTCCTAGTAACGAGTGGCTTAGGAAAGTCCTGGGCCAACTGACCGTTCAATAGTGGGTTCACCTTCATCGTTTCAACATACGGAAATTTTCATGTACGAAAGCTTTTACGGACTATCAGCCAAGCCTTTTCAGTTAACGCCTGATCCCAGTTTTTTCTTTGCCAGTAAATGGCACCAAAGAGCGCTGGCCTATTTACAGTATGGCTTATCGCAAAAAGAAGGCTTTATTGTGATTACCGGTGATATTGGTACGGGCAAAACGACTATCGCAAATAGCCTGTTAGCGGATATTGAAGATGAAATTCATGCTGTTCAAATCGTCACCCCCAAATTATCCCCAGAAGAGTTAGTGAAAATAGTGGCGGCTAAATTTGGTCTTGCCACTGAAGGGCGTAATAAAGCGGAAGTTTTACAAGCGCTTGAGGTGTATTTGCAAAACTTGCACGCTAAAAATAGCCGAGCCTTGTTAATTGTTGATGAAGCACAAAACCTTCCTCTTGAAACGATTGAAGAATTAAGGATGCTGTCTAACTTTCAAGAAAGCGGAAAGCCGTTGCTGCAAAGTTTTTTACTGGGGCAGAAAGAGCTTCAACCTATTTTACGGGCGTCTAACATGGAGCAGTTTAGGCAGCGTATTGTTGCTTCGTGCCACCTGAAACCGCTCACGCTAGAAGAAACCATTTCCTACATTAATTTTCGCCTCAATCAAGCGGGTTGGCGCGGACAAGCGCCCATTGATGAAGCGGCATTTTCACTGATACAAGGGTTTACCTTAGGCATCCCTCGAAAAATTAACACCTTTATGGATAGGGTGTTTTTGTACAGCTTTCTTGAAGAAGTGACTCAGATTTCAGCATCTATCGTTGAGGCCGTGATAGACGAAGTTCGTGAAGAAATGTTTGAGCCAGATGAGGTGAACGAGCAGGGTATGCCTGAAGATGAGCAAGTCCCTCTCGTTACACCTAAAGGGCACCGTGTGAAAGACAGTGAGTATTACAAAGGTATGCTAGTGGAGCTTATTGATGCGCTAGACGATGCGGTTCTTCACAAAGTGAAACTAACCCAGTACATGGATAAGTTATTGAAAAAGAAATACCAAACCTATGTTCGCCTTAAGGATTCGGATAAAGCGCCAGATAAAGGCGAGCAGGGAGAATAGTGACATAAGGGCTGCTACCTCAAAGCAGCTATGAGTATTATTGAGTGACAGAATGCACTTTATTCATACTCATAGGAGACAGAAAACGTAATACGCCTGTCAGTGTAATCATTTCCATATAAGCTAACCTGGCTTAAATTGCCTGAGGTGGTGAGATAGCTCAAATTCAATGAAGTGGTGAGGTGCTCGCCAAACGTGCGACTCAGTCCAAGCGTGCTGTTTATATTCTCACTCACTCCTGCCGTGGTGCTTGTGCCTCGTTCTTCAATATTCGCGTAGGTGATGCTTCCCGTTAGGCTGGTATAGCTGCCAATATCATAAGAAAAGTCAGTGCCCGCCGAATAGTTGCGTCTTAGCCTGTCCTCTTCTAGGTATTCACTTTCTGTATAACGCCACGTTAGGCCTAATGTTAGCCGTGAAAATTGATAACCTATCTGTGTATTGGCACTTTTATATATGATGACACTGTCGTCAAATTCTAAATTTTGGGATGTTAGCTCTACAAACTGCTCTCCTGCACCTAAATCGTAAGCTAAGCTACTGGGCTGAAAACAATCAGAAATACTCGAAGCGTCACTTGCACATACGAATACGCCTAAGCTTTCACTGTCGGTCAGTAGTCTGGACGTTGTGGTGACATCTTCATTGTAGGAAAAAGAAGAACGAAAATACTTGGTATTATAGGAAATTTGAGCGGCTGCGGACTCTCCGTAGAAGCGCCTATCGTATGAGCCTGCCACGCTGGTTCGGCTACTTAGGGCCCATGCGATATCAAGCCCTACATAAGTTTCATTCTCATCGGTATCCGAATCACTTCTGTTGGCGGTGAGGGCAATGTAGCGCTCTGCAGATTGTCGATAGGTTATGCCAGCGCCATAGCTATTAAATTGTCGTGTTGCGCTGTCAGTGTTGTCAGTACTATTGATTTGATTCGCTTCATGAAAGGCCGTTACACGAAGTGCCCAGTCACTAAATAACATAGCATCAGCGGTAAACTCGCCTTCGCGGGTAAAGAAGTCACCTGATGACGTGGTGCTTCGGCTGGTGTCCTGATAGCTTCCTGTAAGCGTCCAAAACAAGCGTCTGGCGCGGTCACCGTTAGCAAGCGTCCCCGTCAGGCTAGTACTGTCATTATCCAATCCGGTTGAATTTGTACTTGATTCCTCAGACTCTACAACAGAGTAAGCAGCTGAGCCAAGCGCGGTGATCCAATCGCCGTTGATGAACTGTAGCGTTCCCGACAGCGTGTTCGTGCGGGTTTTCGAAAGTCCTTCAGAATTCGTGACAAAATCAGTCAACAAATAACTGCTTGACGATGTATTTTGATAATTGAGTGCGCCATTAGCTTGCAGGAGTAAATATTCATCAAAAGGTTGCCACTGGGCTGTATAGCGATACTCAGCATAGGTGTCTTCTTCGCCGCTGGTATCATTTTCTCGTTCTAGGTGGGTGACGGTGCTCGACCAGTTCCCAGAAAACGTTCTTGATGAATAAGTGGCTATCAGGCTAGGGACTATACTTACTGTGGTAAGCGAAAGGTTACCGTCTGTTTCCGTTTGCACATCTTGATAAATAACTTCCGCTTCACTCTGCGCTGTTATTTTTAAGTCGGATTGTGCCAAGGCCGTCGTAGAAGAAAATAGTCCTGCGAAGGTAATCGCGACTTGACTGTATTTAATGCGATTACCTTTAACGGTGTTATTCACTTCTCTCGGCATAATAGTAGCCATAATAGCCGCTGTGGTCTGTATCATTGTGAACAGATTTATTTACTACAAAGCCGATGGCCATTTCAGGGTTCAGTCGTTCAACCGCAAGTTTAATGTCGGCTATTTTGGCTTTACCTTCTTCAACAACGACAACCGCTTGACCAGCAAAGTTAGCCAAAATGGCACTTTCGTTAATTCCAATCAAAGGTGGGGTATCAAAAATAACAATACGGTCAGGGTATCTGTTGGCGAATTCATCTACGGTCTCATGCATCTTGTAGCTGGCAAGCATTTCAGTAGACAGGTGATGGGATTTACCCGCAGGAATAAGCTTTAGTTTATCGACATTGGTGTGATATAGCACATCGGAAACATCTTCTACGTCACCCGTCAGGTATTCCATTAACCCTTTTCTAGGTTTGAGTTCTAGCGTACGAAGTACATTTGGCTTTAGTACATCCGCATCAATCAATAGCACGGTTTTGTCTTGCTCAGACGCAATACTTAATGCAAGGTTTGTGGCCGTAAAGGTTTTACCTTCTGAAGGGCGACTGCTGGTAACCATAATAATGTTAGGGTTTTTCAGTGTTTTCGAGAGTGGACCAAACGCATTCGCTAACAGCTTTCGTTTAATTTCTCGGTACTCTTCGTTAATTTGTTTCCGCTCGCCGCCTAATGTGACGTGGCCATTTTCCGCAAGGCGCTCAAAGTCGATATGAAACGGCTTGGCAGCACGAGTTGGCGTTTTCTTTGTTGCAGGCGGCTCTTCGGACGGTGCCTGTTTCGCCTTAATGTTTCTCTCTTTGTGATTGTCGTCCATCTGTTGCGGTGCAGTATCAGTTGTTTCTACTTTTTCGCGAGTGTCCAAAGCGGCATTTTCATTGGGCTCAGATTTGGATTGCGCTTTTTGTTTTTCAAGCGCTTTTTCAATGGTATTTTTCATTACAATAAACCTCCTAAGAGGTGGATGTTCAGTATTTCGGCTGCTGCTAGAACCGCATACATGGCGACGATGGAGCCTGATGACAATAAGAATATCAGTAAGCGATTTCTGTTTTTACGTTTAATTTCACGTAGGTCTAAATGTGTCACTGTTCCCCAAATAGGGTAGTCGGCTACCTGGAGTAGTTGTTTCGGCCTAATTAAAATCGGGTTTAACTGACTGACTAAGAATGCCACACCGATACCAGAACCAAAGCCAATAATTAATACAGCAGTATAAAGTATTAACCGATTTGGGCCAGAAGGTCGCTTGGGGACTAAAGGCGGCTCTATAATTCTAAACTGTAATTCTTCAGAGGAAACTTCTGCGCGTCGAGAAAGATCTGCGGCTTCTTTGCGCGATAGCAACTCTTCATATTTACCTTTAGTAATTGAATAGTCTCGATTCAGCGCGGTATTTTCAGCCTCAATTTGCGGAATAAGGTCCACCTTGGATTCTAAGCGAGCAATCTTGGCTTTAACGTCAGTTTCTTTCACTTCTAACGCCGCTAAATTACTTTGGTATCGGCTGACTTCTAACTTAATTTCTCGGTTTAAATCGTTCAATGGTTGCGTACCATCTTCGTCGCTTTCATTGAGAAATGCATCAATTTCTTTGGTACGTGCAGCTTCTAAACTTTCGAGTAACGCTTTGGTTTCAATGACATCCGGGTGTTTATCCGTAAAGCGCAATTTAAGGGTGTCAAGCTGCTCTTCTAAGCCTCTGATTCTATCGTCATAGCGGGTACGCAATACAGGCTCATCCGCGTTGGTGACCCCAAAGCTGTCAGAGGATTTCTTTTGCGCCATTTGCGATTTTAAGGAATCGACTTGTTGCTTAGTTTGTTTTATTTGCAGCTGTGTGTCTTCAAGCTCTTCTTGTAAACGCTGAAGTTGTGCGTAGTAGGTTCCTGATAACGGCAAAATATCATTATATTGGCGCTTAAAGTCAGCAACTCTTTGTTCCGCTTCCGATAGTCGAGATTCGTATTCAGCAATCTGCTCGTCAAGAAACTTACCCGCGGTATCGGTATCGCGCCTGTTGTTGCCTAGTGCACCTTCAACAAACAAATCTAAGGTTTCTTTAACCACCTTTTGTGCCACGATGGCATCTTTGTTTTCATACGAAATATTGTAAATGTTATCGCGCCCAGTGGAACTCAATCTAATACTATTCACCAATTCGCTTACAATGCCCTCAAACTGCGCCTCGGTTTGCGCTGCAATGTCTAAGTCACTTTCACGGGCGATAATCTCAACATTACTTCTACTCAGCAGTGTTTTAGCCATCATCTGAATTTCTTGGTCAGGGTTTGTTTGTATGGCTAACCCTCTCAATAAGGGCTGCAATACCGAGCGAGTGTCTACAAATACCTGTGCTCTTGACGCATACTGGTCGGGCAAAGTGGCAACATAAATAAAACCAATAGGGCAAATGAGCCATGAAAATAACATGACGTAACGCTTCTTTATCCAAATACCTTTAACGTAATCGAGTATTTGTACAAGCGTTTGCTGTAAATCCTGCATTGTTTAATTCTTTTCCATAAATACGTTAGATTAGAACCAGGCTTCTGGAATAATCACGATATCGCCAGGCAACATATCCACATTTTCTGCAATGTCGCCGTCGCGTATTAAATCATCTATGTTAACTTCGTATGTCGTTTGTTTACCATCTACCACGCGCACTAATTTAGCATTGTTACCATCAGCGAACTCGGTAAGCCCACCGACTGCAATCATCAAATCGAGTAACGTCATATGTTCAGTATAATTCACTGCGCTCGGGTTGGTAGCTTCACCTATCACTCTGACCTGTTCGCTTAGAGGGCCGGTAAAGTTATTGACACTTACGGTGACACGGGGATTATTGATGTAAGTTGAAAGCTGTTCTTCTATTTGACGGGCAAGATCGGTGGGGGTTTTGCCTGCTACATCAATATCTTCAACTAATGATGTGGTCACCTTACCATCAGGGCGAACAATAAATTGGCCTGAAATTTCAGGGTTTCGCCAAACAAAAATAGTGAGTGAATCACCAGGACCAATCAAGTACTGATACTCATTCACATTGGTTGTCATAGAAGGGCGAGTGGTTGCCTGTGGCAAAGTAGAGGTGTTACTGCATCCTGATAAAAGTATAACGATTATACTAATGTATAGATGAACCGGTTTTTTAAAACGGAACATAAAAATAGAGGCCTATACTCAAGTGGTTAGTTAAAGGTTTCTTGATTTACCCTACGGCAAATAGCACTATAATGCCAACATCAATTCTAGTCTATTAGAATAATTCCGATTATGATGGAATTCATGCTGCAGTTTTTAGGGGGCCAGGGGTGGCATTAAACAAGCGCAATCAAAGTAAACGCTCGAATATATTAGTTTTCACTGAAGCGTTACTCATCGCTTATATGGGTTACATTTCACATTTTATTTTAACGCAAGTTGGGCTTTCGGCTCAGGTTTCAGTAGAAAAGTTAATGATTAATGTGGCTATGCTGACCGTTAGCATTCTTATTTGCTCATTATCTGTAGGGCTATATGAAGCCAAATTACGAGAAACTTTCAGGGGTATCATAAGAAGAATATTTGTTAGTGCTGGTCTTAGCTACTTTTTGGTCGAGATTTTAAGTCGTGCTTTCTTTGACAAACTGGTCATGGATTCATACTTCTTACCTGCTGCTGTAGGGTCGATTATTATCACCCTTGTGATCTTTAGATACTTTACACATCGCTTGGGATTACTGGGTTTAGGCAAAGTAAGAATTGTTGTGCTTGGAGCCGGAGAACGTGCGTCTATTATTGAAAAGCGTATGCGTCGAGATGTGGACAGAATTGGTTTCGAGCTTGTGGGATTCATCCCCATTCCTGGTGATAACCGTGAAGATGGTATACGCAAAGAAAAGATAATCCATGCCAAAGTCGATGAAAGCTTTTTGCGGTTTATTCTTGAAAACGACATTGAAGAAATTGTTATTGCTTGCGATCAGCGTCGCGGCACCTTGCCCGTTGAAGTGTTATTTGACTGTCGTCTTAGAGGTATAGAAGTCACTGAATTGCTTGACTTTATGGAACGGGAAACTGGCCAAATAGTCGTAAACTTAATGTATCCAAGCTGGGTTATTTACTCAAATGGCTTTCAAAGTCAGAACTACCTGAGAGATGCATTAGACTATACCTTGAATGTCGTTTTGGCATTTTTGATTTTGTTATTTGTGTGGCCATTCATGCTGTTTACGGCTCTCTTTATATACTTAGATGATGGGTGGCGTACAGGCACCTCGGTGTTTTACAAGCAAGAGCGCGTAGGGTTGAATGGGCAACTGTTTAAAATTATCAAGTTCAGGAGTATGCGTCCCGACGCTGAGAAAGATGGCGCTAAATGGGCGAGCAAGGATGATGATAGAGTCACGCGAATTGGCCATTTCATTCGAAAGTACCGTATCGATGAACTACCTCAGCTATTAAATATATTTAAAGGTGAGATGGCCTTTATTGGACCTCGTCCAGAACGTCCGCAGTTTGTTGAGCAGCTCGTGCGCGAAGTACCGTATTACAACCAGAGACACAATGTTAAACCGGGTTTAGCTGGGTGGGCGCAACTAAATTATCCCTACGGTGCTAGCGTAGAAGACTCTATGGAAAAACTGAAGTTTGACTTATATTACGTCAAGCACCAAAGCTTGTTGCTAGATATTTTAATTTTAATTCGTACTGTTGAAATTGTGCTTTTTGGAAAAGGGCGATAAAAGCTATGAAATTAGACAATCGCCTAAATGCGATGACAGTGGATGTAGAAGATTATTTTCAGGTTTCAGCATTCGAAGGGGTTATTGATAGAAAGGATTGGGACAGCATTAGCCTGAGGGTGGGGGACAATACCCACCGGTTGCTCGATTTATTTGCTGAGAACGATGTGAAAGCCACCTTTTTTACGTTAGGTTGGGTAGCGCAGCGATGCCCTGATGTAATTAAGCGTTTGATTAGCGAAGGTCATGAGTTAGCTAGCCATGGCTTGGCGCATAAGCGTGCGACAACGATGACCCGTGAACAGCTGTTTAGTGACGTTGCTGAAAGTAAAGCCATCTTGGAAGATATTGGCGGCGTGAAAGTCATTGGCTATCGCGCCCCCAGCTTTTCGGTGAATGACACGAACACCTGGGTTTACGACGTACTTAAAGAGCAAGGTTTTATCTACTCATCAAGTACATACCCTATAGAGCACGACTTATATGGCGTGCCCGAATGGCCTAGGTTTAAGTACGATAGGCCAGAGGGAATTATTGAAATTCCAATTCCAACGCTACGTAAAAATAACGCCAATACCGGTATAGGTGGAGGTGGTTATTTTAGGCTTTACCCTTATCGCCTATCTAAAAAGCGCATTCAGCGTTTTATGAATGAAGAGCCTCACCCTTATAATTTTTATTTCCACCCTTGGGAGATAGATCCTGATCAGCCACGCATTGAAGGCGCTTCGCTTCTGTCCAAGTTTCGTCATTACATTAATCTGTCTCGTATGGAAACAAAGATAGTCAAGTTACTTAAAGATTATAAGTGGCAGACAATTAGTCGAACTTACGACATTGTCAAAGAACAAAGTGAGGGAATGCGTGATTAAGCAGTACAAAAAGCAATACGTCTCTGTCGGATTTATATTGTTACTTTGGCTGTTGTTTTGCCATCAAGGATTATTCTCTGCTGCTCAGGTCTGGTGGACGAATGACATTTTTAATCACGGTTTCTTCATAATTCCAGCCTCAATTTACTTAATATACCTTCGACGCGCACGCTTAATCGCTGTTGAGAAAAACATTTCATTACTTCCTCTAATCGTGATTTTCCCAAGCTGCTTTTTGTACATTGTGGGCGTGGCGGGTGATATCCAACTATTTATGCACACAGCAACGTTTGTACTTCTTCCTGCATTAATATGGTTAGCCATCGGGCATAAGGCTGCCAGGGTTATCGTGTTTCCATTGTTATTTATGTTGTTTAGCATACCGGTGGGGGAACAGCTTATCCCTTATTTGCAAGAAATTGCAGCAGATGGCGCTGTCGCATTATTACGAGTAACTGGTATACCGCTTTATCGTAACGGGCTGTATTTAGAAATTCCACAAGGTCGTTTTTTGGTCGCTGAAGCGTGTTCAGGTGTAAGCTTTTTTATCGCTAGTATTGTGATTGGGGTCTTGTACACATACTTGAATTTGCAATCTCGCAAGAGACAAATATTTTTTGTTTTGTTGTCGTTTTTGTTCCCTGTTGCCGCTAATATTGTGCGCATTTATGGAATTATCCTGATTGCTTATTACACCAATATGGAGCATGCGGCGGGCGCTGACCATTTGATCTATGGATGGTTTTTCTTTGCGTTTGTTATTGTTTGCCTTCTTGGTATTGGAGAGCTTATTCGAGACAAAGTAGGGACTGATGAGAGTGCTCAAATGACGACTAGTGCGGGTCATTGGTCTATTCATCAATTAAAAGTTTTGTCGATTAGTCTATTGCTTGTGAGTTTTTCGTTGTGGTCCACTTTTATTCAATCTGCTTTGGGCAACCTAAAACCCAATGATTTTGATCAAGAAACGATTGGCCTCGAGCAGTGTTTTCAACACGATATAAACTTGACTCCGAGCTTCAATAATCCTGATAAAACCAATAAGGCTATGTTCGAAGTAGAGGGCGCTTGTACCGCAGTGCTCTACGAAGCCTGGTTTAGTGGCATTGATAACGAGCTTGTTACCGATTTACATAAGCCATATACGCAACAAAGATGGTCATTATTGAATAGTGAAATCAGCTCTTTATCTCTACTAGGAAAACAGTTGCAGGTGCGCACTATTACTTCTCCTACAGGAAGTAATGTCAATTATGCTAGTTGGTACGAGATTAATGACAGACTTTTCACCAGTAAATTAGAAGCTAAGTTATATCAAACATGGCTAGTCTTATTAGGTGTACCATCGTCTGGAAAGCTAGTAATACTTGGGGTTGATAGCAAATCAAACTTTTCTGGTGCCTTGCATACGTTGGAAATGGCCGCGACAAAGAATAGCCTAAAGACAACGTATTCAATTGAATAATTGGAACACTTGGAAATTAGTGAACTTATACAAGTAGCCGTTTGAGTGCCTGCCTGTATGAACAAGCGAGTTATCACGAAAACAATATAATATTAACAGTGAACCAATAAATGTTGATTCGGACATTTGTTCTACGTTGTCACATGTAACGAGGGTAAAATGAAGCCGTATGTAGTGTACTCAGTTATAACTGGTGCTTATGACAAGTTACTTCCTCTTGATATAGCTGAAAGCGATGTCGACTATATATTAATCGTCGACAATGCTTTTAGTGGTGAAGTACCACCAGGTTGGAATTTGATGAAGCTGCCTGAATCCAGCCTAAGTCATAAAGATTTAAACCGATACATAAAAATGCATCCCCATCTTTTGTTTCCGCAGTACGAGTGCAGCGTGTACGTAGATGGAAATATCCAGGTAGTTTCAGCCCTTAAAGACGTAATAGATAACGCTTTAGCATCAAAAGATATTGCACTTTATAAACATTATAAACGTGATGATGTTTATTCTGAGGCTTCCGAGTGTCTCGAACTCGGATTAGACTACTTTTGGCGGGTTATTCCCCAAATGGCGAGATACAAAGCGAATGGATTCAAAGGCAATGCGTTGTATGAAGCAAGTGTTATTTTTCGCAGACATCATTCTTGCGACCTCAAGAGAGCTATGGAGCTTTGGTGGAAAGAATATTTAGGCAATGCGAGGAGAGATCAACTTTCTTTAACATTCTGCCTCAGCACTGCAAACGTAATAGTGAATAATTTGGGTATCAGCGATCCTAGAATAGAGCAGAAGTACTTCGTTAAGAAAACCCATGCAGTTTATCGGCCTGATAAACTAAGCGTTCGATTAACTGCAAAGTTGAATAAGCTACTTTTAGCTGTTCTACCACAGAAAAAACTAGTTAAATGAAGCTGAACATAGTCATTGTTTTGTACAACAAGGCAATATGCCAGTCAAAGACAGTAAATAGTTTATTAGACAATATAGATTCGTTTTTTGATACTGAAATAACTGTATGTATTTGGAACAATGGTCCTTCATCAATTAGAGATGAGGTCGCTGCTTTCATCGATTCGCAGACATTCAAAAATTTTGTTGTTTGTGAAAATCTTTCAAATAGTCCTTTAAGCTTTGTATACAACTCAATGCTGAATGAAGAATGCGCGAATATATATTTCGATGATGATACCTTTGTCACTCAAGAATATGTCTTATCTGTTAACGATTTTATGAAAGGCGACAGAGAAGTCTTTCTGCCCAGCATTGTTTCATTGAACCAGCGTAGATATCCCAAAGTCAATAAGGTTGCTGGCGACTTTAACGGTGAGTTGAGTGAACTTTCAGTCGTTTCTATATTGAGTGGTTTATTGATTAAAGAGGACACGATAAGGCGATTAAAGTGCAAGTTTGGGGATGTTTTTGACCATAGGTTTAATATATATGGTGTTGATACGACACTTTTTTACAGGCTTAAATCGATAAATTTTGATCGTTATTACGTGGGAGGTATATTAGAGCATGATCTTTCAGGTGTATCTGCCGGTGGTGCACAATATATTTCTATGTTTAGGGTACGAGAACGGTTATGGGATTTCACATTACAGACAATTTTTTACCGAAAGTTGGGCGCTTTATTGGGATTAATTCAGTTCTTAAAAACGTATAAATCTAGGTTGACTATCTCTTTTGTATTTGAGGTATTTGTAAAGGCCTTATTTTATATGGGACACCCTAATACAAAGAAAAAATCAACGACACATACCTTATTTCCTTATAACGAGTAAAGTTTTGAAAAGCATATATGTGGGTCCAGAGTCAGATAAGCCAAGCTTTTCTTGGGTTTCCAAGGATATCTTCGATACGCTTAAGGATGAATATAATGTTATTTATTTCAGAGCTTTTAAAGAAATTCCAAAAAGTTTTGATGGTCTTGTTTTTATAATCAAAGAGATGCCACCACTGTCTTTTTTTGTAAATAATTGGAAGAGCAGAAAAATCTACATACCTGTTGATTTTTTTAAGTCAGAGAAACACATTAACGACGCATCCTTGTTACTGAAACTCTTTGACAGGATTGCGGTCCATAATGACTTGCTAAAGCGCTTCATAGACTCAGAGAACGTTTCAAATGTAGATCACTATGTTAAATATCTCGTAGAACGTAAAGAGCCACAAAACAGATACATGTGGCTTGGCGTTGTAGATTATATTCCTGACCTTTTGCGCAATTTGAGTAAATATCCAGTCCTGTCACAAATTCCGCATGTGTTTTTAACTGATCTAGACCATTTGAAAAAGTCGTTTCACTCCGTTGTTGCAGAGGGGGAAGTAGGTCATAACGTGTACGACGTTGACGTGACGGAAGATAAGGTCTTCATCGGTAACTATTGCTTTGAGCAGTGGAGTGAGTCTAGTCAGAGAGCAGCCTTTGAGCGTTCGGCATTCGCAGTAGACTTTAAATCTGATCGTTTTTATCACTCAACAAAACCCCCGACCAAAGTGCAAGTTTACCTCGCTAATGACGTTCCTGTATTTGTTAATGATGAGCATTACGCGGTTGAATACATACGCCAGTTTGGCTTTGATTGTTACACCATGTCCGATTTTGTCTTCCCTCTCACAAATGAAATGCTAACGAGTCAATCCACCAAGGCTAGGCAGATGTGGAGTCTAGAATCTATCGCACAGCAATACGTAAATCTCGCAAACCAAACACTGTCTCAAACGAGAAAAAGCTATTTCGGCTACGGTTCGATCGTATTTAGTTTGATGGTAAAAAAGTTAGTGAAATTAATACAGTCGAGTTGGAACAAGTCGCAATGATTTTCTTCGATATAGCAAAAAGCTCAGGGATTATTACGGCACTCAATTTAATCAAGCGATTTCTCTCTGTGTTCAGTTTGATTGTTCTCGCTAGACTGCTAGACCCTTATGACTTTGGTGTGGCTGCTATCCTGACAATTGTTCTTTTCATATTTGAGAAAATAGCGTCAACAGGTGCTCTCCAATACATACTGCAACTAGACAAAGTTGATGACGTTGATTTGAATTCAAGTTGGAGTTTGGATTTCCTAATTAAGGGGAGCCTTTTTATTGTACTGGTGGCATGTTCAGAATTTTTAGCCCACTTTTACGGTGACCCAAGCATTCGTCTTGCCTTTATTGTCGTTTCATTTAACCTCATTGTTAAATCCCTGAATAACCCAGGGATCCATTTGCAGAAGAAAAGTTTTAATTATAAATCAATATTTTATATTGGAATTATTCAAAAGTTATCGTCTACAGTTGTTTGTATCTCCATTGCGTATTTTTATCAAAGCTATTGGGCACTCATAATCGCAGACTTGCTATCAAATGTGATAATGATGCTAGGCACATATTATTTCTGTAGTTATAGACCAAAATTCGATTTTACTAATGTCGCAAAGCAGTGGACGTTTTCAAAATGGATCATGCTCAAGAGTATGGTCTCTGCGGTAAAAGGACAAATTGACGCAATTTGGATCTCTAAACTATTTCCTGTCGAGTCATTGGGCTTTTTTCACGTTGCAAGAAACTTGTCAATGATGGCCAGTCAAGAGGTCATCAACCCAGCTATGGAGCCGCTGATCAGTGCTTTTTCAAAAGTTGGTCACAAAAAAAATGATGAGTTTATTGATAAATTCTGTGTCACGCTTTTTGCACTGGCGTTTATAATCATTCCTCTTTCTTTTGGTATAGCTCTGTTTTCAGTTCCTCTCGTCCAATTAGTGTTAGGTGATGGGTGGGAGGTCACCGGTGAGCTTATGCAAGTGATGTCACTCTTTGTTTTTTCTTTTTCAATGATGATCTTTTTCAGCAACATTATTATTTCTAAAGGTGTTTCTAAACCGATATTTATTATTGATTCAATGAGCTTTTTTCTCACTGTCATCACTTTTCTTATTTTGTCTTTTGAACCAGTACTCAGTGATTTTGTGCTAGCTCGAAGCATAATTAGTCTCTTCACGCTATGTCTAGCGATTGGGTTTTCTTGTCGCGTTGCAAATATTGATTTTAAATGTATTTTCCTTTCGGTCAGCCCTATTTTGGCTTCAGTGTCGTTTGCTACATTAACTATGTTTTTTATTGAAAGTTATTTTTCGTTGCATGTGATATTTAGTGTAGCCATATTCATGGCGTGTTATTTTATGTATCTGGTTGTGATGTATCTTTCATTTTTCAACAGATTTCATTTTTTTAATAAAATATTCAAACGTTTAGAGGTTTACTATTTCGCATGGAAAAATTGAAGCTTGGCATTGTTATACCTCTAAAATCAAAAGCTATCTCTAAGTGTTGGAAAGTAACCGTTAACTCGCTTATTTCAACGCTTAGATCGGTTTATGCTCAAGACAACGATAGTTTCGTGGTAGCCGTTGCTGGTCACGAAATTCCCCAGGAAATTGAGGATTTATTTCCTAAATTGAAGGTCGTCAAAGTTGATTTTTTGCCACCGGACCGAAACGCACCTGACTTCAATCACAATAAGTTGATTCAAGATAAGAATTTAAAAATTGCTTTTGCTATGAGTGCATTGGTAAACAGTGGTGTTACCCACTGGTATGCTTTAGATTCTGACGATTTGTTATCGAGAAATTTTGTTTCAACGGTACTCAATTTAGTTGATGATAAGTCTGGCGCTGTAATCGACGGGGGCTACCTTTTATACCACGACGTACGTAGAGCAATACCATGCCAAGAAATGAGTCAGCTTTGTGGGTCAACTTCTGTATTGTGTGATGAGCTATTGGATATCCCTACAAAGCCTACGCTGGAGTCTATTGGCTTTATTCCATGGGCGCGATATCCGCATATGCAAATACGCAATTTTTTTGAACAAGAGGCAGCAGCACCTTATATTGTGATTGGAGCTCCAATCTTAGGCTATGTATTGGCCTCTGGTGATAACATAAGTGATAGATGGCGAGATAATTGGTGGAAAGTCACAAAAGCAAAGATTAAACCATTCATCAAAGGTATGAAGTATTCTCCATCCTTGTTGCAATCTTTCTCAATGAATAATCTAAAGTAACTAGAGAGTTTTTAAGATGTTATCGCCTTTATTTATCATGGGAACGCAGCGTTCTGGGACAACATTGTTAACCAGAATTCTATCAGCACACCCTGAAGTATTTATTCAAAACGAACTTGATTTGCCCAAGGTCTTTGAGGACTCTTCGTCAACTGAAGCGGTTATCAAGGGAATAGAAAAACAGGTTTACATTGAGAATGGTTCAGAGTTAGCGAATTTGGTGAAAGCCGCCCCAATTTGGGGGCTAAAAGATCCTCAATTAACTGAATATATTGATGTATTGCGCAATTTTCTACCAGCGTCTAAGTTCATTATTATTGTTCGCGATGGGCGCGGTGTAACAAACTCCTATATGGAGAACAAGTGGGGGCTAGGTACAAACGCCTATTATGGTGCACAGCGATGGAAGCGCGAAGTCGAGCAACAGCTTGAATTTATGTCTGAAATGCCTGAAAACTTTTTGTTTATACGCTATGAAGATATCGTTACAAACTTTAAACCTACACTTGAACAAGTTTGTCAGTTTTTGGAATGTTCACTTGCCCCGGAAATGCTTGAATACGACAAGCAAGCCAGCTATTACAACGTTCAGCGTGAAAATGTTCATACATTTAAAAAACCGGATAAAACACTGTCCGAGAAGTGGAAGTTTAAATTGTCTCAATTTGAGATTGATGTCGTTGAAAATGTTGCGGGCGACTTGCTAGAAAAACTGGGTTATAAAAAAATTGGCCAGCCTGTAAAATTATCTAAACTTCAGTTGTTTTATTTTAAATGGCATCAGAAAATTATTGGAGAGATTCAAATCCAGTACCGCTGGAGACAAGCGATGTGGCGAGCTAGGAAGCAGCAAAAAGAACGCAAGGAACGATGGGATAGACAATGAAAAATATCCTTATTGGAATATTGATCGCTGGCATTCTCTTCGTCAGTTTCCTGTATTTAGATGCCAAAAAAATGCCGTCTCCACAAAGCTATTTCGTGCAGTCTACGCATGTTTTTTATAAACGTTTAGATCGTCAATACTCTCACAGAACAGTGCTATTTATCGGTGACAGCTTGATTCAAGGCTTAGCAGTATCAGAAATCTCAAAAGATGCCATTAATTTTGGAATCGGCACTGACACTGTGGGTAACGTCCGAGCGCGATTGAGTGATTATAAAAGCACAAGTAACACTGATTGTATCTTTATAGGTGTGGGCATAAATGATCTTATAAGAGGTCAATCCTTAGCCTCTACGTTAAGTGAGTTTTCTCTATTACTCGCCTCACTTTCGGATCACCCTCGCGTTATCGTAGGTGAGTTGTTGCCTGTGAACAGCCTGTCCGCCAAATTGAAACGTATAGCTGGAGATATTTCGGCGTTTAATTTAATGCTAGCAGAAGAAATTGACAAATATGACAACGTTTCACTAGTGAAGCAATATGATATTTTCCTTAATGATGGGAATGAGTTGTCTACCATTTATCATGTTGGTGATGGTTTGCACTTAAATACCTCTGGTAATAAGTTATGGATTGAACATTTGAAGCGACAGCTACCTCAGCATCATTGTGAAGTAGAGACGTAATGTGATGAGCAATGAAAAACATCATTTTAAACCTCTGACTTGGTTGAGAGGAATAGCTGCATTACTCGTCGTGATTTCGCATAGTCTGAGGGCGACTCAAGATACCTACTTATCAAAAGATGAACCCGTAAATTGGATATGGCTAAAGGTCTTCGATTTAGGCACGTTTGGCGTGCTTTTGTTCTTTACTCTTAGCGGTACCACACTTTATCTAAGCCATACAAGTAGGGCGTCTAAGTTAAATGTTTTTCCTTTTTACATCAAACGCTTCTTCAGAATTTGGCCGGCATTTGCTTTGTCATTGTTGGTTTATTTTGTATTTTCATTTGCATTTAGAGATTTCTATGGAGTAGCTACTGGCAATTGGATAGAGCGGCAATTCTTACAGGTACCAACTCCAACTGATTTCCTTACTTATTTAACATTGAGTTTCAATATTTCTGGTCAGCCGGGTTTGTTCAACAATGCCTATTGGAGTCTACCTGTTGAGTTCCAATACTACCTGTTGTTTCCCATAATGATCTTGTTAATCCCTAAGCTGAAATCACTTTCACCAATTTTAATGGGCGTAGCCTTATACATGGTTTTCAAGCTGGATTTAGGTATATTTAAAGATCAAAGAGTCTTTATGCTGGGCTTCACCTTTTGTGGTGGTGTTTTTCTCGGGTATATTTACAGAAAATATGAATTGCGTTTAAACCAATATATCGGAACCATCACATTTGTTTTTTTGTTTGTGTCTGCTTCAATAGTGAGTAATGGGTTTGTTGAGATTCCAGACCTGCCCGTTATCTCAAACATTTGGGTAATGTTAGGACTCATAGCGCTATCAGTTGTGGCATCTATTCTTTTCGCAGAGGTAAAACTACCGAGAATATTAACCGTTCAGCTATATAAAATGGGTGAATATTCTTACAGCCTCTACCTTTACCACAACTTACTCATCGGGTGCGCCGTTTTGTTACTTATCTACTTTAGTGTGACTGATTCTGTGCAGCGCTATTTCGTGGTCATTACATTTGGTGGATTCGTAAGCTTGTATGTTGCTCATCTTTCGTACAAATATATTGAGTTACCTTTTATGAGAATGGGCAGTAGATTGAGTAATTTGGATAGATTGAATAAATAAGACCTTAAATGATTAATATTTTACTGTTTTTAGGAAGCTATGCTGGCGGAATATTTTACGCAATTTTAGCTTCTCCGATGTTCATATTTGCGGTTTATCAGGCAGTCTATTTTTACAATCCTCAAAATAGATGGTGGGGGTCATCTGTACCAAACTTGCCTTATTCATTTATCGTGGTTGTGGTCATGGGACTACTATTTCTCAAGTCTTTTGGGAAATTTAACCAAAACCGTCTATTTCAAATACCACAGTTTAGATGGATGTACGTGCTTCTGCTGCTCTATGGCATAGCGTCTTTTTACGCAGTGCTCCCCATTGGGCATAATCAAGCACTGGTCTTTTACTTTAAGCTAATGGTAATTATTAGCATCGCATTCAAGATGTGCGAGTCTGATAAAGACCTTAATATTATGATGTACGGCTATATATATGGAGCTTGGTACATTAGCTTTATGGCGATGCAAAAAGGAAGAAACGGTGCCGGCCGAGTTGAAGGTATTGGTACGGTTGATTCACCAGATGCTAATGGCTTAGCTGCTGCGATTGCGCCTAGTGTGGTACTGTGTCTATATTATTTTTGGACAGCGAGTAATAACAAAATTCGCCTACTAATAGCCATAGCGGGCGCGTTTATTGCTAATGGGATCGTCTTGATTAACAGTCGGGGAGCTTTCTTGGCAGTTGCTGTGAGCTGCGGTCTCTTTATGTGGCACATGTATTTCTCTAGTTTTCAAAGAAAGTATCAGAAAGCGGCAGCTGTAGTCATTACGTTGGCAGGGCTAACTGGCGCTGCTGTAATTGTTGACAAAGCTTTTATCGAACGTATATACACAATGACCACCCAATCAACTGAAAATGTTGATCAAGAATCGGGTGCGACACGATTTATTTTTTGGCAGTCCGCGTGGGAAATGACTAAAGACTATCCTTTTGGTAACGGCTTTCAAGGGTTTAACGTGTTTGCCCCTATGTATATACCAGAAGGTGTAGATACTGGGGAAAGCCGGAAAAGATCGGTTCATTCCACGTGGTTTGAAACGTTAACAGAAATTGGCTATGTAGGCCTGTTCGCATTGATCATGATGTTATATGCCTGTTACCGAACCTCTAATATTACCAAGAGAGCATTAAAAGAACGCGTTGACGTAGACAATTACTTTAAGGTGATAGCGCTTCAATGTGCGCTTCTGGCCTTTGTTGTGGCGATGACGTTTATGAATCGGATGAGAGCTGAAATATTGTATTGGTGTGTATTGTTTATCGCCTGTGCTTATAATATCTACGTCGTGAGATACACCGCTAACCAAGAAAAGGCATCGGTAGTAAAAAAATGAGAACTAACCCCTACACATATATCGCTGTGGTATTAATGACCTTAGGTTTAGGGTTATTCAGCGTGAATATTTACGGTCTTTTCAAGGATGTGAGACCTTCCGTATTTTTTGATGATGAATTGCGGTTTGAAAATGATATTACACTAACGCGAGAGGAAACGTTTACTGCTATTGAACGGGTCGAAGGGGAAACAGACAAAGAATATGCTGAGCGAATTACGAAAGTTATCGGTAGTGGCTTAGCGCATATTCATTGGCGCAGATATGATACTAAGAAGTTTAACCAACTTGTCCCAATATGGGAGAATTACTTTTTATATTTTATGGGTAGATTCTCGGGGATTCCGGAATACGAAAGATACCATTTCGCAAATTATGAAAAAAGCCTTAATAGAGGTATTGGGATTTGTGGCGATGCTTCTATGATTATGTCCCAGCTATTAGACAGGCAAGGAATCCCCAATCAACTACTTACATTTCCAGGTCATGTAATTTTAACCGCAACGTTTGAAAACGGTGAAGAGTTAACATTTGATCCGGATTTTGGCGTTTCGCTCAATTTCAGTCCTGTAGCGCTACAATCTACACCGGATATCGCTGGCGAGGCCTATGCAAATGCGGGTTATCCACATAGTGATGTCATAACAATGAACAAAATATATGATAATTCATTTAAACGTTGGGATGGGGTGTCGCACTTTATTACTAAAAAATACTATTTTGAAATTGTTGCCTATTGGCTTAAATGGCCATTTCCCATAGCCATTATATTGCTGGCTGGTTATTTATTTCATTTATCGGCAAGAAAGAGCAAGGCCTCTTTCCGTTAGGCTGAATTATCTGTCTTAGAACTAGTCAACTGAGTTCACATGTAACGTTTTTGTCCAAGGAAGAGCGAATATCTATGGCTTTTTTTAAATTATTCATTAAAAAGTTTTTGATCGGAATTGCTCAAGGACTAGGTATTGCTGCTGGATTGGGTGCACTAGCTATTATTGGATTTTTTTTTAGATCGGATATTAAAGCCGTTATTTCTGGCGTTACTACCCCCAACTCTAATGTTGTGTCCAATGTTGATATATCCACATACCAACCTGCAGAAAAGCTTGTTAATCCTCATGAACATCTCATCGTTAATCAACTACAGATTGCGGTTCCCGAAAATTACGACAAAGAGTATGTCAATTCGCCTGAGCAACTGCTTAACGTACTGGAGCGCACCGATGGTAATGTGGCGATATATGTTGCTCCTGGGACGTATGATTTAACCAAAACAATAGTATTTAATAAGCCAAATATTATCTTGCTGTCTGAAGTCGCTGATAAAAATTCAGTGATTTTTAATGGTAAGGGAATGAGAAGGTCTAAAACTGTTGAGAACTTGATAGACATAAAAAGTTCAGGCGTGGTCATTGATGGTATCACGATGCAAAATGCGGGTAACCATATTATTCAAATTCGTTCTGAGCGTAATGCAGACTTTCCAATTATTCGTAATTGCACCATAAGGGATAGCTATGAACAATTACTAAAAGTCAGCTATGACAAACGAAACAAACCCAATATTCAGTCTGATTCGGGAATCGTTGAGAATTGCCTTTTTGAATACAGTGCTGGAATTGGCCCCCACTATTACATTGGTGGTATAGATGCACACGGAATCAGAAACTGGGTGATCCGAGGGAACGTATTTAAGCATATTGCGAGCCCAAGAAATCGTATTTCCGAGCATGCTATACATTTATGGAACAATACCGAGAATAATGTTGTTGAAAACAATATCATCATTGACTCAGATAGAGCGATTGGTTTTGGAATGAGAAAACGCGTCAAAGGGGATGAAAATAAGTACATCAAATTCTCAAATTTTGGTGGCATTATCAGGAATAACTTCATTTATCATTCAGACAATCAAGACCCTTTTGGGGATACTGGAATAGTCTTGGAAGACAGCCCCAATACCTTGGTAGAAAACAACTATATCTTTATGGAACATTCGTACAGAAGAGCTATTGAATACCGGTTTACACCAACACAAGATGTGGTAATTAAGAATAACCATGTTAATAGGCTAATATCATCAAGAAATGGGGGCAGAGCTGACTTGGTTGACAACTCAGAAGAGTTGTCCAAGACTGACTTTTTAGTCGAAATCCATGCGTTTAGCGTAAAGCACAACATTCAATTTACATACTAAAAAGCATTTAGATAGTGCCTGAGTTACAGCGTCTAATGTCGTTACCGGAAGTAAATTTCCTGAAGCACAAGTGAAGTTAACTGACATCGTTATTAGCTTTGTGCTTTTAGCTCACTCAGTTTTTCATACATCGTGCTACAGTAAGAATCAATAAGGTCTATTTCTTTCTGTGTGAGTTCGTCCTTCCAAGAATCTTTATTAAACGAGCTATCTCTATAAACACTATAGTATTGGTCGCCCGCATCTTTTAAATAGTTAGACTTTTGTCCGGAACTCTGTGCGATGTAAGTTTCTACTTCATCACATATCTCAAGATGTAGATTTGAAAAAATATGCTCTATTTCTTTTCGAGGATTTTCCATGATTTCGTCGTAGAAATAAATCGAAGCAGAAGAAAATTCTGTTTTTAATGCTAATGCTTTTTCGTGATACAGCGCCCAGTTAATCGCGTAATACTCTATATCTTTTAACTCGGCATCAAGTTTCTTATGACTTAAGTGTGTTTTAAAGTAATCGCTATTTGAAGCTTCTATCCGTAGCCTATTCTTGACCTTATCAGGCAAGGGGCTCATTTTTTCTTTTTCACTCCCTTAATATGAGAAAGAATGGTAGCTTGAGGCTTTCTCACTAGAAACAATAGTGCGTTCGGATCTAAGCCGAGGATCATGGACCGCATGTCCGTAAGTGATCGTGTTTCTTTTATTAAAACTTTCCAATCGTGATTGTTGCCTAGTCGATAAAGACGGTTGTAGAAGCCAGAAGCGCGGGGAAAGACTTTAGCGAGCGACCAGAAAAAATACTGAATTTTGGGAAACTTTCTCAACCCGTATTTCTTCTTAAAAAATGGGGGTTTGTCCGTTTCTACATGCGCTTTTTTAATCACATTCTCTACGACTTCATAATCAGAGGAACTCAAACCATTTGCATATTTTAGTTTAGAGAAAACCCTGTCTCCCATCATGCCATGGTTTCTTCCTATAAGTTCATGTCTGTATATTACGCTTTCACTAGAATTTATTAAATTTGAAAACCATGTAGTGCCAGACCTTGGGAATCCCATTAATAAAAAAATAGGTATATTTTTATTATCGCCCATTTTTCATCTCACAAATTTTGATAAAAGTGTTCGCTAATTTCACTATGACTCCAAGGTTCTACGGTAAATTTTAGAATAACTGTCGAACATTTTTGTAACATGGAAATGTTCATCAAATCTGGGCTTTGCGTTATTTGAGAGTTTGACGTACAAGTCGTTTGATTGACTAATGGAAATCATCGCATCTTTTAATTCTTGTTCATTATCATTAGTCACCACCAATCCCGTCTCTAAATGAGCTACAATTTCTGGGTTTCCTCCTGCATTGGTAACAATACATGGCTTTCCGATAGACATGGCCTCTAGTAATGTAATCGATGTACCTTCACTTAGCGATGGGAGTAAAAATACGTCCATAATTGCCAGATAGTTGGAAGGATCTAACTTGTATCCTGCGAAGAGGACTTTTTCAGCAATACCTAATTGTGCCACTAATGAATTTAGCTCGCCCATTAGCTCACCATCTCCGACTATTAACAAATAGGCGTTTGGTAGTATCGCGCTAACTTCGGCAAATGCAGTAATCAGCATTTTCTGGTTTTTTATAGGATCTAGTCTGGCAACGGTGCCAAAAACTAATGCATCTTGAGGTAGTTCAAGTTGAGTCTTTAGCTGTGGCAGTTCTTCTTGGTTAGGGCGCAAAGGTTCAATGCCATTGTACACAACGTCTACACTATCGAAGGGAATATATTCGTAAGTAACTAGGGCGTCTTTAGTTGCTTTAGATATGGCAGTAATGACAGAAGTTAACTTACATAAAATAGGGTTGACAAATTTTCGCTTCCAACTGCTCGAATCTGGATAAAAGCGCCCGTGTTCAGTGAAAACAACCTTTGTACTGGTAAAGGCTGTGGCAATTGCGCCGTACACCCAGGGCGTGTATTGGTGACAATGAACGATGTCGATGTGATTGTCTTTTATATGCTTGCGTATCGCTTTGATAAGTAGAAGATCAAAACCCGGTTGACGTGCTTTCACACTGATGGAGATCCCTGCTTTTTTAAGCTCTTCCCCCCAAGGTCCAAGGGGAGACTCAATACAAAATATCGACATATCAATACTTTCATCAGTATTACTCTCAATGAGGTTCTTTATCACCATCTCGGTGCCGCCTATCCTCATGTCATAGGTGATATGAAGCACTTTCATTGCAAACCTCTTTCTTTATCAACGTTTACATAGCGGTTGTACCACATTTGGTACATGAGCATGCTCCAAAGCACTGTCCCGTGTTGGTGGGTCCCGTTTTGATGCTGTTGCCAGACTTGGTTGACACTATCTCGGTCAAATATGTCGTAAACGCCATAGCTAGCATTAGATAGAATGGATTCAAATAGCTCTTTTAGCTCCCCTCTAAACCACTCATCTAATGGTGTACTGAACCCCATTTTCTTTCTATATAACAATGAGTCAGGAATAAAAGGTTTAAACACTTCTTTCAGTAAGTACTTCTTCTCGCCATTCCGATATTTTTGTGAAGAGGGTAGGGTGGCGGCAAACTCTGCAACTTGGTAATCCAGAATAGGCGCTCTTACCTCTAATGAGTTCGCCATACTCATTCGGTCAACCTTTACTAAGATATCGCCTGTCATGTAGGTTTTGATATCGGTGTAGAGAATTTTGCTTAAATGGTCGGGGCCGTCGGCTTTGTTGTACATCTCTAACGTATATTGACTGGGGTGGTAATCACCAAGCTGTTCAGTCACCTCGGTTTTTACCAAGCTTTGCCACATGTCGTCCGTCATCATACTGTTAGTGATATAAAAGCCCATTGCTGGGTCGTGAGACAAGCTTGTAAGTAATGACTTCGCTTTTTTGCCAACTGTGCCTGGTATTTTCCCTGCTAATTTGCCTAGACTTGGAAATATCGATTTTCGGACCGCTTCGGGGAACTTGTTTCTAAGTTTGTTCTCAATGTCGTCAACCGAGTACTTTTCGTATCCTGCGAACATTTCGTCACCACCGTCACCGGCAAGAGCGACAGTGACAGCCTTTCTCGCTAATTCTGAAACAAAGAAAGTCGGCACGAGTGATGGGTCAGCAAACGGCTCATCAAAAAAGCTGACGATATGCTCTAGTCTGTCGGCAACGTTCTGATGAACAGTATACTCATGGTGTTCTGTTTTGTATTTTTCAGCAATTTCGCGGGCGAAGTCAGCTTCGTTAAAGTCTTTATTGTCAAAGCCGATGGTGCAGGTTTTCACAGGCGTTTCGCTTGCTTGTGCCATCATGGCAACCACCCCCGAGCTGTCTACGCCGCCACTTAGGAATGCACCGAGTGGAACATCACTTACCATTCTCTGCTTAGTGACTTTTTCGAGTAAGCCTTTCAGCTGTGCTTTGTGGGTTTCTTCGCTATCCCTTGATGTGTTCTTAAAGCTTAAGTCCCAATATTCTGAAATTGAAAAACCATCTTTGTTTAACAATAGGTAATGGGCTGGGGGCAATTTATGAATATGCTTAAATATGCTTTTCGGGTCCGGCACATATTGGTAAGCAAAGAAGTCGTAAACGGCATCTAAGCGAATTTCTCTTGGAATGTTTTCTAATGCCAATATAGCTTTAATCTCAGAGCCAAAGGCAAATCGGCCATTGTGCGAAAAGTAGTAGAGAGGTTTTTTGCCCAGCCTATCTCGGGCAATAAAAAGTTCTTGCTTGGTTTTATCCCAAAGGGCAAAGGCGAACATACCGTTAAGCTTGCCTAAACACTGAGTACCTTCTCGCGCATAGAGTGCTAAAATAACTTCAGTGTCAGTATGACTTTTAAACTGAACGCCCTCAGCTTCCAATTCTGCCCGTAGTTCAAGGAAATTGTAAATCTCTCCATTGAATACAATAACGAGATTGCCGTCAGCAGAAAACATAGGTTGATTGCCGGCTTCGGACAAATCAAGAATGCTTAACCGTCGATGACATAAGCCAATGTGTTCATCTAGGTAGGTACCACTAGCGTCTGGACCTCTGTGATGAATAGCTTCGTGCATTGAGGTTAACGAAGCTTGTCCACCTTCTTGATGATTAAATAGGCTAAATCCGGCAATGCCACACATCTTTATTAATCCCTATAAACTGATATAAGGCCGAACATACGCGCCCGCTTTTATCGTAAATTCTAAAGGAAGCTTTCTCCAAATACTCTCCATCAAAGGTCGAAATTTACTGGTAGAGGGAGACGTATCTGAGCCGAGTTTTTTATTGTCAGCCCCTAGGGATTGCCAATTCAGCGGTTGAGGCACTGCCCCCCACTGCTTTTTAAATTTGTAAGTCCCTTCTTCGAAGGAAGAGCGCCCAAAATCAAAGGTATCAATACCTGAGTCGGCACAATGGGCGAGTAACGACCAATAAAGTAGCATGTTTGGTGCTAATTTGTTGAATTCACGCAATGTTGATGCCCATGGAATAGAAGCATTATTTCCATTGATTATGACCAAGCCTGCACCTACGGGCATGTCGCCCTTGTAAACGACACTCACTATGCAATTTTCGTCGTACGCGGCAAGGACACTCTCGAACCACCCTAAGGCGTGTACAGGAGAGCCTAGGTCGCGCATGTTAACTGCGTACACGCGATAAAAGTGTTTGAGTAATTCAGGCGTTTTGCCAAGGGTAACCGTAAGGCCATTTTTCTCGGCTTTTCGAATTTGGCTTCTTAACTTTGATTTGAAAGACGCCATTAAGGTGTCACTCGACTCGGGCAGGGATAGTAGCATTCTCACTTTATGGCCTGCTTGAATGTCTTGCCCGGGGGGGGTTGATTCGGCTTGTCGTATCTCTAACTTTCTACATCCCGCGTTTGCCATTTTAGTGTGCAGGAAGTGCTGCATGTCTTGTAATACCTCGGCATTATCGGCAATACCGTATCCCACATCGCAATAAGGCAGCGCACATATTTGTTTGCCCCAAAACGGCGTTTTCATGAACACAGCGGGGAAAAGTCCAACGACTTTCTGAGTTTTAGGGTGCCTAGCAATAACGCCAAGGGGTTTGTGGCCATAGGCATGCTCCACGGCTTCTAGCCAAGCATACTTGTGATAGGCAGTCGTTGATTCATGGGTCAAACTATATGCATCCCAATCAGCCTTGTCATTCAGTGAAGCCGTTGAAAGTTGTGCATCAGATTGCATTATGACGATACCTTTTCAATGCTCACAACACCGTTGTGGGAAGGTTGATTCGCTAAAATAATACGCGCTTCTGAAATGGTACAAAAACGCACATTTGCTTGAGTATTTAAATGATTAACAACACGTTTCATTCGTTCGCAAATGCGGGAGCATGCATCGTCTACTTCTAAAAGGCCTGTCACGCCATCAATTAAACTAGAGCTGTGTAAATACATATGAATAACCGGTTGTTGCTTTTCTAAACTTTGGTCAACCAGGGCAATCATATCTTCTGTTTTGGTTAGCTCTGGGCTTAAATAGAGCTTTCTCAATAGCTTACTGTGCCACAACACACCTATTGCTTTTAGCCAGTTAAATGGCGGCTTAGAGAGTGTGTTATGCACGCGCTCACCCAAATTGTAATTTTTCACGTTAAAGCCAGCTGTTACTGGCAGCTCTAGAATCTGCCTTTGTTGCCCTGAAGCAAGGGCGTTTTCGAAAGAAGGCCAGTAGGGCTTTTCTGGTGCGCCTATACAGCTAAAATAGTCATTTTTGTAAAAAGGGTAAACGCTTGAGTCAACCTTGTAGCCTCTGGACGCTAATAAACGTAACGTCTTTGCATTGATTCCCCAACGCCCGCTTCTAAACGACTCTGGTTTAATACTGAATTTTTCCCACAGCAGGGTGTTTAGCGCGTCTAGTTTGGCAACCACCTGCTCGTGAGGAAGGTTAATGACATGGGACTCTGCTTCGGTGGTCTTTCCAAAATAGGGCGGGTTACACCAAGGGTGTAAATGGGCGCCGATTTCAGCTTTTTGGTCCTCTACGAATTCTCGAAGAATAGTGCTGCCTATATTGTTGCTTGCCACTGCATAGTCAACAAAGTAGGTGGGGCGAATGCCTAACGTTTCACAAAAGGCCTGAAAAGCGGGAAGCTTTTCCACATTTTCTAAGGAGAAGTCACGATCGGGAAAATCGTCATTGCCCCAATGCCATTCTTCTTCCGTGTCTATTGTTAAAACAAATAAAACATCCTGTTTAGGCATCTACTTTCTCTTTTACCAATTCTTCAAATAACACCATGTATTCATCGGCCATCCTTTTTGCCGAGAAATTTGCTTCTACAAAGGCTTTAGCATTGTGGGCCAATGTTGCAGCATATTCGCTATCGTTTAACAGGGTTTCCCAGTCTTTTTGCAGTTGTTCTTTATCATGTAGCGGCGCTAGCAAGCCAGATTCTTGGTGTGTAATGAGTTGGTCAATACCTGCAATATCATACGCAGACACTGGAATTTCCATCGCACACGCTTCCATTAAACAGCGTGGAATACCTTCTAGCGTTGATGTCATTACAAAAAGGTCAAAGTCACGTAATAGCTGAAGCCTATCGTTTCTGAAACCTAAAAATTGAATACTGTCCTTACTTGCCAGTGTTTTGCTATATTCCTCTAGAGAGGGGCGTTCTTCGCCGTCGCCCAAGAGGACTAGCTCAATGTCTTGGCGTTTTTGGTACAAATCATTAAAGCAGTCCAAGATAGCGGTTATGTTTTTTCGGCTTATCATTTGGCCAACAAAGCCGATGGTTTTTTTCTGGGGCTTAATGCCAGATTTTGTTAATCTCACGGCTTCAACTTCCGACAAGTCTACACCGTTTTGAATGTAGGCCAATCTGTCTTTGCTGACGTTATACTTTTCTACGTCACGCATGAGTTGCTTTGACAGCGGTACCACTTTGTCTGCAAATCGCATAGATTGGCAGCCTATCCATATAAACAAGCGCAGTTTTAAGTCGGCGGCATTTTCAAACCCATGTGGGGTGACCACACAGGGAATACCTGCTTTTTTAGCTGCCATGACACCCAGAATATCCGACTTGTACCCATGGGTGTGAATCACGTCAATGTCTTGCGCTTTTATCAATGCGGCTAACTTATTTACTGCAGAAAGGTCAAATCTGCCTTTCATGGGAATAGCGTGAGTATGGCCAATCGCACCAAACTGTTTAACGAGTTCGAGTTCTTCGGTGCCGGGTTCTAACGTTACCACTAACTCACTGGTAACATGGCGAGGCAAGTGCTTGGCAAGCGCTAATACCCAACGCTCAGCGCCGTAGAAGCCTGTTGAACAAATAAACTGTAATACTTTCATAAGTTATTTATGCGAACTGGTGTATACCGAGCCGCTTACTCCTAATACGGTCCCTATGGCTCTAGCCGGGAAGTAAAGTAGATAAAAAAGGGCGCAATGAACAATGGATACTTTTTTTCCGGTCAATTTTTTCAGTCGAGCCGTGTATAGCAGCATAACCAGCAGCATACAGATAAATAAAAAAGTCGCTGCTTCATATTGCGTGAATACTAAGGCTAGGCAGGCTAATAGTAGCCCTCCCGTTACCGCGAATGGCGCAATAAAACTGGGCCATTCCCTCATAGGGATTTTTCTGCCTTTTAGTGAAGCAATATTACTCTGACCACGCCATACTTCTTTTTTCCACATTGGAACAAAGGCTTTATCTTCGCCAAGGTGGATATAGTGTGTATTTGAGGTGTAATACAGCCTTCCGATATTGTTTACTTTATCAGTAAAATAATAATCTTCACAGGTCATAAGGTGCTCTGGAAATTGACCGGCTTTGAAAAAGGTACTTCGGTGCAAAAAAAGATTGCGCCCAGGCAAAAAGCTAACATCAGTATCGAGTTCTGCGTTAGTCAACGCAGTGCGTATTGTTTCCAGTGGCGGTGCATCCCTACTATCTATTTGCATCGCACTGACTAAAGCCGCACTCTTTTCTTGAAGGGTGCAAAGCATAACGTCAAGCCACTCATTTGCTAATTCAACATCTGCATCAAGAAACGCGAAATACTCTCCCTTTGCCGCACTGGCCCCTAAATTTCTTGAGTGTGAAATGGTATTTGTCGTGTCATTGTATATAACCCGCAAAGGCATCGATTTAGTCAATTCGTTTAGTGTTTGCGAACAATCTGAATTTTGACTAACGACAATGACTTCATAGGTATTGGCTGGGGCCGTTTGATTGGCGATGCTCTCTAGCGTTCGAATCAGCATTTCCTCACGGCCTTTGTGAGGAATAATAAACGAGGTGATGATACTCATGGTTTGCCCAACCACTTTTGTGTTTGCACAAAGCGTTTTACAAATTGTTGTCGCTCACGTTGAAATGAAAAGTGTCGCAAATGTCGAGCAAAGTACTTCACTACGCTATAAGGCTGCCTATGTGTTATGGCAGATTCGTTTGGCTCGTCACGGGTTACCTTACGTGCTTGTTTGGGTTCTATTTTATAGGCCTCGTAGTGTGCATTTTGCATCATTAAACACAAAACGCGAGTGGTGGAGGTTTCGTGGTGGTTTTTCAGTCGCGCTAAAATCGTATCTTTTAATAGATGTATTTTTTCCATGACTCTTTTAGCGTCACTCTCGCGTAACAAGCTTGCTGCAAAATGCAGTATGCAAAGCTTTCTCAAATCCTGACCACTCCACGTTTGATTGGGAAACTCGAGGATCTCGGGTTTGTCTAGGTAGGCGTACTCGTTATCTAGCATCCAACGGGCATAATGTTGCAAAGATTTTACCGCGTAGTCGTAGTCACTATCCAAGGTGTTGAGTTGTGTCTTGATCTGTATAAATCTGCACACTGCTTGAAGAAATACCGTATAGAACCAAGTATTTTCCACATCCTCGAGATGCCTAGAGGTAATGTCATCCTGGGGGGAGACCGTGTGACGTATCACGTGTGCGGCACTATCTATATCGGACTGCGTGCCCAAAAGTTTAAATCGGTCAAATAACGCGTGAAGGTAGTTTCCTGTTCCTCGATCAAGGGGGTAGGTATTGGTCTTTACGCATTTTAGCCCGGCAGAACCGCTGTTTTTCAAGGCGAGAAGGGCACCAACTATTGTGCCATCACCTTCGTAGTAATGTGTTAGCCAATGTGTAATTGAAAGGGCCGCTTTCTTAGAGGTGGGGCTGCCAGTCAGTAAGTAATGTAGCGCCAAACCACTGGTGTAACCATGTTGGCCGCCGGGTCCTCCCCCGCCGGCGTGGTCTTCATAGACATGGCTGGGTTGACGTTTTGAATAGGTTCTATGGGTGGCGGTACAGGCTTGTACGTAATGGTCGGTGTGCCAAAATAAGCCACCGTTGTATTCAGGTTTGTCCTTGTCAGTATGATAAACGTCAATATCAGCAACATGTTTCGCCAAGGCATCGGCGAGGGTAAACCATGCGCGCTCTCCGGTTAAAATCCACTGACACAGCATGCCAAAGATAGGATCGTATTGATTGTTGTAATGTGAAACGAAAACGTCGTTGTCGCTGTTTAGCGCGGTTTCGTGATCAGCGTATAACTCGCCAAAATGACGCCAACCAAATTCATCAATGACTTCCCGTTTATGGAAAAATGATGTGTCGCCTCTAATACCGTATTGAATTAAATCATGAAACTCGTTGGTGGTATCAGGCAAAAAGCTGATTGCTTTGCTGGCGGCAACCCATTCTTTATTTAGCCTAGTTTCAGCATCACTGACGGGAGTGTGACAAAGGCTAATGTCTCGGGTTTTTTGTTCGCCAGGCTGTAATTCAATGGGGTCGGCAAAACGTGAGCCCAGTAAGCTCATGTCTATTGAGGTGGGGGTTGCCACAATCGACGAAGGAAAGTTCTGCCAAAAGTCTTTCACCGTTAACATGCTGCGGGTTTGGTGTGGGGATGCTTGCATGTTCACCCTTGGCACGCACTGCCGCCCTTCGTCCACGAGATGGCCATCTTTGTGCACGCGGTAGCCGCAAAACGGTAATGGAACTTTGTTGTCTCTATTTACGTGGTTGGGGCTATTCCACTGTGGCTTTCCACTTGATGCTTGGAAAACCGATAATTGGTGACAGGCATCGAGGGAGTAGGTGTGTTCGTTAATGAGCAAAGACGCTTGGTTGAAGTCTTTTATACACAAACCTAGCTCAAAAATGTCAATGGAATTCGGGTCACCTAAATCCCACTGGCCGTGAGGGTGGCTAGCGGCGGCTGGGTTGGTTATTGAAATGCTCCCTTTTACCGTTCCGTCGTCCAAAAACAGCGTGTACTGGGCATTCACGTCAAGTTCTATGTGAGTGCCTTCATTTAAAGTGGCGCATTGCTGAATACGAACTGCTTGATAACCTAATGGGTTATCAAGCAGTTCGTAGTCGGTGACTACATTGCTAACGTGGGTGTCTAATGTTTCATTGGCCGTTAGGGAATAAAACTGGGTGTGCAGTTTGCTGGAATACGTTAGTGCCATTAATTGCTGGCCATGCACGTTCACCCAATCACCGTTTTTCAACTGAATGTGAAGGTGTTCGCTTTCCTCTTTTACTGGCAAGGCGTGATTGATGGGGGGGCGATGACTTTTGGCAATTGATACTGCAACACAAGGCCTGTTGTCGCTTAGGACCTCCGCGTCGCATAGCCCCTCTACGCTTAGCCATTTAATTGAGCCATCAGGCCATAATTGATTGACGGTGATGACACTGTTCGTCATCACCTGATTATTGCCGAGCGCCTCCAGCCTATCGGTCACTTGCCACTTGCCTTGGGGGCAAGGTGTACCCAATTTAAAATAGGTACGTGAGAAACCGTCGAAAGACGAAGCTTGGATAGAAAAAACATTTTGCGTCATGACTTTATAACAACTATTAGCTCGTCCATGAATCAGAAAGGCGCATGATAAATTAGCGTTGATGAACCTAGTATGCCAAGGAGAAGTCTAATTGAATAGTATAAAAGTGCATGCCGTTGCTTTGACCTTCGAATATCTTCAACGTACTATCCTGCAAGACTCTCAATTTACGTCAACATGGAAAGCGAAATGCTGAAAATGAGTGTGGTGGCGCAGCGCGTTCCCTATCCGCCTAACAAGGGGGAGAAACTAAGGACATACCATCAAATTGCGCGGTTAGTGCAATTAGGCTATGGCGTTACGGTTCATGCACTGCAAGACAATGAACAAGATATCGCCAACGCTAAGGCATTGAGCAAGACTCTGGGCATTGACGTTCATACCTACCCATTGAAAGCTAAGTGGCGACGCTACCTTTGGTCGCTTGCCCGTGGACAGGCACTCAGTGTGGGGGCTTTCTACAGCAAAGGCTTGCAGGCAAAAGTAAATGACCTGCTCAAGGGGCAAGAAGATGTCGTGCTCTTTTCCGCTTCTAGCTTAAGTTACTACGTGTTTTCTGGTGCAGACCGTGAAGGTAGCCCTCATTTGTTGATGGATTTTATGGATGTGGATTCTGATAAATGGGCGCAATACGCTTCCATGGCCTCGTTCCCCATGTCTTGGGTTTACCGTCGAGAAAGCGCGAAAATTAAGGCGCTAGAGATAAAGACAAATCAACAGTTTGTCCAAACCTTTTTAATTGCAAACGAAGAGGTCACGCTCTTCCATAATAAGGTTTGCCACCACAAAGACGTTAAAGTCTTGGGTAACGGTTTAGATTTTAAGCGTTTTTACCCTGCGAATACTGAAGAACGAAACAGTGCCGCGAATTTTCTTTTTACTGGGGTTATGGATTACAAACCGAATATTGATGCTGTTTGCTGGTTTGTCGAACATTGTTGGCCCGCGATTAAAACACACATGCCGCAAGCTACCTTCACTATCGCGGGGATGAACCCGTCAGAAAAAATAAAAGCATTGGCGAAAGACAAGAGCATTCAGGTTACAGGGTTTGTAGATGATATTTTACCCTATTTTCACAAAGCCACGGCATTTGTCGCCCCTTTTAGAATTGCGAGAGGCGTGCAAAATAAAGTCCTTCAAGCATCGGCGTGCGCCCTGCCTATTATCACCACCTCGATGGGCGCAGAAGGGATCTCATTCGCCTCTGAGCAGACAATGTACTTGGCCAACACTGATGAAGAGTTTATTGCATCGTGTATTGACGTAGTTAATAACCCCGCGGGTGCGAATCAAAAAGCGCAGCAAGGATATACAGCCATTCGAGAGGCCTACAGTTGGGAACAGCAACTAAAGCCGTTAGAGGATACATTAGCATCACTATGAAAAAGATAATAAAAACTGCTTTTTTTACGCTATTTGCTTGTCTTATGCTGCCTATTGTGGCGCTCTTTTACTTGCTAGCTTTGGGGGGGGATAAAGATGAATTACTCGCAAGTTTCAGCCAGGGATTGTCCCTGATCCCTGGCAAAATCGGTTGCTATTTAAGGTCGGCATTTTACCGCTTTACGCTTACGCACTGTGCGCCTAATGCACTGGTTGGGTTTAATACTCTGCTGTCTCAAACCGATTGTACCATTGAGCAAGGTGTATACGTGGGGCCGCAAGGCAACATAGGCTCTTGTCGCATTGGTGCTAACACCCTGTTGGGCAGTGGTGTACATGTAATGAGTGGCAAAGGGCAGCATAATTTCGAGCGTAACGATGTGCCTATTAAAGACCAAGGTGGACGCTTAACGAAAGTTGATGTTGGTAGCAACTGTTGGGTGGGGAACGGTGCATTAATCATGGCTGACATAGGTGATGGCAGTGTTATCGCCGCTGGCTCTGTGGTTGTTGATGCTATCCCCGCCAATGCCATTGCTGTGGGTAACCCTGCGAAAGTCATAAAGTTTAGGGGGGAGTAGTCGCTTTTCTAGTGACAGCATGCAGCGCTTTCTTAATGCCGCTCCAACTTTTATCAATCAGTCTACTCAACCAAGATGGATTAACCAGGGTAAGGGTTGCCATGGTATACCCTTCGTTGCTAAGGCTTTTTTTGTACCGAAAGTCACCTGCCATAAAATCGTAAGCCTCATAGCCCTGTGCAGCAAAATGCGCCATGGCAAGAAAATGCAAAACATGCCCTGGTTTTACTTTATTCGTCGCAATTTCTTCGTTTATCCCCGCGCAATAAAAGTAGATATTACGTTCATCTTTTAAATAGTAGGCATAGCCTAGTAATGTGCTCCCTGCGGTGACTTTTATAAGCGCAACCCTATCAGGAGATTGTGATATCAGATGAGTATGATGGGCAACAAAATAGGGGTTTTGAAAGCCACTGCCCTCGTCTGTGCCGCCCCATTTCAAAATATGCAAAGGGGATAGTGCCGAAAAGTAGTCACGCTGTTCACTATGTTTTGCTTCAGTGAGCGTGATGTGACCGAAGGTGGAAGTAATTGCGCGCTGAGTTCTTCTCATTTGCTGGCGAGAGTTGGCCGAGAGCGCGTTATATAATTGCGTCTCTATGTCTTGTTTTGCCCCTGGCAGCTTATGTCGATACGCCTGAGTCACTAGCGTTGAGTATGTTATGTTATTTTGCTGGCACACCTGTTCCCAGGGCACTGTTTTATGACACATAGACACGGTTAGCTGTAAATTTCGATACCGTTTGAAAACAAGTGCGGTTAGCGCTTTTATGCAGCCGAGCTTCATCGTATCCGGGCAGATGATATCGTTGAATTCTACCCATACTTGGTCTGATTTTGTGTGGCCGCTTTGGTTAACAAGTGATACCTGAAAAGGCAAGTAAGGCTTTATTGCTCGTGTACCCAACAAGGTATATCCCACAGGCGCGGGGTCACCATGATGTTTACCCACAGTATAGAAAAGTACTATGTCAGGGAGTGTAGGTAAACTCGCCAGCCAACTCAGTTGCCAATCATCTGTAAGAAAAACGGAAGTGTCATTTTTGTAGGTCAGCGAGGAAATTATCTGCTGAGCCTCCTCTCGGCTTTCAGGGCTTACACGTTTTGCGATGATGGAAATAGAATGCATTTTTGTCATATTAAACAATAGTGCTATTGAGGAATTAAATAGAGCTTCGCCAGTGCGAAGTACTCATAAAACGCGTGCTGGCAACTCGTGAGGGCACTCAAAGAGGGTAAAGTTACACTGGGCGTTAAGTTGCCATTACTGTGAAAATCGACAGGTTGATACCAAATGTTTTCTCCAAGCGGTTCATACAAAATAGATAACCGGGTTAAGTGCGTTGCTGAAGAGACCACCCAAACATCCCCTTGTTGATAAAACCCTATCACTGCTTTTACTTCTTCATAGGTGTTTTTCCCATTAGGAAGCGCAATGAGATCTTCTTGCGGAACGCCTAGAGAGACAAAAAAATCGACGGCTTTGTGCGCGTATTCAACTTCTTTTTCACGCAGAAAGTTGCCCCCTGTCACGATGATTTTTGCTTTTCCTGCCGACGCGGTATAAAGCCTGTAGGCCTCAATGTTGCGCTGTAGTGAACATTCAGACCAGCGACTAACTTCGGTCATATTACCCGAGGTGTTGTAGTAGCAAGCCAGAACATGAATGTAGTCTGGGCTAGCTGAGTTTTGTTCGACATCGCCATGGCTATTCTTATCAATAGAGATGTTTTGGCCAGAGGTTCTGAACGTATGCTCCAAGGGGTATAGCATGAGATCGGCAAAAAAAGTCTGAGAGCAAAGTGCCAGCCAAATAAAGGCAGAAAAACGGAAAAAACGAGAGGTTTTACGCGCTCGAGTAAATGCAAGTATCCAACCAATGGTGAGAAACAATAAAGCGAGGGTGAGGGGTGAAGTTAAAGCAACAACAATACTTTTTATGATATCCATGCTCGACTACACATTATTCCCGATTGTTGGCGCTAGTAGTGAGCGCCGCCAGCTTCACTAATACTCTTGCGCTAACTTTGCCACAATATCATCACGCATAACAGCGAAACCGCCAGACAGGCCATATTTTAACGCCTTAAGATCAACATGGTGCGCGGCCCGCTGGCCGTGGTAATCAATAACTGGGCCTATTTGTTTAAATTTAATCCCTACGAGGCGCATATTTTTTGCAAGCCTTGGCTCAACCATCACGTAAACATGTTCAATGCCTTCTTGAATGATCAACGCGGTGGCGGTGAGATATAAACCCACGGCTATGAAGGGGAAGCAGCGCAACTCTGTTTGTGAAAAGGTACTGGGATTCAGTTTACCCACTTCGGCACCAGAAAAGTGATCCATACTTCTTCTTCTAAAGTGAGCGGGAATGGCTAACCGAGATATTTCACAAATTGACGAGCGTTCAAAATTTGTAGGTAATAAGGCGTCATTGGTAATGGCATGCATACAATATTTTTCAATGGGCAATAATTCTGATTCCAATGTGGGCCTAACCATACGCACTGTACCTGCTATGGTATCTGATGATACGTGGCGTATTAAGCAAGGAATAGAATAGGCGTCAAATTCATCGCTTTCTTGCTTATTGGGGCGGGTGGCTTCAAGCTTTAGCTCTTCACAATACACGCTATGCCTAATGCTATAACTCTGTGCTTTTAGGGCGCGAGACGAAGCAATAACAGGCAACAGATACTCAGAAAAATGCGTGGCAATCTGATTGGCTTCTCTGTATTTACTGTATCCCTTAATCGCTTTGCCTAATTTGTTTTTAGTGCCGACTAAGTGACTCAAACGTTCCAACACGGGTTTATTCGCTTTTCCATCCATAGCGCTATTTAAACTCTAACTGGTTTCATCACATACTCATTCAGTCTATCAGAGTTTGTTCTAATTTCGACCAATATTAGCAAAGGCTTAATTTAATTAATAATCGGTTATACTGAGCTGAGTATTACTTCCTCACGTAAATAGGTGCCTTAGTGTTTAAATCATTCTCTGCGCGTTTTTTCATGTTACTTAGCCTCTTAGCGCATGTTTCCTTTGCTGAAGCTGAAGAGGCTTCTTTTCCCAAAGTGGTAGAATCAGTCTCATCCACCGTGGTTGCTATTGGTATTTACAGCCCACTTAAGCAAGCTGGTAACCAAATTCGTGGCACAGGGTTCGTCGTTGGCGATGGCAAATGGGTTATTACCAATCATCATGTGGTCGACGAGGTTTTGGATCCTAGCGTGGTGGAATATTACGTGGCCGTGCATGGGAAAGGAAAGCAGGTTAACGCGCTAAAGGCCACTATTGAGGCGGTTGATATTAAACACGATTTAGCGTTATTGCGAATAAATGAAGCCTTACCAGCCGCAACCTTAAGTTCGCAAGCTATCTTGCCTGCAGGGCACGAAATTGCAATAACAGGCTACCCAATAGGCGCAGTGCTTGGCCTCTATGCAGCCACCCATCGAGGCTATATTGCTGCGGTGACTCCTGATGCGTTGCCCAATGCGAATTCCAGTCAGTTAACGGTGGATATGCTGGCGCGACTGGAAAACGCCGACTTAATTTATCAACTCGATGCTACAGCTTACCCGGGTAATTCTGGCAGCCCACTTTATTTGCCTAAAACAGGTGAAGTGATTGGCGTGATTAACAAGGTGTTTATTACCGGCGGTAAGGAGTCGGCCATTAGTACTCCTACAGGCATTAGTTATGCAATCCCTGTTAAGCATGTACATGCGTTACTAAATAGGGTCGGCAACTAGTGTATTTTCTAAGCCGATATGGCTGCCACTAGGCCGCTTACGAAAGAGGATTGTATCGCGTAGGGCTTAGCACAGCATTAGGATCCAGCGCTTTTGCGATTTTTCCTGCGGTTTGCCAGCATACTGCATTTTTGTCTAACTGCCTTTGCTGTTTGATGTTTAACCGGTAAGGTACGAACCCTCGTTTAACCCCTTCTGCAAACAGGGCATCTAAACAGGCGTGTGCGTCAGCTTTGGCTTTCTCGTTAGTCAGGTCGAATATTATGGGTACAGTACTGTCTATATTATGTGCCGACATATGAGTAAAGGTAATTAACGGTTCAATATTGTATTTCACCGTTGTACTACGCACCATGTCAATAAATGAAGTCATGGCGTCTTTGTTTGCAGGTATGAGCGGGGCATACCATAGCAATCCACATTTATCTTTTGCGGGGTGTAAGGTTTTACCTGCCTCAGCGGTATAACTCGGGTTGCGCCAGTACGCTAGCGGAAGCGCAATTTGGTTGGGTTTCCCCAGCATGATTTCAGTGGCGGCAGTTAAACTATCAAGCTGCTTACGAACCGGCGTCAAATAGTGTGAGGGTAGCAGGGTGCAAACGTGCTTTACACTTTTTATCAATAAGGAATTTGAGAAGAAGCACTTATCTGCTAGCCCTTTAACGGTGCGCTTTACTTCTTTTTTAGCAGCCTCCACTATTCCTTTGCTGCCGTAGAGCGTTCCTACCACTGTCCATTCGGGTATATCATGGGCGTCGCTAAGGGCGTTTTTCTGGCTCTCTGACATAACGGCATGTTTATCTCTACCTTGGGGATTGTCAGCTACCATGGCACTGACTCTTGATTTATCCATTAAGTTAATACCGCCCACCACACCATGCAAACAACAATAGAGTTGTTGAATACTTTCATAGGCGCGTTCAAAACTGGCGTCGCCATAAAACCGCAAATAAAAGGAATCAAATCCTGCCGGGCGTCGTGCTAGGCTAAGCGAAACCTCAGTGACCACCATATTGCCTGATTGCGTAAAGAGTCCATCAAGATAGGGGCCATGCTTCCACTTGAAGGCTTTATCGACTAATTGGGCGTCGCTTTTATCCATCGCGCTCAGTGAGGAGGTATAATAGTCACCGTTGGGTAAAACGCCTTCAACACGAGTGATGGCGGAAAAATGATCGGCAATAGGGGTTATGCCATAGCCTCGCTCAAGGGCATTGGCCAAAATGCTGCATGATGGGCCGGCGCCTGTGACGGGTACCATAAACGGGTAATTATTTTCTTCAAGGTAGGTAAAAAGTTGCTGCTGAGTGACGCCGGGCTCAATGGAACATAAACCTGTATTAGGGTCGAAATAGGTGATTTCGTTGAGTTCAATGAGCGACAATAACACCACTGGCTTATCGGAAAAATTAGGCGTGGCACTACCATATCCCCAATTTTGCCCCGTGCTTATGGGGTATAGCGTAAAGCGAGTTACGCGACTAGCCACTTCGTTGGCTAAATGAATTAACGTTTGAATGGCGCGTCTGCTTTTTACCGTTACTGTGCAAACCACAGGCTGCTCAAACCCCTCTGTCCCCTCGATGGGTGAATCTGGCACGGAAATTTCCGCTTCATTTCCTAAGCGAGATGTGAGTAAACTCACAATAGCATCATTCAATATGTCCATTTTTCGCACATGCCTCATTCTAGGTTATTCGCCCACGTTAAACTAAAGTCATCTTTACGGGTAAAGCGCAACTCGATTACTATATCAATGAATTGAAAATAGATTGAGAAGATTGTCTATTTTCTTTACAAATCAAATCTGGGAAAAAACTTAGTTGTTGTTTATCAATGATTTGTTTTTGTGGCCTTGTATTTGCTTAAACGCATAATGGTGGTTTTTCTTCTACGCCTATGAGTGCCGAAGTAAGAAGTTAATTTGAAATAGGTAGAGTACAGCAGTGATGGATGCCAAGAAACAAGAAACAACGCAAAGCAATAGCGTAAAGGAACGTCGTACCTTTGTTAAAAAAGCTATGGCTGGTAGTGTGTTGGTTTCACTTCCGTTAAAAGGAGTGTGGGCAGGTAATCACGGTAACGTTGGCGTAAACACCTCTGCTGCGGCATCGGGAAACGGCTCTGGCGGAAGTAGTGTGCAATCTTGGAATCTAGAAGGTTACGATTACTGGAAATATAGGTTGCCTTCTCATTGTAACTACAGCGATTTTAAAGATGTTTTCGGCGTTAAGGCGTACAAAGGATATTCGTACGACTATTATCCTCAGTCAAATCAATACGGTAGTTGGTACACGTTTAACGAGTCTATTTATAAAGTAATGAAGCCTGAAAGAAACAAATATGTCGGCCCAACAAATTATAATAGATTACTGATTGCATTGTATCTCAACGCCAGTGAACACGGAAAAAATGGTATCTATTTTCCTATTGTGGATGGTGTGAACTATTCAAGCGCGACCGAATTTGCCAGGGAGTTAGTTTCTTGGTCGTATTCGAACCCTGGCCATTGGGCACCAAAATTTGCAAGCTTCATTGATGATCCTGCGTCGTTCTTCAGTTAGTCGTGCAACTTAAAGTTTATGAAAATATTGTGCTGCACTGTTTTTCTGACGAAAGTGGTGTACTTTTCTACAATACAGTAACAGAAGAATCTCTATTAGTGGCTTGTGAGCATTGCAAGCTAATCGAGCAAAACAAGCCTAGTGGCGAACGTTGGATAATGACATCTAACGACGACGTTAGGCATAAACTTACCGCCCTTGGCTTCGCTACCTCGTGACGTACCGCTTTATTTTATCCTGTGCCCCCTACACATTCGAGGTTTCAACCGAGTTTACGAATGTGGCAGAATTCTTACGCACATTGTATGGCTCTAGACTATTAGAGCCTGCTCATTATCACGGTTTTATTGATTACAAAGTTTCATTGAATAATACCACAGGAATGCGTGCGTTGGTGAAGCCTCAGGCCCGTTTTCTGTTTGAGGGAATAGAGCCCTTTAAGCCTTTTTCAGTGCAGCAGGGCCATGCTTTAATAGAGTGGGGACTCAATTGGGTTGTTTCCTCCCAAGAATTTTCTTATGTCATCATTCACGCAGCGGTGCTCGCCAAGGGCGATAAAGCCATTGTTTGCCCTGCGCTTTCAGGTTCAGGCAAAAGTACCTTAGCGGCCTATTTGTCTAGAAATGGTTGGCGCTTACTATCAGATGAAATGGCGCTAATCTCGCCTAACTCCTCAACCGTTACCCCTTTCGTCCGGCCTATCTGTTTAAAAAATCACAGTATTGATCTGGCTAAACGTTGGTTTCCAGATGCATTTTTCTCTAAAGTGGCGGTCAATACCCACAAGGGAGATGTTATCCACTTGCGCCCAGACCCACACTCAATAGAGCATTCGACAACACCTGCACAGGTGGTAGGCGTGATTTTCCCTAAGTACAACCAAGACACATTTTTGGATGTTTACAAAATTGATAAAGCGGGATGTTTCCAAGGGTTAACGCAAAATGCGTTTAACTATGGCATTTTAGGTAAAGACGGGGTGTCATCCCTCATAAATATTGCAGAAACAAGTCAGTGTTTTGAAATTCACTACAATGACATGGCAGAGGTCAATAGGTTTTTGTCTGAGGTGGTAGCGAGTGAGTAGCGCAAATTGCAATGACAAAGATGCCAATAACGTAGGCGCCTTAAACAAAGCGTCCATTATCACGTTTTTTAAATCGCCCGATGCATTGCGCCACATGTCTTTGAAGCAGTGGAATGATTTAGTCTTCATTTTGCGTGCAGAGAATATGCTTGCTCGATTTTATGCTCTACTTGTACGGCACCACATGACGTCAATTATTCCCGAACCGGCGCTAAGGCACTTTATCAACGCTTACCGTATGAGTGCAAAACAAAATAACATTACGGCCAAAGAAGCGTTGTCGCTTACCACATCATTATCTGAACAATCTGAATTTGTGGTGTTTTTGAAAGGGGCGGGATATGCAGTTTCAAATAGTCCGGCTTCCATGGGGCGTAGTTATTCAGATATCGATATTCTTGTTCCTCAAAAACAGTTAGCTAGCGTGGAGTCATTTCTCACTATGTTTGGTTGGGTTAGCGCGGAACTAGAAGATTACGATGAGCAGTATTATCGCAAATGGGCACATGAAATCCCCCCCATGACCCACCACTCTCGAGGCACGGTTTTAGATATTCACCATAATCTTATTCCTCCAGTCACTGGAATACACTTTGATATAAATGGCTTTGTGGACGAGTATCAAGAGAAGGTGAATGGGGTGACTGTGCTTAAAGATGTCGCCAAGTTTTACCACAGTGCTATCCATCTTTTTTTTAACGAAGATATGAGCAGCGCTTTTAGAGACATGACCGACTTATACCTGCTTGCTACATCAGGTGATAGTCAGCCTTTTTTTAATGATGTATTGTCGATTGCCACTAACTATGGCTTTGAAAGAGAGCAAATGTTAGCAATTTATTTTCTTAATAGGCAGTATGGTGTCGCCGTTCCTGACGAGTTAGCAGCACGCTTAACACAGATGGAAAAAGGGTTGAGTGGCCTAGAAATTAAATTGCTTTCACACTTGATTTTGCCAAAGCATGCATTGTTGAAGGGGGGGGACGTGGGCATGTTGCAATTGATAGGGGAAGTAAGAGGCCATATGAAAAAAATGCCGCCCCATATTCTCACTTATCACCTTATCATGAAAAGCTATCGTGGCCTTGCGAAGTTGTTGTTTGGTAAACACGTATTTCTAAAAGAAGAACAGAAATAGAAAACCGCTTTAATATAAAGCGGTTTTTTCGTTGCTAGCCAGTTCCAGTTGCGTAATTTTTAATTGGCTAGTTTTGCCTTCATCTCACGTCGACGGGCATGCAGTAGGGGTTCAGTGTAGCCACTTGGCTGTGTTTTACCCTCAAAGATCAAGTCGCTTGCCGCTAAGAAACCAATAGAGCTTTCAAGGTCTGGCGCCATAGGAATATACTCAGAATCATTGGCGTTTTGCTCATCCACCAATACTGCCATTTTGCGTAGTGAGTCTTTTACTTGATCTGCGGTCACTATGCCGTGCTCTAGCCAATTTGCGATATGCTGCGACGAAATGCGCAATGTGGCTCTGTCTTCCATTAAGCCAACGTTATTGATATCAGGCACTTTTGAGCAGCCCACCCCTTGATGTACCCAACGCACAACGTAGCCTAGAATACCTTGTACATTGTTATCTAATTCCCTTTGAATAACGTCTGATGTTAGGTGCTCAGTACTGTCTAGTAATGGAATTTGTAAGATGTCGCTTACGCCGTCAAATGCTATATCTAATCCTTGCTGAATGCCGAATACATCAACTTCGTGATAGTGTAAAGCATGCAAGGTAGCGGCTGTTGGTGAAGGAACCCACGCTGTATTCGCACCTGATTTAGGGTGGCCAATTTTAGCCTTCATCATGTTGGCCATTTCATCTGGAATGGGCCACATTCCTTTTCCTATTTGCGCCCTACCTGATAACCCACATCTAAGCCCTACCGCTACGTTTGCAGTTTCATAGGCTTTAATCCATGGCATAGCTTTCAAAGATGCTTTATCAGCAAATGCGCCGGCTAACATGGAAGTGTGGATTTCATCACCTGTTCTATCCAAGAAACCTGTGTTAATAAATACGACGCGAGACTTCGCCGCAGCAATACAAGCTTGAAGGTTAACGCTGGTGCGGCGTTCTTCATCCATAATACCCATTTTCAGTGTGTTTTTAGGCACGTCGATAATAGGTTCAATGGCTTCAAACAATGCGTCAGAAAACGCCACTTCTTCTGGACCATGCATTTTAGGCTTTACAATATAGATGCTGCCTTCACGGCTATTTTTAAATGCACTATTGCCGAGCAAATCGTGTTTGGCGATAAGCGATGTGATTAGCCCATCCATGATCCCTTCAGGCACTTCATCGCCATCAAATAGCATGGCATCGTTGGTCATTAAGTGACCGACATTTCGCACAAACATAAGGCTGCGGCCACTGACACAAACTTCTTGGCCTTGTTGGGCGCTGTGGTAAATTCTATCTTCGTGCATGGCACGAGTAAGTGTCTTGCCGCCCTTGTTGATATCAATGCTTAGGGTGCCTTTCATTAAGCCTAGCCAGTTACTGTACACCAGCGTTTTATCTTCAGCATCTACCGCAGCCACAGAGTCCTCACAATCCATAATTGTTGTAAGCGCCGCCTCTATTGCCACATCTTTTACGTTAGCAGGGTCGGTTTTACCGATTGGATGTGTAGCATCTAGTTGAATCTCAAACCTTAGACCATTGTGTGTAAATAGCAGAGCGTTGGGAGCATTGGCGTCACCTTGGTAGCCCAGCCATTGAGAGGGGGTGGCTAACGCAGATTTCTCGCTGTTGCCTAACTGGATAGATAATTCGCCCTGTTTAATGGTATAAGCAGTGACATCTGCGTGACTCCCCTGAGTTAAAGGAAGCATTTCATCTAGATACGCTTTTGCTTTCGCTACCACTTTAGCGCCGCGAACTGGGTTATATCCCTTTGTGGCTTCAGCACCACCTTCATCGCTAATAACGTCAGTACCGTAGAGGGCATCGTAAAGGCTGCCCCAACGAGCATTCACGGCGTTAAGCGCATAACGGGCATTATTGATAGGCACCACAAGCTGTGGGCCGGCCATGGTCGCTATTTCAGCGTCAACGTTTGTAGTGTCAGCATTGACGTCTGCGGGTTGTTCTACGAGGTAGCCAATGTCTTTTAAAAACTGTGGGTAGGCTTGGCCTGAAACTGGATTTCCCGCTTTGTGGTATTCATCAATTTTGTGTTGTAGCTGTTCACGCTTTTCTAGTAGGGCGCGGTTTTGAGGTATGAATGTGGCGAACAGGTTTTCGGCACCTTGCCAAAAAGACGTAGGTGAAACGCCAGTGTCTGGGAGTGCGTGCTGGTTGATGAAGGCATCTAGCTGTTCAGCAACCTGCAAGCGTCCGTAAGTAATATAATTTTGCATAACTACCCCTATACTTATTTTGTGCTACCAGTGTAGAGAGTATAGAGGCAGTTTTTTAATTTATGGTTCCTATTTCTGCCATAAATTTCATGAATGAACTAGTTGCCATTCATTTCAGATGCAACGTCACTAATAAGACGTCGTAACCAAATATGCCCTGCATCATGGTGCAACAACGCGCTCCATGCCATTTTCAGTGCTATAGGAGGGATATCAAACGGAGGTTCCTTTACCACTACATCAGGGTCATCTTTAAACAATTTTGCAGCTTTACTCGGCAAGGTGGCAATAAGCTTTTGGGTTTTGGCAATTTGTAATGCCGCGTGATAGTGACGGGTGAACACTCTAATGGCCCGTTGTTTACCGATTTTCGTCAATTCTGCATCTACCCATCCGAGTTTTTGTACTTCGTTAGGGTCAATACCCACGCCTACACCAAATCCAGTTTTGCTCACCCAAATATGCTGTGCGCTCAGGTAGCTTTCCAAATCACACCTTTCCACTAATGGATGATCGGAACTCATGACGCAACTGAACGTGTCATACCAGATAACTTTTTGGTGAAAGGAAAGGGGGAGTTCATCGAATCGGTTGATGGCCATATCCACTTTTCCCTGCTCCACATCGTGGAATGTCACATCACTAGGTGTAATTAAGTCTAGGGTAATGTTGGGGGCTAGATTGGCTAATCGGCCAACCAATTCAAGTAGCAATGTACTTTCCGCATAATCACTGGTCATGATACGAAACGTACGATCACTGGTAAGAGGGTCGAAATCGGTTTCTGGCTGTATGGAACTTTCTAAACGACTTAGCACATCTCGTATAACAGGTTGCAGTTCTAAAGCGCGCTTAGTGGGCGTCATACCATCACTGGTTCGAACAAGTAGAGGATCTTTAAACAGATCTCTTAGCCGTTTAAGGCCATTACTCATTGCCGGTTGAGTGATACTTAATTGGTTTGCTGCCCGTGTAACGCTTCCTTCACGAAGTAAAACATCTAAGTACACTAATAGGTTGAGGTCGACCTTTGCTATATTCATTGTTGTAATGCTCTCAATAAGCCCAATTAGACAAGGCTATTATACGGGCTTTTTACTTGCTTGTCAGATAACCATTTGGTCTTAGGTTTACCTATGGCTAATTTTTTAAGTATATGTAATGTATGGCTATTTGTTTATTTTTGAATTGGTGCTAATTAACTGAGCTTAAGCATGGAGATGTATTACAGCGATAAATGAAGTGAATGAAAAAACGGGCACCTTGGGGTGCCCGTGACAAAGGTTGGGATACCTTTTGTTAAACGTCGAATTGGTTCATGGTGTTATCTTCACCTGACGCTTTCAATGCAGCTTCGCCAGAGAAGTACTCTTTGTGAGTATCACCTAGATCAGAGCCTGCCATTGCTTGGTGCTTAACACAGGCTAGGCCTTGGCGAATTTCTTGACGTTGAACGCCTCGAACATAGGCCAACATACCTTCTTCACCAAAGTAACCTTTCGCAAGATTATCCGTTGATAGTGCTGCGGTGTGGTAAGTTGGAAGGGTGATAAGATGGTGGAAGATACCCGCTTCGCGAGCCGCATCAGCTTGGAAGCTCTTAATTCTTTCATCTGCTTCTACAGCCAACTCGGTGCTATCATAATCGGCTGACATCAACTTATCACGGTCGTAGCTAGATACATCTTTACCTTCTTCTACCCATGCATCAAATACTTGTTGGCGGAAGTTAAGTGTCCAGTTGAAAGAAGGCGAGTTGTTGTAAACGAGTTTAGCATTTGGTACTTGTTCACGAATTGCGTTAACCATTTCAGCAATTTGACCGACATGAGGTTTTTCAGTTTCAATCCAAAGTAAGTCTGCACCGTGCTGAAGTGACGTAACGCAGTCAAGTACAACGCGGTCAAAGCCGGTATTTTCTTTAAAGCGGAATAAACCGTTAGGTAAACGTTCAGGCTTAACTAATTGCCCACCCTGTTTAATCACAAGGTCGCCTTCACTCAAATCCTCTGCACCTGCAACGGGTGTTGTTTGCAAGAATGCGTTGTACTGTGCAGCAAGATCGCCTTCAGAGGTAGATACTGGGATTTTTTGTGTAAGACCAGCACCGAGTGAATCCGTTCTCGCCACAATGACACCGTCGTCTACACCCAATTCTAAGAAGGCATAACGAACCGCATTAATTTTCGCTAAGAAGTCTTCATGTGGGACAGTCACTTTACCGTCTTGGTGACCACATTGTTTTGCGTCGGATACTTGGTTTTCTATTTGAATACAGCACGCGCCAGCTTCAATCATTTGCTTAGCCAGTAAATAGGTGGCTTCTTCGTTACCGAAACCCGCGTCGATATCGGCAATAATAGGTACAACGTGTGTTTCGTAGTTGTCTATTTCGGCTTGTATCGCTGTCACGTCGCCGCCGTTAGCCTTAGCATCGTCGAGCTTATGGAAAAGGTCACCCAATTCTCTCGCATCTGCTTGGCGAAGGAAGGTGTAGAGTTCCTCGATGAGTGCAGATACCGATGTTTTTTCATGCATTGATTGGTCTGGTAAAGGGCCAAATTCTGAGCGAAGTGCCGCAACCATCCAGCCTGAAAGGTAAAGGTAGCTTTTGCTTGTTGTGCCTTGATGTTTTTTAACCGACAGCATTTTTTGCTGCCCAACAAAACCGTGCCAGCAACCTAGTGATTGCGTATATTGAGAGGAATCTGCATCGTATTCAGCCATATCTTTACGCATGATGCTAGCTGTGTAGCGGGCAATGTCTAAGCCGGTCTTAAAACGATTTTGCACCTTCATTCGTGCAGCATACTCTGGATTAATACCTTCCCACGTGCCTTTTGAAGCAGCTTTTAAGGTAGCGAAGTTATCAATGTCTTGTTGATATTGCGACATGAGCGTTTCTCCCGACTATAATTAAAATTCTTTAGGTTATTAGGTCACGCAGTAGGGCGTTTCCTTAAGTTCCATTTCATCCTAGAGAACCGATTGAGATAATAGAAATATATAATTTGCATTGCGGTCATTTATTTGGTGAATGTTGTTATGCGGTCGGTGCGAGAATTGGCGTCTTGAAACCGCATTTGGGAGTGAAAGAGAGAAAAGGATATTCGTAAAAAATGCGGCTTTGTCTATTCTTTATGCAGTTTATTAGCACAAAGGGTAATAGGCTTACCCGCAAATGCGAGGTACCTTAAAGCATTTGTGCGATAAGTTTAAAATGGTGAAATAAGTGAGCGACAATGAACAATAGTGTGCTTTCTTCAGTTGATCAACGGACAAAGTTGGTAGGTGAAAACCGGTTGGAGCTGCTTATGTTTCAGCTAGGCACCCGCCATATCTTTGCGATGAACGTGTTTAAAATTAAAGAAGTCATCGGGATCCCGACGTTCAACAATATGCCTGGTTCACACCAAAATCTAAAGGGTGTGATGAACTACCGAGGTAGTGCCATCCCTATTATCGATTTGCGTCAAGCTATTAAGCTTCGTGGGGGAAGCATTGGAGAAGACGCGCACAATGTCATCATTACCGAGTACAACCGCAGTGTTCAGGGCTTTATCATTGGTAAAGTCATGAGTATCGTTAATACTTCTTGGGAAACCATTCAACCTCCGCCGTCTGGAATGGGAAAAACCAATTACCTTACCGCTATCACGCAGGTATCTGTGTCCGGAAAGGACGAAATTGTTGAAATTATTGATGTAGAAAAGGTCTTAGCAGAAATTATTGACTACGATACGTCTATTTCAGAAGAGGTATTAGACGACCAAATTGTGAATCACTTTAACGGTAAAAGAGTGTTGATTGTCGATGATTCCAGTACCGCGAGAAAGCAAATCAGGGATACCTTGGAGCAACTTGGTATATCCATTATAGAGCGCAAAAATGGGGCCCAGGCCTTAGCACTTTTAAAAGAGTGGGCCGATGAAGGTAAACGTCCGAGTGATGAAATTCTGCTTATGTTCACCGATGCGGAAATGCCAGAAATGGACGGCTATCGCCTTACCGCAGAGGTGAGAAGCGACCCGAGAATGTCTGACCTTTTCATTGCGTTAAACACGTCACTTAGTGGAAGCTTCAACGATGCTATGGTAGAGAAAGTTGGATGTAATCGATTTATTTCCAAGTTTCAACCAGACATGCTAGTTGATGTAGCACAGCAACGGCTGAGAGAATATCTAACGTCGCATAACACCTAAAACCCCTTCATTTCTTCAAGAGGGATTAAATGCGCTCAAAGTTTTGAGCTAATCCCTCTACTGTTTTACACTAACCGCCTCGATAAACTCTGCTCGGTACACAGTTTCGTCTTCTAGCGAAATTACATCATAGTGTCATGAGCAAATATTATAATTTTAAATTTTCACACCGTTCTTCTTTTCTACGGTTACGGTGATATTTTTAATACTTCAGGGAAGTTATACATGATCAAACGAAACCTTCGTTCCGCATTTGTTGCCGGGGCAACCCTTGTCGCCTTGGCTGCATGTAGTTCAACAGATACCGATACGGTTTCGACTACGAAAAATGAATTTAATGGGCCTAAGAATATCATTATGGTGGTGGCTGACGGAATGGGGCCAGCATACACCACGGCGTATCGAAACTACGTTGATGATAGTAAAACAGCAATTGTTGAAACGGTGGTTTTTGATGATTTATTGGTAGGAAATGCGTCTACTTATCCTGCGCAGGTATCAGGTTATGTGACTGATTCCGCCGCTGCCGCAACGGCGTTGGCAACAGGCATTAAATCGTATAACGGGGCTATTGGCGTCGATGTGGATAAGCAGCCGGTGCAGTCTGTGATGCATTACGCCAAGCAAAAAGGTATGCGTACTGGGCTGGCGGTAACCTCTCAAATCGTACACGCTACACCTGCCTCTTACATTGCCCACAATGAAAGCCGTAAAAATTATAATGCGATTGCCGATGATTTCTATGACGTAAGAGTAAACGGTGAGTTTGTTGCCGACGTAATGTTAGGTGGCGGTACCCGCTATTTTGAACGAGAAGACAGAGATGTTCTGGCGCAATTCATAGATGCTGGATATGCATATGCAGATAGCTATAACCGTTTGGCGAGCGTACCCACCGGAAGCAATGTCATTGGCTTATTTGCGCCGGTTGCTCTTCCTTGGGTGTTAGACGATAGCCGTAAAAATCGCCTTGAATACCTCACTAAACAAGCCATACGACAATTAGAAAATGATAAAGGCTTTTTCTTATTGGTAGAGGCAAGTCAAGTTGATTGGGCAGGGCACGCCAATGATATCGCGTCTGCCATGGCTGAAATGCACGACCTCGCGTTAACGATTGAATATCTTAAAGCCTATGTAAGCGAAAACCCTGATACGTTGGTGGTTTTAACTGCCGATCACAGCACGGGCGGGTTAACAATAGGCGCGAGAGGAGACTATCGTTGGACACCCAGTTTCTTGCACAAGTTGGATGCTTCCGCTTCCACTATGGCTAAAGACATTGCAGGAGAATCACTGCCGGGTGCTTATATAGAAAAGACACTAGGGTTTGCGTTGACTGACGAAGAGAAAAAGCACTTTGATGACGTTGCTAAGCAAGAGGAAAGTGAGCGATATGCCGCCATTAAGTCTTTCCTTGACGATAAAACCAATACAGGCTGGACATCCACCGGTCACACAGGTGTAGATGTAGAGGTGTTTGCTTTTGGCGCGGGTTACAACGCATTTATGGGGCAGATAGATAATACAGATATCGCTAAAAAGATATTTTCTTTCATCGATAAACGTCCAGTGTTGTCTTCTGGAATTCAAACTAACATTGAAATGACCCCTTCAGATGATAAAAGCGACATGTGTAACTTCAAGGAAGATTGGCGTTGTCAGTAAGTGAACAGCCAAATATAGCGCAATTGCTTGAGGCCATATATGACGAAATAAGGCCCTTGCTGGGGCAGGGGAAGGTGGCAGATTATATTCCTGCCCTTGCCTCTGTCAGTCCGCACCAATTTGGTTTGGCTATTTGTGATGTAAACGGCGAGGTCACCTCCATAGGTGATGCAAGCACGCCATTTTCAATTCAAAGCATATCGAAAGTGTTTAACCTTGTTTTAGCTATCAATCACTACGGTGAAACCATGTGGGAGCGTGTGGGGCGCGAGCCTTCCGGTCTACCGTTTAATTCATTGGTTCAACTAGAGTATGAGAATGGCATTCCCCGAAACCCTTTCATCAATGCGGGGGCGCTGGTGATTAGCGACATGAACGAGTCGCGTTTTGCTTCACCGCATATAGGTATGCGGGATTTCGTACGCCGGCTGGCCTGCAACGGTGAAGTGGTAGCCAACAAAACTGTAGCCGATTCCGAGTTCGAGCATAGAGCTAGAAATGCGGCTATGGCTTACTTGATGAAGGCCTACGGCAATTTTGAAAATGACGTTGATGATGTATTGCACAGTTATTTTCATAATTGCGCTATAGAAATGAGTTGTGAAGATTTAGCAAGGGCAACCAATTTCTTAGCTAATAAAGGCTATTCTGTGTGTGCTGACGAACAGGTGTTAACCGCAGATCAAAATCGCCAAGTTAATGCACTTTTGGCGACAAGCGGTATGTACGATGAAGCAGGTAGTTTCGCCTTCGAAGTGGGCTTACCGGGGAAAAGTGGGGTCGGTGGAGGAATAATTGCTGTGGTTCCCCAGCAATTTTCCATTTGCGTCTTTTCGCCAGCATTAAACAAGGTTGGAAACTCTCTGCTAGGTGTCGCTGCGCTTACGTCTTTAAGTAAGCGCATAGGTTGGTCGGTTTACTGATTAATAAAGTTATCTAGCTCTTCACCGGTAATCTTTTTGATTTGTGCAAAAAGGTACCAAAGTGCGGCAATCAGTAAAACCATACTGGGTATAACGATGACAGGGTAGCTCAATGCTGTCATCCTACCTAGCTCTTCTGTATAGGCAGTTGTGCCTGGTTCACTGACTAAAATAACCTTGGCGAGAATATAGTTAAGGGCTGAGGATAGAAAAAATGAACTGGCGACAATATATGAACTTACCGCGACTTTTCGTTTAAATACGGCCTGTTTTCCTTGAGCATCCAGCACTTGATTTAAGTGCGGCCAATTAATGATTTGATCATTTAAAATTAGCATTTTGACTAAAGGTTTGTCGGAATACTGAGTGACCAATACCGCAATGCCTATTAAGCCAGGAATGGCCGCTTCTTTTATAGCAATATATTCAGCAGGTAGCTTTAGCAGGCTAAAGCCGCCGGTGAGAAGCACACTCACTATACCTAATATAGAGAAGCCATTGATTTTCCCCGATTGTTTTAAGTCCCAGAGACCATAGCCAATAGGAAAACTAAGGGCTGCCACAATACTCCAAGCAGGGCCTAAGTAGTCTTCTGAACTGGCGTAGCTCATAAGTACAACGGGAATGATAATGTTGAAAGCGAGGTTGCCAAAAAATCCCTGATTTTTGGGCTGATTTTGTACTGTCGTCATAGGGTCTATTAATTACTCTTCGTTAGCGCCAATTATACGTTATCTCTTCATCGTGCCCAGTACCACGCGGCAATTAATCCGCCAATAAATCCAAATAAGTGATATTCAAAAGAAATAAATTTAGAGGTTGGAAGAATGCCTACCAGCATGCCACCGTAAAGTGCTGCGACCAGAACAGATATCACGAGGTATTTGATTTTTTTGCTTTTAAAACCGGCCAATACCAAGAACCCAAAATAGCCATATACCATGCCACTGGCACCAATATGTATAGCACCCCTGCCAAATAGCCACACACCTAAACCACCTACCATTAATGCACTTAAGGTGGTTATCACAAAGGTACGAGTACCCCACTGCATGGTTAGCCACATAAAAAGCAAGAGGGGAATAAGGTTTGCCATAAGGTGAGAGGGTGAGCCATGCAGGAAAGGCGCGCTAAAAATATACGGTAAATGGGAAAGTGAGCGAGGAATTACCCCAAATTGATTAAGCGCGTTAGCAGTAAAAACGTTGATAACTTCAATGAGGATAAGCAGGGCGCCTAAGGTGAGCAAAACCCGAAGTTGAACTGATAGTGGCTTCATAATATGTCCTTTTCTACAACGCGGTACACTGCATCAGGCTAGCTTAACGTCAGTTTATATAATGACATGGGGCAGGTAGCGAGAGAGGTCTTGCGTTATTGCAGAGCTGTCTTCTCGTACAGAAATACCCGCAGGCATATCATCAACCAACCAGCTTCCAATTAATGTATGGTTGCCATCAAATACAGGTAACGGCGCTAAAGCCTGAACTACAAATCCTTCTTCTCCATACGGGCCTGGGCTTAAATTAGATTCATGGCCACGTTCAATACTAGAAATATTCGCCCCTTCTCTGGAAAAAATAGGTTTCTTTATCCACTTACCTTGGGTGACTTTGTTACGCGCATCTTGGGCGAAGTAGGCAGGGAGTAAATTAGGGTGGTGAGGAAACATTTCCCAAAGCAAAACGAGTAATGCCTTATTCGATAGAATCGATTTCCAAGGCGGCTCAATCCAATTTACCTGTGCGTCATCCAAATATTCTCCAAAGTCCTCCCGAAGCATAAATTCCCAAGGGTAAAGTTTGAAGCAATCGGTAATGGGGGCGTCCGTTAAGTCGGTGAACACCCCAGTATCGGCGATACCGACATCTTCAATAAAGACAAAGTCGTTTTTTATGCCAGCTTCTGTCGCGCAATCTTGTAGATACTGAACCGTGCCCCTGTCTTCAACAGTATCTTTACAACAAGCGAAGTGCATTTGATTAATACCATAGTGCTGTCCAATCTCGACCAATCTATGGACTAACTTCTCTTGCAAACTATTGAACTGGTCTGCATTTCTCGGCAAAACGCCGGCATTGACCTGCTGCTCTAACCACAACCACTGCCAAAAGCCAGACTCATATAAGCTGGTGGGCGTGTCCGCATTATTTTCCAGAAATTTTGCTGGGCCTTTGCCGTTATACACAAGGTCAAGACGAGAATATAAGCTGGGGTCGCGATTCTCCCAACTCGTTTTAACAAGACTCCAATGGGCTTGGGGAATGCAAAACAGCTTGAGCCATTTTTCATCATTCACCACTTTATCAACGGCGGCCAAGCACATTTGATGAAGTTCTGCGGTGGGGTCTTCTAAGTCGTTTTCAATTTGTTCAAGTGTAAACTGATAGTAAGCACTTTCATCCCAGTACGGCTCTCCGTGCATGGTATGAAAGTGAAACCCGAACTCGTTGGCCAACTGCTGCCAGTTTTTTCTTGCTTGGCATGGCATACGGAACATGTGTTATCCGCCCCAACTGCCTTTTCGAGCGCTACTGCCCCAAGAAGACTTCGCCCTAACGCTACTGCCAAAGCCACCACGCTTCATGGTGCGATTAACGGTGGGTTTAGGTTTAAACGTTTCTGAACGTACTTTGTAATTGCGTTTACGAATATCGCCATCAAACACATAACCGTCGGCTGATATCCATCGTGAGCGAAAAGGGGAGTTATACGAGTAAGACGTATAAAGAGGTTGAGAGTAATAACGGTTGGGTGATAAAAGTTGACTTACCATAAAACCGGCCATGAATGGCATAAAGAAACTGCCATTATTGGTATTGACTGTACGACATTGGTTAGGGCCAAATTCGTACTCACAGTCATACTCTGTATTAAATCGGGGGCTGGTGCGTTGTGCTTCTTCTACCGCAGTTTGGTAGGCAGCTTCACACTTTTCTATGGCGTTTGGGTAATCTTGCTTACAGTCATCAATGGACGTATAAATAGTGGCATCTTGACGTTCATCCGCGCAAGCACTTAGAAATACTCCGGCCACCCCTACTGCCAACGGCTTTAGGGTGAACGCTTTACGCATTTGCGCTACGTTAATTGTACTGCGTTTACGTGCTTTTAGTGGTGTATCTGTTTTGTTAGAGGAACCCGTTTTCATTGTTGCCTCCTTAGTACGTCATGCAGGCCGCGTTTAAAAGGCCTACCGCTATGGACATACCAGCAAGCATCACGCCTGCAGATACTTCATTTTCATTAATGCGTTGTGCAATTTTGGGCATAAATGTAAATCGCAACAAAGCAAAGGCGAGAGATTGCGCGATAATCGCCACCACAGCCCAAATGATAAAGTCGATTATGGCTACCGAGTTTGAGGCAGCACTTCCCAGCGCTATAGCAAAACCCACTATAGCGCCGGCAAAGCCTATAGCAGCAGCTACATTTTGCTCTTCTTTCACTAATTTCCATTCATCATGGGGGGTAACTAGTGCATAGACCAACTTAAACACGAAGAGAAAAACAATAGACAAGCCGAAGTAAAGCGCAAAATTATCTAGGCCAGCTAATGAGTTCATGATTGTTTCCATGGTGTTTCCTTTATTATTAACCGTTAATCGTAATATCAGCGGGTTGAATATCAAAGCCAGTTGAGATGACAAGGCAGCGATCTAGGTTATTTCCCACCTGTTTCTCTTCGCCCACGACAAGTAGCGACTCCACTCTATCATTTTCAATCTCACGTTCGTAGAGCATCATAAACTGATCGGTTTTACTGATGTCTCCGTCCTCTTCGTAGGTCGTTTCTGTTACCGCAACGGGCGGGGAGTCGTTACCTACGGCTTCCCAAACACGAGTATAAGTGTAACCTTCAATTTCATAGGTAGGTTGGCTAATTAATGATGCTAAGCAGGTATCCCATTGCGACTGAGAGCCAATGGTTTTAGTTTCGTAAAAGTGCCAGAGTTTGACATCGGTAATATGGTTTTCAGTCATGCCTCCGTCTAATACTACCTGCAAAAAGCCATCATCATCGGTATAAAAACGTAGCAGGGTTCCACCTGTATCGAGAGGCGCTTCACCCACCGCTTGAATAAGTTGGGAGCGCGCTGATTTTTCAATGACCAGTGACGGTTCTAGTAAGGACATTTTTAGGTTGTCTAGCTCAAAGGAACCGCCTAAATACAACCCCATAACTTCAGGCGTTTTAGGTTTATCTTCAGTCTTTTTCTTAAACAGTTTACTGAACATTTTGTGCTCCTAACATGGGTTTACTCGGCATTCAGTGATGACCAGTTTATTGCCGAAATACGCCGTTCAGCAATATAGAACAGGGTATCGCTAGGGGACAAATTAGTTTCTAGGGGAGGGTTCACCACCATTTCCTTTACTTGCCCCTTTGGTGCATACCCTATAAATATGGCATCGTGGTGCTTTTTCAAATTGATAAAAAGCTTCGCGACTGAAATATTGGGGCTATCTGGCGGTATTTTTACTGAAAATTGTGCTTGCCCTTCATCCACGCTAAGTAAATCGTGGTGAAGCATACTGGAACCTGGGTCAAAGGCAGCCTTTGCGAGCATTTCTACTGCCACACTGGGCGTGCACTCCACTTTAGGGCAATGCTCTTGTAATAGGCTAACCAAACTGTCGTCATTGAAATAGGCGACTTGATGGGCATCAGGATTACGTTTGGCACAATACAAAGCCGTTGTCATCGTCACGTCATCTTGAGGATTATCGACAAGTATGGTTTGGGCGGTTGCTACGCATGCTCTATCCATGTCTTCATCTTTGTTGAATGAATCGACTTTTACAAATTCAATCACACCGGGCATGGGATTGGTAATGTCCGCTTTAACGCACAACACGATGTCAGGTTTTACACTCATGGCTTCTCGTTCTTGAAGCAATAAATTTAACAACAACATGGTGCGCTGTTCATTCCACCCAATAACAAGAATATGTTGATTCGATTGTAAACTCGTCATACCCATCAATCCTTTTCTCCACTGTTCAGACACCCAGGCAGCAATTCGGCCAATGACCATGGCGAAAATACTCAAACCTAACGGAATTACGTAAAACGCCACAATGAGCTTGCCGCCGCTACTGACAGGCGAGAGATCACCATAGCCTACCGTTGACGCTGTGACGGCTAACCAATATATAAAGTCAGCACGGGCAATAAGGTCGTTTTCACCGGCTGCATATAGAAGCCAATAGCTGGAAATTCCATAAAAAACAGTGGCACCTAAAATAGTGTACCACCGTGACTCGGCAAAATACTGCAGCATAATTCTGCGTACTTTTATCCATGAGGTCATAGATGACATCACCTTTTTTGTTTTTATTCAGTTTGCCCGAAGGCGGTGTCCGTACGTTAAGAAAAACGGGAGCTAATTGCTCCCGTTCTGCCTTAATTACCCAAGATGCGGGCTAGCTCATCGTCTGCTGAATTTTTTCCGCCTTTAATACCAGCTTCAGATAAACGTTTTTCTAAATCGCTACTCGATTCATCGCTGGCAAGCTCTTCTGCAGCTTGCAATTCTGCATTACGCATTTTTTGCTTTTCCTGAATACGAGACAAAGATTCAGTGGCCGTTTTCATTTTGCTATTGGCCCCCATATGACGGGAGGATACCGCTACTTGTGCCTTTTGAACGCTTTCTGTGGCCTTAACCATATCCACTTGTTGCTCAAGACGACGTAGGTTGGCTTTAGCCTGTTGAATGTTCTGTGCAAGTTGTCTTTCGGACTGCTTGAACTGATCTAAATACGCTTGCTCTTGCTCACGCTCTTCTTTCAGTTCTGCGACTTTCTGAGCACAGTCTAATGCTAGTTGTCGATCCGAGTCTATGGCCTTTCTGGCGTGAGTTTCGTACTCGGCAATGGATGAGTCAAAGCTGTCCACTTTCTGTTGAGACAATTTGCATTTCGCTAAAATTTGCGTGCGTGCGTGATCGGATTTGCGCAGTTCCTCTTTCGCTTCACGAATTTCTTGTTCCAAAATTCGAATAGCTTGACTATCTACTACTGTTTGCGCTGCCTCAGTTGCACCACCCTTAACAGCCGTTACTAATTTTTTCCACACTGACATTCGCTTCTCCTTAGAAGAAAATTTTATTTAAGGTGAGTTTCATAAGCATCTAAAAACGATGCAACATTTTGAAACAGAGTCTCTACTTCAATCACAATACTTTCTGCTTTCGACTGTGCGCTTAATGCGCCAAAGGCCGTGTAGTATTCTTCAGTCCCTATGGTTGAAATTCCCACCGTGGTTAATGGGAAAACCATATGGCTAGACAAAATTTCGTGATCCAATGCAGGTTTGTCTTTCACTTCATCTGCGGCAAATAACAAACTTTCAACCAAAATCTGCTCACCGCTGATGGCTAGCCATGCATCGATGCCATCTTGATTTGCAATAAGCAAACAGTTTTCTTCACGTGTAACCACAAAGTCATCGTGGTCCTTAAATAGAGCCTCGATACTTTCAAGATCCCAACTCATACAGTTCTCCTTTCAAATTGAAGCGATAATGTCGAACGCTACTGTAACCAGTATTTTCGCATTCGCCAATAATCTTGACTTGCAGTGTAGCCACTATCTGCCATAATCGTCAATAACGAATACGCTTTTAATGTGTAAAAAAGTGTGTTTTTGTAAATTATATATCACAAATGGGGTGTTTCTTGAGTGCAAAAAATGCGTGGCGAGAAGCGGTAGCGCGGCTAGTAAAGTCTGAAATGTCAGTACGTGGCGTCAAATATCAGGGGTTAAGTACACGTTTAGCCGACATTGGCGTACAACAAAGTGCGGATAACCTACGGAACAAAGTGAATAAAGGAATTATGGGGGCAGATTTGCTCGTACAAATTTTGTACGTACTAAAAGCTCGGCCTGTGGATGCTAACTTATTAGAAGAAATCTTAACTGATCTTGACGCATCAAAAGAGTAGAATAGGGCGGATAAAAAAGTACCCGACAAATGCCGGGTACGAACGATAAGGAATGTTATGGGAGAACATCATCACTATCTGGAGCAAATGTTAATCGTTTAAGCATATGCTCGCTAGCGTTATTTTTTGATTGTGCGTATTTTAAGCGATAAGTAGGTATTAAAAAAAATACTTAAAGCTTAAGTGGTAGGATTTCTAAGGCTTTGGTAGGGGGATGTTTTCGCGAAAAACTTAGACGTAAGTATAATCTAAACGAAACTTAGCGCAACTTAATCAATCACACTCAGGTGTAAATTGAGACGTAATAACGAAATGATCAACTATGAAATTATCTGAATTTAGCTTTACACTTCCCGAAAAACTCATCGCCAAATACCCCACTGAAAATCGTTCTGCCAGCCGGTTGCTGCAACTGGATGGCAAAACAGGGAAGGTGAGCCACAGTATGTTCACTGACATGTTAGATCTTGTGGACGAAGGTGACCTGCTTGTTTTTAATAACACTCGAGTTATCCCTGCTCGGTTATTGGGCAAGAAGGAAACCGGTGGGCAAGTTGAAGTCTTGGTAGAGCGTATCATCGATGAACATACCGCCCTTGCGCATGTTCGCGCGAGTAAAGCGCCTAAGCCGGGAACTAAGCTGACGCTAGAAGACAAAGTCAATGTGACCGTTAAAGGTCGAGAAGAGGCTTTGTTTGTGCTTACTTTCAACCATGAAGAAACAGTGCTGCAATTATTAGAAGCTCATGGTCACATGCCGCTACCTCCTTATATTGACCGGCCAGATGAAACCTCGGATAAAGAACGTTACCAAACCGTTTACAACGATAAGCCTGGCGCAGTTGCGGCGCCTACTGCAGGCCTTCACTTTGATGACGACATTTTGGCTGCCCTAACGCGTAAGGGGGTAAAGCTCGCATTTGTAACCTTGCATGTTGGAGCTGGCACTTTCCAGCCAGTGAGAGTGGACAACATTTTAGAACACAAAATGCATGCAGAATACGCGGAAGTTCCAGATTCAGTGGTAGATGCTGTGCGTGAGACTAAAGCCGCAGGTCACCGGGTAATTGCGGTTGGCACCACGTCTGTTCGTTCGTTAGAGTCGGCGGCGAAAGCCGCTGGTGACGAGCTGATTGCACCATTTTACGCAGATACGGATATTTTTATTTACCCTGGATTCAACTTCAAAGTGGTTGATGCTATGTTCACAAATTTCCATCTGCCAGAGTCTACGTTGATGATGTTAATCAGTGCATTTGCAGGAAAAGAGCATGTGATGTCGGCTTATCAAGAAGCCATTGAGCAGGAATATCGGTTCTTCAGTTACGGCGATAGTATGTTTATTAAGAAGCGCTAAGTATGCCCAGTATTCGCTGACTTCGCGAGAAACATAGATACGGGGCATGATCTCAGTGGAATTACTGGTATAATCGCCGCCAATTTATTTTTATACCCAGCGCCAAGGGCGCAATTTATACCACGCCAAAAGGCGTATCAGAATGGGAATGCTTTCACATGCAATTTGAGTTGTTAAAAACCGATGGTCGCGCAAGACGCGGTCGTTTGGTATTTGAACGTGGTGTGGTTGAAACCCCCGCGTTTATGCCTGTTGGTACATACGGTACCGTTAAGGGGATGACCCCAGAAGAATTAGATGACAGTGGTGCTCATATCTGTCTGGGAAATACGTTTCACTTAATGCTTCGCCCAGGCACGGGAATTATTCGCCAACACGGCGATTTACACGACTTCATGAATTGGGATAAGCCTATTCTTACTGATTCTGGCGGCTTCCAAGTATTTAGCTTGGGTGATTTGCGCAAAATCACTGAAGAAGGCGTGACCTTCCGCTCACCTATTAATGGTGAAAAAATTCTACTTACGCCTGAGAAATCAATGGAAGTTCAGCGGGATTTAGGTTCGGACATCGTGATGATTTTTGACGAATGTACGCCTTACCCTGCTACAGAGCAGGAAGCGCGGGTTTCCATGGAAATGTCATTGCGTTGGGCTAAGCGTTCAAAAGAAGCCCACGGCGATAATCCTGCTGCTTTGTTTGGTATCATCCAAGGTGGTATGTATGAAGGGTTACGCGACGTTTCACTTGCTGGCTTAGAAGCGATTGGGTTTGACGGTTATGCCATTGGTGGTTTATCGGTGGGTGAACCCAAAGAAGACATGATCCGCATTATTGATCATACTGCTCCGCAAATTCCAGAAGACAAGCCACGCTATCTTATGGGGGTAGGTAAGCCTGAGGATTTAGTGGAGTCGGTAAGACGCGGTATTGATATGTTCGACTGCGTTATGCCAACGCGTAACGCGCGAAATGGTCATCTGTTCGTAACCGAAGGGATAGTGAAAATACGTAACGCAAAACATCGCAATGATACGTCTCCATTGGACGAAAAATGCGACTGTTACACTTGTAAAAACTATTCTCGCTCCTACCTACATCATTTGGATAAGTGTAACGAGATATTGGGTGCGCGATTAAATACCATCCATAATCTTCGTTACTATCAGCGTGTAATGCAAGGTCTTCGCGATGCCATTGATGCAGGCACGCTTGAACAGTTTGTACAAGAATTTTATGAACAAAAAGGGTTGCCGGTTCCGGCACTATAACAACGATAATTATTGGGGAAATTTATGAGCCTATTCATTTCAAACGCGTATGCGCAATCAGCAGGTGGTCAACAAGGTGGTGGTATGGAAATGCTAATCATGTTGGCAGTATTCGGTTTAATTTTTTACTTTCTTCTATACCGCCCGCAAGCTAAGCGTGTAAAAGAGCATAAAAGCCTAGTGTCTTCACTGGGTAAGGGCGATGAGGTGCTTACTCAAGGTGGTCTTGTGGGTAAGATTACCAAAGTGTCTGAGGAAAAAGACTTTATCGAAATTGCCCTTAACGACACTAACAACATTGTTGTTCAAAAGTCATCGGTAACGGCGTTGTTACCAAAAGGCACAATGAAGTCGCTGTAATTGAGATACGCCGGGGCCGGGAAGCTTCCCGGTGCTGGCACGAAAGGAATATCCAGTGCTAAACAAAAACTCTCTGTGGAAGGTACTATGTGCCATAGTCGTTATCGGCTTGTGCGCGCTGTATGCGCTTCCTAATATTTACGGTGAAGATCACGCGGTTCAGATTTCTGCTGGCCGCGACGCTACCGTTACCGAATCTATGGTTGAACAGGTAAAATCGACCCTAGCGGAAAAAAACATTTCAGTAAAACGCATTGAATTTGCTGATGAGCAGATTCTCGTTCGCGTACCAGATTCTGATTCACAATTGGTTGCAAGAGAAGCGCTCGAGTCTGCGCTAGGTGATGACTATTTTGTCGCCATGAACCTTGCCCCAGATACGCCAGAATGGTTAGAGGAATTAGGCGGCACTCCAATGAAGCTAGGCCTAGACTTACGTGGTGGTGTTCACTTCCTAATGGAAGTTGATATGTCTGAGGTGATTACAAAATCATTAGAAGATGCGGAAAGTGGATTTAGAACGTCTCTTCGTGAAGAAGGTATTCGTTACCGTGGGGTCACACAAAAAGATAACCACGTTGACATTACCTTCCGTGATGAAGAAGCGTTAGATAAAGCCGAATTCTTTCTTCGAAATCAAAATCGTGACCTAACCTATACGCAAGTTGACGATCTTGTGCTTCGCGCAGTGTTCTCTGAAGCCAAGCTTCAAGAAATTCGTGAAAATGCGGTAAAGCAAAACATTACGATTATTCGCAACCGTGTGAACCAATTAGGTGTAGCAGAACCGCTGGTGCAAAAACAAGGTGCAGAACGAATTGTTGTGCAGTTGCCCGGTATTCAAGACACCGCGCGGGCGAAAGAAATTCTAAATGCCACGGCCACGCTAGAGTTTCGGATGGTGGATCAGAAAAACGATATACGTGATGCGCTAAATGGCCGAGTCCCTCCGGGTTCTCAAATTATTGAAGACCAACAAGGAATTCCCCAGTTGCTTGAAAAGCGCATTATGCTTACAGGTAGCCACATCATTGACGCTAACAGCGGTGTGGATGAATATGGCCTACCCAATGTAAACATATCGCTAGATTCTGAAGGCGGCAATAAAATGTCCCGTTCAACCCGTGGCAATATTGGCAAGCCCATGGCGACAGTTTTTATTGAATACAAATCTACCGATGAACGAAACGACGAAGGTAAATTGGTATTTGAAAAACATGAACAGGTTATTTCTGTGGCCACCATTCGTGCCCAATTGGGCAGTAAGTTTCAAATTACCGGCCTTGATTCACCCAAAGAAGCGCGTGATTTAGCATTACTTTTGCGTGCTGGTGCTCTGATTGCTCCCATCCAAATTGTTGAAGAACGCACGGTGGGTCCAAGCTTAGGTAAGGAAAATATCGAATTGGGTATGCAAGCGATTGTTTACGGCCTTGCGGCTGTGCTTGTCTTTATGCTTATTTACTACAAAGCGTTTGGTGTGGTAGCGAACATCGCACTGATGACAAACCTAGTCATGATTGTGGGCATTATGTCGATGATCCCTGGTGCGACCCTTACCTTGCCGGGTATGGCTGGCATTGTTTTGACAGTAGGTATGGCCGTCGACGCGAATGTACTTATATTCGAGCGAATTCGAGAAGAATTACGTGATGGGCGAAGTCCACAACAAGCTATCCATCAAGGGTACGACAGTGCGTTTTCAACTATTCTTGATGCAAATATTACTACCTTTATTGCGGGTTTAATCCTTTTCGCTGTGGGCACCGGGCCTATTAAAGGCTTTTCGATTACGCTTATGATAGGTATCGCTACCTCTATGTTTACCGCCATTTTAGTGACTCGCGTTATTGTTAATGCGGTATGGGGTGGGAAACGTCTTGAGAAGTTGGCAATTTAAGGAGCGTAACATGCAATTATTAAAACTATCCGACAGCGTCAACTTTATGCGCCTTCGCTTTCCTGCGATGGTGCTATCTACCCTTCTTATTCTTGGTTCATTCGTCTCTCTAGGCGTGAACAGCCTTAATTGGGGGCTTGATTTCACGGGCGGAACCCTAATTGAAGTGGGCTATGAAGATGCCGCAAACTTAAGTGATATTCGCGGAAAGTTGAACGACGCCAACTTTGGTGATGCCATTGTGCAGAACTTTGGTAGCAGCCAAGACGTGCTTATTCGCATTTCGCCTAGAGATGGTGTGAAAGCCGCTACCATTGGCGAACAAGTACTTGAAGCCTTACGTGCTGACGGTACAGCAGTGGATATGCGAAGAATTGAGTTTGTAGGGCCGAATGTAGGCGAAGAACTCACTGAGCAAGGTGGTCTTGCGATGTTAGTGGCGCTGCTATGTATCTTAGTTTACGTGGCAATGCGATTCGAATGGCGTTTTGCGTTGGGGTCCGTATCTGCACTAACTCACGATGTTATTCTTACTTTAGGCTTGTTCTCTGTATTGCAAATAGAGTTCGATTTAACTGTGTTGGCGGCGGTACTAGCGGTGATAGGTTATTCACTTAACGATACCATTGTTGTGTGTGACCGTATTCGAGAAAACTTCCGCAAAATCCGAAAAGGTGAGCCGGTAGACATCATCAATACGTCGCTTACTCAAACGTTAAACCGTACCATTATTACGTCATTGACCACAGTACTTGTGCTTGTTGCGCTGTTTTACAAAGGCGGCGCGCTAATACATGGGTTCGCGACGGCACTATTGTTTGGTGTTGTGGTAGGTACTTATTCATCAATCTACATTGCAAGTTCAGTTGCACTTGCTTTAGGTATCAGTAAAGAAGACCTGATGCCTCCGCAGGTGGAAAAAGAAGGTGCAGATTTAGATCCTATGCCGTAAATAGGCAATGGTGTGTCGCGCCGAATAACACTGATGAAGTAGAAAGCCGCACTGAGTTGCGGCTTTTTTTATTTGCGACATGGGGTTATTTATCGAGAGTCAGTTTATATCTTCTCGACATCTTGACCGTGTGGCCGTTTTTTAACCTAATGACGCCGTCCCCGCTATCGGCGACTTTCATGCTTTCAATATCATTCATATTAACGGCAAAAGAACGGTGGACCCGTGCAAAGGGAAGGTAAGCATTTTCATCTAAAAATGAGGTTAGTGTTGTACGCATAGGGTAGACATTGTCACCAATATGCAGGTTGACATAATTCCCCGAAGACGCCATCCAATTGATATCTTGCTTATTAATGAGAAATTCACGTCCGTTCTTTTTAATGAGTAGTACGTCACAATGTACGCCTTCCTCGTCGATGGAATGTGTAGCATTGTCTACTTTCGATGACGCGGGTTTTAGCCCAATTTTTCTAGCGTCCCCCAGCCATTGCGCCACCACAAAGCGATAACACCAAATCATGACCACGAAAAACACAAAAGACCACAGGTCTTTGCGCATCTCATAAATGAGTTCAAAGAACCATTGTTCTGTAGACGTCGCGAACTGGTAGTGACTGCCAGCCAATGCGTAAATGACCGCTCTACTGGCAATCATCAACACAATATGGGTGGCAGCAAAACAGAGCCCCATGACGCTGTATAGCACAATGCTAAAAGTGGGGCGATCCCATCGCCAAGGGTATCGGTTTAGGACGTTAGCCAGTGCCATCACCACGCAAAAGCTGCTAAAAGCACTGGTATATTCCCATACAAAAGGCTCCCATTGCGCAAAAGGTAACGGGGGCGTGCGCATGGCCTCCATCAATACCGTGGTGCTATTGATAAACCCATTAACGATGAAGTAAAGGCCAAGTAGGCAAAGAGATATCGCGCCTTGGTGCGCTTGAAACCTGGCTTTATTTATCATGTGAACATTTGTCCTTCTGTCACTTAATTCCACCGCTTGTCACTTTATAACGTACTTTCAATAACTTGCTTGATAGATTCTACACACTTATGTGACCAAAAATGGCAAACGCGCTTCATCTTATTAAGGGACCCGATGAATACAAAATACCATACACTTGCACACTCAGAAAATTCTCGAATTGTGGCGCTTGATTATCTTAGGGTATTCGCCGTTATTGTTTTGTTCTTTTTTCATTTGGGCATGATTTGGGTACCTGAGTGGCATTTTCATTTTAAGCAAGAAACCCATTGGTTTTGGCTGCAACACATCATGCTGTTAAGTTCACCATGGAGAATGGGGTTGCTGTGGTTTGTAGCGGGAACCTCGCTGTATGTTATGCAGCAGAAATACGGCGTGTATTTTTTAATAACCCGTAGAAGTAATGCGATATTACTTCCGCTATTAATCGGGGTTTATGGCATTGTCCCAATACAGCTGTTTGTTGAAATGACCCAAAAAGGCGCAATCGATACATCGTTAGGCCAATTTTTCATACAGTTTTATTTTGGTGCAAACGACTATTTTGAGGGCTTTAGTTCAGGTATTTGGCATCACGTAGATGTGAACCACCTGTGGTTTCTGCGTTCTCTTTGGCGGTTCACGTTACTGTTGGTTATTTTAAACCGGCCTCTTGCATGGATACGCGGCCGATGGGGCAACTTCAACAGTGCATGGTTGGTACTACTGGTTTCTTTGTCACTTTTTGCTTCTCAAATAGAGGACAGCGATGATAAGCGCGACCTTTATGGTTTAGCGTGTTTAGTCTGGGGTTATCTTTTTGGTAGCCGTGCACAATTTTGGGGGTGGTTAAATGACAAGCGTAGTGCCCTTGTTGTATTTGCCATTGTACTTACCCTGTTGTACGAAGTGGGGTTTGGGATAGGGCGCTACTATCCTGATAACCTGCTAATAAAAGACACCGCTTTATGGTCGTATTACTTGGCTAAAGTCATTAGCTTATTTGCTATTTTAGCATTGGCAAATATGCTTTTTGTTACGCCACACCCCGCTGTGACAAAGGCAAACGCGTACATCTTTCCTTTCTATGTTATTCATCAAAGCGTGATAATCGCTGTTGGCTATGGTATCACGAATTGGGCAATGCCCGCGCACAAGGCCATACTGGTATGTGCCATTTTGAGCGCATTAATATGCGTTGCACTATTGTTGTTGTGCAAATACAGTGATGTCGCAGGCGCACTTTTAGGTAAGAAAGCAAAGGAACCCCATTGGTTAACGGGTAAGGTGGCCCAAATCGCCATAGCATTAATAACGTTACCTTTAGCGTTTAAGCTTATCGGCTTGATATAGCGCTCGGATAACGTCGTTTTTATTGGGTTTGGTAAGGGAGGGAGTTCTCATCACAGGGCGCTAAAAAAGGGACGAATGGGTTTAATTCGTCCCTTCATGTGCTTTTCATTTAGCCCGAGTTGTGGTGCTGGGCTGAGGCAAACCATCAAAGGCAAAAGCCAGAGACGACATGACCTAGTCTTTATGACTTATTTTAAGTGTTTGACCAAGCCTTGAACTACCTTAGCGCTACCGGCAACAATTTCGCCTTTGTGAAGCGGATCGTTATTCCCTTTAAAGTCGGTAACTAGGCCGCCCGCTTCGCGAACAATAAGCTCGCCTGCTGCGATGTCCCAGGTCTTAATTCCACGCTCCCAATAACCGTCATGGCGGCCTGCTGCCACGTAGGCTAAATCTAACGCTGCACTGCCGGCGCGGCGAATATCACCTACATCGTGGAAGATTTTATTAAGGCTTAATGCGTACTCACCAAAGGCGGCTTTATTTTTAAAAGGAAGGCCAGTAGCAATAATCGTTTCAGACAAATCCCGCGGCTTAGAGGCGCGAATACGGTAGCCGTTTAACTGCGCACCTTGACCGCGACTAGCGGTGAATAGTTCGCTGCGAATGGGGTCAAATACCACGGCTTGGTCTAAACGACCTTTATGAAGAAGTGCGATTGAAACCGCAAAGTGAGGAATGCCTTTTACAAAGTTAGTGGTGCCATCTAGTGGATCGATAATCCACTGATATTCTGTTTCTGTGCCAAGTACTTCGCCAAATTCTTCACCTAAAAAACAGTGATTTGGGAAGGACTGCTGAATTTTAGCAATAATTGCTTGCTCTGCTTCTTTATCAACTTGGGTAACAAAATCATTCAAGCCTTTAGACTCTGTTGCTACTTCGTTATATTTCTCAAAACCGCGAACAATAACTGTTCCAGCCGCACGCGCAGCGCGCACTGCAATATTCAGCATAGGATGCATAGATAAACCACCAATTGTAAAAGATCAATGAAATAACCAAGCTGTACAAATAATAGCTAGTTATTTTCGAAAACGGGCGGAGTCTACCAGAATCTATGCGCGATGCAAATGAATTCCCAGAACTAGAGGGTGAATAGCCATCTATCACGCCGCTATGGTACACTCGCGACCATTCTTAGCAATAAGATTGCATAAAGACGCTAGGGTAGAGCAAGGCTCCATTGGCGAACACAGAACGGTAATTAGGTATCATCCCCCATGTTAGAAAATATTCGCATCATTTTAGTTAATACATCCCACACGGGGAACATTGGTTCAACCGCCCGTGCCATGAAAACCATGGGACTCAGTAGCCTCTATTTGGTCAATCCGGTGAATGAACCTGATGGCCAAGCCAGCGCTCTAGCCGCAGGGGCAGGGGATGTACTCGCGAACGCTCAAATTGTGGATACGTTAGAAGAAGCCGTAAAAGATTGCGGATTGGTGGTTGGCACGTCAGCCCGTTCTCGCACGCATTCATGGCCTATGCTGGGTCCCCGCGACTGCGGAGAAAAGCTCGTCCAAGAAGTAGAAAAATATCCTGTGGCATTGGTATTTGGCCGAGAAAATAGTGGCTTAACTAATGAAGAGTTGCAGCAGTGTCACTTTCACATGTGCATTCCGGCAAACCCTGAATATAGTTCGCTTAATCTAGCCGCAGCGGTTCAAACCCTGTGCTACGAAATCCGCATGGCCTATCTCAATCGCGAAATTTACCCAAGCGTAGAAGAAGAGTACCCATTAAACGAAGATTTAGAGCGTTTCTATACGCATTTAGAAACCACGTTGGAAAGTACGTCTTTTATTCGTAAAAGTCACCCTGGTGTGGTGATGACGAAGCTTCGTCGTTTGTTTAACCGCGCACGTCCAGAATCGCAAGAGTTAAATATATTGCGCGGAATTTTAGCGTCAATTGATAAATCAGTTAAATCAACAGGCCCAAGTCAAAGTGACGGGGTAGATGCGCCGATGAATGAAGATGCGCTAAAAGAATCGCAAGAGTAAGTCACATGTTTGCCCGTATTAAAGATGATATTCAAGGGGTTTTTCATCGCGACCCTGCGGCGCGAAATACGTTTGAAGTGCTAACCAATTATCCAGGCCTCCACGCGGTGTGGCTACACCGGATTAGCCACAAATTGTGGAAAGCCGAGTGGAAATGGTTGGCGCGCACATTATCAACCTTTAGCCGCTGGTTGACGGGCATAGAAATCCACCCAGGTGCAACAATGGGCAGGCGGGTATTTATTGACCATGGCATGGGCGTGGTCATTGGTGAAACCGCCGAAATTGGCGATGATGTTACGCTTTACCATGGCGTGACCCTTGGCGGAACCAGCTGGAAAGCAGGTAAGCGTCACCCAACGCTTAAGAAAGGCGCAGTGGTGGGCGCAGGAGCGAAAGTTTTGGGGCCTATCATTATTGGCGAAAATGCCAAAGTAGGGTCAAACTCTGTGGTCGTGAAAGACATTCCAGACGGTGCGACCGCCGTGGGCATCCCAGGTCGAATTATTATTTCAAAACAGCAAAGTGAAAACACAACGGTGAATCCAAACCGAGATAAAATTGCTGAGAAATATGGCTTCGACGCTTACGCGGTTGCCCCTGACAACCCAGATCCAGTGGCAAACGCCATGGGTATAATGCTTGAACACATGCATCAAATGGACACCAAAGTAGAGGAAATGTGTAAAGTTATTCAGTCTCTGGGCGGCGATGTATGTACTGATAACCTTCACAATATTAGTGCTGAAGACTTTGCAGACAGTGGGTTTGACCTGACAGAAAGACAAGAAAGGGAAAGGGCACATTCCTCTTTTGACCCAGCTATTTAGCTTGTTCAGCGAAAGCGATTAACTTAATCAATAATACTTGACTAATTTACTGGGTCTTATACTTGACCATTTTAGTCAGGTATGTGAAAATTCCTGCATCAAAAAACGGCGGGAGAATTCAATGAAACTTACTTCTAAAGGGCGCTATGCAGTTACCGCGATGCTTGATGTGGCTTTGCATTCTAAGCGCGGTCCAGTGCCTCTTGCCGATATATCAGAACGACAAGAAATTTCTTTATCTTACCTTGAGCAGCTTTTTTCACGTTTGCGCAAAGAACAGCTAGTAGACAGTGTTCGCGGCCCAGGTGGTGGTTATTTGCTAGGCCGTCAGGCAAGTGAAATCGCGATAGGTGAGGTAATACGTGCGGTAGATGAATCTATTGATGCAACGCGTTGCCAAGGGCAGGCAGATTGCCAAGGCGGCGATCGTTGTCTTACACACAGTTTATGGCAAGACTTAAGCGATCGTATTTCTGTATTTTTAAATTCAATCACTCTTGGTGAGCTAATGGCGAAGCGCGACGTACAAGAAGTAGCAGGGCGTCAAGACAATAACGCCTCTTTACGCAATATCACCAACGACATTGAAGTTAGTATTCAATTATAGATAGGTATTAAGAGACGCATGGCTTTATCAACGCCCATTTATCTCGACTATGCAGCGACGACACCTGTCGACCCGTTAGTGGCTGATGCAATGGCAAAGTGCCTAACGTTAGATGGCAACTTTGGTAATCCAGCATCTCGCAGCTACCGCTTTGGCTGGATGGCTGAAGAGGCCGTAGACGTGGCAAGAAACCAGATAAGTGATGCGCTTAACTGTGACCCTCGAGAAATCGTTTTTACGTCTGGTGCCACAGAATCAAATAACCTTGCTATTAAAGGTGTCGCACAAGGTTATGGTCAAGGGAAAGAAAACAAAGGCAAACATATTATTACGGTAAACACCGAACATAAAGCGGTGTTAGATACCTGTGAATTCCTTGAAGGCCAAGGGTTTGAAGTAACCTACTTAAACGTGCAAAAAGACGGTTTGATAAGTGTCGCAGAGCTTGAAAGTGCACTGCGTGACGACACCATCCTAGTGTCGGTTATGCATGTGAACAACGAACTTGGGGTTATTCAAGATATTCAAGCTATTGGCGCGCTTTGTCGCGAAAAGGGCATCTTGTTTCACGTGGATGGTGCGCAAAGCGTGGGGAAAATCGCCATCGATTTATCAGCGCTGCCTATCGACTTACTGTCTATTTCCGCGCACAAGATATACGGCCCCAAAGGCATGGGAGCGCTTTATGTGCGTCGTCGCCCGAAGATAAATCTGGTGGCACAAATCCATGGTGGTGGCCACGAGCGTGGTATGCGTTCCGGCACCCTTGCAACCCATCAAATTGTGGGAATGGGAGAAGCTATCGCCCTTGCAAACCAGAATATGGCTGCAGAGGGAGAACGTATTAAAGTTCTTCGAGAGTCGTTATGGAATGGATTAAAGCAGTTAGATGACGTTTTTTTAAACGGTCATGAAACACAACGTGTTCCCGGCATATTAAATGTCAGTTTTGCGGGTGTAGATGGCGAAAGCTTAATGATGGGGTTGAACGATATCGCTGTATCCTCAGGCTCGGCATGTACATCGGCAAGTTTGGAACCGTCTTATGTACTAAAAGCTATCGGCAGAAGCAACGAGTTAGCTCATGCTGGTATTCGCTTTAGTGTGGGGCGTTTTACGACCCAACAGGACATTGACTACGTGGTACAGAAAGTCACAGATGTGACAACGCGATTACGTCAAGCAGTAAGCGCATAAGGTGCTGCTTTTCGCGCGTTTTACATGTAAGTGAAATTTAAACTATTGCGGCTAGAAATAAACGGCTGAATATTTGAGTGAAATAGTCGGGTATTATATACTACCGCACCAAATTTTTAGGCTGCCCTCAATGTAACTGGCAGTTTGCACTGAATTTAATGGCGATAATCGCAGCGTTTAAATGGTGCAAACCTAGAGAAACGACATAAATCATCAAGACCGTGGGGTGATTTATTTACCAGTTAAGTAACGAATTTAGTGGCAGCAAATGCAGGCAAACAAGTGAGATCCCAACATGAGTGAACAGATCGAACAGGCGTTAGAAAGAAAGTACGATGCAGGTTTCTATTCAGAAATCGAGTCAGAAACGTTTGAAAGCGGCCTGGACGAGTCGGTTATCCGCCGCATATCAGCAATGAAAAACGAGCCTGAATGGATGCTTGAATGGCGCTTAAAGTCGTATCGTGCATGGCTTGAAATGGAAGAGCCAGACTGGGCGCATGTGGATTATCCAAAAATCGACTATCAGTCCATTTCTTACTACTCGGCACCAAAGAGTATGAAAGACAAGCCTCAGTCGCTAGACGAGGTGGACCCAGAGTTACTGCGTACCTACGAAAAGCTTGGTATTCCGCTTCATGAGCAAGAAATGCTGGCGGGTGTAGCTGTAGATGCGGTATTCGACTCGGTTTCCGTTGTGACGACATTCCGCGAAAAGCTGGAAGACGCAGGGGTAATTTTCTGCCCGATTTCTGAAGCGGTTCAGAAGTACCCAGACCTTGTGAAAAAATATATCGGTTCTGTGGTTCCCCGCACGGACAACTACTTTGCGGCACTAAACAGTGCGGTATTTACCGACGGTTCATTTGTTTATATTCCAAAAGGCACCCGCTGCCCTATGGAGCTATCAACCTATTTCCGTATTAACGAAATGAACACCGGTCAGTTCGAACGTACGCTTATTGTTGCCGATGAAGGCAGCTACGTGAGCTACCTAGAAGGCTGTACTGCGCCTCAGCGCGATGAAAATCAGCTGCACGCCGCTGTGGTTGAACTGGTCGCGATGGACGATGCGCAAATCAAATACTCGACGGTACAAAACTGGTACCCGGGCGATGAAAACGGTAAAGGCGGTATCTACAACTTCGTGACCAAGCGCGGCGTTGCACACACGAACGCTAAAATCTCTTGGACGCAGGTTGAAACGGGCTCTGCGGTAACGTGGAAGTACCCAAGCTGTGTACTTAAAGGCGACAATAGTGTGGGTGAGTTCTACTCAGTAGCCCTAACACGTGGCCGTCAGCAGGCAGATACCGGTACTAAGATGATTCACGTGGGTAAAAATACCAAGTCCACCATCATTTCAAAAGGTATATCAGCGGGTAACAGTAACAATGCCTATCGTGGACTGGTCCAAATGGGCCCGCGGGCAGACGGTGCACGTAACTTTACCGAGTGCGACTCGCTGCTGATTGGCGACAAGTGTGGTGCACACACGTTCCCGTATATCGAAAGCCGCAATCCTTCAGCCATTGTTGAGCACGAAGCGACAACATCGAAGGTGAGCGACGAACAATTATTTTTGTGTCAGCAACGTGGCTTAGACACAGAGAAAGCCGTTTCTATGATTGTTAACGGTTTCTGTAAAGAAGTATTCAAAGAGCTACCAATGGAATTTGCCGTAGAAGCCGGCAAACTGCTCGAAATTAGTCTTGAAGGTTCAGTGGGGTAATCAATGCTTAGTATCAAGAATTTACATGCCAGCGTGGAAGAGAAAAACATCATTAAAGGTCTTAACCTTGAAGTTAAACCTGGTGAAGTACACGCTATCATGGGCCCCAACGGTGCCGGTAAAAGTACACTAGGTTACGTACTATCTGGCCGTGATGGCTACGAAGTGAGTGAAGGTGAAGCCACGCTTAACGGTAAAGACTTACTTGAGCTTGACGTTGAAGAGCGCGCTCGAGAAGGCCTGTTTTTAGCGTTTCAGTACCCAGTTGAAATTCCTGGCGTAAGCAACATGGAATTTATGAAAGAGTCGGTTAACGCCATGCGTGAAGAGCGCGGCGAAGCGCCACTGACGGCTGCTGAGTTCCTTAAAAAAGCGAAAGACGCGTGTAAGCAAGTTCAACTTCCACTGGATTTCTTAAAGCGTGGCGTTAACGAAGGTTTTTCCGGCGGTGAGAAAAAGCGTAACGAAATCATGCAAATGATTTTGCTTGAGCCAAAGCTTTGTATTCTGGACGAATCAGACTCAGGCCTTGACGTTGATGCACTACAAGTGGTTGCCGATGGCGTAAACAGCCAGCGCGACGGTGAGCGTAGCTTCATTGTTGTTACCCACTACCAGCGTCTTCTCGACTACATCAAGCCTGACTTTGTACACATTCTTGCCGACGGTAAAATTGTGAAAAGTGGTGATGCCTCACTGGCACTGGAAGTTGAAAAGAGTGGTTACGCTTTTCTAGGTAAAGCGTACGAGGAGGCCGAGGCATGAGTCAATGGCTAGAACAGGTCATTGATACAGCACAGCGCGACGATTATCTATCGCCCGTGCGTCAACAGGCCTTAGCACAACTAAAAGCCGACGGATGGCCAGCGCGCAGAAACGAAAGCTGGCGCTTTACGCCGCTTACGCCAATTGAAAAGCGTGAAGCAAAGCAAGCCGTTCAAGCTGACAACTTGCCAGTACCGGCTATTGATAATTTAAATGCTATCGATCTTATTTTTGTTGATGGCGTTCTGGTTACACAGGTTAATACCCTTGATGTGCCAGCTGGCATGAGTATTACGTCACTAAATAGTGATGATGCTGCTACGCAACAAGCGATTAGCAGCGTGTATGGCAAAGTTAAGCCTAGCCGTCATATGTTTGGTTTGGTGAACGATGCGCTATGCCAACATGGTATTTTTATCAATGTTGAAGCAGGCGTGAAAATCGACACACCAGTTCGCATTGTGAACATGGCGTCGCAAAATGTAGATGCCCACACGCGCGTGGTAGTAAAAGTAGCAGAAGGCGCAAGCGCCACTGTTATCGAGCAAGGCTTTGGTGATACTGAAAGCTTAACCACGGCGTTTGCTGAATACGATTTGGCGGATGATGCTCATCTAGAGCACTATCGTTTCGCTATGTTTACTGGCAAAGCAAAGCAACTAGGCGGTAGCCACTTCAAGCTACATAACCGCACCACGCTCAATAGCACCATGGTGGGTTATGGTAGCGAACTGTCGCGCTTAGACGTAGACATTCACCATGCGGGCGAATTTGCTGACGCGAAAATGAATGCCGTTTATTTGTTGGCAGAAGGCGAGTTGTTCGACCTGCACTCTACCATTGAGCACGCTATGCCTAACGGTACTACCGAGGAAAATGCGCGCGGTATTGTGGGTGATAAAGCGCGCGCTGTGTTTAACGGTCGTATTCATATTCACCGCGACGCACAGAAAACGCTGGCTGAACTGAACAACCGCAACTTGTTATTGTCACGCCGCGGCGTAATTAATACCAAGCCTGAGCTTGAAATTTACGCAGATGACGTAAAGTGTGCCCATGGTGCAACCGTAGCTGAAATTGAAGAAGAAGCCTTGTACTACATGCTGACTCGTGGCATTCCGCGTAGTAAAGCTCTTGTTATGCTTAACTTCGGCTTCATTCAAGAGCTGATAAACGATGTACCAAATGGGGCAATCCGTGAATGGCTTGCGCCACTGTTAAGTGAACGCTTCGCCCAAATGGAGGTGAAATGAGCCTAGACGTTGCAGCACTTCGTGCCCAGTTTCCTATTTTATCAAAGACGGTAGACGGCAAACCGCTAGTCTACCTAGATAACGCAGCGACCACGCAAAAACCGCAAGCGGTGATAGATGCGTTGGTAGACTTTTATACGGGCACGAACGCGAACGTGCATCGCGGTGCTCATCACTTGTCTGATGAAGCCACCCGTCGATATGAAAATGCACGTAGCAGCGTCGCGAATTTCATTAATGCCAACGCCCGCGAAGAAGTTATTTGGACGTCGGGTACCACTGAGGCCATTAACATCGTAGCCAATGGTCTAGCTCAGCTTCTCGGTGAAGGTGATGAAGTGATGGTCACCGAGCTTGAGCACCATGCTAACTTGGTTACGTGGCAACAGGCCTGTCGTCGCGCTGGCGCTACGCTCAACATTGTACCTATTTTCGATACTGGTGAGCTTGATGTAGAAGCCTTTGACAGACTGCTTTCAAGCAACACCAAAATGGTCGCCTTCCCGCACGTGTCAAACGCCTTGGGAACGGTAAACCCAATTAAACTGCTAACGCAAAAAGCCAAAGCAGTTGGGGCCTGGGTTTTGGTAGATGGCGCGCAGGGTATAGCCCATGGCGGCGTAGACGTACAAGACATCGGCTGCGACTTTTACGCATTTTCAGGGCATAAGCTTTTCGGCCCAACAGGCATTGGCTGCTTGTGGGGTAAAAAAGAGGTCTTAGAAACCTGGCCTGTATGGCAGGTTGGTGGCGAGATGATCAAGGATGTCACCTATCACGAAGCCACGTGGGGCCCTTTACCTAACCGCTTGGAAGCCGGTACACCAAATATCGCCGGCGCTATCGGAATGGGGGCGGCAGTCGACTGGTTTAGCGCCCTTGATGTAAACGCATTACACGAACATGAGCAAAAGCTGCTGGCCTATGCCACCGAGCAGGCTGAAGCCTTTGAAGGGATGCGTATTATTGGTACAGCACCAAACAAGGTTGGGGTGTTAAGCTTTTTGCTTGAAGGTGCGCATCCAGCCGATGTGGGCTTTATTTTAGATAGACAAGGCGTGGCTATTCGCACGGGTGATAACTGTGCGCAACCACTGATGAAGCGATTCGGCATACCGGGTACCGCTCGTGCGTCGTTTTCAATTTACAATACGCTTGAAGAAGTAGACAGCTTATTTGCTGCGCTTAAAAAAGCAAAAATGATGTTGGCCTAAGGAGGCATTATGAGTGTTGAAACGTTTGTACCTAGTACAAAACTCATTACGCTAACTGACAGTGCCGTTAAGCATTTCGAAAGTAAGCTTAAAGACAAGCCTGGTCAGTTAATTCGTTTATCAACAAAAGTAAGCGGCTGTACGGGCTATGCTTACGTGCTTGATTTCGCTGACAGCGCCCAAGCAGATGATGAAATTATTGAAATTTCTCCCCTTGTTAATGTCGCGGTTGCCGCAGATGCAACCGATTTATTGCGTAACACAGAAATTGACTATGTTATGGAAGGCGTAAACGGCATTATCAAGTACAACAACCCTAATGTTGTTGATGAATGTGGGTGTGGCGAGAGTTTTAACGTAGGTTAATTGCCACGCAAAAGCACTTCAGTTGTAGAATTAAAGAGTACTAAGTCGTTTATGAAACAAAAAATGGTGACCACCGAGCGCGATTGTAAAGCGCGTTTGGTGCCAGCGGGTAACCCAACTGTTATCCCTGAAGGCGAGTTTGTGAATATCACCCAAGAGCTCGGTGGTAACTACACGGTAACCTGGCGCGGCAATATGTACCGCATTGACGGTACTGACGCTGGCGCTATCGGTCGCAAAGCGATGACGTTAACCTTTGATGCGCCAGAAGATGGTAACATTAGCGAACAGCAAGTGTGGGATGCCTTAGAGACCATTTTTGACCCAGAGATTCCAATTAACCTGGTTTCATTGGGGCTTATCTACAAAGTCGATATTGATCAAGCATCCGGTGACGTCAATATTGATATGACGCTTACCGCGCCGGGTTGTGGTATGGGGCCGGTTCTGGTCGGTGACGTGGAGTATCGTGTTGCCATGGTGCCCCATGTGAAAAACGTCAATGTTGAGCTAGTGTTCGACCCAGCATGGTCACGAGATATGATGAGTGAAGAAGCGCAGCTTGAAGCTGGGCTTTTCTTCTAATCACACTAGCCATCGTTTATCGCCTTGTCGTTTAACCTTATTACAGATTTAAAAAGCGGAAATAGAAATGCAATTACCAAGTAGTGAAGAGATTATTGATGATTTAGCGTTCTTCGACGATTGGGAACAGCGATATCAGTACATCATTGACTTAGGCAAATCTATTCCAGGTTTACCCGAAGACGCGAAAAGCCCCGAGCGCCTAGTGAAAGGCTGTCAAAGCAGCGTGTGGTTAATTGAGTCCTATGACGGTAACAAAATTACCTTCGACGTAGATAGCGACGCGGTTATCGTTCAAGGTTTATTAGCACTCGTGCTCGCGGCCTACAACGATAAAACCCCAGCAGATATACTCGCGTTTGATATCGATGGGTATTTTGAAGCGTTAGATCTGGAGCGTCATATTACCCCAACGCGGGGGAATGGCTTGCGCGCTATTGTGGGTAAAATACAGCAACTGGCAAAAGCAAACGCCTAATCTGTCTGCTCATTGGGTTGTCTAAGCGGCTAGTCAGTTTAACGTAGGTGCCGACAAACCTAGGGCTGTCATCAAATTGTCATGCCCTTCGCGCTATGCTTTCATGGCAGTTTTACACCACAATTCAAAGGATTATAGCTCTTTTTACAAAGGCTCTAGTAAAGCCGTAATTAATTGCCTATAATTCGCGGCCAAAATTTAAAGATACATACACTATTTGTTTGGAGAGAGAACATGGCTCTTGAGCGTACTTTTTCGATTATCAAGCCTGATGCGGTAGCTAAAAACGTAATCGGTGCAATTTACAACCGTTTCGAATCTGCAGGTCTTCGCATCGTGGCATCTAAGATGATCCACATGAGCAAAGAGCAAGCAGAAGGCTTCTATGCAGAACACAAAGAGCGTCCTTTCTTCGGCGCACTTGTTGACTTCATGACGTCTGGTCCAGTTATGGTTCAAGTACTAGAAGGCGAAAACGCTGTTCTAGCTAACCGCGAAATCATGGGCGCAACTAACCCAGCTGATGCCGCTGCAGGTACACTTCGTTCAGACTACGCTGCGTCAATCGACGAAAACGCAGTTCACGGTTCTGACGCACCTGAGTCAGCAGCACGCGAAATTGCTTACTTCTTCTCTGAAGAAGAAATCTGCCCACGTACTCGCTAAGAATACGCAGGTAGAAAAAACGAGGCCTTAGCGCCTCGTTTTTTGTTTTTAGCGTCTTAGTATGTTTCATGCTGTGTTGCAGTGCTCGCATTGCCAAACTTAACACCAGTCTGCGCTAAATCGACTTTTTCTGACTAATCAGATGTGTTAAAATTCGCGCAATTTTTAAACAGTGTCTAACGCCTAGGCAAGACGCTCGTTTTAACTCCAATTTCAGCAGTGAGAGGGGCTTCCCTCGAAGGTAAAAGGGTCATCTTATTCATGGCAAAAACGAACTTATTAAATCTAAATCGCGAAGGCTTGCGCAATTTCTTTAAGGAAATGGGCGAGAAACCGTTTCGTGCCGATCAGGTAATGAAATGGATTTACCAGCAGGGTATCAGCGATTTCGAGGAAATGAGTAACCTCAATAAAAACCTTCGCGCCATGCTTATTGAACATTGCGAAATTAAGGCGCCCGAAATAGCCTACTTTCAGGAAGCGAGCGATGGCACTATTAAGTTCGCTCTTACGCTAGAAGGTGGACAGGAAGTGGAATCGGTTTGGATCCCCGAAACCGATCGCGCCACCTTGTGTGTATCGTCACAGGTTGGTTGTGCGTTAGAGTGTACTTTCTGCTCTACGGCGCAGCAGGGTTTTAACCGAAATCTCAGCGTCAGCGAAATTATTGGTCAAGTATGGCGGGTGGCCACGTTCTTAGGGTTATCAAAAGATACCAGTAAACGTCCCATCACCAACGTGGTCATGATGGGCATGGGGGAGCCGTTACTTAACCTTAAAAATGTCGTGCCTGCTATGGACATTATGCTAGACGACTTTGGGTTTGGCTTGTCTAAACGCCGGGTAACGTTAAGTACCTCTGGTGTGGTGCCAGCTTTGGATATGCTAGGCGATCAAATTGACGTTGCGCTTGCTATTTCACTGCACGCACCCAATGATGAATTGCGTAACGAAATTGTCCCTATCAACAAGAAGTACAACATTGAAACATTCTTGGCAGGTGTTCGCCGCTATTTAGCCAAATCTAGAGCGAACCAAGGCAAGGTGACGGTAGAGTATGTTATGCTTTCTCATATCAACGACAGTACCGATCAAGCTCACCAATTGGCGCAAGTGCTGAAAGATACGCCGTGTAAAATCAATCTTATTCCGTTTAACCCATATCCAGGGTCGCCGTATACGTGTTCGAGTAATTCACGTATTGATAGATTCTCAAAAGTGCTTATGGATTATGGGCTTACCACTGTAGTGCGTAAAACGCGTGGGGATGATATTGATGCTGCGTGCGGTCAATTAGTGGGTGATGTTGTTGATAGAACGAAAAGAATGTTGAAAAAACAGATGAAGGGCGAAGCAATTTCGGTAAAAATGGCCCAATAATCATTAAGATATTAGGGTAAGACTATGGGCAAAGGTTGGCTAGTCGTTATATCACTTAGCATTGTGTTGTTGTGCGGGTGTGTCAGTAGTACAGATGCAAATAGAGTTGGTGACGACTTCAATCGCGAAGAAGCCGCGAAAACGCGAATGTCCCTTGGTCTTACCTATTTAAAAAATAACAATTACACCCAAGCCAAAAAGAACCTAGATAAAGCGCTGGAATTTGATCCCCATTCTGGTGATGTTCACTACGCTTTAGCCTACTACTATCAGTTGGTGGGCGATAATGAGCGAGCAGAATCCGCCTATAAAACGGCAATTTCATTGTCGCCAAATAGCGGCGATATCATGAATAGCTACGGTGCATTTCAATGCCAAAATGGTCGTTATGCAGAAGCTAAACGTTATTTCCTAAAGGCCATTGATAGCAAACACTACGCTAATGCAGCCGAAACTTACGAAAATCTTGCGCTGTGCGCACAAAGTCAAGGTAATCTTGATGATGCGATTGCTTACTTGGAAGATGCGGTAAAGCATCAACCGGGGCGACCAAAGAGCCTTTTACTGTTGTCTGAACTCTATGTGGCAGACAGACAATGGGATAACGCCAAGCGTACCTTATCTACCTACCAGAGAGTTGCAAGTACAACCCCTAATGTACTCTGGATGTCTTACGAAGTGGCCAAATCCCAAGGTGACGAAAGCAAGGCATTAGCCTATGGGAATCGTCTGCTTGAACAGTTTCCGCAAAGTGCGTTAGCTGAACGTGTTCAACAGCAAATAAACACTTCAAAGCCTCAAATTATGCGAAGCCTAAAAGCGAATCCGTCGGAAGGATCACCCCCGGCGGAAGAAAGTAGTGCCAATGAGAAAAGCACAAGTAAAAACAGTGAAGTATCTAAAGAAACACCTCAATTCCATATAGTAAAACAGGGCGAAAACCTATATCGTATTTCGCTCATGCACAATATTAAAGTGGCTACGCTGCAAACCTGGAACAACCTTGAAGATCCTGGCGCAATTTTTGCCGGTATGAAACTTTGGTTAGTCCCCACTCAATTGCAGGAAAAATAGGAAGTCGAATGGTGTCAGAAGAAAAAGCGACAGAAGAAAATAGTTCGCAACCAGAGAATAATACTACGCCAAGCCCTGGACAAATGTTAAGGGAACGTCGTGAAGCGTTAGGACTTTCACAACAACAAGTGGCTGATAAACTATTTTTAAAAGCCCATCAAATTAATGATTTAGAAGAAGATCGTCTTGATGACAATGCGTCTATCACGTTTACCAAAGGCTATGTGCGGAATTATGCAAAGCAATTAGGTTTAGATTCTGCGGCGGTGATCAACGCATTTGAACAACGTCATGTCACAGCCGAGCCTCCGGCTAAATTGCAGAGCTTCTCCAAACGTGTCGCAAAACAGACACACGATGACCGTTGGATGATGGTGACCTACCTTATTCTGCTGCTTATTATTGGTGGAGTAGTGGCTTGGTGGTATCAGCAACCAAGCGATGAAGGTACGGCGGGAAATACGGTGGAGAACACGGTAGAGAGCACGGTAGAGAACACGGTAGATAGTACCGCAGAACGCACGGTTGTTGAGCGTATTAAAGAGGACGCTGGCAATACACCAGTTTCAAGTTCAAATGGTCGTCTCGGCGAGCCTAGCTCAGACGAAGCGGGTACTGGGAATGCTCGGCAAGATAATGCTCGGCAAGCCGTGGATAGTGTCGATAATTCAATCAATCCAGAAGCCTCTTCACAAGGTGCACTTAACGATAGTCATTCACAGCTTATCGAGCAAGCCACCCCTGCTAATGTAAGTCCAGACAACGGTGGCGTGAGCGGTGCAAATATCGATGAGTCGAATAATCTGACGGCATTAGTATCAAACCGAGCAGATGGCACTGTTGCCTTACAGCAGAACACGTCGCCAGTGCCAACGTCGGCCCCCATACAAATGGCGTTTACCTTTGAGGATGATTGCTGGGTAAACATAAAAGATGCAACAGGTGAAGCCATCGCCTACGGGGTAAAGCAAAAAGGGCGAGTTATGGAAATTCAAGGCGTACCTCCTGTTGAAGTTACGCTTGGTGCACCGGATAATGTACGTATATCAATTAACAACGAGCCGGTAGATATTTCATCATATCAAAATGGTACAACCGCTCGTTTTACGCTTCCTTTATAGGTATTTAGATGTTTGCAGAAAGCCCTATTAAACGCAGAAAATCGACGCGTATTAACGTAGGTAATGTTCCTATTGGTGATGGAGCGCCCATTGCCGTCCAGTCAATGACGAATACTCGTACTACAGACGTGGCCGCTACCGTTGAACAAATTAATCGCATTGTTGCGGTAGGGGGCGAGATTGTTCGCGTATCCGTGCCTACTATGGAAGCCGCCGAAGCATTCAAACACATTAAACAACAAGTGAGTGTTCCGCTGGTCGCCGATATTCATTTTGATTATCGAATTGCGTTAAAAGTGGCAGAGTATGGCGTAGATTGTTTACGTATTAACCCAGGCAATATTGGCAACATGGAACGGGTGAAATCGGTTGTCGATTGCGCAAAAGACAAAAATATCCCCATTCGTATTGGTGTAAATGGCGGCTCACTGGAAAAAGACTTGCAAGAAAAATACGGCGAGCCTACACCCGAAGCACTTGTCGAGTCAGCTATGCGACACGTAGACATTCTTGATAAGCTCAATTTCGACCAGTTTAAAGTAAGTGTTAAGGCCTCGGATGTCTTTTTGGCCGTGGGCGCCTATCGCTTGTTAGCTCAGAAAATCGACCAACCTTTACATTTAGGCATTACCGAAGCAGGCGGCCAGCGTGCTGGGGCAGTGAAAAGTTCGGTGGGTCTAGGCATGTTACTCGCTGAAGGTATTGGCGATACCATACGAATTTCACTGGCAGCAGACCCTGTAGAAGAAATTAAAGTCGGCTTCGATATTTTAAAGTCACTGCGTATCCGTTCCCGAGGCATTAATTTTATCGCGTGCCCCAGCTGTTCTCGCCAAGAGTTTGATGTAATTGGTACCGTTAATGCGCTTGAGCAACGTTTAGAAGACATTCTTACGCCTATGGACGTCTCAATCATCGGTTGCGTGGTAAACGGGCCAGGGGAAGCGGAAGTGTCTGATTTGGGTTTAACCGGCGCTCGCAACATGAGCGGCTTGTATGAAGACGGTAAACGGGTGAAAGAACGTTTACCTAACGATGATCTGGTTGATAAGCTTGAAGCGAAAATACGGGCTAAAGCCTTACGCCTTAGCGATGAGCATAAAATTCAGGTATCAGTAAAAGACTAAGCTCGTAGCATTGTTGTTTACTACCAAAGCCCCTATAATGCGGGGCTTTTCACCATTTTGCAGTATGAGAAATTCACGTGGCTAAGACTATTCAGGCAATTCGCGGAATGAATGATTGCCTGCCGGAAGTGTCCGGTACATGGCAGAAAGTAGAATCTGTACTCCGTCAGGTGGTAGCCAACTATGGCTATCAAGAAATTCGTACTCCCATAGTAGAGAGCACGGATTTATTTAAGCGCTCTATTGGCGAGGTGACCGATATTGTCGAAAAGGAAATGTATACCTTTGAGGACAGAAACGGTGATAGCTTAACGCTGCGTCCAGAAGGTACCGCCAGCTGCGTTAGAGCCGGTAATGAGCATGGCTTGCTGTACAATCAACAACAACGCTTGTGGTATATGGGGCCCATGTTTCGCCACGAACGTCCACAGAAAGGGCGTTATCGTCAGTTTCATCAGTTTGGCGTAGAAACCTACGGCATCGATGGCCCTGATATTGACTTAGAGGTTATCCTCTTAAGCGCTCGACTTTGGAAAGCGTTCGGTATTGAGAAGCACGTGACACTGCAAGTGAATTCACTTGGCTCAAACGAAGCACGACAAGCGTACCGTGATACTTTGATTGAATACTTAAAAGCCCGCGCTGATAAGCTTGATGAAGAGTCTCTTCGACGCTTAGAAACGAATCCTTTACGGGTTCTTGATAGCAAAAATCCTGATGTACAAGCTGCTATTGCCGATGCTCCCTCGTTACTCGATCACCTTGATGAAGCGTCAAAAGCGCATTTTGATGTGCTATGTGAACGCTTGACACAAGCGGGTATCCACTTTGAAGTTAACCCTCGGCTTGTTCGAGGTCTCGACTATTACAATCGTACTGTGTTTGAATGGGTAACGGAAAGTTTGGGTGCTCAAGGTACGGTGTGTGCAGGAGGCCGATACGACGGCTTGGTTGAACAATTAGGCGGTAAAGCTACGCCGGCGGTAGGTTTTGCCATGGGTATTGAGCGCTTAGTTTTATTGCTCACTACGCTAAACGAAGATGCACAGGAAACCAGTGCTGCTGATGTTTATGTAACCGCTATGGGCGACGAAGCTCAGGGTTATGCCGTGCAGGTTGCCGAGCATTTACGAGACACCTTACCTCACGTGCGCGTCATGATGCATTGTGGCGGCGGCAACTTCAAAAAACAATTAAAGCGTGCCGATAAAACCGGCGCACAAATAGCCCTATTGCTGGGGTCGCAAGAAATGCAAGCGCGGCAAGTAGGCGTAAAACCTTTACGCGATGGTCAAGAACAACAAACGGTTGCCTTTGATGATTTATCGGCCACCCTTGCTGACCTTCTAGCAAAATAATAAGAGGATAAAATGGAACAATTTGCAACTGAAGAACAACAAGTAGAAGCCATTAAACGATTTTGGAAAGACCACGGCATTGCTATTTTAGTTGGTGCCGGTTTAGGTCTGGGTGGTTTGTGGGGATGGCGTGCGTTTACTGACGCGCAAATCGAATCTCGTGAATCAGCCTCTGTGGCGTATCAAGCAGCCGTAGAAACTTTTGGCACAGAAGGTAGCGACGCTAAGATAGAGACCTTTATTAAAGAAAATGAAGACTCAGGTTATGCCAGTATCGCAAGCTTACTCGCCGCCAAACAAGCCGTTGATGCAGGTGATTTAGATGCCGCTGCTTCTCATTTGAATCGGGTTGTCACTTTTGCAGAAAATGATGAAATTAAAGCATTAGCCGCGTTACGTTTAACACGGGTTCAAATTGAAATGAACCAGCTGGACGCGGCGTTGTCTACGCTAGGCAATGTTACTAATGAGGCATTTTCTGCTGAAGTTTCTGAACTTAAAGGTGATGTATATCAACAGCAAAGTAAATTCGATGATGCACGCTTAGCATATTCAAGTGCACTTGAGAAAAATGCCAATAATCCGCTATTGCAGATGAAGCTAGATAACCTAGCGGTTGCAGCGGGCCAGTAAGCTGGTAAATAAAAATAAAGAGGTACGCAATTTGTTTCACAACACCTGTGGCCGTAAGGGTCGTCTTGTTCGTGTAATGGGGATGGCACTTGCCGCATCTGTTATGCTTTCTGGCTGTTCTACAGTGTCTGATTGGTTTGCGGATGAAGAAGAGCTAGAGATCCGTCGTCTTAAACCCATTCAATCTCAATTTACACCGCAAGTTAAATGGGACAAAGATATTGGTGATGGAGTCGATCACTACTTCTCTCGTCTTCGCCCCGTTTATGCCTATGAAAGTTTGTATGTCGCAGATCGTCACGGCAGTGTTGTGGCGTTGAATCCCGAGACGGGCGACCAACTTTGGGCACGAGACTTCGCTATATTCAATGGTGAAGGCATCTGGGATTCTATTTCCAGACTATGGCGAAGCGGCCAAAGTGCACGTATTGGCGGTATTTCTGTTGCAGATAGAATGGTTTTTCTTGGGACAGAAAATGGGGATGTTATCGCCCTAGATGCCGAAACCGGTGAAACCCGCTGGGAAACCACTATTCCAGGAGAAGTGCTTGCTGCACCTTCAGCTGACGAAGGTATTTTGGTTGTCAACACTGGCGCAGGCGTGATGTTTGGCTTAGATACGCGAACTGGCGAGCAAAAGTGGCGTCATGAAGGCGATACGCCGCCACTGACATTGCGAGGCATCTCTGGGCCGGTAGCGGCAAATGGCGGGGCTATTGTAGGTACAGCGACGGGTAAAATTCAGGTTAACCTGTTAGAAACAGGTGTATTGGCTTGGGAAACCGTGATTGCCACGCCATCGGGCGCGACGGAACTAGAGCGTATTGTTGATATAGATACGACGCCGGTATTATTCGGTGGCACTATCTACACTATCTCTTACAACGGCACCTTAGCGGCGGTGGAACTGCGCTCAGGGCGTGTCATTTGGAAGCGTGAATATGCGTCTTACCGAAACATTACCCTTGATGGAAATAATTTATTCGTTGTTGACAATAATTCAAATATTTACGCGTTAGATAGACGAAATGGCGTAGAATTATGGTCACAAAGCGGCTTAAAGAAACGCTCTGTAACTGCCGCATCTGCCGTTAAAGACTTCGTTGTTGTGGGTGATAACTGGGGCTTTTTGCACTGGTTAGATAAAGAGACTGGCAACCTTGTTGCTCGCTTAGATGTGGGTGGTGATGACGAAGACGATGCTATTTACGCAGCGCCTATTGTTGTAGACGATGTCGTCATTACTGTTACCCGTAATGGAGAAGTGGCAGCCGTTACCACGCCTTAAAATCTACCATGCCTGATTGATGCTGACGCATCGACGCTAAACAGGTATAATATTTCTCATAGAGTGACCGCAAGTAGGCTTAGCTTACTTGCGGTTTGTGCTTTCACGACCTGTAGGATCTGATACATGTTACCCGTAGTTGCTTTGGTGGGCCGCCCTAATGTGGGCAAGTCTACCCTGTTTAACCGATTGACCAATACTCGCGACGCCCTGGTTGCTGATTACCCTGGCTTAACTCGCGATAGAAAATACGGCCAAGCTAAATATGAACAGCGGCAATTTATTGTTGTTGATACCGGCGGTATCACAGGTGACGAGGAAGGTATTGACGCAGAAATGGCGCAACAGTCTTTGTTAGCCATTGAAGAGGCCGATGTTGTTATGTTCTTGGTTGACGCCAGAGCAGGCTTGCTACCAGCCGATAAAGGCATTGCCGATCACCTAAGACGCATTAACAAACAAGTATTTGTGGTTGCCAACAAAGTTGACGGTATTGACGGCGACAGTGAAAGTGCAGAATTTTACGCCTTAGGTTTAGGTAACGTGAAACAAATCGCTGCGGCCCACGGCCGTGGTGTTAGTCAATTGCTACAAGAGGCGTTATCCCCTTTAGACGCTAGCTTTCCTGATATGCAAGTGGTAGAAGCACCTAAAGAGGAAGACTTAGGCGCAGAAGCACAGCGCGAAAAACTTCAATCATTGCCCATCAAATTAGCCATAGTCGGCAAGCCAAATGTAGGTAAATCTACCCTCACAAACCGTATTTTAGGTGAAGAGCGAGTGGTGGTTTATGACTTACCTGGTACCACCCGTGATAGTGTTTATATTCCTATGGAAAGGGATGAACGTGAATATATCCTAATTGATACGGCGGGGGTGCGAAAGCGTAAGAAAATTAATGAGGCAGTAGAAAAGTTCTCTATCGTAAAGACCTTGCAAGCCATTGAAGAGTCAAATGTGGTGTTGTTAGTCATAGACGCCCGTGAAGGTATTACGGATCAAGATCTTAGCTTGCTTGGATTTGTCCTTAATTCTGGTCGCTCTTTAGTGGTGGCGGTGAATAAATGGGACGGCTTGAGTACCGATGTTAAAGACGACATTAAACGTGAACTCGATCGCCGTTTAGGATTTATCGACTTCGCTCGCCTACATTTTATTTCAGCGCTTCATGGCTCCGGCGTGGGTAATTTGTTTGAATCTGTACAAGAAGCCTACGCAAGTGCCACCAAACGCATTAATACCTCTATCCTTACGCAAATTATGGAGATGGCGCAGGACGATCATCAGCCGCCGCTGGTGCGAGGGCGTAGGGTGAAGATGAAGTATGCTCACGCGGGGGGCTACAACCCACCTGTTATTGTTATTCACGGAAACCAAGTGGATGACCTACCAAGTTCGTACAAACGTTTTTTAATGAACTATTTCCGTAAGTCATTAGAAATTATGGGCACGCCAATTAAGATTGAGTTTAGGGAAGGACACAACCCCTTTGAGGGCAAGAAAAACCAACTTACGTTAGCGCAGCAAAGAAAGCGCAAGCGCCTCATGTCGTACCATAATAAAAAGTAAGCCCTAAGGCGACCACTTCAACAGTGAAAAACCAGCAACGTTTACGCGAAACATTGTTGGTTTTTTAATTTAATAGCTGCCTAACTTGATCCATCAAGGGCGAGGGAGTGGGGACTTCAATAGTTTCCATCAGCGTTCTTGCAATTGGGTCGGAAAGCGCAGTGGGGAAGGTGGTTGATATTTTGATTATCTTATCGTGCTGAGTGAATACATAGGTTGTGGCGTAAATCGTATCACTGGTTTGAGATTCCGCTTTCATTGCTAACCGCCATCCTGTGGCCCGAGGATTTGCAGTAAATGTGGTTAACGGTTTGTCTTTACTCAAGTTTAAGCCGCGTGCGTGAGCCACTTCGCTGGCCTTTTTCCAATCATCATGAAGGGCTTGTTGCAATAAGGTATCTCTATTGGCGCTTGCTTTCGCTATTAAGGGATACACAGTGACATCAATTAACGCATCTTCAAATGTGGGGTGTATGTAGCGGGTAACCGCGCCTTTAAATGGGTCAGGGTAAAGCTGAGTGTCAAAGCGCGTAAAATCACCAAGCTTTTGCGGTACCTTCAACGACCTTGTGTAATCACTGGCTTCTAGCGCTGAATATAAGAAGTCAGTGGTAAATAGGTGGTTTTCATCGCTTTTAGCATACCAACGTGAAAGTAGGCGCGTAGCTATATCTTCTTTGCTGTCGCTACTTTTTCCATTGTGATCTTGATGGCTCTCTATGTCGACACTTGTGGAGTTAATTTCCATCCCCCGCCACAATAACGTCATTTCTAAAAAGTGCACCACACGGCCCTTATCACTCAGCGAATTCATGTGCGCAATAAGTAGCTCGTAATCGTAATGTTCATTGAAAGCCATCACTGCTTTAAACCAACCTTTCTCCTTAATAATATTAATGAAGAGGTCAGGAGAAATGCCGTCTTCTATACAAGCGCCGAGCGGGCTGATGTCGTTACACGACGTCGCCAGTTGATCACTCGGGTAAGTAGAAAAAACGGAAACAGAAATATCAGATGAAGGGGTATTGTCGGCGTGGGCGTGTGAAGAAAGACAATACCACAATGAAAATGCCGCCGACAAAATGAAGAAGTGACGTCGGCGGTACCATGAAAATGAAAATGACAAATAAGCGCCTTACTTATGACGTGAGATAGCCACTACTTTACTGGTTATTTCCCCGTCAGTCACTCGCGTATAGATAACATCGTCCTTTTTTACATTCGCGACTTGGGTGATTGCGGAATTATTGTGCAATGTAATGCTGTAGCCCCTTGAAAGTGTCGAAAGAGGGCTAACCGAGTGAAGTAGGCCGGCCTTGGCACCTAGCAACTGCTGTTTGTCTTTTAACTGGTTTCGTATGGCGCTGGTTAGGGCTTTGTCTAACTGGTTTAACTTGTTCTGCCCTCGCTCTATTCGTAGCAGAGGCGACTGCTTAGCTAGCTTCTGCGTTTTGTCATCCAATGTCTTGGCTACATGAGACAACGTGTTGGCCATAGCATGCTTTAACCTCAGTTGCAGTCTATCTAAAGATTGCCATTGATGTTGAATACGGCGTTGTGGGTGCACGGAAAGCAATTTTTGCTGGCGTAATGTTAATCCTTGTTGTGCACGCTGAATCTGTGTTTGCATGGCACGAACAAGACGCTGCCTATTTTGCGTGACTGCATGATATAGCGCTCGCGTATCCTGACTTAGTATTTCAGCGGCTGCAGAAGGGGTGGGAGCCCTAACATCGGCAACAAAATCAGCGATAGTAAAGTCGATTTCGTGCCCCACCGCACTGACTACGGGCAAGGTTGATTGGGCAATGTGGCGGGCCAAGGTTTCATCATTGAAACACCATAAGTCTTCTAAAGCGCCGCCTCCCCGAGATAGTAATATCACGTCCACTTCATTGCGCTGATTAGCCACGGTTAACGCGTTAATGAGTTGGCTAGGTGCGCTTTCACCTTGCACCATAGAGGGGTAAATAATAACCTCTGTCTGGGGGCTTCGGCGTTTCAATACACTTAATATATCGTGCAAGGCAGCCCCACTGGCGGAGGTGATCACACCAATACGATTGATAGCCTCAGGCAAAGGCTGTTTGCGGTGCGTGGCAAACAAGCCTTCTGTATTAAGGCGCGCTTTAAGTGCTTCAAAGGCTTGTTTTAACGCGCCTTCACCATCACTTTCCATGTGTTCTACCACTAATTGGTAGTCGCCTCGTGCTTCATAAAGCCCAACCGAGGCACGCACCAGAATTTTATCCCCTTCTTTAGGGCGCATGCGTACATTGCGATTAGCACCTTTAAACATCGCAGCCTTCACCTGCGCTTTATTGTCTTTCAGAGTAAAGTACCAATGACCTGACGCGGCACAAACAAAATTAGAAATTTCAGCAGATAGCCAAATAAGGCCAATTTCGCCTTCTAGCACGGTTCGGGCTAAGCGATTTAGCTTGGTGACTGTTAAAATTTGTCGAGAGGTAGATGGCGAATTTGTAAACATAAAAAAAATCACAGGGTTTAATACAAATAGAGTTTACCTGAAAACTAAAAAACACTACAATTGCGCCGCAATTAACCCTCAACTGAATAGGTGTTGTTGCATGCTACGTATCATCCAAGAAGCCCTGACCTTTGACGACGTGTTGCTCGTTCCTGGCCACTCGACCGTCCTTCCACATACAGCTAACTTACAAACCCGACTTACCCGTGGTGTAACGTTAAATATTCCAATGGTGTCTGCTGCCATGGACACGGTTTCTGAAGCCCGCTTAGCGATTGCACTTGCCCAAGAGGGTGGTATTGGTTTCATTCACAAAAATATGAAGCCAGAAGAACAAGCCAAACACGTTCATGAAGTTAAAAAGTACGAAAGTGGTGTGGTTTCAGACCCCGTTACCGTTACTAAAGATGCGACGATTGGCGAGGTTCTCGCCCTTTCAAAACAAAAAGGTTATTCAGGTTTCCCGGTAACCGATGAGGATAATAATCTCATTGGTATCGTCACCGGTCGAGATTTACGTTTCGAAAAGCGTTTAGAACTGCCTATTAGTAACGTGATGACGGGTAAAGAAGACTTGGTCACTGTTAAAGAAGGTGCCAGTTCAGATGTGGTGCTAGATCTCATGCATGAACATCGTATCGAAAAAATTCTTGTGGTTGACGACGCGTTTAAACTAACGGGCCTCATCACGGTTAAAGATTTCCAAAAAGCAGAAAACAAGCCAAATGCATGTAAGGATTCGCTAGGCCGTCTTCGCGTAGGCGCGGCGGTCAGTGTGGGGCCAGGTACCGATGAGCGCATTGCGTTGTTGGTAGAAGCTGGCGTGGATGTACTGCTTATTGATACGTCTCACGGCCATTCCCAAGGGGTGATTGACCGTGTGAAAAAAGTGCGTGCGGACTATCCTGACGTTCAAATTATCGCTGGAAATGTGGCCACCGGCGACGGCGCGAAAGCGCTAGCCGACGCTGGCGTAGATGCGGTTAAAGTGGGCATTGGCCCAGGTTCAATTTGTACCACACGTATTGTGACAGGCTGTGGTGTGCCGCAAATTACAGCGGTATCAGATGCCGTAGAAGCATTAAAAGGCACTGACATTCCTGTCATCGCCGATGGTGGTATTCGTTTCTCAGGTGATATTGCTAAAGCCCTTGCCGCCGGCGCAAGCTGTGTCATGGTGGGTAGCATGTTGGCGGGTACGGAAGAGTCGCCAGGTGAGGTAGAACTTTTCCAAGGCCGTTACTACAAATCGTATCGTGGAATGGGCTCGCTAGGGGCAATGAATCAAAGCCATGGTTCATCAGACCGCTACTTCCAAGAATCTAATAATGCAGAAAAACTGGTACCAGAAGGTATTGAGGGCCGCGTAGCGTATAAGGGGCCAATTGCGAATATCATTCACCAGCAAATGGGTGGTTTACGTTCAGCTATGGGACTAACAGGTTGCGCCACTATTGAAGAACTCAATACCAAAGCACAATTTGTTCGCGTAACGTCTGCTGGCATGGGCGAAAGCCACGTCCATGATGTAAGTATTACTAAAGAAGCGCCAAATTACCGCTTAGGTTAAGGCGACCGACGACTGCGAGGCTGGTTATTCACCAGCCTTTGTTCTTTTATTTAACGGGTAAAATGAAAAATGACCACAAATATCCACGACCAACGCATACTTATTTTGGATTTTGGCTCGCAATACACGCAGTTAATAGCACGTCGCGTTCGCGAAATTGGCGTTTACTGTGAACTATGGGCTTGGGATGTCACCGAAGCTCAAATTCGTGAATTTAATCCTCAAGGCATTATCTTATCTGGTGGCCCTGAATCAGTGACGGAAGAGGGCTCTCCACGGGCTCCAGAGTATGTGTTTGAAGCTGGCGTGCCGGTATTCGGTATTTGCTATGGCATGCAAACCATGGCGCAACAACTTGGTGGTGCCGTTTTAGGTTCTGACAAGCGTGAATTTGGTTACGCTCAAGTGGAAGTCATTAAACCCAGTCCACTATTGGATCAGATAGAAGATGCCGTTAGTGAAACAGGGGCCGCACTGCTTGACGTTTGGATGAGTCATGGCGATAAAGTGTCAGCTATTCCTGAAGGCTTTGACACCATCGCACAAACCGCCTCGTGTCCACATGCGGCTATGTACAATGAAGAAAAGCAATTTTACGGCGTACAATTTCACCCAGAAGTTACTCATACTCGTCAGGGCATGCGACTACTTACCCATTTTGTTATGGATGTGTGTAAGTGCGAGAAGCTTTGGACTGCCGGGGCGATTATCGAAGACGCGATTGAGCGCATTAAAGAAAAAGTGGGCGATGACGAAGTTATTTTGGGCCTGTCTGGTGGCGTAGATTCATCAGTGACAGCAATGTTGCTTCACCGCGCCATCGGCAAAAAGCTAACCTGTGTGTTTGTTGATAACGGATTATTGCGTTTAAATGAAGCCGACCAGGTTATGGAGATGTTTGGTGACCACTTTGGTTTAAACATTATTCGTATTGACGCTGAACAACGCTTCCTCGACCGCCTTAAAGGCATTGAAGACCCCGAGCTTAAACGTAAGGCAATTGGCAACGAGTTTGTGCGTGTATTCGATGAAGAAGCCGGTAAACTCGAAAATGCGAAGTGGTTAGCACAAGGTACAATTTATCCTGATGTGATTGAATCGGCTGGCTCGGCGACGGGTAAAGCGCATGTGATCAAGTCTCACCACAATGTAGGCGGCCTTCCAGATGATATGGAACTTGGCCTCGTTGAACCGCTTCGTGAGCTTTTTAAAGACGAAGTGCGTAAAATTGGTCTTGAGTTAGGCCTGCCTTATGACATGCTATACCGTCATCCTTTCCCAGGACCAGGTTTAGGCGTGCGCGTTCTTGGTGAAATTAAGAAAGAGTACTGCGATTTGCTTCGCCGTGCCGACGCTATCTTCATCGAAGAGCTTTATGCGGCAGACCTGTACCAGAAAGTCAGCCAAGCATTTACGGTATTTTTACCGGTACGTTCTGTTGGGGTGATGGGCGATGCGCGTAAATACGATTGGGTGGTAAGCTTACGTGCCGTCGAGACCATTGATTTTATGACTGCACATTGGGCGCACCTACCTTACGATTTCTTAGGCAAGGTCTCTAACCGAATCATCAATGAAATCGACGGTATTAGCCGTGTGGTTTACGATATTTCAGGTAAGCCGCCAGCTACCATTGAGTGGGAATAATGCGCCTTTAAGAATGCTCTGGCATTAACAGGCACTCAATCATATTTAAGTCCGCATAATTGCGGACTTTTTGTTTGTTGCTCGTCAAGTTAGTAAGTCAATGAGGCTTTTGAATTGGTATTTTAGTGATCTTAGTCCCGTGAGCTCGGCCGACGAATTAAAGCTTTCTTACCTTAACTTGGCAATAGTCCATTACAACCCCCTTAAGAGGTAAAACAAGCTCCGATAGCGAGTTAGGGGCGTATCTGATTTCACTGCTATAATAACCTGTGCATAGCAAGAGTATAAAAGTATATATAAACGTATTTTTAATAATACCTTTAGTGTCACCCTTCTGTCACAAAACGATCATCTAATGGCCGCGTCCTTTTTACTTCTTATACTAAAGGTTAAGTCGTGTTCAATTTCACCAGCATAAGTCGATTGGTAATGACCCCCGTTCTTGCCAGTTTGATGATTTTAGTTTTGTTAAATAGTGCATCTATCATGAAGGCGTTTTCTCTTTTGAACGCCTTTGATGAGTTAGAAAACACGCTGGTGCAATCGGAAAGAGATGTCAATCATATTCACAGTGCATTTAAAACCCAAGTTCAAGAATGGAAAAATGTGCTGTTACGCGGGCACAACCAAGACGACCGTGAAAAATACTGGTCGCGATTTAAGCAAAAAGAACAGGAGATTACACGTGCGTTCGAAAGTATGTTGCTAAACGATATAATTAGTAACGAAGCCAAAGCGGACATCAGAGAATTTCAAAGCGCCCATCAGGTGATGGCGCAGAAGTACCGGGAGGGTTACGAGGCTTACTTACAATCCGGGTTCGATCCTAAAGTTGGTGACAGCTACGTGAGAGGGATCGATAGAGCGCCTGCTAAGTTACTGACCAGTATTTCACAAAATATCGCTTCAGAATCGGCCACGGCTATCTCTGACCTTAAAAGCAACACGCGAAGCATCTTATGGATAATCATGGTGGCCGCGTTGTCACTGTCTATATTGAGCGTGGCTTACGTCATATATTGTCTTCGTAAACATGTTATTAAGCCAATCAAGCAAGTCGCAGGGTGTATTTCAAATTTAGCGGCCAGTCAATATGATTACGACCTCTCTTATTCGAGTTACCACGAACTTGGCGTGCTAGCCGATTCAGCCCGCTCGCTTCAGACAAAGCTGAAAGAGTCGGTTAGACAGTTACAAGATGCGGAACAAGAAATGGAGCGGGCCTTTGGTACGCTTAGTCAGGTTAGTGCCTCTATTATGGAAGGCGCCAACGGCCAGCGTTCGGCATCGCGGTCTCTAGACAGCAGTACTGATAAACTCAAAGAGATTGTTCAGAATTTGGTGGCAATTACCGACCAGGTGGCAGTGGCGACAAACAATTCAGAGAAAAATGTGGCAAGTTGCTATGCCACATTTGAAAAAGCCAATTTAGGCTTTAAACAATTGGCTGAAACGGTAACGGAATCAAGTGATATAGTCTCTGAATTGCAAAATCGCAGTACCAATATTTTAAAAGTGGTTAATGTGATTAATGAAATTGCTGATCAAACCAACTTATTAGCGTTAAACGCAGCGATTGAAGCAGCACGAGCTGGAGAGCATGGTAGAGGTTTTGCCGTGGTTGCAGATGAAGTACGCGCACTGGCTGCCAAGACGCAGCAATCGACCAAAGAAATTAATGATATTCTGAGTAGTTTTGAGTCGGAAGCAAAAGGCGCTGTGTCTGCGATGTCTACGGGTAAAACCTTGTCTGACAATAATGCGGCAGAAGCGGCTATCGCGCTAGATACCCTCAATGAAGTAGTGAAAGACATTCAAGAAACTGCCAGTGTTGTTGTGGCGCTGAACGAAGCGGCCGATGAGCAGGAAGCCGTATTACAGCAAGTGGAGAGTATTATTAATAATGTGGTGACGTCATCAGAAAAGTATCATCAGTTGGCGCAAGGTGATGATATTTCCCGCTCTATGAAGAGTATGTCATTTAACGTAGAAAAAGTCGTGAATAGTTTGACCCGATAAGACGGCTTTGACACTATCTTAACAAGGCGTATTACAAAATAGTAAGTACGCCTTTTTTCGTCAGTGTTAGACAGTTTTATTAGGCGCCCTGCATGATCCCATTGGTGTTTCACCCCATTTATAGTCAACTCGAATTACCTCATAGACACAGATTCCCAATAGAAAAATACGTGGGGATAAGAGATGAACTGGTGAAGCGAGGGGTGAGTGAATCGGGCTTTACGCAGCCACTCCCCCTATCAGCACGTGACTTGTATCAGTATTATTCTCACGATTACGTGAAGGCGCTATCTAGCGGTACATTAGATGTAAAAGCTATGCGTCGAATTGGCTTTCCATGGTCTGAGCAATTGATTAAACGTACCTACACCGCTGTGGCAGGTACCTGTTTAACAGCACAACTTGCCATTGAACAAGGCAAAGCCCTCAACCTGACGGGAGGCTATCATCATGCATTTGCAGATTATGGCTCGGGTTTTTGCCTGTTTAACGACTTGTACCTTGCGGCGAAGACAATGCAAAAGGCGTCACATATTGATAATGTACTTATTCTTGATTTAGATGTACATCAAGGGGACGGTACGGCTAAGTTGGCAGAGAATGATAACGATATCTTTACTTTGTCTATCCACGGTGAAAAAAACTTCCCTCACCGAAAACAGCAATCAAATATCGATATTGGTTTGCTCAAAGGGGCAGGTGACGATGAATATTTAACGACCCTTGATGAGGCGCTCACTTTAGTTCTGCGTCAATTTCAACCTGATGCAATCATTTACGACGCTGGCGTGGACATTCATGTCAATGACGATTTAGGCTTGTTGAATGTCACGACAGAAGGTGTTCTCACCCGTGATAAGCGGGTATTTGATTTTGCCGATGGCTGTGGTGTGCCCATAGCCGCCGTTATTGGTGGCGGCTATCAGCGAGATATCGCAGCGCTGGTGGATGTACACCTGCAGCTTTACAAAGCGGCGGGTGTCATTGCTCGCTAAGGTTGCGCGCCACTATTTATACGGCGCGTGTTATAAGAACAGTAGTTGGAATCCAACACCAATACGCTCTTGAGAGCGATTATAGTCAATTAACGAGTCGCCGTAGCCGTTAAAGTATTGCAGTAGCAGCTCGTATCTATCAGAGATAGGATAGGTAAAGTCGAGTTGAATGCTGCCTCGGTTTTCGTCAAAGTCTAAGTTATTTCTTAGTAATGCCATCATTTTAAATGCGCCAATTTTACGGCCATACCCAAGCTCTATTCTGCCGTAGTAGTCTTGAATATCTGGGTTGTCATCTCCGGTAGGATCATTAATGTCGTCTTTTTCGTCTTCCGGAATACGGTACCACGTTTTGAGGTAATAGATATCATCGTTATCACTAAACACGATTGAGGCAAACAGGCGGTTCCAGCTGCGTGATTGCAAGCCACTTTGTCCGTTTGACATATGATTAAAACCTACTTGGAAGGTATTAAACTTGTAGCCGAAAACAGAGTAATCAGCGGTTTCTTGCCAAAACACTTCTGGTTCGTAGTTGGTTTCGCGAAACGGCTTTGATACTTCACTGTTGTACAATTGCCAAAATGATGTGAGGGTAAAACCAAAGTAAACTCCGTCGAAACCGGCTTCTTCTAGATACAACGGGAACTTAGTGCTGACCTGGAATTTAGCTTCTTTTTTATCAATATTTTCTTCCGTTAATTCACTATTGCCGGCCGAATTGGGGTTAGTGATGTAAGTCATGGGAAGAATATAATTTTGCCTGTGTTGGGTCATGGCGAAGGAGTTATCCAGCGCTTCTTTATCGCCTTCCATGCGATTGTCTAAAGCGCTTTCCGTAGTCACATCGCGCTTAATAATATCGATAACTTCAATATCATTTTCGTCGCTATCTTCACTCTGCTGTTTTTCTTGAGCATGTACGTGCTGACTGCATAAAGTAAACACAGCCATATATAGTAAGGACTTTAACACTGACACCTTATTTCTCCGTGGTGGTGGACGTAATTTTATCGTTAAAAAATGAGGGTTTGCCCTTCCGCAGAAGCAAAAACAGCTAATGCAGATTCTGTGACGGTAATGTACTGCTCACAGTGTTCGACAATCATATCTATATCTTTATCGGTGCGATCTGGATCATGACTATATAAAGCGAGATGCTTCGCTTGGCAAGCAAGCGCCAGTTTTACAGCTTCTTCAGCCACTGAATGCCCCCAACCTGATTTATCTGGCATGTCAGAGGCTAAGTATTGTGCATCATGAATTATCATATCTGCATCTTTCGCAAAATCCACAAAACCTAAAAAGTTTGTTTCTTTTTGATAGGGAGGGTAGAGCTCATTGTCGGTAATATACGCCAGTTTCACGCCGTCTTCTTCAAGACAATAGGCACTGCCTTTTCCGGGGTGGTTCATCCTTAACCGCTTTATTTTCGCATTGCCAATTTGCCATGACATTTGATTTTCAGGAAATGTTTTAAATTGGATATTCGCGTGTAAATCACAAGGAGACACGGGAAAGAATGAGCCTTCCATTTGCTGCAAAATATGATCATGCTGTGCAAGTGATGTTTGGCCAGGGTAAATAAAGATATCGCGGTTAGCCTGGTATATCGGAGAGAAAAATGGAAAACCCTGTATATGGTCCCAATGATTATGACTTAATAATAGGTGGATAGGGGAGGTTTTGTTTTTTAACTTATTGCCTAACAGACGAATGCCCGTGCCTGAGTCTAATATGATATCGGTGCCGTCGTTAAGCTCAACGTGAACGCATGCGGTATTTCCACCGTACTTGATGTACGCTGCGCCAGGGGTCGGAATAGACCCTCTAACGCCGTAAAAAGTGACTCGCATGCATCCTCCTTCTGCCGAGTTTATTGTCGCTTACAAGGTGGCGACAAATTCTCTCGCAGCCGACAAATCAATCAGTTGTTTTTCACCTGTATGGCGATTTTTATATTCCACCTGTTGATTGTCTAAGTTTCTTTCACCAATCACAATTGTGTGAGGAATACCGATAAGTTCCATGTCGTTGAACATGACGCCTGGGCGCTCTTTTCTATCGTCAAATAGCACTTCTATGCCCATGTCTAACAAGGTTTTATATAAGCCTTCAGCCGCTTCCTTGATGCGATGAGATTTGTGCATATTCATTGGAATAAGCGCCAGCTTAAAGGGAGCGATAGGATCGGGCCACTTAATACCAAACTTATCATGATTTTGCTCGATTGCCGCAGCCACAATACGTGAAACGCCAATACCATAGCAACCCATGGTTAGGGTTTGGTGTTTGCCTGTTTCGCTTAACACACCGCAATTCATGGCTTCTGAGTATTTGCTGCCTAACTGGAAAATATGACCGACTTCGATACCACGTTTAATTTCCAGTGTACCATTTCCGTCAGGTGAGGCGTCGCCGGAAACTACATTTCTCAAATCTGCTGTTTCAAGCTCACCCACCCAGTTCGCGTTTTTACGCATGGTGTTCTCGCTGTTACCACCACACACGAAGTCTGCAAGGGCAGCTGCACTCAAATCTACCACAGTAGGAAGCGTCAGTGCGCTCGGGTCGGCAAACGTAGGGTGTACACCAAGTACAGCGGTTGCTTTTTCTTCACTAGCAACCACCAAAGGTACCTGTATACCGGCAACTTTTTCCGCTTTAATGTCGTTCAGCGTATGCTGCGCTGACAGCACTAACGCTACCCAGCGTTCTGCCTCGCCCTCTTCTGATTCGCCTTTGACCACAATCACTTTTACGGCTTGTGCTGCGTCAACATTGAGCGACGCTAATGCGGTTTCTAGGTCTGCGGAGTCTACGCTGACGACTTCTTCAGCTAAACCGGAGGCGTGTTGCTTCTCAGGTGCTATGGCTTCTGCCATTTCCACATTGGCGGCATAGTTACTGTCACTGGCAAAGGCAATGGCATCTTCACCTGAGTCAGCTAAAACATGAAATTCGTGAGAGTGGTTGCCGCCAATAGAGCCTGAATCTGCAATGACCGCTCTAAAATCTAGGCCTAAACGGGTGAAAATATTGCAGTACGCCTCAAACATGATTTGATACGTTTTTTCTAAACAGCTGTCTTCTAAGTGGAAGCTGTACGCATCTTTCATGGTGAACTCACGACCACGCATGATACCAAAACGAGGGCGAACTTCGTCACGAAATTTCGTTTGAATTTGATATAGGTTTAACGGCAGTTGCTTGTAGCTGCTAATTTCATTGCGCACCAAAGAAGTAATGACTTCTTCATGAGTGGGGCCTAATACAAAGTCTCGCTGATGGCGGTCTTTGACACGTAAAAGTTCAGGGCCATATTCGTCCCAACGTCCAGATTCTTGCCAAAGGTCAGCGGGCTGAACCACGGGCATCAACACTTCAATCGCGCCGGCTTTATTCATTTCTTCACGCACGATATTTGAAATTTTGTTTAATACGCGAAGGCCACTGGGTAACCAAGTATATAGACCAGAGGCTAGCTTTCTTATCATGCCCGCACGCAACATTAGCTGGTGGCTGATAACCTCAGCATCGGCGGGGGTTTCTTTCTGCGTGGCAAGCAAATATTGACTAGTGCGCATTCGGTGCAGTTTTCCTATAAAAAATAATAAATGGGTAGATCTGGCGTATTCTAATTAACAAATAGCAATTGTGCTACAACCGTGTTGATTTAAACCGCTTTCAATTGTGTGACAACCAATGTTCCCTGCTGAACATAAAAGTAAATATCGTACGCATACAGCATGACACGGTATTCCTTCGGATCGTCATCGAGCTTGTGTTTGTACGCTGGTCGCGGATCTTGCTGTAGCACAGAAACAATCAGTGTCTCTAAATCGCTGTGGGTCATGCTCGCTTTAGTTAGGCTTGCCCTTGCTGGCTCGCTAATCACAACTTGGCGATTGGGAATAGGGGCATAATCATCTAGCTTGTCTGTGGCGCTTTCACATATGTCCGCATAGGGAAGGTAAGGCTTGACATCTAAGATAGGGGTGCCATCCAGTAAGTCTAGCCCTTCTACTTCTAAGTGCACGAGGCCGTTGTGTTTATAGTAGCCTCCGCGTTTTAAAACAGACATCCCAATCCCATTAGGTCTATGTGTACTGCGGCTAGCAAATACCCCTAATGTCTCATTGCCACCTAATCGTGGTGCCTTTACTGTGGGCTTCCAACCTTTATCACTATTCTTGTGAAACTGAAACAGTACCCACACATGGCTAAAGCCTTCTAACCCTTTAAATACACGTATGTCGTTAAATTGTTCAGTGAGGGTGATATGCCCCTTTGCCTTCGCTAAATTAGGTTGTCGTGGGATCGCAAACTTCTGCTTAAATGGGCTGGTGATAAAACCTACGGGAGTGATAGGTATATTGTTGTTATTCATGGGTAATAAAGTGTTATCACTGAAACATTTTGTTAATCATTTATTGGCTCAACCCCACATTATGTAATATTTTAATCACATAGTTCAGGTATGATAAAACTTCAAGTTTGCAGTGAAATTTAAACTTGAGCCAAATACGGATGTTTGGGTCGCTGTATTTGGTTTCCCTGGACCCATCTTTTGGCCTGTCTATTTGGACAGGCTTTTTTAATTCGTTTTGAGTGCTTTCAACTTATCTCTGAAATAAGGGCAACCCAGCGTGCGCGCCTTGTCCATATTATGAGTGTAAATCTTTTCCGCATCCTCTTCATTTTGCATATATTTCGAAATGTCTGATTCGCGGATTAAATGAAGCAGCGGATACGGAGAACGGTTGGTAAAGTGAGAGGCTGACGCACTGTCTTCACCTTCAAATTGGTAGTCTGGATGAAAGCTGGCGAGTTGATAAATGCCTGTATATCCCCAATCACTCAACATTTTTTCTGCTATCGCAAGAATATCAAGGTAACGATTAAAGTCTTTTGCATCTTCGTTTGTCAGTATTAGGAGCGTCGTCGCAATATTGGCGTCATTGTCGAGGCGTCTACATTCATCAAACAATGTCGCAAGGACACTCCCTGCATCGGCTGTGGCGTCTGTCACTTCACAATGTATTCCGCCAGGATAGCGGGCATAGCGAGCAAAGGGACAAAAGTTGTGGTGGATGACGATATCATCCACCCATTGCAATGTCGCCGAGATGTAATGTTGATTTTCCATGAAATATTAAGAATGGAACTTTACGTACGCTTCTAGCGTGTTTTCAATGAGACTTGCCACTGTCATTGGGCCTACGCCCCCAGGCACTGGTGTAATCCATCCCGCTCGTTCCTTGGCTTTCTCAAACTCAACGTCACCCACTAACGAGCCATCGCCCATACGGTTGATACCTACATCAATAACAATTGCGCCAGGCTTAATCCACTCTCCAGGAATGAAGTTAGGCTTTCCTACCGCCACCACAAGAAGGTCGGCACGATTGACATGCGCTTTTAAGTCTTGCGTGAATTTATGGCAGGTAGTCACGGTGCAACCCGCCAGTAGTAGCTCTAAACTCATAGGACGGCCCACAATATTTGAGGCACCTATGATAACGGCGTCTAAACCTTTTACCGGTCTCTTCGTCGCCTCTATCATTGTCATGATCCCCTTTGGGGTACAGGGGCGTAGTGCGGGAATTCTTTGCGCGAGTCGGCCAATATTGTAAGGGTGGAATCCGTCTACATCTTTATGCGGGTGAATGCGCTCTAAGACTTTTTCAGCGTTTAAACCCGCTGGTAAGGGCAGTTGTACCAATATACCGTCTATTTCATTGTCAGCATTTAAATCATCAACGATAGAAAGTAACTTTTCTTCTGACGTGTCTGCAGGCAAATCAAAAGAGCGGGAAACAAACCCCACTTCTTCACACGCCTTTCGTTTGTTAGACACATAAACTTGAGAAGCTGCATCACTTCCTACTAAAACAACGGCAAGGCCAGGTTGTCTTTTTTTAGCCTCAATTAAAGAGTCTACATATGAAGAAACATGTTGGCGAACTTGTTTGGCAATTAGCTTGCCATCAATTAGGTGAGCGGTCATAAAAGGGATATACTTTCTATAGTGATCAACAAGTGGTCATTATTGTTTCACATATAGGCTTATTTAGACCAGTAGCAAGCATAAAATAGTTACCTTCCTTCAAAGACTTTTTCGCTTTTTCTTTTTATTTTTCGTTTTGCGCAAATAAACATGCAACAGCGTTCTACCCATACAAGGGCAGGGTAAAGGCCTTAAGTCACCTTATAATGTATAAATAGCCATCAAATTGATTAAAAAAACACGATAATGCCTGCTTTGTGAGCGGTTGGAATTTTTATTTAAAAAAGTGTTTGACGAGGTGGGGGCAAGTCAGTAATATTCGCACCCCGTAACGGCACAGAGGCAAAACGCTTCAAACGCCGCTACAATAGTCGGTGAGTGGCGCAGCTTGGTAGCGCACTTGTTTTGGGTACAAGGGGTCGCAGGTTCAAATCCTGTCTCACCGACCACTTTTGCAAGCGAAGATTCGCCGAGCGCCCGTAGCTCAGCTGGATAGAGCAACGGCCTTCTAAGCCGTGGGTCGCAGGTTCGAATCCTGCCGGGCGCGCCATGCGGGTCAGGTAGGTCCTGACAGCGTGGTAGAATTTTCAAAATAGTATGTCTACAATTCACATACTGTTTATTGCAAGCACCTCTATGGTGGGCGTAGCTCAGTTGGTAGAGCCCCGGATTGTGATTCCGGTTGTCGTGGGTTCAAGTCCCATCGTCCACCCCACTTTTTTGCGGAAGTGGTGGAATTGGTAGACACGCTGGATTTAGGTTCCAGTGCTTCACGGCGTGAGAGTTCAAGTCTCTCCTTCCGCACCATATTTTATGCTTTAATTTAAAAGCAGTTCTTTTTAAAAGATCCTCGTCGGTGAGTGGCGCAGCTTGGTAGCGCACTTGTTTTGGGTACAAGGGGTCGCAGGTTCAAATCCTGTCTCACCGACCATTCTTCTTTCGTCAATTTCCTTTTTTCTCCTTGTTTTCAACGAATTTTGCACCGATCGTCTGTTATTCGGTCAATTGGGTGTTACAAACTTGTGTTTCCCTCTCGACTCTTGTTTAGTGCGGCTGTATACTACCGCGTCTTTTTTTAACCGGTGCGTTTGTCTCAGGTTAGTGAAGTGCAGTGATATACTGCGCTGAATTTTGGGAATACAAACGCCAAAAACGACCTCTACCCCGATGTGATCCGCCACAAAATTGATGGCATAGCGGGAGAGGGGATTGTGAACCAAGCGCCTATAGAGGCGTATAGTTGAGGTAACATAATGCAAGTTTCTGTCGAGACGACCCAGGGTTTAGAACGCCGTCTTACTATCAGCGTTCCAGCTGACGCTGTTGATTCAGCGGTTAAGTCACGCCTACAACAGTTGGCGAAAACACAACGCATCAATGGCTTCCGTCCAGGAAAAGTTCCAGTAAGCGTAATTAAAAAACGTTTCGGCCAAGCGGTTCGCCAAGAAGTTGCTGGCGACGTAATGCAGCAAAACTTCTACCAAGCTATCGTTCAGGAAAAAATTCAACCTGCTGGCATGCCAAAGTTTGAATTAACGAAAGATGAAGACGGACAAGATCTTGAATTTGTCGCCTCATTTGAAGTTTACCCTGAAGTAGAAGTGAAAGGTGTAAGCGATATCGAGATTGAAAAGCCAGTAGTAGACATTACTGACGAAGATCTAGATAACATGATGGAAACCCTGCAAAAGCAGCACGCTAGCTGGAAAGAAGTTAAGCGTAAAGCGAAAAAAGATGACAAAGTTATCATCGATTTCGTAGGCACGGTTGACGGTGAAGAATTCGAAGGTGGTAAAGCTGAAGATTTCGCACTAGAACTGGGTCAAGGCCGCATGATTCCTGGTTTCGAAAAGCCGTTGGTTGGCGCGAAAGCGGGTGAAGAAGTGACTATCGAAGTGACTTTCCCTGAAGATTATCACGCTGAAAACCTAAAAGGTAAAGAAGCGGTATTCCAAGCAACCGTGAAAAAAGTGGAAGGCCAATCTCTACCTAAAGTAGACGAAGAATTTGCCAAGCTTTTCGGTGTTGAAGAAGGCGGTGTAGACGCGCTTAAAGCTGAAGTTCGTAAGAACATGGAACGTGAACTTAACCAAACGTTAAAAGCGCAGGTTAAAGAAGACGTTATCGCTAAACTTGTTGAAGCAAACGAATTTGATATTCCTCAAGCGCTTATCGACCAAGAAGTTAACGCTCTGCGTGAACAAGCGAAGCAGCGTTTCAGCCAACAAGGCGGTGGTCAAAACCTTCCTGAGCTTCCAGCTGAACTATTCACTGACAATGCTAAGCGTCGTGTTTCAATCGGCCTTATTCTTGGTGAAGTGATCAAGCAAAACGAGCTTAAAGCTGATGAAGCGAAAGTTAACGAGATGATCGAAACTGCTGCTTCAGCGTACGAAGACCCACAAGAAGTGGTAGAATACTACAACAACAACCAAGAGCTTATGCAGCAAATGCAAAACGTTGCACTTGAAGAGCAAGCTATTGAGTGGGTTCTTGAGCAAGCAAATGTTACCGAAGTAACAAAAGCTTTTGACGAGGTTATGAACAAACAGGCGTAATTTTTTACTGTCTGATTGACTTAACCCATCAGCAACTGCTTAAATGCTCGGAGCCTTCCGAGCATTTTTGTTTTTAACGCTAGATAATCAAGGTAGCTATGACTAATACCCCGTTCGATCCAATGAATGCACTTGTCCCTATGGTAGTAGAGCAAACTTCCAAAGGGGAACGTTCTTACGATATTTATTCTCGCCTGCTAAAAGAAAACGTTATTTTCTTAGTAGGGCAAGTTGAAGACCACATGGCAAACCTGATTGTGGCTCAAATGTTATTCCTAGAAGCGGAAAATCCAGAGAAAGATATTTTCCTTTATATTAACTCTCCTGGTGGTTCAGTCACCGCGGGAATGGCCATTTATGACACCATGAACTTCATCAAGCCTGATGTGAGTACCGTGTGTATGGGGCAAGCTGCAAGCATGGGAGCATTCCTCCTTTCAGCAGGCGCGAAGGGCAAGCGTTTCTGTCTGCCTAATTCTCGCGTAATGATTCACCAGCCATTAGGTGGGTTCCAAGGCCAGGCATCAGATTTTGAAATTCATGCGAAAGAAATCTTGTCTATTAAAGAGAAGTTAAATCGCTTGATGGCTCAGCATACAGGGCAAGACTACGACACAGTAGCACGTGATACTGATAGGGATAACTTCCTAAGTGCGACTGAGGCTAAAGAGTATGGCCTTATCGATCAGGTTTTAACAAATCGATCTGACGCAGCCGCAACTAAGTAGTATAGTTATAGTAGTCCTGAACATGTGCATAGCACACTTTGGTTTTAGGTTCAGGCAAGGCAGAGGCAAAAGTAATGAGTGATAAACAAAGCGGTGATGGTGACAACAAGTTACTGTACTGCTCGTTTTGTGGCAAAAGCCAACACGAAGTAAGAAAATTAATTGCAGGCCCGTCGGTATTTATATGCGACGAGTGTGTAGAGTTATGTAACGATATCATTCGCGAAGAAATCAAGGAAATCGCGCCAAAGCAAAAGCAGGATGCTTTACCGAAACCAAGTGAAATTCATTCACACCTTGATGATTACGTTATTGGCCAAGAACATGCCAAAAAGGTATTGTCGGTAGCAGTGTATAACCACTATAAGCGTTTACGTAACGGTGACGTGCACGATGGGGTTGAATTAGGCAAAAGTAATATCTTGCTTATTGGCCCTACAGGCAGTGGTAAAACATTACTGGCAGAAACCCTAGCACGGCTATTAGACGTTCCTTTCACTATGGCAGACGCCACCACGCTAACTGAAGCCGGTTACGTGGGTGAAGACGTAGAAAACATTATCCAAAAGTTACTGCAAAAATGTGACTATGAAGTGGAAAAAGCGCAACGCGGTATTGTATACATTGATGAAATTGACAAAATTTCTCGTAAGTCAGACAACCCATCTATTACCCGTGATGTGTCTGGTGAAGGTGTACAGCAAGCATTGCTTAAGCTTATTGAAGGAACGGTTGCCTCTGTGCCTCCACAAGGTGGACGCAAGCATCCTCAACAGGAATTCCTTCAGGTAGATACCTCTAAAATCTTATTTATTTGCGGTGGTGCATTTGCAGGGCTTGATAAAGTTATCGAGCAACGAGCACAAACTGGCGCAGGCATTGGCTTTGGCGCATCAGTGAAGTCTACCGACAATAAGCAAGAAATTAGTCAGTTGTTTAAACAGGTTGAACCTGAAGACTTGGTTAAATACGGCTTGATTCCCGAGTTTATTGGGCGTTTACCGGTAGTAACCAGTCTTGAAGAGTTGAACGAAGATGCGTTAATTCAGATTCTTCGTGAACCTAAAAATGCGATTACAAAGCAATACGCAGCCCTTTTCGATATGGAAGAGGTAGAGCTAGAGTTTCGCGACGACGCACTACATGCTATTGCGAAAAAAGCCATGCAGCGTAAAACCGGTGCACGAGGCCTTCGCTCTATTGTTGAAGCCGTTCTACTCGACACTATGTACGAACTGCCTTCAATGGACGATGTCAGTAAGGTGGTTATTGATGAAACCGTAATACGCGGCGAGTCTAAGCCCATTCTTATTTATGACAGTAACGAAAAGAAAGCGGCTTCTGAGTAAGCCATTTTAGAAAAGGCCCGTTAAGGGCCTTTTTGTTGTTAGCCCCTCTTATCTTTGTTTTCCTCACACCCATTCAACATTCAAAAAATATCGAATCTTGGCGAAAGCCAAGGCCACTCACGCTTCCCTTTTCGTCTTTTAAAAAAGTAAGAGGTGGCAAAATCAAATTAGCCCTAGCAACCTCATTTGGTGGATATTTAAGCTATCAGTCTTAATTTAGCTATCCTTTCTGCCAGATTTACTAACTAAGTGTTGCCATGCGGTCTAAAATCGATAATGGTTAAGTAAAAGGGTGGGATTACATGCACTTTAATAAGTTTTAATTGAACTTTGACTTTGCATCCCCATATAAATCGACATTGCAAACTAATAGAGAACACGTATGACAGTTGAGCGTGAGAATCGCATTGAAATTCCTGTACTTGCCTTGCGGGACGTGGTCGTTTATCCACATATGGTCATACCCTTATTCGTTGGGCGTGAGAAATCAATCCGCTGTTTAGAAGCGGCAATGGACAATGACAAGCAAATCTTTCTTGCTGCGCAAAAAGACGCGAGTGTAGATGAACCTGAATCAGAAGATATTTACAACGTAGGTACCATAGCGACCATTCTTCAGTTGCTAAAACTACCTGACGGCACGGTAAAGGTACTTGTAGAAGGCAGTGTTCGTGGTCAGGTAGAACGTTATGAACAGTCCGAACCTTATTTCGTGGCCACCGTGTCTAAAATTGAAGACGAAGCCATCGATGAAAGCGAACAGGAAGTCCTCATTCGCTCAGCCGTATCTCAATTCGAAGGCTATGTGAAACTTAATAAAAAGATACCACCAGAGGTACTGACCTCGCTAAACGGTATCGATGATGCTGCACGCCTTGCCGATACAATGGCGGCCCATATGCCTCTAAAACTGACTGAAAAACAGAAAGTACTAGAGATGAAAGGGGTGAATGAGCGCCTAGAATATCTTATGGCCTTGATGGAAGGCGAGATAGATTTATTGCAAGTCGAGAAGAAAATTCGTACTCGCGTTAAAAAGCAGATGGAAAAAAGTCAGCGCGAATACTATTTGAATGAGCAAATGAAAGCCATTCAAAAAGAATTAGGCGAACTGGATGACGCGCCTGACGAATTTGAAGCCCTCTCGAAGAAAATTGCTGATGCTAAAATGCCGAAAGAGGCAGAAGATAAAGCGAAATCTGAACTGCAAAAGCTTAAAATGATGTCGCCTATGTCGGCGGAAGCCACGGTGCTTCGTAGCTACATAGAGTGGCTTACCAATGTGCCGTGGAATAAGCGTTCGCCAGTGAAGAAAGATTTGTCACGGGCGGAAGTCGTGCTTAATGAAGACCATTACGGACTCGAAAAAGTTAAAGAGCGCATACTTGAATACCTTGCCGTCCAGCAGCGTGTCAAAAAATTAAAAGGTCCTATCCTTTGTTTAGTGGGGCCGCCAGGGGTAGGTAAGACGTCTCTTGGCCAGTCAGTGGCTAAAGCGACCGGGCGTAAATACGTTCGTATGGCGTTAGGTGGCGTACGTGATGAAGCGGAAATCCGTGGACACAGAAGAACATATATTGGTTCTTTGCCTGGCAAGCTCATTCAGAAAATGGCAAAAGTTGGCGTAAAAAATCCACTGTTTTTGTTAGATGAAATCGACAAAATGTCTTCAGATATGCGTGGTGATCCTGCGTCAGCGCTATTGGAAGTCCTTGACCCTGAGCAAAACAACAGCTTCAGCGATCATTATCTTGAAGTTGACTATGACTTGTCTGATGTCATGTTTGTTGCCACGTCTAACAGCATGAATATCCCTGGGCCATTGCTAGATAGAATGGAAGTGATTCGTTTGTCGGGTTACACAGAGGACGAAAAACTCAATATTGCCAAGAATCATTTAATTGGTAAGCAAATGGAGCGTAATGGCTTAAAAGCAAAAGAGTTGGAAATCACCGATTCTGCAGTAATTGGCATGATACGCTACTACACCCGTGAAGCGGGCGTACGAAGCTTAGAACGTGAAGTGTCTAAGGTTTGTCGTAAAGCAGTGAAGGATATCCTACTGACGAAAAGTAAAGACAAAGTGGTGGTTAACCAAGACAACTTAAAAGATTACTTAGGCGTACAACGTTTTGATTATGGTAAGGCTGACAAAGATAACCAAATTGGACAAGTTACTGGCCTAGCTTGGACTCAGGTAGGTGGTGACTTACTAACAATAGAAACCACCGCGGTACCCGGTAAAGGCAAGATGACTTCTACGGGGTCACTGGGGGATGTCATGCAAGAGTCTATTCAGGCGGCCATGACAGTCGTGCGAAGCCGTGCTGAAAAACTTCGCATTAACGACGATTTTTACGAGAAACGTGATATTCATGTGCATGTACCAGAAGGGGCAACACCGAAAGATGGCCCTAGTGCAGGTATTGCTATGTGTACCGCCCTCGTTTCAACATTGACCGGTAACCCGGTGAAATGCGAAGTGGCCATGACAGGTGAAATAACGCTGCGTGGAGAGGTTTTAGCCATTGGTGGGTTGAAAGAAAAACTGCTGGCAGCACATCGTGGTGGCATCAAAACGGTGGTGATACCGAAAGACAATGAACGTGATTTGGAAGAAATTCCAGAAAATGTGAAAAAAGACTTAAGTATTCATCCTGTTAAGTGGATAGATGAAGTGTTAGATATCGCACTTCAAGAACCAGTAGACAAATTTGAAGTTGTCACTAAGTCATAAAAAAACCGGCTGCAACGCTTTATTTTAAAGGGGTGTAGCCATTTTTCTTTAATATTTGTTTAAAAAATGTGCATAACCTTTGTAAATCGCCATTTTTTTTCAAATTAGGGCTTTCAAGTCGCAGAAGTTGTGTTACCTTTAGTTTGTATTCGCTTGAAGCCTTGCCACAAAAGGGATTGCAGCGATTCAACAAAAGTTAACTATTTGTGACAGATTGCTTGAACTTAAAGATCAAGCTTGCTATAACGTTCAATCAAATCGTTTTGGACAAACAGTATAATAACAATCGAAGGGGATCATAATTGTGAACAAGTCTCAACTAATCGACCAAATCGCTGCTGGTGCAGACATTTCTAAAGCAGCCGCTGGCCGCGCTCTTGATGCATTCACTGACTCAGTTACTGCAGCGCTAAAAGAAGGCGATCAGGTAGCACTAGTAGGTTTTGGTACTTTCTCAGTTCGCGAACGTTCAGCTCGCAGTGGCCGTAACCCACAAACTGGTGAGACTATTCAGATTTCAGCAGCGAAAGTTCCTTCTTTCAAAGCTGGTAAAGCACTGAAAGACGCTTGTAACTAAGCAAAAATATTATTGAAAAGGCGATGGCTAGTCCATCGCCTTTTTTATTTGTAGTGTCATATCACTGCCTACTACATAGGCAAGCTAAGTGTCCTTTCAACAAGCATGCGTCTTGTTCCCATCTAATTGTTATTAGTTCATGTTAGGCCATTTATCTTCCCACGTATTAGGTTATAATCAGCGCTTATTTTGCCAAGGTAATTGCGTAATTCGTTTAGGGTTGTGTACTTGGTAAGTGTAGTAAGCAACGGAGTTGAAGAACAATCATGCTAGAAAGAATCAGAGAAGGTTCTCAAGGCCCTTGGGCGATGGCCATTATTGCGCTCATCGTATTAAGTTTCGTCTTTGCTGGCGTAGGCAGCTACCTGACTTCATCAGGTTCTACCGCAGTCGCAACGGTGAATGGCGAAGAGATTTCCGCACAAGAATTAGAGCGAGCGTACCAAAATCAACGTGCGCAAATGGAGTCTCAATTTGGTGAAAGTATTGCCCAGTTATTTTCAAGTGAGCAGTACCTAAGTGACTTTAAGCGCAATGTTCTTGACCGTTTAATTGCCGAAAAGCTTATTCAGCAAGAAGCGGTAGCATTAGGGCTTAGAGTCAGTGATGAGCAAATTAAAGAAACCATCACACAAATGCCGGAATTCCAATTTGGTGGTCAATTCGACAATCAACGATTCCAAACCATTTTGCGTCAAAACGGCTTTCAAGTAGCGGATTTCCGTGATTACTTGCGTACGCAAATGACACAAAATCAATTGGCTGCTGCTTTGACTAACTCTGCATTTGCGTTGGAAGGTGAAGTTGAGTTGGCCAATACGCTGCAAGGCCAAACTCGTGACGCTAACTATCTTGTTATTGATTCAGCCTCATTCTCTGAGGGTGTTGAGGTTACCGAAGATGATATTAATGCGTACTACAACGCAAATATTGCCGCTTTCGATACTGAAGAGCAGGTTAAATTAGCGTATGTGATGTTATCTATTGACGATCTGAAATCTCGCGTGTCTGTAGATGATGATGAAGTTCGCAGCTATTACGAGAATAATTTAGCGGGTTACCAAACGGAAGAAGAGCGTCGTGTTTCGCACATTCTCATTGAGTTTGGCGACGACACTGAAGCGGCCCGGGCAAAAGCTGAAGCATTACTTGCTGAGATTAAAGCGGGGGCTGATTTTGCTACCTTAGCTGAAACCTCTTCTGAGGACACCTTTTCGGCAGAAGCCGGTGGTGACTTAGACTATATCACGCAAGATGCTATGGATCCGGCGTTTGATGAAGCTGCCTTTGCTATTGAGAACGTCGGTGAGGTATCAGACGTGGTAGAAAGCGAATTTGGTTTTCATATTATAAAGCTAACCGACATAAAGCCTTCAACCACCACAGCATTTGAAGATGTAAAAAGCGATATTCGCGAGTCGTTATTACTTGATAAAGCAACGGAAGCCTATTTTGAAGATCAAAATCTAATGGCTGAAATTGCATTTGAAGTACCAGATACGCTTGAAGATGTGGCCAATGCCGTTGATGCAACAGTGCAAGAAACGGCGCTGTTTAGCCGCAATATGGCGCCTACAGCGTTAGACCACCCAGCAGTACTGGAAGCGGCATTTTCTTCAGAGCTTATTGAAGAGGGTGTAAATAGTGACATCATCGAAATTGACGATGAAACTGTGGTAGTGGTTAGAGTGGTTGAACATGAACCTCAACGTACTCAATCGCTTGAGGAAGTACGTGAAGGCATCGTGGCTTCGCTTCAAGACCAAAAAGCACAAGAAGCTGCTCAAGCGTGGGCGAGAGAGCGAGTTAATCAGCTACAAAAAGGCGAGTCTATTGATGACGCGTTAGCTGAAAAATCACTGAACTGGGAAGCGGCAGAAGGTATTGCTCGTTCCGGCAGCACAGTAAATCGCGCTATTGTGGATAAAGTGTTCACATTGGCATTGGGTGAAGGTAGTCAATACGATTATGTGTCACTGGTAAGTGGCGACGTAGCCATTGTGGAACTTACTCATGTTAATCCTGCACCTGCGTTAGAAGAGAGTGTGGCGAGTACATTGAAGCAACGCCTCTCTGCTATGCATGGTCAGCGTGTTTACCAGCAATTTGTAGAAGGGCTTCGTGCCGACGCGGATGTCACCATCTCCCCGTCGCTATAACAGGCCGTATTAACTGCGTGACGTGCGCATATATTTAAAGTCAGCCTAAATAAAAAGCCCTCAATAGTTGGACTATCCAATAAATTGAGGGCTTTTTATTTAGGCTGGCTTTTTAGTGTGTAAGAAACAACATAAGGGTATAAAACAATGCAATGACCGCAGATAAAACCAAAATATACATAAAGCCCTGTTTACCCTGTGACACAGAATAATGGTTAGCTTTAAGGTAACCCAACCAGAGTAACGAAAGTAAAATGGGTATAAGGACAAATATTTTTAACACAGATTAGCTCCATCATTGCGAGTACGTCTTATAGTACTACGCTTCTTAAAGATAAAAAGGACTTCCTTGATGACACAAAGCTTGTCATTGGCTTGTCTCATTTCTGTTATGTCGCTGTCATCTTCCCTTTGTCTAATATAGCAAAGTCATCTGAATACTGAATGTTATTATGAATCAAGCCGCACCGCATCATGCTAAAGAGGCCAGAAGTATACATTTTGCAGAAGTTCTTATGGCGCGCGAGTCGATAACACCCAAAGACGCGGGTTGCCAAAGTTACCTCATTTATCGCCTTCAAAAGCTTGGTTTTTCATGCACTAAGCATAAGGTTAACGGCGTCACAAACCTTATTGCCCGTTGGGGACACGGCCCTTTGCATTTTGCTTTCTCAGGGCATACTGATGTTGTGCCACCCGGTCCTTTAGCAAAATGGCAGTCACCACCTTTTTCTCCCGTTATCAGTGAGAATAAGCTGTACGGTCGAGGAGCAGCGGATATGAAGACGGGGCTTTCTGCTATGTTGGCGGCCACCGAAAGAGCAATAGCTTATCTCAACCAAGGTGAAATTAGCTATTGGTGGCTTATTACTAGCGACGAAGAAGGCGAGGCTGAGTACGGCTCTAAGTGGATAGCATCCTATCTCAAAGAGCAGCAGGTTACCCTGGATATGTGTTTAGTTGGCGAACCAACGGCCATCCAGCATACGGGTGATACCATTAAAGTAGGACGCAGAGGCTCGTTGTCTGGGGCGATTACCATTCATGGCAAACAAGGCCACGTGGCTTATCCGAAAAGCTGCGTTAACGCTCTTCACATCGCCGCGTCAGTGGTAAATAGCTTAACCCGTTACGCCTTTGATGAAGGCAGTGCGGACTTTCCGGGAACCAGCCTACAAGTGACGCATATCGACAGCGGTAAATTTACTGATAATTTAGTTCCTGGTGTAGCGCGCATTGAGTTTAATGTTCGCTACTCGTGGCAATATAACGAACAAACCTTAAGCGATTTATTAACACAATTGGTAAAAAGTGTAGACGCTAATGCCACGTTAACCTGGTCTCGCCCTTGTGAACCTTATATCACGACGCAGAGCAAAGACGGCGCTTGTTTAATTAACCTCGTTGAGCGAGCGGTTCGTAACGCCACCGGGCGTTACCCTGTGGTAAGCACCTCTGGTGGCACGTCCGACGGGCGCTTCTTTGCCAGCGAGCAAACACAAGTGGTAGAAGTGGGCGTGCCTAATGACACTATTCACCAAATTAATGAACATATTCACTTATCGGACTTAGTCACCTTAGAAGACATCTACACTGATGTGCTATTGAGTTTAACGGGATAAATTCGCCGCCTGCGCTAATTTTCCGAGGCCGCTTGAGGGTAGGCCGGCACCATTAGATAGAATATTGACCTATAAAAAACGCCTATCACATAGATAGGCGCTCTTTTGATGAACAAGCATTACCGTCTCCGTGGTTAGGCCGATTGTTTTAAGTTTACGTCGCCTAAATAGCGTTTACGCTTTTTGGTGGTTAAGGTCTCTAAATCTACCACCACTAAACCATCAATACAGTCATTGAAATCTGGGTCAACGTTAAAGCCTAAGAAAGCCACGCCTCCTTCTTTGCATACTTCACTGTATTGTTTGTATAAGGTAGGAACATTAACCCCCATATTAGCGAGCAAGTGCTTAAGTTGCGTAAACTCAGCTTTGTAGTCATTGCCAGTAAAAGTATGGATGATTTCCTGAGACATTTGGTAAGGGCGTTTGCATTCTGCATGACCGAACTTGGCTGGAAAGTAAGTGGAGTAAAACTGAACAATAAGATCCTTCGCCGGTTGCGGGTAGGCATTACTGAGTGACACTGCTCCGAATAGGTAGCGATATTTAGGGTATTGATTGAGAAATGCGCCAATACCAAACCACAGATAGTCTAAACTGCGTTTACCCCAATAGCGAGGTTGCACAAAGCTTCGTCCTAGCTCTAGCCCTTGCTCAAACAGAGCGTCGTTACCCTCTTTGTAGTCAAAGAGGGTGGCAGAGTATAAGCCTGTTGGGTGATCTTCTTGGGTAAGCAATTGAGCATCGCCAAATCGATAAGCGCCAACAATTTCTAAGTCTACTTCATCCCACAAAACCAAATGATAATAGTGGCTATCGTAGGTGTCGATGTCGCGACGTTTATTGGTACCTTCGCCCACGGCGCGAAAGGCAATTTCACGCAGGCGACCAATCTCTCGCATGATGGGAGAACAATTTTTGTGTTGGTACAAGTAGATAGACTTACCATCGGTTGTTTGACCAAGGTGCTCACACTGTTTTATCGCCCGTGAAAGTTCCTTTCTGTCTTCTGGCGTGGCGACGGGGGCCTGGGTGTCAAATATGCCCTTTTTATTGCTGCCTATACGATACAAGTGGCGTTTAAATAGTTTTACCTGATCTTTAAGCGAAATAGTGGTTTGCTGATATGACTCAAACGGGATGAGTTCACCAATACGCATAGGAAGGTGTTTTTTGCGCTGTTTAAACATTTCTTTTACTAGCAATGCGGTGGCCAGCGGTTTGTACACCATAGATACACCATAAAATAGCGGACTATTTTTGGCATCAATATACACGGGAAGGATAGGGGACTTCGCTTGTCGTGCCATGCGCAGAAAACCAGAGTGCCAGCGTGTATCTCTTACGCCTTGCGGGCGTAAGCGGGAAACTTCCCCAGCAGGGAAAATCAGTACAGCACCTTCTGATTTTAGGTGAGATTGAATGGCAGATAAGTGTTGTTTTGGCGTGCCGCCTTGCATGTTATTAACGGGAAGCAACATATCGTGCAGGGGCTCGATGGCCATAAGCATTTGGTTAGCCACCACTTTTAAATCGTGCCTAACTTCGCTAACCAGTTTAATCAGCGCCAATGCATCCAGCGAGCCTATGGGATGGTTCGCGATAATGACAACCCGTCCTTCGGTAGGAATACGCTCTTTTTCAACGTCGCGGGTAGAATAACTGATATTGAAGTATTCAAGCACTTGCTCTACAAAATCAATATCTTCATAGTGCGGGTAGGTTTCACCAAACTCCGTAATTTCTCGCTCATGGAGTAAATGTCGCAATACAAAAGACAGCGACTTGAATAATAACGGATTATTTGCCACCTGAGGGTAGTGTTTATTTAGTACTTCATCAACAGTAAACATAGTCATTCTCGGTTTTTGGCGAACTTTAACAGGGCAATGTGACGTTTTTCACACAGTTTGATGTCACTTATTTGACATTGGTTTTTCGGCATTGCTTTTTCGCATTGAAGGGAAGGCACACTACATTCGGTGTGCCTCTATTCAGATGAGTTATGCTGCTTTCGAGGTAGAGGCTTTTGCCTTGATAGGGGTGACGTTATTTGTGCTTTCCATTTCTTCTAAATAATAAATAAGTGATAAGTTCCCCTCCATGTCTTCGCCAAGGGCACTACAATTTTCAACCCAGTCACCATCGTTAATATAGTGAATTCCCTTTTCCATACTGCTTTCTGGGTGGTGGATGTGGCCACAAATAACACCATCAAGCTGCATTTCAGCTGCCCGTTGGCAGCAGGCTTCTCGATAGCGAGCAATCGCCTCGTTGGCGCCTTTAATGTGCTTTTTGATGTAGCCTGCTAAAGACCAATACTCTCGCTTTCTCCAGCTTCTGAAACGGTTGTATTCACGGTTGAGAAACAAGAGTAAATCGTAGCCTTTGTCGCCAATCCATGCGTGGAATTTACCCATGGTAACTTCGCCATCAAACTGGTCGCCGTGCAGCACCAGGTAACGTTTGCCCTGTGCGGTAGTGTGTACCAGTTGACGCTCAATTTCGATGTCACCAAATGCCATGCCGGAATATGACTGAATAGGTTCATCGTGATTGCCAGGAAGATACACAACACGAGTGCCTTCTTGACCCATTTGCATAAGTCTGTGCATCACTTGATTGTGTGTTTTCGGCCAGCGAAATTGTTTTGTCATTTGCCACATATCCACAATGTCACCCACCAAATAAAGGGTATCCACGGTAATATTGTTCAAAAATGACAAGAGGTACTCAGCCTTACAGTCACGGTTACCCAAGTGAATGTCTGAAAGCCAAAGTGTGCGATAGTGTGTTTTCTTCATAGCAAGGTCCCAAAGCGATTGCCTTGGAACGCCACTATATGGCCACTAATTGACAGAACCGTGACGCTTGCTTGACCATTGTGTTACAAACCCGGTCTTTACATTTAAAGGCACCCACTATGAATTGGATTTATAGCTTCTTATCATCAGGCATCATTTTTATTTGAGTATAAAGGCAGTAGACTGATTCAATGGTAAATAAAACCTAGATGCAGTGCTTGGTTTACTGCAACAGCCAACTCACGCAAGTTACCGACGTTTGCGTGGTGAAAAACAAGATGACATCAGGAAAAGATAATGACAATAAGACGAAATATTCTGATAACAGGCGCCAGTTCTGGCTTAGGTAAAGGTATGGCGATTGAGTTCGCTAAACAAGGGTGCAATCTTGCGCTTTGTGCCCGCCGTTTTGAGAACTTAGAAAGCTTAAGGAATGAGTTGCTTGAGATAAATGCCAATATTCAGGTTTTTATTCGCTCGCTCGATGTAAACGATCATGATGCTGTGTTTGACGTGTTCAACGATTTTAAGGAAGACATGGGGCAGGTGGACAGAGTTATTGTGAATGCGGGAATGGGAAAAGGCGCTTCCATTGGCACAGGGTATTTTCATGCCAATAAACAAACCGCGATTACAAATTTTGTCTCTGCGCTTGCTCAGTGTGAAGCTGCCATGGCTATTTTTAGAGCACAAAATTCTGGCCATCTTGTGACTATTTCATCTATTAGCGCAGTGCGAGGTTTTCGACGGGCTATGACGGTATATGCGGCAACAAAAGCAGGCTTAACCTCAATGACAGAGGGCATAAGAATGGATGTGATGCATACACCCATCAACGTAAGCTGCATTCATCCGGGCTTTATCCGCAGTGAAATTAACGAAAAAGTGGAAAAAGTGCCTTTTATTGTGGATACCGATGTGGGGTGTCGTGCGTTAGTCAAAGCCATCAATAAAGAAAAAGCGAATGCTTATGTACCTAGCTGGCCTTGGGCTTTGCTTCATTGGGTAATGCGGATTGCACCGGCAAGCAGTATAAGAAAAATGAGTTAGTATGTGACGAGTGTGTACGTAGCAAACGTAAAAGATACAAAAAAAGCGCCAATAGGCGCTTTTTTAACTACTAATCTTTAAGATTAGCCTAGTGCTTTAATTTGTGCAGCTAGACGGCTCTTATGACGAGCAGCTTTGTTCTTGTGAATCAAGCCTTTAGTAGCCATTCTGTCAAGTACAGGAGCAGCAGCAGCGAGTGCAGCTTGTGCACCTTCTTTATCGCCACTAGCGATAGCAGCAACTACTTTTTTGATGCTTGTACGAGTCATTGAACGACGGCTAGCGTTGTGCTGGCGACGCTTTTCGGCTTGGATTGCACGCTTCTTAGCAGACTTAATGTTAGCCAAGGTGTAACTCCCAAAATAAATTCATGTCAAAAACGAGGGTGCGGATTGTGCCTAGCAAACAGGTAAATGTCAAACGATTTTATCCCTACGTGATGAAAACCTTTCACTTACCTTATATATAAGGTGCATTTACGGGTTTTTATCAATCGAACTTAAAGAATATATCGTTTGCGACTTACAGGTTCGTAATGGCTAAGCCTTCACTGCTACCCACAACGGGCGCGGATTATAGCAAATTATCCGCACAAGATGCACCTTATTTTTAATAAGGCATTTCGCCGCACACTGCCTTTCGCTATTATGTCACGCTTCGTACTGAAATGATTTATCAAAAAAAGGCGACATGGGTGTCTCGAAAGTTAATTAAATCAGGGCTTGTTGTTAGCGTGATGACGTTGTTATCGCGTATTCTTGGATTGGCAAGAGATGTTGTGGTTGCCCGTCTAATGGGAGACGGAGCGGCGGCAGATGTATTTTTCTTCGCCAATAAAATTCCCAATTTCCTACGTCGTCTTTTTTCCGAAGGGGCGTTTGCGCAAGCCTTTATTCCGGTATTAACAGAAGTTCACCAACAAGATGATAAAGCCGAACTTCGTGCTTTTGTTGCTAAAATCTCAGGTACTTTAGGTGCTATTGTTTTTGTAGTGTCACTCATAGGCATAGTGGCGTCCCCTCTATTGGCTGCGCTATTCGGTACCGGGTGGTTTTTATCTTGGCTAAACGGCGAACCAGCGGGAGATAAATATTTACTTGCCTCCACGATGCTAAAAATAACCTTCCCCTACCTGGCTTTTATTTCTCTTACTGGGTTAGCTGGGGCAATTTTAAATACCTTAAATAAATTTGCCGTGGCAGCCTTTACCCCAGTACTGCTCAATGTTTGTATTATCTTGTGCGCTATTTATTTGGCGCCTGAATTAGAGCAGCCGGCCTTTGCACTAGCCTGGGGGGTATTTCTAGGCGGAATTGTGCAATTTAGTTTTCAGTTGCCGTTTCTTTTTCGTGCAGGTTTGCTGGTTAAGCCAAAATGGGGCTGGCACGATAAAAATGTAGTGAAAGTAAGAACATTAATGATCCCCGCATTATTCGGCGTGTCTGTGGGGCAAATCAATTTATTGTTCGACACCTTTATTGCGAGTTTTCTCGTTACGGGCTCCATCAGTTGGCTGTATTATTCTGACCGCTTATTAGAATTTCCGCTGGGCTTGTTTGGTATTGCTATTGCCACTGTGATTTTGCCCGCATTATCACGAAATCATGTTAGTAAAGATCCCAAGGCATTTGCAGCCAATATTGACTGGGCATTTAGAATGGTATGCCTATTAGGTATACCCGCGGCGGTGGGGCTGGCTACCATGGCGCGGCCCATATTAACGGTAATATTTCAGCGTGGCGCGTTTACTGCCCACACCGCTACCATGGCCTCTTATTCACTTACTGCCTACGCGTTTGGGCTGCTTAGTTTTATGCTGGTTAAAGTTCTCGCGCCTGGTTTTTACTCCCGTCAGGATACAAAAACCCCGGTTAAATTTGGTATTTGGTGCATGATAGCGAATATGGTGTTCAATTTAATTTTTGCCCTTCCTTTTGGTTATATTGGTTTAGCCATTGCTACCAGCTTATCGGCCACGTTAAATGCCTTTTTGCTTTATTTGACGTTGCATAAACAGGGTGTGTTTGTATTAAGCAGAACATCCGTAGGGTTTATCGCCCGAGTATTATTGGCAAGCGTTGCCATGGGGTTAGTCATATTTTATCGTGATGAAGGCGTGGCGTTTTTTAATCTCGACTTCGTTGCACAAGTGAGTCATGTGGCGTTAACCATTGGGGTATCTGTGGTGACATTTGGGCTTTGTATGCTTGTTTTAGGCGCAAGACCACGACATTTTAGAAGTGGAGGCGGCTGATTATTGGTAATCCTAGCTGGGTCGTTTATAATCGCGAGCTTTCATTATTCAAGCAGTAAACAAAGGCAGTAGCTAATTGTGGAATTTATCCGCGGGCTTAATAACGTAAAACCTTCTCATCGCGGTTGCGTGCTCACTATCGGCAAGTTCGATGGGGTGCATCTTGGGCACCAAGCGGTACTGAGTAATGTGCTTGAAAAAGCACGTGCGCTTGATTTACCCGCGACTGTGATGGTGTTTGAACCTCAACCAGAGGAGGTGTTTACACCTCATCGGGCACCCGCGCGTATTAGCCCGTTAAGAGAAAAATACGAGCTTTTAAAAACGCAAGGGGTAGACAGGTTACTTGCAGTTCGCTTCAATGCCGACTTTGCTCGCCAAAGTGCCGATACATTTGTGCATGACCTGCTGGTGGACAAACTGGGGGTTAAGTTTTTGGTGGTGGGTGATGATTTTCGCTTCGGCAATGGGCGTAAAGGTGATTTTGCTATGCTACAAGCCGCTGGCCGAATGTACGGGTTTGAGGTCGTCAGCACACAAAGCTTCATGATGCATGCGCATCGTATTAGCTCAACGGCAGTGCGCAGTGCCTTGGATGCCAGCGATTTTAGTTTGGCGGAAGACATGCTCGGCAGGCCCTTCGCAATTTATGGCAAGGTAGTACATGGTGAGAAGAAAGGCCGTACCATCGGTTTTCCTACCGCAAATGTATTGTTAAAGCGCTGTCGCACCCCCATTCATGGGGTATTCGCCGTGCGTGTATTAATAAACAATGAAATGCACAAGGGCGTGGCCAATATTGGCACTCGTCCCACACTAGACGGTGAAAGAAATCAATTAGAAGTGCATATCTTCGATTTAGCAAGCGACCTCTATGGGAAGCCAATATGGGTCTATCCCGTGGCTAAAATTCGAAATGAACAAAAATTTGCTTCTTTTGAGGCACTAAAAGACCAAATACAGCAGGACGCAAACCAAGCGCGCCTGTTAATAGAATAGTTAAACGTGATAAAGTCTGCTCGCAGCGAAACCGTTTTGACCAATACACGCCTTAACGATACCAACTCCGGTATCGGGTATTATTAAAGGTAACCGGATACTACAATTTTATGAGTGATTACAAAGCCACATTAAATCTTCCAGAAACCGCCTTTCCAATGCGCGGTAACCTAGCCCAGCGCGAGCCTAAAATGCTTAAAGACTGGCAGGAAAAAGGGGTATATTCAAAAATCCGTGAAGCGAAAAAAGGCAAAAAGCCTTTTATTCTTCATGATGGCCCTCCTTATGCAAATGGCGATATCCATATTGGTCACGCGGTTAACAAAATTCTAAAAGACATTATTGTCAAATCGAAGAACCTGTCTGATTTCGATTCTCCTTATGTGCCTGGTTGGGATTGCCATGGTCTACCTATTGAGTTGATGGTAGAAAAGAAAGTAGGCAAACCGGGTAAAAAGGTCACGGCAGCGGAGTTTCGTCAAAAATGTCGCGAATACGCACAAAAGCAAATTGACGGTCAAATGGCCGATTTTAAACGCTTAGGTGTGTTCGGCGAATGGGACAACCCGTATAAAACCATGGACTTCAAATCTGAAGCCGACATTATCCGTGCACTTAGCAAAATCGTTGATTCTGGCCATTTAGAAAAAGGGTTTAAGCCAGTGCATTGGTGTACCGATTGTGGTTCAGCACTAGCTGAAGCAGAAGTCGAGTATAAAGATAAAGTATCGCCAGCCATTGACGTGAAGTTTCCGGTTGCCGATACCGCCGACATTGCACAAGCGTTCGGTGTTTCAACCCGTGATTTGACTGACCACAAAGCGGGCGTTGTTATTTGGACCACCACACCGTGGACGCTCCCTGCTAACCGCGCAATCAGCCTACACCCTGAACTGACTTACGCCATTGTAGAAGTACAACCGTCAGGTGAATGGCTAGTGGTTGCGCAAGATTTGCTTGAAAGCTGCATGACCCGCTACGGTGTAGAGGATTTCCGGGAAGTGGCAACATGTACAGGTGCTGCGTTAGACAAGCTTAAAGTCAATCACCCATTTCTTGACCTAGAAGTCCCTCTTATTTTGGGTGAGCACGTTACCACCGATTCAGGTACGGGTTGTGTTCACACAGCACCTGCACATGGTGTGGACGACTTCAATGTAGGTAAACAGTACGATATCGAAGTTTATAACCCCGTGGGCAACAACGGTGTTTATTTGGAAAATACACCGCTATTTGCGGGTAAGTTCGTATTTAAAGCCAACGATGAAATCATTGAAACGGTAAAAGAAAAGGGTAACCTTGTTCTTAATGTTAAATACGAGCACAGCTATCCACATTGCTGGCGTCACAAAACGCCCATTATTTTCCGTGCTACGCCTCAGTGGTTTATCAGCATGGATAAAAAAGGCCTACGAGCTGAATCCCTAGCGCAAATTAAGCAAACTAAATGGATCCCTGATTGGGGCCAAAACCGCATTGAGAAAATGGTAGAGGGCCGTCCTGACTGGTGTATTTCACGTCAGCGTACCTGGGGCGTGCCCATTCCTCTTTACGTGCATAAACTCACCGGTGAAATTCACCCTGAGTCTGCTGCATTAATGGAAAAAGTCGCCCTTGACGTTGAAGCTAAAGGCATTCAAGCCTGGTGGGATCTGGATGACGCTGAGCTACTGGCGGGCGAGCTAGATAATTATGAAAAAGTCACTGACACGTTAGACGTGTGGTTCGACTCAGGCGTCACCCACTACTTTGTTGTAGACCGTCGCGATGATATTCCAGCTTCTGCTGATTTGTACCTAGAGGGTTCAGACCAGCACCGTGGTTGGTTTATGTCGTCATTGATGTCGTCAACCGCCATGCATGGACATGCGCCCTACAAAGAAGTGTTAACCCATGGCTTTACGGTAGATGCACACGGCAGAAAAATGTCGAAGTCGGTAGGTAATGTTGTTGCACCTCAGGAAGTTACTAATAAGCTAGGCGCTGATATTCTTCGCCTTTGGGTCGCGTCTACAGATTACCGCGGAGAAATTGCAGTATCCGATGAAATTCTTAAGCGCGCAGCAGATTCTTATCGTCGTGTTCGCAACACGTCACGCTTCCTACTGGCAAACTTAAACGGCTTTAAAGTAGAAGATGCTGTGGCTGAAGAAGATATGGTGGCACTGGATCGATGGATCGTTGCCCGTGCTAAAGCGCTGCAAGCAGAACTTATCGAAGCGTATGATAAATATGACTTGCTAGTGGTATCGCAAAAGCTCATGCATTTTTGTTCAATCGAATTGGGTTCGTTCTACTTGGACGTAATTAAAGACCGTCAATACACCGCGAAAGCCGATGGTCTTGCGCGTCGCTCATGTCAAACGGCGATGTACCACATTGTGGAAGCGCTGGTACGTTGGATGGCGCCCATTACGAGCTTTACCGCGCAAGAAATCTGGGAAACCTTGCCAGGTGAACGCAGCGAGTTTGTATTTACCGAAACTTGGTATGAAGGGTTTAATGGCTTTACCCAAAGCGATACATTTAACGATGACCTATGGCATCAAGTCTTAAGCGTGAAAGACGCGGCAAACCAAGCAATGGAACAAGCCCGTAAAGATGGCGAGCTAGGTGGGTCTTTAGAAGCAAGCATTGAACTATATGCGTCTGAATCGCTATATAACGTGCTGGTTAAATTAGAAGACGAGCTTCGCTTTGTTCTTATTACGTCAGGCGCAACGCTTACCAAAGTAGATAGCGCGCCAGAAGGTGCCAAAGAAACAAGCGTTGACGGTTTATGGTTAACCGTAGGCAAGGCGAGTGGCGAAAAATGCGTACGCTGCTGGCACCATCGTGAAGATGTGGGTTCACATGAGGAGCACGAAGCGTTATGTGGCCGTTGTGTTACAAACATTGAAGGCGAAGGGGAAGCGCGCAAGTATGCATAATTCTGCGCCTGCCTCTAACCCGTCAGCGTCTGGTTTGTCGATATTTCGACAAACCGGGCTGCGCTTTTTATGGATAAGCATACTGTCATTTGCCTTAGATCAATGGAGCAAATATGCGGTAATGGATAGCCTTTCACTGTATCAATCAGTGCAGGTTCTGCCTTTTTTCAATTTAACCTATGTACACAACTACGGCGCTGCTTTTAGTTTTCTAGACAGTGCAGGTGGTTGGCAACGCTGGTTTTTCACGGCCATTGCGATGGCAGTGAGTGGGGTTATTTTGTGGTGGCTTAAGCAGTCGCCTAAAAACCAAACCCTTCTGCCGGTGGCATTTTCTTTTATTCTCGGTGGCGCCTTGGGCAATGTTTATGACAGACTTGTGCATGGTTACGTTATCGACTTTTTAGATTTCTACGTGAACGGTTATCACTGGCCTGCGTTCAATATTGCAGATAGTGCTATTTTTATTGGTGCTGCGTTACTTATTATCGACATGATCAAAAACGGTGATAAGAACAAAAAAACTGACGCACCCAATACCTCACAGAAGTAACCGGAGGCCACATGACAGATACCATGATAATTGGTGCAGACAGTGAAGTTATACTGCACTTTGATTTAAAGCTGGAAGACGGATCGGCTGCCGATAGTACCCGTGTTAACAATAAGCCTGCGAAAATGGTAATGGGTGACGGCAGTTTAACTGCGAATTTTGAAGCCTGCTTATTAGGGTTGAAGAAAGGCGATAAGAAAGCCTTCACTTTAAACGCAAATGATGCGTTTGGAGAGCCTAACCCCAATAATGTGCATTATATGGAAAAAAGCAGGTTTGGTAGTGATTTGAAGATTGAGGAAGGTATGATTTTGGCGTTCTCACAACCCGATGGTAGTGAAATTCCAGGTATCATTCGTAGTGTCGCAGGGGACTCTGTTACTGTAGACTTCAATCATCCGCTCGCTGGGCAAACGGTGATTTTTGATGTAGAAATTATTGACGTTAACCCGGGTAATTCTCAACAAGGTGAAAAGTAACTATGCAAATTCATCTCGCAAATCCAAGAGGCTTCTGTGCCGGTGTTGATCGCGCCATTACCATTGTTGAGCGGGCGCTAGAAATGTTTCAGCCGCCTATCTACGTGCGTCATGAGGTTGTGCACAATAAGTTTGTGGTAGATGGGTTACGGGAACGTGGCGCTATTTTTGTTGATGAATTGCATGAAGTTCCAGACGACAGCATTGTGATATTTTCTGCGCACGGTGTCTCGCAAGCCGTCCGAAAAGAAGCAGATGAACGTGGTTTAAAAGTGTTTGATGCCACCTGCCCGTTAGTGACTAAAGTCCATATGGAAGTGACCCGTGCCAGTAAAACCGGCACAGAATGTATTTTAATTGGTCATGCTGGTCACCCTGAAGTGGAAGGCACCATGGGGCAATACAGTAATGCCGAAGGAGGCATTTATCTGGTGGAGTCTGAAGCCGATGTTGCCACCTTGGTAGTTAAAGACCCTGCCAACTTGTATTACTGCAGTCAAACGACCCTATCGGTGGATGACACCGCGGATGTCATCGATGCACTGCGTGAAAAATTCCCCCATATTCAAGGGCCACGTAAAGACGATATTTGCTATGCTACGCAAAATCGGCAAGATGCCGTTCGCGACTTGTCCACAGACTGCGACGTGCTCTTGGTAGTGGGCGCGCAAAACAGCTCAAATTCTAATCGGCTTCGCGAACTTGCTGAGAAAATCGGCGCAAAAGCCTACCTCATAGCCGATGCCAATTGTATTCAACAAGCATGGCTTGAAGGTGTAGAGCATATTGGTGTTACCGCCGGTGCTTCTGCACCAGAAGTACTCGTACAAGGGGTGGTCAATAAACTTAAGCTATGGGGCGCAGTATCAGCCAGTGAGCGTGCTGGACGGGAAGAAAACGTTGAATTTGCTGTGCCTAAAGAGCTTCGCGTAAAACAAGTGAGTTAGCCACTCTAATAGACATCTACACACAGTAAAAAACACCGCCATCGACGGTGTTTTTTTATAGGTTATTTGTACTGTAAATGTGCTTTCATTTCCCCATCAACTTTTACGCCCAAGTGTTTATCTTTGTTGCACCAAGAAAGACTGAGACAAAAATTACCTAAGTGATTGTTCATAAGCCGATTATACGTTTGAATTGTTAGCGATACCCGTTGCCACGCGTTTTTGCTCTAGACTACTACACTGATAATAATTTTAAGCTGATGTATCTCAGGTGAATATGAAGTGTATGTCCTCTCGTACACCCGCTGGTAAACAAGGCGGTGCGGGGCTTATTGAAATTTTGGTTACCTTGTTTATTTTGGCAGTAGGTTTGCTAGGGGTAGCTGCACTTCAATTTACCGGTTCTTTCGCTAATCGCGATGCCATTAGCCGTACCCAGGCGGAGTTTGTCGCCGCACAAGTGGTAGAGCGCCTTCGAATTGCCGCGCGCCCCGCCACGGTAGGTGACGGCATGGTTGTTAATAATGCCTATTTTGATGAAGGGGCGTTTAATTTTAGTGGCTTAACCTGTACCTCTAGCACCCATCCAAGTACTTGTTATTGCTTGTCGAAGCCGGCCTCCATTCCCAATTGTGAGGGCGCAAGCTGCAGTGAAGTCGACATGGCTCAATACGACGGTTGGGTGCTGTCGTGTGCTGCGGTACAAACCAACCCTAATACCCAAATTGCTTTGTCTTGTACTGATAATAATAACAACGACCCTTATGTTTGCAGCCCAGGCTCTCGTATTGAAGTGAACGTAAATTGGCCGGTGGCTTCTTCTGGCCACCAGCAATATACCCTCAACGCCCGCTGTAATAATGATGACAGTCAGCGCCTTGCCTGTGTGTATAAGGATATTGTGCTATGAAGTCATCATCAGGCTTTAGTTTGGTTGAGTTAATGATTACATTGGTGCTGGGCTTAGTCATTTCCGGTGCCGTCATTCAAGTGCTTGTGAGTAGCAATATTACGAATACGCTCAACCAAGCCGTTTCTCAGGTACAAGAATCTGGCCGATTTATTACCCATAGGCTCACGCAGGAGTTGCTCGAGGTAGGTAGATATGACGGTATTACAACATCAATAGATGACACCGTAGATCCTGTGGTAGAGGCGGCCTATGTACAAAATCATCCTGTGGCTGTACCCGGTGATTTTGTTTCCGATACCTTGTTAGGCAGTACACAAAGTGGCAGTGGTAGCAGTGATACACTGATGGTGAGCAAATTGGCTTCCCAAGACTGCACTGGAAATCGTCATGGGTATCTTAATAACGATGAATTTCATGTGGTGAACCTCTATTACCTTAGTGGCAACGAGTTTAAATGCACGGGGTATGATGGGCGGGTGCTACGAGGGCTTAAAGTACAAACGGTATCGCCTACCAGTGTTGTATTACTCGATAATGTTCATCGTTTTCACGTGCAATTTGGCGTGAGCGATACCATGGATGTCTCTAATGGGCAAACCATTACCTATATCACTGCCGATGAAGTTGGCGCCTATCGAGACCAAAATCAACAGGTTGTGTCACTTCGCTGGGCGCTGTTATTAGCGAGCTATCAAAATCAAGTACAACAAACCACAGCCAAGAAATTTGCCTTGCTCAACGAAAGTGCCATTTCTGTTTCCACCGATCATTACTACCAAGTCTTTAGCAAAACCATTGCTTTGAGAAACATGAAAAACCTCGTGAGGACGTCGGGATGAAGCAACAAGGGTTAGTTATGGTATTCGCACTCCTAGTGCTGCTTTCGTTAACCATCTTGGGGATAAGTGCAGTCTCTAGTAGTTTAACCCAATCGAAAATGGCGATGTCTACCCAGCAAGCAGGGTTGGCATTTGATGCGGCGGAAGCAGCCATTGCTGGCGTGTTCTTCGAATCTGAAGATGAAGTGCTATTGTCTGATGTTAACCTTACTGACCCGCTGTCCGAGGCCCGGCAAGGGAATGTTTATGACCCTCAGGTCAATACCTTAAGCTGCTTTGATGAAAACACCTGGACCAACCGACAAATGCCCAGCGGAGCGTTAGAAATAGGCAAGCAGAACATAGGTTCGGAAAATTATCAAAGCACCCCAGCGACCCAAAGCTGGTCACGTACGGCATTTATACGTGAACAAGCCTGTAGGGGCTCAAGCAATGTCATTGGCGGCAGTAATGTCAATTGTCATGTATTTATCATTCGTGGTTGTGGGAAGGTAGATGGAAAGCCTTCTACTGTTGCCAATACACTTGCAGCGTCAGTGTTTGGCCCTGCATCTCAATAGTAAGGTAGCGTGTATGTCTCGGCTTATCAGCTTTATCACCTCATGTTTATTGTTTGCCTGCATAGGTGTAAGTGCACTGGCCGACGATTTAGATATTTACCTAGGTTCGTCAGCTAACTCGGTAACCTATAACCCTAACGTGCTTTTTATTATGGATACGTCAGGCAGTATGACCAGCACAGACAATACCGGTCAATCTCGCATGTTACGGGTACAAAATGCACTCAAAGATGCGCTCGGTTCAGCCACAAATATCAATGCGGGGCTAATGCGCTTTTCTGACTACGGCGGGCCCATTTTATATCCCATTCAAGGAATTGATGACGCGGTGCGCCCAGAATTGGTGACATCCACCAGCGCGTCAAATCATGACGGTTATGAAATTAATGGCAATGTAGATATTACCGATGATGAACTGGTGCTAAGTTCAGGTACAGATACGGTGCTCACTGGGTTGAGATTTAGTGATATGAACATCCCTCAGGGGGCTACCATTGTTAGTGCTTACCTTCGTTTTACGTCCGAGAAATTCAATGTTGCCGGCACTCAATTTACCATCAAAGGGGAGGCGAATGCCGACAGTGCTGAATTTTCTACCGCTGCGTCAAATCTATCTACACGCACGCAAACGAGTGCGCAAGTGCAGTGGGACACAGATAATGACTTTCCCGCGGCTGGAGAAATCGTTACCAGTCCAGATATATCGTCCGTTATCGAAGAAATCGTTGGCTTATCTAGCTGGTGTGGTGGACAAGACCTTTCTCTATTCGTTGAAGGCACAAGTTCAGATGCCGCAAGTCACCGTTTAGCGAGAGCATTCGATTCAGGGCAAGGTGGTGCGCCTCAGTTGGTGGTGGTTTACGACGATAGTACCGCCACAGGTTGTATTGGCGGCGAAGCAGTTTATCAGGTATCTAGTTCTCGCGATAATCTTGAAGAGGATTATCGCGGCTATGAAAGTACAGGTTCAGAGCTCACTTTCAGTGACTATTACAACAACTATATTGGTATTCGTTTTCAGAACATTAATATTCCTCAAGGGGCAACAATAACCGAGGCGTATCTAGAATTCACGGCTTATGATACCTACAGGTATAGCGGTGCCAGTATGCAGATTCAAGCCGTAGCCAATGATGATGCCGACGACTTTTACCCTAACTATCGTCATCAACTAAGAGACCTAGATAAAACCTCTGGCGTAACCTGGTCTATGCCAAGTTTCAGGCGTTACTCCGATTACACGTCGCCAGACTTATCATCCATTGTGTCTGACATCGTGAATCGTCCGGGCTGGGAGCCCGGTAACGCGATGGCGTTTGTATTCAGTGATTTTACTAGTTATCGAGGCGTGTATAGTTACAACGATGTGCCCTCTGCAGCCCCTCGACTGGTGGTAAAATTTAATGGGAACGCTACGCCAGGGGCGAGTTCAACAGTGAGGGAGCTGCTTATTAGTAAAGTGGACGAACTTAGTGCAAGCGGTTACACACCCATCGTAGATACACTGTATGAAGCTGTAAATTACTATGGTGGTAGAGAGGTTGATTGGGGATTAGCGCGGGGTAATTACAATGTATCTAATACGGTACGAAAGAATACGCGAGTGAGTCACAGAAGTAGCTATTTAGGAAGTGATCCGGTACGCCCTAGCGGGTGCACGGACGATAACTTATCTGATAGCGATTGCATCAATGAATATATCCCCAGTGGTGCAACATACCTCTCTCCTGTCAATGATCTACAGTGTCAAACAAACAATCATATTGTGCTGCTGTCTGATGGCGAGGCGAACAACAATCATAGTGTGTCGAGAATTGAGGCATTGCTTAATCAAAGCTGTACAGGAAGTGGAGGGGAAAAATGTGGCTTAGATTTGGTCAGAGATATTAGCGAGTCAGAGACGTCATCTATCGATAGACGCGTTATTACTCACACTATAGGCTTTGCGGCAAATACCTCCGCCAATAATTTTCTCAATCAGTTAGCACTGCAAAGCGGAGGGGGCTTTTACCAAGCGGACAACAGCACAGAGTTACTGGACGCCTTTAATACTATTTTACGTTCAGTGAAAGACATTAACGCCACCTTTGTTTCACCCGGTGTTGCGGTAAACCAACTCAACCGATTAACGCACCGAGACGAATTGTATTTTGCTTTGTTTAAACCCAGTGAAGGGGCTATTTGGCCCGGCAACCTAAAACGCTATCGTTTAGATGGTGATGAAGTGCTGGATAAAAACGGGCTGGATGCGGTAGACAGCGTGACGGGCTTTTTCGCTGAAAACTCGCACAGTTATTGGTCGGTACTTGCTGATGGCAATGATGTTAGGGAGGGAGGCGCAGCCAGTAAAATGACTGCCAACCGTCACCTTTATGTGTTTAATGCAAACGGGGTAATAACGAGTTCGAGCAATGTGCTTCATGAAGATAATAGCAGTATCACAGTGGAAGATTTAGGTATTGAAGATGAAACTGATGCACAAGACCTGCGCACCACATTGCTTCAATGGGCGCGAGGGGTTGATGTTAAAGACAGTGATGGCGATGGTGACACCACAGATATTCGTCTTCAAATGGGAGACCCTATTCATTCTCAACCGGTTATCGTCAATTATAGTGAGACAGATTCAGCTATTTTCGTTGCTACTAATCATGGCATGTTGCACTCCATTGATGCGGCAACAGGGGAAGAAAATTTTGCCATTATGCCCCGCAGCCTATTGCCGAACTTACATCATTTTTATCAGGATATTTCCACGTTTGAGCACAAATATGGCTTGGACGGTGACATGGTACTTCGCACGGTAGGAAATAGTACCTATCTCTATCTAGGTATGCGTAGAGGCGGTAACAATTACTACGTGTTTGACGTTACCCAAAAGACTTCACCAACGCTGAAGTTTATGATTGAAGGGGGAACGGTAGGGTTAGAAAAACTGGGTCAAACCTGGTCCCGGCCGACTATCACCAAGGTGCGTTACGGTACAGAAGAGAAAAATGTGATGATCGTGGGCGGCGGCTACGACGTGGCGCAGGATGATAAAACGGTGCGCAGCGTAGATGGCGTGGGCAACGCGGTGTTTATGTTTGATGCAGACACCGGAGATTTACTTTGGTCTGCTAGTAACAGTGATGCCACCGTAAACCTAGAGCATATGAACTACAGCATACCGGCGCGAATTTCTGTTATTGATAGAGACAATGACGGCTTCGCTGATCACATGTACGCCGCGGATATGGGCGGGCAATTGTTTCGTTTCGATATTTACAATGGTGAAACGGGAGACAATTTTGTGAAAGGCGCAAGGCTTGCCGATTTTGGCGGAGATACCGCTGAAACCCACCGGCGATTTTTTTACGGTCCGGACGTCACAGAAATAGCACTAGGGGATGAGCTTTACTATGGCGTGGCAATAGGCAGCGGATGGCGAGCGTCTCCCCTTGATGTCACCATTGAGGATAATTTCTATTTAATAAAAGATGAGGGTGTATTTAATCGTGATAGCGACGGTCATTACACTTTCATGTCTACCATCAGTGAATCGCAGCTTTATAATGCTACGGAACATGGCTTAACCAGCACTGATGAAAGTGAGCAAGCGATTGCGGCGGCTGAATTTGCCAACAAAGCAGGGTGGTACATTGAATTGACCACCGAAGGCGAAAAGGTATTGGCGTCGCCCTTAATCATAGACTACAAGGTATTCTTTACCACTTATGTGCCCGCGGTATCGAGTACGAGTGCGTGTGCTCCACCCACGGGCAATAGCCGCGCATACTTGGTTAATATGTTTAATGGAAACGCCGTAAGCGACCTCAATAATAATGGTGATTTAGACAGTGGAGATAGATACGCCGACTTAAAGCAAACTGGGATTGCGCCGGAAACTAAAATATTGATAGAGGACATAGTAAGCCCTGTGGTGTGTTTAGGCACTGAATGTGTTTCTGCGGTTATCCAGGTGGATGAAGAGGGGAATGAGGAAGCATGTACATCGGCATTCGCTTGTTTGGCTGAGAATATCTACGGAAAGTTTGAACGAATTCAGCGCGGCGCGTGGCATTCAGAAACCGAGAGAAATGAGTAAATATAATGAGACACCCTAGCTTAGAACGAGGCTTTTCCTTAATTGAACTCATGATTGTCGTTGCCATTATTGGCATAATTGCGTCCATTGCCTATCCTTCGTACCAGTCAACCATTGTCAGTAGCTACCAGCGTACTGCGCAGGCCGATCTTATGGCTTTTGCGGCGGCCATGGAGCGTCATCACAGTGGTGGTTTTTCTTATACTGGCGCGGGTGAAAACGGCGGAAATACCGGCACCCCGAGTATATTCTCAAGCTATTCTCCCGCCACCGAACCTGAAGCGAATAAACGCTACAACCTCACTATTTTATCTGCAGACGCCTTAAGCTATCAGCTAAAAGCTACTCCTGTAGAAGGTACCTCACAAGCCAGCAACGGTGCATTGTTTTATTACAGCGATGGCCGCAAAGGGTGGGATGAGAACAACAATGGGTCGTTAGACGCGGGCGAATTTTGCTGGGCGTGCTAGCGCATTAGTTGCTATTTTGCGCAGCAGGAATAAACGGGGCAAGTCGCTCAACATCTGTTTTTTGCAAAGGTGAAAACATCAATGCTGGGTTAATCTGCGATAACGCATATTCATCATACTCATTTTGTATTGCCACGGCATGTTGCCATTGCGAATAAAGTTGATGGTGAAAGAGCAAGAAACCCAGCATACCAACCACAAACAGACTTGCCGCTAACAGCACATCTAGTAACGCAAATCCAGCACTAGCGTGGGGGGCGACCCGACGTTTAGTCGAAGTCGTTCCAGCTATGTGGAACGGGATAGATATTTTGCAATTCAGCCCGTTGCTGCAAGGCAGAGAGCACATTTTTTTCATACATAATGTTACCGTAGTTGTTTAACGTTAGCTGACCGTTGGTGACCAAAGCGCCGAAGAGTTTAGCGCCATGTTCAAGCGTCGCATTGCGGCGGTTTGATTCAGCGTCGAGTTGTACCAATAAGCCATAAAAAGATGCCCTGTTCCCTAGGGCAATATTGCCATTTTTTACAATCACTAAGACAGGCGCGTCAAGGGAACCAAGTTGAGTATCGTCAGGCAGTTCCCAATTACCTTCTACCCAAATCACTGACTCTTTCGACATCGCTTGGCGGTTTGACGCTTCTTGTGAACCCAGCTTTTGTGCCTCTAGGATGTGCTGAAAATGGGAAGCAGAAAGCGGTTCGAAGTCCCGATTAAACAGCTTTTGGGTGAGGTTTGATTGGTCGCTGGTGACGGCTTGTAGTGGAAACCAGAAGAGGCTGGAGAAACGAAAAAAATCTTGTTTGATATGTAGGCTCGGCGACACTAATGAGAGGGTTACAGTGAATAGAACACTGCGGGTATTATTGCTATTAATAAACGTTTGGTAAGCGATATCTAGCTGTTCGCTCTCCAGGCTTTGCAGGGTATTAATATCGGCAGTTCTTAGTTGCATTGCTACAGAGGCATGCCGGGCATGCAGTTGAGCATACGCCTGGTTATAGGCAAGCCCACGTCTCACCATCTGCAGTTCGTTGGTCAACCGTTGGCTCACTACCCATAGCGACAGGCTCACAATACTGAGCAATATGCCCATGGTTGCGAGGGCTACAGCTCCTCTTTCTTGGGTGAGTGGATTAAAACGGGTGTGCATTGGTTGCGCTTATTAAAAAAGTGCGGCTCGATGTTAGCCCTGCTTGTTGGGCAGATTGTAAGGTGAGAGTCACTACCCATGCTGGCTGCCCCGCTTGTTTGGGTTTTATTTCAAACGCTGACACATACGTTTTACGGGTATCGGTAATGTCGTGCCACCCGCTGGCTTCGCAGGATTTCCCCGCTACTCTAAACTCTAACGCTTTGTTATTCAGGCGAAACCCAAAATGTTCTGATGGCGAGGCTAAGGAAATAGCGCCATCTTTATTTTTGTCGTAAGCGAAAAGCACACAGGAGTGTTGAGGCGCATTAGGGTGATGTCCCACGTGAATGTTGGCCAAAGTACCGTTGAGGGCTAGCTGATTAACTAACGTAGATGTATCGTGGGAGCTCGCCACATAGCCTGCGCGGGAAAGTTGCAGCGTCAACGTTTGGGTTAATAGCCTAAGCTCGCTTTCTAGGGTGAGTTGTTGCTGTATTTGATACATAGAATGTCCCAGCGTAAGCATAAACGTGATGGCTGAAGTCAGGAATGCTGCCCCTATGGCTACAGAGAGCATAAGCTCCACAAGCGTAAATCCATTGCGTCTTAACACTGGGGCACTCCACGATGCGTTAATTCATTAGAATCTGCGCAAAAACGAGCTCGTCCAAAATTACTGAGCACGATTTTGCCCTTGTGGGACGAGTTTGAAACAAATAGCGTCAATGCCAGAGAAAAGCCCAATCCATGAATGCCATCAAAACTGATGGTAGTAGCCTTTTCGCTGTTGAGGGTCAGGGTGGCGCTTAGCTGGGATAAAGAGAGTTGGTAGGTTTGATTATCTAATTGGCATGCATCGCTGGCATGGCAATCGCAGGCACCCTGCGTAGACAGCCCTATACAGCCTGATTGGCTGGGATCGAAAGAGAGATAAACCTTGCGTCTATGACTCAGTGCGTAGCTTCTCGCATGCTGAATAAACAAGTGGCTATGCTGAATTGCGCCAACAAACTCAGTTTGCTTTTTCCAATGAAAAAAGGAAGGGGCAGCCAGGGTTGTCATTAGGCCCATTAAGGCCACGCATATCATACTTTCCATTAAGCTTGCCCCGCGTTGAAAAAAGAAAACCATGCTTTTGTCCGGTTATTACCGTGTTCAGTCATTGATAAATTGAGCATAAATAAAATACGGAAAGAAGGAAGCTGTACTATGGGTGTGAATAAGTATGAATGCGTGACAATACGCTATGGGTATAGCCTGTTAGAGCTGCTGGTGGTAATGGCGTTAGTGGGCATATTGCTGTCTGTCGCCGTACCCAGCTATCAAGCTCAGCGCGAAAGTGCTCTGCGGTATCAAGTTATGACGTATCTGTTAAATATACAAATTCAACAGGCCTACTTTGTTATGAACGAGGGCACGTACCGGTCATTATCGCAATTGCCGGGGTTTGACAATGGGAGCGTCAGTGTTACTGAGGACGAAGCCAGCGCAGGGGACTATTCTATTACTGCCACCCTGTTATTTTTAAGTGAAGAGGAAGCGTGTAGAAAACTTACGGTTACTTCGCTAGCGACCGAACCTTTAGCATGCTGGCGATAATCGTGTACTCTCTATCGGGAATGTTTATTCGCAGGTTAACTTGTCGCCACTAAGATCTTCTTTTATTCCGTCGTCGTTGCTATCTATGGCGATGGAAATTCTACCGTGTAGGGCAATCAGTAGCGCTGTTGCAAACGTGGTATCTTGGTTGTCTGGACATAAGGTAATGGTAGTACGGATACTGCTGCTACCCTCTTGCGCAAACAATATAGGATCAGTCACACCACTGATAACATTGCGTTGGTGTATAGGGTCTGACGTGGCAATTAACCTTTCATCCTCATCTCTTTTGCTGTTGCTATTGGTGTCAATAAATATCATCTTTGCGTTGCGCCATTCAGACGAACAATCCATATAATCGGTGGTGGCGCAAAGCGTAACGGTAAGCTGCTCGTTGATGGCGGTAAATCTGGCGTGTTGTGCCAAGGCGCTAAGGCGGTTGACGTCTGAGGTAATACGGTTTTGCGTAAGTATATTCGACACGCTAGGGGTAACCGTGGCCACTAAAATGGCCAAAATAGCAATGGCAATGAGCATCTCAAGTAGTGTGAGGCCCTTATGCTTGCGGGGGCTGGCAAACAAAGCTGGATAAGACACAGTAAATTACATAACCTTAATTAACATTGATTATTGACGCCGCTATCGCTTAAATAGAAGCGTTGCATAGCATACCGTGTAGAGTAAACTAATCCTGTTAGAATAGGGTATAGTAATCGGAAGATAAGCATCATCCGTAATACTAAGCATGGAACGTGATGATAATATTAGGTTATTGGCAATAGTAAACCCACGAATAACACTAACATCTAGCCTTAGTTTATCGTAAACTCATATCTCAGGACGCCTACAAACAACGTGGATATTATGATGCAAAAACAAGCAGTTATTGAAGAAATGAAAGTGCTGCCTGACATTGATGTAGCCTTTGAGGTTGCTCGTCGAGTCTCGTTTATTAAAAAACAACTTCTGTCCTCAGGGTTAAATGCCCTTGTGCTAGGTATTAGCGGTGGCATTGACTCTTGTACATTGGGGCGGTTAGCGCAATTGGCCGTAAACGAGCTAAACGAAGAAAAACACGAAAACTACCAGTTTATTGCTGTTCGCCTTCCGTATGACACGCAAGCCGATGAACAGGATGCCCAAGCATCTATCGACTTTATTCAGCCTAGCCAGTCGGTAACGGTAAATGTACAGCCAGGTGCTGACGCGATTCATGCCTCTACCACTGAAGCGCTAGCAAACACTGGGCTGCTTCCTGACAGTGACGCAAAAGTTGATTTCGTCAAAGGTAACGTTAAAGCCCGTACACGCATGGTTATTCAATACGAAATTGCCGGTTTAGTGGATGGCTTAGTGTTGGGCACAGATCATTCAGCAGAAAATATAACAGGGTTTTATACTAAGTATGGCGATGGTGCCTGTGATCTTGCGCCATTGTTTGGATTAAGTAAGCGTCAAGTGAGGCAAGTTGCAGCGCATTTGGGGGCGCCTCACAATATTATCACCAAAGCACCCACAGCGGACTTAGAGTCGCTATCGCCGCAAAAAGCAGATGAACAAGCGCTGGGAATGACCTACGACCAAATTGACGATTTTCTAGAGGGAAAATCAGTGTCAGCGGATGTCGATGAGAAACTTCTTTATATTTATCAACGTACCCAGCACAAGCGTGTTCCTATTCCCACAATTTATGATGAGTAGTTGCTATGAAAAAAATTGAAGCCATTATTAAACCATTCAAAATGGATGATGTACGTGAAGCCCTCGCTGAAGTAGGTATTTCTGGCATGACAGTGTCAGAAGTGAAAGGCTTTGGTCGCCAAAAAGGCCATACAGAACTTTATCGTGGTGCCGAGTATCAAGTGGATTTTCTTCCAAAAATCAAGATAGAACTGGTACTTGATGATGAGCGTGTAGAGCAAGCCATTGAGGCCATTGAGAGCTCAGCGAAAACTGGAAAAATTGGTGACGGTAAAATCTTTGTTTACAACGTAGAGAGTGCGGTACGTATCCGCACCGGGGAACAAAACGAAGAAGCAATTTAAAGGCGATTAGCCAAGGTTGGCTTTAAGCATTTGCGTAATAACGAAATAGGGAGCCATCGGCTCCCTTTTTTATCTGCGCTTTAGTGTTCTTCACCGCCGCCACAACTCCCACCTGCGTGAGCATGGCCGTGGGCTAACTCTTCTTCTGTTGCGTCACGTACGTCAACCACTTCAACGTCGAAGGTCAGCGGAATGCCGGCTAGCGGGTGGTTGCCATCTACAACCACTTCATCTTCAGTGGTTTCGATGATAATTACCGACTGTTCGCCTTCAGGCGTAGTTGCTCTAAAAGACATACCTACTTCCACGTCCATGCCGTCAAACATAGTGCGAGGTACGCGCTGAACTAGGGCGTCTACACGTTCCCCGTAGGCCTTTTCAGGCTCAACAGATAAATTGAATTTGTCACCTTTCTCTTTACCAATGAGGGCTTCTTCTAAGCCTTCAATAAGAAAACGTCGACCTTGTAGTACCACCAATGGCGCTTTTCCTGCCGACGAATCTAGTTCAGTGCCGTCTTCAGTGGAAACTGTGTAGTGAAGGCTGACAACGCTATCAGAAGTAATGGTCATAGATAATCCTGTTTTTGGGCCTCTTAATGAGGCGATGAATGTGATTAAGTGTGCGCAATCTTTATTTACGCTTTTTTATAATATTGCTCGGGTTTTGCTCAATATTATAAGGTTGTGTGTTAGGGTAGCAGGTTATGTCTGGATTTTCTGCCAAACGATGGCAATCTGTTTCTTTTGTGTCGTTAGACAGAACAGCCATCAACCAGGTTTCTGCTTGCAACTTGGCGGTGGCAATTATGTTACCTGCCCGTCGCCAGTTTTCACCTAGTTGTTTTTCAAGGGTTTCGCCTGGTGCAACCGAGGTTGCGTGGTTCAAGGTAAAGCTATAAGCGGCGCGTTTGTTCTTTCCCAAAAACCGCGTGCGAGCCACGACTTCTTGCCCCATATAACAGCCTTTGTCGAAATCTATTCCCTCAACGGCTTGCACATTAAGCATTTGTGGAATGTATTCGTTTACGCCGCTCTCACTTAAGGTAGGAATGAGGTTGTCAATGAGTATGGCATCGAAAACAGCTTGACCGTATATGGCCTCTACTGCCTCTGCCATCTTTTCTTCCCATGCTTCAGCATGCTCGGCTGTAATCAGCGCGTAAAACCCTGCTTGAGTATAAGGGGTTTTAAATAACAAGCCGTTTGCACTACTGACGGAAGACATCGGCGAGTCTGGCAAGCTGTCAAAGAACGACTTACAAAGCGAGTTGGCAAGCGCGTCGCTAATAAAATAATGATGGTATGCCTCGCTAGCATCAATAATATCCACTTTTGAAAATACGCCATACTTGTTCAGCTGTGCCAGTGAATGTGCGCCTGCATCTTTATTTGAAATCAACACCACGCCATCATTAAACCGCGCTACATAAGGCACCGACCAGGTTTTACCTTTATTATCACAATGCGCGCAAATCCTTACCTGATGCTTATCTAGGTCGTTAATATTCACGGTGAGTTGACCATGCAGGTAACTGTCTGTTTGCTCCCCCGTAGCGCTAATGAGCATTTGATTAGTCAAGCGAACGGCGTAGCTAGACGGTAAAGCAGAAAGCGTTGATAAAGCTGTCATTTAATATTCCACTAATTCAAAACACGAATTTGAGACCCTAATAGGTCTAAGGTGAGGGGAGAATACAAGATATCAAGGATAACGAGCTAAAAAAGTGCGAAATGCCAGAGTAAACTAAGTTTCATTGTCTTCCCATAGCAAAGCCATTCGCTATGCTCACACACATGTACAACAAAAACACGGTGAATCAGACTAAAAGGGCAGTGATCAACAGACGAAGTACATGATAATATCCCCCATGTCCTAATCACTAGAAAGCGAATATGTTTGAACAGAAAAGACTAGCCCGACTCAAATGGGCGTGCCGTCGCGGCATGTTAGAACTTGATGTGTTGTTATTGCCTTTTGTTGAAGAAGCCTTCGGCGATTTAACTTACGAAAAACAAGTCGTTTTCGAGCGCTTGCTTACCAGTGATGACCCCGATTTGTTTGCGTGGATAATGGGGCATCAAAAATGTGATGACCCTGAACTAGCAGACATGGTGGCTACCATTGTAAACCGTGTCAAAGTATAGGCTTACATTACACTATTCATCACTGCGCCAATACAAGGTGGTGCTACCCTTAGCGTCACTAATCATATGTGCCGCGTGTATGCCTTCGCAAGTGGCATCATATGCTTACACACCCTTGTTTTTTCTTGCCGCAATTGTTGTTACGCTTTGTATAAAAGACGTATTCGTTTGTGACAAGTTAGGCGAAATTGAGGTATATACACTAACAGCAAAAGGGCAGCTTATTTTGCATGCTTCGGCGCAAGAGCAAGGGGCAGATCACGTTTACACGCTTCATCCCGAATCGAAGATTATGCCCTGGGGTGTTGCACTGTCTGTCTATCAACCTTCTGATTATTGGTATCAGCGGTCATCTAAACATCTGCGATGGGTACTGAAAGGTGAATGCCCAGCGCGCGATTACAGAAGGCTTTGTCGGGTTTTAGCCCAAACAAACCTTCACCCAGAAACAAGGAAAACGACTGATGTTTCGTGAGTATTCAAAAGCGTTGTTTAAACGGGTTGACACCCGTCAGCTTATGCAATTTCGTCCACCGGTACTTCCACCTCGCATCTATTCCAAACAGATCAACGTGGACAATAAACACTACGCGGCGTACTGCCAGGAAATGCACTGGCCTAAAAGTCACCGTATGCATCCTGTTTATCTGCAAATGCTGTCACTACCATTGCAAATGCAGTGTCTACTAGATAAAAAAAGCCCCTTCCCATTACTTGGGCTGATTCATGGCAAAAATGATATCTCTGTTTTAGGTGATTGTGATCTTAGCGCGCCTTTTGAATGCCGCGTAAGGTTTGGCGACGTTCGCCCCCATAACCGAGGCTGGGAATTTGATATTTTGCTTGAGGCATTTCAGCAAGGCCAGCGTGTTTACCAAGCCATAAGCAGTTATCTTGTAAAAGTAAAAGCGGTGCATGTTGCGCCCAAACCTGTGTCACTGGATAGTCTGAGTACGTGTGACGATGAGACGGAAACACCCATCGATGAATTAACGGTGACGGCGGATACAGGCAGGCGTTATGCGAAACTCTCCGGTGACTATAACCCTATACATCTTTATGGGCTTACTGCGAAGCTGTTTGGCTTCCACCAGCCCATTGCCCATGGCATGTGGACCTTGGCAAGAAGCCTTTCAAGCTTAATGGAAAACGAAGAGCGGGATATTTCTAAACTCACCTGCTCGTTTAAGCGGTCGGTGTATCTCCCCAGCAAGGTTCAAGTCACCAAGTGGTGTGAGGATGAGGTAGGTGTACAGGTTACTGTGTCTGATCATCAGAAAAAGCACAAACACATGGCAATGAGTGTCACATTTTAAAAAAGGAGCCAATGGCTCCTTTTTCAATTTTCGGTGACAGGCACAGACGTGGCTGTTAACGAGCCGGGCACGGGCCGCGCATTGCTCTTCTCTGGCACCAAAATGGTGGGTAGAGGTTCGTCTAATTGGTTTGGATGATCCAAGTTAAAATGTAACCCTCGGCTTTCTTTACGTGCCATAGCACAGCGTACAATCAATTCTGCCACTGTGACGAGATTTCTAAGTTCTAATAAATTGTTACTGACGCGAAAATGCGAGTAGTACTCATTAATTTCCTGTTCAAGCAGCTGAATTCGTCGCATTGCACGTTCTAGCCGTTTGTCCGTTCTCACTATGCCAACATAATCCCACATAAACAGTCTGAGTTCGTGCCAATTATGTTGGATGATAACTTCTTCGTCTGAGTCAGATACTTGGCTTTCATCCCACGGCGAAATTGCTTCTTCACAAGATGCGAAGGGCAATTGTGCGAGAATGTGCTCAGCTGCAGAAGACGCAAAGACGACGCATTCTAGTAATGAGTTGGATGCCATACGGTTTGCACCGTGAAGCCCGGTATACGCCACTTCACCAATGGCGTAAACATTGTCTAAATCTGTTTTTGCATTGAAGTCTGTCATGACGCCGCCGCAACTGTAATGGGCAGCAGGCACCACAGGGATGGGTTCTCGGGTGATGTCTATGCCCAATGAGCGGCATTTGCGGTAGATATTAGGAAAATGCTTAACAATGAAATCCGCTGGTTTATGACTGATATCTAAATACATGCAGTCAGCTCCGAGGCGTTTCATTTCATAGTCGATTGCTCGGGCTACCACGTCACGAGGGGCTAAGTCGGCCCGTTCATCAAACTTGTGCATAAACCGAGTGCCATCAGCATGACAAAGGTTAGCCCCTTCGCCGCGAAGGGCTTCGGTAATCAAGAAGTTTCTGGCCTGCGGATGGAACAAACAGGTGGGATGAAACTGGTTAAATTCCATGTTTGCTACCCGGCAGCCCGCGCGCCATGCCATGGCAATACCATCACCACTTGATACGTCTGGGTTTGAGGTGTATTGATACACTTTACTGCCGCCACCTGTGGCAAGGGCAATAAATGGCGCGCGAATAACTTCGACATGCTCTTGTTGTCTATTCCATACATATGCCCCCACGCACCGACCTTTATCCTGTTTTGAGGGAATTAAATCTATCGCGTTATAGCGCTCGAAAACATGAATGTTGGGGTGGGTAGACACAGCGTCATTCAAGGTGATTTGAAGCGCCTCTCCCGTGGCGTCAGCGGCATGTAATATTCGACGGTGGCTATGACCGCCCTCACGGGTTAAGTGGAAACGCTCTTCGCCAGATTCCGTTTTTTCGGTGTCAAAGGGCACGCCATAGCCTATCAGCCAACTCAACGCCGCTTTGGCGCGCTCTGTAGTGAAACGTACCGCAGGCTCTTCACACAACCCGCCACCAGCATTAAGCGTATCTTTAACGTGAGCGTCAATCGAATCTTGCTCATCGAAAACCGCGGCAATACCGCCCTGGGCATACCGCGTAGACCCTTCGTTTCTATCACTTTTGCTGAGCACGATAACCTGACAATGGTCAGCAAGCTTTAAAGCAAGGCTTAACCCTGCGGCTCCGCTACCAATAATCAGTACATCACATCGGTGTTCAATAGCATTTGATGTGGAAGTTAGTGAAGACGACACTGATTTCATGTATTTTTGTATATATTCAAATGAACAAAGGTTCGGCAAGTCTAATGGATGAGGGGCAAAACACAATGCTCCCTTTCACTTTACACTCGCATTTTTTAGTATTTTTAATATAAATTGAGAACTTTTTTCAAAAGCTAGCGTCTACAACAATGCTTGCGAGAGCTATTGGGTAGTTGAAGTAAGGAGTAATGGCTCGAATGAGCGAGCAGATAACCGATCAACAATTGGTTGAGAAAGTACAACGTGGCGATAAGAATGCATTTAACTTACTGGTGACAAGATACCAGCACAAAGTGATGCACCTCGTTTCACGGTACGTAAAAAACACAGGCGATGTTGCAGATGTAACGCAAGATGCTTTTATTAAGGCATATCGTGCGCTTCCTAATTTTAGAGGCGACAGTGCGTTTTACACCTGGCTATATCGTATTGCGGTTAACAGTGCTAAAAATTATTTAGTTGCACAAGGTCGTAAGCCGCCGGCGAGTGATGTGGATGCTGATGAAGCTGACTTTTATGAAGGCAGTGACGCTTTAAAAGAGCAGTCCACACCCGAGCGAAGCTTACTGTCAGACGAAATAGAAGAAACCCTATTTCGCGTGGTGGAGAAACTTCCCGATGATTTGCGTATGGCAATTACTTTACGTGAAATCGAAGGGTTAAGTTACGAAGAAATCGCGAACGTTATGGCCTGTCCTGTAGGTACAGTAAGATCACGTATTTTCAGGGCGAGAGAGGCAATTGATAAAGTTATTCAACCGCTATTAGAAAATTAAATTTGAGGAAAGTGAACTTTCCCAAGATGAAGCTGACTAATAGCTGTGTTAGGGTAGAAAATGATCGCAAATGGTCAGGAAATGAATATATGACGCAACAGCAAGAAAAAATGTCCGCATTCATGGATGGTGAACTCGATGATAGTTCAATTATCGACACCATTAAGCAGGACGCAGAACTACAAGCTAAGTGGCAGCGCTATCATGTAATGAGAGGCGTTATGCGCAAAGAGATGCATGTTGCGCCAAACTTAGATATTGCTTCTTCTGTGGCTGCTGCGCTAGATGCTGAGCCCGCTATTGTCGCACCTAAGACGTCCCGATGGCGCTCAATGCCGGTGCTTGGTAACGTGGTGCCTTTTGCTAAACAGTCTGGGCAGTTCGCAATGGCAGCTTCTGTTGCTGTCGCGGTTATTCTCGGTGTTCAGAACTTTAATCAACCTGCGCCTACAGAACCATTTATGACGGCACCGACAGCCGGGCCGCAAGGTGGCTTATCGCCAGTTAGCTTAGAGCAAACGCGTGCGCTTCCTCGTAATGACATGAACGAAATGTTAGAGAAGAAGAGAAAGATTAACGCACTTATCGCTGACCATGAGCAACAGCTGTTATTAAAGCAGGCGCAAGAGTCAGAAGAAAATGAAAATGAGGTTAGCCCTAACGAGCGCCCATAACGACGTAGTTTCATGAAAATTAAATGTATTAATAACGTACCAGCGCCTCGTTCGCTGGTACGCGTGTTTTCGGACACAGTAAAACGCAGTGCCCACAAGCTCGTGGCCTTGTTGTCAGTGGCAGGTATGCTGACGGCACCTATTGCCCTCGGGCAAGAAACTCAAATAAACCCTGCTGACGACGAGAAACCAAAAGAAGTGGTTACCCATTCGCCCACGCAAGATTCAGAGGCCGAATTCAAGCAACCAAGCGTAGATCGGATTCAAAATCAACCTGCTGTGTTGGCTGATACTCAGCGTTTAGCATCCCCCAAAAGCACCGCTGATTGGCTAGCCCGTTTAAGTGAGGTTATTGAAACCCGTAATTTTCAGGTTTCTTTTGTGCAAAGTCGCGCTGATGGCGACACTATGCCTTACCTTTGGCGTCATGCTGTTATGCCCAATGGCATTAAAATGGAACAGTTAAACCTGCAAAACGGGCCTGGGCGGGAACTTATTCGCGTGGGTGACGTGGTAAGTGTATTCGAGCCAGATGTTTCGCCATACAGCTTGAAGTCTGAACATATCAATGGCCCAATTCCAAGCACGCTATTACATCATCCCGAGCGTTTAAAGCAGGGGTATGAGTTTGTTTCCGTGGGAAGAGCTAGAGTGGCGGGCAGACCTGCTCAGCAAATACGTATTGTTAGCCGCGACAACAACCGGTTTAGTTATCAGCTATGGTTAGATGAAGACACTGGCATGTTGTTAAAGCTGAATATGCTTGATTTACAAGGTGGCTTGTTAGAACAGATTCAGGTGACGTCATTACAAATGACAGAACAACCTAACCCTTATTTTGAACGAATCAATCAGGCCAGCCTGCCCAAGCCGCTGGTACTCTCCAAGCGCCATCGCCGTGAGCATAATTGGGATGTTACCTTTCTTCCCACGGGAATGAAGGAAGTTAAGCAGGAAACTCGCCGGTTAGCGCAAACCGGTCAAATTGTTGAATATAAAATGTTCAGTGATGGTCTAGTGGATGTTTCTGTTTATGTGCAGCCAGCCGCAGATGCTCTGGGCAGTGACTTAGTACTGCGTAATGACTTAAGTACATTTCTCACATTGACAGACGGCAAAGCACAAGTCACCGTAGTGGGAGAAATTCCCCTTCAAACCGCTAACGCTATTGCAACGTCTCTGACATCGAAAACGACGGAAACCCCATGATCAAAGAAACTGCCACTGTGGTTGCAGTGGAGGGAGATAAAATAACGGTAGAGGCCGCTATCAAGTCAACATGTAGCAGTTGTCAGGTGCAGAGCGATTGTGGTACTGGCGTGGTCTCCCGAGCGCTAGCGCCGAAAACGCAACAGCTGGTGTTGCATTCTCCTATGCCTGTAAATGTCGGGCAACGGGTCACCGTAGGTGTGCCCGAAGCGGGCGTGCTAAGTGCATCGGCGTGGTTGTATATTCTGCCGTTGCTAACGTTTATCGGCACCACACTCTTTGCCAGCCTGTTATTTGAGTCATTTGGCCTGTTCCACGAGCTGTGGCCAATGGTTCCTGCGATTGCCACTACTTATTTTGCTTATCGTGGTATTGCTCGACATCTCAGCCGGCTTGATAACGGAAAGTACCAAGCTGTTTTACTGCAAACGCTCTCCTAACGACAAATACGACAAAAGCGAAAATTATTATCGCTTTGCGCTTCTTCCTCAATGGTTCCTGCAAATATGCACGGGAATTCGCTTTTCAGCCAAGAAATGGGTAAAATCCGCTCGCGCTAGATAGTATCTCTTGAAGGGAACTACTGGCATTTTTGTTTAATGAATTTTTTCTGCAGGTAATTTCCAGCATTATGCAACAATCGCACATTCGTAACTTCAGTATTATTGCCCACATTGACCACGGTAAGTCTACCTTGTCAGACCGTTTAATTCAGCACTGTGGAGGGCTTTCCGATCGCGAAATGGCTGAGCAAGTGCTTGATTCAATGGACTTGGAAAAAGAGCGTGGAATTACCATCAAAGCACAAAGTGTAACACTAAATTACACTGCAAAAGATGGTGAAACCTATCAGTTGAACTTCATCGACACCCCAGGACACGTGGACTTTACTTATGAAGTATCCCGTTCTTTAGCGGCCTGTGAAGGGGCGCTTTTGGTGGTTGATGCAGGGCAGGGTGTTGAAGCGCAAACCCTGGCAAACTGTTATACCGCCATTGAAATGGATATGGAAGTGGTACCGGTACTCAACAAAATTGACTTGCCCCAAGCCGATCCAGACCGTGTGGCCGAAGAAATTGAAGACATTGTGGGTATTGATGCGTTAGATGCCGTGCGTTGCTCAGCGAAAACCGGTATCGGTATTGAAGACGTACTTGAAGTTATTGTGAATAAGATCCCGCCCCCTGAAGGTGAACGTGAAGCGCCGTTAAAAGCGCTAATTATTGATTCATGGTTCGATAATTACCAGGGCGTTGTATCTTTGGTGCGCATTGTTGAAGGGCAGTTGACCAAAAAAGACAAAATCCAAATTATGTCAAATGGGCAAGTGCACCAAGTGGACAAAATCGGCGTGTTTACGCCAAAGGCGCTGGATACTGGCGTGTTACGTGCTGGAGAAGTTGGCTTTATCATCGCAGGTATTAAAGACATTCAAGGTGCGCCAGTAGGCGATACCATTACCTTATCTCGCGACCCTGCTACAGATATGCTACCTGGGTTTAAGAAAGTGAAGCCACAGGTTTACGCAGGTATCTTCCCAATTAGTTCTGATGATTACGAAGATTTTCGAGACGCCCTAGCAAAATTAAGCCTTAACGACGCGTCTTTGTTTTATGAGCCAGAAAGTTCAGCCGCATTAGGCTTTGGTTTCCGCATTGGATTCCTTGGCATGCTGCACATGGAAATTATTCAAGAACGCTTAGAGCGTGAATACGACTTGGGCCTAATCACCACGGCACCCACGGTAATTTACGAAGTAGAAACCACAAAAGGTGAAGTGATGACGGTGGACAGCCCGGCTAAACTTCCCGCAGTGAACGACATTGCCGAAATTAGGGAGCCCTTGGTTGAAGCCAATATTCTGGTTCCACAGGAATATCTCGGTAATGTGATTACTCTGTGCGTTGAAAAGCGTGGTATGCAAACGAATATGACTTACCATGGTAAGCAAGTGGCAGTGACCTATGAACTGCCCATGGCAGAAGTTGTACTTGATTTCTTCGATAGATTGAAATCTACCAGCCGAGGGTTTGCATCACTGGATTACAACTTTAAACGTTTCCAGCCATCTGACATGGTGAGAGTAGATATTCTCATTAATGGTGAGCGTGTAGATGCACTTGCTGTTATTACTCACCGCGAAAACTCTCAGGGTAGAGGTCGTGAGTTGGTAGAGAAGCTACGTGAGCTTATTCCTCGTCAGATGTTCGATATTGCCATTCAGGCTGCTATTGGTAACCACGTAGTAGCAAGAAGTACAGTGAAGCAGTTGCGTAAGAACGTTATCGCGAAATGTTACGGCGGTGATGTAAGCCGTAAGAAAAAGCTGCTTCAAAAACAAAAAGAAGGGAAAAAGCGAATGAAGCAAGTAGGTAATGTTGAATTACCGCAGGATGCATTCCTTGCAGTATTGAAGGTAGGTAAATAATGGCGAATTTTTTTTCTCACATTCTTGTGGGACTAACGCTAATTACTGGCCTTATTTGGTTAGTCGATAGCCTCGTTTTTGCGCCTAAACGCAAAGCTCGCTTACAAGCCGCTGCGGATGCAGGCGGCGCGAGTTATGGCGAAGATCCTCAACTGCCATATTTGGTCGATACATCACAGCAAATTTTTCCAGTCATTGCGTTTGTTTTGGTGCTTCGCTCGTTCATTTATGAGCCTTTTCAAATACCGTCAGGTTCTATGATGCCAACACTTTTAGTGGGTGACTTCATTTTGGTTGAGAAGTTTTCCTACGGTATTAAAGACCCGGTGTTTAGAAGTAAATTGGTGGAGACGGGTGAACCAGAGCGCGGCGATGTCGCGGTATTTAAATACCCAGAAGACCCATCTGTTGACTACATCAAGCGTGTGGTTGGCTTGCCTGGTGACACTGTGGTTTATCAAAATAAGCAAGTGTATATCAAGTCAAAATGTGACGGTGCACAGAGCCAATGTGGCAAGTTAACCCCAGTGCCACTCGACTTTGTTGAACGCGGTGAGTTTGTTCAAGACATGGCAAAGTTAATGCGCTACACGGAAACGCTTGGCGACGTGAAGCATGATATTTTGCGCCATCCAATAAGAGAAATTTCGCCGGTTAACTTCTATACTCAACCTGGTACCCGCAGTAACGAGTGGATTGTGCCAGAAGGGCATTACTTTGTATTAGGTGATAACCGAGACAATAGTCGAGATAGCCGTTTTTGGGGCTTTGTTCCTGACGCCAACCTAGTGGGTAAGGCGGTGGCTATTTGGATTTCATTTGAATTTGAGCGCAGACCCGAAGATTTGTTGCCAGGCTGGATCCCGTCAGGCGTGAGGTTTGAGCGTGTAGGTGGCATTGATTAATGCAAGGAATTGATAAATATCATCGCCTCAATAAGGCGATAGGTTACACCTTTAATGATGTAGCCTTATTACAACAAGCGCTCACACATAGAAGCGCGGCTAAAAAGCACAACGAACGACTAGAATTTCTTGGCGATGCTATCTTAGGCATGGTCATTGGTGAAACCCTTTATAAGCGCTTTACCGATGTACCAGAGGGTAAACTCACCCGTATGCGTTCAACCTTGGTGAAAGGCGATACTTTAGCTGAACTGGCTCGCGAAGCCTGTATGGGTGAACTATTGCTGTTAGGTCCAGGCGAACTAAAAAGTGGTGGGCATAGACGAAGCTCCATTCTGGCTGACGCCGTAGAGGCGTTGCTTGGTGCCATTTACCTTGATTCTGGTATGGAACAGGTGAGAGACGTTATAAGCCGCCTATGGGAGAGCCGAATTGAAAAGCTTGACCCCAATGCGCACCCTAAAGACAGCAAAACCCGTTTACAAGAATATCTGCAAGGTAGAAAGCTGCCTTTACCCACTTACGAAGTGATGTCCATATCGGGCAAAGACCACGCGCAAACATTTGAGGTGTGCTGCAAGGTAGAAAACTTAGACACCCCTGTGGTTGCGATGGGAAATAGCCGCCGTAAAGCCGAGCAAGAAGCCGCAAGAATGACGCTGGAGAAATTAGATGACTGAGCCAACACCCAATACCCGTTGTGGCTTAGTCGCTATCGTCGGGCGCCCCAATGTTGGTAAATCCACATTGCTTAATCGCTTGTTAGGTCAGAAAGTCAGTATTACCTCGCGAAAGCCACAGACCACTCGCCATCGCATTTTAGGCATAGATTCTGAGGGAGATTATCAAGCCATTTACGTTGATACTCCGGGCTTACACCAAGAAGAAAAGCGTGCCATAAATCGCTACATGAACCGTGCAGCATCAAGTTCATTGGCTGAAGTGGGTTTAGTACTCTTTGTTATTGAAGGCACACGCTGGACCACCGATGATGAAATGGTGCTATCCAAAGTGAAAGCCTCGGGATTGCCTTGTTATTTAGTGGTTAACAAAATGGACAAAGTTGAAGATAAAGAAGCCTTTATGGTTCATCTTCAGCAGTTAGCAGAGAAGCACCAGTTTGAGCACATCATTCCGGTGAGTGCTAAGCAAGGCAAAATGGTAGACGACATTCGCACTTTGGTGGCAGGAAGCTTACCGCAGAGTGAATTCTATTTTCCAGAAGATTATATTACCGACCGTTCAAGCCGCTTTATGGCCGCTGAAATTATCCGTGAAAAGCTCATGCGATTTACGGGCGATGAACTTCCTTACTCTACCACCGTAGAAATTGAGCAGTTTAAGTTAGCTGATAACGGTATTTATCGTATTAGCGGTTTAATCCTGGTTGAACGTGAAACGCAGAAACGTATGATCATTGGTAAAGGCGGAAAGCACCTTAAGACCATCGGTGAACATGCCCGCAAAGACATGGAAAACCTGTTTGATAATAAGGTGTTTTTAGAGCTTTGGGTAAAAGTTAAACAAGGCTGGGCTGACGACGAGCGCGCGTTACGTTCACTGGGATATGGCGACGAAAGTTAATTTTCTCGCCACTGGCTGTATAACCATTCGTTGTGGCTTCTAAGCGTTAGGGAATTTTATGTCTATTTCAGATTTACGCCGTCAATATTCGAAAGGCAAACTGTCTTCGTCAGACCTGACTGACAGCCCTTTTGCTTTGTTTGAGCAATGGCTAGCAGAGGCAATAAAGGCCGAGATTCCAGACCCTACAGCAATGACGGTGGCCACTGTAGATGCCGATGGGCAGCCTTCTCAGCGCATCGTCTTGTTAAAAGAAGTGAGTGAGTCTGGATTTGTTTTTTTTACGAACTTGGGCAGCCGCAAAGCCAAAGAACTCGCTGATAATCCGAAAGTCTCTTGTCACTTCCCCTGGTTTTTTATGGAGCGACAAGTACGGGTTTGCGGTGTTGCAGAACGTTTAACACTTGCCGAAAATGCCCGGTATTTTTTCTCTCGCCCTAAAGAAAGTCAATTAGCGGCTTTCGCTTCTAAGCAAAGCCAGCCTATTAGCAGCCGAGAACTGCTCACGACCCAGTTTAGTCAGATGAAAGCCAAGTTTGCCAACAAGTCCTTGCCGACGCCTGATTTCTGGGGCGGGTTTCGAATTGTTCCGCATCAAGTTGAATTCTGGCAAGGGGGCGAAGACCGCCTTCATGACCGCTTTGAATACAATCGACAACAAGACGGCAGTTGGGTAACGCAACGTTTAATGCCGTAACGTTTTGTGAGTATCGCCGGTTAAGAGGCTTGAATTATGATTGATAGCCATTGCCATCTCGACTTAGCTGCATTTTCCAATGATTGGACTGACGAGTTACTGCGGGCCAAAAAAGCAGGGGTAACGCGGTTATTGGTGCCAGGTACCCAGTCAGGCCAATGGCAGCAACAGCAACAGTTGGCGAAAGGCGCCTCATCTATCATACCTATTGATATTGCCCTTGGTGCTCACCCGTATTTTTTACACCACGATGAAGATGAGAAAGCCCTTGTCCGCCAGTTAGACGTGGCGTTCGAAGAAGCGGTAATTGCACCTGTTGCGGTGGGCGAAATAGGATTGGACAGTCACATTGATGTGCCCATCGAAACACAAAAACGGTGTTTACAGGTACAACTCAATTTTGCTCAGCAGCGCCAGTTGCCGGTAATACTACACCATCGTAAAAGTCATCACAGGTTGCTAGAGGCATTGACGAAAGTAAACCGCCATTACGGCGGCGTGGTGCACGCCTTTTCCGGCAGTATTGAGGTGGCGAAGGCGTATATCCATAAGGGGTTATATTTAGGGATTGGGGGAACAGTAACCTACCCAAGAGCATCCAAAACCCGTGATACCTTAGCGTACTTACTTCATCATTTTCCAGGTCATCTTTTGTTGGAAACCGATGCGCCAGATATGCCTATGTTTGGTCGGCAAGGTAAACGAAATAGTCCCGCCTACCTTTTGGATGTTGTGCAAACGATGGCGGCGTTAAGTGAGCATAGTGAACAAGAGATTATAAGTTTTACAACCGCGAACTATAACCGCTGTTTTAAGGGTGTTGAGTAAGCTTGTCATTGGTGTGTAAAACTCGGGTCAGCCAGGGGCGAAACTTGTAAAAGCCGCGGGTTATATAAATGCCCACAATGAGCGCCAATGCGATAATTAATATGGCAATAAACACCTGTTGCTGACGCAGCGTTAAAGGGTTATCTAAGATGTAGCCTGTGTCGATATTCACACTCAAGTAGCCTAATGTTTGGCCTTCGTCACCCTCTATCACTTCAAGGTAAGTTACCGGGGGGATTGGGTTTTCTCTTGTGAGCGTCACCACACTTTCCCCCCTAGGCAAGGGGGCGATATACTTACCTTTGCTATCAAAAATGCTCACCGACATTACGGCAGGATCTGACACCGCGATTGTTGCGAGGTTTTCTAATTCCGTTATGTCATTACTGGATAACGCAGGAGCAAGGATTTTCGCGTATTGCTGACTCACACTTCTACCGGGCTGCTCGGTTTGCACGCTTACCCATTGTGATTGATACTTTTCGTATACGACGAACAAACAAATGATAAGCGCGACAGCTGCACCCATGATGGCAGTATGAATGAGGCGCTTAAGCGCCGTATAGGCAGAATGCGATACTGATTGTTTTGACCCTGTTCTCTGTCGACTAGCCTGATTTTGCATACAGCAATAAATTCCCATTATATTTAGCGTAACATTAGGCGAATTTCAGCTAATTTGAAAGGGTGTATTTCCACAGCGGTCGAGTTTGGGTAGCATATAGCCAAGATTTCTAAGGTTTGTACAAACAGTGACGACGAATTTTCCTGACTTATTAAGAGATACACAAGCAAGTAATCAGTATAACCATGCCGCTGCGCTAGAGCGTTGTTTAGCCACAGTACCGTCCTCTAGGCTTAAAAGTAATGAAGCAAGGGTAACCTTGATTGGTCAGGCGTTAACGCCTTACCTCATCGATGAGGCGTTAAAGGCGATGTCTTCTTGCTTTCGCCCTTCAGCGTTATTTTTACACCCTTTACACAATGGATTTGGCGACAGCGTAGTGGTGGCTTTTGGTGAAAAGCAGGCAGGGGAAGATGCCTCTATTGCCCAATGTATTGAACAGGTTTCAAACCAATATCACATAGATATCGGGCTGACCGAGGGCACACCGCACTTAAACCAACGCGGCCTGTTAGTGATGGATATGGACAGTACCGTCATTGCCATTGAATGCATTGATGAAATAGCTAAGCTTGCTGGCGTTGGTGAGCAGGTCTCTAAAGTGACTGAAATGGCCATGCGAGGCGAAATTGCATTTAATGAAAGTCTGCATCACCGCGTGGCTTGCCTAAAGGGCGTGCCACTCAATCAGCTTCAGCAAATTCGAGACAGCATTCCGCTAATGCCGGGCGTACAGAGGCTAATTAGCACCCTGAAAGAAAATGGCTGGAAAGTGGCGATTGCTTCAGGCGGTTTTACTTACTTTGCAGACTATTTAAAGGAAAGACTAGGCTTAGATGCCGCAGTGTCTAATACCTTGGCGGTAGAAGGTGAATTGCTGACTGGAGAGGTGGTAGGTGAAGTGGTAAATGCCGATGTAAAAGCGGCCACCGTAAAGGCGTTATCTCATCAGTGGGACATTTCGCCACACCAAACCGTCGCCATGGGCGACGGTGCAAACGACCTAGTTATGATGGCCACATCAGCACTAGGGGTGGCCTGCCATGGGAAGCCTGTGGTCAATCAGCAGGCCGATGTCGCACTAAGGTTTAGCGGCCTTCATGGGCTACTGTACTTTTTGAGCTAACCCGCCGCCAATTGAATGTCGTGCACAAGTGTTTAGGCGTTGAGTAGCGCCTGAATACTTGTTTTTACCACCGCTTTTTCTGTACTACTATCACGATTACGTTTTATCGCTTCTTGGTCAAACCCATAACGAATAAGTACTTCATCGGTGACATCAATAAGGTGTGAACAGGCGGCTATACTCCACAGTTTCTGCTCTAACTCTTTCGCTCGGTGGATCGCGTACACACTTACATAGCTTATTTCAGTTTGAAGCATGGATAAGTCGGGTTTACCCGTGGTGGTTAGCATCACGTGAATGGCAATAAATTGGCCGCGTGCCATGGCATCGTCTATGAAAGCCGTGCGTTGACCGTTATTTTCGAAGCGGTGAGAGTAACGAGGGATTATCGCTAAGCGCTGATCTTTTTGCGTAGGATCGAAAGAGACAAACAGCTCTTGCCTCAAAGGCATATTTTCTAGCTTAACCTGCTTAATCCCACTTTGCATAAAGGGGCTGTCTAGCTTACGGTCTCTAAACAAATATTCCAAATTGACCTGTCGGCTTTCTGCGTAATGAGTAGAAAGAAGCGATACTCGTTCATCTTGCCGGCCAATGATGCCAGCTTCAGGGGTATACCTAGGCCCTTCTTTGCTCATTAAGAAGGACAATGAGGTAGGGTTGCGAGCGTTGATAACGCGAAGCGCTTGCCCCATTCCTGGGATCTCCTCTTCGCCGTCATCCTCTTGCAGGCTGTGCTTGTTCTTCTTAATCAATTCTTCGAAAAAGGCGCGGGCACTTTTACCTTGTTCTCCGGGCATGGCTTTTAAGAGCAAGATGTTCTTTTCAACATTGTGGTAAACCACTAAATATCGAAGGTGCATCACATCAAACGATTTGGTGATTTCTTGCAATCGTGGGAAGGCCACTTCCACTTGCCCTTCTAGTTCACCTGAATAGCCCTTATTGAGCTCTATTCTTAGCCCCAAGCCGTGTACAGAAATATCTTCGCTGACACCCACATGCACACTGTTGTCCTCAGGTATCGTTAACTCAATTTGTGAGCGTAATCGATAACGTGATTCTAGCCGCTGTTCTTCATACTTGAATCTAGAGAGCGAAATGGGTGCAGGCGGTTTGTTTCTCGCGTGCCCAAACGTACGCAAATGTGACAAATTGTCTTTGTTAAAGGTAAAGCTGTTGTACGCCTGTTGGCCTATCACAGAGGTCACATCTGTGACATGAGCCAAGTACTTTAGGTGCTGTAGCTTCGCCATCAGTCGTGGCGCGGGTGGGGTGTTCTGTCGTTTAATTTTTGTGCCTACAGAATCGGGGATAGATGTGGGGACATGTGCTTGCTCTGGCGACATGTCGGTCAGCGTGACTTTAAATACACGCCAACTCGCTTTTTTCGATCCAAACCCTAAAAATACATCTTTAAGAACATCTTTTTTCTCGAGTTCTTCGTAGGCTGCAGAGTAAAAATAAACCTTTTCGTTTTGTAAGTGCGTAAAACTATATATAAAAATCTCGCGGGTAGCTTCAGGCTTTTTCAGTAATAACTGTAACCTGGGTTTACTGAGTAAAAAGCCAATACGGCATTCGTCTTCTTCGTCCTGCCAATAACTGACGGTTTCTCGGTTAACTTCGTTAACCATGGCAAAGCGCGGAATTAACTGACCTTTTATTTCGTCAATATACACCGGCAAGGTGGGGCTTCTCGGGGAGAAATACTGCTCACAGGTCTTGCTCGTGATGGCCTCAATGGTATTCGCCATATTCACTTTGTAGCGTCGCTTATTACCATGAATAAAGCTTTCTAGGAATTTATCGAAAGCGGTATTTGGATTCGCAGTATCACGCTGTAAGGCAAGATAGATGAGATCATTTTTTCGGGTTATTTTTACAAGCTTATAAGCAATGCCATTTTTCTTATCCATGGCAAATTCTGTTTCTAAACCACGGAAGTAAACCGATACTCGTTCATTCTTTTTAAACAAACTTTCTTTATCTAGCTTTACCTGCAAACCTCCTAACGAAATATCGACACTCAGCCCGCGAATAGACTGGTTACTTTCGTTAAAAAGCTCAACTGCCACGGCAAAATTCATGCGCTCTGTATTACGCTGACGATAGTCGAGCAAGTTCACGATAGGCGCTTTGAACTGCTCTAATATACTCGCTTTTTTCTTTTCGGCCGCGGAACCACCAGACAATTCCCGTTTTTCCGCTTTTTCGCGTAGTACACGGAAGTTGTTTTCGGTATTTTGTACGGCTTCGTACACGCCAAAGGTATAGCTGCCGAATACGCGAATTTGTTCCTCAAATTTCTCAATGGCCACGTCGTCCATGTAATGCTTTCGACCATCATGCTCGTACAGTTTGCATTTGCCATCGACTAACCCGCGTAAGTCAATTGAGCGCATGCACGGCTTCGCCAAACGCTTAACTTCCATTTTAATTAAGAAGCGTTTTTCCTTTGGAATGTTCGCACCAACTTGCATGAGTACCCGATTAAATTCGGGCTCATTTACCATGGGTTTCAGCTGTTCAATAATGTCAGCGTACTGCTGTAAATCCTGATTCATGTATGCGCAACTTTTGTTATTCTTTTTTGACGAAGACGCCTTTTGTATCGGCAGCGTCTTGCAACACATTAACTTCTGCCAGTTTAAGCATGAAAGCGCGTTATAGATAACTGGCTTAGGAAGATTAAAAGCGGTGCTTTAGACGAGTTACTTAGACGATTATTATAATGATAGAATACCCTTTTTATGTCGTGGATTAAACTGGAATATGGCAAAACGAAAAACTGCATATGTGTGCTCTGATTGTGGTGCAGAGTTTCCACGTTGGCAAGGTCAATGCTCTGAGTGCAAAGAATGGAATACCATCAGTGAATTTGTGGTGAGCAGCGCGAAAGCGTCGTCGAAGCCCACCTTGTCGGGATATGCCGGACAAACAGCGGCCAAAATTGAAACCTTAAACGCTATCGACCTTGAATCGCTTCCACGATTTAGTGCTGGATTCAAAGAGTTAGACCGGGTGTTAGGGGGCGGGATTGTACCTGGCGCGGCCATGTTGATAGGGGGCTCACCAGGGGCAGGTAAAAGTACGCTGTTGCTTCAAGTTATGTGTCAAATGGCAAAAACGGCGCCCGCACTGTATGTCACGGGTGAAGAATCACTACAGCAGGTCGCCATGCGGGCTAGACGCTTACATCTTCCCGATGACAAGCTCATGATGTTGGCAGAAACCAACGTCGAGACCATTTGTGATTTAGCGCTAACGAAAAAGCCTAAGATTATGGTTATCGATTCTATTCAGGTGATGCATGTGTCCGATGTGCAATCTGCCCCTGGCAGTGTGTCACAGGTGCGTGAGAGCGCGGCATACCTTACCCGTTTTGCTAAACAGCAGCATATTTCCATGTTTATTGTAGGCCACGTCACTAAGGACGGTAACCTCGCGGGGCCCAAGGTACTCGAGCACTGCATCGACAGTTCTATGATGCTTGAGGGGGAAAGTGATGGGCGGTATCGCACCTTACGAAGCCATAAAAACCGGTTTGGTGCGGTTAACGAGTTAGGCGTGTTTGCGATGACAGAAAGTGGGCTGAAGGAAGTCAATAATCCGTCAGCTATTTTCCTAAGCCGTGGCGACAAAGAAACGCCAGGGTCCAGCGTCATGGTAATATGGGAGGGGACGCGCCCACTTCTTGTTGAGATTCAAGCATTGGTTGATTATTCGCAAATGTCTAACCCTCGTCGTATCGCGGTGGGGCTAGATCAAAATCGTCTTTCTATGTTACTCGCCGTGCTACATAGGCATGGTAATGTGCAAATGAACGATCAGGATGTTTTTGTTAACGTCGTTGGCGGCGTGAAAGTCACTGAAACCAGCGCAGATTTAGCCTTGCTATTGGCGATGGTGTCAAGCTTTCGAAATCGCCCATTACCGAAAGACTTGATTGTGTTCGGCGAGGTGGGCCTAGCAGGAGAAATTAGGCCAGTGCCCAACGGCAATGAACGGATAATTGAAGCGGCAAAGCACGGTTTTAAGCGCGCTATTGTACCTAAAGCCAACGCGCCTAAGCAGGCCATTGGTGGGATGAAAGTGGTGCCAGTGTCTCAGTTGTCTGATGCACTTGAAGCGTTAGAATAAACGGCATCGATAAGCGCGTTTAAGTCTTTTTCATCTATGTGAGCATCTTCGCTGTTGAGTGTAATTAAACGGCGAAGTGCGCTAACACTATCCACATCCATTTTGGCCACTTTACACCCTAACGACACTGAGTCTTTTCTTTCATCATTTTGGCGATAAAGTTGCTCTATGTGTAAGGTGATAATAGGGCTATCTTCATTGGCTTGGAATTTTGCAGTATAGGGAATATGGCTATCAAAGGGGAGATGGCTTAACGCGCTTTCAGGGGCGAGAATTCGAATACCCGTGAGAGATACATCACTTATTGACACTGCGATCTGGCTGTCTTCATGAGACAGCGTACCAGGTACATTTAATTCTATTCGCGTAAACCGGCGTTTGTCGACCATGACTTAACTCATTAGTACATCGTCCGTTCAGTATTAGTGAAATGCCTTTTTATGGCAACTGTCTTTATGAGTTTTTAATGTTAACTGATGAATTGACAAATAAAAAAGCCCCTGACAGAAAGGGGCTGAATGTTGGCTCTAGGCGATTTACTATGTAGGCGCTTGGCAGGTTACTTCGCCATTTTTTTATATTTCAAACGATGGGGCTCTACCACATCCTGGCCGTACTCGGCTTTCAGCCAGCTCTCATAGTCGGCATAGTTACCTTCGAAGAAGTTAATTTTACCTTCGTCTCTGTAATCCATGATGTGCGTGGCCACACGGTCTAAGAACCAACGGTCATGGGAAATTACCATGGCGCAGCCTGGAAATTCTAACAGCGCGTTTTCAAGCGCTCGTAATGTTTCTACATCAAGGTCGTTAGTGGGCTCATCCAGCAGTAACACGTTGCCGCCTGCTTTAAGTAGCTTTGCCAAGTGCACACGATTACGTTCACCTCCCGACAAATCTTTAATAAACTTCTGCTGACTGTTACCTTTAAAGTTAAAGCGACTGCAGTATGCACGACTGTTAATTTCAAAGTTGCCAATTCGAATAATATCTTGGTCGTCAGAAATCTCTTTCCAAACGGTATTATTTTCATTCATGTGATCGCGGAACTGCTCAACGCTAGCGATTTGCACCGACTCACCAATGTTAATTGCACCAGAATCAGGTTGTTCTGAGCCCGTTAGCATTCTAAAGAGCGTAGATTTACCTGCACCGTTAGGTCCAACAATCCCGACAATAGCTCCCTTGGGCACTTTAAAGGTTAAATCATCAATTAATAAACGTTCGCCATAAGACTTTTTAAGCCCCTCAACCTCTATTACTTTGTCGCCCAAGCGTTCACCCGGTGGAATGAATAGCTCATTGGTTTCATTTCGTTTTTGATAATCACTGGTGGCCATTTCTTCGAAGCGAGCCATACGCGCTTTGCTTTTAGCATGGCGACCTTTTGGATTAGAGCGAACCCATTCAAGTTCTTGCTTCATACTCTTTTGACGAGCACTTTCTGTACGCTCTTCTTGTTCTAAGCGTTTCTCTTTCTGCTCTAACCACGAAGAGTAGTTACCTTCCCAAGGAATACCTTCACCGCGATCCAGTTCTAGGATCCAACCAGCCACATTATCGAGGAAGTATCTATCGTGGGTAATGGCGACCACAGTCCCCTCATAATCGTGTAAGAAACGCTCTAGCCACGCGACTGATTCTGCATCCAAGTGGTTAGTGGGTTCGTCCAATAGAAGCATTTCAGGCTTTTCTAATAATAAACGACAAAGTGCCACACGACGACGTTCCCCCCCAGAAAGTTTGCTCACATCGGCATCCCAAGGCGGAAGGCGGAGGGCGTCGGCAGCGCGCTCTAGCGCGTTTTCAAGGTTGTGACCGTCTTTTGCCTGTATGATGGCTTCAAGCTCACCTTGCTCTTTTGCAAGGGCGTCAAAATCGGCGTCGGCATCAGCGTAAGCGGCATACACTTCATCTAGGCGCACGAGAGCGTGCTTAACGTCTGCCACGGCTTCTTCAATATTGCCACGTACATCTTTACTTTCATCTAATTGAGGTTCCTGCGGAAGGTAACCAATTTTCAATCCAGGCTGCGGTCGTGCTTCCCCTTCAATATCGGTATCTAAGCCGGCCATAATGCGAAGTAATGTAGACTTACCTGCGCCATTCAGACCGAGTACGCCTATTTTTGCGCCCGGGAAAAAGCTAAGAGAGATATCTTTTAAAATCTGACGATTCGGGGGAACAATTTTTCCTACCCGATGCATACTGTAAACGTATTGAGACATGCTGTGTCCTTGCCTAAAAATGATGCGTTATTATACGTGCAACAGGATAGCCTGTACCAGCGTCTAACGCCAACCAGGGGCGCAGGTGATGGTATTTTGTGCAGTTGAGGCCAAAAGTCATAATATTCAGTCGGTCGCCTTTTAGAATTAAGGTAAACTTAGTTAGCATACGCAGTATTAAACTTGTAGGTATTGTTAGGATGACCGCAATGAAGAAAATAACCTATAGCCTTTCAGAGCTGGCGAATCACGTAGGTGGAGAAGTGCAGGGGAACGGGGATATTGTCATTTCCTCCGTGGGCACCTTAGCAGGGGCGCAATCACATCAAATCTCATTTCTCACTAATCCCAAATATAAAGCGCAGCTTAAAGAAACCCAAGCTGGCGCGGTTATCCTGCATGAAAAAATGAAGGCAGATTCACCGGTGGCGGCCTTAGTGGTCGCCAATCCTCATGCTGCCTTCGCACGTATAGCGCAACTGTTCGATACCTCTCCGCAGGTGGCAGTAGGCATCGCTGATTCCGCCCTAGTGGCGCCTTCCGCTAACCTTGGTAGTGATGTGTCGCTTGGTCACAATGTCATTATTGAAGAGAACGTGGTCATTGGCGATCGTGTCACCATAGGGGCCAATACCGTAGTACGCAAAGGGGCTCGAATTGGCGAGGGCAGTATCATATACCCTAATGTGACGGTTTATCATGACGTGCATATTGGTAAACGTGTGACTATTCATAGTCAAACGGTTATTGGCGCCTCTGGTTTTGGGTACGCCAATGATAAAGGTGTGTGGCTTCCAATTCCGCAAACAGGGTCGGTCATTATTGGCGACGATTGCCAAATAGGGGCAAGTAGCACTATTGATCGCGGCGCAATGGAAGACACGGTGTTGGGTAACAACGTGATTGTAGATAATCAAGTACAGATTGGTCACAATTGTATTATTGGCGACCATTCATGTATCTGCGGTGCAACGGGTATCGCAGGCAGTTGTCATATTGGTAAGCATGTGATCATTGGCGGTGGTGTGGGAGTGAATGGACACATTACCATTTGCGATAACGTGCAAATAACCGGTTACACTATGATTGTACAAGATATTACCGAGCCCGGCGTCTACTCATCAGGGCAGCCAGCGCAGACGAATCGAGAATGGCGTAAAAACGCAGTGCGTCTACAAAAAATCGGCAGCCTATTTGACCGTGTAAAGGCCTTAGAAAAACAGGTCTGATGACACTGTAACGCCCGTATTACGTTAAACCTACGTCATTTGCTACATTTTGCACACAAAGCGGTATACAAGCGATTGAAAATGACTAGAATATGGCACCAAATTAGCAAACACTCATGCCTAATTTAGCGTGCCAATTTACTACCGCAGTTAAGGAGCCCCCATGTTTTCTCGCGAAATGAATATCGCCGATTTCGACCCAGAGTTAGCCAATGCAATGGCCAACGAGGTTGAACGTCAAGAACATCACATTGAGCTTATTGCTTCAGAAAATTACTGTAGCCCACGTGTTATGGAAGCACAGGGTTCTCAGCTTACAAACAAATACGCGGAAGGTTACCCGGGTAAGCGTTATTATGGTGGCTGTGAACATGTTGATGTTGTAGAGCAACTGGCCATCGATCGTGCTAAAGCCTTGTTTGGCGCAGATTACGCGAATGTTCAGCCCCATGCTGGTTCACAAGCTAACTCAGCCGTTTTCATGGCGCTGCTCGATGCGGGTGACACAGTGCTGGGCATGAGCCTTTCTGAAGGTGGACACCTTACTCATGGTTCACACGTCAATTTTTCTGGTAAAACCTACAACGCGGTACAATACGGTTTAAACAAAGACACTGGCGAAATTGACTACGCACAAGTAGAAGCGCTAGCAAAAGAGCACAAGCCTAAAATGATTATTGGTGGTTTCTCTGCCTATTCAGGTATTGTCGACTGGGCTAAATTCCGTGAAATTGCAGATAGCGTAGGCGCATACCTTCTTGTTGATATGGCACACGTGGCGGGTCTTGTGGCCGCTGGCGTTTATCCAAACCCACTGCCTCACGCGCATGTAGTAACGACAACTACCCATAAAACATTGGCTGGCCCACGAAGCGGTTTAATCCTTTCTTCATGTGGCGACGAAGCAATTTATAAAAAATTAAATAGCTCTGTATTCCCAGGTAACCAAGGTGGTCCACTTTGCCATGTTATTGCTGCGAAAGCGGTCGCATTCAAAGAAGCGCTTCAGCCAGAGTTTAAAGAATACCAAAAGCAAGTGGTGGCAAACGCAAAAGCGATGGTTGCGGTTATGCAGGCACGCGGCTACAAAATTGTGTCTGGCGGCACAGACAACCACTTGTTTTTACTCGATCTTATCGATAAAGACATTACGGGTAAAGATGCCGATGCGGCACTAGGTTCAGCCAACATTACAGTTAACAAAAACTCTGTACCTAATGACCCACGCTCTCCATTCGTCACCAGTGGTTTGCGTATCGGAAGCCCGGCCATTACTCGTCGTGGTTTCAAAGAAGAGCAAGCGAAGCAAGTTGCGACTTGGATTTGCGATATTCTTGATAATATGGGTGATGACGCGGTGATTGAACGGGTGCAAAGCGAAGTGGTTGCACTTTGCGAAAAATTCCCTGTTTACGCATAATAAGGGGTAAAGCGCATCGACCTCAATAGGTGGGTGCGCGGTTGTTTTAGGAAGTGTTATGTTTTGTCCTTTTTGCTCAGAGCAAGAAACAAAAGTGATTGATTCTCGCTTAGTTGCTGAGGGGCAGCAAGTGCGCAGACGCCGTGAATGTGTTGTTTGTCACGAACGTTTTACCACGTTTGAAAGTGCTGAATTAGTGATGCCTCGCGTGATTAAGCGTGATGGTTCACGCGAACCTTTCAACGAAGATAAGCTACGTGCGGGGTTACAGCGCGCACTAGAAAAACGCCCGGTTAGCACGGAAAAAGTTGAGCAATGTGTGCTTTCATTAAAATCTCAACTTAGAGCGACCGGAGAGCGAGAAGTGGCCAGTGAGCTACTCGGAAACTTAATAATGAAAGCGTTAAAAGAGCTGGATAAAGTGGCTTACGTGAGATTCGCCTCTGTTTATCGCTCGTTTGAAGATATCCGAGAATTTGGTGAGGAAATTGCCAGACTAGGAGATTAACCACAGGATACGCCGTGGACACTTCTGCAATCAATCAAGATTACTATTGGATGGCAAAAGCCATTCGTCTTGCCCAACGTGGTTTATACACTACGTCACCTAACCCTAGAGTGGGATGCGTCATTGTCTCACCAGACAATCACTGTGTGGGTGAAGGTGCCCATCTCAAAGCGGGAACACCTCATGCTGAAGTTCATGCCCTAAAACAAGCAGGTGAACTTGCTAAAGGGGCGACGGCATACGTGACGTTAGAGCCCTGTAGTCATTTCGGTAGAACGCCCCCCTGTGCCGAAGCGCTAATCCATGCTCAGGTAAAGCGTGTGGTAATTGCTATGACAGATCCAAACCCAAATGTGAGTGGCAACGGGATCCGCAAACTTCAAAACGCCGGAATTGAAGTCACTTCTGATGTAATGTCTGCCGAGGCCGGTGCGTTAAACCCAGGGTTTGTAAAGCGGATGCTAACCGGCAAACCTTATGTACGTGTGAAACAAGGTATCAGCTTAGACGGTAAAATTGCGTTAAAAAACGGGGTGAGTCAATGGATTACAGGGCCAGAAGCGCGCCAGGATGTACATAAATACCGCGCACAAAGCTGTGCAGTATTGACAGGCTCAGGCACGCTAGAGGCCGACAATCCCAGTTTATTGGTGCGGCCAAGCGAAGCTAAACTATCAGCATACCCACTTGATACACTTCGCCAGCCTGTGCGTGTTGTTGTGGATGGCCAGTCTCGGTTAGCCAGCCACTACCAATGCTTCAACGATGGGTTCCCTACATACGTAGCCTCTACCTTACACCATGCAGATACCAAGCAAGGGCATTACCTTAAAGTTAACGCAAAAAACAATAAGGTTGATCTCAATCACCTAATGTTGCAACTAGGCGCTATGCAGTTCAATGAGGTATGGGTAGAGGCAGGACCAGGGCTGAGTGGTGCATTATTTGAGGCTGGCGAGGTAGATGAGTTTATTTGTTATCAAGCACCTATGCTGCTGGGTGACCAAGCAAGAAGTATGGTATCTTTGCCCCAATTTACCGCAATTGACCAAGCTGTTTCGCTGACTTTACTGGAGTCCCGTCACGTTGGTGAAGATTTAAAATTGCGTTATCGCGTGAACAACAGCGCGTTATAGCGCCGCGAGGAACACTATGTTTACTGGAATTATCGAATCCCTAGGCACCATTACCAAGTTAGATAACCGTGGTAACGACATTCGACTTACCGTGTCTTCCCCGACCTTAGATATGTCTGATGTCTCGCTAGGTGACAGCATAGCCACTAATGGCGTGTGTTTAACGGTGACCGAGATGGGAGCCGACTACTATTGTGCCGATGTTTCAGCCGAAACGATAAAGCTGACCGGGTTTGCTCACTATGGCACTGGGTCCAAAGTGAATTTAGAAAAGGCCATGCGTCCTACCGATAGACTAGGTGGGCACATTGTGTCTGGTCACGTGGACGGTGTTGGCGAAATTAGCAAGATAATTAAACACACCGATTACATTGAATTTTGGGTAAAAGCACCAACATCATTAGCAAAATACATTGCACACAAAGGCAGTATCACGGTTGATGGTATAAGCCTGACCGTGAATGAAGTGAGTGGCGCAGAATTCATGCTGTGGATAATCCCACACACATTACAAGAAACCATCATGAGTACCTATAAAGTGGGCACGCGGGTCAATTTAGAAGTTGATGTAATTGCGCGATACCTAGAACGCTTAATGATGGGCGACAGCGCAGCGTCTACCGATACCAAAGGTATTGATATGGCGTTTTTAGCAGAAAATGGATTTTTAAAGAGATAACCCTACAAGAAGCACACACTATGGCATTTAACACCACACAAGAAATAATCGAAGATATTCGTCAGGGCAAAATGGTGATCCTGATGGATGATGAAGATCGTGAGAACGAAGGCGATCTCATCATGGCCGCTGAGCACGTTACGCCAGAGGCCATTAATTTTATGGTTACCCATGCTCGGGGCTTAGTATGCCTCCCTATGACCGAAGATCGATGTAGACGGTTAAATCTACCGCTAATGGTAGATAAAAATGAAGCGCAGTTTTCAACTAACTTTACCGTCTCTATTGAAGCTGCTACGGGTGTGACTACGGGAATTTCGGCGGCAGATCGCGCAGTTACCATTAAAGCGGCGGTGGCTAAGGAAGCCAAAGCGTCTGATATTGTTCAACCTGGGCATATCTTTCCACTGATTGCGAAAGAAGGCGGGGTTTTAAACCGCGCGGGACATACCGAAGCTGGCGTAGACTTACCCCGTTTAGCAGGGTTAGAGCCTGCTGGTGTCATCGTAGAAATTCTCAATGAAGATGGTTCAATGGCACGTCGCCCTGAGCTTGAAAAGTTTGCGGAAAAACACGATCTTAAGATCGGTACCATCGCGGATTTAATTGAGTACAGAAATTTAAATGAAACCACTATCGAAAAAGTGGCGCAGTGTCACTTACCCACAGAATATGGTGATTTCGAACTGCATACATTTAAAGACAGCATTGACAACCAATTACACTTTGCCCTCAAAAATGGTGAAGTGACGGAAGACAACCCTACATTAGTGCGCGTACATCTTCACAATACGTTTAGTGATCTACTTGGCTCTACCCGTGGTATTCATCGCTCGATGACTTTGGCTGATGGCATGCGTAAGATTGCAGAAGAGGGCGGGATATTGGTGCTATTAGGTAAAGAAGAGCATATTGAACATCAGGTACGCCGCTTTGCCGCTGAAGACCGAGGGGAACGTCCAGCCGGAGCCGATTGGCAGGGGTCTTCTCGCACTATTGGGGTGGGAAGCCAAATTCTCGTCTCTATGGGCGTTCAAAAGATGCGCTTACTCAGTAAACCTATTAAGTACCATGCATTGTCAGGCTACGGTCTTGAAGTGGTTGAGTACGTACACGACTAGCGCGAGTGCGAAAGTACCCGTTTACGAATAGTTGAAGTTAAAGAAACAATCGATTTAGTTTGGGCGCGGTTGTGGTATACTTCGCGCCGTTTTTCTCGAGGAATAAAATCATGCAAGTAGTTGAAGGTAACATCAGAGCAACGGGTAAGAAAATTGCCATTGTTGTTGCTCGCTTTAATAGCTTCGTAGTTGAAAGTTTATTAGAAGGCGCGTTAGACACACTAGACCGTCATGGTGAAGTGAATGAAGATGATATCACAGTGGTTCGTGTTCCCGGTGCCTATGAGTTGCCTATTGTTGCTAAGAAACTTGCTGAGAAAAAATCTTTTGATGCCATTATTGCATTAGGTGCAGTAATACGTGGCGGCACGCCTCATTTTGACTTTGTTGCCGGTGAGTGCAACAAGGGCCTAGCACAAGTATCGCTAGAGTATGGTGTACCGGTTTCATTCGGCGTTATCACTACAGATTCTATTGAACAGGCTATCGAACGTTCTGGAACCAAAGCAGGTAACAAAGGCGCAGAAGCTGCCCTTGGTGCACTTGAAATGGTTAACGTTATTGATGCTGTTGAAAAGCTTTAAGGTAAAAAATACGTGAAAGTTTCAGCTCGTCGTAAAGCCCGTGAACTTGCCCTTCAGGGTGTATATTCATGGCAAATGAGTCATAACGACATTCAGCAAGTAGAGTTAGCTTTGGCCACAAGCAATGATATGCAAAAAGTGGATATGGCCTATTTTCAGGCATTGCTTCGTGGTGTCGCTCACAATGCAAGCCATTTAGACACAACCATTAAGCCGTATTTAGGTCGTTTACCTGAAGAGCTTGATGCCATTGAAAAGGCTATTTTACGCATTGCTACGCTGGAACTGACAGAGCGTATGGATGTACCGTATCGCGTTATTATTAATGAAGCCATTGAACTTGCTAAGGCATTTGGTGCCGAAGAGAGTCATAAGTTTATTAATGGCGCATTAGATAAAGCGGTTCGCACTTTACGTAAAGACGAACGCAATTAATCGTGTGCCAGTGACAGCCACTGTCACCAAAGGGCTTTACCCATTACCGTGAAAGAATTTGACCTAATCGGCCGCTATTTTTCTAATGGCGGCTACAAACGCAAAGATGTGATCATTGGCATTGGTGATGACTGTGCCGTAACCAAGGTGCCAGAAAATCAACAACTCGCCGTGACCACTGACACCCTCGTCGGTGGCGTACATTTCTTATCTGATGCACCTGCTAAATCGGTGGCATATAAAACCGTCGCCGTTAACTTAAGTGATTTAGCGGCTATGGGGGCAGAGCCCGCATGGATCAGTTTGTCGCTTTCATTACCCGAAGTGAAAGAAGACTGGTTAGCGGAGTTCGTCGATGGGCTGTACGAGCTAACGCAGTATTATTCTGTACAGCTTATTGGTGGCGACACTGTGAAAGGCCCCATGTCGATGACCATTACGGCCCAAGGGTTCATTCCTCCAGGGTCTGAGTTAACCCGCAGTGGCGCGAACCCCGGAGACTGGGTTTACGTGACAGGCACGTTAGGCGACGCAGGCGCAGGGTTGGATATTTTGCAAAACACGTTAGAAGTGAAGGGCGAAGCGCGAGATGTGCTGATTAATCGTCATTACTTCCCAACACCGCGTGTCGCCGTAGGCACTGCTTTGCGCCGTATTGCCACATCGTGTATCGATATTTCAGATGGGTTACTTTCCGATCTCAATCATATTCTGACCGCGTCTGGCTGCGGGGCCAATATTCATGTGGACAGACTTCCTTTGTCACGTGCTATCACCAGTGCTGTAGATAACGATACGGCGATAGAGTATGCCTTAAGTGCAGGTGATGATTACGAACTTATCTTTACCGTCAGTGAAGAACAGAAAGGCAATTTAGAAACCTCTTTGGCCAGCACCAACGTTAAAGCTACCTGCATTGGGCAGCTATCAGGCCATTCGAGTAACTTGTCTTTGTTTAAGGGCGAGAAACCTTACACGCCAAAACGTGACAAAGGCTATGAGCACAATTTCTAATGCAAAAAGAATATCGCGCTAGAGTCAGCATGAGAAATCCAGTTCACTTTTTAGCACTGGGTTTTGGTAGTGGCCTTGTGCCGTTTATGCCAGGTACCTTTGGGTCTCTTGCTGCCGTCCCACTTATTTATTTCAGTGCCAATTTACCTGTTGCGTTATTTATCACCTTTACCTTGGTTGCCAGCGTAGTGGGTATTTATCTCTGTGGTAAAACCGCTGACGACATGCAAGTGCATGACCATGGCTCTATTGTATGGGACGAAGTAGCTGGCATGTTTATTAGCTTTCTTTTTGTGCCCATCACCGCGCCGACTTTACTCATCGGTTTCTTGTTGTTCCGTTTGTTCGATATCTTAAAACCTTGGCCAATTGGCGTGGTAGATAAACGTATGCATGGGGGAACAGGTATCATGTTAGACGATATTATCGCCGGGATAATGACGTGTGTCTGTATGCATTTAGTTATTCATTTATGGCCTGCGGTATTGCTCATTTTTTAATGTCATAGGCTAACTTAGGGTATGGCGTTAAGCACCTGCCAGACATAGAAAAGGCCGCAACAGGTTCTGTTGCGGCCTTTTTGTTTGCCGATGTATTTAATAGGGTGAGCGTTGAGCTTACCCTTTAAGCGAATCAATCACCGCGGATATGCCAGCGGCATCTAATCCATGCTCTTTGTACATTTCCTCTTGTGTGCCTTGCAGTATAAAACTATCCGGTAGACCAAGCATACGAAGTGGCTTGAGTATGCCTTGTTGCTGCAAGCACTCATTTACAGCGCTGCCTGCGCCACCAGCTATACAGCCGTCTTCTAGGGTAACAAGTACATCGTGCGCGTGTGCTGCTTGTATAACTGCCTCGTCGTCGAGTGGCTTTACAAAGCGCATATCGATCACTGTTGCATTAGCAGCTTTGGCAGCTTCCAACGCGTAAGGAAGCAAAGTACCAAAGTTTAATATGGCGATTTTTTTGCCAGCGTCATTTGTAGCTTGGTGACAAACACGTGACTTCCCTAGCGCCATGGCGGTCATCGATGTTTCTGGCTCAATACCCATACCTGCACCGCGAGGATAGCGCACTGCAGCTGGTTTTTGCAGCTTGTGGCCGGTGTATAACATTTGTCGACATTCGTTTTCGTCAGCCGGCGTCATGATGATCATGTTCGGTATACAGCGAAGAAACGCAATATCAAACGCGCCTTGGTGAGTAGGGCCGTCGGCGCCCACAATACCGGCTCTGTCAATGGCGAAAAGCACGGGAAGGTCTTGCAGCGCAACATCATGAATAAGCTGGTCGTAAGCCCGTTGTAAAAAGGTAGAGTAAATCGCTACAACAGGATTTAGGCCGTCTCTGGCTAAACCTGCAGCGAAGGTCACTGCGTGTTGCTCAGCAATCGCTACATCAAAGTATTGCTCGGGGTATTGTTGAGAAAACGCCACCATACCTGAGCCTTCCCGCATGGCCGGTGTCACGGCCATGAGTTTAGGGTCTTGTGCGGCCATATCGCAAAGCCATTGCCCAAATATTGTTGAAAACGTCGGTGACGATGGCTTCGACTTAGGTAGCGCATTATCAGCAGGGTTAAATTTAGGGACAGCATGGAATTTGATTGGGTCTTTTTCGGCAGACGGGTAACCTTTCCCTTTTTTGGTCACTACATGAAGAAGCTGCGGCCCTTCGAATTTTCGCATATTGCGAAGGGTATCGACTACGCCGTTAACATCATGACCGTCAATAGGACCAATATAATTAAACCCTAACTCTTCAAAAATAGTGCCTGGTACCACCATGCCCTTAATGTGTTCTTCCGCTCGGCTAGCAAACTCTTTAATGGGGGGCACATTGCTGAGCAGTTTTTTACCGCCGTCGCGAATAGAGTTAAATAAATTCCCCGTTAGTAACCGTGCTAAGTGGCTGTTTAGCGCCCCTACGTTTTCGGAAATAGACATTTCGTTGTCATTTAAAACCACAACCATGTCTTTTTTGATATCGCCAGCGTGATTAAGTGCTTCAAATGCCATACCAGCGGTCATGGCTCCATCGCCAATAACGGCGACCACCTTTCTGTTTTGCCCTTCTTTTTCCGCCGCTACTGCCATGCCTAGGGCTGCGCTTATTGAGGTAGAAGAATGCCCCACTGCAAAGGTGTCGTAATCGCTTTCTGGCGGCCAAGGAAAGGGATGAAGCCCATCTTTTTGGCGGATAGTCGACATTTGCTCGGCACGGCCGGTGAGTATTTTATGGGGGTAGGCTTGGTGACCCACATCCCAAATTAATCGGTCGAAGGGAGTATGGTAGATGTAATGCAGTGCAACCGTCAGTTCTACCGTGCCTAAACCAGAGGCGAAATGTCCACTGGTCTGACTTACGCTATTAAGTAAGTACTCACGTAATTCGTCGGCCAACAGACGCAATTTTTCTTGCGGTAGTTGGCGTAGTTTTTCCGGCGTCTGCGCAAGTGCAAGCGTGGGGTAATGTTGGAGATCTAAACTCATTATTTATTATCTTTTTTCAACATGGAGGCAGAACTAGTGGTTTCTATTAACCAACAGCTCGCTAAATGCAATTAAACTGTCTGTATTGTAGGGCAAACTGGCTAAGGCTTGAAGTGCATTCTCGTGCAGCTTGCCTAGTTCCGCTTTGGCACCCTCCAACCCGAGCTTTGCCGGAAAGGTATTTTTACCTAAGGCGATATCAGAACCCGCAGGTTTGCCAAGTTGTTCACTGCTGCCTTCGACATCAAGAATATCATCCTGCACCTGAAAAGCGAGGCCAATAAGTCTGGCATAGCTTAGCAAGCTATCTTTGGTGTGGTCGTCAAGATCGCTTGCGACTAGGCAGGTCATTTCAACGCATGCCTGAAGCAATGCGCCCGTTTTCAATTTGTGGAGTTCACGTAGCTGGGTTAAATCTATGCTTTTGCCTGTACTGGCTAAATCGATGGCTTGGCCACCGCACATGCCCATATACCCAGCGGCTTGGGCTAACACTGACAATAGATTCGCACGGCGGCTATGCGCGAAATCGCTCAATGGTGTATCGGCTAAATGGCTGAATGCTAGTGCTTGCAGTGCGTCACCGGCCAAAATAGCGGTGGCCTCATCAAAGGCGATATGGCAAGTCGGCTGCCCCCGACGTAAATCATCGTCGTCCATGGCTGGCAAATCATCGTGAACCAGTGAATACGCGTGTACGCACTCGATGGCCATGCTAATCGCCATTTGGTCTTTCTTGGGCACATCCAGCGCATTTCCCACTAGTTGAACTAACAAGGGGCGCATGCGCTTACCCCCCGCAAGAAGGGAATGGTGCATAGCGGCCTTCAGGCGAGGAGCATGATTGGGTAGCGCATCAATGAGCGTGACTAATGCGGCATCAGTTTGCAGCTTAATTTGCTGATGCAATGCAGTAAAGTTCATAGGGTTCCTGTATTAAGATAAGCGAGTAACGTTAGGGCTGCTCGTTTTCTGGCAGAGTGTGAAGCTGATTTTCGCCTTGCTCATTAACAAGGATCTTCACTTTTTGCTCAGCTTGTTCTAATGATTGCTGGCCCAAACGTGACAGGGCAACGCCTCGCTCAAACTTTTCTAGTGCAACCTCTAGCGGTAAATCACCGTTTTCCATTTCTGATACAATGGCGTCCAGTTCACTTAATGTTTCTTCAAATGAGGGAGAATCTTTCTTTTCTGTCACGATAGTACTCGATATGCGGTGATTATTCGGATTACGCGCACATTAACTGAGGGTTGCCAAAGGGTCAAATGAAAACTCTATCCTAATGACGATATAAAGAAGCTCAGCAATTAGGTGCGAGATGGGTGAAAAGGTTCTACTATCTAAAAAAACAAAATTACGGATTTTAAGATATTCTTATTATAGAATTTTTTGAACATGCCGATAGAATAGCCATAGTCGTTATGCGTCAGCTATAAAAGCAACAAATGAGGAAGAGTGAGTGGATTTAGCAACCGTCATAGGTATGTTGGGCGCCATAGGTTTCGTGGTAATGGCCATGGTAATGGGCGGCAGCATAAGTATGTTCGTCAATGTCCCTTCAATTTTGATTGTTTTTGGCGGCACATTGTTCGTAATTTTATCTCAATACACCATGGGGCAATTTTTCGGCGCAGGTAAAATTGCCGGTAAAGCATTCATGTTTAAGATTGACTCCCCAGAAGAGTTGATTGAAAAAATTGTTGAGATGGCCGACGCCGCAAGAAAAGGGGGCTTTCTGGCGCTTGAGGAAGCCGAGATTGACAACCCTTTTATGCAAAAAGGCGTTGATATGCTGGTGGACGGACACGACATCGAAGTCGTGCGAGATACACTGGCGAAAGACATTAGCATGACCACAGACCGACACGAATTTGGTGCGACCATCTTTAAGGGGATGGGCGATGTTGCCCCGGCAATGGGAATGATAGGTACACTCATTGGTTTGGTCGCCATGCTATCGAACATGGATGACCCAAAATCTATTGGCCCTGCAATGGCAGTTGCTTTGTTAACCACACTTTACGGTGCCTTTATGGCGAACATCATTTGTTTGCCCATGTCAGTAAAGCTTAACAACCGTGCTCAAGAAGAAAAACTTAACCAAATGCTGGTACTCGATGGCATCGTAGGCATTGCTGATGGACAGAATCCTCGAGTTATTGAAGGTATGCTCAAGAACTACCTAGCGGCGAGTAAACGCAATAC
>ERZ724563.4-NODE-4-length-196876-cov-4.892553_pt1 | contig 196876 bp, 177 predicted proteins | sample MGYA00375857_ERZ724563 | MGnify/ENA primary metagenome ERZ724563 (study PRJEB28725, sample SAMN03264850) | marine sediment metagenome | biome: marine pelagic biome; feature: marine oligotrophic desert; material: marine snow | place: Pacific Ocean:North Pacific...
GTTCTGGGTGAATCAATCAAAGCGTATAAAAATATCACCATCAATGAACCTTGCTTTACGGGGCATTTCCCTGAGCAGCCAATTTTTCCTGGCGTGCTTATTTTAGAGGCTATGGCACAGGCGGCAGGTATTCTTGGTTTTAAAACCATGGGGAATAATGATCAGTTATACTTATACGCAGGAATCGATAACGCTAGGTTCAAGCGCCCTGTGGTACCCGGTGATAAACTGGAATTTGATATTTGCTTATTGAAAGAGCGCAGAGGGATTTGGAAATTTAAAGGCACTGCAACCGTGAATAACGAATTAGCGTGCAGTGCAGAGTTTATGTGTGCAATGAGAGAGATAGCATAAGGTGATCCATCCTACTGCAGTAATTTCTGAAAACGCGAACATTGGTGACAATGTCACCATTGGGCCTTTTTGCGTCGTTGACGATAATGTCACTATAGGCGATGGCTGTATTTTAAAGTCTCATGTCGTGGTTCGTGGTCCAACTCGTATTGGCAAAAATAACAAATTTTTCCAATTTTCTTCCATTGGTGAAGATTGCCAAGACAAGAAGTATGCTGGCGAACCTACCGAACTGGTTATTGGTGACGATAATGAGTTTCGAGAAGGCGTTACGGTTCACCGTGGCACCATTCAAGATAACAGCATAACGATTATTGGCTCGCGCTGTTTGTTGATGGCAAACGCTCACGTTGCTCATGATTGCGTGTTAGGTGACGACATTATATTAGCGAACAATGTTGCTGTAGCAGGGCACGTGCACATCGACGATTTTGTTATTGTTGGCGGAGCCGTTGGTATTCATCAGTTTTGTAAAATAGGTGCTCACGCGTTCCTGGGAGCCGGTGGCATTATTTTACGCGACGTTCCGCCCTTTGTGATGGTAAGTGGTCAGAAGAACATACCGCAGGGTATTAATTCAGAAGGGCTAAAACGTCGTGGTTTTGATAAAGCCGATATTATGGCAATAAAGCGCGCTTATAAAACAATCTACCGTGAAGGCAATACGTTAGAAGAAGCCATCAGTAAACTCTCCGCTCAGGAAGATAATGTTGAGGGCGTCACTGTCATGACGGCGTTTCTAAAGACAGCTGAACGCGGCATTATTCGCTAATATGGCAGGCCCATTTCGAATTGCAATGGTGGCAGGAGAGCCATCAGGTGATGTTTTGGCCGCTGGCATGGTGGCGCAGCTGAAGCGCCAGTACCCAGATGCGATTATTGAAGGTATTGGCGGTGCGCACATGCAGGCGCAAGGTTTTCATAGCTTATTTGATATGGAAACCTTGTCGGTCATGGGACTGGTCGAGGTACTGGCTCATTTACCCGCTATTTTGAAAGTCAAAAAGCAGCTGTTAGCCCACTTTGATAAGCACCCTCCTGATATTTTTGTCGGCATTGATGCGCCCGATTTTAATTTGCGCGTAGAAAAAGCGTTAAAAGCGAAAGGCATAAAAACCATACACTATGTAAGCCCTACTGTTTGGGCTTGGCGAGAAAAGCGCATTCACAAGATAGCCAAAGCCGCTAATCGCGTACTTGGCCTTTTTCCTTTCGAGCAGCAGGTTTACGATAAATACCAAGTGCCCTATACCTTTGTCGGTCACACTATGGCTGATGCTATTGCCATCACGCCTAACCAGGCAGACGCTAGACACGCATTATCGTTGCCGGTTACTGGTCCACTATTAGCGGTGTTGCCGGGGTCTAGAAGAGGGGAAGTAGACACACTATTACCGGTGTTTCTTGAGACCATCGAAGCGATTCATCACGCACGTCCAGACATTTCGTTTGTCATACCCGCTGCAAATTCACACCGCTTTTTGCAAATTAAAGCGGCCTTACAAGAGGCTGACGACGCGCTAAATCGACTGCCTATACATCTTACCGAAGGCACCTCTCGGGACGCCATGATAGCCAGTGACGTCATATTACTGGCTTCCGGTACCGCCACTCTAGAGGCCATGTTATGTAAGCGCCCCATGGTGGCTGCCTATAAACTCGCGCCGCTTACTTATAAAATAATGCAGCGCATTTATAAAGCGCCCTTTTTTACACTGCCTAACCTCTTGGCCAATGAAGCAATTATCCCAGAGTTATTACAAGACGATGTTAATGCCCACAATATGAGCGAACACCTTCTGTCTTATTTTGAAAGTGACAATAGCGCGTTGATTTCCCGTTTCACCGAACTCCACCATACGTTAAAATGTAATGCAGATAAGACAGCAGCACATGCCGTAGTGGAGGAATTACTTGCATAACCTAATTGCCGGTGTAGACGAAGTGGGACGAGGTCCTCTCGTTGGGGATGTGGTAACAGCAGCGGTAGTGTTAGACCCTGCAAAGCCTATTAAAGGGCTAACCGACTCCAAAAAGCTCAGTGAAAAAAAACGAAACGCCTTGAGTGAAGAGATTAAGGCTAAAGCGTTATATTGGAGCATTGGGCGAGCCAGTCCAGAAGAGATTGATAAATTAAACATCTTACATGCTACCATGTTAGCCATGACCAGAGCGGTAGACGCTTTAGGGGTAACACCTAACTTTGTTCGCGTGGATGGGAATCGTTTACCAGCGTGGAATTATCCTTCTGAGGCTGTAGTAAAAGGAGATAGCTTACACGCAGAAATCTCCGCCGCCTCTATCATTGCCAAAGTTGAGCGTGATAACGATATGTTGGTATTGCACGAAGCCTACCCCCAATATAATTTTGCAGGCCATAAGGGGTACCCCACAAAGGCCCATTTTGCGGCCTTAGCTGAATTTGGTGTGTTAGATTGTTATCGTAAAAGTTTTAAACCCGTTAGGGCACTAATAGAAGAGATATAAATCATGTCCTCGCCATTTATTCATTTACGTGTACATAGCGATTTTTCGATGATGGATGGGCTTAACAAAGTTAAGCCCATTTTGAATAAGGTTGCCGAGCTAAATATGCCGGCAGTCGCCATTACCGATCAAATGAATATGTGCGGGTTGGTAAAGTTTTATTCTACGGCTCATGATTTAGGTATTAAGCCCATCATTGGTACAGACTTTTGGGTCACCAATGACATCTTCGGCGATGAGCCATTTCGACTAACGTTATTAGCCATGAACAATGAAGGGTATAAGAATATCACTATTCTTATCTCTAAAGCCTATTTACGTGGCCACGTAGCGCATAAAGCGGTTATCGACCAAGCCTGGTTAGCTGAACACTCAGAAGGGGTTATTATACTTTCTGGCGGTTTACATGGCGACTTAGGTGTTGGGCTAACTAAAAATAACAAATTGATCCTCGACGCTGCATTGCAGTTTTACCAAACACACTTTGAAGACCGTTTTTATCTAGAGCTCACTCGAACCGGGCGTAATGGAGAAGAAGAGTATCTTCATCGAGCGGTGGCTTTAGCTGAACAAGAAGGTTTGCCCGTGGTGGCCACTAATGAAGTGTGCTTCATTGATAAGGCAGGCTTCGACGCCCATGAAATACGCGTGTGTATTCATGATGGTTACACACTTGACGATAATCGTCGGCCTAAGCGTTATAGCGAACAGCAGTATTTACGCAGTGCTGAGGAAATGCTTGCGCTCTTCAGTGATATTCCAGAAGCCATTGAAAATACGGTAGAAATTGCCAAGCGGTGTAATGTAACCGTACGTCTCGGAGAATACTTCTTGCCACAGTTCCCTACTGGCGGCATGACCACAGAAGACTTTTTAGTCAAAGTCTCTGAAGAAGGGCTGGAAGATAGGCTCGAATTTTTATTTCCTGATGAAAATGAAAGAAAGGAAAAGCGCCCAGCCTACGACGACCGATTACGGATAGAGCTAGAAGTTATCAACCAAATGGGATTCCCTGGCTACTTCCTCATCGTGATGGAGTTTATTCAGTGGAGTAAAGACAACGGCATTCCCGTGGGACCGGGACGAGGCTCTGGTGCGGGCTCGCTCGTGGCCTATGCACTGAAAATTACCGACTTAGACCCATTAGAGTTTGACCTACTTTTCGAACGTTTCTTGAACCCAGAACGTGTTTCCATGCCAGATTTCGACGTAGATTTCTGTATGGACAGACGTGATGAAGTGATAGATCACGTGGCAGAATTGTATGGGCGTCAGGCGGTATCTCAAATCATTACGTTTGGTACCATGGCGGCTAAGGCTGTGGTGCGCGATGTGGGGCGGGTATTAGGTCACCCCTATGGTTTTGTAGACAGAATATCGAAACTTATCCCGCCTGACCCTGGCATGACGCTAGAAAAGGCCTTCGCGGCTGAACCCCAACTTCCCGAAGTATACGAGCAAGATGAAGAGGTTAAAGATCTCATCGATATGGCGCGTATTCTTGAAGGGGTTACACGTAATGCTGGTAAGCATGCTGGTGGGGTGGTTATTGCACCTACCACGATTACCGACTTTTCTCCGTTGTACTGCGACGATGAAGGGAAAAACCCTGTCACCCAATTTGACAAAAATGATGTTGAAACGGCTGGCTTGGTAAAATTTGACTTCTTAGGCCTTAGAACACTGACCATTATTCAGTGGGCGATCGATATGATCAAAGAAGGCAAAAATATCGATGTAGATATTGCAGCCATTCCCCTTGAAGATAAGCGAAGTTTTAAAACACTACAAAATGCAGAAACTACTGCGGTATTCCAGCTAGAATCCCGAGGGATGAAGGAGCTTATTAAGCGCCTTAAACCAGATTGCTTTGAAGATATAATCGCATTGGTAGCCCTGTTTAGACCCGGCCCACTTCAATCGGGTATGGTCGATAACTTTATCGATAGAAAGCACGGTAGAGAAGAAATTTCCTATCCTGATGCTGAATATCAGCACGAGTGCTTAAAAGAAATCCTTGAGCCCACCTACGGCATCATCTTGTATCAGGAACAGGTGATGCAGATTGCGCAGGAAATGGCTGGGTATTCCCTTGGTGGCGCTGATTTGCTGCGTCGAGCAATGGGTAAGAAAAAACCTGAAGAAATGGCGAAGCAGCGAGGGGCGTTCGCAGAAGGCTCGAAGAACAATAATATCGACCCAGATCTCGCCATGAAAATATTCGACCTAGTAGAGAAATTTGCGGGTTACGGCTTTAACAAATCTCACTCTGCCGCGTATGCGTTGGTGTCTTACCAAACATTATGGTTGAAGGTGCATTATCCTGCGGAATTTATGGCCGCAGTAATGTCTGCCGATATGGATAACACAGACAAAATTGTTACCTTGGTGGATGAATGCGATCGTATGGGATTAGAGATCTTGCCGCCTGATTTGAATGCTGGGAAATATAAATTTACGGTAGATAGCGAAGGCCGTATTGTTTATGGCATTGGTGCAATCAAAGGGGTGGGTGAAGGCCCTATTGAAGCCATTATTGAAGCGCGTGAAACCCAAGGCGCGTTTAAGGATTTATTCGACTTTTGCGCAAAAATTGATGTTAAGCGTGTCAATAAGCGCGTATTAGAAAAGCTAGTTTTATCAGGGGCCATGGACAACTTGGGCCCTCATAGGGCAGCGCTTATGGCCACGTTACCCGAAGCGATAGCGGCGGCTGGTCAGCATGCAAAAGCAGAGTCGTTTGGTCAATCAGATATGTTTGGTTTATTAACCACCGAACCAGAAGACGTACTGCAAGCGTTTGCGGATGTACCTCAGTGGCCTGAAAAAGTGTGGCTTGAAGGGGAGAAAGACACCCTAGGTTTGTACCTTACGGGGCACCCAATCAACCAATACGCCGATGAAATTCGATATTATACCGAAGGTCGGCTGGTGGATTTAAAGCCTACGGGTAAAGATCAAATGGCCAGTGCAGTGGGTTTGGTATTGGGCGTTAGAGTGATGACCAACAAACGGGGTCGCCGCTGGGCTATTGTTACGTTAGACGATAAAAGCGCTAGAATAGACGTACGATTCTTTCCAGATATGTACGAACAGTTTGAAAGTGTACTGGAAACTGACAAAATATTGCTCATAAAGGGACAGGTCAGCTTTGATGATTTCTCTGGGGGCAATACAATCACCGCCCGTGATGTAATGGACATAGTTCAAGCACGGGAGAAAAACGCGAGAGCACTGGCCTTATATGTAGATACCCAGGTGCTTGAACAACAGAAAATGAGCCAGTTGCAATCTATTTTGCAGGCTTTTAACGGGGGTAGTTGTCCTGTTCAGTTAGCCATAACACACCCAGATGTTGAGGCAACATTGGCGTGTAGTGCTAAGTGGTATGTAACACCAGAAGATCAACTACTTCACGACCTTAAACAGTGTTTAGGGGAAAAAGCCGTATCAATCCTCTACCATTAAGGGTCAGAGTTCGATAGATTGACTATCTCGCGTTGGCACTGATGAGCGTAGTACGAATAGGACATAAAATGAGTATACAGTTTTTGGACTTTGAACAGCCAATAGCCGAACTAGAAGCAAAAATCGAAGAGCTAAGGTTGGTAAATCAAGGCGGTGAGTTTGACGTAGGCATTGAAGAAGAAATCAATAAGCTTCGCGGTAAGAGTGCTGAGCTAACAAAGAAGATTTTTTCTGACCTAGGTGCATGGCAAGTGTCTCAGCTTGCTCGTCATCCCATGCGGCCTTATACACTGGATTATATTCCGCGTATCTTCACTGAATTTGATGAATTAGCTGGCGATCGTGCATTTGCCGATGACAAGGCTATCGTCGGTGGTCCCGCCATGCTAGATGACCAGCCAGTGATGATCATAGGCCACCAAAAAGGTCGCGATACCAACGAAAAAATAAAACGTAACTTTGGTATGCCAAAGCCTGAAGGCTATCGAAAAGCGTTGCGACTCATGAAAATGGCTGAGCGTTTCAATCTACCGATTATCACCTTTATTGATACGCCTGGCGCGTATCCAGGCGTGGGTGCAGAAGAACGTGGTCAAAGTGAAGCTATTGCAAAAAATCTTTTTGAAATGGCAGAGCTAAAGGTGCCTATCATCTGTACCGTAATCGGTGAAGGTGGCTCAGGCGGCGCGTTAGCTATAGGGGTGGGCGATCGCGTGAACATGCTGCAGTACTCTACTTATTCAGTTATTTCGCCAGAAGGCTGTGCTTCAATTCTTTGGAAAAGCGCTGAAAAAGCACCTTTGGCGGCGGAAGCGATGGGGGTAAGTGCACCACAAATTAAAGAGTTAGGCTTAATCAACAGTATTGTTGAGGAGCCTCTTGGTGGTGCCCACCGTGACCACAACGGTATGGCAGCAAACCTGAAAGCGGTGCTTAAGCAGCAATTGAGTCAACTTAAAACACTTGATAATGCTTCTCTCATGGAAGAGCGTTATCAGCGACTTATGTCGTTTGGTTACTGCTAGGTATTAAGTCTTATGGCCGCCCGTGAGTAATATCGTTAATCGTATCTGCGATACGCTTCATCATCTTCTTGAGAGCGTTGAGGTAGACCCATCTCCAATTTTGACGGTGGCTTACAGTGGCGGCGTAGATTCTACGCTATTACTCCATGCGCTCGCGCACTATCGGGATCGTCACGATCTCGACGTCCACGCGGTACATGTTCACCATGGCTTAAGCGACAATGCTGATTCCTGGCTAGCGCATTGTGAACGTGAATGTCGATTTCTTGATATTCCTTTTACGGCTAACAAGGTGGATATTGAACAAACTACCCGCACCAGCTTAGAAGCCCTTGCGCGTAATGCGCGTTATGCGGCGTTGCATGATTACTGTAAGCAACACAACAGTATTTTATGCCTAGGGCAACATAGCGAAGATCAATTAGAAACGGTATTACTTCAACTTAAGCGCGGTGCTGGCCCTCAGGGATTAGCCGGTATGGGCGCGTTTCAGTGGCGTAATAAAGTGCTCACACTGCGCCCCATGTTACAAGAGAGCAAACAAGACATTCTTAGTGCGGCCCAGCAGCTCAACTTAAATTGGGTAGAAGATGAATCTAACGCTGATACCCGATTCGATAGAAACTTTTTACGCAATGAAGTGTTACCTCTGTTAACTGCGCGTTGGCCTCAAATGGCAAAAACCACAGGCAGAAGTGCGGCGCTTTGCGCCGAGCAGTCGGCCTTGTTGGAAACAGAGGCGAAAACCCACCTTTCTCACTGTGAAAGCGTTTCTGCATTTGGAACTAGTATGCTTAGTGGTAAGTACATACTATCGCTATCTGACAGCTGGAAAAGAGCCGTGATTAGGCAATGGTTCGCCTCGAAGGGCGCGCTGGCACCCAGCCAAGCTCAGTTAGTACAAGTGCTTAATATGCTAAATGCGAGAGAGGATGCTACTCCCAAAGTCACTTTTTCCTGGGGGTACGTGGCGCGCTATCAGGGAAGTCTTTACTGGGTGAATAATGCCGACGAGCGGGTTAAACGGGAATTAACTTTACCAGAAGGCAGCACACTAACGCTTGCATGGCTTAACTTACAATTACGGTTTGAAAGCAATTTTGAGGAAGAGAAGCCTTTACAGCTAGTGGTAAAAACGGATGTTAAGGGATTAAAAATCAAACCGGCAAACGCTCAGGTAAGTAAACCGCTTAAGGACTGGTACAAGTACTGGAAAATTCCTGTTTGGGAAAGAGCAAAAATTCCGGTGGTGTTCTTTAAAGAAGACGCTATTGCCTTATTGATTAACGGCGACGTGGTTCGCCTTCATCGTTGCCCAGCGTCTTTTCAACTCACTGTGGTCTCTAGTTAAACCCGTGATATAGGGTGATGCGATTCAACGCTCTTTCCAGATAAAACCGCAACAAATACGGCAAGCCATTGCCAGGTGGCAATGTCTGAACGATTCAAATGGTTGTGAGTAGTACTGAGTCCTGGTTAAGCCGCTTGATAGCTGTTTTTACCAGAATGTTTAACTTTGTATAGCGCAGTATCAGCCCGATCGAAAATTGACGCTAGGTCGTCTCCTTCTCGAAACACTGCACCACCTAAACTACAAGACACATTCATTCTCGAAAGATAGGCAGATTGATTTATTGAAAGCTGAATTCGAGATGCCGCACAGGCCAATTGTTGCTGAGTTTGGCAATCTAATACCACACAAAATTCGTCTCCACCAAAGCGGAATGCTTCGTCTTCATCACGCAGCACATTGAGTAATTGATTCGCCACCGTGACCAAGACTGTGTCTCCCTCGCGGTGACCGAAGTTATCGTTAACTTGCTTAAAGTTATCCAGGTCAATAATCAATAACGCAAACGCTTCTTCATGACGCTGTGCCCAGCCTAACTGGCGAGTAAGCGCTTCATCGAAACCGCTGCGGTTGCCTAGCCCTGTTAGCATGTCTTTCGTTGCCATTTTTCGCATTCTACGAAAGCTAAGGGCGTGAGCGAGTTGTTGATTAAATATGCTATGTAACTGTGCTAATACGTTTTGCTGTGATAATGACAGGGAGCGAGTCATATAGTAATAGGCGCTGTGTTTCTCATCTGAGGATGAATCTGTCAGCGTGTCAGTATGCAAGGGGAGTTCAATCAGCACCGCTGAAATAGGAGCGTTACCGAACACCCAGCGAGAATCAAAATCCGACAGGCTAAAACCAGTGATAGGCATAAGCCCCGATAACTGGTTAAAGTAGAGGTTACTTAACTCATCAATCTCTAACGTTGACAATAATTGACTAACGAAGTTGGATAGTTCACTAATAGATAACCCTTGCCCTGCGCTAGCCGACGGGTAAAAGTTGTCATGTTGTGTGCTATCGTAGATAGTAGTTGAGAAATCCACAGGTTCGCCCCTTGTTGCAAAACGCTTTTAAAATGCAAAATTAATTTTGCGTCAAAGCCCTGACGGTTCTGTGTTAAAACAGTGGCAATCATTGCCGTTTTTGCACTAATTAAAGGGTGGTTTGCAATCTGGATGCCAAGTATTCTTTGGGAGTGTAAATTTGGGTCACGGCTTCTTAAATATAATTGCGTTAATGCTTATTGCAGTATGCAGTGTGGCAGTGTTCAAACGTATGCAGCTCCCTCCCATTCTTGCTTATTTGTTTGCAGGCGTACTTGCCGGCCCCCAATTACTTGGCCTGTACTCCCATCCGCAAGAGATGCATCTTCTCGCAGAAGTGGGCATCGTCTTTTTACTTTTTTCTCTTGGTTTGGAATTTTCCCTCCCTAAGCTACTTGCCATGCGGTCATTGGTGTTTGGGGTTGGGTTTGGGCAAATGGCTTTAACCACAGGCGTGTTCACCCTAATCCCTTACTTATTTGGCATTCCCCTTAGTGCTGCTGTCATTATTGGCGGCGCGTTAGCATTAAGCTCTACCGCGATTGTGATTAAGCAAGCCAATGAAATGGGAATATTGAATAACCGTCGAACTCAGCTCGCTATCAGTATTCTATTGTTCCAGGATTTAGCCGTGGTGCCTTTTCTCATCGCCATTCCTTTACTCGCCCAAAGTGGCGAGAACAGTATTGCGCTGGCGCTAGGCGGCGCGCTACTTAAAGGTATTTTTGTGGTGGCCTTACTTATGTCTATTGGCAAATGGGTGTTGCCCTGGGTATTTCGAGAGGTGGCGAAAACGAGAACTGACGAGCTGTTTGTCCTAACCACTATTTTGATTGCGTTGCTGGCTGGCGGGCTCACCTACTACTTTGGCTTGTCTATGGCTTTGGGGGCTTTTTTAGCAGGTATGATGTTAGGCGAAAGCCAATACAAGTATCAATTGGAAGCTGATATACGGCCTTTTAGGGATATTCTCATGGGGCTGTTCTTTATTACCGTTGGTATGCAGCTTGACCTTACTGTGCTTTGGGATGAGCTCTTCACTATTGTCTTCGGCGTTATTGGGTTAATGGCGTGTAAGGTGGTACTGGTGCGAATTTGTGCCGCCATGGTAAAGAGCGATAGTTTAGATGCATGGTCGGCAGGGTTTAAACTGTGTCAGATAGGTGAATTTAGTTTTGTTATTGCTGCGCTTGCTACTACCCATGAAGTGCTTTCCAATCAACAGTCTTCACTCATCGTCAGTATGGGGGTCATTAGTATGGCGTTAACCCCTTGGTTAATGACGAACAGTTTAGCCCTTGCTAAGAAAATCGTAACGAAACCCCTGTCTCCTGACGCTACATCGCAATTTAGCCAGCAAACGAGGTTACAACAACACGTGGTGATTTGTGGCTTTGGTCGGGTAGGGCAGTCGGTTGCGCGTATGCTAAAAATGGAAGGCATTCCTTTTGTTGCCATCGATATCGACCCTGTGCGGGTGCAAGAAAGCCGAAATGCGGGGGAACCTGTTATTTTTGGTGACGCCAGTCAAAAAGACATTTTAACAAACGCCTCAGTGACAAGCGCGAAATTGGTACTGGTGACCTTTGACGAAGCCATAAAAGCAAAACAAGTCATTAGTGCTACTCACCAGATTTCCGCAGACTGTGACGTGATGGTGAGAACCAAACGAGATTATCAGCTAGAGAGTCTTTACAACGCGGGGGCAAATCAAGTGGTGCCTGAGCTGCAAGAGGGAAGCCTAATGTTGATTTCTCAAGTATTGCATTATGCAGGCGTGCCCATGTCTCGAATTTTGAAGCGGGTACGCGCCGAACGCAAAGGGCGCTACGATCATTTGCATGGCTTTTATCCAGGGGAGACCACAGAAATCTCCTACGGAACAGAGGATAAGTTAGAATTTATTCATGCGGTTGTTGTGGCTGAAGACGCAGCCTGCATAGGGAAACGTCTTAGTGAAATTGATTTTTCACGCATGCGGGTAAAAGTAAAAGGGCTTAGACGCAGTGGAACCGAGCTGATCGATCCTAGCGGAGAGGCTGAGTTACAGCCCCACGATGTCTTGGTGATAGCAGGCAAGCCCCGACGAGTAGAACGTGCAGAAAGAAAGTTGTTAGAAGACGTTTAACTTAAGCAACTTTGTCTTTTTTCAGCGCATCAAACTGTTTGTTGAGATCATATTTTTCGTCAGTCACAATTTTTTCTAACACAGACACTCGCTCTTTTAATGCCGCAATTTCAGCCTCGTAGGCTTCATTCTGTTCGCCTTTCTTTTGCTCGTGACTTTTGCCTTTGGCGGTTTGAATAATGGCAACAATTGACCAACATACAATGCCTACAATAAAGATGGCTGTTAAATTCATAATAATCCCCTTCTATTTTGTAGCGATTGCATCGGAATCGCTACGCCCTTTATGATTTTTTCGTTACTATGACACCTAATACTACAATAGCAGGTTATCTGTGCTTGTCAGTACATTAAATGTACTGTTATTACACGCCGAAGCCTCATCGGTCAGATAAACCACCTAGTAGCCGCTGTTTACGTGATAACAGCGTAAACAACAGTGATGCATTACATTACCTTTATCCTAGAGCAAATTGTTTGCCATAAATTAAAAGTTTTATTATTCAATATCTTAGGGGTTTTTTAATAGAGTGGCGTGCATCATGTATATGAACAAAAACCAAATGATAGTTAAATTGACGAATGATTGATGAAATTAGTCACTCTTTGAGTTCAGAGGAAGATGTAAAGTGGATGACCCACGCGTTATCGCTAGCAGATAAGGCGGCGCAGATGGGGGAGGTTCCTGTGGGCGCTTGTGTGGTACAAGAAGGTATATTGGTCGGAGAGGGCTGGAATACACCAATTACTGACCATGACCCATCAGCTCATGCAGAAATGGCCGCAATCCGCGCCGCTGCCAAGCAGGTTAAAAATTACCGTACAGTGGGTACTACCTTGTACGTGACGCTAGAGCCCTGTTCCATGTGTGCCGGTATGTTGGTTCACGCGCGTGTAGATAGAGTGGTTTTCGGTGCTTGGGATGCTAAAACTGGCGCGGCTGGCTCTGTGATGAACCTATTGCAACACCCAGCACTGAATCACCAAATTGAGGTTGTACCGGGTGTGCTTGCTGAAATGTGTGCTGAAAAACTGTCTTCATTTTTCAAACAACGTAGAGCGCAGATAAAGTTAGCTAAAAAGAATAAACAGGCGTTAGCTAAGGGTTGCGGTTCAGCTGAGTGAACATGTCACTGGTTACGTATTGCTTGCGACGTTGAAGCACCTTTTGATGTACCCGCTTCAGCATCAGGCGGCGTCTATTATTATTTTTCAATGTTATTCCTTTCTTCATAAATCTACTTCTTTTCATTAACCCTCCTTGCATCACCAATTAGGGAAAATATCGTGGCAGCATTAGCACCAACTTGCTGCGATGTTACTAAGCTTAAATGACACCAAAATGACAAGTTTCAATACGCAAGAATTAAATTTTTCCCTGTTCGTCTAACCACACCAAGCTGTCATAATATCGCCGGATGTTATCAACATACTGCAGGGCTTCATCACCTCTAGCATAGCCGTAATTGGTGGTTCTGTAGTATTTCTTCTGTTTAAGTTGTGGCAGTCGTTGCTTAACGTCTACCCACAGGTCAGGGTTACCCCCTTGGCGTTCGGTTAAAACCCTCGCATCTTCCAAGTGCCCCATCCCAATATTATACGCGGCCATGGCCATCCAGGTTCTATCAGGGTTGCCAATTCGAGCAGGAATACGGCTAAGTAAGCTGGCAAAGTAACGGGCCCCGCCCCGAATGCTTTGTTCTGGGTCTGTTCTATCCTCTACATCCCAGTCGTTCGCGGTATCCATGGTTAACATCATAAGCCCACGAACACCAGTACGTGACACTGCGTCAGGTTTCCAATGGCTTTCTTGGTAACTCATGGCTGCCAATAACCGCCAATCCAAATCTCCCGCGTATTGTTGAAACATGCTTTTGTAGCGTTTCAGTGTGGTTTCCGCCGACTTGTTAAACGCGCGGCTATCGACATAGTCAAAGGTACGGATGTGACCAAAGTATTTATCTTCTAAAACAGTGAACCATCCTGACTGGTGTACGGTGCCAAAATATTCCACCATAGCCGCTTTAATGGAATCGTCTTGTGAGCGATCTAAAGCCCATGCCATAGGCATACTGTCTTCTATCGTCATGGCTACGGCTAAGTTAGGATAACGACGACGTTGTAAGGCGAGTCGGTTACTATCGGCAAGGGTGTAGTCTAATTCGCCCTCAGCCACCTTTTGTAATAATTCTTCAGAGTCTGAATCTTCCGTTGTAATCAAGGTGGGCGCGGCGTCATCGCTCAGGCTTGTTAATAGTTGAGCTTGACTGCTGCCTGTTACCGTAACCACAGGCGCATCGAGTTCAGCCATGTCTCTAGGGCGAGAGGTGCCCGCTTGAAACACTAAGTGCTGGGAAACCGTTTGATAGGCGGGCCCATAGCTAAACCGAGACTGCAACACGTCGGTGACGGCGTCACCGGTGGCAACAATATCGAGATTGCCTTCTTCTAATTGTTCTAGCATAGCTTCGTAGCTATAAAAGGGATATAGGTCGAGGGTTACGCCTAAATAGTCGGCAAAGCCGGCGAGTAATTCATATTCAAAGCCTTGAGGACCTTCTGCACCATTATAATAAGTAGCAGGACCATAGAGGGTTCCTACTTTCACCGATCCTCTTTCTAATAATGAGGAAAGCGCGTTAGGAATTTTCGGTGCTCCGCAGCTGGTAGCAAATAAACACAAAGCGATAAAAAATGTAATTTTTAATCGGTTTTTTAAGTCTTGTGACAGCATAGACCTTTTCTTGTTGTTGTTAATTGGGTGATTTTTAAAAAAAACTGCAACATACCCCGAGATGTAGGTTACCAATTCATCATATTTCATCTATAATCCGCGCCGAAATCCTCATCAATTACAGAGACAACGCGTAGCATTGATGGTCGTTGTTTCCAAACAACCAGGTAAAGCAATATGTTGGTCCTTCGAGGCGCTCCCGCACTATCCGAGTTTAACCAAACTAAACTGATTGCAAAGCTGGGTCAATCCGGCATTAAGGTGAAAAGCCTTTATAGTGAATATATTCACCTTGTAGATTCTGTAGGTGACTTGTCGTCGCAGCAAAGAGATATTCTCGATAAACTGCTGACATATGGCCCTGCTAGACAAGCGCAAACCCCATCAGGAACCTTATTTTTTGTTACTCCTCGCCCCGGCACCATCTCTCCGTGGTCTTCAAAAGCTACCGATATCGCTCACAACTGTAAATTAGATTGTATTAATCGTATTGAACGAGGTTGTGCATACTATTTAACGTTTGAGGGAAGCATTAGCGAGAGTGAGTATCAGCAAGTCGCAAGTTTCCTGCATGATCGCATGACTGAATCAGTGTTTGCACAAACACAGGATGCGCAAGCATTGTTCCTACAAGCAACGGCACAAACGTTCACATCAGTAGATGTATTGGCCAATGGTAAAGCCGCCTTGGTTGAAGCAAACCTTAAGCTAGGATTAGCCCTGGCGGATGATGAGGTAGAGTATTTGTTTGAAAGCTTTACTAAGTTGGGAAGAAATCCAACCGACGTAGAGCTTTACATGTTTGCTCAAGCAAACTCTGAGCATTGTCGTCATAAAATATTCAACGCAAGTTGGACAATAGATGGGGAAGCGCAAGAAAAATCCCTGTTCAAAATGATTAAAAACACCTACGAGTTACTGCCTGATCACGTGTACTCAGCGTACAAAGACAACGCGGCCGTAATGGAAGGGTGGCAAGCGGGGAGATTTTTCCCAAACCCGCAATCACACCAATACGAATACCATCATGAGAATATTGATATTCTTATGAAAGTTGAAACCCACAATCACCCTACTGCCATTTCTCCTTTCCCAGGTGCCGCAACAGGCTCAGGTGGTGAAATTCGCGATGAAGGCGCAACTGGACGTGGTTCGAAACCAAAAGCCGGTTTGGTAGGGTTCACAGTATCAAACTTAAGGATCCCTGGTGCAGAGCAGCCTTGGGAAAAAGAGTACGGTAAGCCTCAGCGCATTGTAAGTGCATTGGACATAATGACCGACGGACCACTTGGTGGCGCAGCCTTTAATAACGAGTTTGGTCGCCCAGCATTATTAGGTTACTTCCGTACTTATGAGCAAGAAGTCAATAGCTTTAATGGCGTTGAAGTGCGCGGTTACCATAAGCCAATTATGCTTGCCGGTGGTTTAGGGAATATTCGCCGTGATCACATCGAGAAAGGCGAAATCACCGTTGGTGCTAAGCTGATTGTGCTTGGCGGCCCTGCCATGAATATTGGTCTTGGTGGCGGTGCAGCGTCGTCTATGGCCTCTGGACAATCAAACGAAGATTTAGATTTTGCCTCGGTTCAACGTGATAACCCTGAAATGGAACGTCGTTGCCAAGAAGTCATTGATGCATGTTGGCAGTTAGGTGACAACAATCCTATTCAATTTATTCACGATGTGGGCGCGGGTGGTTTATCAAACGCCTTGCCTGAATTGGTGAATGATGGCGGTCGGGGCGGTAACTTTGAACTTCGCAAGGTGTTATCTGATGAGCCGGGCATGACGCCTCTTGAACTTTGGTGTAACGAATCGCAAGAACGCTATGTGATGTCGGTCGCACCAGAAAATATGCCGGTTTTCGAAGCCATCTGTGCCCGTGAACGCGCGCCCTTCGCCGTAGTGGGTGAAGCGACCGCTGAGCAGCATTTAAAGTTGAATGACAGCCAATTCGATAACAAACCTATCGATATGCCCCTTGATGTTTTGCTTGGCAAGCCGCCTAAAATGCATCGTGATGTGAGCTCGAGAAAAGTCAGCTCCCCCGCATTAGATGACGCAGGCATTACCCTGAATGACGCCGCAAATCGTATATTGTCGCTACCTACGGTGGCGGAAAAAACCTTCCTGATTACCATTGGCGATCGCTCTGTAACAGGCCTTGTAAGTCGTGACCAAATGGTGGGGCCATGGCAGATACCTGTTGCAGATGTGGCGGTTACTGCTAGCGCCTTTGATACCTATCATGGTGAAGCAATGGCGATGGGGGAGCGTACTCCAGTAGCACTGCTTTCCCATGGTGCCTCGGCTCGCTTAGCGGTAGGTGAAGCGTTAACGAATATTGCGGCGGCTAATATTGGTGATATTCAGCGTATTAAGCTTTCAGCTAACTGGATGTCGGCAGCGGGACACCCTGGCGAAGATGCAGGTTTGTATGAAGCAGTTAAAGCGGTAGGTGAAGAGCTTTGTCCTGAACTTGGGCTGACGATCCCAGTGGGTAAAGATTCTATGTCGATGAAAACCGCATGGAATGAAAATGGTGAAAACAAAGCCGTAACTTCCCCCTTGTCTTTAGTTATTTCAGCATTTGGTGCGGTAAAAGATATTCGCAAAACCGTGACGCCGCAGTTACGTACCGACAAAGGCGACAGTACCTTAATACTTATCGACTTAGGTGAAGGTAAGAATCGCTTAGGGGCGAGTTGTTTAGCGCAAGTTTATTCTCAGTTAGGTGACAGTCCAGCCGATGTGGTATCGGCCACTCGCCTAAAACAGTTCTTTAATGCCATGCAGGCGCTTATCGAAAAAGGCTTGGTTCAAGCCTACCACGATCGCTCAGACGGTGGCTTATTCACCACTGTTGCAGAGATGGCATTTGCAGGTAAAACTGGCGTGAGTATCACTCTTGATACTTTAACGGGCAATGATGTTGACGTTCTGTTCAATGAAGAACTAGGCGGTGTGGTACAAGTATTAAACCAAGATATTGACGCTGTTAACGACCTTCTTACTGCCTTTGATATTGCAGATATTGCGCATGTTATTGGTACAGTAAATAGTACGGATATGATTGAATTTAGCCGGGATGGCGTGGCTGTGTTAGCAGACAGCCGGGTTGCAATGCGAACGACCTGGGCACAAACGACCTATGAAATGCAAAAGCTTCGTGATAACCCAGCTTGCGCTGAGCAAGAACACTTGGCTAAACAGGACGCGGCAGATCCAGGCTTACACGCGGCACTGACGTATGATGTTAATGAAGACATTGCGGCACCTTACATTGCCAAAGGTATAAAGCCTAAAGTTGCAATATTGCGGGAGCAAGGTGTTAACTCTCACTTAGAAATGGCGGCGGCATTTAATCGCGCAGGATTCGATGCTATCGACGTGCATATGAGTGATGTACTGGCGGGCCGAACCACCTTAGCGCAATTTGCTGGCCTGGCCGCCTGTGGCGGGTTCTCGTATGGTGATGTATTGGGTGCGGGTGAAGGTTGGGCGAAGTCTATATTGTTTAATGGTATAGCCAGAGACCAGTTTAAAGCTTTCTTTAATCGCGATGATACTTTCAGCCTCGGTGTGTGTAACGGCTGCCAAATGTTGTCGAATTTGAAGTCGCTTATCCCTGGTACCGAACATTGGCCACACTTTGTTACTAACCAGTCAGCACGCTTCGAAGCACGGGTGGCGATGGTAGAAGTGATGGAGTCAAAATCTGTCTTGTTAGCTGGAATGGCTGGCTCGCGTATGCCAATTGCGGTGTCTCATGGAGAAGGGCAAGCGGAATTTGCCAATCAGGACGCCCTCGCGCAGGTGTCTCATCAAGTGGCACTGCGTTATGTTGATAACTATGGTGCACCTACCATGCAATACCCAGCTAACCCGAATGGTTCTGTGCAGGGGATTACGGGCCTTACCTCGGCCGATGGACGCAGCACTATTATGATGCCTCACCCTGAAAGGGTGTTCAGAGCCGTGGCAAATTCTTGGCGTCCTGACGAATGGCAAGAAGATGGTGCGTGGATGCGTATATTTAGAAACGCGAGAAAATTCGTAGGCTAAAAATGAGTGATCGTTAAGGGGCGGTAAAAATCGCTCCTTTTACGCATAAAATGGCGCATCTGTGTCAACTAATTGGCAAGTTGTCAAAAAAATGAACAGAGGGGCTTGTCATCTCTAAGTCACTGATCTATTGTAGTGCATGCAGGGATTGCAGATTGGTTACAGGAGGTTTTGTTGCGGGTTTATCTGGCAAAACGTCAGTATCGATAATAAGAGACGACTAATGAATCGTTCTTCAAAAGGGTTTGGCTTAACCGGAGTGGCTGTGGCTGTTGTGCTGATGTTTGTAACTGCTGTTTTTAGCACTTCAGCAAAATCTGACGAAGCTCCTTCAACGCTAAGTGTGCAATCTTCAGTTAAGTAGTCTGAAAGTAAAATTCTAAGGGCAGTTTTCGCAAGGAAACTGCCCTTAATCAATTCTGTATCATCATGTATTCTTTACATGACAAAATCATTACCTTTTCCGGTTTTTTTCTCTATTAATCAATTTTTGTTGAGGATGTTTCTTCAGCAATACATAAGTAGCACCAAAACCACCGTGCATGGGTTGTGCGGTATGAAAGGCAATGACTTCCTCGAGTTCCCGAAGCCAATGATTAACATAGCTTTTCTTTAAGGCAGGAAATGGCTTGCTGTTTTCTCCAGTACCGTGCTGGATTAATAGCGCTCTTACCCCTTTTTCGTGGCTTGATATTATCGATTGGTAGAGTGCATCACGGCTTTGCTCAATGTTTAAAGCTTTAAGTGATAAAGTGTATTCCAACGGGTATTTGCCCATACGCAGCTTCTTAAATACCCCATCTTGGATCCCTGGTTGCTGAAAACATATAAAGTCACTCGGCGGGACAGGTTTAACCCCTTCTAAACTTAACGGGTTGGTTAGCTTTTCACGGGTTTTATTTTGCAAAGCTGCACGCTTTTGCTTTTCTGCGAGCGCTTTTTCTGGATCATGTAATAAAGCCTTATCGCCTGATGCAATAGGTTTAACATCCTGCATTTCTGCAAAAAACGAGTCGACATCGTCATGCTCTAGGTGGGTCATCGTGTCTCCCGATTAGCCTGTACATTGTAATGGGCGAACAAGTTGTCTGCACGCATCTTTGTTATACGCTCGTTCTACTTCAGAGGATGACAAAAACATGCGTGTGACGTGAAAAAGGTAGTCGCTAGAGTGGCGTCCCCACCGCGACTCGAACGCAGATCTAAAGCTTAGGAGGCTCTTGTTTTATCCAGTTAAACTATGGGGACTGAGTATATTGTTATTATACGAGAGTCTCGCTCAATCGGAACCCTTGGTTTAAAACAATTTTGCAATATTGAAGTAAATTGTCGTTAGTCTGACAATGGCAACAATTCACTGGGACATATACTTATGTTGAGGTGGCTTGCTACCAAATATATGGTATTCCTAGATTGGTAATATTTATAATATAAAAAAACAAAGATTTAGGTTTTGGTAGATGCAGCTTGATTCTACTTTTTTATAACGAAGTCGTTTTCTTGAATGTTAATGATGACGTTAGCGTCTTTATGGCGAACTTGTGCAGAATTGCTATACGCCGATTCAACGATAAAAACTCCCGGATAAATATTATATTGTAAGTAGGTTTCGCCACGACCATCTGTAAATTGCCGTGTTTGATAAATATATAGCTCATCATTTGGCATTACGCCATTATCTCTGCCTAAAGAAACGGTGACATTTGTATTATTGGCTTGTAGCACCCTGCCGGTAAGGGGTTGGCAAGAGGTGGTTTCTTCAAGGTCGACAATGAATTTTGCCACTTGCTTATCAATCGCTTTTCCGTAGGCGGTTGACCAAAACGATTGTGAGTATTCGTCTAATTCAGCAAAGCGATCAAAGGGCCAAGTATCTTGTGTTTGGTATGTTCGTTGGAATAGCTTACCGCCGTTAAGGCCATCGTAAACGGCGACATCAAAAGCGAAATAGCGGGTAGCGTCTTCATCGGCCCAAAAGGCCAACCGAGAAGGGGGCTCTCGGGTCACGCTCAGGTCGGTAATTTCCCCTACTAAAACAAATTGAGCGTCAGCCACTTTTGCTAGCTCTCTAACATTGGCGGGCAACGTAGATGGAGACCAGTAGGTAGTATAAGGTGCAATATAGGACAATTTGGCGTAAGTGCCATGAGTGTCCATCAGCGTAGCTAAGTGACGGGTAAACGCAGCAGGAAAGTCGGCGATTTGTCCATCTAAAAGGTGCTCTCTATTGGCAACAGAGAAATAGCTACTAGCAACCTGCTTGGTGTATTCACTGGCTTTACATATTTGTTCTTTTGGAAATATGTCAGCACGAATGGTAACGGTAACATAGTCGCTATGCCACACTTCATCCACAAGCTCTACTTGGTTTACTTCACCTGTGCTACTAATAGTAATATCTTCGCTTTCTAATAAGCCGTTGGTTAATTGCTGAACACTGTTTATCGATGCGCCAGCAAACAACAGCGCCTGTTTAAGTGCTTCCTCAGTGGCGGCTTTGCGGGCGCTATGTTTATCGCCCTTCATTATAATTGCCTGGCCTTTAGCTTCGTACCAAACGGCATTTACTTGCCCTACATATAATGCCAGTAGGCAAATAAGCGCCATGAATATGCAATGCGAAGACTTATTTTTCTGTGCGAACACAAGCGCCCCTCAGCTTAGTTTTATGTTGCTCTAAAGCATTTTACCTTGCGCTATTGCTCTACCCAGGCAGGGTGATTGTTGTCCGCACGCACTGGGTGTCAAAAAAGCTTCACCACACAAGGTTATTTTCATATACAGATGAGTGTAAGCGAATAGAGTGCCAAAAATACAAAATGTGATGAAGACAGCGGTCACCATCGGTGGTTTGGTCTCATTCATTAAGTGTCAATTCACTGACTTTCACATTTAGGCGCAAACTTTGCTTTCAGTTTTAGTCACATGTGATAATGCACGTCAACCGCTTGGCTGTCACCTTGGGTTTAACCTTATCGATGCAGTCAAACTAACTCAGTTCAGTCTATTGCGTTAGCGAGAGTGTGTCAGCGTGAATAATAGCGGTTTATCAGTCAAGTAGGATGGTCATTTTAAGGTTACCAATATGAAAATGGTGAAAAGGCGTATTAAGCATTCGGTGAAGTTGCTGACATCAGTCTTGGTTAGCGCCAGTATTTTGTCTGGATGCAGCCTGTTTGTAGACAAACATGTTGAATGGGAAACCGTGGAACCGGAATCTTACCCTACACTGACGGCGGTAGGGTATGCGCCCATTGCTTCTCAGCGTGGAGAAAGCGAAACCGTTAAAATGTTAATGGCAATTAAAGCGTCAAAGTTAGAGGCGTATCGAGAGCTTGCTGAGCAAGTGTATGGGCAACGTATCGAGGGAAGTCAATCACTCTCAAGCCTTGTTGTATCAAATGAAACCTTAAAGGCGTCAGTAGAAGGTGTCATTCGCGGGGCAAAAATTATAAAGAGCTATCCGGTTGGTGAAGATACCTACGCCACAGAATTAGAATTAGACATGCAGCGGGTATACGACATTTACCTTTCAACGGCAAAACCTCGGCGAATTAAAGACATTAAATATTACTAGCCGTTAGCTTCAAGCGTCATGAGAAGAAATAGAAAAAGGGTGCAATATCAATTGCACCCTTTTTCTTTAAAGATCGAGGAGGGTGAAAAATACTAGGCGCTTACACCTGAACCTAAACGCCCACCGTTGGGCTTGCCTTTTTTGTCATAGGTTAGGGATTCTTTTGCGCGCACTTCTAACATAAGATTACGTAAGTGAGTCAGACGAAGCTGACCTTGCTCCACTGCCTTTTGGTTGACACTGGTTTTATACTTACATTCATCTAATATCTGAGCCGCCGATTGCATTAAGCTTTCTGCCTCTTCAGGCAAGCTACCCGATTTTTTCTCTGCTTGATAAACGGGCTCAATTTGCCTATCTGCAGCTTGAATCGCTTCAAGTAGCTCGGCTTTTTGTTCCAGCAAACTCGTTAGTGCTTCAGCATCACGGGCACTTATCAAGTGAAGTTCCTGCTCAAGTAGTTGCGCTAATTGAGACAAGTTTTCAACTTGTTGCTGTAATGCTGAGGTAAGTGTGCTGGTCATAATCACCTAACTAAATGTTAATGCAACTGTGGTTAATCGGCGCCAAAAATCTCTGATTCAGCCTTGGCGATTTTATTGGCTAACACTTCAGGGTTAACCTTGTACTCGCCGCTTTGAATCGCTTTTTTAAGACGATCTACTTTTTCCTGATTAACAGGCGCTTCAGTACCTTTTTTCTGTACTTGATTCAATTGTTGCGCAGATTGCGTCAGCGACACCGAATCTTGACGGGGCGCACTTTGCGTCTTTGCAGCGACATCTGACGCTTGCTGTTGAGACTGTTGCGTCTGATTCTGCTGCGAAATTTTTGTATTATCAACGGGTGTTTTTGGTAACCCATTGTTTACATTGTTAATTGCCATAGTCTTTCTCCACTACCTATTCACCTCAGTATATATTATCGGCCCTTCATGCTTTTTCTTTAGGCTTTTTTGAGATGAAAATGCAGTCTTTTAAATCGCTATTTTACAAGTGTACCACGACTTCTTTCGCACTGGCGACTTCGGCTATTACCGTATTTTGACTGCTCGTGTTTGTCACCCTAATTGTATCACCAATGACACCATCTTGTTCGGCGATTCCAGCTGTCTTCACCGCCATAGTGCCAATATGGGCTTTAATGGTTATTCTGTCACCTTTACATACAAAACACAGCATATTTGATTGTATGGCTTGACCATCGACCACTCTACGTTTCATGCGGGCGCCAATTAAACTGTTCAGGTCTGTGAAGGCCGTATATCTTAGGCGCCGAATATCCACATCGGCGAGGGTTAAGTTATCGGCACCTAAAACGGTTCCTGGACTTACTGCACCAGACGTGACAACAATTTGTTTTGTTCTACTAACTTGCGCACTGGTAAAGAGATACCAATCGTTATTTTGACAACTAACACGAACAGAAATATACGACTGTTTGAGTGCTTCGTCTGATGCATAGTACTGAAACCCTGTGGGGCACTGAGGAATACTTATCCTATCGTCTATCTTCACAATACGTATGTCGATGTTAGTATCTTCGTCGCTAGGACTAAGTACTGACATTAAATATTTTTGCGCACCTTGTTGAACTTTTTCATGTAAGTCAGCAGCATTACAAGGGAATGTTGCAATGGAAAACATCATGACAAAAAGTGCATATTGCCATTGTTCTATCGTAAAAAATTTGTGTTTTAAAATATTCATGGCTACTTTTCGTGTTCAGTTACTTAGATATTGTCTATGCTTATCAGATAAGAATGCATGCAATGTTCATTCAAACGACACAGTAAGGATAACGAAATGGCAATAAGTGTCATTTTTCTGTCGTTTGAACGGCTATTATTTAGTGATATTGTCTATTTTCAATAAGAGAAGGCAATGATCATGCCCAGAATTAAAAAGAGGTGACACATGTCGGGTATTTTGGATTCAGTTAACCAACGCACGCAGCTCGTTGGGCAAAACCGGCTAGAGTTATTATTGTTTAGGTTAAATGGCCGACAGCGCTTTGGTATCAATGTATTTAAAGTTCGTGAAGTACTTCAGTGCCCACCTTTAACATCGATGCCAAAGTTGAATACATTAGTTCGTGGCGTGGCGCATATTCGTGGGCAAACTATTTCTGTCATCGACTTGAGTATGGCGACAGGGGGTCGTCGTATAGAAGACTTGTCAAACGCGTTTATTGTCATTGCAGAATATAATCGCTCCGTACAAGGTTTTTTGGTGGGGGCCGTTGAACGTATCATCAACACAAATTGGGATGCGATTATGCCACCGCCCCAAGGTACCGGCAGAGCAAGTTATCTTACTGCGGTGACAGAAGTAGAAAACGAATTGATTGAAATTCTTGATGTTGAAAAAATCTTGAATGAAATCTCACCACTGAATGCCGATGTAAGTGCTGACGTCGCCGAAGGGCTTACTACCGAAGGTAAAGAAGACAAGATTATCTTTATTGCTGACGATTCTGCCGTGGCGAGAAATCAGGTGAAGAAAGCACTGACAACCCTTGGCCTGGAAATCGAGTTAGCTAAAAATGGACTAGAAGCCTTGAACCGTTTGAAGGAAATTGCCGAAGAGTACGGTGATGTAACAAACCGAGTTGGCGTACTTGTATCGGACATTGAAATGCCAGAAATGGATGGTTACACGCTTACCGCTGAAATAAAAAATACGCCACAGTTACAGAAACTTCATGTGGTTTTGCATACGTCACTGAGTGGGGTATTCAACCAAGCTATGGTACAGAAGGTGGGAGCCGATGATTTCATTGCGAAATTCCACCCCGATGAACTGGCTACGGCAGTTCAGAAATGGCTTATGAAAGATTGTGAATAACGGAGCGGTCAGGGATTGAACAGTAAAGATGTATCCCCGGAGAGTTATCTCAAGTTTAGGCAATTCTTAGAGCAACAATGTGGCATCGTGTTAGGTGAGAACAAACAATACCTAGTTCGAAGCCGCCTTGCCTCGCTTCTCTATAAATTTAATTACCCTAGTACAGATGCACTTATTGACGTTGTGGTAAAAGGCTATGACCGGACGTTATTGCAAAGTGTTATCGATGCGATGACCACAAATGAAACGCTGTGGTTTAGAGACAGTTATCCTTTCGATCTTTTAATCAAAGATCTGTTGCCTAAATTAGCCGAAAAGTCACAAAGAATAAGAATTTGGAGTGCGGCCTGTTCGTCTGGACAAGAGCCTTATTCCATTGCCATGTCTATACTAGAGTATCAAAAACAGCGTCCAGGTGCGTTACGAGGAGGGGTAGAAATTATTGCCACTGACCTGTCCTCGGAAATGCTAGAAAAGAGCGAGCAAGGGATTTATGATGAACTGTCATTGGCGCGTGGTTTATCTCCTCAACGTCGCCAAGCTTTCTTTCAAACTCACGCAAGCGGGCAAATGCAGCTTCGCCCTGAAGTTCGCAGAATGGTGTCATTTAAAAGCTTAAACCTGCTCAGTAGCTATGCCTCATTGGGCAGATTTGATGTGGTATTTTGCCGTAACGTACTGATTTATTTCTCAGCGGAAGTAAAACAAAAGATACTGCAACAAATTGCCGCTCAATTGCAGCCAAGCGGTGTACTATTCCTTGGCGCTTCCGAATCTATCAGTGCCGCCAGTGATTTTTATGCCATGGTTAAATGCCATCCGGGGTTATATTATCAAAAGAAATAATGCCTTTAAGTTTATGATTTAAAGGTGTTTGTTTCTCTAATTTCTTGCCAGTTCCGTATATTACCTCTCGCTCATTCTTTGAACTGGCATTTACCTTGCTAGTAAATCTTCGTTAATAGCTAATTTTGTTGTATGCGGTATACAACAGCATTTTGCAGTTAGGAGTTTTATCATGGCAATTAATCTCGACAAGCTCGTCGGGTTCCATCAATCAGCCCTGTCTATTCGTACGGATAGAATGGAAGTGATTGCTGGCAACTTAGCGAATGCGAATACGCCGGGTTACAAAGCCAAAGACATTGATTTTAATAAAGCAATGGAATCCGCCATGCAACGGTCGGAAGGCACACGTACCTTAGGCGGCAATAGCCTGCTTAAAACTCATGAAAATCACTTAGGTGGAAGCAGCACCTCTGTTGCATCAAATTTTGAAATGCAATACCGCGTACCCACGCAGCCTGATACCGGCGATGGAAATACAGTAGAAGTGCAAGCCGAAAGAAATCGCTTTCTTGACAACGGCCTTCGCTACCAAGCTAGCCTTGAGTTTCTCAACGGTAAAATCAAAGGCATGAAAAAAGCCCTTAGTTCTGGAGGCCAGTAGCCATGAGCTTATTTAATGTAATGTCAATTTCTAGCACAGGAATGGAAGCTGAAAATGTTCGCCTTAATACCACGGCAAGTAACATCGCCAACGCGAATACGGTAAGCAGCAGTTATGACCAAACCTACCGCGCACGCCACCCAGTATTTGCCACAGAGTTGCAGCAGGCTATGCAAGATCAGTCGAAGGGAGCAGGGGTATCTGTGCGTGGTATCGTTGAGAGTGATGCGCCATTGCAGGTGGAATATGCCCCACATAATCCCATGGCGGATGCAGATGGGTATATCTACAAGCCAAATGTGAATATTGTAGAAGAAATGGCAAACATGATGTCAGCGTCTAAAGCTTATGAAACCAATGTTCAGGTTGCCGATACCACTAAACGAATCTTTCGTCGTGTATTGCAATTAGGCCAAGGGCAATAACTTGCCGGTTAGGTAATTGAGGAATCAAACGTGGATACGATTAATAACAGCGGGCTCGACACCGACCTTTATTGGCAGGAAGAAACCGTCAAGATTGCAGATGGCACTGAACAACAGTTATCGCAAGAAGACTTCTTTGCAATGCTTACAGAACAGTTAGCGAACCAAGATCCCACCGCACCCGTGGATAACGATCAAATGGTTGCGCAGATGACATCATTCACTATGGCGGATGGTATTTCGCAATTAAACGATAAGTTCGAATCGTTTGCCGCCTCCATGACGTCTAATCAGGCGCTACAAGCATCCAGCCTTATAGGGCAGAACGTATTGGTTCAGGACAATATTGGACACATGGCAGCGCAAGGTGATGGGCTTTCAGGCGTAGTTGTGAATGAGCAAACCGTTCAAAACATGAAAATAAATATTGAGAACCAGTATGGAGAGGTGATTAAAACCATAGATGCTGGAACCCAAGCCGCAGGCAATATCGCATTCGAGTGGGACGGGAAAGACACTCAGGGGAATGATATGCCTGAAGGGGATTATGTCATTACCGCAACCGGTGAAGTGGATGGTGAAAACACCCAATTGTCTACAGCAGTTAATCGTCATGTAGGCAGCGTAAGCCTGGCCGGTAGCGGACAGGGTGTCATTTTAAATTTGGCTGGTGATGTCAGTATCAATCTTGATGACGTCATTCAGATAGGCAGTTAGTAGGAGAACAACCCATGTCTTTTAATATCGCACTTAGCGGCGTAGCTGCTGCTCAAAAAGATTTAGATGTAACCGCAAACAACATTGCTAACGTTAATACCGTTGGCTTTAAAGAATCACGGGCAGAGTTCGGTGACGTGTATGCCACTTCGTTGCTCGCAGGAAGTAAAACAAAAGTGGGCGATGGTGTGTTAACCCAAGATGTTGCCCAGCAATTTTCTCAAGGTAGCTTACAGTTCACCAATACTGCACTTGATTTAGCGATAACAGGTAACGGCTTTTTTGCCACAGTGCCAGATGAAACATCCCGTGATTTCTCTTTCACACGGGCAGGTCAATTCAAATTGAATGATGACAACTATGTGGTAAACAGCAACGGTGATTTACTACTAGGCTTCCCCGTTAATTCTGACGGTACCAGCTCATCAGTGGCACTAAGTACCACTGAGCCGGTATTGATCCCAGACTCATCAGGCTCACCTGCACAAACTTCCGAAGTTGATATAAGAATGAATCTTCCGGCGAGTGATGCGGGTGTGGAAGCTGCCCAGTTTGATCCGGAAGACCCGTCTACTTACAACGCCGCGACATCAGTCACCGTGTATGATTCACTGGGTGACTCACATGTTATGACTTACTATTTTGTGAAAGATGATTCTGCCACCAACGAATGGTATGTCGCGACAGCTGTAGATGATCAACTCGTTAATTTACAAAATGAAGATGGCACCACGTCAACACCTGGTGATGTGGGTGTGCATTCATTAGGGACAGCGACGGGTAACGATGTGACTGCCGCGAAGTTAATCTTTTCTGATGGCGGTGATTTCGTTGGCATCGAAAATCCAGATGGCAGTACCAACCCTGATTACACATTGAATACTGTAGCGCTTAGCAGTGTATTGTCGAACGGTGCTGATCCAACACAAGAAATTACCATCGATTTTAACCTTGACCCTACAGAGGCTACAGTGAATGAACCTACGCAATATGCGTCGGCGTTTGAAGTGACCTCACTTGAGCAAGATGGTCTACCTGTAGGACGCCTGACGGGAATTGATATTGGTCCGGATGGATTAGTACGCGCCACATTCTCAAACGGGACTTCAGAGCCTATTACCCGTGTTGCGCTTGTACGTTTTGCCAATGAGCAAGGGTTGACGCAGCAAAGCAGCACAGAATGGAAAGAGAGTATTCTATCGGGTGAAGCACTTGCAGGGGAAGCCACTACAGGTACTTACGGTGAGATTAACTCATCAGCGCTAGAGCAAGCCAATGTTAACTTAACTACCGAGTTAATTGATATGATTATTGCTCAGCGTAATTTCCAAGCCAATTCTCGTGCCCTTGAAGTGAACAACTCACTGAATCAAACTATTTTGAATATTCGATAAATAGTGACGCTTCAAAAAAGCCGCAGTTTACTGCGGCTTTTTTATATCTTTCATTTTTTGTACATATTGGCATCGGCCTTGCAAAACCTGTGTATGGTTTAACCAGAGTCAAAAGTCAGTCATGGACAAACTTCTCTACATAGCAGCAAGCGGTGCCTCTCAAGACCTTTTAGGGACTGGGATTCGGGCAAATAACTTAGCCAACGCACAGACCACGGGTTTCCGTGCTCAGTTAGAGCAGGCAAGAGCAATGCCGGCGTACGGCGAAGGTTTGCCGACCCGCGTTTTTTCTATGACAGAAAGCCCTTCTAATAACTACGAATCAGGCCCAATGATACAAACGGGTCGAGACCTTGACGTAGCGATTCAAGGTGATGGTTGGTTTGCCGTTCAAGATGAAAATGGCCAAGAAGCTTACTCTCGTGATGGTAACTTCAAACTGGGCGACGACGGAATTTTGACAGATATCCATGACCGCGTGGTTTTGGGTGACAATGGTCCAATATTTTTGCCCGTCCCGCTCGATAATCTCAACATTGCTGCCGATGGCACTTTGTCTATGCGCCAGTTAGGCGCCCCAGCAAATGTTATTGAAGATATTGGTCGGTTGAAACTCGTCAGCCCCAATTATGCGGATATGGAAAGGGGTACCGATGGTCTATTTAGAATGGAAGACGGCACACTGGCTCCCGCCAATGCGAATGTAAAAGTGATGTCGGGCATGCTTGAAGGTTCGAATGTAAACGCTGTGGAAGAGATGGTCGATATGATCAATTTACAGCGTCATTACGAGTTACAAGTAAAGGTTATGAAGCAAGCCGAGGAGTTGGATACTCGCGGCAATACCCTGCTTCGCATTTTATAATTGTTTTTTAGTGACGTTGTGGGTAACCGCAACGACGGGAGGTTTATATGCACCCAGCATTGTGGATTAGTAAAACAGGTTTAGATGCTGCACAGACTGATGTTGCAGTTGTCTCTAACAACCTGGCCAACGCATCAACGGTGGGCTTTAAAAAGGACCGCGCCGTATTTGAAGATCTACTTTATCAAAACATAAACCAGCCGGGTGGTCGCTCTTCTGCGGATACTGAACTCCCGTCAGGTTTAATGTTAGGCTCGGGCTCTAAAGTAGTAGCAACCCAAAAAGCCCATACTCAAGGGAATTTGTTGACCACCGAAAATGCCCTAGACATGTCTATCCAAGGGCGCGGGTACTTTGAAATATTACAACCTGACGGCACCATTGCCTATTCTCGAAATGGTCAATTCTCATTGAATGATCAAGGTCAAATTGTGACATCGGGTGCTGGTTTCCTTTTGCAACCAGAAGTGGCTGTTCCCGAAGATGCGCAACAAATCACGATTTCACAAGATGGCGAAATTAGCGTGTCTGTGCGTGGCGAGGCAGAGCCTCAAGTACTCGGGCAAATGAATATTTCGGATTTTGTTAACCCCACAGGGTTACAGCCTATTGGTCAAAACCTGTTTGTAGAAACCGCTTCTAGTGGCGCGCCTATCCAAGGCGTACCTGGCTTGCAAGGGCTTGGTTACATTTCTCAAGGTACGTTAGAAACGTCGAACGTTAACGTCACAGAAGAACTGGTAAACCTTATCGAAAGCCAGCGTTTGTATGAGATGAACTCCAAAGTGATTTCATCGGTTGACCAGATGCTTGGTCAAGTCATTCAGCAGCTATAGCAGGTAACGTGATGAAACGTATTCTGGCACTTTCTGTGGCGATAATAACTTTAGGGGGCTGCGCAAGTACGAGCCAACCTCCTGTTGAAGCGAATGATCCTTCTTTCGCTCCAGTGGTACCGGATTACCCCCGAGAGACGATAGTAGAAGACGGTTCTTTGTTTCGCTCTTATATGGCAAACAGCCTTTATTCTGATGTAACAGCACGCCGAGTCGGTGACATCATTACAGTGACGCTCAGCGAAAGTACGTCAGCGAGTAAATCGGCTGACACCACTACCGCGAAAGACTCTTCCGTGAATCTAGACACCATTACAGGGTTAGGCGGTCAAGCGGTGAATATTGGTGGGCAATCTATTCAATTAGGCATCGGTTCTTCCAGTGATTTTTCTGGTGATTCGGCGGCGAATCAAAGCAATAGTTTGTCGGGGGCTATTTCTGTCACCGTGGTTGACGTACTGCCCAACAATAACCTCGTTATTCGAGGCGAGAAGTGGTTAACCCTCAATCATGGGGATGAATACATTCGCCTAACGGGCATTATTCGTCCGGCGGACATTAGTCCTGAAAACGAGATCGTTTCAACCAAAGTGGCTAATGCTCGGATTCAGTATTCTGGTACAGGTTCCTTCGCGCGCGCGCAAGAAAGAGGCTGGTTAACCAAGTTTTTCGATTCAACTTGGTGGCCGTTGTAAGCCAATAGGAGAGTGAGTATGCGTTTATTTATTGTTGTTCTTACCGCATTAAGCCTTTTTACGCCGCACCTAGCTAGTGGTCAGCGCATAAAAGATTTGGCCAGTATTCAAGGTGTACGAAGTAACCAATTGGTGGGTTACGGCCTGGTGGTGGGTTTACCGGGAACGGGGGAGCAAAGCCCGTTTACCGAGCAAAGCTTTCGAACCATGTTAAGTAATTTCGGTATCAGCTTAGATGCCAACACTAAACCAAAAATTAAAAATGTGGCGGCGGTGGCTGTTCACGCTGAGCTTCCTGCCTTTTCAAAACCTGGGCAAACCATTGACGTTACTGTGTCTTCTGTCGGCGAAGCGAATAGCTTGCAAGGCGGTACGCTTCTTCAAACCTTCTTAAAAGGTGTGGATGGAAAAGTATATGCCGTGGCGCAAGGCAGCTTGGTGGTGAGTGGCTTTGGCGCCCAAGGTGGTGACGGTTCTCGTATTGTAGTGAACACCCCCACGGTTGGACGTATTCCCAACGGCGCCATGGTGGAGCAGTCGGTTCCCAGTGGTTTTGCGAATGGCGATTCGCTTACACTGAATTTACACCGTCCCGACTTTTCTACGGCAAAGGCTCTTGCTGACACGATTAATGAGCGTTTAGGTGCACAGCCGGATAAAGGTTATGTCATAGCAACCCCTATTGATGCAGCTTCTGTACGTGTTTCTGCGCCCCGTGATGTGGGGCAGCGCGTGGGCTTTTTAGCCACACTGGAAAATTTTGAATTCACACCGGCTGATGCGCCTGCGCGGGTAGTGATAAACAGCCGAACGGGCACTATCGTTATTGGCAGTGAAGTTAGATTACTGCCTGCTGCCATTACCCACGGTGGGTTAACCGTTACCATTGCTGAAAATCAGCAAGTTTCTCAACCCAATGCCTTTGCTGACGGAGAAACTGTGGTAACAACCCAGTCAATTATCGATGTGGATTTGGCCGATAGCCGCATGTTCAAGTTTGAGCCGGGTGTGACATTGGATCAACTGGTTAGAGCGGTGAACGAAGTGGGCGCGGCACCAGGCGATCTTATGGCCATTTTAGAGGCCCTCAGACAAGCTGGCGCATTGCGCGGTGAATTGGTGATTATCTAATGGACGGGTTAGGGTCTAAGTCACAGCTAGACATGGCAAGAAATGTTCATGATCTCGGCAGTATTAATAAGATGCGAGAAGCTATTGCGTCAGGTGACGAGGATGTGTTGCAAGAAGCAGCACAGCAGTTTGAAGCTATTTTTGTGCAAATGATGCTGAAATCCATGCGTAAAGCGCAAGATGCGCTGGCGGATGAAAACAGTCCATTTAACTCTGAACAAGTGAAGTTCTATCGTGATATGCACGATCAGCAATTAGCGGCAGACTTAACGTCAAACGGCGGCATGGGATTGGCCGATATTATTGTCAAGCAGATGGGGCATTCTGAGGACAGTTACCAGCCAGCCAGTACCATTCGAAGTGATGGTAATTTGAGTTCGCTAAATAGAAGTCGAGTTGAGCAGACAGAGCAAGCTCAGGAAAGCGTACTTGTATCAGAGTCTAAAGGCACTCGCGCTGCCATAAAAGACAGTATGTTTGAGAGCCCTGAAGACTTTGTCAGTACTTTACAACCTTATGCTCAAGAGGTAGCCGAAAAATATGGCTTAGATGCCAAAGCCATTATTGCACAGGCGGCGGTGGAAACAGGCTGGGGACAGTTTGTAATACACAATTCAGATGGCACGAGTTCACATAATTTATTCGGCATTAAAGCAAACTCACAATGGCAAGGCGATCAGGCCGTAGTAAGTACACTGGAATTTAACGGGAATATCCCTGAAAAACAGAAAGCGGCGTTTCGTTCTTATTCTTCACTGGCCCATGCTATGGATGATTATGGCAAATTCATTGCTACCCAGCCTCGCTATAAGCAAGCGGTAGCGCACGCACAAGATGCCGGGAAATATACCCAAGCGTTACAAGATGCGGGTTATGCCACCGACCCAGAATACGCAAACAAAATTATGTCTGTTTACCACAGTGACAGACTGAATGGCTTAATGCCCTAAGGCGGAGGAATTCAGATGAGCGTTGATTTATTTTCTCTCGCCACCAGTGGCGTTAATGCTAGCAGTAAATTGCTGCAAACCACCAGTAACAACATTGCAAATGTGAACACTGAAGGATATGTACGCGAGCGCACCGAGTTAAAAAACAGCCAAGTGTTTGGCGTAGAAATTGGCAATACAGAGCGAATTATTAATGTATTTGCGCAAAATCAATTGCGCAGAGACATTACCTTGGTGGCGGAATTGGACGCCTACTCATCGAAAACCTCTGCTATAGACAACTTACTTGCCAGCGAAGCTAATTCCCTCTCTCAAGGGATGAGCGATTATTTTTCTGCGCTACAAACCGCAGCTGACGACCCTACTAATCTTGCGTCTCGTGAACAGGTATTGGGCAAGAGCGAATCTTTGTATCAGCGCATGAAAACCCTCTCTGACTATATGATTGAAAAAGAAGAGGAGCTTAATTTAGAGTTCACTTCTATGGTGAATCGCGCCAATAGTTTAATTGGCAATATTGGCGAGCTGAATAAAAACATCGTTATTGCCAAGGGAAACAACACCAGCGACGAACCCAGTGCGTTATTGAATCAGCGCGATCAAGCTATTGATGAATTGGCGTCGATTATGGCAATCAATGTTAAAGAAAGCCAAAGCCAAAATGGGGCGGTAACGATAAACCTGACAACGGGAGAGTCACTGGTATTAGACAACGGTGCATTTAATTTATTTGAATTAAACAGCAATGGAGACGCGACGACCAAAGAACTCAAACTCGAAACAAATTTTGGCTCAGACACAAAGGGTGATGCCAGCGTTCATATCGAGGAGGGAGACTTAGGCGGCGCCTTGGGCGGTCTTTTTTCCTATCGTAACGAAGTTTTAGGCCCCGCAATGCGAGATATTGGTCAACTTTCCATCGCATTTGCTGATGCAATGAATACTCAAAATAAATTGGGTATGGATTTAGATGGACAAATTGGTAGCAACATTTTTGACATTCCCAGTTTTACCGCGATTACCAGTGAAACTGGCGATTACCAAGTCACTGGCCAGATTATTGAAGGTAGGGCAAGTGAGCTGACTGATGCGGATTATTTAATTGAAATTGACGCAGTCGACCTCGCAGGAGAGCCAACGTCTATTACTGTTTCTTTAATCAACCCCGATGGCAGCGTTCAAACTGACGGGAGCGGGACACCATTGGTGAGTAACATTGCCGTGACTACGGGTTTTAACGAACTACCTGGTGGAATTGAAGTTGAGTTTTCTGGTACTGATACGTACGCTGAAGGCTATCAATTTCTGCTACAGCCCACTAAAAATGCCGCATCATCTATTACGCTTGCATCGAATAGGCCCGAAGATCTCGCGTTTGCATCGCCAATACGCGCCCAGGCAGATTCCACAAATTTGGGGAGCGCGAATGTATCAGGGGTAGAAGTTAGTAACACCACTGTGGGTGACTCTGCGTTTGACGGAGCGGGGGGATTAATAAGCTCGGCGCCAGCACAAATTTATTTTACTTCTGAAGATACCTACAGAGTTTTGAATGCTAGCGGCACAACGTTAGCAACGGTTACGGGCACAACCAATTTAGATAGCTTGCTTACTCAGGCAGGCTTATCGGCGGCTAATGGTTATGATTTTAGCCTTGATGGCGTACCAAAGGCAGGAGACAGTTTCTCTATCAGCTACAATACCGATGGTTTTAACGACAATACTAATACCCTAGCATTGGCTTCGCTACAAAACGAGCCTCTGGTACAAGTGAGCAGCGAGTCATCAAATACACCACGAACTTTTCAGGATGCGTATGCATCTATGGTGGGGCGTATCGGTGAAGATACCGCCATGGCTAATGTTTCGTTGGAATCAGCCGAAGCAATGAAAGTACAATCCGAAAATTGGTTTGAATCTGTATCTGGCGTAAGCTTAGACGAAGAAGCCGCGAATTTGATAAAGTACCAGCAGAGCTATGCGGCGGCTGCGAGAATTTTATCTACGGCGCAAGAACTGTTTAACACCATATTACAGTCGGCAAGGTAATCAATCATGCGTATATCAACTAGCCAAATCTACGATCAGAATATTCGCTCTATCATGAATAACCAAGAAGACTTGGTGAAAACTCAACAGCAGCTTGCGACGGGTAAACGTATTATTACCCCCTCTGACGATCCTGTAGGCGCGGCGAAAGTATTAAGATTAACCGAAGAAATTGACGAACTAGAGCAATTTCAGCGCAATAATGATTTGGTGACAGGCTCTCTTGAGCAACAGGAAGCTGTACTCACAAATATAACCAACTCAATAAACCGTGCCAGAACCTTAGTTGTGCAAGCAGGGTCAGGAATACTGTCAGATCCAGATAAACGTGCCATCGGTGCAGAATTGGAACAGATTAAACTTGAAATTTTTGATCTGATGAACACACAAGATGCCGACGGTAATTATTTGTACGCGGGCTATCAATCGGCTAACCAAGCATTTACTTACAACCCTGCGGCGACGGGCAACGCCATAAGTTTTTCTGGGGATGCGGGGGTAAGCTTTATTCAGCTTTCTAATAGCTCGACTATTCAATCTACCAGTAACGGCTACGAAGTATTTGAAAATGTGTTATCTCGGTTTAAGTTTTCGGTAACCGGTGACACAGTGGCCAATCTCTCTAATCCTAATGTTTCTGAGCAGGGTACCTTTGATACTTTCTTTAACAAAAACTATGACCCTGTTACCAGTGCGAATAATGATTATCAAATTACGTTTTTAGCTTCTGGCGAAGCGCAGTTGACTAACGTAGGTACAGGGGCCGTCGTTGATACAGTCGGTTTTGCGTCGGGCCAGCCATTTACGATCAAAGGTATGCAGTTTACTGCTACTGCTGTTGCTGGCGATACGATTGACTTTTCATTAGATGCGCCAGAAAAAAAGAGCATGGCGCAAACCCTTCATGAAGTACAAGAAATACTCATGGATAGCACCATTGATAATAATGCGTTGCAAGAAGCCATTGCCGACTCGCTTGTGGGATTAGACAATGGCTTAGAGAAGATTTCACTCGAGCGGGCTTCCATTGGTAGTCGGTTAAACATTGCCGAGTCTACCTATGAGAGTAACTTAGATATGGAAATCGCGGCTAAATCGTCTCGAAGTGCAATTCAGGACGTGGATTATGCAGAAGCTTCCAGTGAATTTGCAAAACAAGAAACGGCGCTAGAAGCGGCGTTGGCGTCTTTTCCTCAAGTATCAAACCTGTCGTTATTCAATTATATTTAATCGTCCACGTGATACATCAACACGGTTGCTTTTAGCAGTGCAGGGCGTTGACACCTGAAAGTTCAGCTAGGTAAACACGGGTTGACTCATCTATGTGTGAGGAGTAGTACGACAAAAAGAGAGTGTCGCCCTCTATGACCATGCCAGGGTAACTGTTATCTCCACCACTGGGTAAGGTAATCAAAACAGACAGTTGAGCTGTCTCTTTTTCTAATAACCAGATTTTTGTCGTTGAAACTTCGCCATCCCAATCTCGTCCTGCCACTAGATAATATGCATCTGACAACGCATACATAACAGGGCCGCCGATGTAACAACCTAAATCTTTCCAAGTCCAAGAAGTATAGGGTGGCGACGATTCACCGAGCATAGCGGAATAAGAGTCAGCATCACGTCTTACTACTGCGGTGGCTGCACCATTTTTAGAGAATAGAACATGGCTCTCGTTGGGGTAGCCCAATTCATGTTTTTCGAGTGACAGCGCATGATACGTGACTACATCCATTTGTTTATTAGGGTGTCCAGCGTAAAAATCTATTCTGTTTTGACTACGGTTGTACGCAAATCCGTAAGCGGTTTGATTGAAAAACGTCATGTTCCACAGCCACCATCCCGGTTTTCCAAAGGAATGTGGAGAAGACCACGATTCTCCCGTCTTCGTATAAAAACTCAGCATATCCGTTGAAACTTTTCCCGTTTTTGTGCACTTGTGTTTCGCATAAGTGGTTAAATATAACGTCTCACCATCTAGGCTGAATTTAGGATCTCTTAAATCCGTGTCAGGCACTTGTAATGTTTGATAGTGCTTTTCTTCAGTCGTTAGGGAGTATTTAACAATGACGATTTGCCCATCTTGGCTCACATGATCGCTTGCTTGACGGTAACAGCAGAAAACTGTCGTTGAACTTTGGTCGAAGGGCGACGCAATAAGATCAGTAAACGCACAGTGCGGTGCCGGTGCGGAAATACGTTCTATGCTGTTTAGGTTTAGTTTGTTTTTCACTCAATATCCTTTTAAAAACGGATGTTTAGAAGAGAGTAGGTGGCAAATATCTTCCGCGCTACGGCAATTTTCGTAAATTTTTCTAAAGGCTTTGCTATTTACGTCGATACAAACACTGAGAGAGCCAGTTCATCAATTACCCCTCAGGTGTTGGTGACTACTAAAATGAAACGCCGGTTCACGCCGGCAGCCAGCACACGCTGGACTGAGAGTGTAGGAGAGACTTTATGTCTATGTTCGTAAATACCAATGTTTCCTCATTGAATGCCCAGCGTCAATTGTTTGATGTAAGCAACTCTTTGAGTACGTCATTTGAACGTCTGTCTTCAGGCTTCCGTATCAACAGCGCTGCTGATGATGCTGCTGGTCTTCAGATTACCGATAGAATGACATCGCAAGTTCAAGGCTTAAACCAAGCTGTTCGTAACGCAAATGACGCAATTTCTCTGTCACAAACTGCTGAAGGTGCATTGTCTGAAACAACTACGGCATTACAGCGTATCCGTACGTTGGCAGTACAATCGCAAAACGGTATCAACAGTGATGCTGACCGTGAAGCGCTACAAAAAGAAGTGGATGCACTTCGTACAGAAATTTCACGTATTGCAACGACGACACAGTTCGCCGGTGTAGAAGTATTATCTGGTTCGTTTTCTGCAAAATTCCTTGTGGGTGCAAACTCAGGCCAAACCATCTCGGTAAACCTTTCAACACAAGCGCTAACCCGCGCAAACGTTCAAGGCTTTAGTGCAACAGGTCTAGGTCTTACTGGAGCAGGTAACGATGTATTAACCAGTGAAAATGCTTCGTCAATGATGGCGTCAATTGACAACGCTATTTCTGCCATTGGTGGTTTACGTGCTGATTTAGGTGCACTACAAAACCGTTTCCAATCAACGATTCGTAATCTTAGTAATATTTCTGAGAACGTATCAGCGGCTCGCTCGCAAATCAAAGATACTGACTTTGCGACTGAAACGGCAAACCTGACTCGTAATCAGATTATTCAGCAAGCAAGTACTACTATCCTTTCACAGGCGAATCAGCGTCCGCAGTCGGCACTTTCGCTATTAGGTTAATAGTTCAATCATCGTAGGCCAGGAGGTAGTGAAATTTCCGGCTTAATATGGCAAAAAGACCAAACTTCGTTTGGTCTTTTTTTATTTAAATACCTCATCTCCCCACCTTTTTTAAACTCGCCAAAAAAAATGACTAAAAATGCTAAAGGAATTCTCTTTTCTTGACGATAACAAATACAAAGGGGAAGAACACAGTGTTTTAAACCTTTAGTGACGAAAAAGGTGGCATTAGTTCATTGTAAAGAAGATTAAAGTGTTATCTTTATCGTGATTTTTCGTTGATTAATGTTAGAAAATACAAAAGGTTAAGTGTTTAAAGTTATTTCTAAAAAGTTCTAAAGGAATAATTCGTCTTAGCCGATAAAAAGATAAGTTTGCAGGAAGTTGGTAGAGCTGCTGACAGGCGAGAATGAAGCCAGGAGGTAGTGAGAGGTTTGAGGTCTGGAACAACAAACCCACCGGCCAGCAAACGAGAAGGTAACTTCTCGGTGTAGCATTACTTTGAGGGGGGTGACCCCGCAAAGCGTCAGAAAAACATCTGACTTAATTGTTACAGCAAAACTTATACCAAAATATTTTAAAACACGCGCAAATAATAAAACCAATAGCGCAACACTCTAATCTGTTAGGAGAGTCTCATGAGTTTATTCGTAAATACTAATGTGTCATCACTGAATGCGCAAAGACAATTGTTTACTACCGGTAACAACCTTAATACTGCTTTTGAGCGTTTGTCATCTGGCTTCAGAATTAATAGTGCTGCGGACGACGCTGCGGGTCTTCAAATCACAGACCGTATGACATCGCAAATTCAGGGATTGGATCAAGCTGTAAGAAACGCAAATGACGGCATTTCTCTAGCGCAAACCGCTGAAGGTGCAATGGCTGAAACAACAACCGCGTTGCAACGTATCCGTACGCTAGCTATTCAGTCTCAAAACGGTATTAATACTGAAGCTGACCGCGAAGCGCTTCAAAAAGAAGTTGATGCATTACGTACTGAGATCTCTCGTATAGCGACGACGACGCAGTTTGCTGGCGTTGAAGTTTTATCAGGTGCTTTCTCAGCGCGTTTCTTAGTAGGTGCAAACTCAGGTCAGACGATTTCGGTTAATCTTTCATCTCAGGCATTAGTGCGTGCTGGCGTTGCTGGGTTCAGTGCAACAGGCCTTGGTATAACCACTTCTGATGTGTTAACTGAAACTAACGCCTCTGCGTTATTGACCTCAGTAGATACTGCAATTTCAGCAATAGGTGGTTTACGCGCAGATTTAGGCGCGTTGCAGAATCGTTTCCAATCGACTATCAGAAACTTAAGTAATATTTCTGAGAACGTATCAGCGGCAAGATCGCGCATTAAAGATACAGACTTTGCCACCGAAACGGCAGAGTTAAGCCGAAACCAGATCCTTCAGCAAGCAAGTACGACCATACTCGCTCAGGCGAACCAGCGTCCACAAGCCGCGCTATCGCTACTAGGTTAATTTATATTAGGCATTTGATGGGAAGGAGTTGAGAGGCCATCCCCCAAGAAAGGTTGGCGGCCAATAAGGCCGCCCCTTTTAAGAAAATGCCGACTAACAGGACTAAGAGTGTAGAAGTGTTGGTTGAGAGGCCAGTTTATCCTACTAAGTACGCTGCCAGCCGACAGAAGCTGAATTTGCTCAATCTCCTAACGTGAGCAAATTGGCCGAGATTTATGTCTCGGCCTTTTTTTGTTTTTCACCGAAACATCCCGCCAATTTCAAGCTTTCCACTGAGCAATATCGAAAGCTCAATTTTTAAATGCATGATAAATGCCAATATTTAACATAGGCATCAATCACGATTCTATCATCTCTTGGACTTTTCTGATGACCGCCTGCCGATATTCATGCAAATTCTTCATGGGCGTACTTCGCGTGCCGAACATCGGCATAATAATAGGGTTTTCTCTTGGAATAGAAAAGACTGTGTCTATGCCTTTTACTCATAATTAGGCCATTTTTCGCGCCTTTTTCGACTAAAGTTGGTTAATTCTTTATTGTTTTAAATTATTTTAAATCAATGAGTTATGTGTGTCCTTTGTTTTTCTTTCAAAAAAAATCAAAAAAAAGCTAAAGAAGTTAAAGTGTTGGCCGATACCTTTAGTTGAGGGGTAATTTAATTTACTTATTGAGAGGGATTGGTAGGGAGTAGTGACCCGGCCAATTTGAACTGGTTGGATTTAATGGTAGCACTGTCTCCATCGAATCCCTAGGAGGTAATCTAATGTCTTTATTTGTTAATACTAATGTATCAGCGTTAAACGCTCAACGTCAGCTTTTTGACGTGAATGATCGTTTAAATACATCTTTTGAAAGATTGTCATCTGGGTTTAGGATCAACAGTGCCGCAGACGATGCAGCAGGTCTTCAAATTTCAGATCGTCTTACGTCTCAAGTACAGGGCTTGAATCAAGCTGTACGTAACGCGAATGACGCCATTTCTCTAACACAAACTGCCGAAGGCGCACTGGGTGAGGTAACCACAAGCCTACAACGCATTCGCCAGTTAGCGGTACAATCTCAAAACGGAATCAACAGCGACGCAGACCGTGAAGCACTACAAAAAGAAGTGACTGCCCTACGTACTGAGATTTCTCGTATTGCGACCACCACACAGTTTGGTAACGTTAACCTTCTTGACGGTAATTTCTCTGCAAAGTTTTTAGTCGGTGCTAATGAAGGCCAAACCATTTCTGTGAATTTATCGTCGACTAACCTTGGTCAAATTGGTGGTTTTAGTGCCACCGGCTTGGGTATTGTCAGTAACGATATCTCAACTGCCGACGGCGCTTCGGCGCTGCTAGGTGATGTTGATGCGGCAATTTCGGGTATTGGTGCGGTTCGTGCAGATTTAGGTGCGCTTCAAAACCGTTTCCAGTCTACTATTCGTAACTTGAGTAACATCAGCGAAAACCTATCTGCTGCGCGTTCACAAATTATGGATACTGACTTCGCATCTGAAACAGCAGAATTAACCCGAAATCAGATTGTTCAGCAGGCATCAATATCTGTACTAAGTCAAGCAAATCAGCGTCCACAGGCTGCGCTATCTTTGCTTGGATAAGCTATAATACACACTAACCTTAGTTGAGATGTAACGGGTGCTTGCTGAATGGCGGGGGCCCGTTTTGTCGTTTCATAAGGGGGAATATACGTATGGATATAGTCAATACTCAAAATGGCCAAGAATTTGCTATAAATAGTAGCTTAACTAACAGTAACAGAAACGTAGCTGTTAATGTTGATGAGCTTCAAGCAAATAATGCGGAAAGTGATAAGCAGGCTCCAGCGATAAAAAACGCTAGTGAGCAAGGGTTCCAACAAAATAAAGAATCTGAAAAAGCGGCTAAAATTCTTCAAGCTAATGGTGACACTGCCGATAACGTCACTGTAGAGAGGAATGAAATTGCCCTTGAGACGGCAATTGAAGATGTCGAATCATTCATACAAATGCAAAATCGCAATTTAGCGTTTTCCATTGATGAAGATACGGATCGCGCGGTAGTAACAGTAAGAGACTCTGATTCTGGCGACGTTATCAGACAAATACCTTCTGAAGAAGTTTTGGCGCTCGCTGAGCGTATTCAAAATTTACAGCAGGATGTTGGTACTAGTGTAGGCGTATTCATCGACAACCAGGTTTAATGAGGTGACGTATGACAATTCAGTCGTTAGGCGTAGGTTCAGGTTTAGCATTAGATGACCTAGTTCAACAGTTGCTAGAGGCCGAACGTGCGCCCAAAGATGCAAGGTTGAATGAAAAAGAAGAGCGGATTGAAGCTGAGATTTCTGGCCTAGGTCAAATCAAATCGAAGCTATCGGCGTTTGAAGACTCTGTAGATGAGTTGAGAAGTGATGCCGATATAAATGGTCGTGAGCCTACTATTAGCAACCCCTCTGAAGACGATGATGTTTTGTCAGCGGAAGCCTCAAATTCTGCACTACGGGGTAGCTACGAAATTACCGTAGAACAACTTGCCTCTGGTAGTCGAATTACCACTGATGACGGTGCGTTCACATCGTCAACCGACGCAGTGCTAAGTACAGGAGCGGGATCTTTAACGTTTGATGTGGGTGGTAGTGATAGTTTTACCATAGATGTTACCGCAGGAATGACGCTTACCCAACTCCGCGAAGCGATTAATAACGCAGACGACAATTTCGGCGTTACCGCGAATATTATTGATACCGGCACGAGTGCTGGCCCACGTCTTGTATATTCTTCAAGTGAAACGGGTGAAGGTAACGACCTTGTCATTACCAACGATACAGGAGCGGCTGAACTAGACAGGCTTTCTACCACAGGCGGTACTGGAAATATTAGTGCAGCTAACATACAGTCTGCGCAAAATGCCATTGCTTACATTGATGGCATCGAAGTTCAAAGTGAATCAAATGAGTTCGAAAACACCATTCAAAACGTGTCATTTGAAGTTAACGAAGTTTCACCCAAAGATGCCAATGGTGAATTACAGGCGACCACGTTAGAAATTGGTTACGATAAAGAAGGGTTAGAAGAAAAAATTCGCGACTTTGTCGACAATTACAATTCGTTAATCGATGAAATAAACACGCTCACTCGCTATGGTGAATCTGAGCTAGAAGAGGATGGTGCGCTGGCAGGTGATTCATTGCTTCGTGGTATTCAAACTTCCATGGCCAATATTGTGGGTGGGAATGTTAGCGCCTCATCGCTAGGTGGGCTATTTCAAGTGGGCATTGAATTCAACGACGATGGCAAATTAGAAATAGGCACAACCGATTTTGGCCTGGGTACTGGTGAAGACCGATTAGAAGACGCGCTAGAAGACAATTTTGATGAAATTGCGAAATTATTTACCGATGAAAATGAAGGTATAGCGACGCGATTGTATGAATTTGCTGATGAATACACTTCCTATGGAGGCCTTATCAGCTTGCGAGAGCAAACGGCCAAAGATAATCGAGACGAGCTTTATGACGAAAGAGAAACCTTAGAGCTTCGAATGCAAAGTTACGAAGACACGCTTCGTAGTAAATATCTAAATCTCGACCAAACCGTTGCGCAATTAAATCAAACGAGCTCAGCCTTGCTGGCATCGTTAGGTTAAGAATATACTGGAGTATCTTATGTCACTAAAAGGTATTAATGCCTACAAAAAGGGGAACATAAAACAGGATGTGGCAACAGCCGATCCTCACAAGTTAACCTTAATGTTATTGCAAGGCGCATTGGACCGAATTGCTTACGCTAAAGGGGCCACAGAAAGAAAAGAGTTTGCGACGAAAGCCGACTATATTTCTAAGGCCAGTGCTATTATCATGCATTTAAGAGACACCTTGGATATTGAAATTGGTGGTGAAGTTGCGGAAAATTTATTTGCGCTTTACAACTATATGCTCGAACGTCTAGGGGATGCTCACGTTAAGAACGACTTGAAAATACTTGACGAAGTGTCTAGCCTGTTAACACCTATTCGAGACGCTTGGGTTCAAATTCCTGAAGAAGCGAAGCAGGAAGCCTTTGAAGCTCAGCGTCAAAAACGACAAGCTGTGTGAATAATACCGTTTTAAACCATCCCTACACGCCAGCGGCTCTGCGTGATATTAATGATAAAATTACAGCGCAGCTGGCAGACATTTCTACTGCCGATTTTTCTGAAATAAACCGTCTTATAAAAGAACGTGATATTGTAATTAGAGCACACCTAAATGACGTGCATGGTAGCGCAAAAGAAGCGTTTGCAAATCATGAGTTAGATGTAAATAATAAGCTAAAAGATTTAGCGCAAAAGTTGCGTGATTCAACGAAGGATGAGGTCACGCGAATTGTTCGAGGCAAAGCGGCAATAAAGAAATATAAATAAGCTTTAATGCCTCATCGCGCTGCTTTTATTGGAATATTTTTGCGCAAGACTCAAACGTGGCGTTTTTAGATACGCTATAAAAATTAAAAGATAGTGAGAGCCTCGAAATGGCAGATTTTAATAATAAATCTATTTTAATTACTGGAGGGACTGGCTCTTTCGGTAACCAATTCGTTCGTTTTTTATTAGACAATTATTCCCCCAAAAAAATTATCATTTATTCGCGCGATGAGCTTAAACAGTTCGAAATGCAGCAGCGTTTTTCCCAATCATGCATGCGTTATTTTATTGGTGACGTGAGAGACAAAGAGCGCATTAAAACGGCAATGAAAGATGTTGACTATGTCGTCCATGCCGCAGCACTTAAGCAAGTCCCTGCAGCAGAATATAACCCTAACGAATGTATTAAAACCAATATAAATGGCGCGCAAAACGTTATTGATGCGGCCATTTTTAATAACGTTTCTCGTATTGTGGCATTATCTACAGACAAAGCGGCAAATCCCGTGAACTTATACGGTGCGACTAAGTTAGCTTCCGATAAGTTGTTTGTGGCGGCTAACAATATCTCTGGTGCAACGGGGCCGCGGTTCTCGGTGGTTCGATACGGCAATGTGGTAGGTTCAAGGGGGTCAGTGGTGCCTTTTTATCGAAAACTGCTTGAAGAGGGTGAAAGCTCCTTGCCCGTCACACACCCTGAAATGACACGGTTTTGGATCACGCTAGACGAGGGGGTTCAGTTTGTCGTGAAAAGCTTCTCTCGTATGCAAGGTGGCGAAGTATTTGTGCCCAAAATTCCCTCAGTTCGAATCGTTGATTTGGTTGAGGCAATGAGTGGAAAGAAAGACTACCACGTCATTGGTATTCGTCCGGGTGAAAAGCTTCATGAAATTATGGTGCCTGAAGAAATGGCGCATCACACGGTAGAATTTGAAGACCATTTTGTTATTGCGCCTGCCATTACTTTCTTTGATAAGAATTTAGACTATTTTCACAATAAGTTAGGTGAAAAGGGCGTGCCTTCAGAAAGCAAATTTGAGTACCATTCTGGTACGAATTCACATTTTCTCAGCATCGATGAATTAAAGGAACTCGACAAGGTAACGCTATGATACCGTATGGTAAACATTCGTTGTTTCCTGAGGATATAGAGGCAGTTACGAAGGTTCTCCAAGAGGGGTTCTTGACTCAGGGCGAACAAACTCCTCTATTTGAAAAAGCCGTGAGTAACTATACTGGCACACGCTATGGTGTGGCTTGCAATAGCGGTACCTCGGGTTTACATATCGCGTGTTTAGCTGCGGGGGTAAGCAGAGGGGATTTGGTATGGACCGTTCCCAATTCATTTGCTGCGTCAGCTAACTGCGCTCGTTATTGCGGTGCTGATGTAGACTTTGTCGATATCGACCCCTTTACACGTAACCTGAGTATTAGTGCACTTGAGGATAAGCTTAAAATCGCGTTCAAGAATAGGCGACTTCCCAAACTCATTATCGTCGTGCACTTTGCAGGTAGCAGTTGTGATATGGCTGCTATTGCCAAGCTTACCAACCCGCTAGGCATTGTCTTAATTGAAGATGCGGCACATGCTCTTGGTGGAAAAGACAGTAAAGGCAACAAGGTGGGGGCGTGTACGTACTCACTAATGAGTGTGTTGAGCTTCCATCCAGTAAAATCTATCACTAGCGCTGAAGGGGGCATGGTGGTAACCAATGATGAAAAAATCGCTACCCTTTTACGTCGATATAGAAGCCATGGTATTTCAAGAGACCCTAGTCTATTTGAAGACGCACACTCAGACGAGCCTTGGTTTTATGCGCAATACGAGTTAGGGTTTAACTACAGACTAAGTGATATTCATGCGGCACTTGGGTTATCACAGTTAAATCGTTTGGATGAATTCGTTTCATTGCGGCGAGGCTTAGCGCAGCGTTACGATGAACTGCTTGCTTCTCTACCACTGAAACAGCCTGTGTACGACGAAAACAGTGCATGGCACCTTTATATGATTGAAGTGCCAGAGCATGACCGAAAGCAGGTATTTAACCAAATGCGTGAAAGGGGAGTAGGGGTTAATGTGCATTATATTCCTATCCACTTACATCCCTACTATCGCAATCTAGGTTTTAAAGTAGGCCAGTTTCCAAATGCAGAGCAATACTATAACCATGCTTTAACCCTTCCCCTCTATCCTAGCCTTACGCGGGAAGAACAAAATGTCGTGGTATCCCAGTTAGAAGAGATATTACTGTGATTATTGCCATTATTCCCGCTCGAGGCGGCAGTAAACGCATTAAGCACAAAAATATACGTGAGTTTGTGGGTAAGCCTCTTATCTCCTATTCCATAACCGCTGCACAACATACCGCCATTTTCGATGACATCATCGTTTCCACTGATTCAGATGATATTGCTGATGTTGCTCGAGACTATGGGGCTACGTGTATTATTAAGCGTTCAGCTGCTTTGTCTGACGACTATACAGGTACTACACCGGTTGTGCGCGATGCCATTGAGCAATACGAAAAGCTAACCAATAATGTAGTGACATACGTTTGTTGCGTCTATGCGACGGCGCCCTTTTTGTCTCATGATGCCCTGCTAACGGGTTATCATCGATTAACACAAACCCAGTCTGCAAAATTCGCATTCTCTGTCACATCGTTTGCTTTTCCTATTCAGCGCGCGATAAAAATAGTTGGGGAAGGAGTTGAACCCGTGTCGCCCGAAAATATGGGCGCGCGTTCACAAGATTTAGATGAGTGCTATCATGATGCGGGTCAATTTTACTGGGGAACAAAGAGAGCCTGGTTAGATCAAGCCGGTATGTTTAAAGCGCATAGCTGCCCTGTAGTCATACCTCGCTACTTAGTTCAAGATATTGATACACATGAAGATTGGATAAGAGCCGAGCTTATGTATCGCGCTTATATAAAAGACAATGAAAATGACTAATTGGCAACAAAAATCCATTAACATTGGTGGCCGCCTTATTGGCGCTGACCATCCCCCTTTTATTATTGCTGAATTAAGCGGCAATCATAGCCAGTCACTTTCAACCGCAAGAGAAATGGTGAAAGCAGCCGCCCAAAGTGGGGCCCATGCAATAAAGTTACAGACTTACACTGCCGACAGTATGACCCTAGATGTCACCAGCACAGGCTTTGTCATAGAGGAGGAAGACAGTTTATGGCATGGAGAAAATCTTTATAGCCTTTACCAAAAAGCCGCCACTCCGTATGCGTGGCATAAGGAGCTTTTTGACTACGCCAATTCATTGGGTATGTTGGCGTTCAGTTCGCCTTTTGATGAAGAGGCTGTCGATTTTCTTGAAGGTCTTAATGTCCCTTGTTTCAAAATAGCATCTTTTGAACTGACGGATATTCCCTTAGTAAGAAAGGCGGCGAGTACAGGCAAGCCTCTTATCATGTCTACCGGAATGGCAAGTTTAAGTGATATTGAGCTTGCCGTGAGCACCGCCAAACGTGCGGGCTGTGATGACATTGTTTTATTGAAGTGCACCAGTACTTATCCTGCCGAGCCGGCGAATACTAATTTAACCACCATTTCGCATATGTCTGATGCATTTCAATGTCCCGTAGGGTTAAGCGATCATACCGCAGGCGTTGGTGTAGCCGTCGCGGCAGTGGCGTTCGGTGCGCCCGTGATTGAAAAACATTTCGTGTTAGATAGAAACGCCGGCGGCGTTGACGCCGCGTTTTCGTTAGAACCCCAAGAGTTAGAATCTTTAGTGGTAGAAACTCACCGTGCGTGGCAAGCGCTAGGTCAAGTTACATACGGAGGCAGTCAGGCTGAAGAAAAGGCCAAGCAATACCGACGTTCCATCTACGTGAGTGAAGACATTTTACCCGGCGATAAATTTGGTGCACATAATTTAAAAATCGTGCGCCCTGCGTTTGGTCTGGCGCCAAAATATTGGGATTCAATACAGGGGAAGTGTGCAACTAAAGCGCTTTCAAAAGGCACTGCTCTGGCGTGGGAGCATATAGCGGTATGAGCGAACTCTTGTTCGTGGTTGAGGTGTCTCATTCCTCAGGAATAGGTCATTTGATGCGTTGTTTAGCGCTAGCTCAGGCTGCGGAAGAATACGGACTAGAGAGTGTCTTTTTTGTGCCGGAATATGCTTACGAGATCTGTAAGGCGCGTCATGATTGGGTTGGTAGGGTCATTGTAGCGGAGACTAATGATGAAACCACCATTGCTCAAATCAGGGATAGCGCGGCTGTTCAAAACGCGGTGGCGCTTATACTTGATGGGTACCACTTTAGTGAGCAGTTTGTATCACAAATGGCCTTATTACCTCTACCTCTCGTTTTATTAGATGATATTGAAAGTGTACTCTGTAAATACGCTGATGTTATCGTGAACGCCGCAGGTGAGAGTGCAGAACATCGATATCATGCTCTTAATCCCCATGCGCAATTATGTTTGGGTTCGCAATACCGTTTACTTCGCCGCGAGTTTAGGCAAACGCCTGTTTTGCCTATACCTCAGCGAAGAAGCCTTACTGTCAATTTCGGGGGCAGCGACCCTAAGAATCTAACATTGCCGGTGTTAAAAGCCTTATCCGAAAGCTTAGCCAATACGCCTATTCGTGTGGTCACTGGGCCAGGTTTCGCACACTTAGATTCGCTGCAGCATTTCATACAGCAGAGCGCTGCGTCTATTCAGCATATCCATAATTGCCAAAATATGGCTGAGGTTTGGGTGAATTCCCGCCTCACTGTTGCTGCTGCCGGAGGGTCTCAATTCGAGTTGGCAGCGTGCCAGAGCCCTTCAGTTTTGGTGGTAGTCGCCGATAACCAATTGAATGCGACACGTGAAGCTTCAAAGCAAGGTTGGTGTGATATATGGGATGCGCGAAATGGGGGAGATATCCCAAACCTGGTTAATAAAGTGGCAAGGCTTTGGAATGATGCAATTTGTCTAGAACAGATGCATGCCCGTGCAGGGCAGTTTTCGTTTGTGACAGGGGCAGATACCTTAATTGACTCACTAAAAAATTCTGTGCGATAAAAAATAGGTATAGCGCAATGAATACGACTACTGTTACCGGATACCAGGTGACCTTGGTACCTATCACACTGGAGCATCAGGCATTACTTAGGCAATGGCGAAACAGTCCAGACATCAAACAATGCATGTTTTCCAATGGAACCATTAGTGAAGCGCAACAGCTCACATGGTTCAATCGAATAAAAGGATGTGAAAACGAGTGGCATTGGATAGTGTCCTACAAGGGCGCTTTTATCGGGTCGACAAACATTAAGGCCACGGCAGAGGGCGCTTCGGTGAGTGAATCTCCTGAATTGGAGGCGGGTTTGTATATTGGCGAGGGTCGTTACAAAAATAACATACTGGCCTTCGCACCAACACTCGCTATGTATGATTATTGCTTCGAGCAATTTCAAACTCAAAATTTTAAAGCGAGAGTAAAAGCGACAAATTCTGCGGCAATTCATTATAATCAAAAATTGGGTTACAAGACCATTCGCACCGAAGAGCAAGGCTCTGTGTTAGAGATGTTACTAACATTCAATGATTATCAAAACAGTACAAAAATGTTAAAACAGTTTTTGTCACGTTCGGTTAAAAATAAAAGAGGGTAAAGTGGAAAATAAAGAGAAGCTCATTAAGGCATTTACTGAATCACTAGGCATTGAACCGCAGTTGGTGACTGATGAACTTACTTACAACACCATTCCTCAATGGGATTCTACGGCACACATGGTGTTGATTGCCGAGTTAGAAAATGTATTTGATGTGATGTTAGATACCGACGATATTATTGATTTAAGTTCGGTAGCACAGGCAAAAATCATTTTACAAAAGTACGATGACAGCATTGAGTTCGCCTAATTTAGCTGACAGTTCGGTATTGATTACAGGGGCAACCGGAGATATCGGAGAAGCCATTGTCACCCGAGCTATTGCCGACAAGGCATTTGTCATCGCTTGCGGTCGCAACGAGAGTAAGCTTGAGCAACTCTCCTCACAGTTTGAAGGGCAAATTCACACCCTTTGTTATGATGTGACTGATGAAAAAGCTATAAGCAACGCCTTTAGAGAAGTACAAAAAGGGGTAACAGCTAAGAGGTGGCCAGCGTTATACGGTTTAGTTAATAGTGCCGGCATCATGGCAGAAGCAGTACTGCCTATGACAAGTGGCGAAACATTAAAGCAGCAAATGGCCGTTAATTTTTTTGCACCTTACCAGCACATGCAGTTGGCCAGTCGACTGATGAGCCGACAAAAAGCGGGAAGTATCGTTAATATAGTGTCGCAGGTGGGTGAATTAGGAAGCAGTGGTATGAGCGCCTATGCGGCAAGCAAAGCAGCGTTAACGGGAGCAACAAAATCTCTTGCAAAAGAGTTAGCGCCCAAGGGAATTCGCGTAAATGCAGTGGCACCGGGCTTTATTGATACCGCTTTAACTTCACACTACGATGATCCAGCTAAACAGAAAGTGTATGGGCGTATTGAACTACGGCGAGGAGGCACTGCAAAGGAGGTAGCAGATGCTGTGCTATACCTACTTTCTTCTCACGCTAGCTATACCACAGGACACGTATTACCCGTGGACGGACTATTTTGCCCGTGATTATCCTTGAACCAAGTGACAGCCCTGAGCGAAATAATAGCCCTGAGCGAAATAACAGCCCTGAGCTAAATATTCCATTTATTGCGCCCCATAGCGACAGTGAAGCCATTGCATTAATAGACGATGTTGACCACCTCTCCTACCGTGAACTATCTCAAGCGGTTCAACGACGAGGCCAAGAATGGCAACATAGTATAAAATGCGAATCCCAACAGCGCCCCCTTGTTACATTATTTGTGAATAATAGCATCACCAGTGTTGTAGACTATTTAACAGCGTTGACGCTTAATTATGTCGTGTTGTTACTCAACCCTAATTGTTCAATTGCCACGAGAGCTAACTTTTCTGATAGGTTTCACCCAAACGCAACGATTGAAGACGGGCGCTTATCACTGCTTCATCATGAATTCCAGCAAATAGATCCCCGCGTGAGTATACTGTTATCAACCTCTGGCAGCACGGGGGCTGGCAAATGCGTGGCCTTATCCCATCAGAACCTGACAGCCAATTGCGATGCAATTTTAAAGTACTTGCCAATAGAGACAGAAGATATAACGCTCGCAACACTACCTCTTAGTTATTCATACGGATTGTCTGTATTGCATACCCATTTGAGCATGGGGGCTACTGTGTGCTTTACCCGCTATAGTGTGTTCGATAAAGGCTTTTGGAATATCGTGAAGAACCATCCCGTTAGCTCGCTTTCTGGAGTGCCCTCGTTTTATGAAATGCTACTACGATTGCGCTTTACTACCATGACACTGCCTCACCTACGTTACTTCACCCAAGCCGGTGGAAAACTGGCAGAAACTCACGTAATGCGTTTGGCAAAGTATGCAAAGCAAATGGGTATAGCGTTTTATGTGATGTATGGCCAAACTGAAGCCACAGCGCGAATGGCGTATTTATCTCCCGATAAGGTTTTGTCAAAACCCAACGCTATAGGAAAGGCGATTGCAGGTGGAGAATTTAAGCTTGTCGGCAACACCGCCCGTAACGGTGAAGGCGAACTTTACTATCGTGGCGAGAATGTCATGTTAGGCTATGTTTCGGATGCCGCTGATTTGGTCAGTGTTTTGACGGATGAGTGGCTTGCAACAGGGGATCTGGCTATACGAGATACCGATGGCGACTATACCATTACCGGCCGTATTAAGCGCATGATTAAAGTGGCTGGAGAACGGACAAATCTTGATATCATCGAGCAGGTTCTTCTTAATACACTAGCTCATCATAGTTTACTTGCACCTGCGTGTGTTATCGGCGAAGACGATAAGCTCATTGCGGTTTATGCAGGTGAACTGTTGGAGGAACAGCGCAGTGGCGTGATTGAAAGCTTATCGACGTCTCTGTCTTTACCGAAACGTATCATCGCGCTTAATGAAGTTGAATCTTTGCCGCTACTGAGCAATGGTAAGGTTGATTACGCAGGTGTCTCACAGTTGGTGATGGGAGTTATTTAGCGTGTTTTCTTACCCGCCAGAGTTATTTGACCTACCCGTATACGGTTTGCCCAGTACGCAAAAGCAAGCCATGCTAAATCGTGTGATGTCACAGCTTAGTCAGCACCATTATCAGCATTGTGAAGCGTATAGGCGATTACTAGATAGTAGGCCTTTTAATTTTACTTCGGCTGCACATACTGAACAATTCCCCGTGGCAGCTCGGTTGTTTAAAGATTTAGCGTTAACCAGTATTCAATCGAGTGATGTTTTTCGTCAAATGCGATCTTCAGGCACTAGCGGACAGGCGTCAAAGATTACCCTTGATGGCGAGTCAGCCAAACGGCAAAGCCAAGTATTAGTGAAAATCCTGCAAAGCTGGTTGGGCAAACAGCGACGCCCCATGTTGTTAATTGATGCACCGTCGACGGTAAAGAAAGCAGGCGCGATGACGGCGAGAGCGGCGGGTCTTCAAGGTTTATCGTTTTTTGGGCGACACCATTGTTATGCATTAAATGAAGAGATGGAGCTGGATATTGACAAGGTTAGCGATTTTTTTTCTGAGTATGGAAAACAGCCCGTCTTGATTTTCGGTTTCACCTTCATTGTTTGGCAGAAGTTCATTCAAGCACTAGCGCAGCAGAACATAAGCTTCGACTTTGCCGATGCTATTCTTATACACGGTGGCGGCTGGAAGAAAATGCAAGATCAAGCGGTCACTGACGAAATATTTAAAGCATCCATTTATAAAACCTTAGGGAAGGTGAACGTCCATGATTATTACGGAATGGTCGAACAAACGGGTACTATATATATGCAATGTGAGAATGGTTTTCTTCATACACCCGCTTGGTCGGACGTGCTTATTCGTAGCCCACAAGACTTAACCCTTCTCGAATACGGCGAAGCAGGGTTAATTCAAGTCAATTCTGTGTTACCTACCAGCTATCCTGGACATTGCATTTTAACAGAAGATCTGGGCACTGTTTTCGGTGAAGATGACTGTGAATGTGGACGGTTAGGAAAATACTTCAAAGTTCATGGGCGGGTACCAAAAGCGCAAGTGAAGGGTTGCAGTGATACATTTAGTTAACGTTAATCAAGCACTGGTCGATTGGCATATTCAGCCTAGCAATGGTTTTTTCGATGAAACGCCGGTTTTGCATGATGATATCGTTGATGCTGTTGCGGGTTTTTCTGCTTACCTTTTTAAACAAGTCGACAGTAAACAATACCCCGAAATTGTGTCGCTAGCATTTTGGTTTCGTCACGCTCACCTTAAGCAGGTTCTGGGCGAGTCTAAGGGTGACTTCAGTCAAAAAAACGTGAATAGGGTATTTCACATCGCACCGGCCAACGTCGATACAGTATTTATGTATTCTTTACTGTTATCAGTGCTATGTGGCAATAAGAATATCGTCCGTATTAGCCAACGCAGTGGCGATGTCACGAAACTATTGGTGGCGTATCTTCGTCAATACATGAAATCGGCCGAAGGTGCTTTACTTGCCTCACTCGTCAGTGTCATAGAATATGATGCGCAATATCAAGATATCACCGAGCAGCTTAGTCACTGGTGTGGATTGCGGGTAGTTTGGGGGGGAGATAGCGCAATAGCGTCAATTTCCGACATTGCACCTAAAACGCCACAAATTAGTTTCCCAGATCGTTATTCCGTCGCTGTATTACAACTGGACGACACGTCTAACATTGTTAGTGTAGCCAGTGCATTTTTGGCTGACGTTCTGCCTTTTACTCAACAGGCTTGCTCTTCTCCTAAGGCGCTTTATTGGCTTAACACGAGTCGCATCCATCAAGAAAAGTTTTGGCACCAAGTTAATTTATTATTAGCGTCTTCAATACATCAATTTGAATTGAGCCACAAGGTTGAACAACACGTTCTTCTCCAGCGGTTAATTGGCAATTTTGGAATGATGATAATAGACGAAACTGGTAAAAAAATTGCTAATTTTGCACAATTGGTAAATGTGGGTGTCATTGCCAGATGCAAAGTCAAGACTTTGACGTCAAGTGTCCTTGCTGCACACACTGGTTTCGGGTTAGTTATTGAAAAAGATATTGTATCGGTAGATGAAATAGCCTGTTCGTCAAAACTGCAAACGATAACCCATAGAACGCTAAGCGATTGGCAAAACCCGAATGGCCAATTTAAACGAGTAGTGCCAATAGGCAAAGCGCTAGAGTTTTCACCCGTATGGGACGGCGTGGATCTACTGCAATCCTTTAGTCAATAATAACGTTATAAGAAAGAGGTATTGGTATGTTAAAGGATATTCGTATTCATCTAGCGTCCGAAGATAGTGTTCAAGAAGAACTAGAACAAGCACTGTCTAAACATATTGTTACTAACCACCGCAATAGTATATTGGCATTTGCTCGCCACATACCATCATTACTGCCTCAGGTAAAAAAGGTCTCAACAGAGAATATCTCCCTATTTGCAAATAAATCCGGTGAGTTTAATCTTGTTGATTACGCCACAGGGCGAACGGTTTACGGGATTCATCCGCAATCAGAGATTCACTCACAATACCAGGCTATTAAGCAACATGCCCCTTTTATTGCATTGAATGGCAATAATAATGACCGCACAGACAATGCAGAAAGCGATGTTACAACAGTGTCGGAAGTTAAAGATTTACCCAGCTATAAAAAGCTTATGAGTTATTCACCGCTGCCCGTCGACATCAATGTTATGGTCGTCATGGGGCTGGGTCTTGGATATCACATTGAAGCACTTGTTAAGCATCACAATATTCGTCATTTAGTCATTTATGAGCCTGAATTGCAGTACTTCCAATGTTCCGTACTCGCGCTCAACTGGCAGCGGTTATTGCAAAGTATGGAATCTAAAGGGACCAGGGTCTATCTACTTATTGAAAAGGATGGGCGCGATATCATAGAGAATATCAATGAGCTCAGCGAACATTTTGATATTGAGGGCTTTTATTTTTATAAGCATTACAATCATGGGATATTCGACCGATTAAACTTTAGTTTGAAGCATCATTCTTGGTCTTATTTGGCGAAAAACGGAATAAGTCTGGTTAAAGATACAAACCCTAACCTTTTTTTACCGGTGTGGACGGAAAGTATTCAAATAGAAAATGTTCAGTCAGTAAATAAGTCTGCCCCGCTGTTTCAAAATAATTTATCCGCATTCAAAGAGTATTTTCCAGAAATTTACGCTGAATTTGTCGAATACACCCCCAGTGATTGGCTGCCTATCACTAACGAAAATGGAGAAGTGAATTTAGTCCAAAAGAAATCACTATCACCGTTTGGCGGACGGTCTCCACAGCATGACGCGGCCGAAAGCTTCAAACATTTCAAAGATTTCCCTCAAAAGGATAGCTTGATATTGGGGTACAAAGGGGAAAAGCTTAAGCACTACAAACACTACCAGTTTGTCAAAGAGGCTGAATCTCTCCTTAGTGATATTTCTGAGGAGGTTGGACAATTACCTGAAACGGTGAAATCGCTAATTATGTTTGGTGTGGGTCTCGGCTATCAAATTGAAACGCTCTACCAAGAAAAGAACGTGGAAAAACTATTTCTATGCGAACCTAATCGGGACTTCTTTTATGCCTCTTTGTACGCAATTGATTGGCATGGGATTTTAACAAAAGCAGACAGTGAAAATTGTCGAATTTACATTAATATCGGCGATGATGGATCAAATTTGTTCAGAGATTTATTGGATCAATTTTATTCCGTAGGGCCATATTTGCTCGCCAGTACTTATTTTTATCAGTCTTATCACAACTCGCATTTGGTTGAATCCCTTGCTCAAACTAGGGAGCAATTACAAATTGTTATCTCGATGGGGGAGTATTTTGACCACGCACTTTTCGGCGTTTCGCACACGGTTGAAGCCTTAAGTCGAGGGTACCCGCTATTGACACGCGACCCTGATGAAATACTCAATCTCGACCAAAAAGAAACCCCTGTTTTTATCGTCGGGAATGGCCCGTCATTAGATACGTGTATCGAGGAAATTAAGCAATGCCAAGGCAGAGCCATCGTCATTTCCTGTGGAACCGCCCTTATGCCTTTGTACAAAAATGGGATAACTCCCGATTTCCATGCAGAGATTGAACAGAATAGATCAACCTTTGATTGGGTGAGCCGAGTTGGAGATTTCGACTATTTAAAACAAATAAGTTTAATTAGCTGTAATGGGATTCACCCAGATACCTGTCATTTATTTAAAGATGTATTCCTCTCTTTCAAAGCGGGGGAATCTTCTACCAGTGCTGCTGTTAATCTTTTAGGTAGTGGTATTTTCGAAGAGTTAGAATATGCCTTTCCTACAGTGTCGAACTTTGTGCTGAATCTCTTTACGAAAATGGGCTTTAACCAAATTTACTTATTTGGCATTGATCTTGGTTTCCAAGACGCTAAAAAACATCATTCCACGCAGTCAGGTTATTTTGGGGACGATGGTAATGAAATTTACAATTACAGTGAGAAGAATAATACCTCGTTTGTCGTTCCCGGAAATTTTCAAGAAACTGTATTTACTAAACACGAATTCAAAGTGTCTAAAGACGTATTAGAGCAAACGTTGTCTAATCAATCCGTGTACTGTTTTAACTGCAGTAACGGCGCCAAAATTAATGGCGCTTTACCTCTAAAGGTAGATGATGTTTTATTGGTAAACGCAGAAGGTAGCGCGTTGAATGTGATAGATGTAGTCAAAGAAAGATTATTCACACCAATTGCCGATCATCATTACTTTTTCTCAACGTTCTTTGCTAAGTTCCGGCAAGAAGCGTTATCAGCAGAGTTTGATCAGCTAATAGATTTAATTAATGAACCAATAGATAGCGTTGAATCCATTAGCGAACTCATTGATAAGCAAAAAGGATTAATCTTTGAGTCTTATGGAAAGGGGGCATCACTACTTTTCTACTTACTTTTCGGAAGCGTGAATTATTGCAACGTAATGCTGAGCAAATGCGAATTTATTAAGAACGAAAAAGCGTCTTTGGATTATGCAAAAGCGTTACTGAAGCAATGGTCAGATTTTCTTGAACGTGCAAAGTTTTCTGGTCTAAATTTGCGTTTTAGTATGGATAACGCGGCATCACTTGAAGGTGATAGACAAAGAAAATATCTAAAACTCTTTAATAAAAAGATGCTTTATGTCACTAACCTTAATCAGGATGTTGTCTTTAATCGGTTAGCTGACCGGATATATGCTCAAAATGTTATCGATATTAAGAACGTTGATGTTAAGAGCGTTGAAGTTAATGACATCGACTATTCTTCTCAATACACAGAGGTGAGGTTTGCTTTTTGGGTGAAAAGCCAACAGCAAGTAGACGTTTTCACTACGGCACTAAATGAAAGTCAAATATCCCAAAGTCATGTGTTTTGGTTTGGCAGTGATGTCTCTACTCTAGACGTTACTGCTTTGCGCTTTCCTAGTAGTGTGGTCGTACACCCTGAGTTTGTTTATGGCAGTGAGGGAGTGGCGCATATCGCAGAAGGCAATGCGCCATTTTGGATAGAAGAAAGGTTACCACACGTTGCGTTAAAATTTGACTTCACAGTAAATTACTCTCGAACTTTAGTACCCAAAATAGGTGTGAGATATCAAGAGGAAAACGAAGGCATATTATCAGCGTTTTATGACAAGGTAATAAATGCTACCAAGGCTTATACAAGCTTTCTCGATTTTGGTCATTATTTGGTTTTTGGCGCCGATGAGGACTTAAAAGCGAATATGGTCGATATGGCGGGGAACAGAGGCTGCTTTTACAGAATATCTGACTTATCCATTAATCTACTGTCAACGGAAATTAATGATGACCTCATGGAATCTCTAAAGCAAGCTAGCTCAGTCGGTAAGGTTGGTCAACGTTACCTTACATAACAGACTAGGCTACCAATTTTCATCACTGAACGAAAAATAAAGTTTTTTTGATTGGCGTCGATAGGTTGTTAGAGCGCGTTGGTACTTTCGTGCTTCTTTTATTGCCGGGTGCAAATTAGCATTCGTAATCGTGATTATAGTGGAGACCATGAGTTTGCTATCTCTATCGGATATATTTGGTATGAGCGTTACATTTATCTTGTATATCGTTATGGCGAGTAGCCTACTTTCGTTGACTAAAAAAGTTCGAGCTCGCCGCGGTGCTTTGTCCAGTGTGCTTAACTTTAAAGACATACAAATTCTTATGCTGTCATCGATTGCAGTAAGTTTTGCATTGGCGGCAGTACCTTGGCTTGCTGTTAAGGCACTGATTTGCATTTCCTTCTTCTTATACGGTGTGTTAATTTGGTTGGATGCCTTGCTATTCGTGCAGTATCGTATTGAAATCAATAGGCAGAGCATGGCTTGGTTTTTCACAGGGAGTAAGGGGCTCGCTAAAGGCATCCCTCATCTTTTCCTGTTGCTAAAACAAGTGCCATGGATTGTGTTCATTCCCCTTATGTGGGCGGCTACGCAGGGCGTAGTACTCTATCTCCAATCACTTCCTTCGACTTCGTTCTCAAGTGAAACGGCATTCAGTGTATCGTTATTCGCGGGTCTTATGATGGTTGCTATGATTTTGCTATATGTTTGGCAATTAATGAATAGACCTAACCATCAATTTTTTACCGCACCTAGTTTGTTATTGAATATTGTCTTAGACGACACATTCGCTGGCAACGAGGACTTGGTATTAGATCCTCGTCATCAGCCCTTTGTTGAACCAAAAATGCATAATGGCTTCACAAGTGAGATAACAGGGGTATGTGAGGGAGCCAATATTATATTGATCACCATTGAGTCTTTGGGGAATTACCTTGAAAACGAAGTGAGTGAAGGGATACAGTCGAAGTTAAGAGAAAGGTTTAGAGAGCATACTTGGATAGGGAAAAAGCACTTTTGCTTATGCCCCAATACTACAGTATCAACCAACCAGATATATACAGGTGCATACTCTAATAATCCTTACAATAAGCTAGATAGTCTTTACCCAGGTGCAGAGCCTAAGCACCTCAAAACTTTAAAGCAGCGCGGCTATACCACGATGTTTTTAGACAGCGCTGATATTGAGTTATATGATTACTATAAGCTGCTCGATAGGATTGGTTTTGACCATGTATGGGGAACAAATGACATGCATGGTAATGAACGCAAAGCTGATTATCGATTGTGGAATATGGTCGACGCCGTAGCGGATGCCGCCGATGGCGGGCCTTTCTTCCTCCATATCATTAATGACCAATCTCATATGCCCTACGAAACGGTAGACAATAAAAGGTTTAATCGTCATAAGGGCAAAGATGCAAAGTCGCAGTATATGAATGCTGTAGAGGAAGTCGACTATATTATTGATGAATTCTTGAATCGGCTTGCTGACAAGGTAGATATGTCAAATACCCTATTAGTGTTTACTGGCGATCATGGCGAATCGTTTGGCGAGTACGGCTACAGTTTTCATAGTAATTCGATTATTTACCCTCAAATGCACGTCCCCTTTTTTCTAACTCATCCGCGTCTAACCTCTAAAGAAATCGAGCACTCATGTCATTTCGACTTGTTTCCCACTTTTTTTGATTTACTTGGTATTTCTACTGATTACCCGCATTTGGGGACAACGCTGGCTGATGATTCAAGGGCGTTTGCGTACTTATTTCATTCGGCAACGTTGAAAGGGAATACGCCTGCGAATTTCGGTTTTTTATTTAATGACGAGTTATTCTGGGTTGATCGCCTGTTTAATCAGATAAAACGTGTGCAAGATGGAAAGTGCTCGTCTATTACCCTAGACGAAGAACGAGAATATATTTGTTCTCTACTTCAGCGGATGCTCAAACAGCGAGCGATAATGCAGTGAGTGGCATAAGAGTAGCTGACGATTTAAACAAAACAGGGCTGTGTATTCTCAACCGATGCATTGGGATATGACAGCGATGACAGTACCCATTTAAGCTGATGGACGATTAATGAACTCTCCTCAAACTTTATCCATGGTATTTTGCATTGATGATAATTTTGCCCCTCATCTTGCCGCGTTATTAACGAGTATTATTGTCAATACTCAACCCGGAAACTCATTTACCTTTTATGTGTTTTCTGCAGAGTTATCTGAAGATAATAAGACAAAACTCAAACGCACCGTGGGAGAAAGTCATCACATCGCGTTTAACCACATGAACGCAACACAATTTGATAATACCCAAGTCAGTCAATATTTCTCTAGTCGCCTGTCTATCGTCACGTACTTCAGAATATTAATCCCTGAAATACTTAAAGAGCTTCAAACAAAAGTGCTTTTCATGGATGCGGATATGATAGTGAACACTGATTTAGCGGAATTATTTGCTATCGACCTGAATGGTCAAGTCGCAGGAGTCGTGAAAGATTCTTTAGTCGAAAAATCCACTCATGCACAAAGTTTAAGGGTTGCGCCAGAATCCTATTTTAACGCGGGTCTTATCATGATGGATTTATGTGCTTGGCGTCAAAAAGAAATTAGCCGAAAAGCCATGGATCTGGTTAATTCAGGTAAGCACTATAAGTTTAACGACCAAGATATTCTAAATATTACGTTAGAAGGTTATTTGCATTTTTTTGATGATGCTTGGAATGTTCAGCAATCTAGCTTAGAACGCTTTACAGCTATTAAAGATGCAAAAACTATTCATTACAATGGTGCGGAAAAGCCTTGGCAATTTGCGAGTATTCATCCATTTACGCAATTGTACCTTCAATACAAAGGCCTATCACCCTATGCAGACACACCTCTTGTCCATTTTTTGGACACACATGATAAAAGGTTAATTGAACGTATTTTTCAATCACAATCTTCCCATATTTACATTTATGGTGCGGGACAAAAGGGGCGTAGGTTAGCCCGTTACTTGCAAACTGAGGCGCCTGAAATTAGCCTTGTTGGCATGATTGATCGCTTCCCTCAAATGACTGTTTTTAATGGAGTTCAGGTGTCTAGTACTTTACCACGGTTGAAAGACGAAGTTATCGTCGTGGCATCTTTTGCGTATGCCGATGAAATCGTAGAGCAACTCATGCAAAGTTCAGTTCCACTTAATAAAATTATTGCCATATGTAACAGGGTGTAGGGGAAGTTTCTATGTCAAAAGCACCCACATTATCCATCATAGTCCCTTGTTATAATCACGCCCGTTTTTTACCTGAACGGCTTAAATCGATTTCTGAGCAAAGCTTTGGTGATTTTGAGATTATTCTGCTTGATGATGCTAGCACGGATAACAGTCAGAATGTGTTACAGGCTTATGCCGACCAAGAAATGCGGGTTTCCGCCACCTTGTTTAATGACGAAAACGGAGGGTGTGTTAACGAGCAGTGGCGAAAGGGCGTTCGTATTGCTAAAGGCGACTTTATTTGGATAGCTGAGAGTGATGATGTAGCGACCCCAGACTTTTTACAGGTGCTTTTACAGCAATTCAAATCTTTTCCGGAAATAGGAATGGCTTACTGTGACTCAATGATTATTGATGATGCTGGTATAGAACTAGGTGGTTATGACTATTCCCATTCTGAGTACCAAAATCGTTGGCAGGGAGATTTTGTACTCGATGGTAAAACCTTCATTAAAGAGCATTTAGTGTTCAGAAACGTTATTCCGAATGCAAGTGCTGTTGTATTTAGAAAGGAAAATCTAAAAGCAGCATTATCTGAGAGTAATATGAAATATTGCGCGGATTACCAATGCTATACACGGCTGTTATCCAACGCTGCTATTGCTTATGTGTCCAAGCCGTTAAACTTTTTTCGCGCGCATATTCATACTACCCGATGGCACAGCCAACAAAGCTATGCTGCTGCTGCCAAAGAAAAGATCACAATTCTTAAAGAAATTAAGCGTTTAAACATACCGCAAAGCACTGAAAATTTAGTAAAATCATGCCGCTGGCTATTTAAGCATCGTCATAAATTTAAACGCTTAGGTAATTTGATTACTGAATTGCACGCGAGAGTCGACTCTACCGATAAGGTTGCGCTGTATGGTTTTAACGATATTAGTGGATACGTATTAGAGGCGTTTTCTCCTCATCTACAGTTTTCCGTGATTATTGATAAAAAAAGTTCAGTTGCTGATAAAAAGGGAATTCCTATCAAGACCCTCTCTACGTCACTACTTGCCGATATTGATGTTGTTGTTGTCTGTTCGTTTAATTTCAAAGAAGAGATGTGTTCAAACCTAAATAAACAAGGGTTCAAAGGTCGTGTCATAACGGTGTAAAGCTTGTTTAGCACTATAAAAATGTCCACATTTGCAAAGGTCCTGTATGTCTGAAAATCAATTAGTTGTGGTGTTAGGAATGCATAGGTCGGGGACCAGCTTAGTGGCCAGCTTAGTAGAGGCCATGGGCTTTTCGTGTGGTGAACACCCCATGCGGCCAAGTAAAGACAATCCTAACGGGTATTGGGAAGATGAGTTAATCGTCGATATCAATGAAAAACTACTTCATTCTTTAGGTTATCAATGGTGTTCTTTAGTGTGGCTGAATTTAGCTGACCTCAGGCAAAGCAAACTCTATGAAGCTTTGCGACAAAAAGCAGTTAATTATCTTCAAAAGTTGCTCGCAAAAAATAAAAAGGTTTCACTTAAAGACCCAAGAATGTGTATTTTGCTGCCTTTCTGGCTGGACGTTTTCAAGGAACTTGATACAGATATAAAAGTGGTGCTGGTAAAACGTCACGTACACGCCATCGCTAACTCGTTACTGACGAGAGATCAATTTGATAATGAGTATGCATCACAACTCATCTATTTGCATTGGGCTGCAATAGTTCGATTTTTACCTAAATCTTATTCACGTATTTTAATCAACTATGAAGAGGTTAGACGGGATGAAATTGGCATTCGAAAGTCCTTAATGACGTTTCTTGATGTTGAATCTAGTGTGCCTTCAAATTTATTTGAAGAAAAATTGGAGCACCATGCGACTTCGAGCAGTGAAGCTAGCGCCTCAGGTTTTACATGGCAACAAGAAATGCTGATGGGTTTTCCTAACGCCAATGTTGATGAAGATAGAATCAAGTCACTGGCTACTTTTTATTACGCATTAAATGCCGCCTATGGCAAGCGCAAGCTTCGTCAGTACATTATTAATGAAATAAAAAGCTTTGCCGATAACTATAAAACGAAAAAGGTTATTTTGTACGGTGCGAGTGAATTTGCTTCTATTTTGATAGGACAGCTATCGGACGCCATTGTGTTATCTGTGGACTATGCTGCGTCTGAAGACCATCAAATAGCGCGCTTTGGTAAATGTTTTTGTGCTCCTCACTTAATTAGAGAAACCGAGCATGATGTGATTGTTGTCGCGGTGACGGGGCGAAAAGACGAGCTTATTCATTTTTTGTCTGGTTACACCAGTCAACCTATTACTTTTGCAGAAGAGTGTTTGTTTTAAGTTACGGTTTAAGACTCAGTTGGTTGAAGCTAGGTTCTAAAACGTCATGTGTTCAACGCAGTCGTCAAGACATTAATATAATATGGTGAATCCACTAATGAATTTTGAGCCTAAGCTAGAACGTTCCAATCCTGGGTATGACTGGATCCTCAAAGAAATCGCCACATTAGAACCCTTTTACTTTCTAAAGCTCAATCATGGCTTTTGGGAGAGACTCGTACAAATTCAAAAGTTAGGTTATGAGTTAGCGGATATTGACGCATTGAATTCTGAACAAATCGCTGAGATCGAGAAAGTTACTGGTGTTTCCGACTCATATTTTGTTGAAGATGGTTTTCTTAGCGAACTATTGTACCTTTTCAAAGCATACAGACCCCAAGAAAATTCGTTTGTTTTCGTTAGCTCATTACAGCCTTGGCCTCTTTCTGACCGAGTGGAAGGGACACCAATGCAATCTTCATCTCGATGTCTTAAGCTCATTTCCGATTATGTATTTCCTGACCTAATTAGATTCTCACATAGCAATGGTTTTACGGGATATGAATTTAAGAAAGCCCTTATAGACAATGATTTGTCACGCTTTTTTCAAGGAATAAATGACCGAAAAGTGATTGTGTTATGTAACCAACGCAATCGAAAGATATTTGACCATTTAGCAATACAAAATTTAACGTTTATCATTGCTCATGAACGACAAGCAAGACTAAAACGATTAGAGATATTTGACGATCTTATTGAAGAAATAGCGAATAGTGAAGGTAATCTCCCAATTGTTGTTTCAATGGTGGGAGGAGCACTCGCAACCTGGCTAGGTTTTAAGTTAAATGAGCATCAAGCAAACTGCCAATATATAGACGTTGGCGCTGCCTTTTATGCATTTGTTAAAGGAGATGCGGGCAAGCGGGGGTGGATGAAGGCCTATGCCGCGCAGCTGTCTAATGCAATAAGTAGCATGAACCTACCACAAGAGATTACGCGCCTATATGCACCAGATGGAGGCTCGTTAACTACGCAACTTATAGAACTTGCCAATTCAACTGGGGTTAACGAACCACGTAAGCTCTCTCTGAACAGCGAAGACGCTAAATTTAATGGGGGGCAAGTCGGTTTCACGGAAAATAAAGCCTACGATTTTAATAGGCTTAAAGACTATATCGATTTTGCTGGAAAGGCCAATCATCGGGCGAAGGGTAGGCCAGTAATACGTTTGCTGGAAAAAGCAGTTCATTTAATGTTGAGTCTATCGCCTAGCAGATACGTTATCGCACTGAATAGCGAAATCTCAGCACGCTATATTGCAGCAGCGGTTAATCAGGTCGTTGCAGGTAAGCCACACATTAAATGGTTATCGTCTGAATTTAGTAACCTCTCAATGAGTTGCGGTATACTGGGGTACCCAGTCATCGCGCCCAGTGATTGCGAAGGGCGGTTAGACTTGCAGGCGTTAGGGAATATACCTCCTGACACATTCGATGGTGTTATCTATACAAATGTCTTTGCTCAGCATTCAAACTGGACTGATGTATTTTCTTGGTGCAAAGCGAATGGAAAAGCCATGTTTGTGGACAATTCTATAGGGCTGTTTGACCGACCCGCCGTTAATCTGCAAGAAGATGCTCCCATTGAGGTAATATCGTGTGATCACACCCAACCATGGGGGGGGAGTGAGGGTGGTTTTTTAATTTGCAACGAAGAAGAAGCATACATCGCCCGATCTCTTACTAACGATGGCGTGGGTGTTGGTGAAAATAATTTAACGATAGCTCATGTAGGCGCGAATTATCAGTTAAGTGATCTGGCGGCCAGTTCAATTCTATGTCGGTTAGAGACATTGGAGAGCTGGACTTTTTTTTATCAGTCACAAGAACGCAGGGTAAAGTCTTTAATCATTGATTCAGGGCTTTCTCTTGCGCCATTTACAGGGCAAACACAGCCTCGTTCAAGTCGCGCTTTTACGCCATTTATTAGTCCAGCGCCGGTATCGATAATTGAGAGCGATATGAATGCGCTTTGCCGTAAGAGTTACAAGCCATTCAAGGCTCAGCAATCGCATTATTTTGGAAATGAAAGAGCGCAGAAATTATATGAAAATTTAGTCTGTATTTCTAACAATCCATTTAATCGCCATATTAGCAATGAGGAATACGTGGAATTGTTAACGTCGTCTATAGTATTTTCACGTTGATGAGAGTGGTGTTTTTCTGAGATTAATATATTTAATGACTTTACTTTTTTTAATTATCTTTAAGGCTATTTAATAGTGGAAAAATCACACGCTGAATTGCAAGAAATTGGAGGTTATTTTGGCTTGGATATGCCGAATTACCCCAATTTTTTTGAAGATGATTTTTTAGTTCAATCTGCAAGAGCGGCAATTAGACTAGTTGTTCAAAATTCTAATAAAAACGAGGTTTATGCTCCCGCCTATGTATGTAAGTCAGTTATTGATGCACTTAACTCCACAGGATGTAAAGTCAATATTTATAAGTTGAATTCAGAATTTTATCCGTTGGTAGATTATTCCCAGTCTTTTAGCAATAGTGTATTTCTATATGTTAATTACTTTGGGTTATGTCAACGTAACGTTCTTCGCTTGTGCGAAAGTGTAGGTAAAGAAAATTTATTAATAGATAACAGTCAAGCTTTGTTCGCCGAAAATATCGCTGAAGTTTCTGTTTATTCCCCACGGAAGTTTGTAGGATTGCCGGATGGCGGTGTTATTAAAAGTTCATCTACGCCACGGTTTGGTGAGTTAGCGAAAGATGAGAATTCTATAAATAGGATGCCTTATCTTTTAAAACGTTTTAGTGAATCTGCGAAATCTGGATATGAGTATTTTAATTCTGCAAGATTGTCGTTAAGTGATAGTTCACCTTTGTTAATGTCTGATCTGACGAAAGCATTAATGAGCACATTAAATTGGTGCGAAATTAAGAAAATCCGTAAGCGTAACTTCGAATTAATGGACGATTACTTCTCTTCTTGTAATGAAATTGAGCTAGATTTGAATGGGGAATCAGCGCTGTGTTATCCACTACACATTTTGGGCGTTAACGTTAATGAGGTTAGGAATGAATTGAACCGTTTAAACGTATTCAATCCGATATATTGGCTGGATGCTAAACCTCTGCTCACTGATGGTGATTTCGAATTTCAGTTTATGGCGCAAACTCTCTTTTTACCGATAGATCAAAGAATGAACGAAGCTCAAGTTAACTATGTTTGCAACCTTGTTAGCTTATTAATAAATAACCGCAAATTTGATTAATTCTATGTGCATGCATGAAGTTGGGTTCTAATGAAGAAAACAGAATACACCACGTTTAGTTTTGACGAGCACGCAAAGAAATGCGATGTCGATGATTTTTTGAAGCAAATGCTCAGAACCGTGAAAGGTGAACCTATTGAGCAAGAGCAAATTTCCCTTATCATCGAAGTTATCTCAGACTCATTATCTATTGGTCAGTCTGATGCTCTGCTCGATTTAGCCTGTGGTAATGGTTCCTTAGCTTCCCTTCTTTTCAATGAATGTTCTTCGTATAAAGGCATCGATATTTCAGCGTACTTAATAGAGATAGCACGCAGCAATTTTCAAATTAGCGATTCGATAGCTTTTGAGGCAAGTCCTGCAGACGTTTATGTGAAAAATGAACCTCAACCAGAACGCTTCACTAAAGTTAACTGTTTTGGATCCCTCCAATATCTTACAAACGAAGAGGTATCGACAGTCTTATGTAACCTATTTACGCGTTTTAGCAACGTGGAAAAGGTCTTTCTAGGTAATATGCCAGATAAAAACAGCTACACTTCCTTTTACAAAGACAGAGAGCCAACGGAAGCAGAACTGAATGACAATAACACCGCCATCGGTAAGTGGCGGATGAAATCAGAATTAGGTCGTTTGGCAAGTGAAGCTGGTTGGCAGGTAGAATTTACCACCATGCCCGCAAGTTTCTATGCTAAACATTACCGTTTTAACGCAGTTTTAACTAGGTAGTCGAGAATGGAACATATTGTCTGGATCTCTGGTATGCCACGGTCGGGAACTACTTGGTTATCGCAAATTTTTGCTTCGTCACCTGATGTTAGACTCAAATTTTGTCCGTTGTTTTCTTACGAATTTAAAAACGCGCTTACAGAGCAAAGTACAGCCGAGGATTGGCGTGAACTTTTCGCTGCCGTTTATACGAAAAAATCCGAATATCTTGATCAACATTACCTCCGGCGAGACGGCCTCGTACCTGAATTTAAAGACAAGAACCAATTTCCTTCTCACTTAGTCATTAAGTCGACGAGGTTTCATCATTTAACCGAAAAAATATTAACGCTCAATCCGGATTTACGGTTTATCCATATTGTCAGAGACCCGAGAGCCAGCATTTATTCTTGGATAAGTAACCCGTATGAGTTTCCATCTGATGCAGATGTCAATGTTGAATGGAAAACAGGGCGTTGCAGAAAGCAAGGGGTCGGTGAGTTTTGGGGCTTCGACGATTGGTACGATACAACAAAACAGGCATTGGAAATGCAAATTAAATTCAAAGAGCGATTTGTTGTCGTCAAATATGAAGAGTTAAAAAGCTCGCCATTAAAGACTATCGAACAGCTTTTCAGCTTTAGTGGGCTTGAAGTAACAGAGCAAACCAGAGATTTTATCCGACTGTCACAGTCTCAGACAGCACATAATAGTAATAAAAGATCTGTGTACAAAGATCCACAAAAAGTTGAAAGTTGGCGATCTGCATTAGATAGGAACATTGCCAATACGATTGCAGCGCAAGTTAAGAATAGTGAACTTTCACAATTTCTTGATGGTTAAAGGTGGCGCATGAATAAAAAAACTAGCGAAGAATTAGCAGTATTTGGTGGTAGACCGATTTTTGAAGAATTTAAATCTACATCAAACTTACTTAAACCAGATGTTGAGAAGTTTTTGAACTACTCGAAAACCTTCTATGCACAGAAGCATTACACAAATAATGGGCCGAATGTACGTTTACTAGAGTCGCGTTTGGCAAGTTTCCATAATACAAAGCATTGTGTTTCATTTTCAAGTGGTTTTTGGGCGTTAGCACTCGTGATAAAGGTACTTGCTAAACCAGGTAAAACTGAAGTTATTTTGCCATCGCTAACGTACAGGCGAATGACCGATATGATTGCTTGGTTAGGCTTAACGCCACACTTTTGCGAGGTTGATGAAGAGACGCTTGCTATGTGTCCTTCCTCAGTAAAATCCTGTGTGAACGAAAACACCGCGGTTATTTTGGGTGTACACCCCATTGTTAATTGCAGTGACGTCGAATCGTTAGAATTAATCGCGAATGAATGTGAGATTCCCTTGGTTTTTGATTCTGTAGAGTCGGTATATGAGAGTATTGACGCTGGGAAAATAGGCGCCTTTGGGGAGGCAGAGTGCTTTTCACTGCATGCTTGTAAACTATTTAACGGATTTGGCGGGGGCTATTTAACAACAAATAATAGCGAGCTAGCCAAGCAATTAAGTTCAATGAGAACGTTTGGTTTTGTGGGCCCAGATAATATTGAATATAGCCACGGTGTTAATGCAAAGCTCAACGAGATGCACGCTTGTATGGCGCTAGCAAGCTTAGATGATATCGACGCGCAAGTAGCAGATAACAAGGCAAGGTACTATCAATATCGTAAAGGTTTGGCGTCGCTTAAAGGTTTTTCGCTGCTAGAGTTTGATGAGGCATTCGATTCCGGCTTTAAAAATATCGTGGCTCGAATCAGTGATGCTTGGCCTTTCTCACGCGATGAAACTGTACGAATATTAAATGCAGAACGCGTGTTGGCTCGAGCACATTACGACCCTCCATTACACACTAAACTCAACGACAATGAATATCTTGCTTGTGACCTTTCGCTAACAGAATCTCTTGCAACCCAATTCATAAACTTACCCTGTGGCCAGAAAGTAAGTTGTGATGACATTGAGAAAATTATCGATTTACTTCGTTTTATTGAAAACAATGCCGATCAGATTAAACAATTAATGCCTAGGATGACCGAACATGACTAAAGTTGAGGAAATCGTAAGCCATTTGCCTATGCAACCACTTGACGATCCTATCCCTGTAGGGCAATTGTACTTCCCAGACTGGTGCGATTATGAACAGGCGATGAGAGGAATCTTCGAGCGTGAGTATTATAATAATAATGGCCCGCTTGTCACTGCATTAGAAAAGCAGCTTGAAAATTTCCTCAACGTAAAACACGCTATCTGCGTAAGCAATGCAACACACGGCTTGATGATTGCGGCTCAAGCCATGGAGCTAACAGGCAAAGTGATTTTACCTGCCCATACTTTTATTGCCAGCGCACAGTCTCTGTTGTGGTGTGGCCTAACCCCCGTTTTTTGCGATGTGCAAAAAGATGGTCATCATATAGATTCTACTAAGTTAGAAGCTCTCATTACTGATGACGTGTCTGCGATTATGGCTGTGAACTTATGGGGTGGAGCCGCTGATATTGATGCATTAGAAAAAATGGCGTCCAAGCATGATATAAAACTTTATTTCGATTCTGCACAGGCATTTGGTTGCGAGTATCAAGGCAAGAAAGTGGGTGGATTTGGAGACGTAGAAGTATTTTCACTGCACGCAACGAAAGTTTTGAGTGCCGGTGAAGGTGGGTTAATTTGCACCAATAATGATGAACTCGCAAACAAGATCCGATCAATACGCCCTAGTTATGGCAATTTTGAGAAAGTAGCAATAGAAAAGGTAGCGAACTCAAGAATGTCTGAAGCCCAAGCTGCTGTGGCATTGTTGAATCTTAAAAGCTATAAAGATTATCAACGTAATAATGAAAACATTTACAACCTCTATTCCAAACGGTTGTCTAGCATTCCTGGTATATCCATTGTTAACCCTGAAGGCGTGACCCTCTCAAATTTTCAAAGTTTAGTCTGCAGTGTGGATGAAGAAAAATTTGGATGTTCACGAGATGATTTACTGAACATTTTAAAACATTTCAGTGTGTTGGCTCGACGTTACTTTTACCCTGGGGTGCATAAAACGGTAGATTTCGAGCATTACGGTTATAAACTCCCTAATACTGATCGTTTAAGCAATGTTGCAATACAATTACCAATTGGTGCCCAAGTAGAGAAAGATGTGGTGAATTTTATTTGCGATGTCATAGCACAAACACATGAGAAGTCTCTTTGTCACGGGTAGTTATGAAAATTGGAATAATGCAGCCTTATTTTTTTCCTTACTTGGGGCATTTCGCATTAATTGATGCGGTTGACAAGTGGGTTGTTTTTGATGTTACTCAATATACTCCGAAAAGTTGGATGAATAGAAATCGGATTTTACATCCGAAATCTGGGTGGAATTATGTCACCTTGCCGCTAGAAAAGTCGTCTATCAGTCTTAGTAGCTGTGACGTGTACGTGAGAGATATTGACAAGGTTAAAGCAACTATTTTGGGAAAAATTTCTCACTACAAGAAACAAGCACCATTTTATTGGCAAGTGGTTGATATCATCACGCGAACTTTTGAAAACGTGACTTCCAGTAAGCTGGTCGACATTAATGTGTCGTCATTGAAGGAGACTTGCGACTATTTAGGGGTAACGTTTGATTGGGATATTTGTTCCGAGCTCGGATTATCCTTTCCGCAAAATATGGGGCCTGGTGATTGGGCGCCGTATATCTCTGAGCAGTTAAAAGCAACAGTCTATATTAATCCAAGTAATGGGATCCCCTTGTTTGATACACATGATTTCACACAGAAGCATATTGAGCTACACGCAATGTCTTTTTCATCCTTTGAATATGAAACTGGCTCAATGGACTTTGAGAAAAACTTATCGATATTAGATGTCATGATGTGGAACTCGCCATCAACAATAAGGCAAAAGATGAAAGAACTTTCTTTAATAACGCGTATTCCTTGCTCGTCTTCATCATCTGTGTAAAGGCGAAAGGACATTTGGGTAGACTAGAGAAAAACTTAATTGGTTTATATTAGGGTTACTATAACCACAGAAATTCAATTTTCGTTGTGAGTATCACTTCTCATACTTAATATTGATTAGATGTTGTACAGCGATGTGCTATATTTACTCATAGAGTTATGAGAGGGTTGCTATTATGCAAGTCAACAACGAATCAACGTCGCTTATTGGGCAAATTCAAGAAAGGCAAAACAGTCTTTTTGAAAAGCTTGCCTCTGGAAAACAAGTTAATGACGCGACTGACGGCGCGGCAGCGCAGCAGATAATCGACCGTTTAACATCGGAAGTAGAAGGCAGCCGACAAGCCGTAAGCAACGTATATGATGGTATTTCATTGGCGCAAGTAGCGGAAGGCGGCTTGAGCAGCATAAACGACGATGTAAACCGTATTAGAGAGCTAACGTTGCAGTCGGGTAGTGGCATATTAAGCGATGGCGATCGTCAAGCGCTTCAATCTGAAATATCGCAACTTCAAGATAATATCAGTCAAACCATAGAGCAAACTAACTTTGCAGGTAAGCCATTATTGTCTGAAGACGGCGCACTAAGCTTTCAAGTAGGGGCAAATGCTGGCAACAGTGTTGATATCGAAACTCAGGATTTTGCGAGCCAGCTATCCAGTGTACTTTCAATCGATTTAACCTCTGGAACCAGTATTAACGACGCGTTAAGCGCGGCGGATGACGCTATTGAGTTAGTCGGTGGTGCACAAGGTGAACTAGGTGCAACACAAAACGCATTACAAAGCACTGCTCGAAATTTAACCCAAGCCAATGTTAATGCGGCGGAATCGAGAAGTCGAATTCAAGATTTAGATTTTGCACAAGCAACATCGCAACAAGCTGCTAATGATGTATTAAGTCAGTCAGCACTTACCATTCAAGCCCAAGCTAATCAGCAGGAAGGGCAGGTTTTAGCTTTGCTTAGCTAAGCGCGAGTTAATGATTTTAATCGAAAGAAGCAGGGTAACCTGCTTTTTTTATTGCTATATTTCCGAAAACACCAGTTGCGCTGTGATCTTTTGTCGTTACAATTTGCAAATGCGCTAAACTGTAAATAATAACAAAGCGTTCTCGGGGAATTAATGAAGGATATTCTGCTGGTTAGCGATAACCAGGAACTAATTCATAGTTTAGAAACCATAGTGACGTTTCTAGGTGAGTCGTGTCAGTCGCGAGGCTTTCATGAATGCGAAGATTATTTGCAAGACAGTGGCGCAGATGCTGTCTTGATTGATTACACATTGCCATCTGCGGTAAAAGCGCTTATTGCGCGCTTCCCACATATTCCTTTTGTTGTGCTTCAAAAACAAAATGGCGAGACAACTGCTGAGTGTAATTTGGTAAGTGTAGTGACGCTTCCGCTTACCTATCCTGTCTTGACACAAGCCATTCATCGTTGCCAAGAATATTCACGCCGAAAGCCGGGGAATACGCGGTCGGGTGGAGCAAAAACTCGCTTGTTTCGAAGCCTCGTGGGTCAAAGCGATCAGATACAAATTGTTCGACGGTTAGTCGAGCAAGTAGCGCCCACTGAAGCCACTGTTTTGATCCTCGGGGAATCGGGGACCGGTAAAGAGGTCGTGGCGCGTAACGTTCACTTTTTGTCTGAACGAAAAGATGGGCCATTCATTCCTGTAAATTGTGGCGCAATTCCAGGCGAATTGCTGGAAAGCGAACTTTTCGGTCATGAAAAAGGCGCGTTTACTGGCGCCATCAGTGCTCGAAAGGGCCGCTTTGAGCTTGCGGAAAATGGCACGCTGTTTCTTGATGAGATTGGCGATATGCCGTTGCAAATGCAGGTAAAGTTACTTCGGGTGCTTCAAGAAAGAATGTTCGAGCGAGTGGGTGGCAGCAAACCCTTAAAGTGTAATGTTCGTATTATCGCCGCCACCCACCGAAACTTAGAAACCATGATAAAGGAAGATAAGTTTCGAGAAGACTTGTATTATAGGCTGAACGTCTTTCCCATAGACAGTCCTGCACTGCGTCAACGAAAAGACGATATCCCGCTACTCCTGCAAGAACTTAATAGTCGTATTCAAGGCGACGGTGTCGAAGGCGTACACTTTACAGAACGAGCGATTGCATCCCTGATGGAACACGATTGGGCCGGGAACGTTAGAGAGCTTTCAAACCTGGTGGAGCGCCTCAGTATTCTTTATCCCTCTCAAGTGGTTGATGTGGCTGATTTACCCGATAAATATCAATACGGCGATGTTCAAGCTTACGAACCTGATTACCCAGAAGAATTGCTTGAAAGAGACGCATTCAATGCATTATTTGCCGAGGCGGCCGCACAGGAAGTAGAAGAAGACCTTGATGAAGATGACAGTGGCTTATTGATGCGCTCTTCACTGCCCGAAGAGGGGGTGAATTTGAAAGAGTATTTATCTGAGTTAGAAATCAACTTAATTCGACAAGCATTGGAGCAACAAGATTGGGTTGTTGCCAGGGCGGCTGACAAGTTGGGTATGCGAAGAACCACCTTGGTTGAAAAGATGCGAAAGTACGATATTCAACGTGTGGAGGAAGTCTAACGTCAGGGAATTGACGTGATAAAATCAGATTAAATCAAGCTAACGTGTTGATATTTAAGATTATAAATATTGGCACGTGTCCTGCTAAGTAAAGTCATAGAGTAAAACGTCTGCTATTTGACGAGGGCGATATGACTTACGACAGCAATATATCTACAACAGACTCATTTTTATCTTCATATGATCTAGCCCCCGTGGGCGGTACTCTTGAAGAAAGTTTTAATTCCGCCTCTGTTTCTGTGGTAAGCGCTGATGAGGTGGCATCGCTTCGTCGCCAAGCAAGTCAACTAGAACATTTACTCAAGGTTATGCCTGCTGGTGTTATTGTGCTTGATGGTAAAGGCGTAGTGAAGCAAGCCAATGATCAAGCAAAGGCCTTACTGGGCGAGCCTCTCGAAGAGCAGGTTTGGCGAAATATTATCGCACGTTCATTTAAACCGAGAGCGGACGATGGCCACGAGGTATCCTTGGTGGATGGGCGTCGTGTGAAGCTGTCTATTACGCCATTGGAGAAAGAGCCGGGCCAGCTTATTGTGATAACGGACTTAACGGAAACCCGTGAGCTCCAAGCACGAGTGAGTCATATGCAGCGTTTGTCTTCACTTGGCAAAATGGTGGCCTCACTCGCACATCAGATAAGAACGCCGCTATCTGCAGCTATGCTTTATGCCTCTAACTTAACGCGTAAAAATTTACCAGAAAATGCCGGCGAACAATTTGCTCATAAACTGACAGACCGTTTAAAAGAGCTAGAAAGTCAGGTCAACGATATGTTGCTATTCGCGAAGTCGGGTGAAGAGCAAGTGGTTGCGTCTATTTCATCACAAGAGCTTGAAGAGGCTATTTTGCCTACGTCGCAAACCATGGCCAGTCAGGCGGCTCAATCAATATCGGTAGAGGGGTTTAACGCTAATATATCGGTTACCGGAAACCTTACGGCCTTGCAGGGCGCCATATTGAACCTGGTACATAATGCAAGTCAGGTGACGCCTAAAGGCCAAGCTATCTGTGTTAAAGCGCACGTTGTCAGCAACAAACTTGCTATTTCCGTTTGTGACCAGGGTCCTGGCGTTCCAGCACACTTGCAAAACAAAATTTTTGAACCCTTCTATACCACGAAAACCCATGGTACAGGTTTAGGGCTTGCCGTTGTGAAATCAGTCGTGAATGCGCATAACGGTCAACTCACGGTGTCAAATCTTGCCCATGGTGGCGCGTGTTTCACCATAGCAATCCCTTGTTCAGCCTCACAGGCGGTTCATTCTTCTGAGCAAAAAACTAAGGTCGCATAAAGGCAGGAGTACTTTCTTATGGCTAAAACAACCATTCTTATCGTGGAAGACGATGCAGGCTTACGTGAAGCCTTATACGATACCTTGTTACTCGGCGATTATGATGTCGTTGATGCCGACTGCGCAGAATCGGCGTTGATGGTGCTCTCTGGGAGAAAAATAGACTTAGTGGTGAGCGATATTCAAATGGGCGAAATGAGCGGCCTCGCTTTGCTTAAAAGCATTAAAGCGAAATACCCGCAAATGCCAGTGTTACTCATGACAGCGTTTGCCACAATCAATGATGCGGTTCAAGCCATGCGAGATGGCGCAACAGATTACTTATCTAAGCCGTTCGCGCCGGAAGTGTTACTCAATTTAGTTGGGCGATATGCGCCAGCACAAAAAATTGAGTCACGCACGCCCATCGTGGCAGACCCTTCCAGTTTGCAACTACTCGCCTTATCGCGAAAAGTCGCGAAGTCTGACGCTACTGTGATGGTCATGGGGCCGAGTGGTTCGGGTAAAGAGGTGCTCTCACGCTATATTCATGACCAGTCACAGCGTGCTGATGCGCCTTTTGTGGCCATTAATTGCGCCGCTATTCCTGAAAATATGTTGGAAGCCACGTTGTTTGGCTATGAGAAAGGCGCGTTTACCGGCGCTGTTCAAGCCTGTCCTGGTAAATTCGAACAAGCGCAAAGCGGGACCTTATTGTTAGACGAAATTACAGAAATGGATTTGGCGTTGCAGGCAAAGTTGCTTCGTGTGTTGCAAGAAAGGGAAGTGGAACGCTTGGGCGGCAGAAAAAACATCAAACTCGACGTGCGTGTTATTGCTACTAGCAACCGTGACTTACGCAAAGCCGTAGAACGAGGGGAGTTTAGAGAAGATTTGTATTATCGCTTGAATGTATTTCCTATTACATGGCGTCCCTTGTCTGAGCGTCCGGGTGATATTGTCCCCTTAGCGGAACATCTTATATCGCGACATGCGGCAAATCAGAATTTGGGGACAGTAAAATTAAGTGCCGCGGCGAGAAACAAACTGTCTCAATATACGTGGCCGGGCAACGTTCGCGAATTAGAAAACGTAGTGCAAAGGGCGTTAATTCTTTGTGAAGGGGGCCTTGTTGATTCAGGCGATTTGATGATAGATATGGCGGTGCACAGCGAAATGGAAATGCAGGTTGAACCTGATGACAATAGCAAACTGGGTTCTGAACTTCGCCAGCAAGAACATCAAATTATTTTAGATACGTTAGCGCTGTGCAATGGCAAGCGTAAAGATGTGGCCGAGAAGTTGGGGATTAGCCCTAGAACCTTGCGTTACAAGCTCGCTAGAATGCGCGAAGACGGTATTGAAGTGCCTGCATAGTTAAGTTCAGATATAAAAAGTTATTTGTCAAAAAGCAACGTGCTTAAATGCACGACGACTGAGGTCTCGTTAGGTACTAGCCGCCTAGCGAGACTTATTCATTTTCAATCTGGCTGAGCACGACAAGCACCACCATGAATGCGTGCTGTTGTGAAATTGGCGTCATCCTGTCATAAAATTGGCTTTCCTCTGAGTTTTACATTCAAACCTCTGATTTTAAATGCTTTTTAAAGTTGGCTTGTTGATTGCATTTGTTCTGGTTAACAGCAACATTTCGCCGCATAGCGGCAATTTTTCGACGAAATCGTGTAGGAGTGGTTATGGACGTCAAAGCCAACAGTTTGTATCAAGAAATGCAAAATATGATTGGGCAGTCTCGTCTTCAGGTTAATGAGCCCCAGACATTACCAGACATTAATCCCACAAAAGATGATTTTTCTAACATGCTTAAGCAAGCGGTAGATGGTGTAAATGGTATGCAGTTAGAATCGAAAAATGCGCAACAACGGTTCGAAATGGGCGACAACTCATTAAGTTTAGCTGAAGTTATGCTCACCAAAGAGAAAGCGGGTATTGCGTTTGAGGCAACCGTGCAAGTGAGAAATAAAGTGCTTGAAGCGTACAAGCAAATCATGAACATGCCAGTGTAGTTGGAGTAGATCATGGCTGAGGCAACAGGCACAAATTTAACCGTACCCGATCAAAGTACAGCAGGCGATGTGGAACCAGAAAATAAATCTGGGTTCATGGATACCTTAGGCAACACAGACATGATGCGACAAATGGCACTTGTGGTCGTGCTTGTTATCTGTGTGGCCATTGCGGTGTTTATTTTGATTTGGGCACAAGAACCTGATTTTCGTCCTCTAGCCAAAATGGAGACCCAGGAGCTCATCGAAACGCTAGATTACATGGATGCCAACCAAATAGAGTACCGTTTAGAAGGAAACACGGTTTATGTAAGAAGCGATGAGTTTCAAAATATCCGTTTAGGTATGACGCGCCAAGGCTTAACCAATAGCAGCGATAGCGGAACCGACATTATCATGCAAGACATGGGGTTCGGTGTCAGTCAACGGGTGGAAATGGAAAGATTAAAACACGCCCGTGAACAGCAAATTGCATCCACCATTGAAGATATGACAAGTATTCAAAAAGCCCGGGTACTACTGGCTATGCCGAAAGAAAACGTTTTTGCGAGACGTGAAAAAAAGGCCTCAGCTACGGTAGTATTAACCGCAAAACGCGGGTCGGTTATAGCAGGTGAGGAAGTGGATGCCGTGATTGATATCGTGGCATCTGCTGTGCAGAATATGGAACCATCAAAAGTCACGGTCACCGACAGCAACGGCCGCTTACTCAACTCAGGTTCGCAAGATTCATTAAGTGCTAGAGCCCATAAAGAATACGAAATAGAGCGTCAACGGGAACAAGAATACCTGGAGAAAATAGATGCTATTTTGATCCCCGTACTCGGCATTGGTAACTACACGGCGCAAGCGGACGTCAGCATGGACTTTACTGCCATGGAGCAAACCCAGCGCAGTTATAACCCTGATTTGCCCGCCGTGCGCAGTGAAATGATTGTAGAGGAAAACAGTGTGGGCGGCGGCGTTGGCGGCATTCCTGGCGCGCTTTCCAATCAACCTCCTCTTGATTCGAATATTCCTGAGCAAGCCGGAGCTGGCAACCAACCAACCTTGCCAGGCAGAACGGCGAAAGAGTCTACCCGCAACTATGAATTAGATACCACCATTAGCCACACGAAAAAGCAAAGTGGCGTTATTCGACGTTTAAGCGTGTCGGTGGCTGTAGATTATACACAGCTGACTGGCGAAGACGGCAGTACAACCAGTGAGCCAAGAAAACAAGAAGAGTTACTGAATATTCGCCGTTTGTTGCAAGGCGGTATTGGCTTTGACGTTACCCGAGGCGACTCTCTTGAAGTGGTCAGTGTTCCGTTCACACGAATGGACAGCGGCGTTATGGAAGAGGTTCCACTGTGGGAACAGCCCGGATTTTTGCCTATACTTAAGCTGGTGGTGGGTGGCCTCGTCATTATCGTGCTCATCATATTTGTTATTCGACCCATGCTGCGTCGTCTGATTAACCCTGATGACACCAAAGAAGCAGAAGATTTTGATGCAGATGAAGGTCTAGACCTTGGTGATGAAACCATCAGCATGCTGTCTTCCGATTTCGATGAAGGTCAAGTGGGCTTTGCTGCCGACGGGTCTTTGATGCTGCCAGATTTACATAAAGATGAAGACGTATTAAAAGCGGTGCGTGCACTCGTGGCCAATGAACCAGAATTGTCAGCCCAAGTTGTTAAAGGCTGGCTGATGCAAGATGAGTAAGTGAGAGCGTATTATGGCTGAAGAACTCGCCAATGTTGAAGAACAGTCTTACGATGTAAGTAAGTTAGAGGGCGTCGAGAAGGCTGCCATATTGCTACTGAGTCTTTCAGAAGAAGACGCTGCTCAAATATTAAAGCACCTTGAACCCAAACAGGTCCAGAAGTTGGGCTCAGAGATGGCCAAGGTAGATGATATGACACAGACCAAGATTACGGCTGTGCATAAACACTTTATTGAAGAAATTCAAAACTACAGCACCATTGGCTTCCAAAGCCAAGACTTTGTTAAACGCGCCCTTACAGCGGCATTAGGTGAGGACAAAGCGGCCAACCTGATTGACCAAATTCTTATGGGCAGTGGGGCCAAAGGTTTAGATTCACTTAAATGGATGGACTCTAAGCAGGTGGCCAGTATCATTCGCAATGAGCACCCGCAAATTCAAACCATTGTGTTGTCTTACCTTGAACCTGAACAAAGCGCCGAAATTTTGGCACAGTTCCCAGAGAAAGTACGCCTTGATTTATTAATGCGTATTGCTAACCTCGAAGAAGTTCAGCCAGCTGCACTGCAAGAACTGAACGAAATTATGGAGAAACAGTTTGCAGGTCAAGCGGGTACGCAAGCGGCCAAGATGGGCGGCTTGAAGTCTGCAGCCAATATCATGAACTACCTCGATACGGCTATTGAGGGGCAGTTAATGGATGCGATCAGAGAGCAAGACGAAGAGATGAGTCAGCAAATTCAAGACCTCATGTTTGTCTTTGATAACCTGATTGATGTTGATGACAAAGGTATTCAAGCTATCCTTCGAGAAGTTCAGCAAGATGCGCTACTTAAATCGATAAAAGGTGCTGATGAAGAGCTGAAGAATAAGATCATGAAAAATATGTCTAAACGCGCGGCAGAAATGCTTAACGATGATCTTGAGGCCTTGGGGCCAGTGCGTATTTCTGAAGTGGAAACTGCACAAAAAGAAATTCTATCGGTGGCACGTAGACTGTCTGATTCTGGCGAAATTATGCTAGGTGGCGGCGGTGGTGAAGAATTCTTGTAATACTCCCCAGTTTACGCCAATGAAGCAAACAATTTAGGTAGTCAAATGTCATCAAATAAAGGCTTTAGCGACGACGAACTTCACGAAGCAAAGGCATGGGATTTGCCTTTTGTGGAGGATGCGCGACAGCAGCAAGACGACGGAAAAACCAACGCCCTTAACTTTCGTTCCGATTGGAAGTACGAACCCCCGGAAGAGGAAGAAGAGATTCTCCCTCCTACCGCCGATGAGATTGAGGCTATTCGTCAAGCCGCTTACGATGAAGGTTATGCAGAAGGCAAAGCCACAGGGTTTGAAGAAGGAAAGCAAGAAGGCCTTGAACAAGGCTTATCAGAAGGGCGTGAAACCGGTCACGCAGAAGGCCTTGAACAAGGCTTAGATGAGGGGCGTAGCCAAGCGCTAGCGCAAGCCGAGGTATGGCAACAGCTGGCTGAAAAGTTACATCAACCTTTGTCACAAGCGAATGATGAAACCCGCGACCAATTGGTTAAACTTGCCGTTTCGCTCGCCCGAGCTGTGTTGAAGGTAGAGGTGAGTACAAATGAGCAAGTTATTCTTCAGGCGCTGTCTGAAGGCATGAAGGCCTTACCTATCAATCAAACACGCTATCAATTGCATATGCATCCTGACGATATTGAGCTTGTTAAAGCCCATTTTGGTGATGAAACCATTGAGGATAAGGGGTGGCAGTTTTTTGAAGCGCCAGCAATGGAACGTGGAGGCTGTGATATTACCTCTGAACATAATGCGGTTGATGTGTCTATCGAACGCCGCTGTCGTGATGTCATCGACAAATTCTTACTTAACCAAGGTTTATCTGATGACTAGCCCTTGGCATTCACACTTTGAATCGCTCGCAAAACAAGTGACTTCTCCCCCCGTTGTGGCTGCAGGTAAACTCGTAAGAGGCATAGGCTTAACTCTGGAAGCCATTGGTTGCCAACTGCCCGTTGGAAGCCAATGTTTAGTTCAAACCGTTGAAGGTGAAATTGAAGCTGAAGTTGTCGGGTTTGGGGATGACATTACTTACCTGATGCCAACAGAAGCCGTGCGTGGCATCGTGCCAGGTAGCCGTGTTATGCCGCTCAACAGGCAAAGCGGATTGCCGGTTGGAATGGAATTACTGGGGAGAATAGTAGACGGAAACGGGCAACCTTTAGATGGCTTAGGAGAAATTCAGGCTGAAACACGGGCGCCCACGACTCGAGCGCCGATGAATCCGCTGATTCGTCGGCCTATTACCCAGCCTATGGATGTGGGCGTGCGTGCCATCAATGCATTAAATACGGTGGGTGTTGGACAGCGAATGGGCTTGTTTGCAGGCAGTGGTGTGGGAAAAAGTGTGTTACTTGGCATGATGACCCGTGGTTGTGAAGCCGATGTGGTAGTGGTGGGTTTAGTCGGGGAACGGGGCCGTGAAGTTAAAGAGTTTATTCACGACATTCTGACAGAAGAAGAGCGTGCTCGGGCTGTGGTTGTCGCCGCTCCAGCGGACACTTCTCCGCTGATGCGCTTAAAAGGTTGTGAAACTGCAGTCACTATTGCCGAATATTTTCGGGATAAAGGCATGAAGGTACTGTTGCTTATCGATTCACTTACACGTTACGCCATGGCACAACGTGAAATTGCGTTAGCAGTAGGTGAGCCTCCTGCGACCAAAGGCTACCCACCTTCGGTATTTGCACGCTTGCCGGCACTGGTAGAACGTGCCGGCAATGGTAGCGAGAAACAAGGCTCTATTACGGCATTTTATACTGTGTTGACTGAAGGGGATGACCTACAAGATCCTATCGCAGATGCTGCACGGGCTATTTTAGATGGCCATGTGGTTCTATCCAGAACCCTGGCTGACAGCGGCCATTACCCCGCTATCGATATTGAAGCGTCTATTAGCCGCGTAATGCCTATGGTGACCAGTGACGAACACCAAATGATGGCGCGCCGCATTCGTCAGGTATATTCTAATTTTAAGCAGAACCAAGATTTGATCTCCATCGGTGCTTATGCGAAGGGGTCAGACCCTCGTATAGACCTCGCCATTCGTGCAGAACCCGCCATCAACGCCTTTTTGCAGCAAGGAATGAAAAATATTTTACCCTACGACGAATGCTTAGAAGGCATGAGTGCGCTAGCGAAAGGTTTGGGTAAGGGGTAGGTGATCCATGTCTAAGCAGTTAGAGCGAGTGGCTGAATTTGAGCGAGAGAAAGAGCAGCAGGCCGCGCAATTGTTTCAACAGGCACAATTGAATGTTAATCAGCAAAAGCAAAAACTCACAAGTTTAGAGCAATACCGGTTCGACTATATTAGAAATATCCAGCAAACAGGGCAAGGCGGCGTGACGGCTCAGCATTATCAGCAGCACCTCTCTTTTGTAGGAAAATTAGACAAAGCCTGTGAACAGCAAATGAACGTGATTGCGCAGGCGAATTTAGCCGCAGATCAACGCAAGCAAGTGTGGCTGAAACAACAACAAAAAGTAAAAGCGGTAACCCTTTTGCTTGAAAAGCAGCAACGGGCTAAACAACAGAAAGAGGCCAAAGCCGAACAAGCCATGATGGATGAGTTTGCCACTCAGCGATTTTTTCGCGCCAAAAAACAAGGCTTCTAACGCTCAGTATACCGTTGAATTCTTACTTTCTTTAACGACTTCCGCTACCTTGGAACACCCTTTGCAATAACCCTATATTAGTTAATGTCACCGATTGCATAGGTGATAATTATTCACCTTGTTACGCTATTCGCTTGCTCAGGAAGGACACAATTTAAAATTTCTATGTTGCTGATTTTATAGAAATTGTAGAAGCTTGTAATCGTGTGAGAAGGCATAGCCATTGGCATGCAATGCCAGCGTAGGATGTAAATATTATGATGCAACAAGTTGCCGCACAAAATACAGACTCTGCCGCTTTACCTTTTGCCACTAGTAAACCGGCAAAAGCCGTAGAGGCAGGTATTAGCGCTGAGTCGCGCTCGCAAAATAACCAGGCGTTCCAACAAGCTTTCGATGATGCTCGCCTCAAACGAGAAGACTTGGCACAGGAAAAAAAGCTAGCGCGAAGAGACAGCCTTGAGCAAGAACAAAGTCTTGAGCGAGAAGAGAGCCTTCAGCGAAAAGAAAACCTTCAGCGAGAAGAGAGCCTTCAGCGAAAAGAAAGCCTTCAGCGAGAAGAAAACCTTCAGCGAAAAGAAAATCGCGAGCTTCAAGCATCAACGAAAAACAGTGCAGAAAACGCCAGCAAATCAAGTCCGAAACCCGAGCAAGACAAAGCAGCTAGTCATCAAGTTTCCGACGACGAAACAAAAGGCGCTCAGCAAGCAGCACTCGATGACCAAGACAACCTAGCGCAAAGCGAAAAGAGTGATGCTGCAAACCAGCCGCTTACAGACAGCACTGATGAGCAGACAGGCGAGAGCTCTTTAATCGGCGAATTAGACAATAGCGATGTGACTCAAGACGCTAGCGAAGACTCACTTTTTTCGGGTGAAAGCGAACTCTCACCCGAAAAACCTACACCCGACGCATTGAAAGAACGGCTTCATGCACTATTAAATGGTGAAAAGCAGGAAGACACTTTCATCCGCGCAGATTTACCTGTTAAAAGTCACCACGTCAATGATGATGAGGTGAATACTGAAAACGAGAATGCAACCCGCTGGATTGACTACATAGACGCTGTATTAGCGACTAAAGGCGAAGGTAAATCGGCAAACGCAGAAACAGGCGAAACTAACCCCCAGGCTGTTACTTTCGATGAACTTCTTAACGAAGACACCGCGATGGCAGATAACGCTTATCTCGCAGAAATGCTAGAGGCCTTGAACGTTGAAGCCTCCACCTCGATGGCCGATGGCGATAAGCCTCATCGTTTAGGGGAAGAGGCGCTATCGATTACTCAGCAACTAATGAGTGAATTAGCGAAAGACAACGATGAGGTTTCCGATGAGGCGCTTGCCACTTTAAAAGCTTTAACCGCGGTCATTCAAGACACGTCTAGTGAAAATGCCACGTCGAATACGGAACTGGACGCCTTACTTGCTCAGTTTTCCAGCGTATCAACGGATTTGAATAGCGATTCTGGTTTAACCGATGCCCAAACCATAACGTTGGCGTCGTTGTCTGAAGACGAGGTGTTAGTGCTTAGTTTGATGAAAGATGCCTTAGCCCAACTTCAACAGACCGATGGCGTAAAAATACCAGAATCGGTAACGGCGGATCCTAAGGCAATGGGGTCTGAGAACGAAGTGCTAACGCCAAATTTAGCGGAGTTAGAAGGATCTTGGGCCGATGAACTAACAAATATGCTCGCAAGCATGTCACCAGAAAGTGCACAGAAAGCCACGGAAGCTATTGCGCAACGCTTGGCAGCCAGTGTACCTTCCGCCACTCAAGCTCAACAAGAAGCGATTAAAACCAGTATTGCAGCTGGTCTTAGTGAGTACCAACAACAAATCGCTCAGGGCAGAGAACCAGGTATTGACTTGCAATCAATTATAAATAGTGCCGCTAACGAAGCGGCGCTCTCCAGTGCTCAAATGCAGCAGCTAAACGCCCAAACAGAGGCGCAAGTTGGGCAGTTTATGCAACTGGTTAATCAAACCCAAGGCGCAGCGCATCAAGCTTTACAAAGCCAAATGATGAATGTTGACACCCAGTTGGTGGAAAATGGTCAGCTTAAAAGTGAAGCGTCAAAACAACAGCAACAATTTGAAGGGTTTGATAAGGCCGTAAACATTCACAAGCCGGAAGGGCAGCAGCAACTTAACGAAAAAATTCGTTGGATGGTTAATGCCAGAAATACCATGGCTGAAATCCGTCTTGATCCCCCAGAACTCGGCAGTATGCAAGTAAGAGTGAATGTAAGCGGAGACGCGGCAAGCGTCAGTTTTGTGGTTCAATCTCAGCAGGCAAAAGACGCCCTTGCCGATGCCATGCCACGATTAAAAGAAATGTTAGCAGAGCAGGGGCTTGAGCTGGGCGATGCCGAGGTGCGAAAAGATAATTCGTCGCAATCTGGAGAGTCTGGCCAGCAACTTGCAGGTTCAGGCAATGGTCAGCAAAATGGCGATGAAATGTCGGACGGCGCAGATGACACTCACGTGGTGGAGCAAGTGGTAACCCGGCAAGCAAAAGGTGGAATTGATTACTATGCTTAGTATTTATAACCCCCTCATTAACGGGGAAATGCACTAAGTCCGAGAAATATACTACGAATTGGCATTGCCATTTTCGGGTGAAACTTGATAATACAAAGCCTCTTGCATTTATGACGGATTAGACATGGCTGAAGAAGAACTACAAATAGAAGAAGGTGGCAAAAAGAAAGGCAAAATGATGTTAATCATTATTGTTGCAGTTGTGCTACTTGGTGGTGGAGCGGCGGCGTACTTTCTTCTATTTTCAGGCAGTGATGAACCTGCTGCGGAGCAATTAGCTGAAGCCGATGCCCAAGCTGCACAAGCGACTGGCGAAGCAGCGCCTTCAACGAAGGCAGAAGTGGGCACGGCATTGTATGTTGCTATGCCTCGTCCTTTCGTGTTTAACGTGCCTGGCTCAGGTCGAGATAGGTTGGTGCAAATTAAAGTGCAGCTATTAGTGCGTGGTAGCGACAACGAAGAGTTGGCCAAAACCCATATACCACTCATTGAGGGCACCTTGTTGCAAGTGTTTAGTTCTGCTAATGCAGACGACCTTGTCACGGAAGCGGGTAAAATTGAACTGCGTGAACAAGCGGTTAATGAGGTACAGAAAGTCCTCAAAGATATTGCAGGGCATGACGTTGTAGAGCGTGTCTTGTTTACTGGCTTTGTCATGCAATAACAGGTAGAAGACGGTGAGTGATTTATTATCTCAAGATGAAATCGATGCCCTATTACATGGGGTAGATGATGTAGAGGAAGATGAGGTTGGCGGTACAGACGCCGACGCCTCCACCCTTGAATATGACTTCTCCTCACAGGATAGGATTGTCCGTGGGCGAATGCCTACGCTTGAGATTGTAAATGAGCGCTTCGCCCGTCATATGCGGGTGAGCTTGTTTAACATGATGCGCCGCTCGGCAGAAGTGTCGATTAACGGCATTCAAATGATAAAGTTTGGTGAGTATATACATACCTTGTTTGTACCCACCAGTTTAAACATGGTGCGTTTCCGCCCCCTGAAAGGGACCGGACTTATCACCATGGAAGCCCGTTTAGTTTTCATTTTGGTTGATAACTTTTTTGGCGGGGATGGTCGCTATCACGCCAAAATCGAGGGGCGAGAATTCACCCCTACAGAGCGTCGTATTATTCAGATGTTGCTTAAAATTATCTTTGAAGATTACAAAGAAGCATGGGCGCCCGTCATGGATGTGTCGTTTGAATATCTCGACTCTGAAGTTAACCCCGCCATGGCAAATATTGTTAGCCCTACGGAAGTCGTGGTGATTAGCTCATTTCATATTGAGTTAGACGGCGGTGGCGGCGACTTCCATGTCTCTTTACCTTATTCCATGCTAGAGCCCATTCGAGAGCTTCTAGATGCAGGGGTACAAAGCGACAAAGAAGATACTGATTTACGTTGGAGCAAAGCGCTTCGCGATGAAATTATGGACGTAAAAGTTGCACTTACCACACACATGTTAGATGTGGATGTGCCGTTACGGGATATTATGGAATTTAAACCGGGGGATATCATTCCGGTGGAAATGCCAGAAACCATTACCGTGTTAATTGAAGACCTCCCTACCTTTAGAGCTAAGCTGGGGCGTTCTCGTGACAGCCTAGCATTGAAAATAGTGGAAAAAATTGCGCGGCCGACTTCTGTGAAGTCTGAATTACAGTTATTAACCCGCGGCGGGCGTATTATCGATAATGACGCTGAGCTGCAAGTACTCGAAGAAGACCTTTAAGGTAAGGGGAGAGTCCCATGAGTGAAGATGGTATGGACGATTGGGCTGCCGCTATGGCGGAGCAGGCTGAGTCTGAGGACGCAGAGCAGGAAAATGACGATGTTCAAGTTGCTGAACTTGACGAACTCACTGATGATGCACCCATAACTCAGGAAGAAAAAAAGAAACTCGATACGATACTGGATATTCCGGTTACCATATCGATGGAAGTCGGTCGTAGTCAAATAAGTATCCGAAATCTGCTACAGTTGAATCAGGGCTCTGTGGTGGAACTGGATCGTGTTGCCGGTGAACCATTAGATGTATTGGTAAATGGCACGTTGATTGCTCATGGTGAAGTAGTAGTGGTCAACGATAAATTCGGTATTCGATTAACGGATGTTATTAGTCAAATTGAGAGAATTAAGAAGCTCAGATAAAACTTCTTTTACATTAAGGGGTTGCGCTTTGCTGCCCCTTGTTTTTATTCAGTCAGTGGGTGCGCAAGAAACCCAATCAATCACAAATCCTACCTCGGTACTGTCAATTTTCCTCTCTTTATTAGTGGTTGTGGCGATGATATTCGCACTCGCTTACGTGGCGCGACGGTTTAATGTCGCCAGCATAGGTAACCAACATGTGAAGGTAGTGGCCAGTATGGTGGCGGGTGCGCGAGAAAAAATAATGGTGATTGAAGTAGGCGATGAGCAGCACCTGATTGGGGTGACGAGTCATACGATTACGCATTTAAGTAAACTCGACACGCCGATACCTGCCAAAGACAATATAAAAGCAGATGGCGCCGCGCGATTTAAACAAAAACTCATTGCAGCAATGGCAGGAAAAATAAATCCTGAGATTAAAAAAGGAGATAACAGGGATGCGTAGGTTATTTGCTTTATGCTTCGCGTTAGTAGGTTTAGTGGCATGGAGTGAGCCCGCTTTTGCTCAGCAGGGGATATCCGCAGTAAAAGTGGTGACAAACGCGGATGGGTCTCAAGACTACACAATGACCCTACAGGCATTATTCATCATGACGGCGCTGAGTTTAATTCCAGCCTTTATCATGATGATGACGTCGTTCACCCGCATTATTGTTGTGCTGTCTATATTGCGTCAAGCTATTGGGCTTCAACAATCACCTTCTAACCAAATACTTATCGGGGTGAGTCTTTTTTTGTCCATGTTTATTATGGCGCCGGTATTTGAGCAAGTGAATGATAGGGCCTTGCAGCCCTATCTCAACGAAGAACTCACTAGCCTAGATGCTCTTGAACAGGCCAAGGGCCCCATGCGCGCATTTATGCTTTCGCAGACTCGGGTGAAAGATTTGGAGACCTTCGTACGCATTGCTGGGGATGAAGGTAAATATGCCGATACCAACGAAGTCCCTATGACGATTCTGATCCCCGCATTCGTAACCAGTGAACTGAAAACTGCCTTTCAAATTGGCTTTATGTTGTTCATTCCCTTTTTGATCATCGATTTAGTCGTGGCGTCAATTCTTATGGCAATGGGGATGATGATGCTATCACCTATGATCGTTTCTTTACCATTTAAGCTTATGTTGTTCGTATTGGTCGACGGCTGGAACCTAATATTCGGAACCCTTGCCACGAGTTTTGGTATGGGTGTTTAGGAGGGCTTATGTCTCCCGAGGTGTTTGTAGAGATTCTCAGAGAAGCCATGTTCATGGTAATTGTACTGGTATCGGCAGTCATAGTACCTAGCTTAATAGTGGGGTTAGTCGTGGCGGTATTCCAAGCTGCGACTTCAATCAACGAGCAAACCATGAGCTTCCTGCCGCGTTTGTTGGTCACCCTTTTAGCATTGAGTTGGGGCGGTAACTGGCTCGTACAGAAGTTGATGGATTTTACCTTTCATATGGTAGAAATGATCCCTCAGGTTGTTGGCTAATATGGTTTTTGAGCTGTCTACCATAAACCAGTTTTTAGCGGACATGTTAATGCCCTTTATGCGCATTAGCGGGCTATTTGCCGCTATGATTGGTTTCAGTGGTAAGTCAATCCCTACGCCAGTGAAAGCTCTTTTGTCTATCATGCTCACGCTGATTATCATGCCCGTTGTTCCTCCTTCGCCAATCACCCAATTGGTGGATGTGGGCACTTTTGTGCTGGGTATTCAGCAATTAGTGATTGGATTAGCCATTGGCTTTGTTTCCATGATGGTACTGAATACATTTGTATTGGCTGGGCAGGTTATTGCGATGCAAACCGGTTTGGGGTTTGCATCAATTGTTGACCCGGTAAACGGCATTAACGTGCCGGCGGTGGGCCAGTTTTACTTGATTTTAGCCACCTTGTTGTTTTGGACCTTAGATGGCCATCTTTCTATGATTCAAATGATAGTGATGAGCTTTCATGCGTTTCCAGTGGGCGAGGCATGGTGGTCGGCAGAACAATTCCAATCTATCGCGCATTGGGGCGGGTGGATGTTTGTGTCAGCGCTCACCCTGTCGCTGGCGCCTATTGTATCGTTACTTATTGTGAACCTTGCTTTCGGTGTGATGACCAAAGCAGCCCCTCAGCTGAACATTTTCAGCATTGGCTTTTCAATTGCGCAAGTGATGGGCTTATTCATCATTTGGATTACCCTGGACAATTTCACTGCCCATTTTGAAACGCAATGGTACCGTGCCGAACAGTTTATGTGTCAGCTATTGCGAATATGCCCCTAGTTGAGGGAAGTAGCATGATTAATAAAGTAGAACAGTAGAGCTTATAGAGAATGGCAGATTCAAGCGAAAAAACAGAAGACCCCACGGGGAAAAAGCTCGAGAAAGCGCGACAGAAAGGCCAAGTGGCTCGCTCTCGCGAGCTTTCAACCACGCTTGTTCTCATTGTCAGTGCATTCATGTTCATCTTTATGGGCGGTTGGATTGCGGAAAGTTTGTTTGCGCTGACGAAACGCATGTTTGTGTTATCACGAGACGAAACATACGACACCACTCACATGTTTGCTGCGTGGGGCGAAGCCTTTACGTCCATCTCATCACCGGTGTTGCTTTATATGATAGTGGCAATGATTGCAGGCATTTATGGTTCTATCGCTCTGGGGGGCTACAACTTTACCTGGGAAGGGACCAAGCCTAAAGGTTCTAAAATGAACCCCTTAAGTGGCTTTAAGCGCATGTTTGGTACCAATGGCCTGGTTGAATTGCTGAAATCTATTGCGAAGGTGGTGGTGGTGATAGGCATGGCAATAGGTGCACTTCTTTATTTTCAAGATGAGGCACTTCATTTAGATATGGAGCTTTACCCCAGAAACATTTTTCAAGCGCTTGATATGTTGCAATGGGCGTTTCTAATCCTAGCCTGCGCCATGATCCCTATCGCCATTATTGATGTGCCGTACCAGATGTATAAGCACAACGAAGAAATGAAAATGACCAAGCAGGAAGTGAAGGACGAGCACAAAAATGCGGAAGGTAACCCAATGGTGAAAAACCGCATTCGTCGTCTTCAATATCAGGCGGCAACAAGGCGGATGATGCAAGAAGTGCCTAATGCCGACGTTGTGGTCACCAACCCCACACATTATTCTGTGGCTATCAAGTATGATGAAAGTGGTTCAAGAGCCCCCGTAGTGGTGGCTAAAGGAGCGGATGAACTGGCTATGCATATCAGAAAAATTGCAACGGCCAACGATGTTCCTTTGATACCCAGCCCCATACTGACTCGCGCTATTTATTACTCCACAGAAGTGGATGATGAAGTGCCCAACGGTTTATTTATGGCGGTGGCGCAAGTGCTTGCCCATGTTTACCAGCTAAAAGCCCATCGTTCGGGCAAAGGCAAGCGACCAAAACCCCTCAATCGAGACTTACCGATTCCGCCAGAATTACGCCGATAAATGGCTAAAACCTGTGCAACAAAGATGGCACGGTAGTTGAAGTAGCTCTATTAGAAAGCAATTAAGCGTCAATTTTCTGATAGAGAGACACCACGAAATGCAGTTATCCGGTTATCTTCAGCGATTCGATAAAAATCAGCTGCAGCAATTTACCAGCGGTTTGGGCGCCCCCATTGTATTACTCGCTATCATGGGCATGGTTATTCTTCCCATGCCACCGTTTCTTCTTGACGTCTTATTTAGCTTCAATATTGCCCTTTCACTCGTCATTATCTTGGTGGCTGTACTTACCCAGAAGCCAGTAGATTTCGGCATTTTCCCTTTGGTCTTGCTTATCGCCACAGTATTGCGCTTGGCACTAAATGTAGCGTCCACGCGGGTGGTGTTGCTATATGGTCATGAAGGTGGCGATGCGGCAGGGAAGGTAATTGAAGCGTTTGGCGCTGTGGTGATTGGCGGAAATTATGCAGTGGGTGTCGTGGTCTTCGCGATTCTTCTTATCATTAACTTTAAAGTGGTGACAGCAGGGGCTGGCCGTATATCTGAAGTTAGTGCTCGCTTTACGTTAGACGCAATGCCAGGTAAGCAGATGGCAATAGATGCTGATCTAAATGCTGGGTACATCGATCAAGATCAAGCAAGACAAAGGCGAGAGGAAATTACCGCTGAAGCCGACTTCTACGGTTCAATGGATGGTGCATCAAAATTCGTAAAAGGGGATGCGGTAGCCGGCCTCTTTATCATGCTTATTAATATTGTTGGTGGCTTATTTATTGGCATGATTCAACATGGTTTAAGTTTTGGAACGGCTATTGAGGTTTACACCATCCTTACTATTGGTGACGGATTAGTGGCGCAAATTCCGTCTTTATTACTGTCTGTCGCCACTGCCATTATCGTTACCCGTGAAAATGAAACCCAAGAAATGGGTAAAGAAATCCGCAGCCAGCTAGGTAACAATCAAGCGCTATATATTGCGGCGGGCGTATTGTTCGTGATGGGGATTATTCCTGGTATGCCGCATATCGCGTTTTTAGGCTTTGCCGCCATTATAGCGGGCTTCGCCTATTGGCAAGGTGTTGTGGCGAAACGAAAAGCTGAAGAACCCAAAGTGCCAGCCAACTCGAATACCGAGCAAACCGTAGCGCCTGAGGTGAAGGAACTGGGGTGGGATGATGTTCAACAGGTCGACACCATTGGTTTAGAGGTCGGCTATCGATTAATTCCTTTGGTTGATAAATCTCAAGGTGGTGAGTTACTTACCCGGATTAAAGGGGTTCGTAAAAAGTTATCTCAAGAACTGGGCTTTCTTATTCCGCCTGTGCACATTAGAGATAATCTAGACCTTGAGCCGAATACCTACACTATTGCTATGCTTGGCGTAAATATTGGCGATGCGCAAATTAGCCATGATGAAGAGCTCGCTATTAACCCAGGTCAAGTATTTGGCAAACTCGACGGTCGGGCAACGAAAGACCCTGCGTTTGGGCTTGATGCGGTTTGGATTAAACCTACTAAGCGAGAGCATGCACAAACATTAGGATATACCGTGGTTGACGCAGCCACGGTAGTCGCCACACATTTAAGCCAATTGCTGACCAACAATGCCTATCAATTATTAGGGCATGAAGAGGCGCAACAGCTACTGGATATGCTCGCTAAACAGCACCCTAAATTGGTTGAAGGGCTGGTGCCGGAGGTATTGCCATTAAGCACGGTAGTTAAAATTCTTCAGACCTTGTTGTTTGAAGGCGTGCCCATCCGCGATATGCGTACCATAGTGCAAACCCTCAGTGAGTATGGCCCTAGAAGCCAAGACCCAGACGTGTTGGTGTCTGCGGTGCGTATCGCGCTTAAGCGTTTAATTGTTCAAGAGATAACGCAAGGGGCGAAAGAGATACCTGTCATAACCTTGGCGCCAGAGTTGGAACAGATGTTGCACCAGTCTCTACAAGCGGGTGGTGAAGATGGCGCTGGAATTGAACCAGGACTAGCCGATAAGTTGCAGAAATCGTTGCAACAAGCTAGTCAGCAACAAGAGCTTGAGGGTGAGCCAGCAGTATTACTCACGTCAGGCATGTTGCGTCCAGTACTGTCTCGCTTCTTAAAATATTCGGTTGCAGGCCTACATGTACTTTCGTATCAAGAAGTGCCTGACGATAAACAGATAAAAATAGTCAGTTCGGTAGGTCAATAATCTGACGCTGGGTGATTGGAGAGGGTGCAATGAAAATCAGACGTTTTTTTGGCAAAGATATGCGTGAAGCATTAAGTCAGGTTAAGGCTGAGTTAGGCAGCGATGCTGTTATCATGTCTAACCGTAAAGTCGCCGATGGCATTGAGCTGGTTGCAGCCTATGACAAAGAGCCTGAAGCGAAACTGTCTGTGTCTAAACCAGCGCAAAAGGCGGCATCCACACCCCAGCAACAGCCAATGCCTAGTTTAAGCGAAATCATTGGAGATGATGGTCCAGATAGCCTTAAAGCCTTATTGGAAAAGCAGCATGGTGGAAAAAACCAGCCTGCGACTAAAGCCAGTGCTTACAAGGATGAGGCACGGCCAGTCGGCGGAAATCCACAACACGCTAACGATATAGCCTCTCACCTTGATTTTTCTGAAGCCTTTATTGATGAAGTTGAATCTACGCCAGCCGCTGATTCTTTTCCCTCCCATCAAGCGGCAAGCATTGACGACAGCAACACGCAATCTAGCGGTGAACTGGCTCAAATTAAAGAAGAGTTGGCATCGCTGCGCAATGTGTTGCAGCACCAAGTGGCCGACTTGATGGAAGCCAAGCAGCGCCGTCAGCAGCCTGTTCATCATTATTTAATACAGCGTCTTACTGATATGGGGCTAAGTCATTCTTTAGCTTCACAATTGATTAGTTATACACCAGCTCACTATAATGAACGTGATGCTTGGGTGTATCTTCTAAACCTATTGGCTAATCGCATTAATGTCACAGGTAACGATATACTTACCCAACAAGGTGCGGTTGCGTTAGTTGGGCCAACCGGTACAGGTAAGACAACCACCGTTGCTAAACTTGCTGCTCGCTATGCGCAAAAGTACGGCGCAGATTCAGTAGCAATGATTACAATAGACACCTATCGTATTGCCGCCTTCGAGCAGTTGGCGACATACGGAAAGATTATTGGTTGTACCGTGAGAAAAGCACAAAGTAGCGAAGAATTAGCGGATTTGCTTTTCCAATTACGCCACAAGCGACTAGTCTTAATTGACACCGCCGGTTTTAGTCAGCGAGATAGCCGATTAATTAAGCAAATTCAGCAATTTGAAAACGGTCAAATGCAGCCGGTGAAAAAATACTTAGTGGCGCAAGCGAATACGCAATACCCTGCTTTACAGCGTATTATTGAAGCGTACGATGGCATTGAGTTAAATGGGTGTATCTTCACGAAGCTAGATGAGTGCTACTCTTTAGGGGAAGTGCTTAGTGCTGCGGTAGAGTATCAGCTTCCAGTAAGCTATGTTACCGATGGACAGAAAGTACCAGAAGATATTAAGGTTGCTGAAGCAAAATCTTTAGTATCTGCTGCGGCAAAGCTTTATAAAAAGTATGGTTTGAATCATACTAGTAGCAATAATGTGATCAGAACAGCACGAGCAGTATGATTGACGATCAAGCGAGTAGCTTACGAAAAATGAAGCAATCACGGTTAATCAAGGTTATCGCAGTCACCGGTGGTAAAGGTGGCGTCGGTAAAACAAATATAACGCTTAACACCGCTATTGCGATGGCAAAGCAAGGAAAGCGTGTCATGGTATTGGATGCAGACTTAGGTTTGGCCAATGTTGATGTCATGCTTGGGCTTAGGGTAGAAAAGAACTTATCCCATGTGCTGTCTGGCGAATGCACCTTAGATGAGGTGTTAGTCACTGGACCACACGGCATAAAGATTGCGCCAGCCACTTCAGGTACGCAGTCTATGGCTGAGTTGTCTCCTACTGAACATGCCGGGTTAATCCGCGCGTTCAGTGAGTTACGCTCGCAAATTGATGTGCTTATTGTCGATACCGCCGCCGGTATTTCAGATATGGTGCTCAGCTTTTCAAAAGCCTCACAAGACATCATGGTGGTAGTTTGTGATGAACCAACATCACTGACCGACGCTTACGCGCTGATAAAAATACTCAACAGAGAGCACGGTGTGTTTCGCTTTAAAATTGTGGCAAACATGGTGCGTGACGTGCGCGAAGGGCAAGAGTTATTTAGTAAGTTATCAAAAGTAACCGGGCGCTTTCTTGATGTTGCCTTAGAATTAGTGGCGACAGTTCCCTTTGATGAGAACATCCGTAAAGCGGTGAGAAAGCAAACTTCTATTGTAGATGCGTACCCAAGCTCGCCCGCAGCGGTAGCGATTGGTCAGTTGGCGAATAAAGCATTGTCATGGCCTATTCCCGCGCAACCAGGTGGCCATTTAGAGTTCTTTATAGAGCAGTTGGTGTCGGATAAAGCAGTAGGAAATCAGCGTTGAATAGCAAGGCAGCCGCTTATCAACAACAAACAGATAGGTCGCAACTCGTAGAGCGTCACGCTCCACTAGTAAAACGAATAGCCCATCACTTGATGGCCCGGCTCCCTGCCAGCGTGTTGGTAGATGATCTTATCCAGTCGGGAATGATTGGCTTATTAGAAGCAGCACGAAATTTCGATGGCTCGAAAGGCGCAAGTTTTGAGACATTTGCCGGTATTCGTATTCGCGGCGCCATGCTAGATGAAATACGCAAGGGTGATTGGACACCACGTTCGGTACATAAAAATGGTCGTGCCATCACCGAGGCCATTTCATTAGTCGAAAGTGAAACAGGCAGAGACGCGCGGGATGTAGATATTGCTGCTAAGCTAAATGTCAGCATGCAAGACTATCATCAAATGCTGAATGAAGTGAATGCAGGCAAGTTGGTAGGCATTGAGGATTTAGGTGTTTCGGAAGATGTGATTTCTACCGAGCAAAATCGTGGTTCCGACGCGCCCCTAGAGGATTTGATGCAAGGTGCGTTTCAAAAAGCGTTAGCGCATGCGATTACTACCTTGCCAGAGCGAGAAGCGATAGTGCTGTCTTTATACTATGATGAAGAACTGAACCTCAGAGAAATAGGTGAAGTTCTTGATGTGAGTGAGTCAAGAGTCAGTCAAATTCACAGTCAGGCCATGTTAAAACTCAAATCACGAATGAAGTCGTGGCAAGCTGACGAAGAATAGATATTAATAACAATTAACCCCTCAGCGGAGGCTATTTTGGATAAAAGTATGAAAATTCTTGTGGTTGATGATTTTTCTACCATGAGACGTATCATAAAAAACCTGCTTAAAGATTTGGGTTTCTCCAATATCCAGGAAGCGGATGACGGCAGTACCGCCTTACCTATGCTACAGCAAGGCGATTTCGATTTTGTAGTAACCGATTGGAACATGCCAGGCATGCAAGGCATCGATCTGTTACGCGCAATTCGCGCTGACGATAAGCTTAAGCATTTGCCTGTGTTAATGGTAACAGCAGAAGCGAAAAAAGAGCAGATTGTTGCGGCAGCGCAAGCCGGTGTAAACGGTTACGTTGTTAAGCCATTCACTGCTGCTACGTTAAAAGAGAAGCTCGATAAAATTTTCGAACGTTTAGGTTGATCCAGACGCTCACCAGAGATATGAGGTTTACTGGATGTCAACACAAGTAAATGTTCCTATTACCCTTGAAGAAGCCAAACAATTGGTTGCCTATTTGGAAGAGGGTGATTCTGCTTCAGCTAATGCCATCTTAGAAGCGGCGTCAATGAAAGAGTCTATTGAGCTCTTCGCCGAGGTTGGAAAATTGACGCGCCAACTTCACGACGCGTTAAACAACTTCCAAATTGATGATCGCATCAAAAACTTGGCCAATGATGATATTCCCGATGCGCAATCGCGTCTTACCTATGTCATTGAAGAAACAGAAAAAGCCGCAAATACCACTATGGATGCCGTTGAGGCCAGCATGCCAATTGCTGAACTATTAAGTTCACGCATAAGCAGCGTGATGCCAGAGTGGAAAAAACTAATGAGCCGTCAAATTGAACTAGGCGAATTCAAAGCTTTATGTGCAGATTTAGACGAATTGTTGGAAGACGGCGCTGAACAATCAGCTAAACTTACACAGTTACTGACCGAAGTGTTAATGGCACAAGGTTATCAGGACCTGACCGGGCAAGTGATTCGCCGGGTTATAGATTTGGTTAAGGAAGTTGAAGATAGCTTAGTAAACATGCTTACTATGTTTGGTGAGCCTGAGACATCTGAACAGACGAAAACACCGGTCGAAACGGTCAAGAAGATCGATGGTGTAGAGGCGGAAGGCCCCATTATCGATGCCGACACGCGAGATGACGTTGTGTCTGGCCAAGATGATGTTGATGACCTTTTGTCTAGCTTAGGTTTTTAGGGGAGCGGGCGCATGTCGTTTGATGTTGACGAGGATATATTACAGGACTTTCTGGTTGAGGCCGGGGAGATACTTGAACAATTACAAGAACAGCTCGTTGATCTTGAAAACAATCCAGAGGATGCAGATTTATTAAATGCAATCTTTCGGGGTTACCATACTGTCAAAGGTGGAGCAGGATTTTTATCACTCACTGAGTTGGTTGAAATTTGCCACGGCGCAGAAAATGTTTTTGACGTCATGCGCAACGGTCAAAGAACCTTAACACCAGAGCTTATGGACATCATATTACAAGCCACCGATGTGGTTGTAGAGATGTTCGAAAATGTAAAATCGCGCGAGCCTCTTGTACCCGCAGACGCGAAGTTAGTCGATACACTGCATAAGTTAAGTCATCCTGAAACGCCAGGGGAGAATATCTTCGGTGACGATGACGCGCCTGCCCCGCCCGCGCCGAGTAGTGAGGCACCAGAAGAAGAGTTTGCCATTGAAGAGCCAGCGGCTCAGGAAGCTGCATCTGACGGTGGTATTGACGATATAAGCGAAGACGAATTTGAAGCACTTCTTGATGAGCTTCACGGCTCTAGTGCACCTGGCGCAGCGTCCAAAGCGGCACCAGCACCTGCAGCGCCAACGCCTCCAGCCGGGGGGGATGATATTACAGACGATGAATTTGAAGCACTGCTCGATGAGCTTCATGGAAAAGGTCAATTCAGTAGTGAAGAGGCAGCCGAGCCGGCAAAACCCGCAGCGCAACAACCTACTGCACCAGCAGGTTCAGACGACGAAATATCTGATGATGAGTTTGAAGCACTGCTAGATCAACTTCATGGCTCAGGACAAGGGCCATCGAAGAAAGAGGAAGCTCCCTCTAAACCGGCCCCAGCGCCTGTGGACGAGAAGGCGACTCAAGCGGTACAAAAGGCGAAGCAACAGCAAGCGGCTGCATCTGCACCGAAAGCCGCGCCAGCGCCCAAAGCGCCGGCAGCTAAGGCTCCAGCAGCGAAAGAAGCCGCTAAGAAAGACGATAAAAAAGCCGCGCAAGCTCCGCCGCAAGCAGAGACAACGGTTCGGGTTGACACCAAACGCCTTGATCAAATCATGAATATGGTGGGTGAACTGGTATTGGTGCGTAACCGATTGCTAAGTCTTGGTATTAATACCAATGACGAAAGCATGACAAAGGCCATCGCCAATCTCGACGTGGTTACCGGTGACTTGCAAGGTGCGGTGATGAAAACGCGCATGCAGCCCATCAAGAAAGTGTTTGGGCGTTTCCCTCGCGTTGTACGAGATTTGGCGCGAAGTCTGAAAAAAGAAATTACGCTGCAACTAGAAGGTGAAGAGACCGATTTAGATAAGAACTTAGTAGAAGCATTGGCTGATCCATTGGTTCACTTAGTTCGAAATTCGGTAGACCATGGTGTCGAAATGCCAGATGACCGTGCTGCGGCTGGTAAGCCTCGCATGGGAACAGTCAAATTGTCGGCGTCTCAAGAAGGGGACCATATCCTACTGACTATCGAAGATGATGGTAAGGGAATGGATCCTGATAAGCTAAAAGACATTGCGATAAGTCGTGGTGTACTCGACGCCGATGCCGCAGCGAGAATGTCTGACGTTGAAGCGTTTAACTTAATATTTGCGCCAGGCTTCTCCACGAAAACAGAAATCAGTGACATTTCTGGGCGTGGTGTAGGCATGGACGTAGTGAAAACCAAGATTAATCAACTGAATGGTACGGTTAACATCGACTCACAGTTGGGCAAAGGTACGCGCCTTGATATCAAGGTTCCGTTAACCTTAGCTATCCTGCCCACACTGATGATTGTCGTTGGCAAGCAAACCTTTGCTTTACCCTTAGGCGCGGTTAACGAAATCATTAATATGGACATCAAAAAGACCAATACCGTTGATGGCCAGTTAACAATGATTGTGCGCTCTAAAGCGATACCGTTGTTCTTCTTGGGTGAATGGTTAATTCGTGGCCCTAAAAATATTCATAAAGAAAAAGGTCACGTTGTCGTCGTTCAAATAGGCACGCAGCAAGTTGGTTTTGTAGTAGATGCATTGATTGGACAGGAAGAAGTCGTCATTAAACCGCTAGATGCCTTGTTACAGGGAACGCCTGGCATGGCTGGCGCTACAATCACTTCTGATGGCGGTATCGCCCTCATCCTAGACATTCCAAGTTTACTTAAACGGTACGCGCGTAAACCTTTAAAGTAGAACGACGAAACAAATAGGAAATATACATCCATGGTCTTTAAAGTCCTGGTGGTGGACGATTCGTCTTTTTATCGTCGTCGGGTTCGCGAGATACTTGACGATGATAGAGAGCTAGAAGTTGTTGGCGAAGCCAAGAATGGTCGAGAAGCCCTAGAGAAAATTGACGCGTTAGCGCCAGATGTTGTGACAATGGACGTAGAAATGCCCGTGATGGACGGGATTTCTGCCGTTAAAGCAATTATGGCTAAGCGACCACTGCCTATTTTGATGTTTTCATCTCTTACACATCATGGCGCGCAGGCGACCTTAGACGCACTTGAAGCAGGTGCTTTAGACTTTCTTCCTAAAAAGTTTGAAGATATCGCTAAGGATAGAAAAGACGCAGCTCGCATGTTATGTACTAAGGTGCGGTTAATTGCACGGCGAAGTGGGGGCTTAAGTCGGCCTTTACTCAAGCGGATAGAAACTTGCAAGCTGCCCGCCAATGCACCTAGGCAACCCTTTTTAAAATCGTCCAGTTTATTGTCGGGTAGAAAAGAGGCTGTCACTCAGCCCACAGTATCGTCGGTACAGGCGTCAGGTAAAAAGTACCAGTGTCTTGCTATAGGTGCCTCTACAGGCGGACCCGTAGCGCTTCAGAAAGTACTCACGCCACTGCCCGCAGATTTTCCGTACCCGATATTATTGGTTCAGCATATGCCTGGCACGTTTACTCACGCATTTGCGCAGCGGCTTAATACTCACTGCCATATTGGGGTGAAAGAGGCTGAGCATGGCGATGTGCTAAATCCTGGTGTTGCTTATTTGGCGCCAGGGGGCAAGCAGATGCTTATTGAAGGGCAAGGTGTTAAAAAGACGATTGCCATTACAGATGCGAATCCCTCTGACAAAATTAGCTACAAACCCAGCGTTGATTTAACGTTTGGAACGCTAGCAAAAGCCTATGGCGGAGACGTACTAGGTGTAATCCTGACCGGAATGGGGGCTGATGGCCGAGAGGGCTGTCGTGTATTGAAAGACAAAGGGGCGACAATATGGGCACAAGATCAAGCTTCTTGTGTGGTATATGGAATGCCGCAAGCCGTTGCAGTGGCGGGTGTCTCGGAAAAAAGTATCAATATTGACGATATGAGTACCTGTATCCAAACTGAAATGAAGTAAGTCGCGCGTTTATTAATTTTGCTAGGAATATCGTAATGAAGGTGTGGACAGTTGCAAACCAAAAAGGCGGGGTAGGGAAAACCACGACAACCGTTTCACTGGGTGGATTATTGGCACAGGCGGGGAAGCGTGTGCTTATGGTCGATACTGATCCCCACGCGTCTTTAAGTTATTATTTTGGAATCGATGCAGAAGCGCTAAGTCATTCGGTTTACGATATTTTTATTCAATCTCCAGACATATCTGCCGATAAAGTGATGGACTGTTTGTGTCCTACCAAGTTGGACAACCTATACGTATTGCCCGCGACAATGGCATTAGCTACCCTAGATAGAACCATGGGGAGCGAACAAGGTATGGGTTTAGTGCTGAAAAAGGCACTGGCCAAGGTAGAGCACGAGTTTGATGTAGTCATTATTGATTGTCCGCCTGTACTTGGGGTATTAATGGTTAACGCACTTGCAGCGTGCCATAAAGTGATTGTGCCAACGCAAACCGAGTACTTAGCATTAAAAGGTCTCGATCGCATGATTCGAACCATGGAAATTATGGGGCGCTCATTACAAAAGTCGTTTGATACTGTCATTATTCCGACCATGTTTGACAAACGTACGAATGCCGCATTGGCGTCTCGTGAACGACTCATGACCGATTACGGCGAGCGGGTTTGGACAGGTGTTGTGCCCGTTGATACTCACTTTAGAGATGCAAGTCTTGTACAGTTACCTATTTCAGTCGCGTACCCGAAAACACGTGGTGTCACGGCCTATGCAAAATTATTAGAGGTTTTGGAGAAATAACCTAGCATGAGTAAGCAGTCTCCCTTCGCGCGAGAAGACGTTATGGAAGCCTATCTAGATAGCCTTCTAAAAGAGCCTGAGGAAGATCCAGGCGATGTGACTGCGCGTACCTCTAGGTTATTAGAGCAAGCTGCACAGCAACTCGCAGAGAGCGGGTTAAGTGCAGATGAAACATTCAGTATTGAAGAGACAACGATTAAACCAGAGGTACCGGTGGAAACCCCGCTACCTCCTGTTGTCGAAAAAAGGGATATACCCTCTTCAGTGGAAGCCGAGGAAGGTGAAAATAGCGACGCTCAACTGATTGAAGATATCAATGAGCAGGCTTTTTCAGAGGTTTCGGCGGGTCAAGAAGGCGGAAATATACCGCCAGAGCAAAAAATTCCACTAAAGGATACTCTCGATTCTCGCTTTCAAGCGTTATTCTTTGAGGTAGCGGGTTTGACCCTCGCGGTTCCACTGACTACGCTTGGTGGAATACATCAACTTGATAAAGTGGGGCCTCTTTTTGGTAAGCCTGATTGGTTTATGGGTGTGATGATCCATCGAGAGGAAAAAATTAATGTGGTTGACAGTGCAAAGTGGGTTATGCCAGAAAAATATGACGAAAACCTCGCACAATCTCTAAACTACCGATATCTTATTATGTTAGGAGATAGCTGGTGGGGGATGGCTTGCGAAAAGCTCGTCAATACTGTCACTTTAACGAAAGCTGACGTCAAATGGCGTGAGTCTGTAGGTAAGCGTCCTTGGTTAGCGGGGATGGTAAAAGAAAAAATGTGCGCGTTAATTGACGTTAGCGAATTAATATCTATGCTTAACAAAGGCTTAGGCAGTAACGACCAGACGCCATAGTATTGGGAGCCGGTTCATGAGCGATGAAAGAACAAACAGTAATGCCACCGACAGCAACGATGAAATCCTTCAATGGGTTACTTATCGCCTAGGTGAAGAAACTTACGGTATTAACGTAATGCAGGTACAAGAAGTATTACGTTATACCGAAATAGCGCCAGTGCCCGGCGCGCCTGATTATGTATTAGGGATCATAAACCTACGCGGAAACGTGGTTACGGTTATTGATACCCGAGCGCGTTTTGGGTTACCCCCTACGGAAATTACCGACAATACGCGGATCGTTATCATCGAGTCAGATGAGCAAGTGGTAGGTATCCTGGTCGATAGCGTGGCAGAAGTGGTTTATTTACGCTCTTCTGAAATAGATAGTGCGCCGAACGTGGGTACTGAGGAAAGTGCTAAATTTATCCAAGGTGTGAGTAACCGAGATGGTGAACTTCTCATTTTGGTAGATTTGAACAAACTCCTTAGTGATGATGAATGGGATGAGCTAAGTAGCTTATAAGCCTGTCATATTCTGCAAAGGCAGGTAACCTAGTTACTTGCCTTTTTTGTTTAATGACTTCACCAAGTTAAAAGGCCTAGCGCAAATGGAAATGCAGTTCATCGCACCGACACTTTATGAAAGTATATTGCTGGTGCTCGTTGTTGTGCTTTCATTATTGATAGTTTGGCTGTTTAAGCAAATAAGATCACTCCAGCAAGGGATCAAAAACCTTGAAGCCAAGTATGATAACCGTTTAGAAGAAACGGTCTCTTCGGTTCGCAACTTTGCCCATCAGCAAAATGAAGAGCAAGCTCGCAACCTCGTGGTGACGCGACACATCCAAGCGTTGCAAGGTAAGTTTGACGATCTTGAAAACCAACTGCGCGAAGTCAAACTACAAGATCCTTCCCTTCGCCTTTATCAACGCGCAGCTGAATTGGTGAAGCAAGGCGCCTCTATTGAAGAAATAATGGAGGCATGCGATATACCGCGGGCAGAGGCCGAAATGTTGAGTATGGTACACCGTCAACCCGCTGGCTCTTAAATTCATTTAGACGTCTAGACGTAAAGATGTTGACATCTTCCCGTGAATTGCCACAATACAGTCATTGTAAAAATGACTGGAGCTTTTCATGCCAATTCGTATTCCCGATCAACTGCCCGCTCAGGATGTGTTGCTGGGCGAAAACATTTTCACGATGGAGAGTGACAGGGCAGCAAACCAAGATATTCGCCCCCTTGAGGTAGGTATCTTGAATCTGATGCCGAATAAAATTGAAACCGAAGTGCAATTACTTCGACTGCTTTCAAATACGCCTTTGCAAATCAACGTTGATTTGATTCGAATTGATAACCAAGCCCCTAAGAATACGCCTCAATCGCACATGGATGCCTTCTACCATGACTTTTCACAAGTTGCAGATAAAAAGTATGATGGGCTTATTGTGACAGGCGCACCTCTTGCACTTTTAAACTACGAAGACGTTAACTATTGGGCGTCTATGACCACCATTTTGGAATGGGCGCAACGTCATGTTAACTCAACCTTGTATCTTTGTTGGGCAGCACACGCCGCCATGTATCATTTTCATGGGGTGATGAGGGAGCTTAAAAAAGAAAAGTTCTCTGGGGTATTTGAACATCAAGTGTTAGATCCCAATAATGAATTACTCAGAGGTTTCGACCCCACGTTTTTTGCACCGCACTCTCGTTACGGGCATATCGACACGTCAGTTTACAACAGCATTGATGGGTTAAACGTGGTGGCTTCATCTCAAGAAGTGGGGGCATACGTTGTGGCCTCTGAAGATAAGCGTATGGTATTTGTGACCGGGCACCCCGAGTACGACCCAGATACGTTGAAGGATGAGTACCTAAGAGACTTACAATCAGGGCAAACGCCGAAAGTGCCTGCGAACTATTTTCAACACGATAACCCGAATGAGCCGCCAATGGTTCGTTGGCGTTCTCACGGCAGCCTTTTATTTACAAATTGGTTAAACTATTTTGTTTATCAAACCACACCGTACGATTTAAATCAGCTTGCTGAAAAACCACAGCCAAAGAGGTAACGCGTGAGCTTACAATCTATCTCAAACAAGAAGCGAGCTTTGTTAACGCAAGCAGCAGAAAAACGAATCCTTATTCTCGATGGTGCTATGGGTACCATGATTCAAGAGCATAAACTTGAAGAAGAAGACTATCGCGGAACACAATTTGCCGACTGGCATTGTGACGTGAAAGGTAACAATGATTTACTCGCGATCACTCAGCCCGACATTATTTACAACATACACTGTGCGTATTTTGAGGCGGGTGCCGACATTATTGAAACCAATACCTTTAACGCCACCACTATCGCTATGGCAGATTACGATATGCAAGCGTATTCACGTGATATTAATATTGCTGCTGCAAAAGTGGCGCGTAAAGCGGCTGACGCGTATACCGAGAAAACACCAGATAAACCACGTTTTGTTGCAGGCGTGCTTGGCCCAACTAACCGCACCGCGTCTATTTCGCCAGATGTAAACGACCCAGGCAAACGTAACGTCACGTTTGATGAATTAGTGGAGGCCTATAGTGAATCCACAGAGGCCTTAATTGAAGGTGGGGTCGACCTTATCATGCTTGAAACCATCTTTGATACGCTGAATGCGAAGGCCGCTGCCTATGCAGTAGATAGTGTATTTGAAAAGCTGAATGTCACCTTACCTGTCATGGTGTCAGGCACCATTACAGATGCATCAGGTCGAACTTTGTCGGGTCAAACTGCAGAAGCCTTTTATTATTCTATGCGACATGTAGCGCCCTTTTCCTTTGGACTAAACTGTGCTTTAGGGCCGGATTTATTGCGCCAATATGTAGACGAAATTGCTGGCGTTAGTGAGTGCTTAGTGTCGGCTCACCCGAATGCAGGTCTTCCAAACGAGTTTGGTGAATACGATATGGAAGGGGAAGAAATGGCCGCGCATATTAAAGAGTGGGCGGAATCTGGCCTAGTGAACATTGTGGGGGGCTGTTGTGGCAGCACACCAAAACATATTGCAGATATCGCTAACGCCGTTGCAGGTATAAAACCCCGAGCCGTGCCCAATATTGCGCCCAAAATGCGCCTATCAGGCCTTGAGCCATTCGTACACTAGGAGGTAATGTGAGCGCAGAATTTTCAACCTTTATTAATATTGGTGAGCGAACCAATGTAACCGGTTCAGCTCGATTCAAACGGTTAATTTTAGAAGGCGACTATGAAGTTGCTTTAGATGTCGCACGCCAGCAAGTAGAAAACGGTGCACAAATCATCGATATTAATATGGATGAGGCAATGCTCGATTCGAAGCAAGCCATGGTCACCTTCTTAAACCTCATTGCTTCTGAGCCGGATATTAGCCGTGTGCCTATTATGATTGACTCTTCGAAGTGGGAAGTCATTGAGGCGGGGTTAAAATGCGTGCAGGGCAAAGCTATTGTCAACTCCATTAGTTTAAAAGAAGGTGAAGAAAGTTTCTTAGCACAGGCCAAGAAAATTAAACGATATGGCGCTGCAACAGTAGTCATGGCGTTTGATGAAAAAGGGCAAGCCGACACCCAAGCCCGTAAAATTGAAATTTGCCAACGCAGTTACAGGCTGCTTACAGAAGACATTGGCTTTCCACCTGAGGACATTATCTTCGACCCCAATATCTTTGCTGTGGCTACAGGTATAGAAGAACATGATAATTACGCAGTAGACTTTATTGAAGCCACACGTGTCATTCGCCAAACCTGTCCCCATTCTCACATTTCTGGTGGGCTATCGAATATTTCCTTCTCATTTAGAGGCAATAACCCTGTTCGAGAAGCCATGCATTCAGTATTTCTCTACCATGCCATTCGTGCAGGTATGGATATGGCTATTGTGAATGCGGGCCAATTGGAAGTTTATGATGAAATTCCAGCTGAGTTACGCGATGCGGTAGAAGACGTGATACTCAATCGAAGAAGCGACTCTACTGAAAGATTGCTTGATATTGCCCCTAATTATCAAGGTGACGGAAAAGCCGCTGCGAAAGAAGATTTAAGCTGGCGCGAACAGGATGTAAACAAACGTTTAGAGCATGCGTTAGTTAAAGGTATTACCGACTTTATTATTGATGATACCGAAGAGGCACGACAAAAAGCCGAGCGTCCATTGCATGTTATTGAAGGGCCGTTGATGGACGGCATGAACGTGGTGGGTGACTTATTCGGTGAAGGTAAGATGTTTTTGCCGCAGGTGGTGAAATCAGCCCGTGTGATGAAAAAGGCCGTGGCTCATTTACAGCCCTACATTGAGGCAGAAAAATCAGATGACGCTAAAAGCAACGGCAAAATATTGCTAGCAACGGTAAAAGGGGATGTTCACGATATTGGCAAAAATATAGTGGGCGTGGTACTTCAGTGTAATAACTTTGAAGTGATCGATCTTGGCGTCATGGTCCCTGCGGCAAAAATTTTACAGGTTGCCAAAGACGAAAATGTCGACATGATAGGCCTTTCAGGGTTAATCACGCCTTCCCTCGATGAAATGGTGCATGTAGCGAAAGAAATGGAACGCCAAGGATATGAAATTCCCCTGTTAATTGGTGGGGCTACCACCTCAAAAGCCCATACTGCGGTGAAAATCGAGCAGAACTATCATTCGCCAGTGGCTTATGTACCTAATGCCAGCCGCGCGGTAGGGGTCTGTCAAAAGCTATTGAATAAAGGCTCTCGTGATATTTACGCGAAAGAATTGGCTGCGGAATACGACAAAGTTCGGGAGCAGCACGCACGGAAAAAACCACGGAGTAAGCCGGTGACGTTAGCGCAGGCACGTGACAATGCCTATCAGCCCGATTTCTCAGTGCTGCCCGTTGCGCCTAACAAGCTAGGGGTAACACCTGTAACGGCGTCCCTATCGGTACTTAGGCACTATATTGACTGGACGCCTTTCTTCTTAACATGGTCATTGGCAGGCAAGTATCCTCGCATATTAGAAGACGAGGTTGTGGGCGAACAAGCACAGTCGTTATTTGCCGATGCTAACGCGATGCTCGATACTATTATTGCAGACAATAGCTTAGAAGCAAAAGGTGTGATAGGCCTATTTCCAGCAAACCGTGTAGGCGACGATATCGAGATTTATGCCAATGAGGAACGCGGTGAAATCAAAGCTGTGGGGCACCACCTTCGTCAGCAAACCCTTAAAGATAAGTTTGCCAATTATTGCTTAAGTGATTTTGTTGCACCTAAGTCCTCAGGTATTCGTGATTATGTGGGCGCATTTGCGGTCACGGGCGGCATTGGCGAAGACGAACTCGCGAACCAGTTTATACAAGCCGGTGACGACTACAACGGTATTATGGTAAAAGCGGTGGCCGATCGGTTGGCAGAAGCCTTTGCTGAATATCTCCATGAACGTGTTCGCAAAGAATACTGGGGGTATGCAAAGGATGAAGACTTATCTAATGAAGAGCTTATTAGAGAAAAGTATCAAGGCATACGTCCTGCGCCAGGCTATGCTGCGTGTCCAGAGCATACTGAAAAGCAAGTTATCTGGGATTTACTCGATGCTGAAAAACATACCGGCATGAAGCTCACAGAAAGTTATGCCATGTGGCCAGGGGCTTCGGTATCTGGTTGGTACTTTGCCCACCCAGAGTCAAAATATTTTGCCGTGGCAAAGATTCAGTCTGACCAAGTTGAAGACTATGCTTCCCGTAAAGGGTGGACACTGGAAGAGGCAGAAAAATGGCTGTCTCCTAATTTAAGCGATTAATCACAACAAGACATACCCAATGGAAAAACCGTTTAGCCAAGCTTGCGAAAATAATAAACGCCCAATCTTGCATGTGCTAGAGCGTGCCTTTGCCAATACGAAACGCGTATTGGAAGTGGGCAGTGGGACCGGCCAGCATGCGGTTTTTTTTGCTGAGCATTTGCCACATTTGCATTGGCATTGTAGTGATCAAGCCGTTAACCATGCCGGTATCGCCGCTTGGTTAATGGCCTCTTCTGTGGATAATATTGAACCGCCAGTGTCCTTTACCGTGGGCGTGGATCACTTCCCTCAGACGGCAGGAGCCGGTTCGTTTGACGGTGTCTTTAGCGCTAATACTGCTCATATCATGCAAAAAGCAGAGATTCAGTCACTTATGTCAATGATTGCTGAAAACCTGCCCCACAAGGGCGTATTTTGCCAATATGGGCCCTTTACCCAAAACGGTGAATTCTCCTCGCAAAGTAACCTCGATTTTCATCAGTCATTATTGGCGCGAGGCTATGGGGGATATCGGGATATTGATGAGCTAAAAACGTGGGCACCTTCTCTACAACTGCAGAAAGTACATACCATGCCGGCCAATAACCTACTATTGGAATGGCACAAGAATTAGTTAACCCAGAAAAGTTACTCTATTTTTACACTTTTGTATAATTGCAAATTTTTTCTATCTATAGTTGTAAACAACGCCAATCTATTAGACAGTAGTAGATTCCAATTATTTGTGAATATTTAAGTAATTGATAACTTCATGAATAGTGGATGTGGTCACGTTCGCTTTTACTCGTCATTTTATTCATCTGACAGTTTAAACGTACGACATGGCGCAATGCTGTGACGCTGTCCTCCATTCATTATCTCGCGTATAGCCGAAGAAGTTAGTTGTATTGCAGTTGGCGCCCATCTCAATGGTTTTATTCTCCTCCACTGCAAATAGTCATAAAAATAACAATGAGAAGTCGCTATGAAATCACTCTCGCTACAGAAAAAGTTTATGCTGATCGTAGGCGGTAGTATTGCCGTCATGCTGTCTATCGCCGCTACCATCTTGGTAAATATCGTTGCTGATAACACCCGTGAGCGCGTCCAACAAGACGTCAGCGCACTGGTTGCGCGAGAAGCAAATGAGGTGGAAGGTTTTTTTAACAAGTACGGAGGAGTAGCAGAAACCTTTCTTAGCAGCCCCTTTCTTAAAACCTTCTTCTATGAACATACCCAACGAGGCGGCGAAGATGGCCGCGTGAAAAACAGCGCTAAAATCTATCAACTTTTCACTAACATTAGTCATGATGACCCTGTGATTAAATCGGCGTTTTTTGGCTCAGCCCTAACCGGGGAGTACTTTTACGAAGAGGGAAGAGTTGGCGTAGATACCAGCGGACCTAATGCAGGAAATCCTGATTATGGGTATTTCACTACCAAACGACCTTGGTTTAACGCCGCCGTTGATGCTGGTCAACTTTACGTTACCCCGCCTGCCGTTGATTCACAAGATGGCAGTATCTCAGCGGTAGTACAAAAACCTGTCTACGAAAAAGGAAGGCTGATTGGGGTGGGAGGCGTCGATATTTTAATCAGTACAATAGGCAAGGTCATTGATAGCATTAGATACCAGGGGCAAGGTACGGCCTTCCTGTTAGATGAAAATCAAAATATCGTCTATTTCCCAAAACAGGGTAAAGAGTTGCCACTCAGTTCTTCGTTGGCTAACTTTGACACACTGTTTGATGAAACATCGGCATTTTCAACTCTGGCAGGAAAAATCTCTACCGCCAGTGATGGTATGGTTGAAGTCACCTGGAAAGGGAAAGAATACGTGGCCTTTTTTCGCCATGCTAATTTAACCTCGCCTCACATGGATTGGTCGCTGGGTATTTTGATACCGGCCAGTATCATCGATGGCCCCATTGAGGGTGCAATCACTACCGCGATTATTATTGCACTTATCATCATTGTACTGATTGCTCTGATTACTTTTATTGCTAGTGCAAAAATAACCACGCCTTTAGTCAACATGCGTTACGCAATGGCAGAAATTGCCAGAGGGGAAGGGGATTTAACCAAGCGACTCACCGTTCATAGCAATGATGAAATTGGTGCCCTTGCCCAAGAATTTAATACTTTCACAGACAAACTTCGCCATTTACTGAAAGAAACCGCGTTAAATACGCAAGCGGTGGCGGAGGCAGCGGCGCATCTACGTGATGTGTCACAAAATACCAGCGACGAAATTAATCAAGAACGCAATCAAGTTGATAACGTCTCATCTGCGGTCACCCAAATGGCGCAAACGGTGGTGGAAATTTCAAATAATGCATCACAATCAAGTATTGCCGCAACAGAAGCCGATGAGTTGGTGCAGTTAGGCAGTAATCAGGCAAAAGAGGCCATGGCGGAAATCCGTTCGTTGGCGGTATCGGTCAGTGACGGTGTTGAAGTTGTTAGTGGGTTGAGCAAGGAGTCAGATAACATTGGTGCGGTCATCGATGTGATTAACAGCATTGCAGAGCAAACAAATTTACTGGCATTAAATGCTGCCATTGAAGCGGCTAGAGCGGGTGAACAAGGCAGAGGCTTTGCCGTGGTGGCTGATGAAGTGAGGTCGTTAGCTAGTCGAACCCAAGAATCAACCACGGATATTCGCCGTATGGTGGAACGTCTGCAGAATATGGCGGAACAAACGGATGCAGTGATGAATAGTGGCAAGGCCCGTTCTGACTCTGGCGTGGAAAAAACAGAAAGAGTGGTCAATACGCTTATTGAAATTAATAGTGCAATTGGCAAGGTGCATGAGCAAAGTACTTATATTGCGCAAGCCACAGAACAACAAACGCAAGCGGCGCAAGATATTAACTCGTCGTTAGTGGCCATTACGGATTTAAGCGATAGAACCAGTGTTCACGCCCAAGAGTTAGCGGTGGAAGCGACTCAACTTAGCGGTGTATCAAGCGATTTAAAAGATTTGGTAGGGCAATTTAAAATATAGCACTGAAAAAATACCGCCCGTACCACACGTTTTTGGGGACGCCAAATAGGGAGTGCAAGGGGGAGAGGTAGTCGAATTCGCACTAAGTTAGTCTAACTTGATTTTTATAACCCCATGCACAGTAGCCTCAACTAGGTTACTGTAAAATAAAGTTTTAAAGATAAAGGATACAAGATGTCATTTTCAGTGAATCATTATTTCGATAACAAAGTTACCTCAATCGCGTTTGAATCTGCCCAGGGGCCTTGTACTTCTGGTGTCATGTCACCAGGTGAATATACCTTCGGTACCACGCAACATGAGCTAATGAAAGTGGTTGAGGGTGAATTGGTAGTGAAGCTACCCAACAGTGATGAGTGGACGTCTTATCCTGCGGGCACAGAATTTGAGGTTGAAGCAAATGTTTCTTTTGACGTCAAAGTCTCAGTAGCGACAGCCTATTTGTGTTTTTATAGCTAGTCATTTTGCCAAGGGTACCAAGGGTACCCTTGGTTTTCCTGTTTTCACCTTGTTTATGGCTGACTTGCCAGCTGTATAAAGGCATCCACCAACTGAAAAGGATCGTCTTCTTTCCGATACCCCAAATAGAGGGTTTTTTGAACCCCCTGCTTTCCTAAAGAACGATAGGCTAAATTAGCGTAGTCCTTAGATTCCTCTATCAACCATTTAGGCAGTGCCGTTACACCACGCCCTGCGGCGACCATTTGCAAAATGATTTCTGTTGTTTCTATTTGTCTATGTTGCTTCACTGTGCGATTGGCGGGGTGTAAAAAATGCGAAAAAATATCCAGCCGGCTTTCTTCCACAGGGTAAGTAATGAGGGTTTCATGCGCCAAATATTCTGGCTCTATTATGTCGTATTGCGTTAACGGGTGCTGGGCGTTCATGACCAACACTTGTTCGTAATCAAATACCCCTTTATAGCTAATTGAAGGAAGTTCTAATGGATCGGGAGTCAGCAAAATATCTATGTCGTACCCATGTAACGCCTGTAATCCCCCAAATGTCACCGCACGCTTTACATCCACATCGACATCAGGGTAGGCCTTTAAAAAAGGTGCCACTACTTTGAGTAACCATTCAAAACAAGGGTTACACTCCATACCAATTCGAAGTGTGCCTTGCTTTCCTTCTGCCATACGGCGTAACTGCGCCTCTGTGTGCTCAAACTGAGGCAAAACTCGCTGAGCTAAATTCAGCAAGCTTTTCCCTGCCTGCGTGAGTACAAGGCGTCTACCTTCTTTTCGCCATAAGGGCACGCCAAAATCTTTCTCTACCTTTTTCATGGCATGGCTTAATGCCGACTGTGTTAAAAACAAAGCGTTAGCCGCTTCAGTCATGGTGCCATGTGTTTCAATTGCGCGAACAATTTTTAGGTGGTGACGGTCAATCATACATTATGAATTCTATTCATGATTTTTAGGTAAAGTTAACATTTTTTTCATTTATATAAAATGGCAGAGATACATAACCTAAGGCGTGTTCTGCGCTAAGAGCCTAATCGTCTAAACCTACTATCTTTACGGCGCCCGAGAGGCGTGTCGCGATAATATGGCGAATAATTTCGCTAATTTCTCGAAAGGTTTGGCGATCGGGAGCTGTATTTCGCCAAGTTAACGCGTGTTGCCTTTCAATGGGCATACTATCAATTTCGCATACGTGTAAAGCTTCAGGGTGATGTAACTCTGAATGAATATACAAGCCAGGTAAAAAGGCCACGCCCATCCCCATCACCACCATTTGCCTTAAGGTATCTAAGCTGGTGCCTTCGTAGTCTCGTTGTAAGCTTGCCCCTATTTTGTCGCAAATGTGTTGTACCTGATGGTGAAAGTGATGACGGTCTTCAAGGGTGAGTACTTTTTCACCCCGTAATTGATGCGGCTTAACAAACGCGTTGCCTGCAAGGGGGTGATCGGAAGGAATAACAAACTTAAGGGGCTCTTTAAATAGAGGCCGGTTAATTAACTGAGAATGCTCACCCACCAGTGGCGAAAGAATAAGGTCATATTCGCCATGTAAAAGCCCATGTTGCAGTGCTTGGGGCGCGGCTTCTCGTACGTAAAATCGTAACCCAGGCTTTTGCTTGTGGAGTTCAGGCAACACGTGAGGCAGCAAGTAAGGGCCAAGAGTGGGAGGAATACCCAGACGGTACGTCACCACTTCTCCTTCGGCTAAGTCTCTTGCTGTTTCACTAAAACGCTGACTTGCCGCGAGTACTTCTTCCGCTGCGTTAAAGAGAAGCTTGCCTTGTGCTGATAACAAGGTGCCTGTGCGAGATCGCTCGAACAGCACTAAACCCAAATGGCTTTCCAGCGCATTTATTTGACTGGTGAGCGTGGGTTGGCTTATACCTAAGAAAGTAGCGGCTTGACGAAAACTTAGGTATTTCGCAACGGTTACAAAATAGCGAATTTGGTTAATTGACGGATTCTTCCCGTTAAGTTGCATGGCGGCCCTACTCTACATTCGTATACAATTGTTGGGTGATAGTATATGTCTATCACGAGTTGGTATATTAAACTATTAATCTATCAGGTGACACTGGCATGTACTTAAAATCACAATAATTACAAATATTGGAGAATATTATGGATCACGTTATATCTGGTGTGGCAAAGTTCCAAAAGGAAGTGTACCCGAACAAAAAGGCGACATTCCAAAAATTAGCAAACGGTCAGAACCCCGAAGTGCTATTTATTACGTGTTCTGATTCGCGTATCGATCCTAACCTTGTCACGCAAACCGACCCAGGTGAGCTATTTATCTGCCGAAATGCAGGTAACATTGTGCCTCCTCACAGTAATCAAACCGGTGGCATGACAGCTTCAATTGAATTCGCTGTCGCAGCACTTGGCGTATCTCACATTGTGGTTTGTGGCCATACAGACTGCGGCGCAATGAAGGGCGCTATTAAGCCTGAAGGCCTTGATGCTTTACCTCACGTGAAAGAGTGGCTAGGTCATTGCCGCGTGGCAACTGACGTAGTGAAAGAGCGTTGTGGCACCCACGACTTGTCAATTGACCATCTAGAAGCGGTCACAAAAGAAAACGTTGTTCAACAGATTCAGCACCTTAGAACACATCCAGCGGTAGCGGCAAAATTGGCCACTGGGCAAGTAAAGCTGCACGGATGGGTGTACAACATTGGTAGCGGCGACGTGCTTTGTTATAACGATGAGACTGGTGAGTTCAAAGCCATGGATCAAACCGCCGCAGAAGCGCAACTTGCGCGCACTGAGTAGGAACTGATCTTATGGTTAACTTGAATTTTTCTAATTTACGCGGCGACATTACTGGCGGTTTAACCGCCGGTATTGTTGCTTTGCCTCTGGCGTTAGCCCTAGGTGTTGCATCTGGTCTTGGTCCTATTGCGGGGCTGTATGGTGCAATAGCTGTGGGTTTCTTTGCTGCCCTTTTTGGCGGCACGCCCTCTCAAATATCTGGCCCTACAGGCCCAATGGTGGTTGTATTAGCAGGCTTATTCGCCAGCTTATCGGGTGATGCTGCGCTTATTTTTACAGCGGTAATGCTCGCCGGCCTTATGCAAATTGCATTTGGCTTTTTAGGTGTGGGCCAATACATTCGATTAGTGCCTTACCCGGTCATCTCCGGCTTTATGTCAGGCATTGGTGCCATCATTATTATTCTGCAACTTGGTCGTTTACTGGGGCATGAGCCTCCGGGCGGAACAATAGGCGCGTTGAGCTACCTACCGACGGCACTTGCCGATATCAATTTTGCCACTCTTGCACTGGGCTTGGGTACCCTTGTAATTGCTTATAAATGGCCGCCTTCATTAGGTAAATATGTACCAGGCGCACTCGCTGCACTGATCATTGGTACTCTTGTTAGCCTAGCCTTGAGTGTGCCAGTTTTAGGCGCAATTCCTACTGGCTTACCTAGCTTGCATCTTCCTGTGTTTGATCAAAGTAAAGCACTGCTTATATTAGAAGCCGCATTTATTCTTGCCGTGCTAGGGGCAATTGATAGCTTGCTTACCTCGTTGGTAGCAGACAACATGACGCGTACCCGTCACGACAGCAATAAAGAGCTTATTGGCCAAGGTATTGGTAATACATTTGCCGGTTTAATCGGTGGTATTGCGGGGGCTGGTGCCACTATGCGTACGGTGGTGAACATTCGTAGTGGTGGTAAATATAACCTTTCTGGCATGATACACGCACTTGTATTGCTAGCGATTGTTCTTGGGTTGAGTCCTCTTGCGGCGCAAATTCCTCATGCTGTACTGGCTGGTATCTTGGTGAAAGTTGGATTAGATATCATCGATTGGAGTTACTTAAAACGTGCCCACAAAGGTCCACGTTGGGACTTCGCACTTATGCTTACGGTTCTGGGTTTAACGGTTTTTGTTGACCTTATTACCGCTGTAGGTGTGGGCGTTGTGTTTGCTGCGTTAGCGTATGTTAAACAAATTGCGCAGTTGCAAATTGAAGAACTTAAAAAGATCCCAGAAGCGTTGAATGACCCTGAGGAAAATGCATTGCTTGAAAAGCTAAAAGATAAAGTGTCTATCTTTAGTTTTGGCGGTCCATTAAGTTTCGGTGCAGCCGCAGATGTAGGTCACCATGTTCGTGAACAAGTTAAGCCAGGTTCTAAAGTGACTATTTTAGATTTTAGTCGCGTTCCGACTATGGACGTCTCAGCTGCTATGGCGGTAGAAACCGTGACCTCTGATGCATTAGCCGCTGGCAGAAAATTGGTTATCTGTGGTGCGAATGTGGATGTGAACAAGGTACTTGAAAGCATCAATGCACACCATCCAGAAATTGTTGCTTTTGAAACGCTACACGAAGCTCTCGTATATGCAGAAAAGCAAGTAGCCGGAACTGATAGCGCTAATCACCGCTTTCAAGCCGCTACGCAATCGTAATTAATTGACGCGTTCCCTTTTTAGCCCTCGCAAGAGGGCTTTTTTATAGCATCTAAAAAAACCGCCTCTAGGGCGGTTTCTTAGTTTGACTCATGTCAATGCCATGAAGTTACCAAATACGAACACGTTCTTCTGGCGCTAAGTAAAGTGCGTCACCAGGTTGAACATTAAACGCGTCGTACCATGCATCATGGTTACGTGGTGCAAGTGCGCGATAGCGACTTGGCGCGTGAGTACCTGAGCGTAGACGATTAAGCATGCTCTGCTCGGTTTGTTTTTCACGCCAAACCTGTGCCCATGCTAAAAAGAATCGCTGGTCGCCAGTAAGGCCATCTATAACCGGTGCTTCTTCTCCATTTAGGCTGAGTTTGTAAGCGTGATAAGCCATGGCTAAACCGCCTACATCGCCAATATTCTCGCCTAGGCTATTGCGCCCATTAACAAAGTTACCTTCAATCGGTGAATACGCATTGTACTGAGCAACCAGTTTATCTGCTTTCGCTTCAAATGCGGCACGATCTGCGTCTGTCCACCAGTTACGCTGAATACCGTGGGCATCGGATTTAGAGCCTTGGTCATCAAAACCATGACCCATTTCATGCCCAATGACTGCGCCAATAGCACCGTAATTCACAGCTGGATCCGCATTTGGATCGAAAAATGGGGGTTGTAAGATAGCGGCAGGGAAAACAATTTCGTTAAATGAACTGTTGTAATACGCGTTAACACGCTGTGGAGTCATACTCCAACGTTCTCTATCAGTTTTCTCTAACTCTTTCTCAATCGATTGTTGGTGGAAGAATTCACGTAGATTTCTGACATTGCCAATAAGATCATCACTTTCGATGGTCAGACCCTCAAAAGATTGCCACGTATCGGGGTAACCAATTTTAGGACGAAATGCCATTAATTTTTCTTTTGCGTTAACCTTGGTTTCTTCACTCATCCAATCTAAGTTGTCGATGCGTTGACCCAGTGCGGTACGCAGGTTTTCAACTAACTCAGCCATTTGGGTTTTAGAGCTTTCCGGGAAATACTCGTTGACGTAAATCTTACCAATAGCAAACCCTAAAGATTGCGTCCCCGACATTTGGCTTACAGCGCGTTTCCAACGAGGGCGGGGCTCTTGTTGCCCGCTTAATGTTGTGCCGTAAAAGTCAAAATTGGCGAGATAAATATCTTCTGATAACAAGCCCGCGTTATTTTTTATCGTATGGTAAGTTAAGTATGACTTCCACTTATCTAAGGCCGTGTCATTAATAATTTCAATCACCGCCTTAACAGGCTCAGGTTGGCTAATATTCAGCTCGGGGACTTTATAGCCTGTTTGAGCAAAGTAGGTATCCCAGTCAAAATTAGGATAATCATCAGACAGTTTTGCGCGCTCAATTTGATTTAAGGTTAAATCTCTGTCACGACGTTTTTCCCGTGGCCATTGCACGTTTGCAATTTCAGTTTCTAAGGCCAAGATTTCCGCTGCTTTTTCTTCCGGATTCTCAACTTTCGCAAACCCTAGCATTTGTGCGATATGCGCCTCATAGGCTTCGCGAATCTTCACAAAGCGCTCATCGTCACTTAAATAGTAGTCTCTGTCAGGAAGGCCTAAACCGCCCACACCCACACTTAATTGGTATTCATTGGGGTCTAGACGGTTGTACCACATACCGCTATTAATAGGGGAACTGGCACCAGTGAGCCAAGCATTCCCGAACACTTCAGTTAGGTCTTTTTGCGTAGAAATGTTGCCAATAGTGGTAAGAACATCTGAAATTGGGCTTAAGCCTTTTTCGTTAATGGCGTCCGTGTCCATGTAGGAAACGAAAAAGTCGTGAACAAGCTTTTCTTCGTCATTCAGGGTTTCTTTTTCAAGTAGACCATCAACAATATTCTTCACCCGTTCCTCGCTTCGTTCAGCGAGCGCTGTAAAGGCTCCGTAGCGGGTTTTGTCTGCAGGGAGTTCATAATTATCGTACCAAGTACCACTGGCATACATGAAGAATTCATCACCAGGTTTTATGGCTTCGTTGCGCGCACTTAAATCTACACCGAAGGAGCCGAGCTCAGCTTGATTCAACTCGGCATTTTGCGCGTCCATCATTGCCGCTTTGTCAGCAACGCTTTTTTCTGTGTTTTCAGGTTGGCTACAACCTATTAGCCCAAGAGACGCCGCAATGGTGGCGGCAAGTAAGGTTTTCTTCATTTTATTTTCTCATTGTTGTTGTGGGTATCTGCTTCCACCGTGGTGGAAGGCGAAGACACCATTGTCGTTTTAAGTTTTGGTGCAAAATGACTGTTAAAAGGTAAAACATTTTTAGCTTGATTGAAATAATCTATGATTTGAGGCGTTTCTTGGCGTAAAAATTGTGCTACAGCGTCATGAAACGCAGGGTGAAAAAGTTGATGTGCAGACTGACAATAGATGGGTTCGAAACCTCTTAAAATTTTGTGCTCGCCTTGGGTTCCAGGATTAAATAAAGGGAGTTTTCGGTTAATGGCAAACGCAATGCCCTCAAAGTAACAGGTGGCGAAGTGTAACCCGTCTACGTCTTCTAGTGCTCCCCAATATCTGCCATACAGCCCAGTTTCATCGTAAAAAAACAATGCACTCGCGATGGGGCGCTCATGGCTAAGCGCTGTGACAATCAGCATATTGTCAGCCATGCTATTGAAAAGGGCATAAAAGAAGGCTTTGTTTAAGTAGCCAAGATGGCCGCTTCTTTTCAAATAGGTCGCCTGATAGCACGCGATAAAGCAGTCAAGAATGGCTGAGGATATCTCCGTGCCTGTGGCATGGGTAAAGGTAATGCCACTTTGTTGGTGGCGTTTTTGCGTTTTCCTAATTTCTTTTCTTTTTCTAGCTGTGAGCGCCGACAAAAATGCGTCGAAATTCTCATAATCATAGTTATGCCATTGAAACTGTACACTGTATCTCGTTAAAAGCTGCTGCCCGTTATCCAGTAACGGCGTGCATGCGTCATTCGGGAAAAGCCAGTGCACAGAAGATAGGCATTCGTGATGATAACCTTTAAGTGTATCTATCACTTGCTGTATTAATTGTGATGAAACTGCCACGCCCTGTTTAACGAGCACGCGAGAACCCGTCACGGGGGTAAAAGGAATGGCTGATACCCACTTGGGGTAATACTCCATTCCGTGTTGATGGTAAGCATTCGCCCAACCTTGGTCGAACACGTATTCACCATAACTATGGGTTTTTACGTAACCGGGGATAAGCGCAATAATGTCGTGGCCATCTCTAACCACAACATGAAGTGGTTGCCAACCGGTGTCAGCGGTGCAGCTTTCGCTGTTTTCCAAAGCATGTAAAAAGGCATAGCGAAGAAACGGGCCGTGGTTACTCGCCAAGGCATCCCATTGTAATTGACCTATGTCAGCTATATTTTCAACAAAACGAATATCGTAGCTCATCATTATATATATGTTTTACGCTTAATTGCGCTTCACCCTAGTGTTGAGGGTACAATACTACCAAGCTAATAAAGAAATAGAGTAGGGACATTATTAAGAAAATGTCAGACTTCGATAGAAAGTTCATTACAGACGCGATTACTCGCATGCTTGCAAGACGAGAACATAGTTTTGATGAAATTTGTCGCAAACTTTCGCAAAAGGGAATAGAAAGTGACGCCTTCATCCCCATATTGGAAGAATTCAGAGAGGCCAACATTCAATGTGATAAGCGCTTTGCCGAAAGTAGAGCAAGGGCGCTTTATCACAAAGGCGCGGGGCCGAGAAAAATTAAACTCGATTTACAACAATATGGGGTAAACGAGTATGACGCACAAAAAGCAATACAAGAGATAGAGGCCGATTGGTTTGAAGCCGCGCTTAAGGTGAAAGTGAAAAAATTTGGCGCAGGTCGAGAAGCTGACTTTAAATACGCAATGAAGCAAAAGCAGTTCTTACAATACCGAGGCTTCTACAGTGAACACATAGAATTTGCTGTGAAAGGGGAGTAATTCCTATTTTCGATGTTAGCAATCGTGCTTTTATCGGGCTTTTTATGCGTGCTCTCGGTCTCTTAGGCTTAACAAAAAAGCGACAATTATGCTATTGTTGCGCACACCCGCGAGGGCAATGAATGTGATTTCTATTTGCCGATACGCATTTCTATATTAATTGAATTAAGGAAGTTAGGTTTTCAATGACATTATCAACTGCTGACTTACACCAAAAGTTTATCGATTATTTTAAAAGTCATGGTCACCAGGCGGTGGCAAGCTCGTCTCTGGTGCCGGCAGATGATCCAACGCTTCTCTTTACTAACGCAGGCATGAACCAATTTAAAGACACGTTTTTGGGTACAGAGCAACGAAGCTACACCCGAGCGGTTTCTTCTCAGCGTTGCGTTCGGGCTGGTGGTAAACACAACGATTTAGAAAATGTAGGTTACACCGCCCGTCACCACACCTTCTTTGAAATGCTTGGTAACTTTAGTTTCGGCGATTACTTCAAAAAAGAAGCCATTGAATTTGCGTGGAATTTCCTCACTAAAGAGATTCAATTACCTAAAGAAAAGCTGCTTGTTACCGTGTATTCAGAAGATGATGAGGCGTTTGATATTTGGGAAAACCACATTGGCGTACCGAAAGAAAAAATCATTCGTATCAGTACATCTGATAACTTCTGGTCTATGGGTGATACCGGCCCATGTGGACCTTGCTCCGAGATATTTTATGATCACGGCGCGCATATTTGGGGCGGCCCTCCTGGAACACCAGAAGAAGATGGCGATCGGTTCATAGAAATATGGAATCTGGTTTTCATGCAGTATAATAAGCAAGCCGATGGCACTATGGAGCCACTACCTAAGCCATCCATTGATACGGGGATGGGGCTAGAGCGTATATCGGCTATCTTGCAAAATGTGCACAGCAACTATGAAATTGACCTTTTCCAAAACTTAATTAAAGCCTCTGCTGATATTGTTGGAACTCAAGATTTAGAAAATAAATCTTTGCGCGTTATTGCTGACCATATTCGTTCTTGCAGCTTCCTTATTTGCGATGGTGTTATGCCGTCAAATGAAGGGCGAGGTTACGTACTTCGCCGTATTATTCGCCGTGCCGTACGTCATGGTTATAAGATGGGTGCGCAAGATATTTTCTTCTACAAATTAGTTGAGGCGCTAAGTAAAGAAATGGGGGCAGCTTATCCTGAACTGGTTGATCAGCGACCCGTTGTTGAAAAAGTACTACGTGTAGAAGAAGAGCAGTTTAGTAAGACCTTAGCACGGGGTATGGCGATGCTTAATGATACCCTTGACGCCCTTGAAGGTGACACCATTCCTGGTGATGTGGTCTTTAAGCTTTACGATACCTATGGCTTCCCTACCGATTTAACCAATGACGTTGCCCGCGAACACGACCTTAAAATAGATGAAGCTGGTTTTGAGGCTGCAATGCAGGCTCAACGAGAACGTGCACAACAAGCCAGTAGCTTTGGTGCAGATTACAACAGTAAGTTAGCGGTTGAACATCAAACCTCATTTACGGGCTACACCGAGGTAGAAGGTGAAGCGAACGTCGTTGAGCTCATTGCTGACAACGCGTTTTGTGATTCACTTGCCGATGGGCAAGAAGGCGTCGTCGTACTAGATCAAACGCCCTTTTACGCAGAAAGCGGTGGTCAATCTGGCGATAAAGGCGTGTTGCGCGTAGCGAAGGGTGAATTCATTGTCACCGACACTCAAAAAATGGGTAACGCCTTTGCTCACAAAGGAAAAGTCAAGGGCGTCATTAATAAAGGTGATAAGGCATCGGCGGCTATCGATAATAGCAACCGCGAGGCGGTGAAGAAAAATCACAGTGCCACACACCTTTTGCATGCCGCGCTAAGAGAGATCTTGGGTGAGCACGTGACGCAAAAAGGCTCGTTAGTAGAAGCGCAACGTATGCGTTTTGATTTCTCGCATTTTGAAGCCATGACCACAGAGCAAATAGCGCAAGTCGAGCGCCGTGTGAACGAAGAAGTTCGCGCGAATCATGTACTCAAAACAGAGCTTATGGAACTTGATGAGGCAAAAGCGTCGGGTGCAATGGCGTTGTTTGGTGAAAAGTATGATGAGAAAGTTCGGGTCGTGACGATGGGACCTTTCTCTGTAGAGTTATGTGGGGGCACCCACGTGAAGAGCACCGGCGAGATTGGCTTATTTAAAATTGTCACAGAAGCGGGCATCGCATCAGGGGTTCGCCGAATAGAAGCTGTCACCGGAGAACATGCTATTGCTTATGTTCAGAAACAGCAATCTATGCTGTCTGAAGTCTCAGGGTTGCTAAAATCGGATGTACAAAATGTAGTCGAACGTATAATTTCCCTACAAAATCATACTAAAGAACTAGAAAAAGCCCTGAATTCTGCGAAACAAAAACTGGCGAGTCAGCAAGGTGCTGATATGCTTAATAGTGTGATAGAGATAAAGGGCACCAAGGTACTGATTGCCAATTTAGAAGGGGTGGAGTCTAAATCGCTGCGAAGCATGATGGATGACATAAAGAACCGAATTGGTGAAGGTATCGTAGTGTTAGGTGTGGCTGGTGATAATAAAGTCAACCTTATTGCCGGTGTAACAAAAGGGCTTACGAGCAAAGTTAAAGCTGGAGAATTGGTTAACTTTGTTGCTGCGCAAGTAGGTGGTAAAGGCGGTGGCCGTCCTGACATGGCTCAGGCTGGCGGTTCACAACCAGAGAACTTAAGTGCGGCGTTAGATTCGATTAACGCTTGGTTAGAAGATAAGCTATAATCAACGCGTAATCTGCAGTGAGTTTTTGAAGTGACACAGAAACACGGAATCACTGTTGCCCTCATCGGGTCGTGCCGATGTGTTGGCGAAGTGTTTATGGATAGGTTTAGAATTAAGGATCAGGAGCAAGCGAATGCTTATTTTGACTCGTCGAGTTGGTGAAACACTGATGGTTGGTGACGATGTGACCGTGACTGTCTTAGGTGTAAAAGGGAATCAGGTTCGAATTGGTGTGAATGCACCAAAAGAAGTTTCTGTGCACCGTGAAGAGATATATATGCGAATTCAAGCAGAAAAGGGTGGTCAGTCTGACGCTGCTGAATAAGTCATATCTTGGAACGAAAAAGGCCAGCAATGCTGGCCTTTTTTGTGTCTAACACGCTTCGCCTTATACTCGGCAAACCAAAGCATTTACGTGGGTTATTCAATTATCCTTATACGGAGGCATTTAATTAGCCATGGATAACCTATCGCCCTAGGCGCATAGGACGAATAATTCGTTTGTTCTTCGTACAAAAAATGTGTTTTTTAAACAAATCGTTTAAAATGCCAGCGTACAGTCATTTTCTTTCTAAAAAAGGTTTGACTCCGGCCAATGAATCCGTAAAATGCACCCCGCACTCAAGGAGAGGTGGGTGAGTGGCTGAAACCAGTTCCCTGCTAAGGAACCATACGCATTACGCGTATCGAGGGTTCGAATCCCTCCCTCTCCGCCATTATTCGTTGGTAGTGGCGATCAACAATTTGTTTTGCGCGTGTGTAGCTCAGCTGGATAGAGTACCTGGCTACGAACCAGGCGGTCGGAGGTTCGAATCCTTCCACACGCGCCACTTATTTTAAAGCGTCACCTTTTGGTGTAAAATCCAAAAGTATACAAGTTAACGCGTGTGTAGCTCAGCTGGATAGAGTACCTGGCTACGAACCAGGCGGTCGGAGGTTCGAATCCTTCCACACGCGCCATATAAGAAAGCCCACCTCATTGAGGTGGGGTTTTTTTATCTCTGCCTCTTCGTGCTTATCTTCCTTTTCTTGCTAACTTTTTACTGTCGCCCTGTATTTCTGCGTACTCAGCTGGGTCAATAGAGTGTGCTTAGTACATACCTATCAATACGGGTCTTTATTAATTCATATCGCATAAAAATATATTTAATCTATAGAAATGTGCATAAATACCGTTAATTATTCAGTTAATTATCTTAGGGAGTTGTGTTTATTTTCTCACCATGGTACTTATTCTGCACTATTCATTAAAAGGGTTTACCCATGGATTCAGGATCAGTTTCTAACTTGCTCATAGAAGCAGGCTCACTGATGCTTATTGGAATGCTTTTTGTGTTCGCATTTTTAGGCCTACTTATCGTTGGTGTTCACCTGATTGCAAAATTTTGTGAAGCCTTTCCTGGCGAATCCGTTCAGGAATTAAAGCCGCAACCTCGTCGCGCAGTACAACCTGGCGTGGATGGGAATGTTATTGCCGCTATTACTGCGGCCGTCCACACACATCGTCAAGCGAATAAAAAATAATATCAGGAGTTCTCATGTCTAAGCCACTGGCCTTAACCGAGCTAGTATTGCGTGACGCCCATCAATCGCTACTTGCCACACGTATGCGTATTGAGGATATGTTACCTATTGCTGAAAAATTAGATAAAGCTGGCTTCTGGTCAGTTGAATCGTGGGGAGGCGCAACTTTTGACGCGTGTATTCGTTATTTAGGAGAAGATCCTTGGGAGCGAATCAGGCAGTTAAAGGCGGCTATGCCCAATACCAAGCAACAAATGCTTTTACGCGGGCAAAATCTATTGGGGTATCGTCATTATGCTGACGACGTGGTGACTCGCTTTGTTGAGCGCGCTCACGAAAATGGGGTAGATGTTTTTCGAATTTTCGATGCCATGAATGACATGCGAAATCTCGAAACAGCAATAAAGGCAACAGTAGACTGCGGTGCCCATGCACAAGGAACGATTTCCTACACGGTAAGCCCTGTTCACAATCTGCAACTTTGGCTCGATATGGCTAAACAGCTGGAAGACATGGGGGTTCACTCTATTTGTGTGAAAGACATGGCTGGCCTTCTTAAGCCTTACGATTGTGAAGCCCTAATTAGCGGCCTAAAGGAAACGGTGAAGGTGCCTATTGCTATGCAGTGTCATGCAACCACCGGATTAAGTACAGCCACTTACCAGAAAGCCATTGATGCTGGTATAGATATGCTGGATACCGCTATCTCATCGATGAGTATGACCTATGGTCATACGGCAACAGAAACCATGGTGTCTATAGTAGAAGGTACCGAAAGAGATACAGGTCTCTCTTTGCCTCACCTTGAAGAAATCGCTAGTTACTTTAGGGAAGTGCGCAAAAAATACAGTAAATTTGAAGGCAGCCTCAAAGGGGTTGATGCTCGAATTTTATTGGCGCAAGTGCCAGGTGGCATGTTAACCAATATGGAAAGCCAGCTAAAAGAGCAGGGCGCTGAAGACAAGTTTGAAGAAGTATTGAAAGAAATTCCCCGTGTAAGAGAAGATCTTGGCTTCATTCCTCTGGTAACACCGACGTCGCAAATTGTGGGTACACAATCAGTATTAAATGTACTCACTGGTGAGCGCTATAAGAGTATTACGAAAGAAACGGCTGGGGTCCTTAAAGGTGAATACGGTGCGACAGCAGCGCCAGTCAATGCTGAACTTCAAGCCCGCGTGTTAGATGGCAACAGCCCAATAACATGTCGTCCAGCCGATAATATTGCGCCTGAATTAGACAGTTTAGAGAAAGAACTTACCGCACTAGCCAGTACAAAATCTATCTCATTAAGCAACGAAAAAATTGACGATATTCTCACCTATGCTCTGTTTCCTCAAATAGGCTTAAAATTTTTGGAAAACAGAGGCAATCCAGACGCCTTTGAGCCAGCGCCAGGGCAAGAGGCGCCAACGCAAGTGACAGATACTTCAGCGGCCTCTCAACCTACTTCTGGTTCAGCCGCAGCGTACGACGTCAGTGTGGACGGAAAGCGTTATCATGTCCAAGTGGCACCGTCTGGTGAACTCACTCATGTTGCTCCAGCACCGGCTGCGCCACAAAATGCGTCTACAGCAGCGCCAGCAGGAAATGAGCAGTCAATTAATGCACCGCTAGCAGGAAACGTGTTTAAAGTTCTTGTGCGTGCCGGAGACGCGGTGTCAGAAGGCGATGTGGTCATGATTATCGAAGCGATGAAAATGGAAACTGAAATTCGTTCAGCCTTTACAGGCACTGTCAGTGATGTGTGTGTGGGTGAAGGCGATAGCATCACCAGTGGTCAGCCTTTGATAATGTTGGGGTAGTGCATGGATAAGTTTTCGGTGCTGTGGGACAGCACAGCGTTAGCCCACTTTGAAGGCGGCCAGTTAATCATGATGGCGGTGGGCTTTGTACTCCTGTATTTAGCCATAGTGAAAAAATTTGAGCCTTTGCTATTAATTCCAATTGGTTTTGGTGCCTTGCTGACCAATATTCCTCTAGCCGGTTTTTCGGAAGCGGGAGGCTTGTTGCACTACATCTATAAAATAGGCATAGATACGGGGGTCTTCCCGTTGCTTATTTTTATGGGAGTGGGTGCAATGACGGACTTTGGCGCCCTCATTGCCAACCCTCGTATGTTGCTACTCGGGGCGGCCGCCCAATTCGGGATTTTTGCTACCTTGTTTGGTGCTATTGCACTTAATCTTGTCCCTGGGTTTGAATTTACCCTAAAAGATGCCAGTGCCATTGCTATAATCGGCGGCGCCGACGGGCCCACTGCGATATTTTTAGCGTCTAGGCTGGCGCCAGATCTACTCGGAGCCATTGCCGTGGCAGCCTATTCATACATGGCGTTAGTACCCATTATTCAGCCTCCTATTATGAAGGCGCTAACGAATAAAGAAGAACGAAAAATAGAAATGGCGCAACTTCGCCCAGTGTCAAAGCGAGAGAAAATTATTTTTCCCCTTGCCGTACTGTTTCTCACTATTTTGTTTTTGCCGTCAGCGACGCCTCTCGTAGGGATGTTTTGCTTTGGTAACCTAATGAAGGAGTGTGGTGTTGTTGATAGGTTAAGCAATACCGCTCAAAACGAACTGATTAATACGGTGACCATATTTCTTGGTTTGGCTGTGGGGTCAAAACTTTCAGCCGACAAGTTTTTAACGGTAGAAACGCTCGGTATTTTGGGGTTAGGTGCGGTGGCATTCGCCATCGGAACGGCCGCAGGGGTACTGATGGCGAAACTCATGGCTAAACTAAGTAAGGAAGCCATTAACCCCCTTATTGGTGCTGCGGGCGTATCCGCTGTGCCTATGGCTGCACGAGTGGTGAATAAAGTAGGGCTAGAATCTAACCCGCATAACTTCCTTTTGATGCACGCAATGGGGCCGAATGTGGCGGGCGTACTGGGCTCGGCTGTCGCCGCGGGTATTTTACTCGCGCTAGTGGGGTAAACGAGCCAAACTTAGCACCACAGTCAGTTGGTTTTTAATGCGCACACCTAATGCGGTTTGAGTTTCTCAAACCGCATTTTTATTGCGTACATTTCGAATATTGTGTGTTCCGTTGAATTAAAGCCTAGTGCGTTAATCAGTTACTCACTGATGGTCTGTTGGGGAACCAGCGATTGATAAGCAAGCACCATTTTTTTTGTTGTAGGGTGCTTGGGCCAGCGAAATAAGGTTTCAGTTTTACCTTCTTCTACGATATTCCCGTTTTCCATGACAATCACTCTATCGGCAATATGGCGCACAATCCCTAAATTGTGACTGATAAAGATAAACGCCAATCCTAATTCTTGTTGAAGTTGCAAAATAAGATTGACCGTTTGTGAGCGAATAGATGGATCTAGCGCCGCAAAGGGTTCATCGGCGACCAGCACTTTGGGTTTAAGCATAATAGCTCGCGCCAAGGAAACGCGCTGCTGTTGGCCATCAGAAAGCATATGCCTGTAAAAGTAATAGTGTTCCCGCAGCAAACCCACTTTAGTTAAGGTTTCTTCAATTAAAGCTTTACGCTGCGTTTCAGTTAATGACGTGTTTAAACGCAAGGGTTCATCTAAGATCTTGCCCACGGGAATAGCAGGGTTCATAGACTCGCTGCTATGTTGTAATATCATTCGAATATCGTGAGTACGTTTTTTTTGCGTTTCTTGTTTATTGTACTTGGCTAAGTATTTATGACTATTAAGCACGATTTCACCAGCATCTGCGGGTATTGCTCCAACTAATAATTTAGCCAGTAACGATTTTCCCGCGCGGTTTTCACCAATAATAGCAATGGTTTCTCCACGTTTAACGGTTAACGATACCGGCCCTAATTGAAATATCTCCGGTTTCTTTAACCAGCGCTTTTTATCGTTGTGGTAAAAGGTTAACCCTCTTACATCCATAATGTCCGTCATAACTTCTCCATATGTAGCGGGAAGTGACAACTGTAAGTATGGTCGTGAATCCGTCTTACACTGGGTGTAGACACACACGCCCGTTGTGCGCGGGGGCAACGTGGACCCAAACGACATCCAATCGGCAAATGCTGTAACGTAGGAATAGACCCTTCTAACGTGGGAAGCTCCGATTTGGGCGGCAAGTCTTTTCTAAAACTAGGGGCACTGTCTAAAAGCGCTTTGGTATACGGGTGCAGTGGCCGCTTTTTTAAATGTTTCATTTTTCCGGCTTCCACTGTTTGCCCAGCGTAGAGTACCGTCATTGAATGAGACATGCTTGCGATGGCTAATAAATCATGACTCACAAACAAAATACTTAAAGAGCGGGTTTGATTTAATCGTGTGAGTAACTTCAGAATCTGTGTTTTGGTAGTGGGCTCCATGCCGCGAGTGGGATCATCTGCAATCAACAATTGAGGTTGAGACACCAACGCCATAGCAATCATGAACTTCTGCCCAATATCGCTTGGAATTTGGTGGGGGTAAGCATTGAGATAATGCTTGTGGTGTTTTATGCCCACCTTGTGCACGGTGCTAATCGCAATTTTCTTTCTGTGCTGTGCCCGTTGCCAAAACCAGCTTCCTTTCACAAATTCGCTAGGAATACTTTCTTCTAGCTGTTCGCCGAGGGTGGCTGAGGGGTCTAAACTGGCTTGGGGGTTCTGGAAAACCACGGCAATTTCACGACGCATCACTTCTCGACGCTGCTGCTTAGACATACCCAGCAGGTTTTCCCCTTTCCAGCTCATTCTATCCGCTGTCAGTTGCCACTGAGCGGGAAGGGCTCCGCATATTGCCGATACAATTAAACTCTTACCAGAGCCCGACTCCCCAACAAGCGCGCGAATTTCGCCACTGCTTACTGATAAGTTTACTTTGTCTAACGCTTTGATACTGGTATCGCCACTGACCATCTCCAACGTGAGATTTTTTATATCAAGCATTGGCATATTAGTGACTCACTCTTTTTCTAAGGGCTGAGCGAAGGCCGTCACCCACGATATTTATCGACAGAACTAATAAGAATATGGTTAATCCCGGTAACGCCACGTTCCATGGCGCCAGGTAGGTTACATCAAGACCATCGGCAAGTATGGCACCCAGTTCGGGTAACGGTGACTGGGCACCTAGGTTCAAAAAACCTAGCGCTGAAATATCAATAACGGCTACCGACAATGCCAAAGTACCTTGTACAACAAGCATTTCCGTCATATTCGGTAAAATAGAATGGACAAACAATTGCCATTTGTTTGCGCCATCTAAGCGAGACGCCAGAATATATTCTTTTTTCATTTCGGCGCGCACAAAGCTTCGTGTGCGATGAACAAACTGGGGTATCAGCGCCAGTGTAATTGCCCACATGCTATTCACCAAGCCAGTTCCTAATATCGCCACAATAATAATCGCGATGAGCAACGTGGGAATGGCCATTAAGGCGTCTAAAAGGTGATTCACAATACTTGAGCGTACTCCGCGAAGCATACCGGCGAAGGTGCCAATACTCACCCCAATTAACATCGCCAATACTACCATTAAAAAGCCAGAACCTAGGGTTACTCTGCATCCATACATAATACGAGAAAATAAGTCTCTACCCAGGGCATCGGTACCGAACAAATAGGAGATAGAGCCATTGGGTTGCCAGCTTGGCGGGATCAGTAACCCATCAATGTTCTGTGCAATAGGGTCGTAGGGCGTTAGCAAAGGGGCGAATAGCGAAAAAATAACGAAAATGGCCAAGACAAATAAACCCACAATAGCGATGTGGCTTTCACGAAAGGCCACCCAGGTGCGATGCCAAGGTGACGGATGAAAGGCTTCTTCATATAAACTAAACTGAGGCACGTTCGTACTTTTCTCTGCTAGGGTCGATTATTCGGTTAAACAAATCGATTAATATAGTAAGCGATATGACAAGCGTAGATACGGCTAACATCCCTACCCGTAATGCGGGGTAATCTCTTTGGTAAATGGCTTGAATCAACCAGCTGCCAATACCCGGCCAAGAAAACAGCGTTTCCACAATCATCGCGTTTGTTATTAAGGTGGTTATTTGAATAACCATTAAAGGAAGTATGGGAAGCAGCGCATTACGAAGCACGTGCTGGGAAAAGATTCGCCACCCAGATAATCCCCTGGAGCGTGCCGCCGCAATGTATGCCCTGTGCTTAACGTCAATCACGGAACGTCGGGTAATTCTCACCATAGAGGCTGTGGTAATGGCACCAATCGCAAAGGTTGGGATGACTAAATGAGAAAATGCATCACGAAGTGCTACACCTCTATCAATACCCTCGGCCAACAAGATATCGATAAGAATAAAACCCGTCACGGGCTCTATATCAAACAGGAGGCTGATCCTACCTGAGATAGGCGCCACTTCCAGATTTAAGCTAAAAATCAAAATTAGGATAAGTGCAAACCAATACACAGGAATGCTATAGGTTGTGATACTCAACGCATTAATGGCGTGATCTGAGGTTGAATAGCTGCGAATTCCGGCATAGTAACCAAGGGGTATACCGATAAACATTGCCATCAGTATAGCGTATGTACTTAGCTCAATTGTGGCGGGCAGGGCAATGCCAATTTCTTCTCGAAGAGAAAGTCCTGACGCTGAGCTATAGCCCCAATCACCTTGAAGAAGATTACCGAGGTAATGAACAAACTGAAAGACAATAGGCTGGTCTAAACGATATTGGCGCATCAGCGCCTCTCGTTGGATTTCATTTGCAGGCACAATGCCTGTCAGATTTTGTAGAACATCGCCAGGGAATAGGTAGGCTAGGGCAAACGACAATATTGCCAACACAAGTAGCGTTAAAATAAAGAGAATGCTGTATCGAGATAAAATTCGAATCACAGTGTTTTACTCACTCCACCAAAGCGTACACCACCAAAGGGGTTAATCTCCATTCCTTGTAGTTCCTCGCGGTACGCCTGATATCTAAAGGCGTGAGCAATGGGGACAAGAGGAAGGCGTTCGTACAATAAACGATTAACTTGTTGATATATAGCACGCCTTTCTTCTATGTTGTCTGTGGCCAGTGCTTCGTCTAACAGCCTATCATAATCTTGATTACACCACATGGCGCGATTTGTTCCTGAAGGGATGGCGCCACAACTTAAAAGGGGACGATAAAAATTATCAGGGTCGCCATTGTCTGCTGACCAACCGATTAGCACAGAGTCGTGCAAGCCCTCTCGCAAATGTCGACGGAATGTTGCCCAATCGTAACTCACAATAGTGGCCGTGACGCCCACCTCTGCGAGATAACGCTGGATAAGCTCTGCCATTTTAGCCGCGTTGGGATTGTAGGCGCGTTCAACGGGCATGGCCCAGATAGTCATGCTAAAGCCATTGGGAAACCCGGCATCAGACAGGAGTTTTCGGGCAAGTACGGGGTTATAAGCGGTATCGTCCGCGTCGCTTTGAAACGCCCAGCTTGCAGCAGGAAGCAATGTTTTTGCGCGGGTGGCACTGTCAAAATAAACCGCTTCTAACAAGGTGTTTTTATCAATGGCTGCCGCCAAGGCCCTTCTAACATCTTGATTGTCAAAGGGAGGGCGCTGGGTGTTGAAGGCCCAAAAACCAATATTAAGGCCAGGTTTTTCAGCAAGAACAAGATCTTCTTTTGCACGGATCACTTCAAGTTCGGTTTGTGCCGGAAACGCCGTTGCATCGCATTCGCCCGTCATAAGCTTTGCCAGCCTAAGTGAGCTTCTAGGCGTAATATCGTATATCAATCGCTTTGCCACAGCCTGCTCAATCCAATAATCGGGGTTTTGTTTAAAGCGAATAAAGTGGTCTTTGCGATAACTCTCGAATAAAAAAGGGCCGGTACCTATGGGATATTGGTCAATGCGATTGGGGAAGCCTTGGGCTTGTAATTGTTGGCCGTATTCGGCAGACAGAATGACTGAGAAGTCGGTGGCCAGATTGGCGAGGAAAGAGCTGTCTCTGCGTTTTAACGTAATCTCAACGCGATACCCATTTATCCTAGCCACATCCACGATATTATCGGCTAAACCTAAGCTTTCGAAATAGGGGTACCGGCCGCCGGATACATAGTGGAAGGGATGGTTTTTATCCCGCCATCTATCAATACTAAAAATAACATCGTCTGCATTGAAATTACGTGAAGGTGTAAAATAGTCGGTAGTATGAAACTGAACATCTCTGCGTAACTGAAAAGCGTAAGTTAAGCCGTCGTCTGACACCAGCCAGCTGCTGGCTAAACTCGGTACAATGCGCCCGGTTTCTGGGTCAAAGTCGAGCAATCTATCGTAGATTTGATGGGCGGTGGCATCCGCTGTCGTACTCGATGTATCCAGTTGTGGGTTAAACGTAACGGGGTTACTTTCAGAGCAATAAATCAGACCGCTATTATAAAAGGCTTGTTCATCACGTTTGGTGCAGGCACTCAGCACCGCTAGCAAAGTGGCGATAAACGCAACGTAACCTAATGAACTAATGCGCATTGACTAACACTCCGCACTTTCTGCCGACGAATCTAATAAATTGTATTTTTTCAAATAGCCCCTTAGCTGATGGTAAGTCAAACTGAGCTTTTCCGCTGTTTTTTTCTGATTATACTGACTATCTGCCAATGCACGTTTAATCATGTCTATTTCGTGTTGTTGAGAAAGCTCTTTTAGATCTATGGGGTAGTTTGGCGCGCTTTCTCCCACATTGGTTACAGGCAGAGATGTCGTATCCTGCGTATCTGCATCGTCATTGGCAGGGGGTTGATGAGTGATTCTGGGCGCTTCATCAATGCTGCTAATTCGATCATGGGTTTTAACGCGAGATTTAGGACGGTATATAGACTCAAAAGGATCCAGAACAATTTCATGAACAGGCAGGTGAGGGTTGTTTGTGCGGTATACGGCTCGTTCTACCACATTTTTAAGTTCCCTAATATTGCCGGGCCAGTCGTACTCCATGAGTATTCGTTTGGCGCGCTCAGTAAAGCCACTAAATAATTCCATTTCGAGCTCCCTTGCCATATTGATAGCAAAGTTTTCCGCCAGCATCATAATGTCTTCTGGTCGCTCTCTTAAAGGGGGGATGGTGATAACATCGAAGGCTAAGCGGTCGAGGAGGTCAGCTCGAAATTCACCTGCGTCAGCTAACGCAGGAAGATCTTCGTTGGTTGCTGCAACTAAGCGAACATCGGTTTTCACTGTTTTGTTGCCGCCAACCCGTTCAAATTCACCATACTCCACCACGCGGAGTAGCTTTTCCTGAATTAACCCAGACGTATTTGCCAGTTCATCTAAAAACAAGGTGCCGTTATGAGCCAGCTCAAAGCGCCCTTCACGGCGTTTCGCTGCGCCGGTAAATGCCCCCGCTTCATAGCCGAACAATTCACTTTCCAGTAAGCTTTCGTTAAGTGCTGCACAGTTAAGCTTAACGTAGTTTTGATCCCAACGTTTTGACAGGAAGTGTAAACGGGCGGCCACTAGCTCTTTACCTGTCCCCCGCTCACCAATAACCAACACGGGTTTATCCAGGGGCGCTATCTGAGAAATTTGCTCTAGCACTTCTAAAAAGCTGTTGGCTTGGCCCAGCAAATTGTCTTGTTGGCGGTACCTACTCATTAATTTCCTCAATATTTAGTCATTTCGACCAATAAATAGTGTAGAGCAAAAAAAGCTGTTGTTCGAGCATTATTTAATCTGATTGAAAATTCAATTAAATTAGGGTGTTATAGTAATGACTCACATTGGCAAGCAAATTGAATACTCTTCTATAACCTATTGTTTGGTACAACCAGTTTTCGAGTAAGAGGTAATTATTATGGGTATCTTCTCGCGTTTCACTGATATTGTGAATTCAAATATTAATGCGCTGTTAGACAAAGCCGAAGATCCAGAAAAAATGGTTCGGTTGATTATTCAAGAAATGGAAGACACATTAGTTGAGGTACGTTCTGCTTCAGCTAAAACGCTGGCGAACAAAAAAGAAATTGTCAGTCAGATTAATAAGTATGAAAGTGACGTTGCCGAGTGGCAAGGAAAAGCTGAACTTGCATTAAGTAAAGATAGGGAAGATCTTGCTAGAGCGGCATTACAGGAAAAGAAAAAGTCAGCAGAAGCGGCGGAAAGTTTAAGTAAAGAGCTGTCTGTTGTTGATGAGCAAATCAGTAAGCTTCAAGATGAGATTGGTCAATTGCAAGATAAACTGGCTGATGCGAAAACGCGTCAGAAAGCTATTATTATGCGTCAGAAAACGGCCAGCTCTCGTTTAGATGTGAAGCGTACCTTGGACAGCACAAAAGTTGATAATGCCATGGGACGTTTTGAGCAATACGAGCGCAAAATTGACGATTTAGAATCGCAAGTAGACGCTTATGACCTAGGCAAAAAGACGTTAAATGATGAATTTGCGGAACTTGAGTCTGGCGATAAGATTGATGAAGAATTGGCGGCATTGAAAGCCAAAGTAAAAGGCGACAACACGTCGTCGAGTCAGTCAGAGTAAATAAAAATAAGAAAGTTAATGGTGTCTGCCCACATGATGGGCAGACCTAGATGGGTTTGTTGGAGGTTTGACAATGGATGAAGGTATCATTGCTATGCTAGTAATGCCCTTAGTCATATTTATGATTTTTGTGGCACCTATTTGGCTAATTTTACATTACCGAAGCAAAAAACAGGTTAATCAGGGGTTGAGTGCCGAAGAGCAAGCGTCGTTGCAATCGTTGGCTGAACAGGCCGAGAAAATGAGCGACCGCATTCAGACACTTGAGGCAATTCTTGATAGTGAGGCACCTGAATGGAGGAACCGCGCATGAGACAAGGTAAACAGTTATACCGCGACACCGACAATGCGAGGATCGCAGGGGTGTGTGCCGGAATAGCGCATTATTTTGGCTTAGAAACGTGGCTGGTCAGAATTCTAACGGTTACCGGTTTCTTTTTGCTCGCTGGACCCTTTGTATTTGTTGCCTATATTGCGGGATGGTTTATTTTAGATAAGAAACCTTTGGGTGATGTAAAACATGATGAGCCGCCCACGTTTCAAGCAAGAGGCAAGGGCTGGCGTAATCAAAGCAGCAATCACGGAAGTCAAAAAGTAGAGGTGAAAACGAAGGTGTGGCAAGCAGGCGAGCCCCCTAAGCAGGCCTTTCATGATATCCGTAACCGATTCGATAAAGCGGAACAGCGCTTACGCAAAATGGAAACCTACGTAACGTCGAAAGAGTACCAATTGAATCGCGAGATAAGCCGACTGTAATCCACCCCATCATATAGAAACCACATCATTTGATGTGGTTTTTTTATGTCTTTTCAAGGGGGTATATCATTTTGTAAACGTAATGTTACACGTTTTGCCTTTCGTTCCCGTTTCCAAAAGCTTCACCTCAAGGACAATGTGTTTAGACTAATTGGCCTAACGTTCATGAGTGCATCGAAGTGAGTATGACAAAAGAAACGAATTACCAGTCGCGTCAACCTGACGATAAAGGCTTGATAGCCTGGTCACCAGAAGAGAACCTTGTCTGGACAGAGCTTTATGCGCGCCAGCGCCCCCTAATTGAAAAGCGGGCGTGCGAGCAATATTTAAAGGGTATGGAGTTACTCAAGCTTCCCAAAGATGGCATTCCACAATTACCCGATATTGACCAGGTACTTATGGCGAACACGGGGTGGAAAACAGCCGCCGTTCCCGCGTTGATTAATTTTGGAGAGTTTTTTCGTTTGCTAGCCAATAAGCAATTTCCGGTAGCGACTTTTATTCGTACCCGGGAACAGTTTGATTATTTGCAAGAACCCGACATCTTTCATGAAGTATTTGGCCATTGCCCACTTTTAACCAACCCTGCCTTTGCTCACTTTACTCACACTTACGGCAAGCTAGGGCTAAAAGCCAGTAAAGAAGACCGCGTGTTCTTGGCGCGGTTATATTGGTTCACCGTAGAATTTGGGTTAGTGAAGTCTGGCAACGACCTGAAAATTTATGGTGGAGGCATTCTCTCATCGCCGGGAGAAACCGTGTATTCACTGGACAGTGATATACCATTAAGACAGCCATTTACGGTTTTAGATGCCCTGAGAACACCTTATCGCATCGATATCATGCAGCCGTTATATTACATTTTGCCTTCGTTTGATCATTTGTTTGACATCGCCGAGATGGACATTATGACGTGGGTTGAAAAAGCTAAATCCCATGGGCTTTTCCCTGCGTTATTTGACACTAAAGCACGACAAGCCAGCTAGTCTTCGCACGCGGTAGTGGGGAGCCACTGCCGCTAACTTCACCTATGCTTTTATTGTAGCGGTATTGCCACTGAGGCTGTACGCCGTATAACCGCTTTTGATTTTGCCGATTCTATTGTTATTTTTTTGTAAAAGTGTGATAGTCTGTACATATATGTTTACAATAATGATATGAATACACATATGCGCTTAGAAATTACCTGCCAAGACAGACTCGGTATTGCACAAGATGTACTGGATATACTCGTGACTCATGAGATTGACCTGCGAGGGATCGAAATAGACCCCACAGGAAAGATCTTTCTCAACTTTCCCAATATCGAATTTGCTGATTTTCAACATTTAATGCCGAAAATCAGACGTATTGATGGAATTGACGACGTTAAAACAACCTTATTCATGCCTGGGGAAAGAGAGAAAAATCAGCTTTCCGCAATTTTGAGAACCCTACCTGACCCCGTGTTTTCCATAGATGCAAAGGGGCAAATTCTGCTCTGCAATGAGGCAGTAACCTCGGGGCTAGAAATGCCAGATATCGAGGTGGTAGGCAGTGATATTGCTGACGTGGTCAAAGGCTTTAACTTTCATCGCTGGATGGAAGGAAGTGCGCCGCGCCCTCAATCTGCAAAAGTGAAGTTTATCCAGCAAGATTACCTGGCCGATATGTTACCCATTACGGTCAGTGATGGAGACAGCGGAAATATCGTGGCTGGCGCGGTTATTTTACTAAAATCTGAAATGCGGTTAGGGCAGCAATTCAGTGCTTTCCACCAATCGCCCACCGACAGTTTTGACCGTTTCGTTGTTGAGTCAGCTGTGATGCACAAGGTGGTTAATGAAGCAAAACGCATCGCCGATCTTGATGCGCCTGTCCTCATATTTGGGGAAACAGGCACAGGCAAAGAGATGATAGCCCGAGCGTGTCACCAATCTAGCCGCCGCAGTGAAGGGGCGTTTCTTGCACTTAACTGCGCCTCTTTGCCTGACAGTGTGGCAGAAACTGAACTTTTCGGGTATGCCGAAGGGGCTTTCAACCAACCTTCAGCAAAAGTTGGGCTACTTGAGCAGGCACGTGGAGGCACCTTGCTGCTCGATGAAATAGCGGATATGTCTCACCAGCTTCAAGCAAAATTATTGCGCGTATTAGAAGATGGAGAATTTCGGCGGGTAGGCGACACTCAACCGGTAAACGTAGACGTTCGCTTTATTTGTACCACATGTCGTGATTTAGGTCAGTTAGTGGAAGAAGGGCGTTTTAGAAAAGAACTGTATTACCGGCTGAATGTGCTGTCGTTGGTTATGCCATCGTTAAAAGAAAGGCGACAGGATATTGTGCCACTAGCCGAGGCATTTATCGCTCAACACAGCACAAAGCTGGGACGACGGCCGGCCAAATTAAGCAAGTCGTGTGTGGAATTTCTGCAGAACTACCCGTGGCCAGGAAACGTCAGGCAATTGCAAAACGCGCTTTTTAGAGCACTATCGTTGTTAGATGGGAAAGAGATAACTAAAGAAGATATTCAGTTGCCAAGTTGCGCGCCTAGCATGACATATATTGATGAGAACTTTGATGGCAGCTTAGATGATGAAGTGAAGAAGTTCGAAAAGGACTTACTAAAACGGCTATATCCGTTTTATCCCAGTACTCGCCAGTTAGCGAAAAAGCTGGGGTTAAGCCATACTGCTATTGCAAACAAACTTAGAGAGTACGGCATCAACAAAGCGACGATTAAGCTTTGAAGGTGTCTGTTTCGTAAAGTTGACAATGCTCTCCCTCGCCTCAGCACACCCGCCTTACAGGGGGGTGTGAAGGCCAGTACGAAAGGCATCTTGTAAATCTACAGTTACGTTGTGTTTTCATTTTATTAACTCTCGTCTTCCCCTGTCTTGCCAATTAGTGGCATAAATACGCAGTAGCGGATCGCCATCACGATTGCAGCGCGTTTAGTTATCGCCAGTATTGAATGAAGCGTGAGTTAAGGTAACAGGAGAACGTAATATGAAATTAGCCAGCTATAAGAATGGGCAAAGAGACGGGGAGCTTATGATAGTGTCTCGTGATTTAGCCACTGCCTATTCTGCTGCGGGTATTGCCGACACAATGCAACAAGCACTTGATAATTGGCAACATCTCGCCCCGCAATTAGAACAACGATATGTGCAATTAAACCAAGGTGAGCTGGAGGCTTCAGCGTTCGACGAATCAAGATGTTGTTCACCTTTGCCACGCGCCTATCAGTGGGCAGACGGCAGTGCCTATGTTAACCATGTAGAGCTTGTGCGACGAGCGCGTGATGCTGAGATGCCTGAGAGTTTTTGGACCGACCCTTTAATGTATCAAGGCGGTTCAGATGATTTCATAGGGCCACGAGACGACATTATTCTCCCTAGTGACGAATGGGGAATAGACTTTGAAGGTGAAGTCGCGGTGATCACCGATGATGTTCCTATGCAATGCTCCTTGCAACAAGCGGCGGAACGTATACGCCTAGTCATGTTGGTCAATGATGTCTCGCTTCGAGGGCTTATTCCCGGTGAATTATCAAAGGGCTTCGGCTTTTTTCAATCAAAGCCGGCGTCAAGTTTCTCGCCGGTGGCTGTCACACCCGATGAACTTGAAGGGGCATGGCAAGACACCAAAGTTCACTTACCTCTGCGAACCACCTATAACGGCACTCTTTTTGGGAAACCCGATGCGGGGTCAGACATGACATTTAACTTTGCGCAGCTAGTTGCTCATGCTGCAAAAAGTAGGAACCTAGGTGCGGGGTGTATTATTGGTTCAGGGACGGTCTCTAACAAACAAGGTACTGCCCATGGGTCATCCATTGTGGAAGGAGGGCTAGGGTATTCGTGTATCGCAGAAGTGCGCATGATTGAGACCATTAGAGACGGTAAACCAAGTACCCCGTTTATGCAATTTGGCGACTTAATTCGTATAGAAATGCTCGATGGGGCAGGAAACAGCGTGTTTGGTGCCATTGAACAACAGGTAAAGCCACTGTACTAGTATTAAGTAAAACGTGGTTGGACATTCTTCATCGAATTATTGATGCACACTAGGTGCAATTCCATTTTTTGCAAGGGGACCAGAGCATGAGTTTTAAGTTATATGGTTATTGGCGCTCTACCGCCACATACAGAGTTAGAATTGCACTCAATTTAAAAGGTGTTGATTATGAATATATACCGGTGCACCTTACAAGCGACGGGGGTGAACAACATTGTGAGCGTTACAAAAAGCTTAACCCTTCGGCGTTAGTTCCTACCTTCGTTGACGATGATGAAGACATTATTCTTAACCAGTCATTGGCCATCATTGAATACCTTGATGAACGATTTCCTTCTCCCTACCCACTTATCCCTGCACATAAAACAGAGCGCGCACGGGTAAGGGCGCTTGCCCAGGATATTGCTAGTGATATTCAGCCTCTTGGTAACTTGCGTGTACTTAATGCGCTAAAAGAGCATTTTAGCGCCTCGCAGGGTGACGTTTCTGAGTGGGCGGCACAATGGATAGTAAAAGGCTTTGAGGCTATTGAAGCGCGCTTACAAACTCAAGCTGGAAAGTATTGCTTTGATTTTGATATCACTATGGCCGATGTTTGCTTGGTGCCACAAGTATTTAACGCGAAGCGATTCGGCGTGGATATGAGTGCTTTTCCGTTAATCAGTAAAATTGTGAACAACTGTAATGCGTTGGACGAGTTTAAACGGGCATTGCCCGAAAACCAATCTGATAGGGTGGGGTAAGTGCTTTTGTAGCGAGGGTAACCAGCATGTATGTCGGCTTCCCCTGCTACATTTATTGCCGTTTTATGGGTAATTCCGTGGTGTTCTTAACCTGTTTTAAGGCAAAGGTAGAACTCAAGTGGTCAACAAGTGGAAGATGGGTCAGCTTGTTTTTTAACAAGTATTCATATTCTTCAATACTTTCCACGATGACTTTCAATAAGTAGTCTTTTTCACCACTGGTCGTATGACACTCGACGATTTCATCTATACCCTGTACAGCATTTTCAAAGTCGGTCAGTGAGTCTCCGTCATGATTTTTAAGTGTGACGTAGATAAATACCGAGACACCTAAATTCAGTTTTTTGCTGTTTAGTAGGGTTACCTTACCGATAATGATCCCATCAGCTTCCATGCGTTTAACCCTGCGCCAACAAGGGGTGTGAGATAATCCAACACGCTGACTCAAATCAGCCATTGAGACGGTGGCATCCTGCTGCAATACTCGCAGTATTTCACGGTCAAACTTATCTAATTTCATGCACATTTATTCCATCGTTTTTATGATAATTATTATATCGCAAAATAAATTCTAGGATAAGCATCCTAGTAAAATAGTCATCGGTATTTTTGAATTTCAGTTTATAAATGGCTTCAGTGAACATAGCAAGGCTTGTCCTCACATTGATCCGTTACACTTGACCAATTCACCACACTAAAGTAAAAGGGACCCAATGTCAGTTTTCGATCACGCTGAATTCGATAATCACGAACATGTAGCATTTTATCATGATGAAGCATCAGGGCTCAGTGCAATTATTGCTGTACATAATACTCACCTTGGGCCTGCGTTAGGCGGCTGTCGAATGTGGCCTTATATTAATAGTACGGAAGCACTTACCGACGTGCTGAGACTATCAAAAGGCATGACCTACAAAGCCGCCATGGCAAATATTGCATTGGGCGGTGGAAAATCTGTGATCATTGGGGACCCAAGACGACAAAAGACGCCCGAAATGATGGAAGCCATGGGCAAGTTTGTCGACTCACTAGGCGGGAAATATTTTACCGCCGAAGATTCAGGAATCGCGGTCACCGATTTGAAATCGATGGCAAAACATTCCGAATATATTGCTGGGGTAGATGCGCAGTATCATTATGCGGGGGAAACACCAGATGGTAATCCTGCTCCCTCTACGGCTTATGGCGTGTTTGTTGGCGTGAAAGCATCGGTAGAGCATGGTTTAAATAGAAGCCTAGAAGGCGTTACCGTAGCCATACAAGGCATGGGGCACGTAGGCTATCGCTTAGCTCAGCATCTACGCAATGCCGGAGCAAAACTCTTTGTGGCAGATATCTATCCAGAAGGGGTTGAGAAAGCCGTGAAAGAATTGGGCGCAACTGCTGTTGCACCAGAAGACATATTAAGCCTAGATGTAGATGTATTAGCACCTTGTGCGCTTGGTTCAGCAATTAATGATCAAACATTACCATTAATTAAAGCAAAAGTGATTGCGGGAGCGGCTAATAACCAGCTTGCCAGAGAAGAAATAGGCGACCTTTTGGTAGAACGCGGCATACTTTACGCCCCTGACTACGTGATAAATGCCGGTGGTATCATCGATATTTATCATCAGCGTATGGGCGCTAGTAGCAACAATGCGTTGAAAACACACATCGAAGAGATCGGCGCTACGTTAAAGCTGATTTATCAGCGGGCTGAACAGGAAAATTGTGCGACGAGTCGTGTGGCAAATGCGATCGCAGAAGAACGATTTTCGAATAAGGGTTGAAAGTTACGGAGCAAATCGTCATAATGCGCCCCGCGCTTCAGACAGCAAGAATTTGCTGATTTGAATCAGGTTTCGTTTTTAATCGAAAATCCGTTTTGCGCTTCTATGGTGGGCTTTTGGTCCTCCCGCAATGATACTCTGTGAATCCGGTCAGGCCTGGAAGGGAGCAGCCGCAGCAGACGACTCATGTGCCGGGATGTGGCTGGAGGCCTGCCACCCAATCCCCCCACATTATCACACCGCTGCTTTTTCTTTATCTTGTGGCTTTGTTTCCGAATTATTTAAAAACTTAATCGCTTTATCCACGGCATGGGCAACGTTCATTTCCATTTGATTGCGTTCACTTTGTGGTAGATAGAAAGCCATATCTACCTCGTAACGGATATAGCGAGGCGGTACTTGGTTTAGCGCTAAGCAGCATACATCAGCAAGGTAATCTGGGCTCTTTTCAGTATCTAAGCCTAGCTCAGTTAACCGTTCTAATACGAGATGTTCGTAATAGTTATGAATATCATCATCTAACTTCATGTTCTTTACCCTTTAAGAAAGCGGGGAGGAAAAGTAGTGAAAGTGACTTCCCTGCCCAAAGTGCCCTAAGTAACGTATAGACGGAATTTGCCTGTTGTCGAGTTAAACTGGTTAAAAGTATAAAGACGATTCCTTTTAGGCCGAGTTTAAATATCATCAAGCAACTGAACAGTGCTCAGTAAAAAATTCAACCAGAGTTTGTTTTTTGTTCGCATTAACGTTGCTGTGACATACAAAATACCTGACTTAAAACTTAAAACTATAAAATAGAACAAAAAAAGTTCAGCTGCTTAACGCTGATATATGTCGTTCATCGATTGTGTCTTTTTTGTGAAATCATGAAAATCTATAAATAACAGTTGGTTATGTGCACTGGTATGGTGCATCCGCTGCAATTCATCGTATTAGGGGTTGTAAACTTTGTCAAAAGAGTGTCAATTATACTTGCGAATAATTCTTTAAATTCGTATATAAAACAATCATTTAGGTTGCCTTTAGTCTGTTTTTAGATTTTCTAAAGGGTAGCTTAAAAATAAATTTGCACACTAAAGCAAAACCAGGGAAACAAACATGAAATATAATAAAACGCTAACGGCACTCGCCGTTGCAGCGTCGATGGGTGTGGCTGCACCAACTATCGCACAGGAATCAAAAGGTACTATCGTTGGTACTTCTGTCTCTGCTAGCACAAGCCAAGCGCTTGCTGGCGTTGAAGTGACTATCGTTAACTTAGAAACCGGTCTTACACGTACAGTAACTACTGACGCTGACGGTCGTTATACTTTTCCTCTTCTTCCACCGGGTAACTACAGCCTAACTGCGAAAAAAGCAGGCTTTACAGTAGCCCAACAAGAACGCTTCACCGTTCGCCCCTCAGCGCGTACTAACCTTGATGTAACATTAGAGTCTGGTGATATTGAGCGCATCGCCGTAAGTGGTACTGCACTTTCCACAATTGACGTTACGTCTAGTGAATCGCAGTTATATGTAGACCAAGATTTCATTGCAAAAGTTCCAGTACCCCGTGATATTTCTTCTGTAGCACTACTTGCTCCAGGTACGGTATCGGGTGACTCTGACTTTGGTAACTTTGCTTCATTCGGTGGTTCTTCTGTAGGTGAGAACGTTTACTACGTAAACGGTATCAACGTAACAAACTTCCGTAACGGGCTTGGTGGTTCAGAACTTCCATTTGAAATGTACGAGTCATTCGAAGTTAAAACAGGTGGTTATTCTGCGGAATACGGCCGTTCTACTGGTGGTGTAATCAACGCACGTACTAAGAGCGGTAGCAACGAATTCAAATGGGGCGCGAGCGCATATTATGAGCCATCAGCTCTTCGTGCACATCAACCAGACGTTTTCTACAGAACCGCTGAAGATGCAGCGGAAGCTGGCAGTGACTACTACGTAGTTAACAAAGACGATGAAACGGGTGAAACTAACGTAAACCTATGGGCAAGCGGTGCAATCATCGAAGACAAGCTCTTCTTCTTCGGTTTGGTTAACCAAAAAGTTCGTCAACGTGATTACTCTGGTACTGCGATTACGTATGACCGCGAAGGAAATGACACACTAATCAGTGGTAAGCTAGATTGGTATATCACGCCAGAGCATATTCTTGAAATAACCGCTTGGGACAACAAGGAGGAGTTAGATTCAGAAAAATTCCTTTATGATGTGGATACAGGCGAAGTTGGTGCTACTCAAGGTGAGTATACACTTGAACGTGGTGGTTCGACATGGGGTGCTCAGTACACAGGTATTCTTACCGATGACATCACGGTAAGTGCACAATACTCAGTGAATAAAGCAAGTTACAGCAACTTGAACGCTGGCTCAAATCCACTAGGTGACGCGCCGGTAGTTTACGATCGCTTTACTGGTGTTGAATACGGTGCATTCGGTCTATTTACTCCTTCAATCCAAGAAGATAAGCGTACGGCAATGCGCTTTGACGTTGAATGGTATGTAAATGCTGATCACGTACTTAAATTCGGTATTGATAACGAAGACCTTGAAGCCACTGAGAATACTCAGCGTGCTGGTGGGGTAGCTTATCGCTATGAAAACTGTGGAGCGGACCTAGATGAGGCTGACAACGAAAATTGCGCAGTACGTCAAGAATTCTACATTAACCAAGGTGATTTCGAAACCAAGAGTTTCGCATACTATGTGGAAGATACTTGGACGGTAACAGACAATATCACTGCACGAATTGGTCTTCGTAACGAAACGTTTGAAAACTACAACAAAGCTGGCGACAAGTTTGTAGACGTTAGCGACCAGTGGGCGCCACGTTTAGGCATAAGCTGGGACGTAAAAGGCGACGGCGAAAGTAAAGTATTCGCTAACTACGGTCGTTACTTCCTACCAGTAGCAACAAACACTAACATCCGTCTTGCTGGTGATGAGCTTTACACACGTCAACTTTTCGAAGTTGAATCTATCAATGCTGATTTCACTCCAGTACTTGGAGATGCGCTTGGAGGTTTGACTGTATACGGTGACGGTACACTTAAGAGTACAACTGAAACTGTGAATGCAGATCTTGATCCTATGTATCAAGACGAGTTTATCTTGGGTTACGAGCAAGTAATCGATGAGTCTTGGAGCTTTGGTGTTAAAGGTACCTATCGTGATCTTAAGAGTTCCCTAGAGGATATTGCAATAGACGCCGGTTTTAATACATTCCTAGAAGAAACAGAAGGTAGCAGTTGTACACTTTGTTCTGGTTTCCATTACTACGTTTTAACTAACCCTGGTAATGATGTAACTATTACAACTGACCCAGATGGTGATGGTCCACTAGCTCTAGATACTTATACTATCCCAGGTGATTACCTTGGCTACCCAGAAGCTATTCGTAAGTATGCTGCTGTTGATGTTACCGTTGACCGCGCTTGGGACGAAGAGTGGATGATGAGCTTTACATATACGTGGAGCCACAGCTGGGGTAACAACGAAGGTGCGGTTCGTTCAGACAACGACCAAACTGATGCTGGTTTAACCACTAACTTCGACCAACCAGGGCTACTAGATGGCGCATACGGTAACCTACCAAACGACCGTCGACACGCTGTTAAGATTACCGGTGCTTACCAGGTATTTGAAAACTTTACGCTTGGTGCTAACTTCCGTTGGACTTCAGGCCGTCCATTGAACTCATTCGGTTTCCACCCAACCGATGTTTTTGCATCTTTGTATCAAGCTGAATCTTTCGTTAAAGACGGCGAACTTGTAACTCGTGGTTCTCAGGGTACTACGCCAAATACCTGGAATCTTGATTTGAGTGCAAAATACCTTATCGAACTTGAGCAAGCAGATGTCGCACTTCGTGCAGATATCTTCAACGTGTTCAATAACGATGAAGCAACGCAGTTGAATGAAGTGAACGAGCGTTTTGCTGGTTATACTGATGCAGGTGGTTATGCGGGTGAATATAACCCGTCTTACGGCCTACCAACTTCTTTCCAAACGCCACGTTATGTGCGTTTCAGTGTAGAAGTTAACTTCTAAGACATACGTTAAAGAAGGAAAAGCCCAGCTTAACGCTGGGCTTTTTTTTAGATGAAATTATGAATATAGAATTAAAGAAACTTATTGATGCCTCAAAAGCATTAGATAAAAACGCAGTTAGCGAGGTGGTTACCTTTCTTCTAGAAAGGCAAGTCGTCCTTAAGGACAATTGGCTGGGCGTAGCCCGTGTATGTATGAGTGTCGGTAACTATAGCCTTGCTATACAAAGTATCGAGCGATTGGTAGGTGAATGCCAAGAGCTACCCACTGTACTTCAAGGGCTAGGAATACTCTCAGATTGCGGTAATACGAACCAAGCATATGAAATTGCGGATAGCATGCTTAAGCATAACCCATCTCTTGTACCTATTCAGCATACGAAAGGCGTGCTTGCCTATCAAACGGGGAAGCTGGAAGAAGCCAAATCGCTTTTCTACAACGTTGTAGAAAAATTGCCTTTAGCGGGAGAAGCATGGCATATGTTATCTACCTTGGCCGATACCGAAGAAGAGTATATATCAATACGAAAAGAGCTTGAAAACTTAAAGCCTAGCGTTGATAAATTACCGAATAATACAGCAAAAGCGACATTCTATAATGCACTGGCAAATGTTATTGCTCATACTGATTCTAATGATGCAGCACTTGATTGCTATAACGATTGCGCGAGAGTTATGAAAGCAGTGGTACCGTCAAATGTATTACCCTTTACTTCTATTGATACCTTCAATAACGCGGTAGGCGGATTACCTACGAATGAGAGTAAAGAATCTGTGATGTCTCCAATATTCGTTTTAGGCCTTCCACGTTCCGGGACCACACTACTAACCCAGTTATTATGTGTCCACCCTGAAGTAACCAGTATTGGTGAAGCGGATACATTCTCTCTAGCGTGTGACTTGGTTTTAAAACAGCGTAACTGTCTAGAGCAACCAGATGCGCTATCACACGTTACTGACTCTCAAATCATTGAAATAGCATCAATGTATACCTCAATGTGCGAAGAACTCTGCGGTAGAACACAATTCGTCGTAGATAAAAGTCTAAATAATCTGCAGTATGTAGCACTAATAAAGAGAGTTTTTCCCAACGCGATACTCATTTTCACTGAGAGAGAGAGTAATGCCAACGCGTGGTCAATATTCAGAACCTTTTTCAGTAAAGGCATGGGATGGACTTGGAGCGTTTCGTCAATTAACCAGGTAGTTCAAGCGGCACAGAATTACGTTGATGAATGTACTAAAAAAACCGCAGAAAGAATGTTTCGTATTCAAATTAGCGAGCTATCCTCTTCGCCCGAAGAAAAGTTAGCCCCCATTCTGTCTGCTTTGGGTCTAGCGTACTCAGATAACCACAACAAGTTTTATTTACAAGAGATCTCTCTGAGAACAGCAAGTATGTCTCAGGTTCGCCGCCCGTTAAAGTCAAATATGAATGACAAAGGAAATATTCCAAAAGGGTTTAAGTAACTGCATTTTTTTGTACGATTTCGTTAAATTTTAATTATGCGTAATAAATTAATTCGTTGGTCACATCAAGTGCATTGAAAAGCAAAGTGCTGTAATTATCTTTAAGGGCTTAAAGGTGAAGTGACTTCACCTTTAATCTCTCATGCCTACAACAACGTAAGTGTTATTTGTACAATATACTTAAAATATCTTTTAATTTTTTCTCTACTTCTTGTTTATTTTTAGAGTGGTTTATGTGCATTTATTGTTAATGTAAATTTTCATTTACAATTATTTCCTTTTATTCGCAAAAAAAATTGAACTTTCCGTTTATCTCAGGATTTCGTCAGTTGACCGATTTGTATTCTTGTGGTTATTATCTTAAAGAGGCTTTAAGCCTTGCTAATAATAATGTCGCTAAAAAGCGATGAATACACACACTAATACGATTAGTGGTCCAGGGAGACAATACATGTTTAATAATTCTAAACTGGCTACGTCAGTGAAGCTTGCTTGTGCATTTGGTTCAGTCATGGCCATTTCTGCTAGCAACTACGCGCTAGCACAAGAAGAAGCAACGACAGAAAAAGATGCAGAAGAAGTAGTTGAGAAAATCCAGGTCACTGGTTCTCGTATTTCTCGCGTAGATTTAGAAGCCACCCAACCCATTAGTTATATCGACGATAGCTACATTAAAGATCGCGGTATGACTAACGCTATCACCGCGGTACTAGATTTACCGGGTGTGATTGCAGGTGTTACCCCTGAAATTGGTGGAAATACTGCTGCGAATGGCCAAGCCCTTGGCCAAAACACCATTAGCTTATACGGCTTAGGTTCACAACGTACACTTACGCTTATTAACGGTAGTCGTTTTATTTCGAGTAACTCACCAGTAGGCGGAGGCGGTGCGCCAGGTGGCCAGGTTGATGTTAACAACATTCCTGTTGCTTTGATCGACCGCGTTGAGGTAATGAAAGTTGGTGGTGCGCCAGTTTACGGTGCCGATGCCGTAGCCGGTGTGGTTAACTACATTCTGAAAAAAGACTATGAAGGCGCTGAGTTTTCATATGACTATACTTCGTTCAATGGAATAGCGGCTGACAATTCATTCCGCGCGCTTATCGGCGGTAATTTCGCTGAAGACAAAGGTAATATTGTTGTTGCGCTTGAGTACAATGAAACAGAAAATATCGCTGCTCGCGATGTGCCTGGACTTGCGAATGACTGGGGTAGCTTCACGCCAGCAGACGGTAACGGTGTTGAGAACGATGATGGCGAAGTACCAGCGAACCAAGTGTTATTGGTACCAGACCCACGTGCCGGTATCTTGTCATTCAGTGGCCTAGTAACGCCAGGTTCAACGGCAATTACTAACTTTGGTTTAGGAGCTTGGGGCGACGGTAACTTTTATCAATTCGACCCAGCCGGCTCTGGTAGCTTGGTATCTTACGATCCAGGTGTTGCTACAGGTAACGCAGTTTGGGCGTCAGGTGGTGACGGCTTAAACCTGCTAGAAACCAATACAGCGCGTGAAGGCTATGAACGTTATAACTTATCTGTTATTGCCAACTATGAGCTGGCAGAAGATTTAAACCTAGAAGTGACGGTTTTCTCAAACCGCTCTGATGCAGGAAACCAAGGTTACCAAGCACTTCAGTACAATTCAGGTGTATTCGGTGGTTCGGGTGCAGCGCTTAGCTTCAATACCTCAAACCCTTACTTAACCACTGACACTCGCACGCAACTGGAAGGTTTGCTAGGCGGAGAAGGCGATTTCTATTATCACCGTGGTTGGGTAAACTTAGGTCAACGTGAAATTATCAACGAATCGTCGGTAAACAGCTACCGTGCTGAATTAACCAGCTTCTTTGATGTGGGCGACAGAACCTTCGATTGGGCACTTTCATACCAGAAAGGTATCAGTAGTGTTTATTCACAAGATCAGGGCCTAAACATTCCTAAGTTCTTTGCTGCGTTAGATGTGGGTGTTAACCCAGAAACTGGCCAGATTGACTGCTTGTACAACTACACGGATGACTACGAAGGTGGCTTCGTTGCAGAGAATCATGGTTTGACTGATTCTGAGAACATTTTAGGTGCTCAAGGCACCTGTTCTCCGCTAAATCCGTTTGGTACTCCAACAGACGCGTCACTTGATTACATCAAATACAACGACCAAGGCCAAACGCGTATAGAGCAGTCTATTTTGGCGGGTTATTTAAGTGGTGAAATCTTCGACCTACCGGCGGGTGGTGTCGGTTTTGCAACAGGCTTCGAGCGTCGTGAAGAATACGCAGAGTTCCGTCCAGACGGCTCAGCCGAATTAGTCGGTCTTTCTGATAACTCCACAGCGGGTGGTTATACAACGCAAGACGTTTATGCTGAAGCGATTATCCCTATCATTTCTAGTGACATGGATATTCCAGGGTTGCATACGTTAAGTGTTGATACGTCTTATCGTTATATTGATAACGATCGTTCAGGCGAAGATAGCATTTGGGCTGTTGGTCTAAACTATCGTCCAATTGAAGAAGTGATGGTGCGTTACAACATTACCGAAACGGTACGTGCGCCGGCAATCACAGAGCTATTCTTGCCTGTGGTTGAGTCTTCTCAGTTTGCTACCGACCCTTGTGATGCGCGTAATCTAGAAAGTGGCCCTAACCCAGATGTTCGTCAAGCGAACTGTGCGGCTGAAGGTTTACCGACAGACTTTGCAAGTATTGCGCAAAATGCATCTCGTCGTGGTTTCACAGGTGGTAACGATTCACTTGCGAACGAAGAAGCGAAAAGCATGAACGTGGGTATTATCTATACGCCGGGTTGGGCTGAAGGGTTAGACTTCTCATTCGACTATATCGATATTGAACTAACCAATGCAATTGTATCTTTCACGCTAACTGACATTATGAACGCGTGTTACGATGCAACAGATTATCCTAACCGTTTTTGTGACCAGTTCGAACGTGAAGCAGATGGCCAGTTACCTGCGCTTAACGCCTTTACATCTGGTTACGTGAATGCTGCACTTCGTAACTTTAAAGCGGCTGAATATACAGCAAACTACAAGAACGATTTAACGGATTACCCACTCATTGGTGACTACTTTGACGGCGATGACGGTTCGTTATCGTTCCGCTTTAGCTTCTTCAAGCTCATTCAGGACGAAATTTCGAATACGGGCTTCGATTTTACCGACGACCATGGTGAATTCGACAATCCAGACCTTATCGCAAACGGGCAAATTACTTACTCTGTAGGTGATTTAACTACCTTCTTGGATATCAATTATACTGACCGTACTTCGCGTAACGTAAATCAAACGCCGTACCAGTATATTGACCAAAATGGTAACCCGTACACGGAAATTCCATCTCGTACATTGTTCGATTTTGGTGCAGTCTATTACGTATCTGAAGAAGTTTCAGTTCGTGCATCAGTACAGAACCTGTTCGATTGGTCAGCAAGTCCTAAAGAAACTGCTGTCGGTCTGTGGTCATACGGACGTACATACAATGTCGGTTTAACCGCGCGTTTCTAATACCGCGAAATAAGCTGATTAAAAAGCCTGCATATGCAGGCTTTTTTTTTTAAGATTAATTTCGTTAACACAGACTTCACTTATCACATTTTGGTGCAAGTAATATAAACCTGCTCTATTTTGGCGCGTATTAAGCCTAAAAATAAGTAATTTCTTCTTAATGGGTTTTGCATACTTATTCGCCAGTGCAGCTATTATAGAAACTCGTAGTAAAGATAACTTCGAGTCTTTTAAGCACATTTGCAAGAATGATGAGGGGTTTTTAGCGCTTTTTATTGAAAACGTTTACCTAAATAAAAATGGATGAATAACGACAAAAATTGAATCGTTTAAGACACTTTTTGCCATAGTGAAAGACATTGGAATGAAAACTGCACGCTTATTGACCAAGCGGAGCAAAATCTATGTGGTGTAAACAGGCTGTTACTTGACTCCACGTTACATTCCATGTGAGTATACTACGTTCGTAGTACTGGCGATTGTCGTCGGTGCTGCATTCCTGAAACAAAATTGTAAAAGTTTTATAAGCCCCTTGCCGAGTGGTTATCATTATCGGCGAGGATTCAAATAAGAAATTTGGTTGGGAACTATGTCCAAAATGAGCAAGAGAACTCTTATTGCTTCTACTGTTATGGGTGCATTCGCACTAACAGGTAGCGCAGTCTCTGCAGATACGCTTGACGAACTTCATAAAGAAGAAGCGAAAATCCACGCGGCTGCAGCGAAATCTCAAGAAAAAATCAACACGTTGTTTGAGCAATCTCAAGAATTACTTGTTGAGTATCGTCAAACAGTAGATGAGACAGAAAACCTTAAAATCTACAATGACTATATCGCAAGCCTAGTTGCAGATCAGCAACGCGGTATTGATTCATTACAACGTCAAATCGACAGCATCGAGCAAACTAAGCAGGGCATCGTTCCTCTTATGTTCCGCATGATTGACAGCCTAGAGCAGTTTATCAAGCTTGATCGTCCTATTCATTTAGAAGAGCGTCTAGAGCGTGTTAACCGTCTTCGCGACGTTATGGCAAACTCTAACGTAACTGTATCTGAGCAGTTCCGCCAAGTTATCGAAGCATATCTTGTGGAAGTTGAATACGGCACTAAGATCGACTCTTATCAAGGGACGATTGATGACGCAGGTACAGAGGTTACTGTTGACTTCTTTAACCTTGGTCGTTCAGCACTTGTCGCTCTATCTCTAGACCAATCTCATGCATGGGTTTGGAATAATGAGAGCCGCGCTTGGGAAAAACTAGGTGATGAGTACCTTTCATCAGTTGTTGATGCAGTTAAAATGGCCAATGGCGTCATTCCTGCAGACCTAATCAAACTACCTATTAGTGCAGCGGAGTAATAGTTAATGAAACCAGTATTCAAATCTCTTTTAGCCGCTGCTACGTTCGCAGTTGCAGCAACCGGAGCTCAAGCTCAGGAAGCAAAGAGCCTGAAAGAACTGCTTGAACAGGTTCAGGATAACCGTGTTTCTGAAACACGTATTAATAAACAACGTGAAGCTGAGTTCCAAGCAGCACGTGCTGATAAGCAAGCGCTTCTTCGCAAAGCGCAAAGCGAACTTAAAGCAGAGCAAGGTCGTGGTGACCGTCTTCAAAAGCAATTTTCTGACAACGAAGTCACGTTGAACGAAAAATCTGCTGAGCTAGACCAAGCTACTGGTACGCTAGGCGAAATGTTCGGTGTTGTTCGTCAAGCCGCTTCTGAAGCTTATGGCCGTGTATCAACCTCTATCGTTAGTGCACAATTCCCAGGTCGTAGCCAGTTCCTAGCTGAAATGTCTGAAGATTCTAAAGGTCTTCCAAACATTCAAGAACTTGAAGATCTATGGTTTGCGTTACAGAAAGAAATGACAGAAGGCGGTGAAGTAGTTCGCTTCACAACTGAAGTTGTTAACCTTGACGGCGGTTCATCACAGCAAGAAGTTGTTCGTATCGGTACTTTCAACCTTGTTGGTGCAGACGGTTACCTAACGTACGATGCTGAAAACGAAATTGTTCAGCCTCTAGGTCGTCAGCCAGATGGTCACTTCGTAGCGTCTGCTGAAGATCTTGTTGATGCGACGTCTGGTCTTGTTCCTTTCTATGCTGACCCTTCTCAAGGTGCAATCCTTGGTCTATTGAAGCAGAAAGCAACAATGTCTGAGCGTTATCATGCAGGTGGTCCAGTAGGTTACACCATCACTGCTATGCTAATTATCGGTCTACTTATTGGTCTTTATAAGCTAATTACGTTAACCATCGTTGGTGGCAAAATGCGTTCACAGCTTAAGAACCCAGGTAGCCCATCTGAAGGTAACCCTCTAGGTCGTATCCTAAAAGTTTACCAAGAAAACAAAACTGCTGATGCAGAAAACCTTGAGCTTAAGCTTGATGAAGCGATTCTTCGTGAACTTCCACGTATTGAAAGCGGCATTAACGTAATCAAGATTTTCGCTGCTATCGCGCCTCTACTTGGTCTACTAGGTACAGTACTTGGTATGATTGCCACCTTCCAAACAATCACATTGTTCGGTACAGGTGACCCTCGTATGATGGCAGGAAGTATCTCTATGGCTCTTGTAACTACTGCTCAGGGTATCATCGCGGCATTGCCACTGATTCTTACTCACAGCATCGTAGCTTCTCGTAGCAAGTCAATCATCCACATTCTTGATGAGCAAACTGCGGGTATCGTAGCTGCTCACTCAGAGTCGGAGAAAGCGTAATATGAATTACCTGATTGGATTATTTGAATCGGTCAGGGACTTTATCGCTACCGGCGGTGACGTGCTGTATTTCGTTGCTGCCGCGCTCTTTCTCATGTGGGTTTTAATGATTGAGCGTTACTGGTATTTAACCTCGGTCTTTCCAAAGGTGAAGAAATCTATCATCCAAAATTGGGATGCCCGAGCTGATACCACATCATGGTATGCGCATAGAATCCGTGACGCGTGGATTTCTCAAGCGTCAGATGCACTGAACGCGCGAATGCTGATTATACGTACCATTATTGCAATGTGTCCGTTAATCGGGTTACTAGGAACAGTAACCGGTATGATCGGTGTATTCGAGACAATGGCAACACAGGGCACCAGTAACGCCCGTCTAATGGCAGCTGGTATCTCTATGGCAACAATTCCTACAATGGCAGGAATGGTCGCCGCGCTATCTGGGCTGTTTATCAGTTCTCGTCTTGAAGCGAAAGTGAAGCTGGCACGAGAAGGGCTAGTTGATAGCCTGCCACATCATTAGAGAGAGAGATTATGGCTCGAAAAGTCAGAACCGAGGAAGAAGATGCACAGATCGACATGACGCCCATGTTGGACATCGTGTTTATCATGCTTATCTTCTTTATCGTTACCACTGTTTTCGTTAAAGAAGCAGGGATTGAAGTTAATAAGCCAGATGCGAGCCAGGCGGTCCTTCATAAAAATGCGAATATCTTCATAGCAGTTACAGAAGATGGCAGCGTTTGGTTGGATAAACGTGAAGTGTCGCCGGACAGCGTTAGAGCGAATATTGAACGACTGCTTACCGAGCAGCCAACAGACTATGTAATCATTCAAGCTGATGTTAAAGCGAAGCATGGTTTGGTAGTTGAAATTATGGACCAAGTTAAAGCCGCTGGCGTTAACCGAGTCTCGGTAGCAGCAAGGGGTTAAGATGTTACGTATAATTGTATCTATATTGCTAGGTGCTGGTGTTGCATTTGCCCTTTTCGTATTGATGGCTAAGCTGATTGAAAACTCAGCGCGGCCAGCAGACGAAGTACCTGAAGCACCGGTAATCGATATTGTGATGCAGGAACCAGACGACCAGACGCAAACGCGTCAACGTGTTCCGCCTCCACCTCCGCCTCCGCCGCAACAGCCTCCTAAAATGGAACCTGTTGAGCCAGAAGCGGCTGAACCAGATGCAGATGGATTTAGCTTAGCTATTCCAGCTGTAGACACGGGTGGTGTTGGTGTAAACATTGGTGGTGTTGGTGCCATGCAGCGTGACGGTGACGCCACGCCTATCGTTCGTATCGATCCTAAGTATCCACCTCAAGCTGCCCGTGACGGTAGAGAAGGTTGGGTAAGATTGTCTTTCACTATCAACGAGGTTGGTGGTGTTGAAGATATCGAAGTAATCGAAGCAGAACCTAAGCGTATATTCGACCGTGAAGCACGTCGTGCTCTACGTAAGTGGAAATATAAGCCTAAGATCGTAGATGGCAAGCCGGTTAAACAGCCAGGCATGTTTGTTCAGCTAGACTTTAAACTGGAGCAATGATCATGATGAAACGTAAATTCAAAATGTCAGCCGTTGCTTTGGTGCTAGGTGCAGGTGCTGTATTCAGTGCACCTGCGGCACTAGCCCAGTCATCACCTGTTGTTTGTCCGGGTTACGAGAAGGGCAAAACAACGTTAGTGGGTGAGCGCACTGGTAAAAAAGTACAAAAAGCGTTTGAAGCTTATAATGAAGATCGCATCGATGAAGCATTAAATATTCTTTATGAAATCGATCCTTCTGAAGACTTCGACAAAGCCTATGTTGACCGTTTCATTGGTAACCTTCTTGCATCGCAAGAAGGCCAAGGCGGTAAAGCAATGGGTTACTTAGTTAGCTCAGTTGAAAACAAAGTACTTAATGACACAGAGCATTCTCAAACACTAAAATTAATCGGTGATTTGAGCATGCAGGAAACGAAGTATACTGATGCTATTAAGTGGTATAACGCATGGATGGACTTTACGTGTAAAGAAGATCCAGACGTTTATACTCGTTTAGCTCAAGCGTACTATGAGTCTGGTCAATTAGACAAAATGGTAGAGCCTGCTGATAAAGCGATTGCGCTTTATGAAAAGCCGAACAAAAACCCTTATGTGCTTAAGCTTACCTCATTCTATGAACGTAAGATGTTTGCTCAAACGGTAGAAGTTGCTGAAGAGTTAGTGCGTAACTTCCCTGAAGAGCCACGTTGGTGGACGCAGTTAGGATTTTTCTACCTTACGGTAGAGGATTACAAAAAAGGTTTATCTACCTTTGAAATTGCGTACAACGAAGGTTTTCTTAAGAAAGCGAACGAGATTAAGACACTTGCTCAGTTGTTCCAAACAAACGGTATGCCTTACAAGGCAGCTAAAATATTGGAAAAACACGTAGCGTCAGGTTTGCTTGAAGATGATGCTGATATGATTGCTAACATTGCAAATGCATATCACCAGGCGAAGAACTACGACGACGCCGCTAGCCTATACGGAAAAGCAGCAGCGAAAAGTTCAGATCCTGAGCATTACAGAAAACAAGGCACGCTTTTGCTAGTAGCTGAAGATTATAAAGGTGCAATCAAGGCCTTAAATCAAGCGCTAGAACGTGGTGCTGAAGACCCTGAAAAGATTCACTTCACTCTAATGGAAGCGAATTTCTACGCGGGTAACTTCAAAGCGGCTTATAACCACGTGCAACAAGCTAAAAAGGATCGCTCGCTACGTCGTAACGCGTCAGCTTGGGAACCGTACATTAAAGAAAAAGCGAAAAACCGCGGTATTAATATCTAGTTTTTGCTTTGATAGTGTCGTTAAAAGCCTCCTTAGTGGAGGCTTTTTTGTGTCTGCGACTTAGCGTGTTTACCCGTTTGCAAATGTGGCTTCAAACAGCAGGTGCTTAGTATATTCCCTCAGCGTTTGAACAAGGGCTTTATTATTCGTACATCCAAAAAAGTTCCGTAGTGATGGTTTATCTAAAGGATGTAAGTGAAATGCTAGTTGACGAGATAACGGCAGAGCTTGCGGTGTACCTTCAGCGGAATAGGGTACAAATCTATTAAGACTGTTTTCTAGGTGCTGGAACTCAAGTGTGTTGAGTAAGCACGCCAGCGCATAAGCGCTTTGTTCAAGGCTTTTTATGCCCCGAGTAAATCCGTTTAACCGCTTTGTATATAGCGCCTTTAACGACGTGGGGAGTTCATCTAGCGAGGTTGGGGGAACATGGTTTTCTTGCTCAAAGATACACGCAAGTAAATCAGCTAGCTTCTCAAAGCTTTTTGACACAGGTTTTATAATTAACGCACTTCTTTCGCCACTGGCTTTATTCACTTTGTCGCCCTTTTCTACACAGGTAAAACCATTGGCCTTCCAAAATTTATTGAGCCTCGCTGATTGCCCGTAGGAAGAGGTTAAGCAATCCACGTGGTGTGCGTTTGCGGCTTGTGACAACGCGCTAACCATGTGCGAGCCCAGTCCTTTGTTTTGAAAGTCGGGGTGAACTGCAATGCGATTAATACGCCAATATAGGTGGGTAGCAACATGAGCAAGGCCTGTTATTGTGGCAAGCTTTTGAGCACTTAAATGGCCTTGTGGGCGTCTTAGCCCATTGGCAATATCGACAGCCAAGGGCGCTAAACGTTCGCCTCCTTCAATATGAATTACCGCTACACCCACAATAACCTTTTCCGCAAACGCTAAAAAGCAACGGGATTCGTGGCTGTCTAATAGACGCATTTGGTCATCTGGTGTGGTTTGGTAGTGTGCTAAAGAAAGTAGCTGCATTACTTGCTGTAGCGCGGGTTCCGATAATGTATGCAGCGGCTTTTCAATTACCTGAATGGCGTTAACCATGGCGCTTGTATTATGCGTATGCAAACTTTGCGCATGGCTGTTACCACTGTCAAACAAGCATAGGGTATTTGTTATTGTTTCTAAGCTATCTTCTGGCACCCAACGTAGAGGTTCATTTAAGTGGTAAACAGGCACCTCCCTCTGTTGCAACTTGGGTAACAGCCTTAATACAAATCCTCTTCCACTGCCTTCATAGCCATGCAAAGTGGTGCCTAACAGCCAGTTTGCATGGGCTGCTACACACTTTGTGAGTATAGGTATAGGGAGTGAAGCGGCTTCGTCTACCACTAATAGGTCGCAATGGTGGTTAATAAGTTTGGGGTTGTCCGTCGCCATCCACTTAAGCACCCCTCCCGTTTGTTTATCCACAAAGGTGTGCTTTTCTGTCTGCTCTAGGTGGCTATTCGCTGCTTTACAGTGCTTGAATAAGTTAGCGACATTTTGATGTACGGTACTCGTTACAAAGACCGTTTGTCCGCGTTTAAGGGTGTCAGCACATATTATGCCCATTAATGCTGATTTACCTCTCCCCCTAGGCGCAGTAATCACGGCCTTATTTTCTGTATTTTGTGACCATGCACCATAGGCCGTATGTTGCGAAGGCGTCATTACCTTGAAGAAGGCAGAATGAGGGACGTCGCTCATTTTGCTATTGTTGCCCCCGCATTGCTGTTTAATGGGGGCGAGGTATGTTTTGTTGGGACCCCATAGGGAAATGTCTTTGCTGTGGTTGATGTAGTTTATCCACCGAGAAATACCGTGGCTTACCGTGCATTCAAATCCAAAAGACACTTTTTGTGCTGGCGGGGCTAAGTGCCACGTATCGAAATTGGGGCAGCACAGAATCAGGCACCCCCCGTATCGCAGTGTACCGGTGAGAGCAAGCACATCACTGGGAGAAAAACCATGGTGGCAGTACATCACCGCCACGTCGTACTCGTTACCTAAAAGGTGCTTTCTTAAGTTACTGTTCGCTTGAGCGCTGTCGGCAAGTTCATTATAGATGATGAAGGAAATGTCGAGGTCACTCTGTGCTTTTGTCGGCCGTTGCTCGAGTTGTTTCACTTTTTCTTGGCATGCCTCAAGGGTCCCCGTAATGACCAACATCCTACGATGGGTCATTTGCCATTGTTCAGTTAGGTAAGGGGAATATAGCCAGTCGTAAACAGAATTGTACGCCATAAAGAGCTTTTTTCGGTATAATCTGCGTCTATAGTAACGATTAATGCTAAGGAATTCGAATGCGCTTTCTGTCAAGACGCTTAGTTATGCCCAATGATTTAAATTATGCTAATTCTCTGTTTGGGGGGCGAGCGCTAGAATGGATTGATGAAGAAGCGGCGATATGGGCCATTTGTCAGCTAGAGACAAACTGCCTCGTCACTAAGCATATTGGCGAAATCAGTTTTGAGTCTCCTGCATTGCAAGGGGATATTGTTGAATTTGGATTAGAAACAAAAGCCGTAGGTAGAACGTCCATTACGGTAAGCTGTTTAGTTCGCAACAAAGCCACCAAGAAAACCATTTGTTTTGCAGATGATGTGGTTTTTGTCAAAGTTGATCCTGAAACTCGCCAGCCTACAGCACATGGTAAAACGCTAGAAGGGCTTAAGGCGCAAACCGACGATGAAGTTCGTCGCCTCAATTTAAATCTCGACGAATAAAAAAGGGCGATTAAAAAGAATGTAACTTGCTTAACGTGTTTGTCGACATGATGGGACATACCGTTGTTCAACGAGTTACTGGTTAATTTTTCTGGTTGACCGAGTCTATTGAACTGGTAGACTCCCAATCATTAACGTTCCTAAGTTTTAGGGGCGTTTGTTTTATACCAAGGGGTGTCCGTTTTACGGTCTGAGATCCACATCAAGTGGGAACCCTTACACCTGATCCGGATAATACCGGCGTAGGGATGGTCGACAATACAGCCGTATCCTCTTTCGCTGAGCCCGGATCTTTTTTCTTACAAAGAACAAGAGATCCTATGTACAAGAACCTTTTTACTCTTACTCTCATTGCTAGTTCACTTTCTGCATATGCACAATCTACCGATGTGCAAAATATTGATGACGCTGACGCAAGTACTCATGACATAGAGCGCATCCTAGTAAGCGGCGATTTCAGAGAGGTAACGCTCGATCAACTCAGCGCTAGCGCAACCATATTGAATCAAGCACGTTTAAGTAGCCGTCAACCGTCTCATATTGACAGCGTATTAAATAGTGTGCCTAACGTTAACTTCACCGCAGGGGCGTCCCGAGGCCGGTTTATTCAAATTCGGGGAATTGGTGAGCGAAGTCAGTTTGCAGAACCTATCAACCCATCTGTCAGTTTTATTGTTGATGAGTTTGATTTCTCAGGCTTAGCGGCAGCCGGCCTTATTTTTGATACCCAGCAATTAGATGTTTACCGTGGGCCACAAGCTACACTGTATGGTACGGGCGCCTTAGCGGGTGCGGTGAAGTTATCTAGTAATAAAGTAGGTAGTGAGTCGCCCAAGTATGTTGAGGCGCGGCTAGGCAGCAAAGACAGTTATCGGGTGGAAGCGGCGGCCGGCGATGATATTAACACCGATTGGGGATATCGGGTTGCGCTGGTTCACAACCGTAGCGATGGTTTCGTAGAAAACACCTATTTAAACAGAGACGATACAAACAATATCGATGAAACTGCCATGCGCTTAAGTGTGGAGGGTAATGCCGATGAGCGAACCACACTGGCGTTCACTTACCGTTGGTACGATATCGACAATGGCTATGATGCATTTTCACTTGATAATGATAATAAAACCTTATCGGACGAACCAGGTTTCGATGAACACCAAACCCATGCGGTCAGTGCGCGCTCTACCACTCGCACTCATGCAGGTGATTTCATTCTTATTGCCACTCATGCTTCTCACAATATTGCCTATGGGTATGATGAAGATTGGACTTACACCGGTTTTCATCCGTGGGGATATACTTCGTTTGACGCCTACTACAGAGAAGTCGAAACACAAACCGGAGAAGTGCGTTTTGTATCTTCAGAAAACGCAGCGTTATTTAATGGCAAAACCGATTGGACGATAGGCGCTTTCTACAAAGGCTCGGAAGAAGCGTTATTGCGTCAATACACCTATTTAGACGGTGACTTCAGGAGTGAATATACGCCCACCACGACCGCAATATACGGGCAGACCGACACGCGCTTAAGCGATAACCTGACACTAATTGCTGGGTTAAGACTAGAAAACTATGACTTTGATTACGCAGATAACGACGGTTTAACGCGCGCATTCGATACCACCATGGTGGGAGGCAAGCTAGCGCTTCAATACACGCAAAATGATCATTTTTATTATGCGAGTGTTTCTAGAGGCTTTAAAGGTGCAGGCTTTAATACCGACAGCAGAGTAAGCGACGAACAACGGTTTTATGATGAGGAATATAACTGGAACTATGAAGTTGGGGTGAAAGGTCCGCTATTGAGTGATGTGTTAATTGCCCGCGCCGCTATTTTCTATATGGACAGAACAGATACACAGATCAGTGATTTTGATGTCATTACTCGTGACGACGGTACTGCAGGCTTCGTGGATATTATCGATAATGCAGATTTAGGCACAAATAAAGGGGCAGAACTTGAACTCGTTTGGTTAGCTCTAGAAAACTGGCAACTCAATGCAAGTGTTGGATATTTGAGTGCCACCTTCGAAGGTTATACGTTGGCTGATGGCACACAAGTAAACGAGCAACGTCAAGCTCAATCTCCAAAATGGACTGCTAACCTTTATAGTGAGTATTTACTAACGGATAGTATTACTTGGCGCGTCGATGTTGATTACAAAGACACGTATCGTTTCTCTGATGGTCATGACGTCATGGCGCCATCTACCACCTTGGTCAACTCAGAACTGTTAATTGAAAACGGACCATGGCAAACATCGTTGTGGATTCAAAACGCATTCGATAGAACCTACTACACCCGAGGTTTTGGTGGATTCAGCAATGATCCAAGAGATGAGTACGCGTTTAACGAACCATACTACCAACTGGGTAATGGGCGCCAATATGGTGTCACTGTGAAATATGAATTTTAAGGTATAAAGGAGAACGAATATGCAAGTTATGGTTGAATTGTCGTTGTACCCATTAGTCAATGAGTACATTCCTCCTATTCAAGCCTTTATTGACAGGCTTAATACCTATACAGAACTTAGCGTGACCACCTGCTCAACGAGCACGCAAGTCACTGGTGAGTATAGTGATGTACTGCCAATTCTAGGTAAGGAAATGCAACGTACTCATGAAGAAGTAGGGCAAGCTATTTTTGTGGCTAAGTTTCTCAACTTTGATGCCATGCAAGCAAGAAAGTCATCCTAGTGAGTGACTTTACTTCCAACTTTTTAAGTCAAATAGCCGCGACTTCACCACTAGAGTGGGTCGCTGTTCTATTAGCCATCGGGTATGTGCTGTTGGCAGCAAAACAAAATAGCTGGTGCTGGCTTTGTGCGTTTGTTAGTACCGCGATTTATACGTGGCTGTTTTGGCAAGTGACTTTACCTTTTCAATCGGCCCTCAACTTCTTCTATATGATAATGGCGGGCTATGGCTATTATCAGTGGTCTAAGGGCGGTACCGACAGTTCAGAAACCAAGCCTGTGCGTTCTTGGCCGCTATGGATTCATGTCACCATTGTGCCTAGTTTACTGATAGGCGCTTGGTTGTTAACCCAGGCTGCAGCTTCGCAGTTTAACAGTGATTATTTATTGCTAGATGCGTGTATTAATGTCTTAAGCGTTGTGACGACGTTTATGGTTGCGCACAAAGTGTTACAGAATTGGGTGTACTGGTTTTTCATCAATCTTGCTTCTGCCTATTTGTACTTACAAGTTGGGTATGCACTATCGGCGTGTCTGTTTTTAGGCTATGTCGGGTTTTCATTATTTGGTTACTATCAATGGCTGTTGCAATGGAAAGGGCAAAATGAACGAGAGAGACATACTGCTTCGCTTACAGAAACCACTTAAGCTTTCTACTGCCGCGACCTTACAGCGCCATCCTGCAGGGGAAGTTAACCACGTATTCCAATTGCAAGATGTTCATTTAAACGCAGCGGTAAAGTGGTTAGGTGAAGATAGCTTTAGTGGCGTTAATCGCCGCAGCCAATTTGACCTTCAACAGCAGCTAGCTGCATTGGGCGTGGCGCCTTTACCACTGTGGCTAAGTCACGACGAAACCCTGTGGGTCGAAGCTTGGGTAGAGGATACGCCGAGTACTCACAGCGGTGAACAAACCAATCAAAATAAGGCTGAGGTTAGCCCAGCGACATTGGCCTCTGTATTGGCTTATATTCATGGCGTGTCTGTAGAGGCTGAGCCGCTTAATTTAGTGAATCGTTGGCGTCACTATATCAATGTGGCTCAACTTCCAGAAGGTAGCGAACTATTAAAGCGTGCTCAAGGGTTAGAAGCACAGGTCATCGAAAGCGAAGCTCGCTCTGGTGACAAGGTGCTATGTCATAATGATTTATTAAAAGGGCATGTGCTTTTTGCGCGTTGTCAGCCTCCCTTATTAATTGATTGGGAATATGCCGCAATGGGGAATCGGTATTTTGATCTGGCGTCCTGTTGCAGCATCAATCAGCTTTCTGAAAAAGAGAGTAAAACCCTTGTGACAGGTTATGCAAATACCCTAGGTATTAACCCTGACTATGCATTTGCACAGTACCAAACGCATCTTGCTATTGTGCACGTCACCGACAGCTTGTGGCGGTGCGCGATGAATAGAACTCGCTAGGTTTTTACTGATATAGATTGAAAAATCAACGCATTGATGGTTAATTAAGCATGAAGACAGTGAAGGCAATAAAAAGGCTTTACCTTTTTAATGCCATCCGTATAATGCACAGCGCGCTAGGGGTGTAGTTCGAATTGGTAGAACAGCGGTCTCCAAAACCGATGGTTGGGGGTTCGAGTCCCTCCACCCCTGCCACTTTTCCTTACGTTTATTTTCCATCATTCTGAAACGCCTGAAGTTATCCACTTTAACGCCGTTATCATCTTCTTTTTATCCTAGTGTTTGTTTTTATTGTCATTGCTAACTCTATTAGTGAATCAAGATATTCCTACGTGTCATGAATAGCCATTCAACATTGCAGGTGATTCAAGTACACTTACTCGCTCACGAATAGGTTAGTCATTTTTAGTTAGGCATTTTTATGGCGTTTACTCAGTATCAACAGGCTGTGTTACAAGAAATGGGCATTCAAGTTTGGATTTCCAAAGAAGCCTATTTGGATAAGTCCGCCACCAATGAGAGAAAAGCGGCAAACTCAACTTTTGGTGCTAACCCTGTAGGACCGATAGACGCGAAACCTGTTTCTCAACAGGAGAAGCAAAGTCGTTTAGCACAGCTTCGCGCGCAAGTGGAAAGCAAAGAAACGAGCCCTAAGCCCAAACCGTCTGTGACAGATTCGCCGCAACAGGGTATTCCACTTAGCGCAGAGCAAAAGCGTGATAGTGCCCAGTGGCTATCAGATCTTACCCTTGCGTGTGTGCAAATAGGCTTGTCTTCATCTCTAGTGAACATTGTCATTGATACATCATTGCGTGTTGACGCTAACGCAATTAGGTTACCTGCCTTGCCCCACAAATTAAGCGCGGCGCAAAAAAAAGCACTGTGGCACGCTTTAGTTAGCGCGAGTCAATCAAAGGGCCATGCTTAAGTAATGTCTCTTTGTCTTGTTAACGATGATACCTTAAAGCGCGATTTTGAAGCTGCGTATCACATCCACAAAAGCGTACAGGTCACTCCGTGGTCTTTTGCCACCTTTGCTGATAGTTTTAAAACGCCTTACTACGGTGTATTCGCATACGAAGATGGGCAAGTTATTGGTTATGCCATTATGCTTGAAGTCCTCGACGAAGCGACATTAATGGATATTGCTGTCGCGCAAAGTACGCGAGGAAAAGGTGTAGGAAAAGCGTTGCTAGACCTTGTAATTCGTACTTCCTGTCACCACCTAATGCGTGAAATCTGGCTGGATGTCAGAGAAAGTAATCACACCGCTATCGGGCTTTATTTATCCCGTGGTTTCGAACATATTGATATACGTAAGAACTATTACACCACCGCAACAGGTAAAGAAAACGCGTTGGTGATGAAACATCAGTGTTCGCCTAGCGCTCGTTAGCGGTTATCGAAGAGGATTTATGCAAAAGGTAATCAATAAAGCGATAGTGTCGTTTAAACGGTTTTCCATTAATGTGGTGACCTACCGTGAAGGACATCATGTGTTGAAGCACAACGACCCCATGGGTGAAGGCCGCTACTTTAAATTCAATGTTGTGCTTAAGAAACCGCAAAAAGGCGGGCATTTTTTCGCTGAAAAAGTGATTTTTAATCTCTTTAATCGTGTCTATTTCTTCCGCCCTGATAAATACATGCATAGCGTCAGTAAAATTGAAAAAGGGCAGCGAACCTTACTGTCTATCGCCGTTTTAGTGTAGCTTGCTATAGGTGTAATGAAAAGTTGACCATTTGGTCTATAAAAAAGCATTAACTTATCGTTACACCGTTTTATTTCCTCTTAAATTCGCTTATATTGCGCCCGCTGTAACCTGGGTCTCCCGACACTGGGTTAATCCATCTTGTCTTGTTATTTTAGTTTTTCAGGTTTACACCATGTCTATCGTGTTATCAGAAGATAAAACGCAATCTACCGGCATTAAAATGCTACTGGTTGCCGTACTGTGTTTAGGGTTAAATTGGCCAGGCATGAAGGTGGGGCTGGAGATCGTGGGGCCAATATGGATGGTGTGTCTGCGGTTTTTGTTAAGCTTGCCTGTCATTGCCCTGTTTGTGCTTATCACAAAAAAACGCCTACCCCGATTGAATCGTCGCGATCGCGCTGTGGTGCTAATGGTCGCTTTCTTCCAATTTACCTTGTCTATGGGGCTGATCACCGTTTCTTTGCAGTTTATCCCAGCAGGGACAGCCAGCATTCTTATCTATACAACACCGCTTTGGATGTTGCTGATTGATACTGTTTGGTATCGTCACAAACCGCCGGCTAAACGCCTTTTATTAACCGGCGTATCTACTATAGGGTGCGGCATGATTTTAATGGCTTCTGGTCAACCTGGCGCTTGGTTGCCATTATCAGGAATGTTATTGGCATCGGCGCTTTGGGCGGTAGCTATACGCCGAGTGTCATTCCACAAATGGCAGGGCAGTGTTATTGAAGCCGTCTTTTGGCAGTTTACTTTCGCAGGCGCCCTTATGTTAGCGTTAGCGTTTGCCTTTGAGCCTATGCCTAAGTTTACGGAATATCACTGGCAAGACTGGTTATTGTTAACCTATATTGGCCCAGTGGCGACCGGCTTGGGATTTGGTTTAATGGTGGCCGCGGGGCCCAAACTTCCCCCAGACAGAATTGCACTTATTTCAACCTTAACGCCCATAGTGGGGTACGTAAGCTCAGTGGTAATACTAGGTGAAACGCTCTTATTTAGTGTTGTTGCTGGCGCAGTACTTATGATTGCGGCGCTTGTGGTCAACGGCGTGTCGCAAAAAACACTCAAAAAGGTGTTTAAGCTGAAATAGCCAGTGGCTTATAAGATTAGCCTTGGGGTTATGAAGTCTAGAAACGCGGTAATTCGCGACGACACTGCACTGTTCCTGTAATAAACCGCTTGTATCTGCTCTCTAGGGTTGGGTGAAATAATATCGTTTTCAAAAACCGGTACAAGTGCACCTTGCTGAATGTCTTTATGTATCATGAAGTAGGATAAAAAGGCGATACCTTGACCCGCTAAACAAAGGTGGCGAATGGTTTCGCCACTGGATGCTCGCAACGCATAGTGAAGCGATTGAAGCGGTATCTTTTGCTTCAACGGTAGCTTATTCAAATTCGCTCCGTCACTAAACCCAATTAACATATGATCCGTTAAGGTAGTCGCATCACCGTTAATGGGGTGAGCGCACAGGTAGTCGGGGCTTGCCACTAAATGTAAGCGGCTTCGACCTAATTGCTTCGCATGTAAGTTAGAGTCGTCTAATTCGCCAATGCGTATGGCAATATCGGTTTTATGTTCAAGTAGGTCGATAATACTATCGTGGCTGGTCATATCTAAGGTTATCTCGGGATACGCTTGTCGAAACTCGCCGACCAAAGGCGCAAGCTGATGCAAAACAAACGGGCTCGCTGCATCTACCCGAAGTTTGCCAGAAGGCGAATGCTTTAATAGCCGCAGCGCTTCTTCACCTCTCTCTAAAGTGTTTAGGCCATCACGGGTGTATTGAAGAAATAACTGGCCTTCTTCGGTTAATTCCAGTCTTCGAGTGGTACGATTTAACAGGGTGACTCCCAATGTATCTTCCAATCTAGACACCGCACGACTGACCTTTGCAACTTGCTGCTCAAGTAAATTTGCAGCGCCGGAAAAGCTGCCGGTGTCTACCACAGTAACAAATGCTTCTAAATCTTCTGATTTCGTCGATACTGGCATTCCATGAACTCTTCTTTTTCATTTTCTACAAAAGTATTTTGTCATTAATGCTGTTTTTTGCAAAAGAAAATATCGTCAAACTGTGCGCACTTAATCACTAACCCTTGTCTCTGCCCGCCTATTTGCCACTTTGTGCAGGTGGAAACATTAACTTTTATGAGGAAAAACAATGCCTATTGCATTATTTGCGTTAACATTAAGTGCGTTTGCTATTGGCACGACCGAATTTGTTATTGTGGGGCTTGTCCCTACGATTGCCGCTGATCTTGGTGGGACTTTACCTAGCGCTGGTTTATTAGTGAGTCTTTATGCCGTGGGTGTGGCGGTTGGCGCCCCTGTGTTGACAGCATTAACTGGAAAATGGAACAGAAAGCACGTTCTGTTAAGCCTCATGGCACTCTTTGTAGCGGGTAATCTGCTTGCTTGGCAAGCGCCAAGCTACGAGAGTTTAATACTCGCTCGCATTCTTACCGGCCTTGCCCACGGTGTGTTCTTTTCAATTGGCTCTACCATTGCCACTAGCTTGGTCGCGAAAGAAAAAGAAGCCAGCGCCATAGCAATTATGTTTACCGGGCTTACTGTTGCCTTAGTAACAGGCGTACCTCTTGGTACATGGATTGGTCAGAGCTTCGGCTGGCGCGCGACCTTCTTAGTGGTATCTGCTCTTGGCACGCTTGCGCTTATCGGCAGTGCATTATTAGTACCCAACAACTTAAAGCAAAGTAAACCCGCCACACTTGGTGAGCAAATGAAGGTATTGGTTCAACCTCGCTTGGTGCTGGTTTATCTCATGACAATTTTAGGGTATGGCGGTACGTTTACCGCGTTCACTTACCTCGCGCCTATATTGCAGGAAGAAGCAGGGTTTGCGCCATCAGCGATAAGCTTAATCATGTTGGTTTACGGAGCTTCGGTTGCTGTAGGAAACATTTATGGCGGTAAATTGGCCGACAAGAAGGGCCCAATCCGCGCACTAACCATTATTTTCTCAGCGCTCGCTGTCATCTTATTTGCGCTGACGTTTACCATGGGCAGCAAACTTGCTGCAGTGATCACCGTGTTGGTATGGGGCGCCTTCGCTTTCGGAAACGTACCTGGCCTTCAAGTGTATGTAGTACAACTAGCTGAGAAGTTTACCCCCAATGCGGTTGATGTTGCCTCTGGTTTAAATATAGCGGCGTTTAACATTGGCATTGCTCTTGGCTCAATTATCGGTGGTGCTATTGTTGACGGCATGCAGTTATCTGATACTGCATGGGTCGGTGCACTTATCTCTGTCGCCGCGCTGGTGGTAACTCGCTTTAGCGGTCATTTAGACAAGCGCGCGCTGGCGTAAGCGATGAAGCACCCATTTTCAAAAGAAGATAAGCGAAAGGCGGTGGTTACGGTGTCATAAAGCCGGAACGATTAAGTTTCTTCCTTTATCTTTAGCAACGTAAAGGGCTTTGTCTGCTCACCTTAAGGCTTCGACGATATTGTCGGAGCCTTTTTAATTGCGTTAGTACTTTACTGGAAATAGCAAATCAACTATTCGTCCACGAATTGTAACCAGTAAGCGTTATAACGACAGGATTACTAAGTAAACGTGTGGTGTCGTGTAGGCTGGAATTTGTTAAGTAGACTGTGTACTACATAAATAACACACAGGCTAAGCGCAATGGCTACCACTACCGATGAAAAGCGATACAGAGCACTATAAATAATATCCTGTTGCGGAGAGAGTGACTGGCCGTACAAAATGCCAAATGTGGTAAGTACGCCAAAGCCCGTGCCGGCAACACCACCGCCTAGCACATGTTGGCGGCTGATGAAAAATACCAATATCCATAAGCTGAAACTTGCGAAGAACAACGTGTCACTGTAATTCAGCAAAACCAGCTGAGCGAGCAGGGCAAGGTTACACCCTATTAGTGTGCCGAGTGCTCGCTGCCAGCCACTCATGGTGGCGCCTTTCCAGCAAAGAGGGAAAAGAATGAGTATGCTCGCCGCTTGCGCCGAAATGGAATCAACTAAATCGAAGGTTTGAAATACAGCGAAAGATAACGTAGCCACTGTAGTGCATAAGATGACTTCGTGTCGGATGCTCGCTTGATCTTTAGAAACCTTTAGCGGTGGTGTTCGCGGTGCTCTATCAGGAAATATTAGGTGCAAGGCAAAAGCGATGCCTAAGGCAAGTAAAATTGCGCCAATATTTGAAATCACCAACGGGTAAATGTCTATTCCATCGTTACTGTAACCTGCGAAGTGCAACTGTAACGACAGCCCAACAAGGGAAAATGCGCCAAACAAAAATAATGTCCCCTTACTCATCTGCCAAAATAAAAAAGCAAAGGTTGCAGCAATCAATGGTGTAATAAGTAGCGGGTGGGTGCCAAACAAACCATACACTACTAGCACAACCATCGCTGGGAATACGGTCGCTGCGAGAAACTGTCTTATTATGTGCCCATTTAAAACGGCTACCAGCCCTAACAATAAAATAGGATAAAGGGTGAAGAATATCGGGTTCGGCCAGTCCATTGCTTTAGATATCGTAAACCCGAGAGTCGCGCCACTGGCAATCCTAAGCATCTGTTGAACATCATTTTCGCTAAGTTGTGTTTTCATAACCTGTTTTAGTAGATGTAATGCAATAAACTGATAAAGCGAATTTGAACATTCGCAACAAAACTTTCTATAGGGTTATTAGGAACAATTTGAACCGTCGCCCGGGCACCACTCGTTAAATGGTTTAATGGTGCTTTACTTTCTTCTAAGCTGATATGAACGCGCTGGCGCTGCGCATCACGTACCCATCGGTTCGATTTTTCAACTGCGGCCAGCGTGCCGTTTGCTGAGAGTTGGCCATCGCTAACACCCGCCTCGAGATCTTCTACCTGCGCCGCAAACACCTTCCCAGGTATCGCATCAAAAACAACTTTAGCACGCACGCCTTTCTGTACATTGGTTAGCGACTTTTCTCTAAAGTCAGCAACCAAGTCAAGACTGTTATCTACAACAGATGCAAGGGGAGCGCTTTGTTTGGCATAGGTTCCTTCCGTCACCTGCATATTTGCCATAATGCCGTCGTGAGGCGCTCTAATTCTTGTGTATGCCAGATTTAATTCGGCACGCTTGATCGCATTTTGGGCTTCTCGATATTTGAGGTTGTGATCTCCTCTTTCTCCTCTAGCGACAAGCTGCTGGTTTAACTCAGCTTTAAGTGCGCTTAAATTTGCCTCGGCGCTTTTTAGCTCCGCATTAGCTTTATCCACGTCTTGTTGAGAAACTACATTGCTTTCTACCAAGGTGTTTAACCGTTGGTATTCACCTTTGCGCTCGTCAAAGATGGCAGACGCGGCTGCTAATTTTGCCTTTATTGCGTCCACTTGGGCGTCAATTTGGGCATTTTCTTGTGCCACATTTGCCAATTCAATCTGCGCTTTTTCAAGAGCAATATTGAAGGGAGTATCGTCTATTTCGAACAATACTTGCCCTTTTTTAACATCCTGATTGTTGCTGACCAGTACCTTAATAATTGGGCCATTAAGCTGAGGTGATATCTGTGTAACCTTATGGTACACCCTTGCCTGAGGTGTCAACGGCATACGGATATCAGCGACTACAAAATAAATAAAGCACGCTGCGAAAACCACCAAAGCCAGTTTGACGTATCGTGCGAATGTTTCGTCGGGTGTCCTTTCACTCACTTAGATGCCTCCAGAAGCCTAACGGCATTTTGCTCAATTTTTTTAAGACATAGGGCCACCGTATTCAGCTCATCGTCGGGTATACCTGCATACACCTCATCCCGCAGCGCCGCCAACGTGCTTTCAATATCGTTCATACGGCCTTTGCCCATTGGTGTGAAGTAAAGCAAACGGCTTCGTTTATCCTTGTCATCAACAATACGCTTGATCGAGCCCGCGGTTTCCAATTGCTTGATCGTTCTAGTGAGACTTGGCATCTCTATTTCAAGACTTTCTGCTAACGTTTGTTGTGTACATCCTTCGCCAAGCAAAGCCATATGAATCATCACGCGCCACCTCGATTCAGTAAGGTCAAGATGGGCAACATATTCGGTGACCGTTCTTCTGCATTTTTGTGATGTACGTGCAAACAGTGCAATCAAGTGAAGCGGCATAGGTTCTGAAAACATCATAGTAATACCTGTTAAAATACTTAGCATGCTAAGTATTTTATTTGGTTAGTATGCTAAGTAAATGGTTATGGGACGAATACTTTAATTCGTTCGTTGAGTGTCGACGTGAAGGTTTTCGTTGAATTGAATGTTAAAAACTTGAAGGCATCTTTGAAATTAAACCGTCGATTCATTTAACCCGTCATGAGACAGGTGCTACGTAATTTCGCTCTACTGTTACGCCCAGTAAAATGCTAAAATCCGCGCAATTAATTACCAAGCCGTATCAAGCGTTTCACCGCAATATACAATTTGCGCGGACAAGCATTGCTTATTCGATATAAAACGCGCCTGTAAGTTATTGTTTTACAGGGATAATAGATAACGAAGATAAGTATAGATGTCAGATAAGAAACTTCTAGAAGAGATTAAAAAGCGACGTACGTTCGCCATCATATCGCACCCGGATGCGGGTAAAACCACCATTACTGAAAAAGTATTGTTGTTCGGACGCGCGCTACAAACCGCCGGCACCGTGAAAGGTAAAAAGTCAGGCCAGCATGCAAAGTCAGACTGGATGGAAATGGAAAAAGAGCGTGGTATCTCGGTCACCACCTCGGTTATGCAGTTTCCCTACAGCGACCATTTGGTAAACCTGCTAGATACCCCAGGGCACGAAGACTTTTCAGAAGATACTTATCGTACGCTAACGGCCGTTGACTCCTGTTTAATGGTTATCGATGCCGCCAAAGGGGTAGAAGATAGGACCCGTAAGTTGATGGAAGTCACTCGCTTGCGCGATACCCCAATCATCACTTTTATGAACAAGCTCGACCGCGATATTCGCGACCCAATGGAGCTGCTTGATGAAGTAGAAACCGAGCTTGATATCTTGTGTGCGCCAATCACGTGGCCTATTGGCTGTGGTAAAAGCTTTAAAGGGGTTTATCACCTTCATAGGGACGAAACTATTCTGTATCAAAGTGGCCACGGCCACACCATTCAAGATGTGCGCATTATTAAGGGGCTAGACAACCCAGAGCTGGAAACGGCAGTGGGTAGCGACCTTGCCGAAACCTTGCGCGACGAGCTTGAGCTGGTGCGCGGTGCATCTAACGAGTTTGATCAAGAGCTATTCCGTGAAGGTCAGTTAACGCCGGTATTCTTCGGTACAGCATTGGGCAACTTTGGTGTTGACCACATGCTTGACGGCTTGGTTGAGTGGGCGCCAGCACCACTTGGCCGCGAAACTGAAGAAGGCACTATCGAGAGCTCCGACGGCAAGTTCAGCGGTTTCGTGTTTAAGATTCAGGCTAACATGGACCCGAAACACCGTGACCGTATTGCGTTTTGTCGTATCGTGTCAGGCAAATACGAAAAGGGCATGAAAATGCGCAACAGCCGCTTAGGCAAAGACGTGCGTATTTCTGATGCATTAACCTTTTTAGCAGGTGACCGTTCTCTGCTGGAAGAAGCGTATGCTGGCGATATTATCGGCCTGCATAACCACGGTACTATCCGTATTGGCGATACTTTTACATCAGGCGATAACTTCCGCTTTACCGGTATTCCAAACTTTGCGCCCGAGCTATTTAAGCGAATTCGCTTAAAAGATCCGTTGAAGCAAAAACAATTGCTTAAGGGGCTTATTCAGCTATCCGAAGAAGGCGCGGTTCAAGTATTCCGCCCCCTTGCAAATAACGATTTGATTGTTGGGGCGGTAGGTGTGCTTCAGTTTGATGTGGTTGTGGCGCGTTTAAAAGCGGAATACAACGTAGATGCACTTTACGAGCACATTAACGTAGCAACTGCCCGCTGGGTATACTCTGGTGATGAGAAAAAGCTTGATGAATTCCGCCGTAAAGGTGAGCAAAACCTGGCTTTAGATGGTGGCGACAACCTAACCTATATCGCACCGACTATGGTGAATTTACAGCTAGCGCAAGAGCGCTACCCTGATATTCAATTTACGAACACGCGCGAAAATTAAGAAAAGATACATTATGAATATACATGCACTACTAGTTAACCGTTTCACTGAAGCTCTACAAGAGATGGGCGTAGAAAATGCGCCAGTGCCAGTATCGCGCAGTGCTCGACCTGAGTTTGGTGAATATCAGTTTAATGGCGCTATGGCGCTGGCTAAGCAGCTTAAGCAAAAGCCTCATGATATTGCAGAAAAAATCGTTGAGACAGTTAAGCTTGACGATATTGCCAGCAAGCTAGAAGTGGCGGGCCCTGGCTTTATCAACGTTCATCTAAACGACGCATGGTTGTCTAATCAATGTGAACTGTCGTTAACCGACCCTCGGTTAGGCATCGCAAAGTCGCCTGAGCAAAACATTGTAGTAGATTACTCATCGCCTAACTTAGCGAAAGAAATGCACGTAGGGCACTTGCGTACCACCATTATTGGCGACGCGGTAGTTAAAGTACTCGAGTTCTTGGGCCACAACGTAATTCGTCAAAACCACATGGGTGACTGGGGCACACAGTTCGGCATGTTGCTTGCGCACCTTTCAGATAAGTTGCAAGAAGAAGTGGCCGAAACAGCCCTGTCTGACCTTGAAGACTTTTATCGCGAAGCCAAAGTACGTTTCGATGAAGAAGAAGGCTTTGCCGACCGTGCCCGTGAATACGTAGTTAAGCTACAGGGCGGCGATGCACAGTGCCTAGCGCTGTGGGAAAAGTTTATCGATGTGTCTATTGCCCACTCTGAAGAAGTGTACGACAAGCTAAACGTAAGCCTTACGCGCAAAGACATTATGGGTGAGTCGGCGTATAACGAAGACCTAGCCAACGTCATTAGCGACCTTAAAGCGAAAGGCATTGCGGTAGAAGACCAAGGTGCTCAGGTGGTGTTTATTCCTGAGCTTGCCGATAAAGAAGGCAACCCTGCGGTATATATTGTGCAAAAATCTGGTGGCGGCTATTTATATGCCACCACCGACCTTGCGGCTATGCGCTATCGCAGCGGCAAGTTAAATGCCGACCGTACCCTTATTCTTACCGACGCTCGCCAAGCGCTGCACTTTAAGCAAACGGAAATTGTAGGCCGTAAAGCAGGCTTCATGAAAGAAGAGCAAACCTACGAGCACTGCCCATTTGGCATGATGCTAGGCAGTGACGGCAAGCCATTTAAAACCCGTACTGGCGGAACCGTTAAGCTCGTTGAACTGCTTGATGAAGCGGTAGAACGTGCAGGTAAACTCATTGCCGAGCGCGACAACGATTTAAGCGAAGAAGAGCTTAAAGAAGTCGCTCGCAAGGTAGGTATTGGCGCGGTGAAATACGCCGACCTTTCTAAAAACCGTACGACCGATTACATGTTCAACTGGGATTCAATGCTAAGCTTTGAAGGTAACACTGCGCCTTACCTTCAATACGCCTACACCCGTGTGAAAAGCTTGTTCAGAAAAGCGGGTGTTGATATGGCTACTATGCCGGTAGATATTACTATTGTTGAAAAACAAGAGCACGCACTAGCCGTATTGCTTATGCAGTTTGAAGAAGTGATTGGTCTGGTATCGCGCGAAGCGACGCCTCACGTGTTGTGTACGTACCTTTACGATGTAGCGTCAGCATTCATGACATTCTATGAAGCGTGCCCAATGCTGAAAGAGGGTATAGAGCCACAAGTACGCGATAGCCGCTTGGCGTTGTCTGCATTGGTGGCGAATACACTGAAACAAGGGTTAACGCTGTTGGGAATTGAAACACTAGAAAAAATGTAAGAGTCTGCGCAGACGCTCACTATTTCGGTGTATGTCGAATAGTTCACTAAGCTAAATACGAAAAAGCTAACACCGAGTGTTAGCTTTTTTTATGCTCACAATCCGCCTTTTTTGGTTTTAACGGTAATTATGGCTAATCTACCCTGTGTAAGATAACAGTAGGTGAGAAAAGTGCTACTGTACGAAAGTAACAATTAATAAAAATTGTAAAACGACAAGAATAAAGAGTAACAGGGACATCAACTGATGATAAAAAGAAATATGCTTGGCGCAGCACTCGCGACCTTAGTCGTGGCGGGGTGTGCAGCCACACAAAAAGACGACATTACGACAGAGACGATGGAAGTAAAACCTACCTTAACCCTTGATAGAATTTATCAAGATCGTGAATTCACGGGCGAGCGAAGCACTTATTTCACGTGGCTAAAAGATGGTTCTGGTTTTACGGTACTGGAAAAACGAGAAACAGTATTAGATGCCAAAGATGAGGACAGCGAAAAAAGCGGTATTGACGCGCTCAGCGATGTAGTGGGTGAAAATGAATCGTCAGTATCCGGTTTCGACATTGTTTTTTACAAGCCAGACAGTACGGGAAGAAAAGTTCTGGTTAACTTTGAAAACCTTATTCCCGAAGGCGAAGAGAAACCCATAAGCATTGAGCGCTACAGTTGGTCTGAAGATGGCAAGTGGTTGCTGGTATTCACGAATGGGCAAAAAGTTTGGCGTTCAAAGAGCCGTGGCGATTTCTACGTGCTGAATTTGGAAACAAATGCGTTAATGCAATTGGGAGGTGAACAGCCCGGTGATGCCAAGTTGATGTTCGCTAAATTTTCGCCAGACAGTAAGTATGTGGCTTGGGTAAGAGACAATAATATTTTTATGCAGCCTGTGGGCAGCAACAATGTTGAGCAATTGACCACAGACGGCGATGACAGCATCGTAAATGGTAATTTCGATTGGGTATACGAGGAAGAATTTGGTATTCGTGATGGATTTAGGTGGAGCCCAGACAGCCAGCGCATTGCATATTGGCAACTTGATACATCTGGGGTGAAAACCTTTACCATGATCAATAATACAGATGCGCTGTATCCCACATTAACCACATTCCCTTACCCGAAAGCGGGAGAGCAGAACTCTGCCGTTAAAGTGGGTGTCGTGGATATTACCAACAAACAAACCCATTGGGCGCAATTAGCGGGAGATAACAGAGACCGCTATATTCCACGGATTTCTTGGGCTGGAAAGGGTGAAACCTTACTTATTCAAGACGTAAACCGCCCGCAAAATACCAATACATTGTGGACATTTGATTGGCAGAAAAACACAGTCACGAATATCTTTACAGACAAAGATGATGCCTTTCTAGAATGGTACTACGACGCCACCTTTATTAACGACGGCGAAGCGTTTATCTGGCATAGCGAAAGAGATGGATGGCGTCATTTATATAAAATTGCCAAAGATGGCAGTCGTGTTGTTGACCTCACGCCGGGCGAATATGACATAGTGGATTTATTGGCGGTGAGTGAAAAAAACAATGCTCTTTATTTCACTGCTTCTCCAGAAGATGTATCGCAGCGCTACTTATATAAAGCAAGCCTAGATGGGACTTCTTCTGTACAGCGTATTACCCCAGAATCGTTTACGGGTACGAATAGTTATTATATGTCGGAAGACGGATCTTATGCCCGCCATAGTTTCAGTAACTTTACCACAGCACCTATGCGCCAAGTGATTAAAGTGGAAGGGCATGAGCCGGTAAAAACCCTTGTGACCAATGACGAGCTTAACGAAAAGTTGGCGCAAGAAAACTTACCTTCCCATGAGTTTTTCCAGGTTCAAGCGCAAGATGGCGTTACCCTTGATGGCTATATTATGTTTCCCCCGGATATGGATCCAAGTAAAAAGTATCCTATTATCTTCTACGTTTACGGTGAACCTTGGGGGCAAACCGTGAAAGATAGCTGGCGTGGTGGCAGCTATCTATGGGACGCTATGATGACGCAAAAAGGCTATATCGTGGCATCTGTGGATAATAGAGGCACACGTGCGCCTAAAGGGCGAGACTGGCGTAAATCTATATACAAAGAACTTGGGGTCATTACCGTTCGCGATCAATCGGATGCCCTTAACGCCATGGCAGAGCGTTGGTCAGTAATCGATACCGATCGTGTTGGTGTGTGGGGGCATTCTGGTGGTGGTACGCAAACTCTAAACTTATTGTTTAGATATCCAGAGCAGTACAAAGTGGGTGTGGCAGTGGCGCCGGTACCTGACTTGAGCTTGTATGACACAATTTACCAAGAGCGTTATTCGGGCAACCCCAAAACCGATCCTGAATCTTACAAGCACAGTTCGGCAATTTATTATGCCGATGGTCTGCAAGGTGACTTGTTATTGATACATGGCACTGGCGATGACAATGTGCATTACCAAGGCTCAGAACGGTTAATCAACGAATTGATTAAGCATAATAAGCAATTCGACTTTATGTCTTATCCCAATCGTTCCCATGGCATTTATGAAGGTAAAAATACCACTCGTCATCTTAAAACCCTGATAAGTGATTACTTTATCGAACACTTGTAATGGCTAAGCGTTGATAGTGAAAGGCTGGCTAAATCCCAGCCTTTTTTATTGACTAAATGGTCAAATAATTATCACGAGGGATTGTTGTTTTAAACATAACTCGGTATAACATGGTTTTAGCATTGTCATGGATGCCCCCTTGAACCGAGTTTTCCTTACCGCTATTGCCTTTATGAGCTATATGATAATGGCGGGCTTATTAACCCAAATTGGGGTTATTTTGAACGCTGTTTCTAGCGTGCTTGGTAGTACGCCTTCACAATCCGTAGGGGTCTTTTCTTGGCTAACCGGCGGGGCGCTTTGTGGTACTTTTATCTCTCTATTCTTATACGCTAAATTCTCGCTAAAGCCGATACTGCTAACGAATTACAGTGTGTTTCTGTGTGCCTTGTTAGCGTTATCAATAAGCCAGCCTAACCAATTTTTTAGCCTAGCCATACTTTTGTTTGTACTAGGTGTATGTTGTGGCTGTGGGTTATCTGGTGGTGCGGTGATTATTTCTAAAACGTATCACGAAGCGAAACGAGCATCAGCGTTTATTGCCACTGACTGTGCCTTTAGTGCTGCCGGCTATATTTTCCCGTCTTTAGCCGCGCTAATAATAGCAAGCCACTACGAATGGACCCTTAGCTATGCAGCGGTAGGTGCGCTTGCGTTGGCATTGTGGGGGCTAGTGTTTTTTACCACGTTTCCGAAAACAGAGGCCGATGAAACAGGCGAACTATCTGCATTGCAGCAGTTTACCGGTATTCTTACACCACGTGTATGCCTGATTGCCCTTGGGGTGTGTATTTATCTAATCTCGCAAACTACTTTTTTAACCTGGTCCCCTAATTATCTGCAAGCGGCATTTGGGCTAAGTGAAACTAAGGCTGCCAGCGTCGTGGGTAATTATTGGGGGATGTCTATTTTTGGACTTATTTCGGCGGCAATTTTGGTAAATAGAGTGCCGCAACGACGCTTTTTAATGATAGTAGCAGTGCTGGCCAGCGTGTTCACACTTGGCTTCGTACTTATTGAGCAAGGCACGCAGTTTTTGCTGTTAAGTTACTTTTTTGGCTTTGCGACTACCTGTATTTATAAGCTTGCTATGTCAGTGGGCTCGCAACAGCTACCTCGTGCTCCAGCCGTATTAATCACCTTTTTACTGTTTAGTGGCAGTATTGGAAGCACGCTTGCACCGGCGCTGTCGGGTTGGGTGGTAGGGCAATTTGGCGTTCATAGCGCCATGACAATGGCATGGTTAGGGTATTCGCTGGTGGCGCTTTTATTTGGTGCCTGTCTGTGGCTAGAAAAGCGCCATCAAGGTGTGCGCCATATAATGAAAGAAGGAATATAAGGTGGAGAAAATTATATTTGATACCGACCCTGGTATTGATGATGCAATGGCTATTTTGTTCGCGCAAGCGTGTTCAAACATCGACTTAATTGGCATAACTACAGGCTTTGGAAATGCAAATATTGCCACGGCAACCCGTAATGCGTTGTTTTTGAAAAAGCAATTTAAACTCGCTGCCGATGTTGCACGGGGAGCCGCAGAGCCTTTAGTTATTCCTGTGGATGAGCCTGCCGATTTTGTTCACGGAGACAATGGGTTAGGGAATATCGATATAGACGAAAGCAACTTGCCCAGCGTTGCCCCTTTAGCCGCCCCTGATTATATTATTGAAAAGTTAAAGGAAAGCCCTGGTGAAATTACGCTGGTTGCCGTAGGTCGCATGACCAATTTAGCGCTGGCTCTGCGTAAGTGCCCAGAAATAAAAAGTTTGGTTAAGCAAGTAGTTATCATGGGCGGGGCGTTTGGACACAATGGTAAAACGGGAAATGTAACCCCCTTTGCAGAAGCCAATATTATTGGCGACCCTCACGCAGCTGACGAAGTGCTTAGGGCCGATTGGCCTGTCACTGTGGTGGGATTAGATGTGACAACCAAAACGATAATGAGCAATGCGTACTTACATGGGTTACAAAAAACGTCGCCTAAGTACGGAAAGTTTATTTACGATATTACGCGGTTTTATGCCAATTTCCATCAACAAACCGACCAGGTAGATGGCATTTATGTACATGATTCCTCGGCAATAATGTACGTAAGCGCACCTCATCTCTTTACTACAGTAGAAGGCCCTATCCGAGTGATTACAGAAGGGCCTGCTATTGGGCATACCATGCAAAAGACGCAAACAAAACGTTACCCGGTTGATGCATGGTCAGATTATCCATCACAAAAAGTTTGCTGTGATGTTGATGTGGAAAACTACCTGCGAATTTACCAGCAGGAACTGGCTAACTAGCTGCTAGCTTACAAGTTGCGCCGCTACTTTTCGGTGGCGCGCCATTAAGGCTTGGGTATCCACGCCTATAATTTCGCCTTCTCGCACACGCCATTTGCCACCTACCATCACATGTTCCGCTTTTTCAGCCCCACACAAAAGCAGTGCGGAAATGGGGTCGTGGCTGCCACTGAAGCGTAATTCGTCAAGTTTGAAAAATGCAAAGTCAGCTTGTTTACCCAGCGCAATTTCACCTATGTCGGTTCGCCCAATCAGTGACGCAGAACCTTTTGTCGCCCATCCCAGCACTTTTTCCGGCGTGATTTTTTCTGCACCGTATTTTAGACGTTGAAGGTAAAGCGCCTGGCGCGCTTCATACATCATATTAGACGCGTCATTAGATGCTGAGCCGTCAACGCCTAAGCCAATGGGGGAGCCCGCATCAATTAATTCAAGGGTTGGACACATACCAGACGCTAAGCGCATGTTTGAAACAGGGCAATGACAAATACCGGTACCCGCAGCTCCGAGCCGTTGAATTTCGTCTTGGTTAAAATGAATGCCATGGGCAAGCCAGGTTCTATCGCTTAACCAGCCTACACTTTCTAAGTAGTCGACCGTGCGCATACCAAACATTTTTAAACAGAAATTTTCCTCGTCTAAGGTTTCTGCTAAGTGAGTATGTAATCGCACATCCTCCGCTTCAGCCAGTTTAGCGCTATCAGCCATAATTTCCCGGGTAACGGAAAAAGGGGAGCATGGGGCGAGCGCTATTTGCATCCAAGCGCCTTCACCCCGTTGGTGATAGGTTTTAATGAGTCGTTCGCTGTCTTTTAATATTTCATCACCGGTTTGTACCGTATGACGAGGGGGCAGCCCGCCTTCATCTTCCCCTAAGCTCATAGAGCCGCGAGTTAATAAAGCTCGCATGCCCATGCATTTTACGCTATCGACTTGTACATCTATGGCGTCTTCCATTCCTGTGGGGAAAAGGTAGTGATGATCGGTGGTGGTGGTACACCCAGATAGCAACAACTCGGCCAGAGCAACGTCACAGGCTAACGATAAGGCCTCAGGCGTCAGCTTTGCCCAAACAGGGTAAAGGGTTTTAAGCCATGGAAAAAGTGGCTGGTTTACCACAGGAGCCCAGGCACGTGTTAGCGTTTGGTAAAAGTGATGATGAGTATTGATTAAGCCAGGAAGCATAACCAGATCTGAAGCATCTTCTATAACATCAACGTGAGAGTTAGGCTGCTTGCCTAGCGCGACTAACTCTATAATTTTATCATTTTGAATAACCACACCACCGCGAGCGTCTTCTTGATTCGCAGTAAAAATAGCTTGTGGGTTTTTTATCCAACAGGTAGTAGGCATAACTTGGCTCCATAACATTCGTTTAAGTTGCCAGCTCAGTTATGCCCTGTCTGCTGATCCAGGGATCGCGAATGCGATAATTCATTATGCTAAAACATTTAAAGGGCAAAATAAAGTCTGCCAATAGGATAGAAATTAAGCCAGGTGATACTCATCTAATTGCGCAGCATAATGCGCAATATCACCAATCTCTTTTTCTACCCAGCCGTTGTTATAATAGGTATCTTGATATCGCGCGCCGCTATCACACATTAAGGTTACCACCGAACCGGTTTGGCCTTCTTCACTCATGCGTTTTGCAATGTTTAATGCGCCCCACAAGTTTGTACCCGTGGATGGCCCAGCTTTTATACCTATTTTTGTCGCCAACCATTTCATCGCAGCGACACTCGCGGCATCAGGGACTTTTATCATGTGGTCAATCACATCTGCTTGAAAAGACGCTTCTACCTTTGGACGACCAATCCCTTCTATTTTACTGCCTCTGTCTGCGGTAATGGTAAGGTCGTTTTGCGTGTAGCTTTGAAAAAACACAGAGTGCTCGGGGTCGACAACAGTTAACGTAGTAGGTAAACCTTTATAGCGAATATAGCGACCAATGGTGGCTGAGGTGCCCCCTGTGCCAGCGCCCATAACAACCGCATGGGGGATGGGGTGGGGCTCAGCACGCATCTGGTCAAATATGCTTTCGGCAATATTATTGTTGCCTCGCCAATCGGTGGCTCGCTCGGCGTACATAAATTGGTCCATGAAATACCCATTTTTGGCGCGCGCGATGGTAATGGCTTCGTCATGCATTTGGGTGGAGCAGTCGACGAAATGGCATTGTCCACCGAATTGTTCAATGAGAGAGATTTTACTTTGCGCCGTTGAGCGGGGCATAACAGCAATGAAAGGAACGCCAATCATACGCGCGAAGTAGGCCTCTGAAACTGCGGTACTGCCCGACGAAGCCTCTACAATGATGGTATCTTGTTTGATTTTGCCATTGCACAGTGCATACAAAAATAACGAGCGTGCCAGCCTATGTTTTAAGCTACCTGTAGGGTGGGTGCTCTCATCTTTGAGGTAAAGATCGACGCCAGGTATTTTCACTCTGTCTAGTTTAATTAAATGCGTATCTGCTGAGCGTTGATAATCGGCGTTTATTTTACTTATTGCTTGTGAAGTCCACGACACCATGACAATGAATCCAACGAGAAAAACGAGGTTATAGAATATCAGTATTCCTGCGTCTTTTTTCAAAAATTACAAAAAAAGCAAGCTGCTTATCACGGCGATTTTCGGGACTATTTACGCAAACCTTGCGACCTGTAGCAGGCAAACCCATCAAATACTTGCTATGGTGGATTTTTAATTTTTAGCTTTGCAGAACAGTGACATGAAAACCCTAATTATTGGCTTGAGTTTAGCGTCGTTCGTTGCCTCTTTTACCACCCTAGCCCAAACACTCAAAGTGGCTACCTTCAATGTAAGTATGGAGTCTACAAACTACACGTCGCTGGGCATGGCACCGAGTGATAAAGTGTTAGCGCAGGTGTTGTCATCGAAAGATAACCTGCAGGTGCGTAATATTGCGGAGATAATTCAACGGGTCAACCCAGATATCCTGTTGCTCAACGAGTTTGACTATATTGCCGACAAATCCAAAGGCATAGATGCTTTTGTTAAGCATATTCTCAATGTGCCGCAGGCAGGTCAAGGGGCTGTAGATTATCCATACACCTATGTGGCCCCTGTTAATACTGGTGTGCCCACTGAGTTTGATTTAGACAACAACGGTAAGGCAGAGAAGTTCGGTGGTGATGCATACGGATATGGGCTTTACCCTGGCCAATACGGGATGGCAATTCTTTCTAAATACCCTATTGAATACGAGCAAATTCGAACCTTCCAGATGTTCAAGTGGCACCATATGCCCAATGCGCAAATTCCCGTTTTACCTGCTGAAGATGGCAGTATGGAAAATGGCGAACCTTGGTACAGCGAGGAAGAGTGGACGTCGTTGAGGTTAAGTTCAAAGTCTCATTGGGATGTACCTGTGAAGGTGAATGGCAGCTTGGTTCATGTGCTTGCAATGCATCCCACGCCGCCCAACTTTGATGGGGAAGAAGATAGAAACGGCAAGAGAAATCACGACGAAATTCGTTTAATGGCAGATTACTTAACGCCGGGTAAGGGCAGCTACATCTACGATGACGCTGGGCACAAGGCGTCGTTGCCAAAGAACACGCGCTTTGTACTGGTGGGAGACTTTAACGCCGCTGATATTGGCGATAAACACCGACCCGATGTGATAGAACAGCTAACAGAAAGCCCCTATGTGAATAATAGACTAATCCCCACCAGTGAAGGCGGCGCTGCATTATCTGAACAAGATTATAGCCGTCGATTTACAGCTTATTGGGGGGCAAGGGCTGATTATGTATTGCCATCCACTTATGGGTTTAACGTGCAAGACGCAGGCGTATTTTGGCCACCAAGTGATAGCCCACTTTACCGGCTGGTGAAAGATAGAAACGCCAGTTCAGATCACAGGATGGTATGGGTGACGCTTGAGGTGTTAGAAAGCGAAGATCACAACGAATAGTATATCGCTTTAACCTGCGCATCTTCTTCAATTTTTCACAGGGTGAAGATGCGCACCTATTTCTGGCCGCCTATCTACAGCGCTAAATCGGTATCTCACCGTATAGATCAAGGGAGTATTCACGTTTGAGGCAAATAGCATGATTAAAAATATTGTACGTTATATACAAAGCATCTTGGGGGCTTTAATCGCCATCTTTGTGTGCTTTGCCGTACTCGATTTCTTGTGGCTTGGCGTTATTGCCGACAGTTGGTATCAGAGCGAAATGGCCCCTTTGCTTAGAAGCCAATTTATTACCTGGCCTTGGCTTGTCTTTTACTTAATGTACGGGGGCGTGGTGTTCGTGTTGGCGGTTGTAGCTAACCGAGACAAATCACTACTTTACGCAGGTATAGATGGGGCACTTTTAGGTTTAGCAAGTTATGGCGCTTATAACCTAACGGCGTACAGCATTATTGAAGGCTTTACCTTGTTTATTCTGACCATTGATTGGGCGTGGGGAACCTGCCTAACCAGCGCAAGCGCTATGGCTGGCTGGTTAGGGTTTCAGGCCTTTAAGGAAAAGAGTAGCGAATAATGCGTTTTAATACGCTTGCATACTGCTTCCAAAAACCGCCCGTGTTGTAGTGCATGCCGTGCTCTTTAAATACGGCTTGTACTTTAGGGGCCATTTCCCTATATCGCTTGGCGGGAATATCGGGAAATAAATGGTGTTCTATCTGAAAGCTTAAATGCCCGGTCAGAACGTGAAATAAATTACCCCCCTGAATATTTGAGGAGCCCAGCGCTTGACGATAGTACCACTGACCACGAGTTTCGTTTTTGCAGTCCTCTTCTTTAAAGGTTTCTACATCGCCGGTAAAGTGACCACAAAAGATGATGGTTGAAGTCCATAGATTGCGCAGCAAATTGGCAATAAGATTGCCCGACAACACCCACAAAAACAGCGGGCCAGCCAGCAAAGGGAAGAGTACATAATCTTTTACCAGCTGGCGCGCACCTTTACTGAAAAAGCGTTTTTTGAGTTCGCTGTGCGTGACTTGGTTTTTACGATTATCTTTTTTCTTACCAAAGAACACGCGCTCTGCGGCCATTTCGTGATACGACACCCCCCACTGAAACAATACACTTAGCACAATATAGGTGGCGAACTGCCATACGTTTTTTACCCGCCATCTAAAATCGTTGGACAAACGAAGCAAGCCGTAGCCAAAGTCTCTATCTTTACCAATAATATTGGTGTAGGTGTGATGCTCGTAGTTGTGCACCCGATTCCAGCTTGCCCCATCACAGGCTATATCCCACTCGTAGCCCTTTGAGTTGATATGTTTGTCGTTCATCCAGTCGTATTGACCGTGCATCACGTTGTGGCCAATTTCCATGTTATCCAGTATTTTTGCTGTGGCTAAACTGAGTACGCCAACGACCCACAGTAGCGGCTGTATGAACCCCAGCATTATTAATATACGGCCACTCCATTCACAAATACGCTGAATGAGAATAATACGTCGAATATAGGCAGCATCTTCAGCGCCAATTTTGCCCTTCACTTCCGACTTAATTGCATCAAGCTGGGCTTCTAGCTTGTTGTAGTCGGGTTTACTTACGCTAGGCGAAGGGATGGTTGCTTGATGTAATTGCGCGTCACTTTGACTAGACGCTTCTTGCAATGTCTCCGTGTTTATTGAGACGCGAGTGTTCATAGTTGAATCTCCAAATCGGTTACGGCCTGCGATACACACAGCTGAATGAGTTGCTCGGCGCTATCGGAAAGCTCGCCAGTGCGGGTATCGCGCACTACACCACGCTTTTTCACACACTGGCACTGATGACAAATGCCCATACCGCAGCCATACGTTACAGGCTGTTTGGCTTGTTGAAGTTGTGAAAGCAGGGTTTCTTGATTGTTTACCGCTAAGGGTTGTCCGTTGTGAACTAAAGAAAAGGTTTCTTTTTCGCTCAGACTGCCTGTGGTCACAGTGGGCAGGGCAGCGAAATGTTCGCTGAGTAAGGGGGCCTCTACCAGTTTCGCGACTTTCTGTGCCTGTTCGTACATGGCATGAGGGCCGCACACCAACCAGTGAGCATGAGTAAAGTGTGAAAGATGAGCCTCAACCTGACCATCTTGTTGCCGATTGAGCAATGCATAGGTAAAGCGATTGTCCCGTTTTTGAAGCGCTGATAATTGGCCGAGCAATACGTGTTCGTTAGGTTTGGCAAAATAAAGCAGGTGGACAGGCGCGCTGCTTAATTGTTTATTTTCAATGGCGTCTTCAAGCATGGCGATAAACGGCGTTATGCCAGAGCCACCGGCAACCATAAGTACGGGTTTATCGGTATTAGGCAATGTGAAGTTGCCCTTAGGGGCTGAAATATTCACCCATGTAGTAGGCTTAGCCGAGGAAAGATAGGGGGTAAGTGCGCCTTCGTTACTCACCTTGGTGATAAGCCGAATTTTTTGCGTTTTGCGGTGAAAGCTTGCACCGCAAGCGACGGTAAATACACGGGTAGTTAGCCTACCATTCACTTCAATGGTTAGCGCAACATGTTGCCCTGCAATATGACTAGGCCACGCTTTCTCGGGTTTTAGAATAACTTCCAGCATGTCAGATCTTAGGTTTCTGACCGCTTCAATTTGTGCTCTGAAATAGCCATCTCGCCACGCAGGCCTAAATTGCTGCATAAGCACTTCCCAGTATCCCCTCCATGAACCGTGATGGAGAAAGCGATGCGCCAAATTATCGAGTAATAGTTTCAACGTAGACATCACACCTATAAATGTTTCGAAACAAACTTTTTAATAATAAAAAGGTAAATTATTTTAAGCGTACAAGTGTACGCTCATTCAGCGCACAAGTGTAAGCTTAATTTTTCTCCCGTCAAGTGGATAGAAGAAAAAGTCGTACAACTTCGGGGAGGCGAAAAGGAAAAGGGGCGCATTTCTCCAGACGGTAGAGGCGCTTAGCTTTTATTAATGGGTAAGGAACGTTTTAACCGTTGCGAGGCGGGGAGCGCGGGCATTAAGTTACATTCGTTACGCTTTAAAATAAAAAAGAAAAATTCCGTATTTAAGAAAGTGTTCGCGAGCATTCATTTATAGGATATTGAACCTTCTGCTTTTTCGTGCAAAAGTTAATATCATTGTTGTGTGATATACGGAAATATGCCGTTTTGCATAAAGGAATTTTCCGCACACTAAGCTGTTACGCGCCCGATGGTCAGTCCGGCCCGATGAATGAGGCAAATACGATAGATATGGAAATAATAATTCTGGCAAACTCGGTAAAACACCATCAACACTGTGTTGCAGGAAAGTGTACTACTAGCCGTCAGTGGGTGAGACCGGTATCGAATACTAATGGAGCCGAACTAAGTCACGAACAGGCTCAATGTCAGAACCCTCACGGAACTTTCAACGTCAAGCCTCTACAGAAAATCATCATGAACTTTTCTGCCCATGCTCCTTTGGCGCACCAACCAGAAAATTATGTAATAGACGGAGTTGCTTGGCGGCAGAATTATAAAATTACCGAGAACGAGTTAAACCAGTACCTAGATCAACCTAGCGATATTTGGGGCAATACAGATCGCGTGAATCACGCATTGATTTTATCTGGGCAGATACCGATTGGGCAATCGTTGTATTTAATTGCAGTTGATAATTTAAATTTATATAAAAATCAATATGACAGGCGAAGAGCTTCGTTTTCGTACAGAGGTACAAATTATGACTTTGCCGTTACAGATCCAAACTTTGACAGAATTACGCAGAATAACGAAACGATAAAAGGCATTATTTGTGTGAGTCTTGGCGAAGAGTACCAAGGGAGCTGCTTTAAGCTCGTCGCAACAGTATTTTAGTAGGATATATCATGAAAGTTTATACAATTGGTTTTACGCAAAAGAACGCGGAAAAATTCTTCAAGTTTATAAAAGTTTCTGAAGTTAAGACGCTAATTGATGTTCGCCTCAATAATGTGTCACAACTAGCTGGTTTTGCAAAGAGAGATGACTTGAAATATTTCCTAAAGGAATTGTGCGATGCTGATTATGTGCATTTGCCAGAATTAGCTCCAACCAAAGATATTTTGAGCGCCTACAAGAAAGGCAATATGCCTTGGGAGGTGTATGAAGATAAATTTTTAAACTTGATGAGTCAGAGGAATATTGAGAAATCAATAAAACCGAATCTGCTTGATCATGGTTGTTTGCTATGCAGTGAGCATGAGCCACACCTCTGCCACAGAAGGCTTGTAGTTGAATATCTTAATCAACATTCAGACTTAGATTTAAAGGTTAAGCATTTATACTAATGACTACCGTATTAATTCTTTATCCAGCGCTATTTAAGTGCTATTCGAAGTTTTCAAGAAAAGTAATGAAAATAACTTCGAGCCTCGGTGAGGCTATGTTGGTGTACCCGGCCGATCCGAATGGCTTTATTCAAAAAATTTGCGAAGAAAACTCAGAGAGCATGACAAATAAAGAGTTTATTAGTTGGACTCCTAGCGATATTACTCATGCCATTGTTTTTGACGACGGTGAAGAGTTCTTAGAAGAAACGGCCCGCTTGAAGGAAAGCGGAAAACCATTAAGAGTAATCGGTATTTCTATAACAAGAGTTATAAACATTAAGGCTGCGCCTGAATACCAATCAGGAAAAAGCACTCCGAGTTATGAGTATATAGGGCGGGGCTCTTATTGGGGGAACCCTTACTCCATGTATGAGGAGGGAGATGAGCGTGAAGAAGTTATCCGAAAATACAAGTATGACTTTGACTATGAGAAGTTTCCAAATAAGGAAAAGTCAGAAGTGTACAAGTTGGCCGGAAAGCGGTTGGGGTGTTTTTGTAAGCCGCAAGCCTGTCATGGCGATGTCCTTGCTGACTTTCTAAATTCTTGGGATGACGGCAAGTAAGCGCTTAACAAGGCGCTGCACTCGGACAAATTTACGCTGCGCTCCAATTTGCCGGTGAGCGCGGCGTTGGTATGACTCCCCTTGTCAATAAAAACCGAGCGTATCCCTGACACTCTTTCAGTCCATAATTAGCTTTGTTTCTCACTCATAATAAATGAGCTAACGCACCGGATGAGGCAGTAATGTCGTCGGTTGTCATGCTGGTATTCGTGGATTATTCATCTCTCAATGAACAGCGCCTACCTTACTCACTCCGCCGTGGTCACCTTCTCATCAGTCTATGTTCGTGGTTCAATAACCGTTAAGTTATTGCCGTCATAACGCCCTCGTAGGTTGTGCCACATTCCGCGGCCTGATCCGAATGCGTTAGCTCAAACTCGTTTATCATGCGGGTACTCGACTTAACCGTAATTTTGGATTAACCGGCGTGAGTACCACTTCCTTTGCAATAGCCCAGATGTATGCAGCCATTTCTCTGGCTATCGCGGTAATGATTAAATTGTAGTGTTTACCCTTTTTACTCATGCGCTGATAGCGTTTGCACAAGCGAAGCTGTGCTTTCCAGGCAATATCGACGATGTCTTTAGGTAAGCCTTACAATTTGCTGAGCCGGATGAGGCAAAATCAGTTCAGTGAGCCAGCGAAGGTGTTTCTTCGACCAGTTGGCAGTGCCTTCATAACGAATGTTGTTGCGCAGCAGTAAGGCTTTAAGCTGGTACTTCGCTTCTTTCAAATCTTTCATTGTTGCTTCACGGGCACGGGATAAATCCCGAACAGCTTCATCCTCCGGCTCAGGCACATAGATGGGTGTAAGGTCTTCAGACTTTAGTGACCTAACTAGTTTAAGCGCATCTCGGCGGTCGGTTTTAACTCGCTCTCCTGGCTTTTTGGGTACAAGGGAAGGCGCGACGACATAGCAACAGTGCCCTAAACTCGTTATCAGCCGATAAATCCAATAGCCACATGGCCCTGCTTCGTAAACAACGTGAAGTGTTGCGCCAGGATATTTAGATTCAAACTGGCGGAGCAGCTTCTTGACACTGACCTTAGACGAGGGAATACGCCCATAATGAACCTGCGTCGCTCCACGCTGCTCTTCACAATAAGCTACTTCGTGGAATTCTTTGTGAGTGTCTAATCCTAAAAAAACTATGCTATGTTTGTTCATGCTAGCCTCCAAATTGATTTAGTATTGAACAAACTAATTATGGCTCTGGCTGAAAAGTTAACCCACGAAAATGCGGAGGCTAGCATTTCTCAGGGAGTCATTGTGTCTACGTGAACAAAATGGAGGGAGTCGTATGCTAACAATATTGGCGCTTATTTTAGGTAGTGTAATAGGTTGGTTTGCTAGAGAGCAACAAAATATTGATGAACAGCCGAAAATAGCTCTTGATAAAGAGCGAGATAGCTATGATAGAACAATGAATCAAATTACCTCTGAAGTAGGCGCTGATTTTAATAAGTATTTCGGGGTTAAAGGTGCTCTTTTGAGCAGACCACAAGGAAGAGATGAAGATCCTGCTTCAGTGGTGATACGACTAGATGATTTTATGACCATTGTTACTCATCATTATTTTTCAGATTTTGACTATGAGTTAATTAAACAATATGCAGAAGAAAATGACCTTCCGGAAGATGATATGGATGCTGTATTTGAACATTATAGTAGTTCTGCATTAAATAAATATGATTCGGCTAGACGTGAATCATTTAATAAAATAATGAGTGAGTTATAAAAAAGTTTATACGTTGTGTTCACATAACAAGCTGTTAAACAAGGACAAAAAACAGTTGGTTTTGCTCCTTTGTTGTTATTTTAACCAACCATTTTTTGCCTGTTAACAGGGCGTTATGTCATCAGAGGTTTAATTTGAACAATCTGCTCCCAAGTAATTTCATCGAGACGTTAGGAGGCATGCTTACTTTACTAGCGATGCTCTTCAGTATTGTGTCTTTGATACCAATCGTGAGGATACACTCGCTGAAACTACTTGCCCTATTATTTGTAGCTGGCTTATGCCTATTCGCAAATCATCCTGCTACATATTTCGCTGCTTTATTTATTATTGCAACGGCCGTTACAGAGTTAGAATTCTTACAAAATTTAGCCGCAATAATTCGAGGTAATAAAGATTACTTTAGCTACAAGATTGAAGCGCTTTCAAATGAAGAAAAGAAGGAAAAGATAGCTAAAGAACAAAACGTAGACCTAAATAAGATCTCTGAAGAAGATAAAGAGAATATCTCAAAAGAGCATATTAGAAATAAAACTCGCAATGGCATTAAGCGAGCCTATGAAGCAGAAGAAAAGGCGCTAGATGCTATGGAGAAGTATTTTGACACGGAAATTAAAAGAAACGTCAGAATTAAATCTAAAACTTCTAGCCTAGAGCTTGATGGTTTGATTCCTAGCGTTGTTGATGACATGGTTTCTGAGAAGATAATTGAAATTAAATACCTTAGCGATCCCAAGCGGTTTGGGTTTATGCATAAGTTTTTTGCCTCGGCTGAGCATGTGACTCGCACATACAGTAAATTAACAAATAAAATTGCAAAGATGCATCTGGTTATAGTCGTTGAAGGTGAGACGGGGCTAAGTGAAAAACAAACAAATCAACTAAAGTCTATGGTCGATAGAAGCACGGTTTCTATTGGCTATTCAATATTTACAACCAAACAGTTAGGTATGTAAAAGACATAACAAGGTTGTCAACGCGGATTGCCAAACCGCTACGCGCTTTGTTATGCGGTTTAGAAAAATCATAGGTAATTTATTCAATTTTACATCGACACTATAAAGGAGATTAAAGTGGCAACAACAATGTATTTTGAAGAAACTCTAAAAGACCAAGGCGACAAAAATTCAATGAATGTAGAGATTGGTCGCTCCTCTTTTTATCAAGAAGATAGTATCTACATAACTGTAGATGGTAAAACTGTTATCATGGATAGAGCTCAAGCAAAAAGGTTTGTGGACGCTGTAACTGATGTTGGTCACTACCATGGATTTCGCGACTAAATGCTGTATCAACTATGGATGAGCGCATAACAATCAAATGTTGGGGACACAAACACGCAGGCTCTGCTTCGCAGTTTAGCCCACGCGTTTGTGCCGCCAAATTAGGGCGTTAGCAATCAAATTAGGATCGCAGAGTGTTTAAGTATTACTTAAAAAATATCTGGAAATCGGAACTTCTGGCATTTTTTACAGCTCTGGCAACTTTATCTGCCCTTGCAGTTGATTCAATTCTTGCTACAGACTTTCAACCTTTACGACTCATACCAATTGCTCTAATTACACTATATATCCTGTTTCATCTATGGAAAACGTGGGTGTTTTCGTCTCAAACATTTAGCGCCATACCATTGCCTTATTTCTTATGCTTAGCGCAAAGTCATGAATGGTATATAAGTGCAATTAAGCAACAGGAAGCACATATCAAGAAAGAGGGGGTTGCGTGGGGCGAGATTCAAAATAGTTTTAGGATACACCGTCAAGATTGGGCGTTCTTTGATTCCTCAAAGCTAAGTGAAAACTCATCAGATTGGATTCATAAGACCAAAGATATATCAAACCACTTTGATCATTTGGCAAATCGGATAGAAGCGCAGCCGCTATTCCACATTTTTGTTGCATCACCTGCACCGGTAGCTCTTGGCGTTGGAGCTCTATTTGCGGGTAGAGTGCCTTTCAGCGTACACCAACATGCGGGGATGGTAAAAAATCCATATAAAAAGGTCCATAGTAGCGAAGAGGTTGTTACCGCTGAGGATGGCTATCACATACTTAATCGTAGAGTATCAGAATTGAGATCTATTGAAGTAAAAGAAGGTGCGCCTTTAAATGAGACTACTGCAAGTAAAACAATGATAGTCCTGGATTTTACTGGACATAGGCTGCCAAAACCTTATCCAGTTGAGGAAGATGCAAATATTATTCGAGTAGGAATGGTCGGAGAAGAAGGGCATATTCCATTAAGCAGTCAATGGATGCTCATTGCTCAGGAAATTAGTACAGTAATATCCGGTGAGCTAAATAAAGGAAAGGCAGTTTCTGTATTATTGGGTGTCCCATCTACCATGGCATTTTTAATAGGTACCATATTGCGAACATCTAGTAGAGTTGATATTTATTACTTCAATAGAAGCTTAGATAAATACCATAAAGTACTTAACCTGAGTGAACTAGATTGAAAATTGCTAACAAGTTGCTGCAGCATGTGCAGGTGAGCAGGCGTTATAAGCCAATGGAGTACGCAGGTAGCCAATGGGTAACTACAGAAATATTGAAACGGATTTCATCCAAAGAACAATTAGGCTAATTGAGCAGTATAATGAACTGATTGCCAATCATGATTTTGCAGAACAGCTGAACTATACGCTGACAATTAACTGCTTACTTGGCTTAATAGTCATGCCAAAAGAAAGGGTGATTACATTCATTCCAAATGATGTATTAACCGACGCATATAAAAGGGACTTGGGTTTTGAGCAATCAGATATTGGTCAAGGCATCACTAGATTTAGAGATCTGATACATCAACTTAGGAACTCTATTGCTCATTTTAAAATTGAGGTCGAGTCAGAAAACGATGATTTCCTAGTAGATTACCTTGTTTTCAATCATGAAAATGGAAGCCTTGTTGCTCGAATTAAAGCTACTGAAATGGTTCCCTTTTTAAAATTTTATACTCAGGCACTTTTACAAAATTTACAACGGAGAAATGGCTTGTAACAAGTCACTTAAAAGGAAAATTACAGTTGGCTTTTGCTCCTTCGTCGCTTATTTTAACCAACTGTTATTTGCCTCTTAGTGAGGCATTAGGCACTAAGGAAGTTATGAATCGAACATTAATAACCTTCATTATCTTAACTCTTATAGCTTTTATTTTAGTGATAGCTCCGTATGGCTGTGTTTTTACAAACCTGTCTGACAATAATCAAGACTGGGCAAATTTCGGTTCGTATGTTGGTGGCACACTTTCTCCAGTAATTGCAACGTTAGCACTTTTTGGCTTGGGATTAACAATTTATCAGCAACAACAGCAACAACGCATTAATCACTTAGAATCAGCAATTAGGAATATAGAGAGTGATTTTAAGGATTGCCTTGTTAACACCCCGCTTACTGTCAATAATCACCAGTGTAATGGTTACGACGTTTTGATGTCCTTAACGTTCCCTGCAGATAAAGTGATTCCCAAAAAAGACACTATAGATTTAAATGGAACTTTCGATTTTTTCAGCGATGAAATTCGCTTGTATGAGACATTTGGTGCAGCAGCTGGACATTTAAACCAGCTCAGGCTTTATGTCAACAAACACCATGATTTGTCTAAAACAAACATTATGTCGAAGTATTATTCACGCAAGTATAAAACTGCTAGTAGGCGGTTAATTGAGTCAGGGTATTTAGACATTGATAAAACTTGGAAAAGTGCCTAACAAAAAACTGTTGTCACTCACTGCGTTCGCTGGGACACAAACACAAGGGCTCCCTCGTTTCGCTCGTTATTTTAGCCCATGTATTTGTGCCCCAAAGTTGGGCCGTTAGCCTCCAAGGAAGTTATGAGTAAACGTCCAAAAATAGGTGACATAGTTGAGATTCCGTTATCAGAGAATGGAACTGGTTATGCTCAATATACGCATAAACATAAGCAATACGGTGCTTTATTACGCGTCTTTCAAGTTCGTGAAAAAGTAGATGATCTTGCAGCGTTATTGAATGTGCCCCATCAATTCACGACGTTCTTTCCACTCGGCGCAGCGGTGAATAGAGAAATAGTAAGCATTGCTGGTAATTTGCCAGTGCAAGAAAAATTTAAAACGTTTCCTACCTTGTTTGCATGACCAACAATTGATTTCTTCTTGCGACTAAATCACTCATAGCCTGCATCGCTTCTGGCTTTAGCTGAGAGAGATTGGGTTGAATGGCTTCACCATAATGCGCAATTAATTGCGCATCGAGCTTATCAGTTTTTGCTCGCTGGCCTAACGCTCCGGCAAAGCGTTTTACGTGGATAGGATTCGCAATAACAAAGGGTAAATTAGCGCTTGCACATGCCATGATAAAAGGCATTTCAAGACGACCAGTGGCCTCTATAACGATACGACCGGGTGAATATTTCTTGATTGTTTTAACGGTTTCTTTAATGCCTTTTTCATCATTATTGACGGTGAAATATATGTCGAGTGGGCGGATATAAATATCCAACTGAAACTTACCCGTATCAACACCGACGCTAACGTTTTGCTTTGTTTTTGTATTCATACTAAGCTAACTCTTGCTTGCATAATGCGGTCCGGTGACCGGTGCAATCGAGACCCAGTAGACTATTCGAGTGTGGAGCTTGGAGTCCTTTGTGGTGTTCTTTCTTGTTATCGGTCTCTCAACTGAGGAGCCATCGCTCAATCGAACCACCACAAAAGAAAGCTTTAGTTGCTGCTAAAGCCTGGGTCTCACTTTACCTCACACTGATTAAAATCAGGATGATTTACATGAGTTATTATCCATACACGCACCTCAACTACGACAATGTTTGTTGTCATGGTTTTGGCAAACAACGCAAAAAGCCATGCCAACACATTGCGTGTTAGGCGGGCGTTATACCAAGGAGGGACTCTACGTGACAGAAGAAAATATCAAAAAAATTGTTAAGCGATACAAACTTCTTTCATCATTTTGGCTGTTTGTTTTTTTAATTATTGCTTTATTGGCTAACTGGGTACTGATAGATTCAAATATTCGTAATCACTCAGAACTAGGTCTTGATTACCATTCAAGTCATGATGGCTTTATTTGGGGGGCTATCATTGTTGGCTTAAATGTAGTTTTGCAGTTATTTTTCTACTCTCTAGAAAAAATTCTGCTCTTTTTGCAACAAGAAAGCAGTTCTTCGAATTAAGTTGTGTATAACAAAAAATGAAGTTCGCCCGCTGTGCGGGCTGGGACGCGTACACGCGGGGTGGCTTCGCCATTATGCCCCACGCATCTGCGCCCCTTAGCTTAAAGTTATGCACCGACGGCACAATGAGTAATATTCGATTTGAAGATGGGCGAGAGCATAGGTTTACAATTAGCAAACCTACAGAAGCTGACCCAGTTTTGATTGCTTGTCCTAAATGCTCAAGTAAAGCTGTAGTTATTCCTCTCGGGGAAGATAAAGTCCGAGCATCTTGTGTTGAATGTGGATATACCATGGATAAAATCATCAAAAAACAGAATTGCACTATTCAAGGCCATAGATGAGCTTAAAGCAAAGGCATAACAAACGCAGGTTGTTGGAACGCCTTTCCGCTTCTTTATCGCTCCAAACCAGCCGCGACTGCGGGCGTTGGTATGACTCCCTTTGTCAACCCTGAACGCGTGCTTCCCTGACATTTTTTCAGCCCATAATTAGTTTTGTTTCTCACTCATAATAAATGAGCTAACGCACCGGATGAGGCAGTAATGTCGTCG